>JAABUY010000044.1_pt1 | contig 280604 bp, 170 predicted proteins | sample 5560271 | NCBI WGS metagenome assembly JAABUY01 (sample SAMN10711886, study PRJNA513374) | rock metagenome | isolation source: Antarctica rocks | place: Antarctica: Victoria Land, University Valley | reverse complement strand
GACTCGGATCCTGATAGGCTCGAAAGGGTTTAGCTCGGGACTGATTTTTTTCAGTCCGAACTATCTCGAAACGTGCGAAAATACCTATATTTAACAGGGTTTCTTGAGACTTTCGGGCTAGTTCGTTAAAAGCTAGCCAGACGACTTTTAATAGGGGAGTATTCGGCTCCCCTATTAGCTCTAGTAACTCGAGCCTATCTAGACCTTCTAGATAATAGCCCTATCAAGTCCTTTCTAGCTAGGGACTCGGGTCGTCGAATAGGTTTTATTAAATTTTTCGTATCTAAGTATTTTAATACGCTAGAACTTTCGAGTCTAGTATAGTCTATTCTAGGTCCTATCTCGAGATATCTATATATACTATTAGTATAGCCGTTTTATATAGAAATAACCCCTAAATACCTTGGGAATTCCCGGAAGAAGACCTAGATCTCTTGAAGCGATTTTCGATCTCTCTCTTATCCTTAACGTCTCCAGGTGAACTAGCCTCTCTAGGCCTAGCTTCTCGCCCTGAAAAAGATCGTTTAGGGTCTACTATAAAGTAGGAACGACCGGAGGCTAAGTGGAAGAATTATTGGCAGTAAATATTAGATTTCCATGGAATAATAACCGAGGAACCCTTAGGAATTCGCCTCTTTCCTCTAGGGTTTTCCTAATCGTGAGAGTCCCTATAATACCTTAATATAACTCGAGTAGATCTACCTATAAAGGAATAGTCTTGGCACGCTAACCTATCTAAGTAGAGGGCTAGATTAGGAAAGAAGAAAGGGAAGGTACTTGGAATCTCAGAGTCCTTAATACCGGATACCTCCTGAATAAGGCTAGGATATTTTCTAGCCTTAGCAAGGATTTGTCCCCTAATTTTAGAGGAAAGATTATATAGGGTACGTCGAAAGTAATAGTCGAGACTAGGAGGAAGAATAGAGTATTTATACTCTCGGCAAGCTAGAAAGCCGGTATCTCCGAGAATCGAGATATAATCTATCGTATTAGAAAGAGACGAGTTAATTTCCTATCTAGATTTCAGCCCTAGATAGGAACATTAATTTTCTAACAAATAATCTAGGAAGGAGAAAGAAAGTAGGTTAAGGGAATATTAGAAGTTAGCGGCCTCGGCGGCTATATTAAGGTTACCGTAGCTAACTAGCCCTCCCGTACGGGTAAAAGAGTAGCTAAGATATTCCCGCGTCTAGTTCCTACTCTAATCTTATAGTTCTAATATAATTTTTTACTATAGATATTCTATAGATATTATAACTCTAGGATATATTTAAGACTCCGGAGATTCTAAAAATATATATATATATCTATATTTAGCGTAGATATCCTAGTTATTATACGTCTAAAGATAATATACCCTGAGAATACTAGAGAATTCTCTACTAGATAGTATTTACTTAATAACTTTCTTAAACCTTACCCGATATAGCTAGTTCTTTTTTCTTAATTTTTTTTAAATTTTTCCCTATCTGACCTATATATAGTATCTAATCTAAATCTAGATTCGTTGTATAGTATCCTAAGTAATTAAGAATATTATTATTTTTAAGCGTAGAAACCTAGGCTAACCCTATCCGTTTAAGCTAAAAATTAGCTCGCTAGATAGCCTAAGTGTAGCTCTATAACCCTATATATTTTTTATATATTTCACTTCTATATATAGCTAAAGGAACGAGCGAGAGAGAATAAGCTCGTACTAGTAGTAGATTACCCGCTGGGGGCGGAATATCAAGAATTTCCTAGTTTTCCAAAAATTCTAGAAAATCGAGACTAGACCCGATAAGGTATATAAGCGTATCATTTTATAGAGCTAAGTCTAGGCTTTCTAATAATATACTTTTTAAAAGAATCGGCTTAGGTTTTAACTATTATTTATTTAGAATAAGAAAATTAAATAAACTATAACTAAATCCTTAGTAGTATTTAAATAAATAATAGTTATTATTTATTTATCCCTATAAGATAGGAGTTCTTATACCTTACTTTATTAGATATATTTAATAAGGTTTATAATAAGGACTATATCTTAATACTTATATAGATATAGAAAAAGTATTTTAAATTATATTATTAATATATAAAATTAACCTTATAAGCTTTTATTAACTATAAAGTTATAGCGAATTTTATTAATTAGGACTAGGTCTAAATATTAGGCCTTATACCCCTAAATATTAAGGTAGCTAGGGTAGTTAATATAAATAAAAGGATAATTAGTCCTACCTTATTATAAGTACTATTTTATATTAAAATTAGTACTTTAAGTAGATACTACTCTTATTATACTTTTAGAGCTATTCTTATATAAGGTTATAAGATTATTCTAGGCCTATTATAACTTTAATAAATTAATCTTATTATAAATTAGACTAAGGGTAAGGTTAGTATACCTAATAATATTAGGGTATTAGATTAAATAGACTTTAATAATAAGGTAGAGGGAGAGACTATTTATACCTATTACTTTATAACTAAGGAAGCTGACTAATTACCCCTAAAGGTCCTACTAGTAAAGTACTTAAAATACTTAGACGTTTTTAATAAGGAGGTAGGAAGCGAGTTACTACCCTATTATAGTAAACTCGATTATACTATTAACCTTTAGCTAGGAACTATACTACTACCTTATAATAACTAAACTTAAGGGCTACTAAAGCCTAGACTAAATAATTAACTACTACTAGAGTTAGCTCTTATAAACCTAAGTCCTCTCCTAGGCCTTTATAAAGTACTAGTATACCTATCCTATATTAATTATACCTTATACCTATAAAATAAAACCCTTAATAGGGATTAGCTATAAATTTTATAAAGGGTAAAGTATATCTATTAATACCCTTAAAGTTAAAACTTTTCCTTAACCTCTTAAATAAATTTACCTACGCGCCTTACTAGTTATTAGATATAAAGGCTAGTAAATCTAGAGAGATTTATATAAGTAGTACTACTAGTTCTACTTAACCTTATAATTATAATATAATAGAAATAGAGTTTATACCTCCTAGAGAGATTCTTATAATTAGTACTACTAGTCCTATCTAGCCTTATAACCGCGATATAGTAGAAATAGAGGCTACGCCTCCCCTAATACTTAATACTAAGAATCTTTAAAGGGCCTTTATTAATTTAATTAGGTAATACGTTTATATAATTACTATTATAAAGCGCCTAGATAGTACCCTACTTATTTAAGTAGATATAATAGTACTTACTAGAAAAGCTATTAAAGATATTATACCCTTAGTTAAGGCTATTACTATAAAGGATAAGAGAGCCTTTAATATAGCTAAAAGTAGTATTACCCCTAGGATATATTAAATACTTTATTAGGGTAATAAGGTCTTAAAGACCTTATAAGTTAAGGTAAAATAAATCTATAATAAGACTAAATAGCTAACTACTTCTATTATAACCTATTATCTAAATATTAGTTATATTATAGATTATAAAGGCCTATCTTATTATAATACCCTAGATATACTCCTATAATATATTAAATTAGGTTATACTATAACTAATCTACTTATATAGTTTATTAAAGAATAACTCGCTCTTATAAAGCTAGAAGACTTAGGGGCTAATAATTAGGACTTAGAGTAGGATATTAATAGGGGACTTAGAGGCTAATAATAGGGTATTAGGCCTTATAAGAGTTATAAGATATAAGAGGAGGACTATAAATAAAAGGAGTAGCTAGTAGCTCTAACTACTTATATTAGCCCTAATATATATATCTTAGTTTATAAGAATTAAGAATAATATAACCTAATATAATATACCCTAGGTAAGTTAATAATATAGATCTATTATAATAAGGTAGAATAAGCTCTAGATATTAGGAACCGTACGCTTATAACGTACGTTAAAAGGGTAAGCTAGGGTATTTAGATTAATAATTAGAACCCCCTATTCCAGGTTATATACGAAGTATTTCGTAATAACTATCTCCCCCTCTAAGGCTATCGGCCTGATAGCTTAGGGGTGACAGCGATAAAATAACGCGCTACTACGGGCCGTGCTTAGAGCGGTATTCTAGGGCTCCTAGCCTAGTTAAGGTCCGTTTAAGGCGTATAACGGAGGTTTTCAGGCCCCCTAAGATGATTAGTCGCCTCCGTACGGGGTACGCTAGGCGTTAAAACGCGTAAGAACTGCCGGTACAGGGACCCTTAGGGGAAGCTGCAGCCACGGCACGAATGATTAGACGCCCCCGTACGGGGTACGTCAGGCGTAAACGGTGTAAGAACTACCGGTACAGGGACCCTTAAGGGAAGCTGCAGCTACGACACGAATAATTAGACGCCCCCGTACGGGGTATATTAGGCGCTACCGGCGCTACTAACATCAGCGCAGGCCCCCGATTAGGGCGCCTGCGGGCACGTAATTAGGTCGTCTAGGGCGTAAATTACAACGAAAATGCCAAATTCTTAACGAAAATAACAGGTCTTCCCCCTAGGGGAAATCGAATACCGGGCCTATCCCCTAATTAGTAAGTCTACTCTACCCTAGCCTCTAGGGGAGCTAGCCCTAGAGGGTAGATCCGAATATAATTATTAGGAACCGTACGCTTATAACGTACGCTAAAAGGGTAAGCTAGGGTATTCGGATTAATAATTAAAACCCCCTATTCCAGGCTATATATAAAGCATTTCGTAATACTAGATAAGATAAGAAATAAAGGTATTTAATACTACTTAATTAAGTAGTCTAGTTATAAAATAGAATATAATTAATAGATATCTACTAAAAATATAAATATAAAAGACTTATAAAGGGAATATAATAGTATATATATAATAAAAAGGTATTATAAGTAAAGTATTAATATATAATTATTATAATAAAACTATTTAATTATAAAATTAAGTTATATAAGGTAAGTTATAAGTTATATTTATATAATAAAGATTTTAATAAAGAAGAATATATAAAAAGAATTAAATTAAGGGGAAAATCCCTATTATCTAAGAAAAGAATCTTTACTTAAAGGTATAATACTTATACCTTATAAGGGGAGCGTATTAATTAGAGCTTATAGAAGATAAGCTAGAGGATAAGGTAATATCCCTAGTAGGGATAAGTAGGATAAGCGTAAGAGTAGAAGTAATAGAAGTAGGAGGAGTATAAAGGGCGTAAGAGGCGCGGATCTTATAAGTAAAAGGGGTAGTACTAGTAGTACTACTACTATAAGAAGGGCGGCTAGAGGTAGAGGGAGTAGGAGTAAGTAATATAATAGTAGAAGGTATAATAGCCTCTTCCTCCTCTTTTATATCCTCTTCTATCTCTCTTATCCCCTCTTTATTATTATTATTATTCTCCTCCTAATATATAATTAGCTTATATAAAGATAGTAGAATATTATAATAATATACTTACCTCTCTTAACTCCTTATTAACCTCTATTATAATAAGGGTAATTAACTCCTCTTATAAAAGTATTAATATATATTATAAGAAATATATAATAAGAAGACTTACCTACTACCTTATTATATCTAGAATACCTTTAAAGGTAATAGTTATATAACTACCTACTCCTATTTTAAAGTATAGTAATTCCTTGAAAGTTTATAACTTATATAAAAGTATTTTACTACGCTCCCCTAAGTAAATTACTATTTATACCTTAAAAATACAGGCGGTAACGCGTATTATAAAGGTAGTATAATAGGGTAACTTTCTACCTTAAAAGGTAATAATAAGGCTATAAGTAAAGAGGCTAGAGATATAAGTATAAAAGGTAAGAGGTACTTATAACTTTTTAATATATTATAAGTAAAGTATATTAAAATCCTATTATTATAAATTAAGTAGTAAGGCTTATATAAGTAGTAGTACCTCTTATAAGTCCTATTAGTCTTATAATTATATAATAACTTAGGACTTAAACCTAGGTACTTAATATATTAAAGATAATAGGGTTATAAGAAGGCTACTACCCTAATAATATAATAGGAAAGGGTAGTATAATAAGAAGGTTAAACTATCTATTATAAGAATTAGCTAATATAAATACTTTTAAGTATAAAGAGTATAAGAGTAATTTAAAAGAAATATAATATAATAGGATATTAATAAAGCCCTTAAATAAATAATATAATAGACTTAAGTAATAAAGTAACTTATATATAATATATATATAATATATTTAAAGATAATTAAAGTCTATTATAAGGTAATATTATATATAAAGTAGTAAAGAATATTAGGTAGAGACCTACCTTAATTATTATTATTATTAATATTACTATTTAATATATAATATTATATTAGTAAGTAATCCTTTATATTATACTTATACTTTAATAGTAGTTATCTTATAAAGTATTAATAGTATTAATATTAAATATATTAGCTTCTATTATTAATATATTAATATATAACTTAAAGTAACTTATAAAAGATTAGTATTAAAAGAAGTAGAAGTAAATAAAATATAACTTTATTATATATAATATTATATATATTAACTACGCGATTTAATAGTATAATATTATTACCTAACTTCTATAATTATTTATATATATTATATATTTATAAAATATTATAATAATAAACTTAATTAATAATTATATTCTTATACTAATATTATTATAACTATAAAGGTTATTATATATTAGTACTATATAATATTAATAGTATATTACTATTATTATATTATTACTATCCTTAAAACTCTTTCCCTTATTTTCTCTACTAGGGTTTTAAAGGTTTTTAATAAGTCTTATTATAAATAGTAATAATTAATATTTAGAGATAAATACCTTTAAAGGGGAGGTAATTATTAGGATATCTTAATATATCTAACTAGTATAATATAGCTTACTAGTAATATTCTAGTAGTATTAGTTTAACTTCTTATTATCTAATAGATATCCTTTTATCTAGATATCTAAGAGGCTAGTTAGCTTCCTTAAGGGGTATTAAGATAGTCCTCCCTCTACCTCCTTAGAAGGTAGAGATTAGTTCTTCTATAATTATAAAGTTACTAGAGTATTAAGTCTACTAGTATAATACTACCTACTTACTAGTAGTTTATACTATCTATTCTAGCCCTTAGGAACTAGCCTCCTAGTCTAGTTCCTAATACTCTAGTAAGGTATATTAAGGCTATTTATATCTATTAACTATTAAGAACTACTATATTACTTATACTTAATTTAAGAAGAAGGAAAAGATAATATATATCCTTTATAATATTAATACTTTTAATTCTAAGAAATATACTACCTTAATAATTACTTAACCCCTTTTACTTTAAGGAAGGAAAGCTCTTTAAGAGTTAATATTAGCCTTAGGTATAAACTCCTTACCTCTACCCCTAGATCCTTTTATAAGTAAGAAGTCCTTAAAGGCTAGTAAGCTTTCTAAATTAAAGATTATAAGTCTTAAGATTAATAAGCTTTTTCTAAACTTAAAAGCTTCTCTTATAATAATAGATAGGGAAATATATATAATAAGTATTATAAGTCTTAAGAAATCTACTAGAGTCTTATAAGATATATTACTAATACCTCTCCTTTACTATTAGGCCTAAGTTAATATAAACTTATAAAATATTACTAATACCTATTAATAGTCCTTATACCTTAAAGAGGCTAATATAGCCTTAGCTTAAATAAATAAGATATTTAAGAATCTTATTACTAAGTATATTAGGGTAGTAAATTATATAGAATAATTAGATATATATATTATAATCTAATCTAATATACTTATTCTAGTAAAAAAGATAATTAATAAAATACTACTAGTATTTACTACCTTAAAGATAAAAGATAAAAAAGTATAAGTAGAAATTAGAGATACTATTACACCTAATTTATTAAAGGAAATTTAAAGGGATTAGTTAATACTTATTTTATAATTTATAAAGGTAAGAAAGGGATAGGAAAATATTAGGAAGTTATAAAATTATATTAGATACTACTTAAATATTTAAATATAGTCCCTTATCTACTTATAATACCTTAAAGGCCTTTAAGCTTATATAAAAGGGATATAAGATATAAAAGATCCTTTAAAATAATTTATAAGCTTCTATCTAGTATAATTAGGCGCTAATATCTTTAAGAAGAATAACTTCTTACTCTAATAAGATTATATAACCCCTTATAAGGGTTATAAGGAATAAGAGGAGGATTATAAATAGTAAGTAGGTAGATTAAAGCTAGTAGAGTAGGAAGGAGTAATTAGATATAAGTTACTATTAGGCTTATAGTATTATAACTCTTATATAATTAAGAATTAAGACTATTATAATAATATTACTATATATTACAGGTAAGATATAAGATAGCTATTATAATACTTATCTTAAAAGTACTTAAAGTATTATAACTTATAATTCTAAGTAGATTATTAGGAATTTATAATTAATCTTATAAAGAGGAGTATTAAGAAGAAGGTAAATAGGCTTTATATTAAACTAGTTTAATATAGAATTATATTTAATATCTAGGAGATTAATCTAGTAGATAATATAAGTTAAGTATAAAGCTCCTATTTATATTAGTAAACTAGAGAGCTTGTAAAATATAAAAATATATATATTATATAAGTATTATATATCTATAACTAGCGCGCTTATATACTATTTCTAGAGCTTAAAATAATACTAAAAGTTACTAAATATATATTTAATAACTTTAAGAAATACTAGGTAATAGGATTAATAGGAGATAAGTTCTATTAATTAGCTATAATATAATTATATAAAGCTAGTACTAACTAGGTAATATAATTAAGTCTTCCTAATAATTAGTAGTACTAATACTTAGTAAGAGAATAATAGTAGGCGTAATATAAGTATAGAAAATAGGGCTAGGCTAGAAGGAAGTACCTTATATATATATAAATTATATAAATTAACTGTATTTAAAACTTATATTATACTAGTATTAATAATATAACTATTATAACTCTAGTAAGCTTCTTATTTCTTCTTAGTACTAGAGGAAGATTATAGATTTAAGGCCTTTAATCTAGATTTTCTATATTTAGGACTTTTATACTAGAATAAAAAAACCTAAAATTTTCCTATTTATTACTAGTATTTTACCTAAAAAATATACTTTTAATAGAATTAGTAGTTTAGATTTTCTATATAAGTTCCTAGTTTACTAATATAAAGGGAAAGTAATACTATTTATATAGATATAAGAAAGTTTATACTTATATTAATTACTAGTACTTAACTTATATTAACTAGAGTAACTTAATAAGTAATTACTCTACTTATTATAATTATCTTATATTAATTAGAGTAAATAGGTAAGTAATTACTTAACTTATTATACTAAGATATATTTAACTTTAGTAAGTACTTATAATACCTACTAAGGCTTATATACTAAGGATATAATAGGAACCTAGCTAGATTAAAGTAGAAGTAAGGTAGAATAGATTTAATAGAAGGCTAAGCTTAACTCTATTTAAGATTATAATATAAATAAACTAATTATAACTCTATTATATAATTTATAAATAGAAAAGATAATAAATTTTAAGTTTTTCTTATAAAATTTTAAACTCCTAATCCTTTATATAAATATAAAGTAAGACTTAATAGCTTTAATAACTCTAACTACTCTAGTTTATTTACTAAGCTTCTAAAAAATTTAAAGCTTAAAATTATTAAATATAGTTATAATTATTAAGCTTTTTAAGATTTAGTATCTAGTATTAAAAGTAGAAAGCTTAATAATATTATAACTTATTTATCTTAATTTATAATTAAATTATATTTTTAAATTTAAATTTTTATAAAATTTTACTATTTATAGATATTTTAATACCTTATAACTCCCCTTCTAATTCTATCTACTAGGAATACTATATTTATTAAAATTTTAATTTTAATATTTTAAATAAGTTTAAATAAGTAAATAAGAATCTAAGTATAACTAAGTTTAAAGAAGTATAGATAAATACTAATAAATATATTTATAACTATATATAAGGCCTTTCTAATACTAAGTAACTAAGTTCTACTTAGTTCTACTAAACTAATATAAATACTATAATATAACCTTAGTAATAAAATAGTTTATAAATATATACTAGCTTTAAGCTAATATATTAGAATATAAAAGATTTAAAGTTATAATAGAAATTTAACTTATATATTAAGTATATCTCTTTTAAAAGAAGTAATTAATCTTTAAAGTATTCTAGTTAAAGATATTACTAGTAAATTTATATTTCTTAAAAATCTACTTTATAATATTAAATAATATATAATATTATATAGTTATAAAGCTATTAAAGTATTACTATTTTAAATCCTTTTAAATATCTACTAATAACTAATATTAAGTATCTTATTAAAATATTTTAGCTCTTAAATATCTTATTTAAATATCTTAGCTCTTAAATATATTACTTACTATATCTATTAAAGGAATATATTAATATAATTAAGGTTATAATAGTTCTTTTATCTATTATATAGATTTATTATTAGGTCTTCTTATTACTCTAATAGATAAAGTAAGGTTATTAGTTAAAGGTATTTACTTAGTATATATTAAGTATAAGTAAGGTAGATATAGAATTAGAAGGAGTTCTATAAGTTTTAATCCTACTTAATTTACTAATATTAGGGTACTTAAAGTAATCTTAAAGTATATTTCTAACCCTAGCTAAGCTTTATATATATACTATATATATACTTAATCTTAACTTAACTTTAAACTTAGTATATATACTTATAATAAGATTAAAGAAGTTAGATTAAAGTTATATATAATTACTTTAAAATATAAGGCTGTAATAAGGTAGTAAATATAGCTATTAAATAGTAATAGTTATACTTATAATTAAAATTTATAAATAATTTTACTACTAATTATTAGGAGTAGGGCTAAGTATATTCTTCTTATATATGCTAAATATCCTTATAATGTCGTATTCCTGTAGTTTAGTCTATAGCTACTAAGCCTTGTCTTAAAGGGTCGAGATGGAGGCATGCGGCGTGATTGGACGCCTCGGCTTACGGTAGGGCTGATTGGGTAGTCTTTATCACCCCCCCGAGCCATTGCAATTTCTCCATTGCAACCTCCCTATGGTCAGAGCAGTCTGATTGCCGCAAACCCATCATGAACGCCATCTCCGTAGATTTCGATCCCAGAAATGCGATGTCGAGCCTCTCAGTGCAGGTGAAGGTCTAGCAGAGACTAGCCGGCCCGCGCCTATATCAAATTTGGGCTTACGAGTTGTAAACCCGTGCCTGGACAGTACGGTGATTGAGTAAGGATGCCTCAACCTCGTTGTACTTCCGAAAATTGATCACAGATCCTAGCGTGGTATTTATCCATGGCCTTACAGGCGATCGAGAGTCAACGTGGACGGCAAAAGGTGCTACAGCCTGCTGGCCAGAAATGTTTCTCCTCAAGGATCTCCCCGAGGTTAGGATTATTACCTACGGGTACGATGCAGATGTAGTCAACTTTTGGTCGATGGCGTCGCAAAATACGGTTGGCGACCACGGTCAAAAGTTCTTGTCAACAATTGAGGAGCAAAACAAGCCAAGAAAGACGAAGTTTCGTTCAAATGATAAGTCTCGCCATATCTCCTCATGCGTCCTTTAGGGCCTATCATTCTTTGCTGCGTACTCTGTCACATTTAGGGTTCTTGGTTCGTAATTCATCACCAAAGTACGCAATCGATTTGACATCCCCAATCATCAATTGGAAAAACAAACGCAGCCTTCAGCAACAGCCGACATCACCAATCCACTTCGAAACCTTCAGCTACCAACGCGTAACCATCCTAGCAATATCGAGCCCGCTCCAATCCTTCATAAAGCTTCGACCGCATCCTCGCCTCCCCTCCCACCTCTACGCCCTCCTTCCACCCATCCCATTCCAAGGTTCGTCCCGCGGATTCTGCTGCAGCCAGCGCTCGAGTGCCCAGCTGGGGCTCCTCTGGGCGTTTCCCTGGGGATAGCCATCGTAACGTCCTTGCGGGGTCCGGGGCGAGGCAGAGCCGTCGGTGGCTCTTGTCGAGCTGGGTGATCCGCCCGAGTTAGTTTGCTGGGTCTACTGAGACTGCCCTCGGGACTTTTGAGCATTGCCCTGGGCTTGTCCCTGGGTGGTAGCTTGGTGGGTCTGGGACTTGGTCAGTGGGGAAGACGGTGGGATGAGAAACAGGAGGGGGGGCAAGGTGCTGACTTCTTGGGTTTGCTTCTTGGCAGACATTTCTTGGAGCTTTCTGGACGAAAGAGTCTTTTGGGGCTCTGTGAGTATTGATGCTGGGTGAGGTGGTCGATGATGCAGACGATGGGTCCTTCATGAAGAACTTGATGGAGGTTTATATCTCCATATCTGACCTAGGATACAGTAACAGAGAGACCGGACTGCACGGGCGTTTTGCACGAGCTGACATGGAGGTCAATAGATCATGGTGGCATCGGCGCGCGAGGCGCGAGGGTATTTTGGAGACAGTCATGCCTCATGTCATCAAGCTTCTAAGGTGTTTTGACTGACATTGTCCCAATGCAGCAGCACTACCAGATGCACGGGAGTTGCGTGCAAAGCCTTCACTGTATGATGGCCCTGGATGAGAGGCTACATGGTCCACACGATGTCTTTCTCTGGGCAGTAATATCACGTATCATATGCACGGGAGTTTTTCAAGAACGAACACTTTCCGTGGGATACTAGGATAAAAGGCGATAGGAGGCTCACGGCGGACGTGTTCAAGCACTAGTGCCAGGTACCATGTGCACGGCAGTTCTGTCCACGCGGTTCCATATTGCGATGGTCTCAATCATGTTAGCATTTGGGCTAGAACAGTGTTTCAACAGACGTATCCGGAGGCGCGGCATAATATATGCACGGGAGTTTCGTAAGGCCAATCGCATCTTTTCGGCAAGCGGAATCGCCAATGACTGGACCTAGAGCGTCAAGGTCGGTACGTCAGCTTTGATGTGGATGCCTCATAACGTGGGATAGTACTTTCCAGTCGGAAGATCCAAGATCCCATTACTGGCCAAGAATAGCGCCGACAAAACGACAGTGCATCTCCGTAGCAGTCTGCGCGGGACACGGAAGCTTAGTGGGATCGATGCGCAGACGAGGCTGCCTTATGCAAGGTCGTTTTGTGAGGCGCTATGACACAGGCTAGCGTCTACAATTACTCGGGCTCTCCAAGCTCGATCTCGTCAAGCTGAATGCGGTATTCAATTGCACACCCTAAGCTACCTTAAGCACATCGCTCCTATCATTGGACGATCGGCGATTTGTGGACCTTAAGTGGTTAGCATCTTCATGCACGGGAGTTCTGTCAAGCACCACAGCCCACACCCTGCATACAGCCTGATCAACCTCTTACCATACGCCCTATCATTCCTCAGCCCGATTTATGGGCTCCACTTATCACGCAGTCTATCCCGTATCTCTTTCGCAAACCAAATAGAACAATTCCCAGAATATCAGACTTAGATTCAATCCATATTGATAATTGCAGGCCAGGAAACCTCACAGTATTCAGGATTTGAATTTCTCGGCCTTCTCCTCGCAGTGTCGTCGATGATGGATTTTCCGACTCTGCCTGCGAACGCGTTCAGCGCTTTACAAGACGTCGATACCACCATCCCCTCCGGTCAGGCTTACAAACTAGATTGGGAGGGGAATCGTGCCATCATCAAGCAGCTTTATGCACACAACACCCTGCCAAAAATTATTGAAATCATGAAGAGCCGGGGCTTCAAAGCGACGTAGGCGGTCTATTGCCAAGCGATCAAGCCTTCTCTGTACTGATACTATACAGAGACAGAATGTATCCACAACGTATCAAGGACTGGGGCCTTGACAAGAATAATAAAGATAAAGAGATGAGAGCCATCGTACGGAACGTCGCCGACCGGGCCGCCCATGGAAAGGTCTCAAAGATCCGTGTCCGTGGTCGAAGCTGCGACTACCAAGATGTGGTCCGCTATTGGAAGCGGAAGAAGATGCTCGTTGACGACATCCTTGCCAGGCGATCCATGTCTAAGACACCAGACGATGTGAAAGTCTGTACTCCTTTGCTCTCGCCGATACGGACCCCAGAGGTATTGGCGATACCAGAGCGCATTCTGGTAATGCTCCGAGACTATCATCGAGGATCTTTTGATGCCGGGACATGGAGATCTGTTGGAGAGCATCGCCTGTGTGAGACGACGAAGGTGACAGAAGATGGGTCCAATGCGATTTGCGAATTACACAGTCGAATCATATATGCCTGTGCTTTGTTTAATGAAGACTTTTCAAAAGAAGCAGGACAGTTCCTGAATCGCGCTTTTCGTATTATCAGAGGAATTGTGTTTACAGAGGGACCTGAAACCTTTCAGCAGCTATTGAGAATTCTTAGTGACACCAGCCGCCGTGGGAGAACAGAGATCGAATTGGCGGTGATCCGCTACTTTTCTTCTATGGGAGGCGTATTACTAGGTGATCAACATCCTTTTAAGCTAATATGTGGTTGGCTTGCCTCACTAGATCTAGCTGATCAGGGGCATGACATGGCCATGCTGCGCAGATCCATCGAAGTAATTTATGAGGCTTTCAAAGAAAGCTTAGGGCCCTTACATTTCACACTCATATCATCCTTTCTGGATACTTTTAAACTTGGGCTGTGGGGTAAAAACGACACCGGTTCTCAAAATTTGGCATTTCAGACTTTACTACACGAGTGCGAAGACGTTCTTGGCCCAGACGATGATCGAACTCTAGAGGTCCGCTTAACAATGGCTTATTACTACAGAGATCGATGCGAGTATTTTGCAGCTATAGAACAAGCGCAGGCTCTTGTGGCTCAAAATACTTCAATCCTATATCATATCAGAGGTCTGAAAGAAATAGCGAGGTCTCGATATCACCTTCAGGAGATACACCCAGCATTCAGAGCTTTAGCACAGGGGATCGATAAAGCTATCGATGAATGGGGTGCAGGCGACTCCGAGACCCAACGAATGATGTTGGAGCTGGAAAATTTGATGGCGGATCAGGGCATGCCGGAGGCTGCTGCTCAAATGGGAGTAGAGAGACTCAGAGGATTAGAGTGCAGGCGACTCCGAGACCCAACGAATGATGTTGGAGCTGGAAAATTTGGTGGCGGATCAGGGCATGCCGGAGGCTGCTGCTCAAATGGGAGTAGTGAGACTCAGAGGATTAGACTACAGAGCCAGTGAGGACGCTGATAAATTTTCCGGAGTTCAAGGAATGGATGCAGACGCTGATGATATCCCTTTGGATCGAGAAATGGATGCAGACGCTTATCACCCGTTCTCCTTTCAAGAGATGGATGCAGACGCTGATGGTGCCTTCTTGGTTCCACAGATGAATGCAGACGCTGAAAATTGGCTCTGATCACTAGACTCGTATAACATTAAGGCTATCGGAACGATCTACGACAATGAGCGGTTCTCGGTACTCGCTGGACTTACTGATAGCGACTTTGGTGGTACTTTTTTTTAGTTGCACTACTTCTTACTAGACCGAACTGGTTTACGGCCAGCAATGCGCTCGCTATGCGGCACGACATTTATTTCTAGCATAGCTTAGATCCTCATTCTTATTAGAGATCGCATGAGAGAGCGTTCTCAGCATATTCTCAGATCATGATTGCTCAGCCGATCAATTGTGAGGAATGCTTGCTGGATGACAGCACAATGGCTCAGCGCGGTGTGCTGGGTGGAAGCATTTGTATTTGATCAATCCAGAAGCCGATCTACTCTCATTTAGACGATCTTGAAAAGGGCTGCGGAGTCTTATTGCAGGATCTGAGCGAGGTATGAGAAGGTTGCCTCAGTCCCTCAGTCGTGTTCCAAGCCGGGCGCCAAGCCCCTTCGGGTTAGCGATGCTAACTACGTAGCCGGGCGGTAATACGTCTAAGCGTAAATATTTATTTCTTTACTAGTAAACTCCTTATTATTAATCATATATTAATAATATTAGTATTATTTACTATAAGGTATATATAAAGTAAGGTATATATATTAAGAACCCTAATTAAGCGTGATATAAGCTAATAGTATACTAATAGGCTCCTATTATACCCTATTTACTCCGTAACTAGTCCTATTAAACTATTATAGTACTAAGTTTACCTATATTAAGTCTACTACCTATTAAATAAGCCTACTCTAGTAGCTTAGATACCCTACCTAACCTACTAACTACTAGAAAAATAAGCTACCCTATTATTATTATTACTAGCTAGCTACTAGGATTTTTAGAAATTTAGAGTTAATAGACGGCGATAGTATTATAAATAGTTTATTAGAGGCGGATTAGGCTAAAAGTAGGCTAGTTAAAATTAGAAGAAGTAAGAGTATAATTAGGGTATTAGCGTAGCTAGTATTTATATAATAGAATTCTATACTATTACGTTATAAAGTTAAATATTAATAAATTTTATTAATAAGCGAAAAATTTATATAACGCGTTACTAAAAAATAGGATATCTAGTAAAATTATAGAAGTTTACGCTTAGACGTACCGCCCTCCTACTACGTAGTTAGCCCTACTAACTTAAAGGGGCTTAGCGACTAGCTTACTAGCTAATTAATAGTACGTCTAAGGTATAAAGGTAATAAGAAGGAATAAGCCTTTTTACTACTTAGTTACACTTTTCCTATAATTTATCGGAGAAACTAGCTCTAAGTACTAAGTACTAAGTCTATTTAGCGTATATAGTTTTAATACGATTAGCCTACTATAAGACCCTAACTACGACTCTATAAATTATAATAAAATTTTAACTTAATAAACTTATTAAATTAGTTATATCTTCTATATATATAAATAGATTTCTATAATTTTTAAAGTATTAGATATTATAAATAAATATATATCTTTTAACCTACTTAAATACTTATTATAAGTTATTATTACTAGTAGAGTATATTAGGAAGGTATAAGTATAAGTATAATAGATAAAGTAGTATTAAGATATATAGATTTCATAGGTAAACTTATTAAATTAGTTATATCTTCTATATATATAAACGGATTTCTATAATTTTTAAAGTATTAGATATTATAGATAAATATATATCTTTTAACCTACTTAGATATTTATTATAAGTTATAATTACTAAATAGTAGGGTATATTAATATAAATAAGGGTAAAGTAGTACTAAGATATATAGATTTTATATAGAATTAATTATATCTTCTATATATATAAATAGATTTCTATAATTATTAAAGCCTTAGATATTATAAATAAATATATATCTTTTAACCTACTTAGATATTTATTATAAGTATTAACTATTAAGTAGTATAATTATATAGCTCTAATAAAATCAGCGATTACTTTTTAATTTAGCGGGGTCGGGGTCAGCGTGTTATAGCAGGCCAATCGCATTAAAACTGCACACGCTAAATGTTTGCCAAGAGAACTTTTACACCAATCAATCGCCACAGCTGACATGGCTATGCAGTTTCCAACTTCGAATTCCTTTCAGTCTCGACTCGTATTTATCACATTCTGAATGCACCCAACACCGAGCGAACAAGATGCCACATCTTCTCGTCCGATTTCTGCGGGTACGCATTGGTTTTGAAGCGGGAAAAATGATACTACTTATGTGATGCGAGTGAGATCTGTCGCGTCTTGTGGGCTTGCGTAGTCAACTCAAGACAAAATCGAGGGTGATGGCCGTCGATGCTCTGGTCGTCCTCTATTCGCATCGCTTGTGTCATTCATTGAGTAAAGGAGTACCACCATGTCTTGACGGACGCGGCTCTTGCACAAAGCCGCAAAACGGATATTGGCATAGCAGTACGATCCTCCCGGCCTGCGCCCTGAGTTGTGGCCCGCAACTATGCGACGTGGCTATAGCCAGGTTCAATGAGTGCGGAATCCTACGATCATTAATAGCCGTATCTGGTCTCTTTCTTCAACGTGAAAAGCTATGTTATGTCCGGATTTTTTCTTCCTCTGCACCTCTACCTTTTCATTGTATTTCTCTTTTCTAAATGCACGTTGATCGTGCTACATAATATTAATTGTTCTTCAAATCGAACAGCCTCGCCTGCTTTCAAAGGTAATATTTTAGGCTATCCTCATATTCGGAACCAGCAATCGATCTCTAATTTGTCCTCGATTTAACCACGTTGATCATGAGTTGATAGCCGAACCAGAAACGGAACACAACTTTGCCGACTTCGGAAATACGACCGGCCTGAAGTTGTGTTTAGGTACAATGTCTACCACTTGGAGCGCTCTACCGCTTCTGGGAAGCTCCTTGTTCTCGTGCTTGGTATCTTCGACTGAACATTTTCCGAGGAAAGTATGTGGTCTCTCGACCGTACCCTTTGGCCTGAACACCACTAAAGCTACTGGAACGGTGCCCATTAGTACTGCAATTTGCGATGCCAATTGCGGAGATTCTGGCCTTCCGAGATTGGCAAAAGTGGGCCGCTTCTTCGGACTTCGAAAGGTCTTTTCAGCTTTTCTCCAGGGGTCAGAATGCTAGGATCTTTGATATCGTCGGCTGCATCTGCGACAACGGTAGACGGTAGGATTCGACAGCATCAGAAATCTGACAATTCTCGCTATACATACAATGGCCGATCCCACGGCGTAGGGTCCTCTGTTGGGCTTGTAGACGATGTCATCGCTCGCAATCCGCTTGCTTTGAGCTACGCATATCAGGAAAACGGCCTTCGTGCAGACGTGAAGTGTATCTATAATCTGAGCACCAAGTACGTTGTCGAAGCAGAGTCTGACACGAACATCTATCCCATCCACGGCAATCTCCCGAACAGCGGCGACTGGGGTAAAGAGTACTCCGAATTTTATGGTCACAACACCGACGCTATCGTCTCCATCGGCGTTACAGCCAACAATGCCTCCACGGGGCGGATCCTTGGGATCGCCGCCGGCGAAAGCTATGCCACACTAAACGCAACCCAATGCACCATCAACTTCTCACCAAAAACCTTCAATGTATCAGTCAGTCTCACAGACCACTCCATCAACGTCACCGAAGTATCCGACGGGATCGATTTTCCTGCCGGTCAAAACCTCACGCGCGCGCTCATCCGCCAATTCGAGCTCATCACCAATGACCAAACCAGTCTCTACGTCGCCATCCTAGGCGACTCTTTCAATTCCAGCATCGCCAGCTACAATAGCTCCGTCGCCGTCCCTCCTTCCCAGGCCGAAGCCACCCTCGCCGGCCTGACCAATTCCGTCACCGCAATGGTCGACGACCTCCTCGTAGCTTACGCCAGCGCTCAGCTAATGATCATGAACGACTCCAGCCTTGTGTATGCGGCAGTCGAGATCAACGCCTTCAGATACGGTTCGGCGTTGTACATCTATCTGACCTTCGCTATTAATATCGCGGTTATCGTATTGCTCGTTGAGGAGGCGCTAAGGACGAGGGGGTGGAGGGACTTGTTGCATTTTGATTACACGGATCCCAGGTGTCTGATCGTTGGTGCGTCGATGGGTGGGTGTGCACTTGCGCGTGTGGCCGAGGAAACGCGGATCGATCGCAGTAAAGCGTTGTACAAGTATAACGAGAGAGCTGTGGGGGATATTAGGGTGGCGTTGCATGAGAACCAGCGGGCTGTTGTTCTGGACACCTCGAGGTGTCAACAGAAAGACCTTCCTAGGATAGCAAATCGCGAGGACGATGAATTATGAATCAGTATTATAGTGTCACAGAGTATATCAGTCCATTTAGGGCTAGCGCGTCCTTGGCTTGCGGTACCTTGCCCAGGGTACTTCAGGCGACTTGTATATTCCCTCGACCATAGCTTTTATTTAAGTCCCTGACACTACTCAAGTAAGCACGTGAGGTGTAGGACTCCCACACGCGTGCGCTCCCCAAGCGGCTTCAGCCTCGTTCCCGAAAGTTGAGAACATGGCCTCGCACCCTACTAGCTGGCAACAAGTTGCACTTAGCAATGTACATATACATCACGGCGCGATGAACATGTTCAGCTGTCGTCCAATCGAGAGGCTAACGATGATCTCATGCATATTACCTTTAGCTAATTTTATCTTCGAGCCTCAATGTTTAATCACCGCTTCAATGATGCTTTCGCTGTCCCTATCCGTACTCCATATTTTCACTATTGCCAATCCGGCTTTATCTAACAGCTCCCGCCATTGCGTCTCCGATCGTTCTTTCCCACTCAGGAGCGCCATCATGTTGATGTCCATCATCGATGCAAACAGCGGAGACTTCTCATCCGGCAAGACCCAGTCGTTGATCAGCACCATAGAATGTCTGGGGTCCATTGCTGAGACCGTGTTGCGGAGGATTGACAGACAGGCGCTATCAGGCCAGTCGTGGAAGATGGAACGAAAGTAGTAAGCGCGTGCACCTATTCGGGAGCACAAGGTTTTAGCACTCAGATCAATAGTCGATTGACGGGGAAGTCTCACCCTTCACAGGCTGCGGCGTAAAGAAGTCATATTCGATCCTCTCCATACTCTCATCCAGACGAGCGATATCGTTTATGGTCTCGGGCAGATCCTCAAGGATGAGTCTTCCAGCCATATCCGGATATCTTTTCCTGAAATCCTCGAGTTCATGCCCGCGTCCACCGCCAACATCGACCATGAGCACGGAGGCAACGTCGTTATTCACCCCTTTCCTAACCAAATTCTCTGCGGGGAAATTGTCATACCAGGCCTTCCGTCCCCTTCGCTGCCCCTCCATGAATGAATTGAAGGCCTCCAAGCGTTCCGGTCGCTGGTTCAAGAACTGGAACAAGCCCAAATCAGTGTCGAACGCGCTTTCGAAGGGTCCACGAGGAGCCGGCCCGTCGCCTGGGTTCTTGTATGCGGTATCTTTGAGGAATTGAGGGAGTCGAGCAAGTGAGAAGGCTGATTCATCGAATCTGATTGCGTGTCAGCTGAGCTTGCGGGCAGGCTAGGACTACAAGGTGAACGAACAAATGTTTGGTACACCCGGCCAGTGGCGGCGATATCCACGCCTCGGACACTGGGGTGGATACATAATGCTCTTTGCCGATTTCTCCCACAATCCCCAGTGCTACCAGTCCTCGTAGGATGCGGACTGGGATCTCATCAGGATTATGGAAGAGCGTGGGATTCTAAACATTCCATCCTACCAACTACGGCAGGTTCTGCATTGGCCCTTTCCGCCAGCTGCGTTGCGGTCGCCCCCTCTTCACCGGCTTCTTGAAGAGCTTCAAAGGCTCCAATGTCCAGCGCTATTCGTACAGCGGCATTTTGGTGAGGCTAGTGGGATGATTGAGCGGCGACTTGAAGGTGCGCGCCATCCGCGTTCTTACCTGAAAAACGAACCTGAAGATGTACTCAACAGGAGTCTCGATGGAATCCCTCAGTCTTCGTGAGGCTTCAAGCAGAGTCTTACGTTGCTCTCCATCAAGGCCACTAGCTTTTCCCAAGCGATCGATGATCTGATTGACTTGCTGAATTGATGCTGTCAGATCGACAGTGTCCTTCCGAGCATCAGACGCATTCCCCATGGCTGACAATTGCTTTTTAATGATAACTCCCAAACATCTGCTATGGGGCCATTGCTTCGCGATCCCGTATTGGACGAAGAGGAATCAACGTGTGGATAAGGGACATCATTAGTGGCCATCCCCCCCGTGCCCCCGTGTCCCCTTAGACCAACCAGGGCGTTCGGTACAGGATGCAAGGGAGGAGTGCGCGAAGGATTCGTGCTCGGAGATCACCTTGGCAGGGATCTTTTCTATTCCTCACTGTCTATTGGCCACGCCCTGTCCCGTACCGCTGTTATGTATTGCCGCAAGCTCCTCGAAAAGCCGATGGCTGAATGCATAGCATGCAATCCCTAGCCAAAGTGTCGTAAGTTCTTCCCAGTAGCAGCGGCTTTGATTGGCGCGGCTCGTCGGGAAGGATTTGGAGATCCCTGACATGTCGCTTGGTGCTAAGGTAGATAACAGCACGTTTTTCCATGCATCCTGCATGATGACTCCAAGTGTCAAAAGACTGTGGCGATCCAATCATACCTGCGATAAGCTGCCTTCCCACTCTGGTCTGTGCCGCAAGGAACACGGAGTTCCCAAGCCATACAGGGTAACCGAGTCATGTACAAGCTCCAGCCGAAGGAATTTGATGGTGTTGTACGGAGTATTCCGTAATCTTTCATGTATCATCCCAGGGGAATGTCAAATGGTGGGCCGCTAAAGGCCTTGGCGAAACAGGATCATTGTTTGAATGTCAACCCCCAGCTGGAGTAAGCTTTCAACCTTTGAATGGACCTGCTTCAGAGCTCATAGGTAGGGAGATGCTTCTGTACTGGCACTGAAGAGCAGGAGGCTTTCCTTCAGTAGCCAGGTCAGCCATGGAAGATACTCCAGCGTACAGAAACGCGAACCGCGGAGCACTGATACTGACCGTTATCTGGGCGGAATGCGCCATCGCTTGCATCTTCGTTGCTGCCAGAGTGTACGCGCGGACGCGACTCATTCACAACATGGGCATTGATGACTGGATGATTCTATGGGCATTGGTAAATTTCAAGTCCTCGATTGTTATTCTTGTCACTGGGCTGACATTTACCAACCAGTTATTGGCTGTGGTCTGCACGAGCATCATGACACCCGAGGTCACCTACGGAACTGGAAGACACTTCACCACATTATCACCCTACGAGCAAGTAATTGCTGTAAAGTTGAATTGGATATCTCAACCTTTCAGCATTATGAGCGCCGGGTTCGGCAAGGTATCAGTTGCTCTACTTCTACTTCGGATAATAAGCCCAAACAAGGCCAGACAATGGTTCTTGTACACCACTATCGCGCTACTCACAGTCATCAATACCATATGTGTCGCGTGGATATTTGGCCAATGTACTCCTGCTGCGAAGCTGTGGGACTCCAGTATCGACGGGACTTGCTATCCGCCTCACGTCCAGCAGGATGTGGGCTACTGGCAGGCCTGTATGTAGCCCCTGCCTCCAAGTCATTCCAGCGGATCTCGTTCTAACTCTGAAAAGCTTTTGCATCCCTCACAGACATCGTGCTCGCACTGTACCCGATTACCATCATATGGAACCTACAAATGAAATTGTCTCTGAAGATCAGTCTGGGTAGTGCTATGTCCCTCGGTCTGCTCGCAGGAGCTGCTTCTATCGTCAAGACCATCGAGTTGAAAGCTCTTACGGCACGGAGCGATTACACATGGGACACTGTCACCCTCGTCATATGGCTCGCGACAGAAATGTATACAATCATTGTCGCTGCCTGCATACCCACTCTGAAACCCCTACTGGAACCAATCATCTCACTCACTACCCGGGGCCCAACAGGCAAGACAAGCAACGCCAGCCAGTATACCGATAGGTTACGGTACAGCAGGCAAGGCTATGTGTCCCATCACGATGATGAATATCGACTACGAACGTTATCGTCCAAAAACCCTGCCTCGTCGGTCGACCTGCCTACTGCGACTGATCCTGATCCTGCATTCGAGACCAGTGTGAAAGCTGCGAAGGGTCTGGATGATGGAATTGAGACCGTTGTCGAGGAACCTGCAATGAGAGTTCCAGGGGCGATTGTCAAGACCACGGACATCAACGTGAGCTATCGTAATCAGCCGAAGGAGCGACACCTGTCAACGCTGGAGAATAAAGAAGCTGTCGTAGAGACCGAAGAAGGCGTCTCGTAGACATTTCGCAATCATGTACGACAAAGTGTTTGACCAATAAGTGGATATATAGATACCCCTACATATTAATGCCTATATCCCGCCCAAATTACGTCAAGATGCATACGAAAGCGTGTACTCGTTTAATGTTGTCCAGGGATTGGTCCTAGACCTGAGACGCATGATCCGTCGCGGCAGCCCCCTTATGCAAGCCCCGCAACTAGGGGCTGTTCTGGAAGCGCCCTTCGGAAATGGAGTGGTGGTTCCTGGCAACGAGCGAGTAACGCTTCGTCTTTCAAGCGGGACGACAAACGCACTACACGAGTAGTAGATACCGTTTCCACAAAAACGACGACATTAACCGGCTTAGGAGGGATACGCGATGCGACATTTGCATGTGGGTGCATCCAGCCTATCTCGGCCCCTGAAACCAACATGGCTCCTGCAGCATGAAAGATACAGATTGCGCTAAGAGGCCACCAAGGATCATTGTGCATGCTGGCAGACGCTCGAGCTAACGGCTTACTACGCACCTCAGGTAAGAGATTATTCGCTCCGAGTTCTGCTCCTACACCCTCACCTCACCACCTCACCACCCCACCACCAACCCTTCACACCACGCCAAATATCTCCTCGTCAGATAGTCATCGTCGCAGCACCATGGACAACGAAAAGACCATAGGCGTCGACGTGCGGGATCTGGACCGCGAGCCCGCCGGCGACGGTCTCCTCGTCGACACTCGCAACCTCACCGACGGCACGGCGTACAAGACCACGAAAGATGGCCATACGATTCTCATCCCGCAGCCGACGGATGATCCGCAAGATCCGTTGAATTGGTCGCAGGGCACGAAACATTTGATCCTGCTCGTGATATCGGCGACTGCTTTTCTGGCGGATTATGGGAGCGCGACGGGAGCCGTGACGCTGATACCGCAGTCCATGTGAGTTTCTTGAGTCGTTGTGAGATCTTGGGCTCTGCATGTTTTCTGGAGATCTTGTCTGAAGGAGTTCTCGTGGTTGACTTTGGTGGGCTTCTAGGGTGTGGAAGTTGAGTGAGGATACGGTGAACCATTCTCAAGTGGGAAACGTATTCATGTTGGGCGCTGGCGGCGTCGTCGTCGTTGCGCTCTCCGCTTTCTTCGGGAGATTGCCGGTGCTGTTCTGGTTTATCGTTCTGGCGCTCGCCACGGCTGCATGGTGTGCTGGGGCGACGTCCTTCCAGTCGTTCATGGCTGCAAGGATCTTGAACGGGTTCTTCTCTACCGTGTCGCAAGGGGTGAGTGCGCGAGGAAGGTGGTGATGAGATCTGTAAGGGAATCGATATTGATGATCGTGTAGGGGGGCTTGATGATGATAAAGGACATGTTTTTCTTTCATGAACACGCGTAGGTGGTCACCAGCCATGGCCTGGATGTCCATATGCTGACGGCGTTGATGAAGCCGCAAGATAAATGTATGGTCGGCTTTCGTCACCGTATCACCATACATGGGACCACTCCTCGCAGCCTTTCAGCTTACCAAACTCAAATGGGAGTGGCCTTTCTGGATCTATACGATTGAGACAGGGCTCTGCTTGATTGGTATCATCCTCTTTGTCGACGAGACCTATTACAACAGAAGGATTCCTCGGTCAGAGCAACCTCCGCGGCAATCCCGGATGCTTCGACTCATAGGCGTCGAACAATGGCGGTCTCGGAAGCAAAGAAACACCTTCTTGCAAGCAGTGCTACGGCCCATCCGTGTAGTCATGAAGCCAACCGTGTTCATTTCAGTCGTGTATTTCCTCTTCACCTTTGCATGGGTCGTCGGCATCAACACCACACTCTCCATCTTCTTGACCCCACTGTACAATTTTGGGCTCAAACAGATCGGTCAGTCCTCTTCTTTTGTAAATTGTCAAATCTCAACGTATTTGTGTGTGTGGAAATTCCTGACCCATCCCAGGATTCTTCTACTTCACTCCCATCACAGCTGCAATCCTCGGTGAAATCGCTGGGGTCTGGCTGCACGATCTCAACGCGCGATATTATATCCGCCGCCACAATGGCATTTTCGAGCCGGAAGTCCGCCTCCGCGTAATCTACCTCACGACACCTCTTATGGTCGCAGGCCTCGTCATCCTCGGCTTCTCTCTCCAGCACGCATACCACTACATGGTGGCTGCCCTGGGATGGGGCTTGTACGTCTTCGGTATCATGATCACCACCGTAGCTCTAAACACCTACAACCTCGAGAGCTATCCTGAAGCCAGCGGAGAAGTTGCCGCCTGGATCAATTTCGCTCGGACAACGGGAGGATTCATCGTGTCGTACTTTCAGGTCCGGTGGGCGGCGGCGATGGGGCCACAGGGAAGCTTCGGCGTGCAGGCTGGTATAACTGCTGCGGTCTTCTTCCTAATTGTCTTCCTGCAATTTTTCGGTAAAAGGATGCGAAAATGGAGTGGGGACTTGAATTTCAAGACAACTTGAATCCTGTAGCTGCTCCTATCGTCCATAGAGTCAAGATCCGGTACTCTGTTCAAAGGCTTCTTGAGCAAACGCAAATATCTCTGCAAATTGAAAGTAACTCAATTATACTCGTATGGACGAATTGCTCAGCCAACCCACAATTGTCAACCTCCTTCTTCTACCCTTCGGACTTGAGGTGAAAATCACATGAGCAACCTTTCATGTACTAATAGGAATCATTATAATATCTATATCAAGTTAATCTACCTCAAACAGTGTAAATCTCTAACATACCGTTATTCGTCAAAATTTATGTTCTGCACTTAGCCCGCATGGCATTCCTCATTCCTGCTTTTCCCAACCTACTCCAGCATAAAGCTCCCCTGACACGGGCGCGCGGACCTCGAAGCTAGTCAACGAGCAATGTCCAATATACTCAGCGCCGTCTTTCGCTGTCTCATATCCCACAACACCCCACATGACCGCATCACTTGACGGGTTCACATCCTCTGCAGGCGGATGACAGGCAGCACTAATAGCGGCACTGCAGCTCCCAGCCAGTGGCATGCCAGGCTTGTATTTCCGCAGGCCGTTTGCAATTCCGAGCATGACGACGGTAAATCCCGTGATGATCGTGAAGATGATAGCTATGCACGAGTATCCGCAGGTCGAAATCGATTGGATAGTATCTTCCTCCCCAAGATTGTCGTACACCGAAACACGGGCAAGGAAAATTGATTGGGAGACCAGCCAGTGAAGGAGACCGGACATGACTAACAGTGGAACGCCATACTTGTAGGGCAATTGTAGTCGGTATGTCGAGCGTTGATCTCCGACCGGAGACGTTACGCGAAGTGCTTTGCGGGTGTGAGCGTAGTCGTTCCACTCGTCTGCTAATAGCATGCACGTGAATAGGCCATTGTATGTAAGGTATAAAAACGAGAGAATCACTTGTGGCGAATTCGCTATGACGATGGTGAAAATTATTCGGCTTGATGCTATTTGCAAGCTAATCAAAGATTCTGACGTGACAGTGCCAAAGCCGAGGGACCACAGGTGCGATATTGATTTGCTCGCAAGGCCAGCATTCTGAAGACCGAGTCTGAGAAGGACTGCTGAGCATATGAGCGTGATAAAGCATCTGGACTTTACGGTTAGCCAACGTAGATGGGGTGTCAAGTGATCAAATCCCTTGTGATGCTGCGGTGAGGCTGGAGCTTATCGGTCAGAAGGACCAACTCGTCAACCCTTCTGGTCTATAAAATTCGAAGGATTCCCAACATACAGGGGCACCCGGGCACCCATTGAGAAGCAAAATGAACTTGCACTTACAATATGTTGCAAATTAACCATCGTTTCTTACTTGCAGCGTGAAACCAATACCGCGTTATTGGTTCCCACCTTATGGTGATCATATCCCAGCTTTTAGTTTTCTGGAAGCGCGTCTTGCCTGCTAGGCAATTCCCTTCGGTGGTTTGATCAGGCTTGTCCAGGAACGAAGCAATCGCGTCTCCAGCAGTGACTAAATTCAGAGGGCGCTTCCACGCGATATAGCCCATCACAATCATTTTCACAAGGTTACAAGCGATCACAACGGCCATAATGCGGACACTGAACTGTAGCCTGCATTGCTCTTCGATCGGCTTGCTGAGACAGTACTGAATTAGCCGATTATTTATCTGCCATGTGCTCGCCTCGGCAGCTTTCTTCCTGACGTCGCAAGTAACGTCGTTATGAAAGGTGCCGTCGGAATAGTCGCAGGGCCAGGGAGGTCGGCGTAATTGTGGATCCGCAAAGGAGGGCGACAATGTGGGCCAAAAGTCCAACACAGTACTAATATTGTTGTCGTCCGAGGATATCAGCAACACATCTGATCTCATCGAGATGATCTCCTTTGAATATTCTTCGATACATGCTTTGTTCTCCAATCTCTGCAGTTGTGTCAAATTGCCACGTAAAGATCGAGCCGCCGCTACCGCTGGAGAATAATATGGGGATCCCTTCACATCGTTCATAGGCTGCGCATAAGACTGTAGGCTTGCGTTGTACATAGTCTGCGATATGTTGTAGGGAGCCCCAGTAAGAAAGTCCTTGGTAACGGTAAAGACTGAATATTCTCTTGCCGAAAGCGTAGAGAAAACAGCGCTGTTATACATCAGGTGCAGCGGGATCGAAGAGGCTGCCACTAAGCACCACATGAAGAGTCTCGACGGAGAGATTCGCCATAGATTCCGCACACTTGGTACCCCAATATCCATCCAAAGACCTCTTCTGTGGGCCTTGTCGATCTCGTCTCGAGTCGGGGCAGAGAGACATTGCATGGCGTAGTTCGATGCGCCAAGAAGCAGCGTACTGAGAACATTGATCCCAAGATGGAGCCACGTAGCAAGGTTCCTGGTCTTACTGCATGCCCCACTCTGCAACGTCCCAAGCCCTCCTTTTACTCCATATCGACTAGAAGCCCATGTAGTTAGGACAACATTGGTGATGAAAACCGACGCAATCACGACGGCGGCACAAAGTACACCAAAGTGGAACCCTTGATTTCTCTGGAAAACGTGGCCCGCTGGCTGACGATGAATGGATGCAGTACTATCACGGTGGGAACGGGAACGACTCGGATGTTTGATCAGTGGTCTCGAGGTCTTGGCAAAGACAGTGTCATCTGCTCTGTTTGGCGGCGGGCTACTTTTACGACGTTGGTAGAGGTACAGCAAGGAGGAACCTGGTACTCACGAGCCCAAGTCTTTCATACCAATTGGGTCATTAGAGGTACCATCGCCGATCTCATTGTAGCCCCTACCAGAGCGCGCAGAAGGTAGCCAGGTGGGCATTAGGCGGTCCTTCCGCGAGAACATACTGCTTCAGCCTGCTGGTATGCCTGCACTGAGGAGATAGGTTGCGTAATGATCCTCACAGCTATAAGTGAGATGCCAGTAGACACCTCGAGACTCGTGAGATGCGGTAACAGGAGGCGAAAGCAAGCGAGGGTGTATCTACTAGTAAAGTAGACAACAGAATTAGCTGTTTCATCAAAATCCTTCGAGGCTCAGCCCTCCTTCAGGCTGAGCCGCACCGGATCGGCCCCGCTCAAGACGCATAGCCCTGCGGAAGTAAATCAAGGGTGAAGAATTGACATCATCAAGCATTGAGCCCAGAGGCTACCTTCGGCGTGTGAATGGTTTTCCATGCTTTGAAGTAGGAAGAAGAATGGGGACTCATCGGTAGCTCCGATAGCTCCGAGGCGAGGATTACAAAAATAGATTATAAAAATAGATTACTTGGCGGAAATCCATAGAGTCTTGTTCCAGTGTGCAATCGACATTGTACCTACGGACCGTATGAGTTTCCTATCAATGAGGGGATATACTTCTATGGCAGTGAGCAAAGCCGATTATACTCCGCCTATCACGCTAGCTCGGATCTAGCAGACTTACGAGACGCCAAAGCAAGGAAGATGAGAACGGTGGCATGATTAACAAACGGATGCCATTTTGTCATTGGGAAAGCGCAACAGAAGGCCATCCATATAAGGCATACATCGAGATCAATCTCTACGAGCTAATTCGACAGTATTCAAGCGGGCAATTCCTAAAGCAAATATGAAGCGATCCGAGTATATCACCACCTTTTTCGCCGTGTCAAACCGACCCAATATAAAGCAAGCGCGCATATCAACTACCAACTATCGATCTCTCCGTTTCCTAGAGTACTCCTCCGACTCCGCCTTCTCCTTCTCATGCTTCCTATACACAACCACAAGTCAGCGGGGAAGCCAGAACAACGACCAGTCTACCTTATACGCATACTTCGCAAGACAACAATCAACTTACTTATCATAACGATTCTCCAGCGCATTGCCCGCCAACCCACCAAGCACCAACCCCGCGATCGTCGCCCCGATGCTCCCCTTCCCGTTACGCTGAGCGGTCTCCTGCGCAACGACCGCTCCGGCTATCGCACCTAGCATACCAGCACCAACACCGCGATCGGAGGTGGAGAAATGCTCTTTGGCTTTGTCGAGCGGCTTCACCTTGTCTGTAGAGGTCTGGTGGTCTCTCGACTGTAAGTGCGATGAATGGCTGCCTTTCCTCGATGAGCGATGAGCGGGACGCTCATCCTCGGATGAGGATGCGCTATCACTGTCATCGTCGTAGTTTTGTTGGCGATGACTACCGCGGCGCGATCTGCCGTCTGGGTCAGAATTGTATTGCTGTCCTCCGCCATAGCCTTGTAGATGGCTTTCTCTTCTTGGATGGTCGTCCGGGGAGGGTGCGTAGCTGTGGTTACTGCCGTAGTCTGGTTCGTATCTTCCTCGGCCGTCGGACATATTCACATCCTGAGGCGGATAGTTGTAGCTGTAGGGATTTGCCATCTGGCTTTTCTTTCTCAGCCTTGCGCCTGTACTGATTACGATGCTAAAAGTCGCAATATGGAGCGTGATACAGACGAGACTTGAGTTTCGAGTATACTCGACCAGGTATGTCGATGAACTTGAATTACGCTTTGAAGTTGAGGTTTTTCCTTTTTTACAATCTTCTACAGTAGCCTGAAGCCTGGGCGGCGATGACATCTTGATGCGACGGGGCTGTGCAAGTTGCCTCATCAGCCTTATACTTGACTTTACAGGCAGATGTGCCAAGCCGTGCTGAGCTCCTTTAGAGGACGATCAACGATCTAGCCTTTACTGGCTTAGCTGCTACTCAGGATAACTTGGCACTCAAGGTACCAAAAAACTCAGCGTCGTCTACTCAGTACCTTACTTTATACCATTCGCCGCCACGACAGAGTCCACTGGCCTTCAAAGGGAAACAGCAGGCCATGCAGATGTTCCAGGCTATTGTAAAAGGTATTTCAATGTTGGAAGCTCTGATTAGCAAGGCACTAAGCTTGCTTCCAAAATTTAATTTTCAATCAGCCGATATTGGAACCACATGGATTAATTGTTGATACAGACCTTCTTATGTAATATATGCATTGATAATCGTCTACTTGCAAAGCCATCGACGGCGATGATTCAAGATCTCATTCAGCTTCACTCACGTCAGGCGACGTTATATTACACACCTTGATATAGATGCGCAATCAATACTCGAGGTTGTACCTCACAAGCTAAGCTTTAGACACAAACTTCATTCCTTGTCAACTCTACTACCTTACCCATGTTTTCTTCCGAGTCGCGAAACAGTAGATCAACCCTAACAGCCTTATCTTTGATTGAAGTATCTTCATACGTCAAACGAACGTCCAACAACCCGACAGTGAGGTATATACACAGGTAACTGCGATCTCCTCGACTATAGCGACCGTTTCATTCATCGCCACTTTCGAAGTCAATTTCATCATCACTGTCAGTGTCTAGGTTCAGGTTATACTGAGGACCAAACTGAGAGAAATCCGGGTGGATGAATGGCACACCGATCTCTTCGGCGACCTTACGTCTGTTGTCTTGATCAATCTCACGAGTCTTCTTGATCATCGCTTTTCTCATCGCCTCGATCTTGTGCGTGCTTCGACGGTTTCGGCGAGTGGCGACCCACACTGTAAGTGGCTTCGTATCTTCATCCTCCCCATGTTCCCATACTGATAGCCATCTGGCATACTCCCCAGGATCCGTCTTGGCACCAGCTTTCAGGATTGTACGAGTGACACGCTGACTCTCTTGTCCCATAGCTTCAACCACGGCATCCCAGCCGTAGTCTTTCAATCGCTTGCTAGGGTCCAGAAAGGGGACATGCGGACCAGGTTCTTCGGGTAAGATTTCCGCACCGGCCTTGAGCAGGATTTTCACAATAGCGTTATAGCCGTGCCGGACCGCAGTGCTTAAGGCTGTGGGGCTATTGTAGACCTGAAAATTGATGTTGCTCGTAGTTGCCTTAAGCAGTATCCTGACGACCTGTAGTCGATTCTGTCGCGTTGCATGCCACAGCAATGTTCGTCCGGCATCATCCACTGCCTCTACGTTGGCACCGTAAGCAAATAGGGTTTTGACAACTACCTCACGGCCCAAGCCGCAGGCACAATGCAGCGGAGTCACTCCATCCACCAGTTGTGCTTCCATGTTAGCGCCATTTCGGAGCAGAAACTTCACAAACTCCTCATTTCCTAGCCTAGCAGCAAGCGACAACGCCGTCCCTCCATCACGACATACTGCTTCGATATCAGCGCCATGTCTCAGCAGTAGTCTCGCTGCGACTGTATCATTCTGTTCGCAGGCAAGATGCAGAGGAAGGAAACTGTTCCAATTCCTCATTTGCACGTTGGCTCCTCGAGCTAGTAGAGTCTGACAGTTATCGGTCCTTCTATATCGAATGGCTACCATCAAGGGTGTCATCCCCCTTTCATCCTGGGAATCTATAGATGCGCCGCTATCAAGGAGCAGCGCCACGTCGTCCGGGTCTTTCCAACGTGCGACCCCATGAAGCGACATCTGGTCATCGTAATCACTACAGAGGCATTAAGCCATATGTCAACGAACAAATTCGGCTTCATAAAACTCGGGGACAAACTTTTCGGGCTCCGAATCATCATCAATAGTTGGGCGCCAATTGTTGTTCCCCATTGTGACTATGGTCTTACGAACAACAGGACTTGGAAGCCCGCTTTCTAGCTCAAGGATTCAATTCGCAAATCCGGTATAATAGTTTTCCTGGAAAGGCGTATTCGCTTTATTGGATCGAATGGCCATATTGAACACACATTGGAAGACATAGGCGGCAGCCCCTCTATCTATGATATACTCAGCTTAGCTGATCCTTCGTTCCAGGCACCCGCAGGCAGATGTTCTTCAGAATACGCTCCTCTTAGTATCCGGGACAGTTGTAGCCTCCACCGATTTGGCAGGGTGTGGGGGCACTTCGGGGGCTTCACATCTGAGCTTTGATATTGCCTCAGTACTTGCCTCAGTACCTCAGACGTGTTATTGGCCGGCAAGTCAGTCGCTAAGCCCCTATCGGGTTAGCGCTGCTGACTACGTGGCTGGGCGGTAACACGTCTAAGCGCAAACTTTTTTTCCTTTACTTATAAACTCCTTATTATGAATGATATATTAATAACATCGGTATTATTTACTACGGGGTACGTACGGAGTAAGGTATCTATATCTAGAACCCTTACTATATATGAAATAAGCTAATTGCGTATATACAGGCTTATTTAACCCTATTACGCCCTGTCTCGCTCCGTAATAGTCCATGAAACCTATTATAGTACTAAGTTTACCTATATTATATACCCTACCTATTAGGAAAAATTACTCCGGTAGCTTAGATAGCCTATGCGACGTACTAAGGCGAAAAAACTAGAGTAAGTATATTATTATTATCGCTGGCTAGCTACTAGGATTTCTGGAAAATAGGGAGTTAATAGACGGTAATAGCGTTACAGACGGGTTATTATAGGCGGATTAGGCCTAAAGTAGGCTTATTAGAATTAGAAGAAGTAAGAGTATAATTAGGTATTAATATACGTAGTATAATAGTAGTAAAATTCTACGTAGGTATACTATAAAGTTAAACGTTATTAAATTTTATTAATAAGCGAAAAATTTTACGGGCGCGTTACTAAAAAACAGGATATCTAGCAAAATTATAGATATTTACACTTAGACGTACTACTATTAGAATACGTAGTCAGCCCTACTAACTTAAAGGGGCTTAGCGACCCGCTTTCTAGCTAATAGTACGTCTAAGGTACTAAGGTAACTTAGTACCTTAGACGTACTAAGCTAGGCAAGCTAGTCGCTAAGCCCCTTCAGGTTAGTAAGGCTAACTATATAATAGGAGGGCGGTATATCTAAGTATAAACTTCTATAATTTTACTAGATATCCTATTTTTTAGTAACGCGTTATATAAATTTTTTACTTATCCTTTTAAACTATTAATATTATACTTTACGTAGTAATTATATCTATACTATATAACGCGTTAGTTTTTAATACTTTTACTTATATTAAATCTAATATACTTATTAAAAAGGTAGTTTAATATTAATAAAGATTTAGTATCTTTATTAATAATTATTAACTTATTATCTAGATAGAATTCTAATAGTTAGATAATAGTAATAGTAATACCCTTACTCTATTTTATTTCCCTTAGCGCGTTAGATAGCTAGTTCCTAATACTAAACCCTATTATTTAAATACCTAGTACTCTTAATAGATATAAACGCGATCTTAAGGTACCTTCTTACTCCCTTAGTATAGCGTTAGTCCTAATATAGTTATAGTAGGGTTTTAGAATAGATAAAGATTTAATAAGCTAGCTTAATTAGGAGTTTATTATTATAAGGATAAAGGATAAGTTTAGTTTTAATATAAAGGCCTAATAAGTTAAAACGCTAGAAATCCTATTAGAGAAGAAGATAGATATTATCCTTATTACTTAAATAGGGTTTAAGAAGAGTATTATCTTCTAGGTAATACTATTACTTTTCTTACTACTAAGGATAGTATTAATTCTTATACTACTTAATACCTTAGAAGAGGAATAGTATAAAAAACTATAAGTAGTTAGTAGCTATAGGCTATTTATATTAAATAGGGATACTAACTTAAGCTCTAACCTTAAGATAATTCGTGACGGCTACTTTACTTATAATATATCTCCTAACCTCTTATCCCTTATATAGGTAGATAACCTTTATAGTATTTATAAGCCCTAAAATCGCGATATTAAAGGCCTTTAACTAAGATATCTTAAAGTACCCTAGTTTTTCTATAAGTTTATACCTTCTAGCTATTAATAAGGCGCACCTAGTTTCTAATTAATAAGACTTTAAACTAAGTTACTACTAGCTTAATATCCTTTAATTATAACTTCCTAATAATATACCTATATTAGGAGTATTTATAATACTAGATAAAATAACTCTTAGGGTTATTTAAGAATAGTATAGATTCCTAGCTAATTATTATAATATTAAGATAGTATTAGATCGGCCTAAGATATATATATAAATTAACCGTCTATAAGAGGCTATATTTATAATATTAAATCTTTAGTAGGTTTTACCTAAGGAGGTTTATAGTCTATATAATATACCTAAAATAATTATCTTTATAGACTCTATAAAATTAGTCCGTAATATATATATTTTATTAAAGACGTAGATAAATTAATTAGGGTATCCCCTTAAATTATACTATTAGGTATCCCTATTCTTTACTAATATAGCTACCTTAAATAAGACTAGAGTTACTATATATTTTAGGATACTATCTACTAAATATAAGGGACTAAAGATATTAGTTATAACTAATATATACGGCCTTAGTATTAATAACCTAGATATTATAAGAGTAGTATAATAGCTATTTCTATTAACTATACTAAAGCTTTTCTAGCGTATAGGTAGGGTAATGCGTTATAGTATTAATTAGGCGCAGTTTATTTTACTCTATCCCCCGTAGTATATTAGCCCTAAAAGTAGTAGGAAGGTAGGTATTATAAATAAGTCTATATAGATAGATATTAATCTAGATATTATATAACTAGGAGGGATAAAAAAGGTAAAGGATACTAATTATTAGCGGGACCTACTAGCTAGCTAATAAGACCTTATTAATACCCTATTATAAGGAAACTATATACGTTATATTAAGTTAGATTTCCTAGAAGATAATATCTATTATATATCTTTATTTATTAAATTAAACCCTTATTACTCGACGTATAACCCTAACTTATAAGTAAGTATAGATTATTATATTTAGTTAAAGAAGCCTCTAGCTAAGGATTTACTTTATTAGCTATAGATTCTTTACTAATTAAAGGAGTAGAGGGAGAAGAAAGTATATAATTAATACCTTAATTTATTCTTAGCTTATTTCCCTAATATTATTATACTAGACAGCGTATTAATATCCTTAGTTAACTAGGGCGAGTATATTTATAATAAGCTAACTATATAGTAGTAGGTTAGACCTAAGTAGGCCTCTATTTATAAGTATTATATTAAGATTATTATAATCCTTATAAAGGTTTATACTTTATTAAATAAAAGAGGTATTATCTTTAAGGAATAGACTTGATACTATATTATTAAGTAGAAGCGAATTTAAGACCTAGATCTAAATATTAAATAGGTAGAGTTTAAGAGTTATAGGTATAACTAGTTAATATATATTAGCCTTAATAAGGATATAGTACCTAATAATAGAAATAGTTATAAGCGGGGAAAACTAACTAGCTTACTAGTAAAGGAGCGTACTATAAAAAGGGCTAGGTAGACTACCCCCTAAGTATCTCTTAGGGCATCTATAATACCTAGTACTATAGATATAGTAGTACCTAATCTAGCTACGTCTACCCCTAATTTCACTAACGTAGCGCTATCTTAGTCTTTAATAGAAGTACTACCTACTTTAATATAAGTATTAGGTGATACCGTTAGGCTAGTAACCCCTCCCTATTACTAGTAGGCCTTAGAGGTGCGATCTCTTAATATTCTAATGTTTTTATTACTATTAAGGATTAGAAGGGTAAGGAAGCTTCTATCTAAGTTATTATATCCTTATATAGATATAAGTTAAAGCTACGCCGCGCGGTTTTACTATTAACGCTATATAAGGATATATTTAGGCGGGGCCCTTATTATATATTAAAGTATCTCTATAGGTATAATTAGACTAGCTAAGGCCTTAACTAGATTATATACTAATATTTTAGCCTTTAGATTATTATTATTATTATCTCTTATATCCCCTTCTAATATATATTATTAATTATACTTTAAGACGTTTTCCCCTAGTCGGTTAAGCCCCGTAATATATAGGTCTATTATAGGGTATAATAAGAAGCGGTTATACTCTAATTTCTAAAGTAATTTAGTACTTAGATTTATTATTATACTCTATATATCCTCCGCCGCTAATTTAGATAAGTATTTTATAGACTATAGTTTCTTAAAGCTAAACTCTATAGTCGCTTTAACCTCCTAGAAGTATAGTATATTTAACGCCTAATATTCTAATAGATAATTATTATATTTTAAAAAGTAAGATTACTCTTATTAAAATACTTTTAGGCTATTATTTAGTAGTTTAAGTAGATAATTAAGCTTAAAATTTATATCTAGAGCCCCTTATATATTAATAAGGCTATTTAATAATACTACTTCCTAAAGCCGGATAGTAGCCGCTAGGCTATCTATTAGGTATACTATATAGAGTAGTATATTTATATATTTAGGTATCTATATAACCTCCGCCTAGAAGATAAGAGAGGTATATCTTAAGGTGTAGTAAAGGAGACTAATATCTACGTGCTTAATTATATACCGGAGGGTTAGGTATATCTCGATATACTTATAGAAGTTCTAATAGTTATTAAATTATTAATCTTATATAGGAGGCGCTACCCTTATTTATATAATTAGCGGCTACTTATAAATTCTTTTAGATATATACTTTAGAGCTTCGCTCTATAAACTAGGCTATTAGGCGGTAAGCTACTCGCGGGTATTATTAATCTTTATAAGATACGTTTTTAACTACTAGAGGAGCTATATTTAAATACTATAAATTTAAGACTAATAGCTATATATAACTAACTCTTCTAATACCTAGAAGTTATTAGGTTAGACTACTAACGAGTAATCCTATTAATTAGCCGCGTATTATAGGGTTAATAGGTTAGATACCCCTAGCCTACCCTAATAGATCCTATAAATAAGTTATAGGAAGTTTAGACGTAAATACTATAGCCCTAGGCTAGGGAGGAGCTAGTCTAAAGAGTTATAATACTATTTTAATATCTTATATTATAGTTCCTTAGCGGAACGGATATATAGCTATATCTTTAGATCTCTATAGATAAGCCGTAATAACTCGCTATATATTAGATCTTTATCCTTAATCCCGATTTACCTCCTAAATATATTAAAGATAATATAGATATTATTAGAAGTTATACTCTTATCCTTTATTACTAGCTTTATAAGGAAGACCCTTATCTTCTAAGGGTCTAACTTTTATATTATAGGTATATCTATATACTATAAAAACTTAGTATTTCCGTCTATAGAATAAAAAAGAGCTTAAATTAATAACTAAATATAGAAACTTTAAATCTAGGGGATAGTATAGGTTAGTATATAATTATATATATATCTTACTTAGATATACCTACTAGCCTTCTTTATCCCTAGATAGTATATAGTTTATAATACGCTCCGTAGATAAAAGTATTATAATAGGATACTATATATATTACTTTAGTCGGCCGTATTTAAAATATAACCCTTAATTATAAGGTAGGTAGTAATAGACTAAAAGGCTTATTAATTACCTACTTATTCTCTATATCTTCCTTCTATAAACTTAAAATTATTATATATAATAATACTACTTATAGCTTAGCCTACTAGCTATACCTTCCTTTCTACTTTACTAGTTAGCTTTTCTATCCTCCGTTAGAGTATAGTATAAGATATAATAAGGCTAAGTTAGTATAGTATATCTAAAACTTAGCGCCTAGTACCCCCCTAATAGAGGTATAGTCCTAGGATTATTTAGAAGTTTATTACCCTATTAGGCCGTAGTAGGTAATAAAGAGATATAAGAATAGTAATAGTTTATTAGATATTAATATCCTCGCCGGTTAATAATAGGTTCTAGGGCCGTACCTCTATATAAGCCTATTTAATAAGACCTAGCTATTAAGGTATAAGCTGCTTAATTAACGCGATAGCTTTTTTAAGGTAATCTAGTAAGCCTATTCCGCTATCTTCTATTAGTAGTATAAACTACCTAAAGACCTTATACTCTACTAATATAATTACCTTACTATATAAAGCGCTAACTATATTATCCTAATCTTAATTATTAAGAAACTTAGTCCTCCTATCTTTAACTACTTTTATAAATTCTTTATCTTATAAGAAATTATAATAGACCTAATTAAGGTATTAGCTATATAAATACTATATATAAGGTATACTTTATTCGCATATTAATATAGCTAGGAAATAAGGTATATCCTAATTAATACCTTTAAGTATCTCTTTAACTTTAAGGATCTTCTCGTAGTTACTAAGGCGGCGTTAGTAGTATTTTACTACCTACACCGAATTAGGTAAGAGGGATAGTATACGTAATAATATACGCGATAGTCTTAATAAGCTATTATAAGACGAGTTTATCTAGCTTAATAATAACCCTAGTAAGGTACTATATCTATATTATAGAGGTAAGCGAGACGGCTATATTAAAGGGGAGGAAATATTTAGTAGGGATAAAAGGTCGCTTATTAGGTTAATAGGCGTCGGATATAAATTAGTAGCTATTATAGATTAAAGATTAAATAAGTAAATAGGGCCTTTAATAGGGTATATAACTAGATTTAAGAATAATAGTACGAGTTAAATAGACTATATATTTACTATTAATAAGACTAGTTAATTCCGCGCCGCGCGGGTTTAACCTATATCTAATTAGATAGTAGACTAGCGGTAAAATAAGCTTAGTAGTAATATTTATACTACTTAATCTAATTTCCTTCTAATATAATTAAAATAACTCTTATATCTATAAAATACTTACTCCGTCCCCTTTACCTTAAGCTACGCCGCCTTAAAAGTATATAATACCTCTAATCTATACCTCCCTATCTCCCTTTTTACTACTACCCTATCTTTATTAAGTATAATATTTATATATACCTAAGTTATAGGATTATCCTAACTTATCCTATATAAGAGAGCCTAGCTAATAGGTAAAGATAGTAGAAGCTATATATTAGGCGGGAACTTATATAGTAGAGGGCTAAACTTATTAGGATATCTAGAGGAGGTTAACTTAATAGCGGTTTAATAAGTATAGGTAATTATAAGATTAGTCTACTTATTTAACTCCTTATTATTAAGCGTCTTCCTATCCTCCTAAATACCTATAAACTAGGGGAGGATAGTATAATAAGTTAGGTTACCTATAGTAGCCGTAGACCTATATAAGATTTCTAGCCTCGTTATACGCATATTACCCTATTTATAAGGGACGGGTATATATTAATTAAACTTATTATAGTCTTTAGCCTTTTATATCTTCTTAAGGCTATAAATAGGTCTAGCTAATACTATCCTATATATAATTACCTAATCCTACTATTCCCTAATCTGCTTATAAAAACTAGGAAGGATTTTAGTATACTCTTCCTTAATCTTATTATTAAGAGAAACGGAACCCTAAATAATATTAGTACTATATCTATATAATAGATATATTAGAATATTTAGATTAATATACCTAAAGAAGGTAAAGTTACTAGGTTAGATATACTTCGCATAGTAGGAATATAATACTAGGCGATAATTCCGATCTAGCCGGAGGTAGATATATAATACCTAGTACTAAATATCTTACTTAATAATCTACTAAATTAATACGTAGTATATAATCTATAACTAACCCTTATTCTTCTATCTATTATATTTACCTTAGTAGTATAGGTATATATTAAATTCCTCCGCTATTATACTATTAATCCTATCCTTATATAATCCCTTAAAGTTAACGCCCTCTTATAGCTAGGTAAATATCCCTAAGATTATAAGGTTCCTAGATTCCTCCTAATTACTCTATATATCTTTACCGGTAATTTCCTCTATAATAAGGCGGGCGAGGATATTAAAAAGTAGCTTATTAAGAGTAAATAATATAGCGCGTTTAGTATAAATACTATAACTATCTTACTTAACCTAAGGTTAATCTTTAACGCGCTATTAATTTAAGATTAATTAACTAGTCTTAAAGGTATTAATATTATATCTATTCTCCTAATATAGAATAAGTCTTTCTTAGAGTTTAGGTATTATAAGTATCTTTACCTAGAATCTAAGATAGCCTACTATCCCTTATAAGTATTTAAAGTAGATATACTTAAGCGTAGAGTTTATATCTAGAAATTCCTTTAATATCGCTAGACCTACGTTTAATACTTTTATACCAGCTACCTTTTAACCCTTTCTTACTACCTAATCTAGGATCCTACGGTTTATACCTTTATACTTACACCTACTATTTAGCGGGTAAAGGCTTTAATCTCTTTATAGCTTATCCGCGGCGTTAGATATATCCTTATTTATATTAGGTCTACCTAGCCTATCTAAATTTAATAGTTAGTTATCTATTTACTTAATTAATTAATCGCTATTATTAGTAGTTAGATTAACCCTATCCTATTACCTATATTATTTATACCGCCTCCTTTTTAACGGGTTTAGTAGTTCCTTATTAGATACTATACTATATTTTACTAGGCTAAGAGCTTCCTAGCTTATCTCTAGTTACTTAAGGATAGCGTTAAAAGGGGTAGGGCGACTTAGGAGGTTAATAATCTATACTTTATCTATTAGATCTAGCGCCTTTTAGTCCTAAGTTAAAGCCTACCTTATAGCTACTTAACCTAGTCTACGCTCCTTTATTTAATTATATACTACTAACCTAACTATCTTTATAGTATCCTAATAGTAATACCTTTTAGTAATAGATACTATTCGCTCTAAGTACTTCTTAGCTAGATCGCTATTATACTATCTATTTATATCCGCCCCCTATACCCCCTTAATTACCTTAATTAATAGTATCTTCTAGTATCTTCTTTTAGTTACTAACCTTTAGATCTCCTAGAGGGTTTTTAAATCTAGGATATTATAGGCTTCCTCCTTTATCTTATATTTAGTACGCTATAATCTATCTTTAATTATAAGACTCTAGGCCTTAATTACTACCTCTATAATAATCTCTTCCCCCTTAGAAGTACTATTTAAGATCTATTTAACTATCTCTAACTAGGCCTTTTTATCCCCTATAATAGTAATAAGACTATAAACACGGTTATAAATATCGCGAGGTATTAATAATTACTTAATAATTAACTATTTATTAAAGGGGATAACCTTTATAGTAAATAGCTAAGAAACTATTAAATATTAAGGAGGTATAAAGAATAAGGGTAAGTACTACCCTTAAATAAATTAAGTAAAAAGATTAGAACCTTAATAATTAATAAGATTATATTAATATTACTAACTAAGTAGGCTAGGGGTACTAAATAGATATAAATATATAATCCTCTTTATATTTAGATAATATAATAATAGAATACTTTACTTCTAGATAGTATAATAATAGAATACTTTACTTCTAGATAATATAATAATAGAATAGTTTAGTTTATACCTTATATTAAGCCTATTTATTTTACTTCTAGAGGGTATATAATATTAAGACTATCTAGAGTATATTATTTATTTAAATTACTTACTACCCTAAACCCTTTTAACTTTTATAACCTTTTCTTAACTTTATTATAATACTATAACTTTTTTCTTAGATATTAAGAAAAACCCTAGTTAGATCTTAATATCCCCTTTAGATACTAAGTTTTTATTTAGATCCTATAGTACTATTAATAGACCTAGTTCTTAAAGCCCTTAATAGGATAGTAGCGAATATAAGAGCCTATCTATATTAAATTATAAGTATAAGATATATAATTAATATAGATAGGTAGAATACTACTAAGACTATTAATATAAAAGACTTAGAGAAAATACCTACCTAGGAAACTATCTTTAGTAATCCTATTAATACTACTACCGCGTCCTCGTTAAAAGTTTCTTAAGGACGGTAATTAATTAGCGGGAAGAGTCTCCCTAAATTAATAGTAGATATAATAAAGGGGGTAAAGAAGCTACCTATAAGTTATAAGTAAAAGGCACTAATTAGTATATAATAGAAGCGCGCGAAGGTAAAAGTAACTAAGAAATCTAAAGAGCTAGTTATAGACTTAGATATAAGTAGAGATAAGGACCTAGGAGATATAAATTAAATTAAGGCCCCTAAGTCTAAATCTAAACTAAATAAGAAGGGTAAGGGTAAGGAACTAAATAAAAAAGGTAAGGGTAAGGTATATAAAGTAGATAATAGGGTAAAAGAGCTATCTACTTAGCCTAAGTAATTAAAGATCCCTAAGAACGGCCCTTATAATCCTACTAGGATAGCTACTAGTCTTTACTATACTAATTATTATATCCTTTATAACCCTATTAATAATAATCGCGGTCTAAGTAGCTCCTCTAAATTCTATAAATTTTCTAATTATAACTAGCTTATACTATATTCTAATAGTAATATTATAGACCTTAAAGATATCTTATATAATATAATAGTATATCTAGATAACGAAGCCGTCGCCTTTATTACTATATATACTAGGATTAAGGAGAGAAAGGAGTATTAGCCTACTAAGTTTAACTAGAACGGTATAGTTCGTGTAATATAAATACCTCTAGGGAACGCTACGAGGGAATAGAAGGATATAGGCGCTATTAATATAGACAGGGAATAGTATAGGCGGGGGATTAAGGGTAATACTATATCTAGTACTAGGGCTTATATTAGCTCTATAAAAAGGAAGGTCTTAATACTAAAGTCTACCTAATTCGCCTAAGCTATAAGAAGGCCTATAAAATAGGCTTTAAGGTTAGATTAAAGGCGGTTATTTAGGCCCCCCCTAGCTAAGATAGCTAATATAATACTAATATAGAAGTTTAAGGGGACTAGGCTCTTAGGAGCTTTAAGGGACGGGGGGGAAGTATTAGGTATTAGGGTTAGATACTACCTAGCTAATCTTCTTATAAGGTAATAACTAGGATATAGTATAAAGTTAACCTTTTCCTATCTTATAAGAAGTAACTAGATATATAGAAATTACTATTAGTAATTCCGCGCCACGCGGAATTACCTACTACGTAGATAGTCTTCTCTTTACTATTTATCTTATTTAATAAATAAGACTTATCTTTTAGGGCCCTCGCCTAACCTCCCTTCTATTAAACTATACTAACTTATATCTATAGGAATATACTATATCTTATAAGGAGTTTACTTAGCTACTAATCTACTAGTTATAATTACGTATACTTAATCTTATATTATAGTTTAGAATTAATATCCCTCCTATATACTATAAATATTTAAACCCCTAATCTACCCTAATACCTTTTATATTTTATATTACCCTAGGTACGTGCGCTCCTTTCTTATATTATTATTTTTACTTTCTTATTTAGATTATTTCGTATCGCCCTATTTATTAATACTTAACTACTAGATAGTATAAGTAAGAAGTTTATAGCTAAGATACCTAAGATATTTACTAAGATTATAAGCTAATTATTCGCTATAATAAGAATTAGCTTAATTATATTAGGATATAATAAGTTCTACTCCCTAAAGCGCTAGCGCTAATAATAGATTAAACTAACTTAGCCTAATTAATATTATACTATCTCCTACTCTAACTCCTACTCCGTCTTCTAATAGCCCTAGTAGGTAGTTCTATAACCCTACTAAACTATTAAGCTCTATAGTAGGGACTACTAAGTCTAAGAATCCTAATAATTATAATAGATATAAAGGAAAAGAAAAATTACCTTCCCTATCTAAAATTTAAGCTAAGCGTAAGTCCGTTAATAGTAAACCTATATTTAGATCTAGTAGAATTATTAATATCTACCTGCCTTATAAACTCTATAACTATCTAGTTAAGAATCCTATTATACCTCTAAAAGTAGAGGCCTAATTTAAAAAGAAATTAATTTCTAAGTCTAGAGGGAGTTATTATAAGGGTAAAGGGAAGGCTAGCGGGAATACTATAGTATCTCTTAAAGATAAAATAGGCTAGGAGATAGTATCTAATATTAAGGTTAACCCTAAATTAAAGAAGATTATAAAGTAGTATATATCTAGAAAGCTATTATTAATAAAGCCTACTACTCCTAAGAAGTCTAATATAGTAGATATTAGGACGGGTAGTAAGGGGAAGAGGCCCTATCTAGTAAATAAGGCTAAGATACTTATTAATCCTAAAGGTAAGGGTTCCTCTAAGGTAAGTTAGGATTATATCCTTATAATTAATTATATATTAATATTTATCTTATCTTTAGCCCGTAGTCCTAGGGAAAGATTATAAGTGTAAGTAGGAGAGAGATAACTCCCCTAGCTTAAGCGCTAGGTCTATAAAGGTAAGGTAGAAATAATTTAAGGTCCCGACCTATAATACCTATAACCTAAAGGGTATATCTTTCGCTTAATATAATATAGTATACTATAAACTCTATAATCTAGTTAGTCCTCCTTTTATTATATTAGGGCTAAAGATATTTATTAAATTTAATAACTATAACTATCTTCTACTTTACTTAAATACTAGCTTTAAGGATATTAATAAACTCCTTATAAGTAGGATAGTCCGCTTAGACGACCTTATATATAAGATAGTAATAGAAGCGTTTAGCGTAAAGTATTATAATAAGTATTAAATAGTAGAATTTAATAAGACCGGTATAACTCGCGTATTAAGGATACCGCTTAGCTTTATTATAAAGGTCTAGAAGGATATTAGCGCTATTAATTATAAGGGATATATATTTAAAGATAGAGAATAAGGCTACTACTATCTTTAATATTAAGGCCTATATCTACTTTATAGTAAGGAAGGTCTTAATATAGATATATTTATAATCTATCTAAGTTATAAGACGCCTTATACTAATATCTTTACCTAAAAGAAGTCCTATAAAGCCGTTATCTAGTAGTAGGCTAGTTAGGGATAACTTTAAGGTATCTTCTTATATACTTAATCGCTGGGATTAAATTAATAGTTAAATACTATTTACTAGTAAGATCCTTAAGTAATCTACCTAATAATAAGGGATACTAGGGGTAGATAAGGATTAATATAGCTAGTAATATAAATCTTATATTTTAATTACTATTTAGGCTCGCTAGACGGCGGGAAATATAAAGTATAAATAGCTACTTACTTTATCTCTAGATACGAGATAATATTACTATCTTAACCTAGGGTATACTTAAGTAAGTTTAACCCCCTAAAACCTTTTAGGGTAGTAGATAGTTAAAAATATAATACTTAAAGATAGGGAGGTAGGCTACTATCTCTAGTATTAGACTAAGTTATTAATATTTCGCGAACTTAGTATTAAAATACTAAATAAGGGAAGGTAGTAGTATTTAATCTATAAAGGGTAAGGTTACTTATAAATTACTAAGTAATATTAGCTGTAAGCTCTAAAATACTAATAAAAAAAGTTTACGCTTAGACGTATTACCGCCTAGCTACGTAGTTAGTATTACTAACCCGAAGGGGCTTAGCGCCTAGCTTAGAATACGTCTAAGGGACTAAGGCAACTTTAATAAATAGTTTCACGTCGTACTTATAATATAAGTCTACGAGTGTAACGCCGTCAAGCCTACTAAATACACCCTAACCCGAATAAGTACCCGACGAATAAATACCGTTATAAAAAGGGTAGTAGTACGCGTATACCCTATCCTAGCCCGCGTATACCCTATCCTAGTACGCTTATACCTCCCCCTATTTAGCCTAGCGGTCGGCTAGCGGGAGTATTCCTAATAGTTAACTAAGCTTACCTGAGAAATATCTAAGTAGTATAGCGGAAAATTATCTACTCCTTAGCGCTCTATACTTCTACTATACTATTATAATAGTAATAATTACTTAGCGTATTATAGATAGATTATACTTATAATATATATATTTCTATATATTATCTAATAGTTTAAAGGCCTTTAAAATCCGTCTATTAGCGGGAAAGTTATAGGTAATAGTATAAGTAGTCTACTATTCTAGATAGGAGGAGGTATATATATACTAGGATATAGTACTCTATATACGGACTTAGATAAGGTATACGCGTACTACTACCTTATAAAAAAGGGTAAGAAGACTCTAGTTCCTCTTATATAAGCTAGGATACCTATAAAAGGATATACTAATAAAGTATATATATTCCCTTATAACTCCCCTTTCTTAAGAGGGCGCGCCTTATATCTATTTATTATTAGTCTTAATTAATTAGATAATTAAGATCTTTTAAGCTTATATATAAAGATAATAAGGCTATTTAATTATATTATACTACTAAGAAATTTATAATAAAAATAAAGTATAAAAGAATATACTCTCTTAACTCTATTTAATTTTATTAAGGCCTATTAAATTAATCAATCTAGCTTATAATTATAACTTAGAAGTATAACTTTTATAGATTATAAAGGGTACTAAGGGGATTAAACCTAGCGCCCCTTAAGATATAATAGAATATTTTAGCTAATAGCCCTATCTTTAGCTCTAGAAAAGGGTTAGAAGACTTTAGTTCCTCTTCTATAGGCTAGGATACCTGTAAAAGGATATACTAATAAAGTATATATATTCCCTTATAGTTGTTCAGATATACCTCCCTTGAATTATAGATCCTCTGACTAGGCGCGATATTAGAGGTAGCAACCGTCAGAGTAGATTTCACTCATGGTGTGCTAAAAGGTAGGTCGCAGCCAGATGCTATGCAAGAGCCTACGCTTTGTGTAGGCAAGGTTTGACACGGATCCCGGTGGGTTCTCTATTCGCGCGCGAGTCGGCTATTGATTTGTGTCCAATCTTCGAGCCTCCTAAATACAACGATACAAAGGAACATGCGAACGGTATTGCCGCTACAGCCGCGATGTAACAGGTGGCTTCCTTGTACGCTACATGCACGTGTCTCTTTCCAGAAACCAAAGAATTCCATGCAGGCTCGTGATCAGGCATGAGAAGAAAAGAATAAAATGAAGCTACTAAACATAGCAAGTGTGTACAGAGCCTGGCTACCCCTTCTGTTCCTATCTCTAAGTCCAGTCTATGGGTCACCGTTGCAACTCAACATAAACGAATCATTATCCATCTTGAACATCTCTGCTGCCGAGGGCCAGCTTGCCAATTCAACATCCCTCGGCTCCACACCCAGCAACGATGTACATTCCAATCTCCTCACCGACTCGCGACCGACTTCAACGGCACTGACCCAGCCAAGATCGGCATGGCCCCCTATCCCCTTCACAAAAAAGAGCCCCATGAGTCTCCATTGGCTCCACGTCATCTCAGGCGGCAAGAAATACAATTCCGTCGACCGCATCAGCATCAGATGGAGTATCGCCCTGCTCCTTCTCAGACTCGAGGAGCTGCATGAAACTAGTCCTTGTCCGCCATACGCACGTACAGCCCAGACCGGTTTCTTGCAATTGGAAGTCATGCGGCCCCCGCCATCGGTAGCACTTTGCAAGTGGGCGATTTTGACTTTTGACGGGCTTTTGGAACGGTATGGGGTTAGGGAGATTGTTTTTACGTTTGGGGTTGGGGTGGATACTTTTAGATATCTGGGGATATTTGAGATTGGTCTTGGGCCGCCGATGGGTAGATTGACAGCTAGCGCCTGACAACTGGGGGAGATTCAGCGCGCAAGATGGACGGAGCCAGCCAGGTAGTTCCTTACCGATCCTACATCCTGACGAGATACACGACGCCACAGCGCCACGGGGTCAAACCAGATGGCCAGCCTGTGCGCAAAGAAGAAAAGACCCTCGGAGACGAACGATTTATTCGAAAGAGACAAATTCATAAAACGTCACAACAGCCTCCACTACTTCACCACGACCCTCACACCCTTCGAATCAACACTATGACAAGCATTGAAGAAATCATGCGCAACCTCCGCATCCTCCACACCCGTCTCAAAGAACTCGAACTCGAACCTTCCCGGCGCAAACACAGCCGCGAGCGTGAGGTAGAGTTCGCAATACGCAAGACTATACACAGCCAGATAATCAGCCCATATTCACGAAAACAAAAGAATCCTATATCAAATATCATACTTCATCCCCAGACACGCTCTCGACCCTTTACCAAACGACACGATATATTTGCGTAATTCGGCCGCGTTGGGCTGTAGCCAGCGTTCCGGCGAAAAGGTGCGAGGGTTGGGGAAGAGATCGGGGTTGTTGTGCATGAGGAACGAGCTCATTCCTACGGGTGTCTATGCGAGAACGTCAGCTGGAGGTATCGATTTCGAACTGGTGAGCTTGGCCACACTGGCAGTGTGGGCTTCGGATGTGGGTGGAATAGACATACACCTGGGGGTATAGTCCACTCGTTGTACTGCAATGCTACATCGGGCGAGATGCGTTGGAGCCGCTCCGTAACGCCATATCCCCATCTTTGGAGGGTCAGCGTTTTCGGGTTCTGGCACCATTCATGGCAAATTCTTGCAGGTGGACTGCTACGCTTACCTCAGGCCCTCCCAAATGATCGCAGTCTGCGGTAGTATCAGAAAACGTACACATAGGATTACCCCAGTGTTTCGGATTGCATCAGCTTACCAAATATGGCAATTTCTCCACTTGTGTCCATTTGGGATGTGCGTCGGGCTCTCGCATGATATCTTTCAATTCTGCCTGCAATCTATCCCGCATATTTTTATTATCGATGAGGTGAAACGTAATGACAGTCAGAGTGTGCGCTACAGTCACTGACCTAGCTATTGAATCAGAAGCGTGGACTCACGGAATTCCTGCAAAGACAATGTGAGGTTGATATACATACCCAGCAGCGACGAGTGATATTCCCTCGGACTCAAGACGGTCAACTGACTTGTCCTCCGGCGGTAGTTGGTCATTCGTAAGTAAATCATAAAAGATAGTCTTCTGGCCCTGTCCATCCGGCTTCTTGCCCTCATCCAGCTCAGCTTTGACACCGAGCACCTGGGCGCGAACCATCTGTTCAAATATCAGTACAACAGTCAAGCACTTAGAATCGACTCACATTTCCCAACATCATCAGCGCCCCCAGCTGCGGACTCATCATTGCTACAAAATTCTGCGGTATCTTTCGCATCATGGGTTCCATCCAGCCAAACTGTTTGAACAAGTGAGAAGTCTCGGAGGCATCCATCATCCCTTTATGCCACATATGTGCGAAATCCGGATTGTCAATAAAGCCATAGGGTTTGGCAAAGGTATATTGGACGATGATGTCCGCCGTCAGTGCGGTGAAGGCATCGATCAGGTTGAGGACGTTGCCAGTCCCACATTCGCCCTCGAGGCGTGACACCAGTTTGTCGATGACGGATTGGACGGTGGGTTCAAGTCGATAGACGGATGCTTTGGAGAAGTAAGGTGCTAAAGAATTGCGTCGAATACGATGACGCTCGTGGCCTTCCGTTCCGAAAGTCGACTGTGGGACACCGAAGCCCCTCATAGCCCATTCATACTTTATGCTTCTTCGCGAAGAGCCAACGTACAGCTCTTCATAATACCTGAGTAGTTTTAGTTAGGGACATTGATATACGCAGAAACCAAGAAGACGCCTACTCCGGGTCATCGATATGCAGCTCATTGAGACTAATGCGCACGATTGGTCCTATAGCATGGATTAATATCGGATGAAATGTGTCTCGCCTTCCCAAGGGACATCTCACCATATTGCTTATGCATCTCCGCAATCTTCCATGTATACCTGCCACGCTGGACGACGTCGTAGTAGAATTCAAACCATAGCGTCAATGCAGCAAGTTTAGGACCAGGAAACTTGGCCAATGGGCTGAGATACAGTCGATAAACCGCTAAGCCGACAAGGTAGATGAGGAGCCCGCCTGCAAAGAAGGCGAGACGGGTACTCGCGATGAAGTCCATCGCCATGGCCTTGGAGTCGGTATGCAATACGGAAGATAGGGGATGTCGAGGTCATGCGAACCCCCTGGTTACCGAAATATCAAAGCATTGATATTCCAGGACAAACGGTGCTTCTCTTCCCCGCTCCCATAGGGTCATCGTGGCGTCATAATGCAGCTGCGGATCTCGCTGCTCTTCCAACAACCGCAGATGCATGAATATCTCGATTCGATTGGTCGCATACATGTCGATCATGCTCTGGTTGCATGCAAAACTCCTTAGGTACCTCTGCGCTAAGCTATCGCTGCTTCATGGTCCTTCTCGACAAGGCGGTCAGCGTGGCTTTATCTCACGCTATATGTGTCGCCGAATCCATAGATCGGATAAGGGGATGTTCACAATGGGCCGTCCTTTGGCGAAGTATCGAATGCTCTTCCCTCAAGATATTTTGGAGGCCGGCTGTGAGCCTATGGGATATGGCTCTATCCGCAACGGTTCTCGGGCCGTCTTCCTCCCTCATGCGCTGCTATCACCGCAGCCTCAATGATCCGCATCGAGATAGCCATGCCATTCTATCAACTCCCACGACTATAACACCGGGTTTGTGCTGTTGCGGTCCCAATCGCAATCGAGGAAGCTCGTCCGAGTAAAGCCGCGGCTGTTCTTGCAGTAACGAGGATGGTTTCTTCTGGATCTTCCTTCGCCAGCTGTTGATTCAGACTGCTGCCAACAGCATGGTTCGCCAGATGGCTTCTTGTTTGTTATTGCTCCGTTTTAGCATGATGGCTATATGCTCGCTCACTCATGCACTCAATCTCCCTCCAATTTTGACCCCAATGCCATCACTTGCGTCGATAAATGGATCTAGAAGCTTCGCAGCAAACCTTGCCGATATCTTATCCAATGCATCTGATAATCTTAGAGGATCTGTCCCGCCCCCTGTTTGCAATGGCGCACTTCTGGGCAACAACCTAAGCCGAAAAAGCTGTTACCAGGCATTGCACGGGATATCTCACTCGGACGGCAGGCGAGAATTCGGTGATAGGGCATTCGGTACCTATGAGATACCACTACCACGACGTTTCATAAGCGGTATGGTGTACTTCATGGCCACTCTTGTTGCAATTCAATGACACATCTGAGTCTGAGATACAGGAGACGGTGTCTGTGCTATTGACATCTTCCATCGCGACGGGTTTTATCGAGATATGGCTTCTTTTCGGGAGATATGGCAGGTAGCATACAGGCTGCTCCAGACTTGCCTTACAAGAGGGAGTCCGCTGTATCCTGATCAGGGTGGCTATGTAAGAGATGTAGGTATGTCAGACCTTTTATTGCTCTCGGCAATTTACCGTTATTCCTTGCCTACAAGAAGAAGGCTTGTCTTTTTGGCCTTGGTGCGGGCTGTCCTGTTTGTTCTCGAATTTGACTGCGGCTTGCAAAGGATTGAGGTTCACACTAGCTGTGTGACTAATAGACACTGTCCTATTAGGTCAGAATGGGAACCTCGTAGTAGTACTTAGTAAATACGCACCGAACGTGGCATGCTACGGTCCGTCCAAGACATTCAAAGGCACAGGACAAGACTTACTAGGCATCATTCCCGTAAGCACTGAAAACAAAGTCTTTGGTGCGGTGGGAGAGACTGGGGTAGAAGTAGTGGTTCCGCAACGGTTCGCTAGTTTTGGAACTGGTAAGCTATCTCCGATACAAAGGTTGAATCAATATAACATTGTTAATTTCATATTTGAATCTAAGCTTCCTTCGGAATGCGAGCAGTAGTCGATCTTGTAAGTCGCGATCAAGTCACTGGACGATGGTTCGACCTTTGGGCTGGTGCTGTAGCGATTAATGCCATATGCGTTGCCAGTGGGTATCCTGGCACCTCTTTACTGCGAGGCGGACTCGGAATCACCTTAGACACGGTGTTCAACGGCCTAAACGATAATTGTACCACCACTAAGTAAGGAATTTCCATCCAAAATAAACTCAATAAGTCGACCGGGCTTTGTACAAGAGTCGTACAAAGCAAATCAGAATTCAAGCCCGTCAGTACTCCGCGATGATTTTTGCTGCGATCTGGTCCGTTGCTATCTTAATATCTCGTTACGCCGCCATCGGGTAGCGTCGTGCAGAGCATGTAATATAAATGATATATAATGGAATCTCCATCGTGAAGTACCGACAAGAGCGGCTGTCGCACCTGTATGCTTGCTTTTCGAGACCGTGGTCCATCCAGTCAGAATCACGGTTTTTCGAAGACCATGACGGCATACCGGAAGGTCCCATTCGCATATCCTCGTCTCATTGCACGAAAGGCTTGGAGAAAGGCTATGCCGTCACGGCCTTGAGAGAAGGCGAACGCCCATAGTGCAGGGGACTGGATGAGCGACCATGAGATATCCCTATGTTCGGTCAATGATGTGAGCAAATAATGCGAGGCAGTCCCGTCTATGTTACCAAGTTTTGGACACTTCCTTGCTAATGTCTAACGGCTTCGAGTGAACATTGAAGCCAGCATCGTTGGCCAATTGTACATATTCAGACTGCATATACAGCCTCGGAAGCAGCATGCCATCTGTGGAGACACGTCAACTTCGATTCCCAAGAAGAAATACACGCTACCTACCTTCGATTGGCTTGATATCAGCGTCCACCTGCGTCTTGGTCAAATCCTCTGCCATAAACCAATCCGCAACCACCAGCTTGCCACGAGACTTCAGCAAGGAGATTGCATTTTGGAAGAATAACTCTTTGTTCGGCAAATGGCTCAACGCTTCGGAGATCCAGACGCAGTCGAAGAGAGCCTTTTCAGACCTCTCGTTATAGTATACTCCCAAAGATTCGGCGTCAAGCTCCATGTAGCGCACTCCTCCATCACCCAGCCCTACAAAACTGTCCACATCATCAATTAATTCAGCGATACGTGCCTCCTTCGACGTTAGCATCCTTGCCAACTTCACCTGCTGGCCGCTGATAGTGACCCCAGTGACTCTGCATCCTTTCATTTTCGCCAGATAGCGTGATGTACCACCTATGCCACATCCAACGTCAAGGACGTTAGCGCCAGCAGAGAGATCAGAGCACTGGAGCAGAAGGTCGATAAGCTGGGTCTGGGCCAGTTCCTTCGTATCTGCTGGCGAGAGAAAGTAGCCATGATGAACATGCTCCCCCCTGATAGTGACTGCGGATTAAACAAGAACTCCAGGAGTTGAGATGTGGTGCTTGGTACTCACCAGAGGGAATAGTAGTAGTCAGAGGATATTTCGTAGTGATGTCTGATTCGCTCTTTCAGGACACCAAACGATGTTGGAGGAACAGGCGGAGGGATTTCGTGTTCCTTACCCACGTCGTGTGCCATCTCGCTCGCCGACAGCGCTTCAGCTCTCATCTTGTGTAGTACCAAGCAAAGTCCTGGTCGTATTCTCACGAAACTTAAACACTCTGTGGTTGTAAGTCATGAATCGTTTCTCATTCTGAACACACTATCCAATGGGATGGTGTCATTCCATGGCCAACGGTACCACGATAAGTCAACCAACATTAGATGGAAAAGGAGATTTTGATGCCGAGGCGAGACGCGCTCGGTGACGCGTCAGCGTCACGGCGTCTCGTGTTGAAAGGTATGATGATTAATAAGTCATCTGCACGTGATTTAGGTGTAGTATAATAGTATTTAATAACTAATAGATAGATAATAGCTATAAAGAAAAGGAGATATAGAAGGAAAATCTCTTCTAATATCTACTAAGATATAATTTATATATACTAAGGTTTACCTAAGCTAATTTCTAATACTCCCTCTTAGTTTAGTAATAATAAGGTAGAGTCTTTATTATTAACTATTATATTTAAATACCCTTTTATTTTACTTAAAGCTAGTCTTAATTATTATCTAGTTAGGTTAAAGTTAATAGGATTAATAGGTTTTATAAAGGGGTTTATATATTAAGCTCTAATATTAACCTATTTAAGATAGATTTCTTTAGTTTTAAAAGTAGTTAATAAATTAAATAGTATCTTATTTAAATATATTTTATATTAGTATAATTAATTAGGTTAGTAGTTAATTTTATAACTACCTATATTAGTAATTCGGGAACCTGGCCCTAGAAGCTTAGGCAGCTTAACTAGCCCGTACGGGAGGACTTGTACTTAGGAGTTATCGTACTAGCCCGAATAGGAAATATTATAAGTATTACGTCATGTATTACTAATAAAATAGTAAACTAGGCTAATTTTAAAGTTTAAGCTAAAACGGACTAGTACTCGCTAAGATACTAGCTCCTAAAGTTAGAGGTTTTTAAAACGAAGAAAAAAAAACTTCTAACTTTAAGAGCTAGTATCTTAGCGAGTACTAGTCCGTTTTAGCTTAAACTTTAAAATTAGCCTAGTTTACTATTTTATTAGTAATACATGACGTAACACCTATAACATTTCCTATTTGGGCTAGCACGATAACTCCTAAGTACAAGTCCTCCCGTACGGGCTAGTTAAGCTGCCTAAGCTTCTAGGGCTGGGTTCCCGAATTACCGATGTAATTATTAATAATTAGGAGTAGACTAACTACGTTAAGTTAGTACTTTAAACTTAAGTTAGGTATCTAACTTAACTCTTAGTAAGTTAATACTAAATTCCTAGCCTAAGTATTTAGGTTAGTACTAATAGTTAGTACTAAGTATATAAGTTAATATTATAGGGTAGTACTAAGTATTAGTATTAAAGTATTAACCTAACTCGCTAAGATATTAGTTTTAGTAAGGGTATTTTACTAGACTATAATATTAGGAATACTTTATAATAATATAAAAAGGTAATATAATTATTTAATAATTATTAGTAGATAGCCTATCTATCTATCTAGTTAAATATCTTTATAATCTTACACTTATAATCCTTCTATTTATTACTATCCTCCTTACTATTATTATACTTACTATTATTATCCTTACTATTACTACTAGTCTTACTAGTATCTTCTAACTTATATTTCCTATCCTCTTCTTTATCCTCTTTAGTAGTATATTTAATTTCTTTTCTATTAGTATTAACTTTAATTAAGATACCCTCCTTATCTTAATTCCTCTTTATAGGGTTAGGTATAACGTAATCCTTTATATTAAACGCGTTAGTATACTCTTATATAAACTTAATATAAGTATTTATAGTATTAGGGTCCTATATATCTTTTAACTCCTTTAAACCCTTATAATATATAATCCTTTACTTAATAATTTATATAATTAATAGATTAAATCTAGTAAATTCTAGCCTAATAGTATCTATATCTTCCTTAGAAGTATTCTAAAAGTTAAGTTAATTAGAAGATAGGATTAAAGATAGATTATATATTTACCTCTTTTATAGAACTAGTTATACTATTTATATTCTCTATATTATTTATTAATTTATCTAGCTTAGCTTATTCCTTAATAGCCTCTTTATTATCTTTAAGGTATAACTCTATCTTAAAATATTCTACTATATAGTATTAGCTATTCTAGAAGTATTATATTACTTAATTATATTATTAATATCCCTCTTTTATATCTTTCCTCCTTTATAATATCCTTTACCCTAATTACTAACTTTATATAATCCTCTTTAATAGCTATCTTTTATGTATCTAATTCCTTTAACTTCTTAATCCTCTTTAATACTACTACGCGGTTATTAGATACTTTTATATATAGTAGCTTCTTATTATTATCCTAGTCTTTTACCTATTCTCTACTCGCGATTAATTTAGGATTCTAGTTATAAGGACTTAATATTATTATAGTATTATATTAGCTTATCTATCTAGTAATATATTTAAGTAATATAATTAGTAATAAATACTTATTATATATTAATAACCTATCTTATTATAATATCTTAAGTATATAGAGGTAGGAGGAGTTATAAAGAAGATTTTAAGGGATAATTCTACCTATAATTATACTTATAATTACGCGGAGTATTCCGCTTAATATTACTTTACCTTATATTAAAACTTTTAAACCTTATATTCCTTCCTTTATCTACTATTATATATATTTAATAACTTTAATAACAGCTTATATTAAGTAGACTAGTAATATTATTTTATAATATATTTCTTACTCTATATATTAATAGGTAGATAGTATAATTAGCTAATAAAATACTAAGATTACTAGCTAGAGGGGGTAAATCCTTATAAAGTATAGGAGCGAGTAAGCTATTATATAGGAAGGGAAAGGTAATATAAATAGGTAGTATATTAAAATATAATTAGCTAATCCTTTATAGTTAGTAGTATTAAAACTAATAATAAAAAGATAAAAGTATAAGGTTAACTTAGGTCTTAGAGCTCTAAGGGAGATAAGATAATACTAAAAGTCTATTAATAACCTTATCCTAAAGCTACTATTTAATTATATTATAAGAGTTAGTATAAACTTATATTAAATCTAAAGTTTAGCTTTAAAAGTATTATAAGATATTATAAAAGTATTTATAATATCTTTTCTCTTAAGTAAGTATATTATTATTTTATATTACTATTTAATTCTTATAATAATTACTTACTAATATATCTTATAATATAGATTTAAATCTACTTTATATCTATACTAAATAGATTACTATTATAAAGAGGGATCTATAGCTTATAAGGGAATTAATAAAGAGCTTTAGTATTATACTATTTAGTACTTAAGGGTAGTAATAGTTTTATAGTATTAGGAGTAGAGGGTAGTTCTAGAATAGTATAACGCTCCTAGTATTATAATACTCCTAGTATTACGGCGCTTCTAGTATTACGGCGTTCTTAGTAAGATAAAGAATTATATTACCTTCTTATATTACCTTTATATCTATACGTAGAAATTAAACCTACTTTATAAATATACTACCTAATTATTAACTAACTTTAAAATTATAACTACTAATCTATTTATCTTAAGATATCTATTAATTCTAACTTAAAAGGATCTTTACCTTTATTAATACTTTAATTAGTATCTTCTTCCCTTTAAAGAATATCCTAGGGCTTAGTAAGAGCTTCTTTAGGGTCTAACCCTATAATACGATTATAATACTTTAGAAGTATTACTTATTCTATAAACTCTAGTTCTAATTTATTACGGTGTAAGATCTACTAAGGTTAGGCTAAGTTAGCTTAACCTAGCTACCTAGCCTAATTAGTTTATTAAATCCCTTTAGGTTTATTAAATCCCTTTTTATTCTTAGTTAGATTAGATACTTAGTATTTTAGTTTCTACCTTACATTCCTATCTTACTATCTTTCCTTCTTTATCTTTTACCTTATATACTAGACCTAACCCTACTAATTATAATAATATATTAAGTAGCCTTACCTAACTATATAATAGTTATCTAGACCTCGTCCCTTAATATTATAAAAGACCTACCTTTCTAATAGTACTTCTACGTACTAGATTAAGTCCTTAATCCTTAATAATCCTAGTTATTAATCTAGAATAGAGAATTCTATTAAACCTACTTATAAGGAGGAGCGTATATAAGTACTACTTACTTAGATAAGTAGTAACCCTATTACTTTCCTAAGATACCTTAAGAACTTCTAGTAATAGGCTATTACTACTACTACCTCCGCTACTAATACTCCTATAATAGCTAAAACCCTATCTCCTCCTCCCTAAGCCTAGAATTTAGTTATAGACCTATAAGTCTTAGTTATAATAATTAACGCCTTTATCTAAGTACTACGTAATAATACTCTACTAACCCCTCCTCCTACCTCTACTATTCCCGCTATTCCTATCTCTAAATCTAAGAAGCTCCCTAATATTATTAAATATGATAGGGATATAGATAAGCTAGATATATAGGAATAAAGTCTTATTTATAAGATATATATAAACTATAATTAATACCTAACTAATTAAAAGAAAATTAAGTATAATAAGAACTACCTTACTATTAAAAAGAAGGCCTATAACCTTATAAGCTAATACTATATTAATAGGCTCTATACCCTAACTAGCTTTAAGGACTAATAAAAGAAGCTTTATAAGACTTATAATAACCTATTTAAAGCTAAAGATACCCGTACCTATCTTTATAATACCCTTAGATAAGATAGTCTAAGCTTTAATAAATATTATAACCTTTTCTCTTAAAAGAAGGAATATTCCTAGATAGAATTAGCCTCCCTAATTAACGCTCTAAAGAAGAATATTAATTATACTACCTAGATTAATACTATATCCTAGCGAACTTTAATAGGAATAAAACTATATAGCTTTAAAGAGTAGGTCTAAGCCTACTTAAATATTAATAAGGAAATCTAATAGCTTAAGTATTATATACTAAGATAGGTAAGTATTCTAGCTAAAATAAAGACCTCTATAAGTATAAGCTATAGGTTAAGGAAGAACTCCCCTATATCTAATAATCCTATAAGGCTTAAGTCTACCTTATTCCTCCCTATTATTCCTATAACCCCTATACCTATTATACCTTTCCTAGGAGGTAAACTTATAGACCTTAATTTAGTTATAGCCCGCGTTTAGGGCTAGCGACTTTAGATACCTAGAGTTAAAGATATTTATAATAAGTAGAAGTTATACTACTATTATAAACTCTAATACTCTAGTAAGACTACCTAGGAGTATCCTAATAAGGATAAGCTAAGGGTCTTATATTTTATAAATACTAATAATACCTTTAGTATTAACGGGGGAGTACCCCTCCTATTAGAAAATATCTAGTCTTTATATAAAGTTATATATAAGGACCTAATTCTATTTTATTAATTTCCTCCTACCTCCTAGCCTTATTATTCTCGCCTCCTTTATAGTTATATAAGAAGTTTTCTACCTATTCTACTTTAAAGCTATTTAAGATTAATCTAATCTTTTAAGATAATTATATAGTTATCTTAGGTACTTTATATTAAGCTTAATTTAGAATACTAACTCTTATCCTTATTAATTATAAAGCTTCCGCCTATACTTTTATTAATAAGATATTTACGTAATAATACTACTTTCCTTTATACCTAATTAAATACCCCCGTTACCTCTAAGGATTTAATAGATAACCTACGCTTACGGGTAATATTACCTACGTAGTAGAAATAATATTAGCGCTTAGTACTTATATTAAGAGACTTTTCTTATATATTATAAGATTAAAGTATTACCTAATAGTCCTAGGTTATCTATAACTCCGCTACTATTTTATTCCTATTAATTTTAGATTAAATACCTTATCCTTATCCTTACCCTTCTACCTTAGCTATTATTACCTAGAGCCTACTATAATCTAAGCTATTATTAAGAAGGAAGAAGAATTCCTTTCTATTAAAGAATCTTAAAAAGTTTAGGAGTTTAAAGATTAATAGTCCTAGTCCTAGCTTTAAACTACCTAGTTATCTAGCCTAGCCCTAACTTAGAAGAAGTCGCTTATATCTTAATTCCTAATATAAATTTAAGATTTATTAGTCCTTAGCCTACCTTAGAAGGAGGTATTTAGTCTAACTTAAAAGGAGTTACCTAACCTAATTTAAAAGGAGTTATCTAACTTACCTTAAAAGGAGGTTCCCTATCTAACTTAAAAGGAGGTTCCTATCTTAACTTAGAAGGAGTTACCCTACCTTAATCTAACTTAGCCTAAGTTATCCTAAGTCCTAAATTAAGTATTAGGCTTAACTACGCCTATATTAAACCTAGAAGAAGACCTTCCTAGTTAAATTAACTAAGCCCTTTAAAAAGGTTATAATTCTAAAATTAAATACTAAAGTCCCTTATCTTACTAGACGTCTAATTAAAGACGTGCCTAGCGGATTTAAAAACCCCTAATCTACTTAAATATTTATAAAATTAGACCCTATATATTTAATTATATTAGCTAGTCTAAAGATATAGAAGTATTTAATATTACCCTTAGTAAAATTAATTATTACCTTAGGATCTAGAAACCTTAGTCCCCTTATTTAATTATAGGGAATCCTAGTTCCCTTATTTAAAGAAAAGCCTTTACCTTATCTTAAGCCTCTAAACCTAGTACCTATAAAGGTAACTATTACTTAGCTATATAGAGGATAGAAGAAGAATTTTATCTTACTACTATTATAACTTAAGAAGACCTAGAGGTATATTAATAGAGTAAGAATACTAAGTTCCCTCTATATTATTATGAATTCCTAGATATCTTTTCTAAAAAGGATATAGATACCCTACTAAAGTACTATACCTATAACTATACTATTAACCTTAAAGAAGGTACCTAGCCCCTAACTACTATATTATATAATATAAGCTGTAATAAAACTAATAAACTCTATAAATACCTTAATAATAACCTTACTAAGGGCTTTATCTAAGCTAGTAGATCCTAGTTTATATCCCCTATCCTATTTATTAAGAAGCCTAGAGGAGGCCTCTACTTCTATATTAACTACTACGGCCTAAATACTATTATAGTTAAGAACTACTATCCCTTACCCCTTATTATTAAGACCCTAGACCGCCTAAGTTATATTAAGGTATTTATTAAGCTAAATATTATATTAGCTTTTAATTACCTCTAAATTTATAAAGGGGATAAAGAGCTTATAGCCTTTTATACTTAATTTAAATTATTTAAATACCTTATTATACCCTTTAAACTCTATAATAGTCCTACCTTATTCTAGTATTATATTAATAATATACTCTAAGAATATCTTAATAATTTCTATATAGCCTACCTAGATAATATTCTAATTTATAGTAAAATAGAGGTAGAATATAAAATCTATATTAAGCGTATCCTTTAGAAGTTAAGGGCTATAAAACTCTAAGTAGATATTACTAAATATAAGTTCTATATCTAGTAAGTCCCCTACCTAGGCCTAATTATTACTACTAAAGGGATTAAGATAGATCTATTTAAAGTTAATATTATAATTAATAAGCTAACCCTAGTTAATATTAAAGACGTCTAAAGTTTCCTTAGATTTATAAACTTTTATAGGAGGTTTATCTATAATTATAATAAGATAGTTATACTACTTACTAACTTAATACGTAAAGATATACCCTTCCTTTAGAATAATAATTATTAGAATGCCTTTAATATCTTAAAGAAAGCCTTTACCTCTAATATTATCCTCTACTACTATAATCTTAATAGAAAGATTATAGTAGAAATTAATACCTTTAACTTTATATTAGGAGGTATCTTATCCTAGTATAATAATAATAGTATACTCTACCCCGTAGCTTACTTTTCTAAGAAGTATAACCTAGCTAAGTATAATTATAAGATCTATAATAAAGAACTTATAACTATTATTTACACCTTCTAAGAATAGCGTCTTAAGCTAGAAGGCTTATTTAAACCTATTAAGGTAATTACTAACTATAAAAACCTTAAGTACTTTATATTAAGTTAAGAACTTAGCCGTTACTAAGCTTATTAAAGTAAATTCCTATCCTAATTTAATTATTAAATTATTTACTACCCTAGTAAAGTGAGAGTTAAAACTAATTTCCTTACCCGTTATTTTAGAGACCTCCTTAAAGAGGGGGATACTTCTAACCCGCGTTACTAATATTAATATTAAATTATATTAAAGAAGTATATCTTAGACTTAAAGATAGTTAAATTATAGTATTATACTATTTACCTTAACCTAATAGAACTCTATCTAGAAACCCCCTCGCCTTACTACCTTATTACCTTAGCTCTTATAAACGTAGAACCTAAGCTAGAATCTAAAGTTATAAACTATAAACCTTAACTAGATCTAGAAGTAATTAATCCTAAAGAAGACCCCTAAGATACCTTAACTTAAACCCTATAAGACTAAGCCTAGAGTAATAATTAATTTACCCCCTCTATCCTTAAAGCCCTTTATAGTAGAGCCCGCTATTATAATAAAATCTAATTAGCCGAATATATAGAATAAGATAGTTCCCTATATTTTTAAGATAGAAGATATATCTTAAACTTAGCCTATCTTCGCCTATAAATTATCTAGCTTACTTATAATAATATCCTAGGTAGATATACTAGAAGAATTAACTACTACGAGCTAGTTAATAGAGTATATTAGTAGCTAAACCTATATAATTCTATTAAGTAATTTATCTATAATTATTATACCTACGCCCGTTCTAAGCCTTCTAGAGAAAAGCTTTAAGGCTAGCTTTATCCCTTACCCGTCTCTAAGCGCTAATAGCGTAATATTTCCATAGACTATATAGGTCCTCTTCTACCTAGTACCTTTATAGGAATAATATACTATTATATCCTTATCTTTATTAACTATCTTACTAAGATAAGATACCTTATCCCTACTACCTTTATAAAAGTAGAAGAAGCTTCTTACGTCTTCTACGCTAATATCTTTAAACTTTATAAAGTACCTAAGTATTTTATATCTAATTAAGGTATATAATTTACCTCTAATATTTAGAAATATCTTTACTAAATCCTTAAGATAGATATTAGACTATTAATTAATTACTACCCCTAAACTAATAGCTAGATAGAATGGGCTAATACTATTATAAAATATTACCTCTAAGCCTTTATAAATTATATATAAGATAATTAGGCGTTATGATTACCTAGAGCTAAGTTCGCCTTAAATAATATTCCTTTTATAACTATACTTATATTACCTTTTATAGCTAATTTAGGATAAAACCCTCGCCTTGGTTTTAAACTACCCCTTCTATTACCCCCTTACCTTACTACCTAGGCTAGGGTAAAGCTAATAAATATTAGAGAGTTTATTAAGAAACTTAAGGATATTACTAACTACCTTTAAGAGGAGATATTAATTACCTAAGCTATTTATAAATCTTTAGCTAATTAGAAACGCTATCCTTACCCTTATTACTTCCTAGGAGATCCGGTTTAATTATATACTAAAAATCTAAATACTACTCGCCTTATAATTAAGCTAGATAACTATAATATAAGTCCCTTCCCTATTAGACGCGTTTTTAGTAATCCCCTAGTTATTAAATTTAACCTTCCTAAGTGTATAAAGATCTATCTAATCTTCTATACTAGTCTCTTATAATATATAGCCTAGGATCCCCTTCCTAGATAATACTAGGAACCCTACGCCCCTATTATTACTAAAGATAGTAAATATAGCTAGTATATAAATAGTATATTAAATTCTAAGCTTAACTAATATTTCTAGCTACTACTCCTTAAGTATTTTATTAACTAGGAGTCTTACGTCCTTATATAAGAACTATTTAACCTCCTTAAGAACTATTAATAAGCTATTAATAAGTTCTACTAAGCTAACCTATTAGCTACTAGGCCCTATATCCTACCCTATTAGGTTCCTTATTATTAATACCTTAACCCCTAGTCTTAATCTACGCCTAGTCCTATTATCCCTTATCCTAAGTTAAGCTAAGATAGCTTTAGACTCAAGTTCTACCCTTTATTCCCCTAAGTTAGGCTATAATAGCCTTAGACTCTAGCTTCTACCTCCCGCCTTCCTAAGTTAGACTAAGAAAAGTCTTAGACTCTAATACCTACCTTATTTATCTTAAGTTAAGTTAAGATAGCTTTAGACTTTAGTCCTATTATCCCTTATCCTAAGTTAAGCTAAGATAGCCTTAGACTCTAGTCCCCCCCTTTATCCCCCTAAATTAGGTTATACTAGTCTTAGACTCTAGTCTTATCCTTCCCTCCTAAATTAGGCTAAGATAGCCTTAAATTCTAGTTCCTACCTCTATCCTCCTAAGTTAGATTAAGATAGTCTTAGACTCTAGTTTTCTATTAGTACCCCCGTTAATCCCGTCTATAATAGACCTAAGGGTTACCCCCTAAGAACCTTATCCCTTATCCTTTTATTTCCGCTCTTTGGTTAGCTTATTAACCGCCTAGCCGCGTTAATTTTATACTTATATCCTCGCCTTTACCTTTATCCCGCTATACCCGCTAACGCTTTATAGGAGTTTAGCCTTTAAAAGGGGAGCTACTATTATAATATAAGATCTACTAAGGTTAGGCTAAGATAGCTTAACCTAACTACCTAGCCTAATTAATTTATTAAACTCCTTTAAGTTTATTAAACCCCTTTTTATTCTTTATTAGATTAGATACTTAGCGTTTTAGTTTCTACCTTATATTCTTATCTTACTATCTTTCCTTCTTCGTCTTTTACCTTATATACTAGACCTAATCCTACTAATTATAATAATATATTAAGTAGCCTTACCTAACTATATAATAGTTATCTAGACCTCGTTCCTTAATATAACTATACGCGATCCTATAAATATACTCTTTAAGTAAGATTAAAGACTCTCTTAATACCTATAAATAATATTAGATATAAAAGGATATCCTTAGCTATTTATATTAAATTTAGATAAGTTAAAGTATTATCCTTCTAGTACTCCTATATAGGAATATCCTCTAGTAGACTTTTAGAATAAAAGTATTAAATAGCTTTACTTTATAATAAAGACCTGTAATTTAGATATTAAAGTAGACTTCTCCTTACTCTTATTAAAGGCTATTACTAGTTAATATAAATTTAAATATATTACTATATTATATTACCTTATTAATATTCTATATATCTTATATATTAGTCCTTCTAATAACTAGTAATATCTTATAATACTTATAAAAGTAGTTAATAAATTAATGTTTATACCTCTCTTTATAAGAGGTTAAAGTATTATTATTATTTAACTCCTCTTATTTATCTTAAGTTTTATATAGACTTAGTTTTATAGAAGGGTCTAGAATATTAGTAAGGTTATATATTAATCCGCCTTTATCTTCTATTCTAGAATAATACTTAGCGAGTTTTATTAAGGCTACTTTATAAGTATAAATAATACTTACTTTACTAATAATCCTACTATTATATATTATTATTTTAGTACTATTAAAATATTTAAAAAGAGTATTATATAATTAGAATCCTAAATATATATCTATATTTATTATCTAAGAAACTATTAAGGTAAGTTAATAGATAGGATTTAATATATTACTAAGTAGTAATATAATTATTTATTTATATTCGCTAAGGCTAATTATACTAATTTTTAGATTAGTTATATTTTTATCTACCTAAGTATTAATAAAGTTATATAGTTAATATATATAATAAAGTATTAAGTACGTAGAATTCTAATAAATATAGATGTCTTATATAAGTTTTTAAGGTCTTCTACTAGAGTTTTCTTATAGCTATAAAAAATAAAGCTTTTATTAAGGAGATAAGTTAATTACTACTATAAGAGCGCGGATCTAGTTAAAATATTAGTAAGTATATTACCTATTTATATTACTCTTATAATACTATACCTTCTTAATACTATAATATTATTTAAAGCTTCTAAGTCTAGGGCTTTAATAAAGTCTTATATTATAAGGTTAAAGATATAAGTTATATAGGGAATAGAGTTTTATAGTTTATCCTATTAAATATCTTACTAAGCTAGAGATTTCTCTAGTTTATCTTTTAAGGTTCTATTATTACTAGTATTATTAGTAATAACCCTAAAAAGCTTATCTTTAATTCTATAAAGGGTTAATATCTTTATTATTTCCGCTATAAGTAAATACCTAGAATACTAGATATTAAGTAGTATAAAAATAATAAGATATTCCTAATATTAAAAATTAGTATTAACCTAGTAGGCTAGTACTCTAAGGTAGGTAACCTTTTAGGGACTAGACTAGGTATCTAATATAAGAGAAATATATTAAGGATATTCTAGATCTACTTTAATTTTTATATATATTCCTTTAAAATCCGAAAAGATTATACTCTATAATTTAGTATAATAGATTAGGGTTAAATCTAGACGAGCTATTAATAGTAATTACTAAAACTCTAGTTAATTAATAGTCTAGAAAGACTAGTTTAAGGTAAGAAAGTATTTATATAGCTATTTATTCTACTTCTCTTAATAAAAATTAGTAGAAAACCTAGTATTACTTTTCTTCTAAAGTTATCCTTAAATAATTAGTTTTATATTACTAATTTATATTATTATAAATAATATACCTAACTTAAAGAAAGTTCTATTTATAATAATAGGTTAAGCTATTTATAAAGAAAGCATTTATTTATTTTAAGATATTTCCTTATATTAGATATACTTAAACTACTAGTAGCTATTAGGTAGTCTAGAATTTTATTATACTTCTTATAAGTAATCTTTAGTAATCCCTTAACTATTAAAGTAATTTAGATAAAGTTATCCTAGATATTAGCCTATTTACCTAATATAGTCTTCTTAATCTAGAGTAGATCTTTAATTTTAGTATTAGACTTTAGTTTAATACTTTAATTAATAGTAGTTTACTACTATTATACTTTAAACTAGACTTTAGTATATTAACTCTATTTAATAAATTTACTATTCTTTATTAGAATTAAGTCTAGGAAATCTTCCTTAATAGTTTTAATAGTATTCTAGAGAAGTACTTTCTTTTCTTAAAAGGATTTATCTAATATACCCTATCTAACCTAACTTATAGATTAGCTAGGATAAAGACTACTAGATATAGAATCTTCTTACTATAATAGAATATCCCTAATTTTAGACCTTAAGCTTATCGCAGCTTATCGGTTAGTTAATAAGTCCCCTAGATTCCTTTCCTAGACTAGCGCGAATATTAAAACTCTAATAATTCTTCCTATTCTACCTACCTATATAATAACGCTTTATAATATTTTCTATTTAAATAAAGTTATATAGCTTACTCTTAGCTATTTAAAGCTTTAAAAATAACGAAAATTAATGTAGTAATTTAAAAGATATATAGGAATAAATAGATTTACCTACTAATATTAGTCTAACCGTCTAATATCTTAGTATATCCCTACTACCCGACTAATTATTTCTTCCTACCTTATTTTTATTATTAAATACCTTATTATAGATATTATTCCTCCCCCCTATAATCTACGCCTTATAAGCTATACTAATCGTCTTTAAAGTATATATTATCGCCCTTCCTATACTAAATATAGCTCCTCTAGCTCCCTACTAATACCTTCTAAGCGCGTAGCTCTTTCTAAGCTATACCCTAATAGTATTAATAAGAGGGTTAAATCTTATAAGAGTAATAGTATAGGGCGTATTAGACGCCCTATATAAGACTAATTTAGGCACCTAGGTTAGGTTTAGTAACTTACTAGTAAACCCTAGAGATATTACGTTAATAGAACCTCGCCCTAGAGAAATACTATTAGGTACTCGCTCTTATAAATACCTTAATTAAGGTACTACCCCCTAGTAGCGTATAGCTATGATTAATATAACTATTTAAGTAGTTATTCCGCCTAGGAACCCTTAATAACCTACTCCCCCTATCTTTAAAGAGACCCCCTAAGAAATTACTCCTCCGCTAGCTCCTAAATATTATCCTGAAACGCGTCGCTAGTATACTTACTAGCAGGCTAATAAAGATGATAATACTAAGTACTAACCCCCTATTTAACGAGGCTTATACCGGCGGTAGAATAATATATATTAGAGGCGGACGCTAGGCTAGGGATATTAAGTATATAGGGATCCCTATATAGTAAGAGATATAAAGCTTTATAAGGTCAATAAATTATTTAATATTACTAGTAATAAATACCCCTATTATAATATACTATTATAGAAAAATAAACGTAGTAACTTAGGGGATAGTTAATAGCTATATTATAACGGTAGGAAGAATAATTAGCTATCCCCTAACTACTTATATAAGCTAGCTAATATAGACTTATTACCTAAGGGGCCTTAAAAGGAGGTTAGAGCTTAGAGTATAATTTATTAATATATTACTTAGTAATATAGATAATATTATTATTAATAGATAGTCTATATAAAGGAGGATTATACGTAGTAAAGAATTTTTAAATAATATTATTAGCTATAATAATTATCTCTCCTTTACTAGCGAGGGTATAACTAATATTAATACCTATATTAGTTAAACTACCTTCTAGATCTAGGGGTCTATATATTATCTAATAGGTCCTCTTATTACTAATAACGGCCTCAGGCTAAAATTCGCCTAGATCTATATACTAGATAGTATATAGGAGTAACTAGATATTTACTATTAATATTTTAATAATTTAAATTAAGATACCCTTACTTCTACTTAGCGTATCCTCTAGTCTATTAACTTATACGTCTAGGGGTTTAAATCCTATTATAACTACCTTAAGGAGGATTAATTATAATATTCTATTAATATTATAAGCGTTTATATTTAATAGCTAAATCTTAAATAATAGGATAAGGGTACTTATAATTACCCTACCTCTATAAAAGTCGCCCGTATTATAATAACTCCTAATAACGCTATAAGAGGCGGGATTAAGCGGGATATCTATATTAAAACTATTAAGGGGGGCCTTATATTAATCCCTAATTAGTATCCTTCTTATATAACCCTCTAATATCCGCTCCTATTTCTATTTAGTAAATAGTTATAGTATAACTACCTCCTATTAGCCGGCTATTAGCTTCTAGGCGACTATCTACTATATATATTACGACGGAACCGTGTCGCTAGTACGCTTACCTAGTATACCTTAATTAGTAGCGATAATAAGCTAGAGTAGGAAGAGGGTAGTAACCCTAAGTAGGAACTAGACTATTATATTACTGGCGAGTATATACCTTAGGGTTATAGTAGGTCTTAGCGAGTAATAAGACGTTAATTTTATATAAAATAGATATAGGTAAGACTATTTAATATATTTTCCTAGTTATTTTCTAGACTTAAATCCGCTTAGTTATAAATAGTTCTAAATTATTTAGATAATAGTTAGGGGATAGTTAATATAATTTAAATAATTAGCTAATTAATATCTAGATCCGGCCTAATTTCTTTAATTATACTATTAATAGTAGATATCTATTTAACTACTAGGCTACTAATATCTAGATATTAATAGAGCTTAATAACCTAAATTAGTATTATTAGAATTAATAGACTATTTAAGCGGACTACTACTCTAGCCTAATAGATAGGCTTAGTACTAATCTAGATATCTCGCTTAAAGATATTAGTAGTAAGGTAACTATCCTCCTATTAATAATACTAGGAAGCCTACGTACTATAAAAGCGAGAATATAAGACGCTATAATAATAGTCTAAAAAAGGGGTAAACCTAAATTTTTTATTACCTTTATATATAATTCTAAGTAGCCTAATATTTAGAGCTTACTAGTATCTAGTTAGATATTAGAGTACTATTATAACCTAATTACCTATATCTTTAATTAGAAGCTCTAGGAGCTAATAAAGGACCTCCTTAAGGAATATATCCTTAATATTTATATAAGCTACTATTATATTATTAAGTTTTAAAAGCGAGGTCTCCTATATACTTATATTCTCCTTATTATACGGGAAGGAGATTAGATCTAGATAGTTAGTAATATTAACAGCGTTATTTAAGTATTTATCCCCCCTTAATAGGATAATAATACGCTACGTAAGTTAGTCTTATAGTATATAGTTTATAATCGCTATACTAGGGTCCCTAGTAATAGATATTTTAATTAGGAGAAGAATTATTATAGTAAGGCTTTTCTAAAGGATTTTCGCTAAGAGACGTCTTTTATACCTAATAGGAGTTATCCTTTCTATAAATATCTAGTTAGCCCCCTTAAACCTAATTCCTCTATTAATAATAGGTAGGTTATCCCCTATAACTTATACCTACTAAAGAAATACGGTGCCTATATTAATATTAAGATCTACGGCTCTATTAAGTCTATTTTCTATCTATATAAATATGTTTATAAGGGACCTAATTAGGCCGATATCTCCCTTACTAGGAATTATACCCGTAATAACGATAATCCCGCTCCTAACGGCTAGCCGTAATAGTAAGGGGAGTTAGTAGATAAGATTACGGAGTTCTAGTCCGCTTACTAGATTAGGTCTACTAAGGCTATCTAGAAGATACTCTTATTTAGTATAGGTATTATAAAGCCTTATATAAAGCGTCTATAAATCTACCTCCTAGACTAATAGCGTACCCTTTTTAAGCCGGCTAATAACTAGGCTACTAATAAGGCCGCTAAATAAAAGCTAATAGATAGTAATAAGCTCCGTAGGACTATATTAATAGAGTTTTTTAATATAAACTATCTCGTTAAGGAAGCCTATAATAATAGTTAGCTATTACCCTTTATAAAATAGAACGGGAAACGTCCTACTATTATAAGGGATCTACTCGACTATTTATACGCGGATTTTCCTAAGGTCTTTACGTGGAATAAAATAAATAAATATTAGAAAATATATAAAAGGGGGGAGACTCTTAGGCGTATTAATTTTATTAGTCCTAAAACTAAGGATCTCTACTATTACTAACTACTCCTCTATTATATTAAGGGGGCTATATTATTTAATAACCTCTAGATAGTAGATAGCTAGCTAATAGGTTAGAAGGAGGTCTATATAAAGCTTAGGTTAACTAAAAATAATAGATATACTAATAAGATCCTTAATAAGGGAAAGGATTTTTAGGGAGGTTATAAGCTATATAGTCTTTTTATATTAGTATTAGTTAAACTCTAACCTACTAATACCCTTACCTTATAGAATAAGTATAAGGAGTATATCTGAAACGACTACTTATACCTCCTATAACGGGATTTTTTAACGCTTTAGATCCTAGACGATTACTATAAGTAATAGTTATTTACTAAATAGTACGCCCTTTACCTAATTAACGGCTAATTAGAATATTAATTAACCCCTAAATATATTAAGGATCTAGCCTAATATAGCCTACCTATTCTAACTATTCTATTTAATAATTTTAACGATATTCCGAATAGACTCTTACGGGAAGAAATATCTTACTAAATTACCCCTAATAAGGCTAAGGTCTTATAGAATAGGCTAAATACTAACTAATACTATACTACTAATTAGATTATCGCCGCTATTAACGCTAATACTAATAATGAATTTAGTACTCTAGGTATACTATTCTTCCTTAATAGTACTAGGGGGACTAGTAAGATAATAGTTTAAAATACTATTATAGAAAGGCTACGTTCCTAGTAAAAGGTTACTCTAGTAGTAGCGTCTTCTAGTATTATATTAACGCTATTATAGGGAGGTTAGACTACTTACTTATAATTTAAGATACCCCTAGACTCTAATACTACCTCCTTATATAGGATTAAGAAGGGGACTAATCTCGCTAAGCTAATTAAGTAAGCTTATATTATCTTTTAGGATAAGTCCCTTATATAGAGTTAATATAATATAGAAGCTATAGCCTTTAAGATATCTATAATAATAATTAGGCTTATTTTAGGGGTAAGGTAGTCTACTTTTATAGGGACTTCTAATAAATACTCCTAGTTATTCTAGGAGGATCTAGTAGCTAGGTTATTAAGGCGTATCTTTAGAAGGCCTATTTCTAGAATAAGATTATACGTTTAAATCTTACTATTAATAAGCGACTTAATAATCCTAACCTAATAGACGCTATATATTATAAAATAGGACTATTTATAAGCGATCTCCTTACTATTAGTAATAGTATTAATATCTAGAAAAGCCCTACTACTAATAAAGATATATCGTATTAAAAATATAGTTATACCCCTAGAAACGCTATTAATAATTTAGTTAAGAATATCTATACTAATATTAGGATAAATATCTCTTAGAGGGTTTATCTATTAGAATAGGCTATTCTCGCTATTACTAATAAAGACGTTACTAGTATTAATACTAAAATAATATCATATATCCCTAGTAATATAATAATATATTAGAGTATTAACTATATTATATTAGAAGAAGATAATAAACTCTTCTACCCTAAGTACTTTTACGGGTTTTATAAACCCTCCCTACCGTCTTATAAGCTATATATTAAGCTAGGCGTACTAGTTATACTACTAAGGAACCTTAATCCGCTACGTCTATATAATAGGACCTAATTATAGGTAATAAGATATAGTAAGTATATCTTTAAGGGGGAGATTATAGGTGGTACCTATAATAGCGAGAAGGTAATACTATTTAAGACGCCGTTATAATCTAAAGAAAATAATAGGCGGATTCCTACCCCCTTTATTTATAAGTAGTATCCTATCTAACCGGCGTTTACTATAACTATTAATAAATTATAAGGCTAATTAATAAAGTATATAGGTATTAACTTATAAACTAGGCCTACTTTTAGTTATAATTAGCTATATATAGCTCTATCGCGGATAATAAGATAGGGAAACCTCTATATTATTAGGCCTAAAACTCCTAAATATATATCTAGCCGAATAATAAGAAATATTATATATAAGTAGGTACTATTAGATAATAGGTAGACTACCCTTAATATATTAGTTATAACTTATTATTAACGCCTAGATCCTATTAATAGCTACTTAGTAGCTTATAAGAATATTAATTATAATATTAGAAGTATAAAAATAGCCTAATACTATACTTAGTTATATAATTATATCTTTATATTAGACCGTAATATTAGACTTTCTAATAATAAAAATAAGCTATTCTACTATTTAGTTTATTAAATACTACTAATTAAATTTTAGAGGGCCGGATAAATATTAGGCCGTACTAACTCCTATATCTAATAGATTCCTTTATATTAACGCGATAAATCTAGTAGGACTATTAATAGTTATTATAAGAGTATAAAAGATATATTATAATATAAGGGATATAATAATTTAAGAATTACGTTAAATAGTTTAGTAGCGTAGAAGTTATTGGTAGAATAGAATATTACTATACTAGATATCCCGTAGTTAGTCGGGTATCTAGTAGATAGCGTTAGTCTTTTAATACTTCTATCTTAATAATAATAACGTCTTTTCCTAATAATAACTAATATAATAAGTTATCTAATAATAGTATACTTAGCTATACCCTATTAGTCCTAAACGTTAATATTACGGTAGAGTTATAATATAAGTAGGCCTAATAACTATTTATTAATACTCTAGTACTAGGTAACTATTATAAATAATTCCTTAGTCTAAAATTAATATCTTTACTAATATTTACCTTATAACCCCTATAATACTTAAGGAGGGTCTTAGTATTTATAATAGTTTATATATATATTTATTATATTTAGACTTGAATTTACCTTATAACTATTATTACTTACTAATAAATAAAAGAATTATACTTTTAAGTATACTTTTCCTAAGTAAAAATCTTGAATTTTTATAGGTATTTTCTAGTTATCTATATTAAGATTATTAAATTCTAATTAAATAGCTTTATTATTAAGGCCTATAGAACTTAATACTCTTAAAGAACCTAAAGGGACTAATATATTCTAGGCGCTAATAGCGAGAGAATTAAGAGATAGTAATATAGACTATTATATTATATAGAATAATAAGTAATAAATATTAGGTATAAGATAAATCCTAATAATATAAAAGTATTTAAATTTATCTTATAAGGAAACTATATTAGTCCTTTACTAATTTATTAGTAGCTTAGCTTCTTAGTAATACCTTAGTAAGTCGGGTTAGTCTAACCTAACTCGCTAAGGTACTAATAGCTTTTTAGGTTAGTACTAGAAGTAGGTACTAAGTATTCGGGTTAGTACCTAAATAGGTACTAAGTATTCGGGTTAGTACCTAAGTAGGTACTAAGTATTCGGGTCGGTACTAATTTATAGTACTAAAACCTAACTTAATAGTTAGTCTACTTAGGAGTATTAATACTACTCCCTTATTATACCCTAGCTCTTTAAGTATAAGGCCTAGGTATAAAGCTTCTTTATATACCTCTATTATAATAATATATTTAGACTTATATATAGATATTACTACTAGCTTTTATAATTTAGATTACTAAGTAATAGGGCTATTAAATAGTTTATAAATATATACTCTAGTAGAGTAAAATATTTTATAATTATTATAATAGAATATATTAATAAAACCTACTAGGCTATTATTCTTACCTAGTTAATAGATTAGGCTATTATTAATTATCCTAGCTAGGTAATATAATACCCTTTTTACTATATTTATATATTATAAAGAAGGGTTATAAAGAGAATAACTTAAAGTATTAATAATATAAGTAATATTAGGCCTAGTTATAATATTTAACTAATTAAATACTCTTATAAAGGACTAATAAGCCTCCCTATTAGATAAGGGGGCTATATAACTATTAGAGGTAATAGTAATATATACCTATTTTATAAGTAACTTTACTAGTAAATAATTTTCTATATTAAGCTATCTTAATAATTATATAATATATTTTATCTAATTAACTTAAATAGACTATTTATCTAGATTTCTAATAATATTTATATCTAGATAGTCTTTTTAAATCTCTTATATACTTAAAGTTAAATCTCTTATTAAGTTTATTTTTTATATAAGTAATTAGGTTCTAATTATATACTATAAATAGTAAGTTATTTATATATACTATAATAATAACTTTTATTATAAGATTAATAAATATATAATAATTATACTTAAGGTAATTAAATCCTAGTAACTTAAGTACTTTATAAAGGGTCTTATACTATTTATAAAATACTTATTTAAGGTTATATAAAGCCTTATTTAGTTAATAGGCGTATTCTTATTAACTATTAATAAAGTAATATAATTACTCTACTTAGATTTCTTCCTAAATAAGTAATTCTAAGAATATTATAATAATATCTAAATACTTAAGAACTAGCTTATACTTAATAATTAGGGTAAGAAGAAGATATTATAATAATACCTTTAAGGTTAATAAGAAAGTCTTATTAAAATTAATCCCCTTAATTTAATAAAAACCTTTAACTACCTACTAGGCCTTATACCTACTTATTTCGCCTTTTAGCTTATATTTATAGGATAGAACCTATCTTCCTAGTAAGATATATACCTTCTAGGGTAGCTTATATAGTATTTTCTATATCTCCTATTTAATATAGTTAGCTAATTCTTCTTTAGTAGTAGCGAGCTATTTCTTATTATTAGGCCCTTAAAGGGCCTTATCTATTAATATTAGATAGGGACGCTCTTTACTAATAGTAATAACGCGGGTAAGTATAACCCTAAATCTATTAGAGTTATTAGAAGACTTTAGGCCTTACTTATTAATCTAGTTATAATTAATCTATAGTTTATTATAACTAGAATGATATAATAAATTAGGAATAATCTTTTTAGGATTATTTATCCGCGCTTATTACCGTCTTAATATATTTAAAGAAGTAGTTTCGTTTTACTATTCCTCGCTAATATCTTATTAATAATAGCTAATAGTATTCTAGTAGTAACTTAGTATATCTAATTATTATAACTATTCTAATTTTAAATAGTTAATATTTCTAACTCTACTTAACTAATTCTTATAATCTAATTATTTAACTTATATTAATCTAACTTAGGTAGATTATCCTAATTATATCTATTTAAACTAGTTAGCCTACTTATATTATTAGTTAGGCCTAATTCTAATTAGCTATTAGGAATAGTTATTACTAATCTATTACTAGTATTACTAGTATTATTAGTATTTTTAGTATTATCTAATACTCCCTTAATACCCTATTAATTAAGAGAGGGTACTCCCTTTAAGACCTTACTATTATAATCTAATTAGTCTAACTAGAGGTAGCTTAAGAAGTCTATAATATAGTTATTACTATCTTCTCTATCTATTAAAAGCTTATTATCTTCTATTAATAGTATAATAGCTTTTTTATTAAATATAATATATACTAATCTAATAAGATATTATCCCTTAATATCTTATACGCGGTAGATACTCTTACTATTATAATTAAAGAAGTAATATTTAATAGTCTTATTATCTAGTTTCTTCTCATTTAGTAATATATTAAATAAGTAGTACTAATATTTAAAAGGCTTTAAGTATATTAATAGGGGTTTAAAGCTATACTATTTCTTAAAGGGAGACTTCCTATCCTTACTAAGTATAAGGTTCTTAATATAATTAATATAATAGATAGCCTTACCCTAGAACTCCTAAGGTAGTCTAGTATTAATAAGGACTATTCTAACTTTACTAAATAGTATCTAGTTCTTTCTCTCTATAATCCTATTCTAATATAGGTTATATAGGGCTAATATAATTAATTATATCCTATTCTCTTTATAGATCTATTAATATTTATAGCCCTAGGTAAGCTTATTATTACTCTAGATAAAGGCTAGTTAATACCCCTAATTCTTTTAATATTTTATTTAGAAGGCGAGTTTTATTAATAATTCTCCCCTACTAGATATATAGTCTATAAGAGAAAATCCTAAGGCCTTATATATAAAGACTATTATATTAGTATATCCCTTAAGGGTAGTTATATAGCTAGCTAATACTAGGTTAATATACTAGTATTAGCTAGGGGTAGTAACTCTATATATTAGTTATTATAAGGGTATTTAAGTAATTTTCCTTAATATATAACTTTTATATAATTCTTATAACTTATATTTTTATAAATAATTAGCGGCCTTATAATTAATATTAGTAGTATATACTATTACTTTAGTAGCTTCTATACTAATATATCTATATTACTTATACTATTAAGTTTATAACGCGTTATTCTTAGCTAGTATAGATAATTTAAGGTGGAAGGCTCTTATTTACTATATCTATATTATTTCTAGCTAGTATATCCTATTATTTAGGAAGGCTTATAATACCTCCTACCCTTATTTATTATAAAATATCTCTTTTCTATTACTACTAATATACTTATAGCCTTATAGGTCTAGCTAGGTAGTTAATAAGAGATTAAACTCTATATTAAGGATATAGTAAATATTAGTTAATAAAAAATTATTAACTCTATTATTAATAACTACTAGGATTAATATTATCTTAATACCCTTAACTTCTATTAGTCTACCCCTAGTAGGTCTTAATACTATATAATTCTAGACTAGTAAATAGTTAGTAAACTTAGAGTAGTCTTAGAAGGTATACTTTTAGTCCCCTAAGTTAATAATAATCTTATAAAACTTATTTTATTATAAGTTATACTTAAAGTAAGTAGTATAAGATTTATCTTATTTTTATTTATCTAGAAGATTTTACTTACTCTACTAGTAACTAGGATCTTTCCTATTTTACTAATAATTATTCTATACTTCTAGCTCTTTCTTTATTATAGAGGTAAACCCTACTAGTATAAGGTCTAGATAAGTATAAAACTAGGTATTAATATTATAATTATTATTATAAAAGGTATACTTCTTACTATTACTACCTTAATATCTATTATTTTAATATTAGCCTAATTTTAGTTATTTACTAAAATTACTAGTAAAAGCCTTAGTATCCTTAGCCTTATTAGCTAGCTCTCTATTAGTAAGTAATATAATAATATATTTAAAGTTAATATCTTCCTTCCTAGAATAAGAGATCTTAATAAGGGTATAAACTATTTATTTTATATACTTAAGTAGACCTTTCTTAAAGATTAAGGCTAGGAAATCTTAATATAAAGGAGTCCCTATTTACTCTAGCTAGTTCCTATATTTACTAAACTTAGTAAGATAGGCGTAGAGGTCTTTAAACTAATTAGATTAAAGGGCTATTAAGGTAAAAAAGACTACTCTTCTTATTATATAAGACTCTATCTTATATAATAACTTTAATTTTACCTATATATCCTTAGCTACTATAATCTTCTTAATTATAATATAAATAGTTAGTATATAAATAATTTAAATAGTAGTAAGGGCTATCTTTTCCTTTTTAATATATTTATCTTATAGTTTATTAATAAGTAGTACGCCTCCTTTAATAGACTTAATTTAAATTAGAGGTAGGTATTTAAACTTAATAATAAGATCTAGGTTATTAATAATAAGATAGTTTTAAATTACTACTTCTTATTATTTATAACTCTTCTTACCTTTAAGCTTCTAAATTTTATAATAGTTAGCTATTATACTATTAATAATAAATAGTCTAGGGAATAATACTTCTAAGACTATCCTAAGACTTATTAAAAAGCTTACTATATAAATCATATAGTTCCTAGGTTATACTAAACCTAGGCTTATAACTTATTAAAAGGTATAATAATTAATAAGTTATCTATATATAATTTAGGTATAGTATAATAGTATTTAATAACTAATAGATAGATAATAGTTATAAAGAAAAGGAGATATAGAAGGAAAATCTCTTCTAGTATCTACTAAGACGTGATTTATAAGCACCGAGGTTTACCCGAGCTAATTTCCAATATCTCGCCCCTATGCCAAGCCTTTTATAAGAATAAAGTAAATAGTGGCAAACCTATAGTTTACTTAACCCATGCCATCTTGATTAAGCTCTATCGGAGATCTGATATTCTAACGGAGATCATCGAACCCCATTCTTACTTTTGAAGCATAGCGTTCTTTTTACGATACCCCCGAAAATCGTTGCGCTAAGTCTTTACCAACACTCTATTCAACTGTCGAATCGAGTCTTCGAATCCGCTCACCATATCTTACTAGCACCAACGCAATACCAATGAACGGTAGGGCTAAGCCCGCTAGTAATGTGTATCCCCATCCATATCCAAGTCGTCTGTAAAGCGGGTCCGCACCGAGAGGCACGGTAGCGGCGATAGCACTCCGAACAATCGACATCGCGCCCGTTGCACTCGCCGTATGCAGAGTATATATATCGACGACGTATATCTGGACAGGAATGTACGAGTACATCGACGCGAACGCAACGAGCCCGCTCCCAACAATCGGTGCGAGCCACATGATTCTGTGCTCCAGCGTCCAACCGTATAGCAACAGGCTCGCCGGCAAGAGTAACGCCCCGAGTATGAGGGGCGGGAGGCGATCCTCGGGCTTCACGATACCGTCGGGACGTCGACGGGCTTTGCGGGTGGCATAGGTGTCCGAGAAGAGGCCAAGTGTGAGCTCACTGATAAGAAAACCCACCATCATGCCTAGATAAGCAAGGCCGGCCACTCCGGGAGAAAAACCGTAGACTGACTCGAATGTGGTGCCGAGGGTCGAGAGGAGAATCAAGAGGTATGAATTTATGATGGAAGTGTAGAGCGTGAAGAGCGGGATCAATCGTGTTCGGAATATGAATCGGAGCGGTCGAGTGCATGCGGTGAGGAAGACTTGCGACGAGCGCTTTTCGTGTTGCGAAGGCCTGACCAAGGCACCAAAAAGACGAGGGTGGGGATGGGCTCGCTGGCGTGCCAGAAGAATTGGTGGAAAGGTCTCTTTCAGTATGGGAATAAACGCTATCATGAGTATTCCAAGCTGGGCAACAGTCAGCTGCAATATGTTGTATTTCGGTAAGCAACTTCACGCCTAGGACAACTGTGCCAGGGACGGGAGGCGTACAGATACTGAACACAGCACAAGTGTCAGGATACAAGAGATTATCTATATGCCTTGAAGACCGTCATAGAATATCGAGGGTCGACTCACACAGGCCATTGAGATCCAAAATATCCACCTCCAGCCGATCGTCTCCGCAATGTAGCCGCCGATAATGGGACCTGCCCAGAATCATCAGCTATCCCATACACCACCGTTGCAGCCGTCAAGTACCTAGCGTAGGACCCTGTTACTTGGTGTCAGTCTTCGCAAAACAAATATCCCACCTTCAACTCACCAACGTAGGCCCGCTTGTCAGTAGGCTCAGAGCCAGACCGCGCCTCCGCTGCGGTATGACATCGGCCACAATCGCTGATCCGCAGATGATAAACGTAATGCCAGCGAACCCCATCACCGCCCGAAAGACAGTGAAAGTGGCAATGTTGGTGCTACTACCGCATACAGCTAGTGCTACAATGTAGACGATAAAGCTCGGGTATAGGACGGGCACACGCCCGTACAGCTCGCTGGCGGGTGCGATCAACAGCGGCCCAAAACAATAGCCTATGGAGTATATCGAAACCGTGAAGGAAGCGAGAGAATCGCTGCTAGTGCCGAGATCTGCCATGATGTATGACAGGGCCGGTTCGAAGGCGGTCGAGCAGATCGCCCTACATCAACTTTAGCAGTATATTCTAAACCAAGAATTCAACGGGGGAGAAGCGAACGTCACTGTGACTGTAGCCCACAGGAGAATCACAATGGTCCATTTTCGTGTCGATGACCAATTGACCGCATTCTTGGGATCCTCAGACCATCCTGACGATGGGTGGAGATCCTTTTCAGCATCCTGCTTTTCTTCGGCGTCGTTTGTAGGCGGTACAGCATTGATTGTGTCGTGGTCTTCGGTGCAATCATGAGAGTGTTTCGACATCTGAGCCGATGGTAGCAAATTATGAAAGATTTCAAAAGAGCAGCGACCGGGTTTGGCAGTGTCGTGAACTCCCACACATCAAGGATGTTGTAGATCGTTTGATCTCATCTCGGAGCCTAGTATCGATGCCGAGCCTCCAGGTACTGTCCCAGCCTATAGTGTGGTTACACAGATCCCATCAGTCTAGATGATGTGTACTCTCAGCATCTTGTAGTATCAAAGTAAGCTGCCGGTACGTGGAAAAGTATGGTGATATGGTGGCAAATCTGACCTTACTCGATCACCATGATTGTAGTCTATGTGGAGCACACCTGCGTGCTGGGATAGAGACGATGTAAATGAGGGGATCGAAGGGCCTGCGGTAGACTGGGCCTCACATTGGTGACAACATAACGGACTGTCATGCAAGTCATTCTAAAACAAGGTATGGTGTGTTATCGACTCTGGTACGCATTCAGCGATATCCCCATGGGGAGTCCGGGACCGACGACAGCGGTTGCCTGCAGCGGGTGCCGAACCAACCGCATCCTGTGATTTACTCCTGCATGTAGTAGTGATCTGCTGCATATTTCGATCGCTGACGGGTGTTGCCATCGGTCCGTATCCGCTTCACATTGGCTAGTGCACGCTTGTTGCTGGTATGTGTGTGGGGGAATAATTATTGGGCAAGGATGAACTAAGTTCATGTCAATCTCTTCTACGTGCGTATGGAGCGACAGTACAAATTACCCGCGTCAAATCTCTCCAGCGTTACTTTCGACTATCTGTCAGGCAACTCCCGGCAAAAGTTACCGATCAACCTACCCCCCGTACTTGAGATCCAAGTTCTCACCACCTTCCTTGACGATATCCACCTTATCATACGTTCGCTTCTTCATGAACCCCTCCACGAGGCTCCAATCAACACACTCCCGCGTCACGTCAGGACGCACGCTCAAGTCATGCCACGGCCTTCCTGACCAATAGAAGCGGTCTGTGGTCAGATCGGGATGGCACATCATGGATGTCCGAATAGCTTCGAGGCAGTGGCCTAGCGTTCAATCAGTACTCAAGTCCGAAATCGAATTCGCTCTGCCATTTACCGGTGTGCTCTCGATCGTGCTCCCGTTGTTCCGCTGTCATATTGGGATAGTAGATGTCTGCCTGGAATGTTTGGCGAATACGTCGCTAATGGGAAGGGTCAATACCGATCTTTGTCGACTTGCATGCTAGGAGTATCTTACCAGACAATGGAGGTTGTGGTAATGTCCTAATATGAAGAGATAATTTCCGTTCTTGAGTTTGACTGTCTTCGTTTCATCGAATTGTTCCGCTTCTTCTGGGGTGACCTGAAGGCCATGTGCTAGTGAATGTCAATTGATTCGGATCGTCAGTCTCGGCTTAGCAGTGCTCACATACGATGGATCATTTGATTCCATGCTCTCTCCGAATCATCGCTAGGAGGACCGAAGAATAGAGAGTTTGACCAGGAGTCCGACGGTGGATGGTCGATTTTATACTTGATAACGGGTTTCAGAGGTGCTCGAAATTTTTGTCAACCAACATTGACGTTCAACGGCCAGTATTTAAACTTACAGTAGAGTGTTGGTCGGGTCTCTGCGATATGCTGCTCGCGATTGGATAGAAAGCCTGCCATGGGAGTGAATGTCACGGCAAGTAAGACCAGCAGAGCCACAACGCTATGGGTCGTGGCTGGTACTGCCCACGACCAAAATCGAGCACGTTTTGATGATTGCTGTGCGAAGTTCGATATTCCTAGCTTTTCATCCTCGAGAAGAAGGGTTTGTGCTTCGATCTCCATGGTTCACTTCGCCGCAGGGTGAAGAATCATACACCAAAGGTATGGGCAATCAGCGACAAGAAAGAATCATTTATAGCACCATAGCACACAGCCTTAGGTAAGATCCATATATTTGCCAGTAATTATGATCACTCTACGATAGAATGTCTGTAAGTGGAGCGCTGACCACCTTCCCCATCGGACTGATCGACGTCGCCTGAATGATGCAGGAGCTTATCCGATCAGCGACCCTGTACAGTTTCACACTGGTCTGCACAAGGAATGTCTACCTGCATGCCTACCTGCATGCTTCAGGTCTGATAGCGTGAGGAAGCTCCGATAGGCTCCGATGCATGGTCCATGCAAGCGATGCTGTAAGTCCGACTTATAAGTGGGTCAGGGTGGCATATAGTCTTCACAGCCTTTCCTCAACAATATTAAAAGACAACAAGATATCATTCTCTTGTCGTGTCAATCCAACCTCGGAACTCATACCCCAAAGGCATCTTCTGAAGCAGAGACTCCGTCAAGCTCACCAACATGCGTCCTCAGCTGCTACTCCTCGTCTTGGCCTCTCTTGCTACCGCCTTTGCTGCTGCCATTCCGAATGGTATGTCCCTACACATAGTTCTATTTCATTCGAGAAACTGAACGAGAATAGCGGTTGTGGATGAAACAGCCGTTGGGACAGAGATGGAGCAAATGATCGCCTGAAGGCTATTCATATAGTGCATTGCGGAGGGGTCTATCGATAGCTTTTCGTGAGATGTGTTGATGGATTACACCGATTGTTGGTGATCAGAGTACGCGGAGATTGGGCAAGTGTACAACAGGGTTCGGGGTCGATGTTAAGCAAGTCTTGGTAGTCCATTCAAACATTCACCGGTCACTCCCTAGCTAGATCCGCCCTGCAGATGAGGAACAGCAATGTGGCCGAGTCGCATAGCTATCGTTTTCTCTCACATACTGCGGCCACGTCGGCTGTCATTGTTCATGATCAGTCATTCCTTGGCCAAATCTTCAGGCTTTTCCTACCGAAGTCTGGTGCTTGATACAGCTGATAGTACTCCATGCTCGAATCGGCTCTCGTGTCAAGAACAGTCACCCACCACGAATCGATACAATTCATTCTCACGTCATGACTCAATGAGCTTGTGACTCCGTGCTTCACCTGCTATCAACTCCGCTGCATGGCAAATCCCAGCGGTATGGTCATCTAGCCGCACCCTTAGCATCACAGAGAATGAACGTGGACTCGTTTGTAATGTATTCATGCATATCCCACTCCCGTGTTCAAGTTGCATATTTGTGTCCAGTCATGCATGACCGACGTGCAGGAAGACCATGACTATGACTCTTTTCGTTTCGCCTGCTTCAGAGATCTCATGCGTATTTCATTGTGCGGCTGCCTGAAAGCGGTCGCGAAAGCTAAATAGGTAAAGATCTTTGCTGAAGCAGTCGGTGAAGGTCGTTACGGCACGGGGACTTGTTTCGTCATTGACCAGACAAGTGGATGGCCCGAGAAGATTGAACAGCAGGTGCGTTCATCTACCTTGCTTGGACCCGTACACCGCCATATACTCTTCTTTACAGTCTTCGAAGTCACTTGCAAGGCATGGTTCATCTGGATCCTCCCACCAGCCTTTGCGATGAGACCTCATGCCAGCCTCGCATAGCAGTTTGTCCGTATACCAGACAAGATCTGTATGAAAATTAAGGCCGTCGACACCTCGCGACGGGTATCTCCGTCTAGAAAATGCATTCATGTAAGCAACTTCGCGCTTCGCTTGCTTGAGAGGTGGTATCGTGACATTTCCGTCCAAGTATGCCGTTGCCCAAATGGCTTGAGCTTCGGCACCCCGAAAATTATTGGACATTCGAGCTCTGCCAAGGAAAAGAATCGAACTATCCGTCAAAGATGCTATGCCATTATAAAGTCTTGCTGGTGTAAGTCCGGCGCCGCCAATCGGTTTGCAGTCAGAGGGCGGGCGTCCGAGAATAGGATACTGCTGCAAGATCTGGCGGTCCGCCGTATCCACAAGTTCACTCCAGCTGCGGCGCTCTTCATCCGAGTCCTTGCAAGGCTTGTGAGGCAGACCAAGTTCGACTTTCTGTGTAGAGGAGAGAAAGCGGTACGTGGAATCCCAGCCAGTTCCACAGAGGAGGATATCTGTTGGTATCTCCCTTCCATCATCCAGATTGATGATATTAGTGGTCGTACCTGACACATCACCCCGGTAAACATTCACCTTCTGGCAGACAAGATCCCAGAAATCGTCATGCTGAATCATCCCAACGGGCCCGCTGTTCCAGAAGAACCTAATGCGATTGATATCAGCTTCAACCCACACCGAATCCTTCACGGCTGAGCTTACGAAGCCCTGGGTTCAAGTTCGCGAAAACCAGGCAAAGCACCTTTTCTCTCTCTGTAATTGGCCCACTGCTTGTAGCGACGGTCAGCTGCAAATAATTTTGACTCAAGTTTTCCCTTTTCTGACTCCGTCTGATGCATTGTCAGTGCCCAATCATGCATAGGACGAAAGCCGGAAGGATTAAGAGTGGTAGCATTCTGCGTTGCACCTGCTTCGGCGTTGTTCCTGTACCTACCAGTTGCTGCGGGGTTCATGAAGATCCCGGGTCCTTCACCGGTTTTGCGGACGATCCAATTAACGTACTTCCCAGCTTTAACTGAGGCATACACCATATCTGCCGCAGACTTACCTCCGCCGAGGACCGTAATGTGCTTGTAAGCCGATGACGTCTCCAAAATCGCTTTGGAGTGGGCGCCAAAGTCTCGGTGGTGCAAAATGGGCATCATCCAGTCACTATTACGGGGAAATTCAGGTATATTCGGCGACGAGGTTAACCCAGAAGCCACAATTAACTTGGAACATCGAAGGCTTTGAGACACTGCTCCGTGGACCTGCAGGGTCCACCCGCTACCGATCTTTTCCACGCTGTGAACCTCGGCATTGAACCAGATGCGACTCCGTAGCGGCTTGCCATCATATACATGACTATCAACATAGTCTTCCAGGTATTGGGTCACATATTTAGCCGCGAAGGTATCGTGCAGCTTAGGGGTGTCCTCAGGTAGTTCGAGAGCAACGTCCGAGAAGGAAGTCATTCGTAAGGGGCTTTGTGCCCAGAAATCGTCAAAGACTCTAACTAGCAAGTGATTAAATCAGTGAGTTTAGCGCCACCGCGATGGTTTAGGTATATTGGCGTTTCATACCTGCGCTCCATACCCCACCGACGCACCCATCCTTCTCGAGGATCGTGATCCGACACCCGGGGTGTATATCTAGGTAGAATCGGGCAAAGGCGATACCAGCCAATCCTAAGCCACCGTTTGAGCGTTTTTGCCGTATGTTGACTTATGAATGCTGCTGCATGACATACCAGCCCCAATGATTGCAACATCCACTTCGGAGTGACCCATGGCGGGTAGAAAGTGAAAGTGTCGAGCACCAGTCCTAGGCCAGTGCAACCACAAGGTACACGGATATAGAATGAAGTAGACTATTATTGTCGATCCCAAAATTCATTTTATGCGGAGGAGGGCGCGGGAGAGGCAGGGTATCAGGGATCGGGGACATGATCACCACTTTGTAACATTTACCAGACGAGCGGTAGTCTGCTCGGAGCCCTACAGTAACCGCAGTCGCTCCACCGTCTGCTTGATCCTTAGGTTGTTGATGTGGAAGCTTCGCGGAGAGACTAGTTTACTTACCTCCTCGGGAAGTACCGAGGTACCCGCGAGCTCGGCTCCTCGGCTCCTCGGCACCTCGGCTATCACTACCTCGCGCGGGGAAGGCCGGAAGGATCGAGGCTAGCGAGGATGGGGAGATCCACTGAAATCAGAAAGGTCTTCGGCTAGGGTGTGCATCATACTACGTCCAATCCTACCTACCTTACGCAGTACTCGCATCAAGGGGCCACGTCCGGGCACTTTCAAGAATCCGTAAATTGCAAGACGAAGTTTTGGTGGGGTTTCCCGCCATAGATTTCCCTGAAATTTATCTCCACCGCGAGATAAGGCATTCACTCTTGCAGTCCATTTAAATCCTTCGATGTAACCCTGCGCTGCACACGAATCAGATCTGCGCCTGCTGCATCCAGACCTTCCTCATTCGAAAGACGCGATAACACCAAGAAGACTCTGATACCATTGGCCATGGGGAACGAGAAAAGAATCGCAAGCTACATGTCTCACCCGACCCCACCACCCCCCTCAGCCCCCTACAATTAAATTGCCGCTCTACTGTACTCCATCGGCGATCATTTCCTCGCGAGGGCGACTGTTCTCATACGTCAATCATGTGCTAGCCATTGTCAAGTCAGTCGCAACCTTTACATTGGGTCCTGAGACACGACTCGGTATGAACATCTTTCAATCAGCGGCATCAAAAATTGATATTGAAGCTGGCATATGTTGTAGAATATGGGCTGTAAGCATTTCCATGTTCATTCCAAGTAGGTACCTATTCAGTGAGACTCAACGATCAGCCAATTATTGGATTTTTGCGATCCTGTGCCGCGGTGGCTGGTCAAGCCCGAAGATCGGATGTTACCCTTGCCCTTGGATAACCTGATGATAAGATTATGAGTTGCTGTTGTTAAAATCCTATAATGAGGACCTCTCATCTTCTGTTGAACTGTTGATCTATAGCCAACATCATATGCAAGGTCTTTACAGAATCTTTCATCACTGGGGCAGCGCTTGCCATCGCAGCTTCGACCGTTGAACAACGGCAGCGCAATTCCGTCCTCCGTCGTGGTCTTGTTGGCATCTGATTATCAATCTCTACATTATCGACCATCATGCTTGCTCTTCAAGATTTACGCGTCCATGCTCCGCTTGTCATCGCCGAGGGCACGATCCTTATCTTCGTTTGCTCAGTCATGGTCTTTCTGCGCTTTTACGCGCGAAGGATATCAGGATCCAGCCTTGGCTTGGACGACTGCGCAATAGCAGCAGCTCTCGTAAGTCAAAGACGTTCATATGCTAAGTTTTGCTACGAAGACATGACTTATGATGCGCCATAGGTGTTGGTCGTTGCGATGGCTGTCACACTTCTTGCAGGTTCGGATTACCGCTCTCCACTCCTGATACAGGACTTACCATTGTGCAGAGACTGGCTTGAAAGGACTTGGTTACCCGAGCTCGGTGGGGGACGCTGGTGTTGGACATCCAGACGCCAACGTCGTGAGTCCCATTGCTTTCATTTGGCTACTTGCGCTGACAGCCATAGGCCGGTTGGCCTGGCGAGCTCATTCAAGTACCCGCGTTAGGCTGCATCAAATTGAGCTTCCTCCTTCTCTACCGACGTGTTTTTACGAATCGCGTCGCGAGGCGTTTCAGTTGGGTGAATTGGTTCATGATTGCCGTCGTTATCGCGTGGACGATCGGATATTTCTTCACATTACTCTTCCTCTGCGGAACTAACTTCAAGGCTTACTGGACCAGCTCGGCTACGGAGAAGAGCGAATGTCTCCCGACGAAGCCTGTCCATCTTGGCTATGCGATATCGGACGTTATCACGGATGTATTGACAATCCTTCTTCCCATCCCTGAGGTAACATGAGCCCTACTCGATGGCTGAATCGATGACTGAGCGCAATCTAGATCTGGAAGCTTCACTTACCCACCCGTCGCAAGTTTGCCATTACGGGCGTTTTTGGGCTCGGCGCAGTGTAGGTGTCGGAACGATGCAGAGAAAGCATGCCAGCTCACTTCTCTGATAGTACGATTGCAATGTCCATCATTCGTATGGTCATCTACTACAAAGCGCTTACAGGTGCGATATCTCCCACGTATCCTCTCCACTCTCCATACTGACTTCATCGAAGTTCAATTCGACCCAGAGGCCGACTTTGAATGTATAGCCTAAGAACCCCCTCTTCCTCCCTCCCAGTACCCCATCACTAATACCCCCTCACAGACATCACCACAATTACATCCTACTTCTCCTTGCTCGAGGCCGGTCTCGGTCTCTGCGCCGCCTGCCTACCAGTCCAGTACGGCCTCCTACGCTCAGAAAAGGTTCGCAGCATCTTCCGCAGCATCTACAGCCTCGCAACGCTCGGCTCGCACGGATCCCGAGGCAGTGGGAATTCGCGCAGATCCGGAGCTCGCTCATATCGTTTGCGCGACCCCGTGTCCGGAGACAAGCATGGCACGCAGTCGTCAGAGATAGAAGCTCCTCTGCCGACCCACGCGGCTGCGGCAGGTGGGCACGAACCCAGCCAGTCGGAGCTCGAGATGGGAAATCTGAAGGGCGCGCAGGGGATTACGGTTACCAAAAGCTTTGACGCATCGTCGCGAGCAGTATAAGGATCGTATCTGAATGGAGTAGATCTATCAGAGTCATGATGAATTCAATGTAGTGACGAAACCGTGTCACATGTATAAGAGATCTATCCTAAGAGAGCGGAACGCAAAGGATCAACGACGAGCCAGACCACTCGTCATACACGTACTCCCGTATAATAATAGTAGTCTATGACAGCACGTGGTCGGCTTCCGGGCAACATAGCACACGGTCTTCCCACTGCCGACCCCTACGGACTTCCTATCAAGCTAGACTGACTCGGATAGAATCAAATCTCACCCGACAAGAGAGAACCAGGCGGAATCATCGCTCGCCCTATCTACGAACTCGATTCACCATTGGACAGAAGCGTAACAATTCCTATCCTAAAGACACATACATATTGGTTTATTTTCCAGACAAAAAGAATAGTGCCAGAGATATTTTTTTCTGTGCATTACCTTTCTCGGCTGCGATATTGAACTTCGCTTTGTCCCCGCAGGTATTTCGTCTTCTAGAAATGCCACTTCCGATTCCCCGACTTGACTTTAGGAAAGCTAGGATCTTCGATGCTGGACGGCATTCTCTGTTCATTTCACGGAAATACCTTGCTCGCACAATCGCTGCATAACCCCGGAAGGTCTGGTAATGTTGAGGGAATGAACGTCCTTGTATCAGAATCCTCCATCGCATGTGTCCATCAACAAGAAAGGACTGCTTTGCTAGAAGTAAAAGTATGGCAATAATCCAATGGTGACTGTATTAACCAACAAGAGCCGGAGAGGAGTGCGAAAGAGCGACAGTCTTGTGCTAGACGTCGAACTGGGCGGCTTTCGTGAAGGCTTCGCTGAGAGCGGTATGATTGCAACTTTTGGCAGGGAATAGTTTATCTCTTGAGGTACTAAAAGCGACGATTCATAGTGATGAAAGTTCAACGGTGAGAAAGGGGCAGAGGCTTTTTCGTATAGTGAGGGCGTTGCTCAACACGGTCACAGCTGTCCGCAAGGGTATGACTCTTTTCGTCGAGGAAGAGAGACACCCTTACCCAACAGAAGTCTCAGCTCCTGTCTGCTTACGGATCATGAGCGTAGGACAGGCGCCAGCTTCCAAAAAGGCTTATCGTACCCACGATATGCGCCTTCAGCTTGCTCGCTTTACCTCAACATTGGATGTCGCAGTCGATGCAGGGGTAAGCCTTGTATTGGACCGGAGTGTTGCGTTGGAGATGTTGACTGCGGAGGTTCGAGGGGTTACTGGATCACTTTCTTGCGGTACAGACACTGGCCAGGTCAGACAGTAGATTGCTACTTAGGAGGGGTCGACGGAGGCAAGACTGGGGGTTATTGAGGAGGGTAACGATAAGGGAAGCTTTGAGATGCTGTGCACTTACCGCTGGCCGCTTGGAGGGTGGGTAATAACATGGATGGGACGTCGGTATCAGGGACTGTTTGTGAGAATCGAACACCAGTAGGGAGTAATGCGGTGTTTGACTTAGTATCGGCAATATCAGAGGCAAAATGGAGGCAAAGGAGAGACGACAGTGTCAAAGTATCAGGCTGAAGGATGGAGGTTCCATACCACGCTGAGAACGTTGTACCAGTAAGCTCCGAAAGGTGTGCTTCGTTACTCAACATTGGTCTGAACTACATCATGTCCGGCTCCCTTGTCCTTTCCCACCCACAACTTCTGAAGACTTGACAGGGGTCAAATATCATATTAGACTGAGTCGCTGATGTAGCTTTTCTCGCAGTACATGCACGGTAAGCGTCATGTATACAGAAACGAACGAGTCGGAACAATTCCTTGGGGTTCCACGCTATATCGGTACAAAATACTCATCGCGTCGAGATACAATCCTGGCAATGGTCTTGCGCATACAGTCGCCTAAATTGCCACGATGTTGCTTCCGTAGTGAGGAGCCAATGAACTTGCGGATCGCATGTCGCCATGATAACATGATCGCGTATCGGCTCATCGATGAGTCTATGATGTCTCCTTCTCAATGGCACTTCTGGCAAGCAATTCATTCAGAGATGAAGTGTCCAACTACCAATCTTGTGCTCTTTGTCTCGTTAGCAGTGAGCTTGTGGATCGCGTGCCCGGCCGCTGCTGCTGGCTTCAGTTCTAAGGTCTTGAGCGATCTCATCAATGGCTCCTCATCCAGCGTAGGTTTGCTTGAGACCGACGACCCAAGATTCGCCGTTGCGGTCTCACAAGATGAAACCGATCTGCCTGCGACACCTGTATTGATGAACGTAGTAGAGCTACTCGCACAGTATGCCGCCATGGATTACTCGGGTAGGACCCGTGGACGTCACGGCACTGTAATGGAGTCTTATCCCCAAATTGAGATTGCCGTGTTACCAGCTGGTCCTTCAACATCCGTTGAAATCCGCCTTGTGATCTGGGCGATATATCGAGGGGTGATCGAGATAATACACAGAAAAATGTTCAAACAAAGTGACATTACATTCACTTGGGATGGCCGGGTCGTTGGGAACGTCTATATCACAAGACCACTGGATGATGTTTCCGGGTCTAGGAATTTCACCGATAGCGCTGCGACACCCATGTTGGAGAATTCCACGAACCTTGATAGCAGCATTGGCCGCTTCGGCTGGATACCTATTTATACACCCAACGCTCAAACCCTTCCACCGCAAGACGTATTCATCCTGGCCATGAGCATCATCAAGATCATAGCCCAGCACCCAATAGATGACAAAGTAGAAGGTGCCTTCCACATGGGTTCCACATTCGCCAATGCCCACATGGAAGTTTACCTGCAAGAGCGACGTTCTCCACGAACAAGGCCGCCCTACTTCCAGTACAGTCACTTACTCGAAGCAGTGAGGCGGATTCCTGCTTGGATGCTCCAGAACAGAAGATTCGCGGATATGTATGCTTCCATCAGCTCTGCCTCAAGAGGTGTTGGACATGTGTTGATGGCAAAGGGACCTTTCAATCCGCGTCCCAGCGACATTGCTAGAGGCATCACAATCTCCTAGAAGGATCTCGAGACCGAATGGCACTAATTGTCAGTGATTTTCGTCGAGCGCAACTGGGTCAACGGGGTCGTCGGTCTGTTGTACCTGACGAATGCTCTGCTCCACGAATTCTCGCATATCAACAAAGGTCGACATTCGAAGCGGGCTTGAATTGTGCAACAACGTGGCCGCAAGCTCCATTGACTAGAAATTGTGATGATGAATTGTTGATCAAGGCTGTGAGGTGGAGATTGATATTCCGTCTAGTGGTAAATTATGCTAGTGCTGTATTCTATACTGCCTTGGCACGCTCGTAATATGCCTTCGCCATTTTGATATCTATATCAATCATATACACGCATGATGAACAGCTACTATACTCTTGCATTCTGTGATGGGACCTTCACGGACTGAGATCAATTGATACATGAAATATCCTTGCTTCGAAGCGGCGAGCCGGTTATTGAGACAAAAGAGATTGTGTAGGCAGGACTTACAATGCAGGTCAACGACGATACCATCCTGGCACTTCCGATACTCGCTGTAGCTGGCTCTTTATGTTGGCAGTGCTTCAGTCCGGCATCAGGCGCTGACTCACTCAGCCGATGTACAGGCTGTAAGCGTGCAGTGTAAGTACGTTCCCCTGAGACTTGTGGAAGCTGAGCGCACTATTGACCTCTGGGCGCATCGTCTTCCTACAGATACTGCAGCTCAAGATGTCAGAAGAAAGATTGGAACAAAGAACACAATATGTTGTGCAAGGCTCTAAAATGCGTGAACAAAGGTCCAACAGCGACGGGAAAATTGACTTGGGAAGAATTCAAACGCTTACAAGTATGACTTGTTCCTTGAAAATACAATGACTATCACTATTAACACCTTCACAGTGGCTCCGCTTAGGGATTGCCTTCGAGAAGGGCCCTGATATAAGAGTGAACGCACAGAGGGCTTTACAGTATCAACCATCATGCGAGCAATGCTTTCGCACCCCTTTCGATAACGAAAACAGCGACTATCGGAAGTTGATGAAGTGTGAGAAATGTGACATGGCCTTCTTTTGCTCTGATACTTGTCGAGCAACAAGCCTTAGAGGCCACCAGCAACAGCGTTGTTCGGACCTTCAAGAATACGCAGCCTGTGAAACAGTCAGGATTCAAAGTATCAAGGATACAGGCGAGCTGAGAGTCCTCATGCCCACCGAGCTTCCTCGATCATCCTACGTGCCCCTGAGCACACTTCAATCATGGAAAGAATACTTTGAGCTCTCGGGCAATCCGCTCGCTCCAGCCATCGATAATGATTTTCAACCGGTCAATGATGACCAAAAGGTACATACAATATGGCGCTTACTCAAGCTAGCAACGGAGTCAAGCTCGTTCATCCTCACTGTCCTTGCTGGGTTAGAATCAGCCATCCCTGACTTGGCAAGCCGTACGAGCCTGACCCTCCACCTTCTCGGACCAGATTCACAGGAGCTAAAGTTTATGCGTCTCCATGAAGAACTGCTACACTTACTGCCAAAATTGCAACATCTGGTAGTGGTGTTTGTGGGCCCAGAGTTCCCAATTACAGGAAAAGACTCGCAAACACCAATGAATCTTGAATGCTGCCCAGAATGCCAGTCAGCAGGACGCACACGACAGATATTCTTCTCACGATCATTGTATCATGAGTTCTGCTCAAACAACGCGCTCGCTGTCAAGCACCCAGCTGACATGCTTGTGGCTTTTAATTCGGGACATGCAAATGCAGAGACTCATACCTGGCAACCAACGTTACAGAAAGTTCTGGATACTGGAAAGCCAGCCGTCTTTACGACATACAATCGGAACGAAGCTTTGGAGGAGAGTAGCGTCTTTGATAAGATGGGGGCCATCTTTCTTGTTACGGCTGAGCAAAACCGGTGGAAAGGGCTCCCTCCTTGCTTTGATACCTTCGAGGCGAGGTATGAGACGTATCACCAGAATTTCTGGTGGTACATCGTGAAGGGGAAGAAATTGGATGATCACGAGATTTGTAAGGAGCATTCAGATTCTCCATGAACTGTACTAAAAAATGGTAAACTATCTACATCGCTCGCCCTATGGAAAGATGCACGTGGAGGCTTGCTTACTGTAGAACTCAAGCATACGCATATCTAAAGTGCTGGAGAAGTCGCTGTAAGCACTACCTTTGCAGACAGCGCCGAGAGCGAGTTATTTTGCAAGAAGAGGAAGAATGATTGCAAATGTCATTGACGCTTTCCCAATGCTAGTGTAGCTCTTCATCATCAAGCAGCGGATCTCAAACTTCACCACTTATTATGATCGCTCGAAAGTAAAGATATCACATGTATAAAAGCACCACCGATTCAGACTTGGCGAGACAAGAAGGCTTCTGAGATATAAACGACCTATTGTATCGCAAGAGTCTAACCCATAACATCCATCGATACACGAGGGTAGTCGCGAAAGGGCTTTGTGCATATATGTATTTCTACTGTCTCTCGAAAATATGAAGGACCAGATCGAAATGAGGCGAGCACATGAGCTGAGTAAGCATGCAGAAGTTGCTAGTGATCTGGTCGTACACAAGGACTCATGAAGCCTAGGTATTGAAGGCTTCTCAATCGTACCTTACCTACTTATGTCGTAGTCCTCCGCGTCTTCGTCCCTCGGTCCGGCGATTGAAGAAGTGCCAAGCGTGCCAAGATTTTCGTCATTTCTTGGCGGCATCTCGACATTTTCTTTAACTCATGTTACGACTACGACAAGGACACTCTATAGTCCCATATACCTGATAAAACACCTCTGGCCTCAGCGTCCCCCTCCCTGTCTTCATGTATACTATCTCAAGCTCGATACAATGGCAGCTCAGACAGAAGATGCCCTCGAAGCACCAGTGACCTACAAACTCCGTCAGTACCACTATCACGCCTGCTTGCTTACTCGCTTGACTTGCTTGCTTGCACAGATGCTAAATCCCGTAGAGAGAGCCTCCGCGCAGCCTGAGAATCCTTTCGCCGCCCTCATCCCGGACCAACACATCGCCATCGTTCCCTCCTTTACTCTTGAATCGGGCGTCACTCTACGCAACGTCCCTGTGGCATACAGCACGCGAGGGCGGCTGTCATCAAGTGGCGACAATGCCTTGATCATATGTCATGCACTCTCTGGAAGTGCTGATGTGGCGGACTGGTGGGGACCGTTGATGGGCGGCGCAGGAAAAGCCTTTGATATGCGCCGATTCTACATTGTGTGTCTGAACAGCCTGGGTAGCCCATACGGGACCGCTAGCCCTGTCACCAGTGTTGACGGCGATCCGAGTCGTGAGCGATATGGCCCAGAGTTTCCTTTGACTACGATAAGAGATGACGTGAAGTATATACCTCTCCTACTTGGCTCAAGGCATAGCTCTAACATATATCAGCATACACAAAATCATACTTGATGACCTGGGGATCAAACAAATAGCGTCGGTAGTTGGAGGGTCCATGGGAGGAATGCTTGTTCTGGAATATGCATACTTTGGGTCCGATTACGTGCGAACGATTGTACCACTGGCAACGTCCAGTCGGCATAGCGCATGGTGCATCAGCTGGGGCGAGGCCCAGCGACAAAGTATATACTGTGATCCCAAATACGAAGATGGCTATTACCAATTTGAAGATCCACCTACTGCAGGGCTTGGAGCTGCTCGCATGTCTGCGTTGTTGACCTACAGGAGCCGGGACTCGTTCGAGATGAGGTTCGGAAGGAACACCCCGGACCCATCCCGTAAGCAAACCATCACCGATAACCCTGGGCCAACGGCACCGCTGAACGAGCACTGGGCGGTACACAACGATGGACACAAGAGTTACCGATCAACAAGACCCTCTAGCCTTTATGGCGACGCCTCACCTCCTCGCACGCCTCAGTCCAATGCCTCCTCTTCCTCTACATGCGACAATGCAGCACAATTCACGGACCCCCAGTTCCACGGAGCTACGACATTCCTCCCACCCACCCCACCAATATCTCTGACTGACCGCAAGCGCACTGCGACTTATTTCTCCGCTCAATCCTACCTTCGATACCAAGGCGAGAAGTTCGTAAAGCGTTTCGACAGCAATTGTTACATCGCCATCACCCGAAAGCTAGACACCCACGATGTCTCTCGGTATCGCGTGCCCCCTGAAACCCCAAACCCCGTGGCCGTGGCACTGTCTCAGATCAAACAGCCAACACTGGTCATCGGCATTGAAAGTGACGGTCTCTTTACCTTCGCCGAGCAGCAGGAGATTGCAGCCTCGATACCAAACTCACTGCTACGCACCATCGATAGTCTGGAGGGCCATGACGCGTTCCTGTTACAGTTCGAGCAGGTGAACATCCACATTCTAGAGTTCTTCAACGATGTGTTACCCGATATTATGAAGGCGCCAGCTACGGGCGAAAACGATATCGATGGTCATGGATCGGAGGAGATGGTCAAAAGCAGCACCTTTGGGGAGGCTGAGGTTGGCGATATCACTGCTTGGTAGAGCTGTCGTGCGATGCGTAAGTCGCTCGATTATCAGCAATGTCTACTGTGTTATCTTGGACTATATAACGTCCTAGTAGTCGACATGACTTTCGCCATGTCCAACATCGGTTATTACTTAGAAGCTAATCGACTTCAATCTACATGCTGAGACCGGGCCAAGTCCAGAAAAGCGCACGGCGTCGAATTCGCCTTCTGCAAAGGTAAGCATGACGGCGCCTGCTGTTAGGCTCAGCACTCTGTACGGAGTTGAGCCGATACTCAAGACTCCATTGAAGTCTTATGTCAGCATTCATAACGAGCACACTAACCTTCGCTCGTGCTGTCGTGCAGTGATTGCCCGTGGTAACAACTCCGATGGGCACTATAGACGCATATGGCCGCACGGTGTGACTGAAGCGGCATTTCTCCTTCGCATTTTGCGTCCAGCCGACTTTCTTATGAGCCGCACTCCAACGTCATTGATGCTATCATACTTGGAGCTTTTCCGTTTAGCTTGTCCCCTATTAACCCTTTAGCTTGTCCCCTATTAACCCTTTACCTTGGTCCATATCGGAACCATGAGACTTCTAACATTTCTAACCGCCCTGGCATCATCACACTGGGGATTCAGCTACGCTCTCACCGTGCCCCCCAGACTCCCGAACCTTTCTCTTCCCAACAGGTAAGAAGCATATATAGTGACCAAGTAAAGAAACACCCACTGACTATCCCCAATCTGACTCTCCCAGTGCATTCAACACAACCAAGCCGTTCGTCAGCATGAGCACCACAAAACCAATCTCCATCCCCATCTCATTCCACACCACAACATCCTTCCTCAAACGCGGATACAGGCCCATGGCCGGAAAAGCCTTCTACCACACCACCCTTTCCGTCATGTCCGAGCTGTCCCTGCACCCACAGCAAACCGCACTGCCGGACTGGAAACTCTGGGAACTCCCCACCTATGGCATCCGTGTCGCGGTCAAAACGACGCAGGTCCGCTACGCGGTCTGGGGTCTGTGGCTGGGCGTCCAGTAGGGTTCCGATGCCGGGTTCTGGCCTATGGTGTTGAAGCTGGCGTCGGCGGGGGATCCGGTCGGGCAGATTGTCGTTGCGCCGCGTCAGAGTGTTGAGAGCGGCACCACGGATGGAAGCGGCGCGCTGCTTTTGGGAAGTGATACTCCAGCAGCATTACTGCGAGATGTGGCGCTTACTAACGTGACAAAGGCTGGGGTTCAAGGAGGTCCACCTGATGATAATCTCCACGATGACCATGTTCAGTACACCATCACCCCCAACGGACGCCGCATCACGGTCAGACATCTTTTCCACACCCTATTTCCCGTCCTGGTCACCGCTGCCGAACGAGGTGTGCGGACTTCGTTCCCAGGAGACGACGCGGGAGATTTCATGTTCGTACCGGCACTTGATGTGGGGGGGCGGTCGTTGATGGTGTATGGCGATCTGATCAGGGCTGCGACGTATGTTGGTGTGACGGCGGTGGAGGAGGATCGGTTTCAAGAGGTGGATGTTGAGGTTGTGAGGGATGGGGTGAGGATTGGGGGTGGGCGGTTGAGGGATTCGAGGGGTGAGGAGGGGGGTTGAGGGAGGGGAAGAGGCGATTTATGTATGTGTAGCTGTAGACTGGGTGGGGGGATGGTGGATTTGATGGGCGTGTTGGGGGGATTGAGATGGGAGTAAAGGGGAGTTATCAGTTGGTGCATCGATACCTAGTGACGTTTGTGCAACTTACCTGATAGGAAGGAAGCGGTCGGATGGTCCGGCAGGTATAGTGAGAGCGTAGGTGAAATCCTAGTATAATAATACTAGAGCGGATGCCAATGTCTACAGTCTCATGCTGTCAACACGACCAGTAGACACCAAAAACAGACGACAAGCCTAGTCGAAAGGCCTAGTGTGATAGCATCTACGAAGTTGAAGCGCGCTCATGAAAAGGTCGGCTGGACGCAAAAAACCGAAAGCAGCGCGATGGCCCTGCGGCCCTCCGTACGCGTCTACGTTACCAATTCCCATATCGCGCTAATGGAGAGGTTCACAGCAGGTCGTTGGCACAGAGGCAGGAAACATGATGAGTCACGGAAGATCAGGTTGCAGATCGAGAGGTTGCCATTATTCTGCAACTGATTGGGACCCGAGCAAGCTCGTTGGGGACTCCCCTATGGATCCGACGTCGAACGAATCTTGACTGGGACCGTATATTGTGGGCAGTGCGTGGCCAGTTGTTGTATCAATACGGCAGAAAGCGCAATTCCCCGCCTCGGTTTGTCGAGGTCAGGGTTTTAAGGCCATCAGCATCGATTATGTTGACCTTTTCGAGTGTTGCGATGGCAACTGATATCCCACACCACTGCTCACATGTGGAGAGCTCGTTCCGGCGATGGTATGCAATAGAACTTCTGACCTATAACGGCTGGCGCAGGGACTTCAGTATATAGTTCACCCGCAACGTGCATTGATGATGATAGTTGATCTCAATGTCACTAATGGGTGTCTAAGCTATTACATGTATCGCTTTTGCCGTCAACCTTTGACCGTCTCATTCACTCGCCGTCAATCATAGTACAAGATCAAGCGCCATGAGTAGTGCGTACGTTATAGTTGCGGAAAGAAGGATCCAGTCGGTCCTGACTCTCGTCTCACCTCCTTGCAGGGTGGCTGGTCCAGTGGCGAGCGCCGCCGTGTCTACCTGCACACTGAATGAGCTTGCTGAGGGGGTGAATGGAAGAAGCAGGGAAGCTACGCTCGGATAGGTAGAGGCGACACTCCCAGCGCCTTGGTCGGAGGACCATTTGAGGGCGTCAAGATTCTCGACGAGTGTCGAGGCAGCGACTGATGCGCTCGAGTCTCTGACTGTGGACTGATTTCGCGCCATACTTGTCGGTGCCGTTGGAATGCCACCAACATTCTGGAATGTGGAGTATGATTCGTCGTTGGTAAGATCGAATACGGGTGGATGAAGTGTGGCAGGAATTTTCCGACTCATAGTATTCGATTCTATGTCGAGGGCAGACGGTATGTTGGCCGTGGCCGTTGTGCCGGAGTGGGGATTACCGTCTATGGCTTCCGGTGCCAGGTTCCCAACACCGTGAGCGTACTTGCTGATATTTGACATGGGGTTGACAATGGAGGCTGGATCTTGGGATGAGATTAAGATCGTTGTTGTGCCAGGTATTGAATTGTCGATTGACCCTACAACAGCGGCAGAGTCAGCTGTGACAGTTGGATCCCGTCCCTTGTAAGCGAAGATCCAATCAGCGGTATGAAGGTCGGGCAGGTTTGAGGCCTCATTTGAAAGCTCATGTGAATTGAAAGTCGAGCAATCTGCGGCTGCCGCCCCATCTTTATTGCAAGTTTTCGAGGACATGGAATTCCCGCTATGCAAATCCGAAACATGCTTTTCTGCTTTGGCGCTCAATTGCGGTGGAGAGACCGCAACTTTCAGGCTTTCGAGCATGCCTATGGAGTCGGTAGGATAGACTTTGCCAGAGTGTTGATCGGTAGCTGCCGGATCTCTCGAGAGCCTCAGGCTCGACGTGCTTAACTCAGGTCTTCCAGACTCGTCTGACAATGGAGGTATACTTGGAGGTATCGTCTTTGTAGGCAAGGAGGCCAGAGCAACGGAAGCTGGCGCCGCACTATCGGAGGTGCTCGTCCCCTGAGCTAGAGTGGGATTCAGAGCGGTGGCTACTCCCAAGGTACGTGGAGGGTCGAAGAGCATGGCAGTGAAATGTGCCTCCATGGTACTAGTACAATTCTCCCATGCACGGTTCACAGTCTCTAATCCAGCAGGATATGCAATTCTGGGGTAGCAATGTAACACTTCCTCATCATCCACTGAAAAAACTTTGCTTACTTCAGCTTCACAGGAATGGTCGGTATGTGTGCCTATTTGAGTCATTCGGTTTTGACAGTCGGGCAAAGGCATACTATAGTTGGCCTCACGGGAAGTGCAGTTCGACCAAAGATCAGCGTAGTCTATCGGCTCTGCTATGGTATCTTCGCCATAGTGACCAAAAGATTTAACTACCGAGGGAGCGTAAGCCACTGTCACGGTCGTAGGGCTGGTTATTGTGCCACAGTCGTAAGTTGCAGCGAGATCTTTATAGACTACATAAACAGATGGAGAAATGCTAGCAAGGAGGGAATTAGCTCGGCATCTGCAAGCCTGTGTGAACTTACAAAGTGTGTCCACCAGATATGAAGCTAGAGACATTTGGAACAGGTGCTGGAGTTGGCCAGTAGAGTAATTGAGCCGCCGAAGCCCTCAAACCACAGTATGCGTTGCAGCACGGCGGGGTCAAAGTAGGTTCCCATTCATAATACCGCGTGTCGGTACTATCAAATATATGGGGAGTATGGTAGCTAGCAGCCCAGCTAGTGTAGTTTTCTTTCTCGAGTGACATACAGTGGTTTTTCGTGGTTTCGTTGAGATTGTACAGGTAGTGCACCCCACCCGGACAAGCATTTGGGAAACACGAGAACTGATCTGCGATTTTGTTACACCAGTATTCCTCAAACGGTACCAAAGTCGAGTTGACGAATGCTGTACCGTTTCCGTCGGTATCTTTGGTTGAAGTAAGATCATGCGCTGCGGAGTCTACAATAGTACGGATGAGACTATGCGCCAGTGAGCACAAGAATACGGGACAACATACAGCTTGGGCAATTGATGAAATCTTTGGCGGCGGCACTGATCTGAGACTGTAGTTTGCTCTGGCTACCAGCAGAATTCAACGTATCCTGATCGGTGTACGTGACTGCAGTTGGAGGTGGCGGTTGCAAGCTACTAGCGGCTTCGTCTGTCGATGGTCCATCGGGTCCCTCGGAACCTGAAGGATATAGTGCCGTAATGTAGGCATATGCAAATTCCAGAAAAGAATTGCATGGAAGCGTCCGAGACGGATCGCCGCTAGTCAAAGGGGCGAGGATTGTTATACCAGAGGTGTATCGGGGAACGCCCCCCTTCGTATAGGAGAAGACGCATGCCGTAGGTTCAGGGGAGCTGGCCATTGTGAAAGCCGACAGCAATAGGTAGCACAGTATATTCCTCATTGCCGTACCTTAACTTCTGGATGCAAGGTGCCTTGGAACCCTACAATCAAATTACTGGTGTGAAAGTCTGGAGGAGATAGGCACTCTATTTGACTGACATTGCACCTGGCTTGTGAATAGAGTAGCCGCCAGACCATGCTGATCAGATGTTTCATCTCTCAATTTGGTGGCCGTGTGAATTTCTTTCCACAGTCGCCCCACCAGCCACACAAATGTGTGTCGCGATGTAGGTTTACAATACACTCCCACTTTTCTCGCACACCACGTCCAAAAAACTCTCGGTACAAGGTTGATAGGATGTCACATACCGCTTCGATTCCAATTTCCTTGATTCAATAATATATATCAACATGCGTTATCATACCACTAGCTAAATTCAGTACCTGCAGAGCGGTACCCGCCTACGCTAACAGATTAGCGCAGGATCGCCGACGGTCGAAGGCGCTTAGAATGTATAAGTACTCCAACGTCGCAGGCTTATAAGATGGCTAGGGTGGAAAAAGTGCGTAGCGGGAGTCCAGTGGTTGTGGAGTCACTCGAGGCTCTTCATTGGGTGAGCGTAAATTCCTTATGGGCATATGTCATGGAGGCTAAAGTAGTCTCAGTACGATTGAACGATGGCCAGCACTTGCTGCAATCTTTCTCCATGGCAGAAACATTGGTCACGGATGTTGCCGATTGCGTGTTGTAAGCGCGACTGATTGTGATACTAAGTAATTGCTGTAAGGCTTGTGGCTGTCGCCATTTCCCCAAAAGATCTGCTTCATGCTTATAACCAATCTCACCTGCAATTACAGCCCCGTGATATAGCGCCCACAAGCTAGACAGATCACCAGCATACTGTCCAGGGTGCGTAGGGATATGGGTTTTCAAGGCAAACGAATGGCCGCAATGGTTTTACACAAGAAATTCGCATGGCGCCGTACTTAACCTCCTTGTTCCAGTTGGAGCAATGTTCACGAAACTCTGGCAGGTGATCAATCGACAAAGGCCCATAAGCCCTAAGAACCATTGTGTTAGGACGGAAGCCATGGTCCAACAGCCTGTGAATCTGGTCTTACAAGAAGGAACGAATAAATGTTGCCGCGCACAGCCCTTTCCCTTCGCGCAGGAAAAGAGCGACACGCAAAGCAGCATTCAATCATTTATACTGCCAAGATGTACTATGACTCCGTGAGTTCATATATATATATATATATAGTATCCTACTACGCGTGAGAGGAGAGCAACGAATCAGTGCGCTTTCTGCCTGTTGAGCTATTCTCGACCGTTACCTGGCTGTCTTGGCAGGGGGTGTACCCGGCGCCTTGCCTTCTTGGGTGCTAGCGTTGGCGCGTGGGCTTTTCTTGGCAATCTTGAGGCCTCAATACCGTCCACCTCGTCCACATCATCCTCTCGCAGAATATACATCGTATACTTGGATGAAACACCAGATGCAGAACCACTTCGCTTTCGCGCATGGTGCGCTGGACTGGCATAACCACAGCCGTTTCAGGATGGATCGCAAGTCTCAGGCAAACGCCAGCTCGTGCCTACCCCATTCCTCTATTGCAAGGCGACTTCCTTGATCCATCCAAGTCGTCCATATACCTTCCTTAATCCCATCAGAAGGTCCTCGACCTCTTTCCTCTTTACATCCTCCTAGTCACTCGTCTCTTGCCTTGTCCGTCCTTTTGTCCCTAGTGCCGCCTTCGAGAACAACACGCTCACTCTAATCTCCTTCCCTTTGTGACAAAAGTTCCCCAAGCCGGAACCCCACTTACCCTCTCAGTCCCTTCCGATTTCTCTGTACAACGCATCTCTCGTTCATACCATACATCTGTGTGTGGTCAGACATTACCGCACAAGCTTCACTCCAGCACTATTGGAACACCACTCTTTCAAACTCTCTTTTCACCATCAGCATTACAATCATGTATCTCTCTTTCCCAGCCCTGGTCCTGGCGACCATACTACTCAATACAACACTTGCGCAACCTCTACACCGTGTCCACAAGCGCCTGCATAGGCTGGACCTTGCGGCCGTGCTGAAGGAGAAGCGACAAGATTGGTTCGACCCGTCGAACTACAAAGGTGTCGACTTTACCAAGGTACAGTACGGCAACGCAAGCCCGGCTGCTCCGCCACCAGTACCTGCTCCAGCACCTGCTCCAGCCCCTGGTCCAGCTTCGGCCCCAGCCCCAGCGCCAGTCGTGAACTCTGCACCTGCACCATCACCAGCTCAAGCGGCCGCAACAACAAAGCAGCTGTCCGCCGCTCCTGTGACCAATAGCAACACCGGCTCGGGGAAGCGCGGTCTAGTCTACGATGACACCTCGCCCAGTCTGAGCATGTTCAACGGATACAGCAAGATCACCTGGGGTTACAACTGGGGCTCGAAGCCCACCACCCCCAACGGCGGTCTTCCTTCCAACTTTCAATTCGTACCCATGCTGAAAAGCAACGCCGAGAAGATGACTAGCACTTGGGCAGACGATGTCAGCGCTGCGACCAGAGGCTCTGGTACGCACTATCTGATGGCATTCAATGAGCCTGACATGCTTCCCAAATATGGCGGGACCGCCATGGATGTCGGCTCCGCTGTCGCAACATACAAGGATTATATGGATAAGTATGCCAGTGGCAACGTGAAACTTGGCGCACCAGCCGTCAGCAGTAGCGATAAATCCGGTCAGGGACTCGACGGTTGGCTCAAGCCCTTCCTACAACAATGCTCTGGCTGCACCATCGATTTTGTCCCAGTGCATTGGTACGGGTCAGATCCCAAAGATTTCATATCATATATGCAGAAGGCAATGTCCTATGCTCAAGGCAGGCCAGTCTGGGTTACCGAATTCCAATGCAAGGGTGGAGATGAACAGGCGTTCTTGGCAGCGGCGCTACCGTGGCTGGACGGGCAGGCTGGGATTGCACGATATTCTTACTTCATGGTGTCTGGCAAGTCTTTGACGAATGGGAATGGTCTCAGCGCCGTGGGACAGAAGTATGCCGCCGCTTGATGGAATTTTGTTATAGTACTTACTTTGGGTATCCTTACATTCTTTTACTTGAGACGAACGACTTATCGAGGCATTTCTTTCATTCTCTCTCAACATGAACTTTGACGACAGCTTTCGCTGATATATAACTATAGCCAACCTTACTCACTGAATACTACAATACACGCACTATAAAACTTATTCTAAATTTCATGCTTGAGGTTTATAAACCAGTCCACCCTACTATAATAATCTTTCAGTCCCTCTATGATTCGAGTCGAATGCATTTCTCACAGGCTCAAGAAGTCACCCACGACATCCAATCAGCAAAAAGAAGCTCAGCCAAAGATCCTGGTCGAATTGAGGAAAAGCAAAGCGTTGACAGCGAAAGCCTTCGCATCCGCCTGTAGCTGAGTGCCATCATCATATGAATTGAAGATTTTACGCAATCTCCGCGACCCTTACTCAAAACCTGTTACGCTCGGACCCTATCTCAGTCTCGAGAACTCCATCCGCCCTAAACGATCATGGGGAAAAGCCTAACTAACGATCCCGATCAAATGGAGGAAAAGAAACGCGTTGACAAAAATACCTTCGCCCATAACCTAGCCGACTGCCAACCCAGCTATCGTCTCCTACAAAAGAACACCTAATATGCCATTCAAGCAGCATACCGCACCCGAAGGCATATACCCGCTACCTATAGCGATCTCGATAGCTGACCTGAAGAGTGATTTTGCGCCCGGCGCCGTCCATACGCTGCTTCATTTCCCTTGCTGTATTGCAGATTACGGTCAAAGATGGCAGAGCGGAGAGGATCAGTATTTGAGGGGGATATATGGAGAGAGGAAGATAGCTTTGATGGGCGGGGATTACGGGAGGGTTGCTTCGGTGCTGTTGACGTGGGAAGCTTGAGGGATTTTTGTCGATTTTAAGGTGGATACATAGATACAAGTATACCTTATCTTTTCGGCATGGATGCGTTGTGGGTATCGATATCAATATCAATATCAACCACCCCCTACATTTATAGAAAGACCTTTGTTATTCGTTAGTCTTGTTGGGAATTCATATGTTATATGTTATATGACTAGCACGGTGTCTTTACAACAACTTCCGCTGGACAACCCAAGCCGTGCATGTATGCATGATATGTAAAGTGAAATTTTCCGTCAAGGTTACGTACGATAGAGAGATATGGCTGGCAGGCATGAATGGGTAGTGTATTCTTCCATCTAACATATTACTATTTACTATCAACATCACCAATCACCAATCACCAATGAATTCGTAGTTATGAGCATAGTCATGAACGCAAGCTGAATAGATAGTGTCTTTGCATGTCGTGTTGATGACGAAATACACGAGTGATGAAATAAATTCGAATTCCAAAGTGATACATAATTCAGTTGACGAAGCCCCGCTATAGATAGTTTGGATGTTGCACTGACGCCCCAAAAACGCCACGTCTACTGTGTTGTGTTGTGTTGTGTTTGTTCCCCACCCCAGATACGCCGAACCCAACGCCTTCGTGTTTCTCGTATCAAACATAGGCGGTAATTTCATTCTAGATAGAGGGAAACCTCAGACACCCATGGTAAAATCATGCTCGATACCCGGTGTGACCGAAGCCATGAACTGCCACCCGGATCAGTACATTCGCTTGAGGGCCAGGAACCAAATTACGTACCTTCAAAAACACCACCAGATATTGGTCCACCCTGATAGCCACCTCGTCCTCCTCTCCCCCTCCACCCTCATGCTGCAACACCTCCCACTCGTCCCCCCCCGCACCACCCGCCGCAGCAGTCCCAGCCGCCACGCCCTTCCGCTCCGATATCCGAGCCGCAGACATCGAATCCACCAAACCCTCCATCCCGCTCTCCACACCTCTTCCCCTCTCCCCCTTCCTCATCTTCTCCAATCGGATCTTGAGCGCGCCGTCGGCTCTGTCGAGCAGCACTTTCATCACGGACGCGTGTTTGCAGGGGTGTATGGAGGCCATTTTGACGCCGGCGTCGAAGAAGGGGAAGTCTTCGAGGGTGACGGTTTTGTCGGCGTAGTCGCCGACGATGTCTTCCATCATTAGGTGCGGGGGGAGGGGCTCGGAGAGGGCGAGGTAGCCGGAGAGGTAGAGGCGGGGGGTGCGGTAGTAGGGTGTGTAGGTTATGTAGAGGGTGTATGTTCGTAGCGGCCTGGTGGAGTAGGTGTCAGCTTGTAGCGTTGACGAAACATGAATCTGTACGACGGTTCATGATCCGCTATTGACGGAGGTAGACACTCACGCAGCAGTCCCTCCACCTTTGGGGTCTCTGATGATAGCTTCCTCGTCGTCATCCTCATCCTCCATATCCGGAATCTCTTCCTCCTCTTCCCTCTCCCCCACCTCCCCACTCTCATCCACCGTCCTGACATCCCTCATCCTCGCTTCCTGACTAGCCGCCAACCCTCCCGTGCGCAACCACCCATCATCTTCACCTCCAGCCTCCCCGGCCCCAGCTCCCGCCTGAAACCCATCCTGCACCATCGCCTCATCCTGCCCCGCATCGCCCGCGAAGTTGTCATCCAGCCGCCGATGACAGGGTACGCCGCGCGTGATGAGATACTGCTTGCCGGCCGGAAGGTAGGCGACACGTTTTGCAGGCGAGGAGGCGTCGGACCAGGCCCATGTGGGGAACTTGTAGACGAGGTAGTCGCCTGCGAGGACGAACTCTTCGGGTGTCACTTGACCGGTGTTGCGGAAGGTGGAGGTGTGGGAAATGGGCGCCCAGCGGTCGCGAAGGGTATCGAGGGTGGAGTGGATGATGTTCATAGCTGTTCTAGTAGAGGTGCTGTGTTGGGGGATAGTTCAGCGAAGTAGGCGGATGTTGTTGGTAGAGTTGGAGGGGCAAGCCAGAAGCGGCGATGAGCAACAAATCCACGCTAGATGGGACTAGCGCTGATGACTGCCTATCAGTCTCCATGTGATGCTCCGTCAAACATATACTGAAGTATGGAAGACTTCATCTCGCATCTTCCTAACTTGGAGTGTTTTGCAAATATCTTCACCCAAAGCTCGTCAAAATCTCTGATAATGAAGCCACATTCCCTGCGCAGTTAACACGAGCCTCTTATTTCCTACAGATTTGTATAATGTACCGAACCAGCAGCGACGTTAAGATCGTCGACTCGTACAGACGTAGGATACTTGCAGTACCGGTCCTTCTACTTGCGCTGTATACAGCAGAGTCCCTGTGACTTCTTTGAGACTTATCAAGCCTTACCAAAATGGAACCGGCCGTTATGATCCCCAAAGAACTTGCTCCAACGGCCTCCAAAACAATAGTCCTCCCTCACAAACCCAGCGCCTCTATTCACTACAATTACGCGCATGGGACCAGCGATAATATCCTAGTGGTGTTCCTGAACGGACTCATGACCGACCGAACCTCCTGGATCCGGGTCATGGCAGGCGTGATGCGGCAACGCAAAGGTACCGCGGCCGGATCTCCATCTCTGTTGTCGTACGATCGTTACGGCCAAGGGACGACAGAAGATCGAGATCCGCAGGATGAAGGCCGAGAGGAGGGCCATGGCCATGACTGTGCGGATGCCGCCGAAGATCTTCACTACCTTGTCGAGGGCGTAGTCAAAGAACAGATGTGTGTGAGAGCAGAGGATCTTCGACTTGTTCTGGTAGCTAATTCGATCGGTTGCGCCATCGCTCGAATATATGCCCAAACATATCCTGTAGCCGCCCTATTGCTTCTAGACCCGATCATAGCCAACTCCGATTTTGACTTCTGGCCGAACCCAGACACTACAGACATTCGAAGACCAGCAGACCTTCCGCACGAAGTTACAGATGAGATCCTTCGGCAACAACGTTCAAGATTCGCTGCCATATTCCATCCATCTGTAAGCAATAAGGAGGGGCTCAGCCGGCGCAACCTAGCAGACCTGCTGCCGCATAGTGACAGTCCCATGCTGGGTACGGATGGAAACCGACCATGGGTGACTGTGGTAGGACATGACTTTGACGCCTTTGCCGAAGAGAGTCTAAAGACCATGGGAACACCGAAGAGCTTGTCCATGATGCACTCGAATCCAGCATGGGATTCATACAACAAAGGTCTCGCAAAATTGACCGGCCAAGATCGGAGTAAGGGTCCCATCCAAGCAAAGGGATGTGGACACTTTATCCAGCACGATGACCCCAATTTTGTTGTTGACGAGACGTTAGAATTGGTGGACAAGGTCAGATTGCAGCAGTCCGCTGTCTGGTGATCCGAAGATGACTTAAAAGATGTCATGCATGACTATGTATGGTAGTCTTCATGCCCAATGTAGTATGTGGCACGAATGCTAACTACGGTCACCTATCCCACAACCATCTCCTTGTCTCAATATCTACATGACTTATTAACTGCTGCTGATTACATCACACTAGAGCACATTGCCTGCATTCTGGCTTTCATTACGTGCGAATTGCGCATCTTCAAGGTTCATAGACTCATATATCGCATATCCGCAAGTCACTGACAATACCCAACATAATCCAAAGCCTTATACATCCCGCTTCCAAGTCATACCAGCTTCTCAAACCAACCTTCCCTGGGCTACCTCAGTGTAAGGCCATTTATTATGTTGCGGTCGACGATCGGCGCTCAAAGACACACCAATGTACTATATCTCAGCGTTTAATGATGGATCGCGAGTCGGACACACAACACCGCAATCAAGCAATTAATTTTACGCAGCCAATGGCTTGCGGCGAATAACATCGTGTCCTGGGTAGCCCACTTGGGTCCGTGGTCACTACCTTATATAGATCCCCGTTTTCTTGGAGTGAGTGCTCAGAGTCCAAAGAGACAAGATGGCCCAGCAAGCACTTCTCTGAAGCCACAAGACACACCATCAGAACTATATCCTTATGATCAAGATCCCTCCGTAATCACATAGCCCATAGCCCACATCCAACCAACCCATCAAGAAATCCTACCCAAGCGAACCAAGAAGTGGCCATAGCCAAGTCCCTAGAACTAATCCCCATATCCTCCCGAAGATCAACCAAATTACCAACAATCAAAACATAGAAATCCACACCACACCATCCTCAGCAGCAACATCATCCACCAAATCCCTCTCCATAACCCCATATCACAAAGTTAGTAAGTAAGTCCTTCAGCGCGCCCATCACTTGTCATACCTCGCAAGCTGTCAGCGCCCAACATACTGCGATGGTTTTGCATATTGTTTTCCTTGATCAGCCGATCGATGCTGTTGATTGAAGAGGTGTTTGTCGGACTCTGACTTATTATGCCACTACTTTGAACGAGGTCTTGAAGAGGTTTATGGGGATATTATGGGAAGTATGAACTGGGGGGAAAGCGGGTGTGGGAAGGGAGTGGGAAAGGAATGACAATGAATAAGTACAGTCCACTATTACCATACAGAATCACCCCGTCATTTCCTTCTTTATATATTCTCAATTGGCGTTTCTTCTCGATGGGGTAAGCTACCATCGTTGCGTTTTGCATGTGAGATTATGTTTAGGGTGAATGTGGATGGGGATGGGAATATGGATGGGAATGTGAATGGGAATATGAATAGGGATATGGATATGTATATGGATATGGAAGAAAAGAAGAGAAGAGGAGAAGAGGAGAAGAGAAGAGGGGGAGGGGCAGGGGTGGTGGATGATGTTTTTGCACGATGGGTTTGGGGTGTGAAGAATGGAGGATGAGTGATAAGGATGGATGTTATCATGTGTGGTGAAGTTAGTGGAGTGTAGATTGGGTTTTCAGGTACGGCTCGTATCTTGTGATTTGTTTGGTTATCGTGGTGCGGGGAGAAGACTTGTTGGTATCGTTGGTATCATGAGGATGAAATGTTTGGTATCATAAGGATTTTTGATTCGGAGATGGGCTAAGCTATTGCTATCTTCCTGGACGTAACGGCTACCCGCAGGAACATAGGTCGTGGGTAAAAATATCAGATAGTGCTTGGGTATCTAAAGATAAATACGGGCTTCCAGCCGGTACCGCACCATGGTGATAAACCTCCACCTACCTATTTTGGCAAATACTAGGGTCCCGTGACCGAGCATTACTGCTTAGTTCAACCCACCGGATAACCAAAGGATCTTGTTGCCTCCGCCTGAATCGGCATTTGTTTGCCTTTCTTGGCCATAGATGCGTGGCTCAAGGGGCTAGATCTCGAATATGTCGTTGTTTGCAACTTTGACTGTCCACGAATGGCATTTATAACGTCTCTAGCATCTCTTCTGGACTGAATCAGAGCTCCATGGTTCCAATCCGGCCTCCAACCTCGCTGGTCCCACCCATGGGTCCTTGCGCCACACGCCTGCCAACGGTAGCCACCATGTCCCGCGCGTCAGGGTGAGTTCCCACCCATCCTTTCAGCTCCTGATGGAGTAGTACAAGGACACCATGCTTTGCAACAGCAACTCTGTAAGCGGCACTTTCGACATCGCCCTTGCCTCCTCCCACCAGATTACTGAAAGTCTGGGCGGGCTTCATGAGGTAGGGCACGACTATCCCGAGCGCGGGTTCGCTCATAATGGCAGCGATACCAGACGACGGAAGTGAAGGGACGCCACACCTCTGGGCTAGGTTCTCTTCTGTCGGTAAGTCAAATGGTCTCTTCGGTGATGACCGGTTGCTTGGGAGTTGGGCCCATTGCGCGGTAATGACGGCACCTATCAAGGAGATAGCTGCTAGTGCGGCTTCTTTGACCGCTACAATTTCAGCAGCGCTCACAAGTTGAGTCCAGAAAGTCGGCGATCTATCCATGTACAAGACGTAAAGAGCTTTGGCTACGGCCTTCTCCTGGTTCTGTACCGTGGTGGTACCATGGGCGCCGTGGAAGATATGAGCCAATGCGTTGAAAACACTCGGACTGGCCGTCTTAGCAGGCAAATGGAATAGTGGCGAGTCTCCACTCTGTGGGATGAGACTTGCACGAGGGAGAGATGCCAGAACGTGCAGGTCATGATTAGGCACCTGCCCCTGCGCCCATTGGCCCCGGGTCACAGTTTGGAGGACCTTTGTCAGGCGCGTAAGAACCGCAGTGACTAAACCTTCTTGCTTTATTATATATTCAGGATGATAAGAACAGTAGACTGCAAGGTAGTTAGCCGAGGGACCGTAAAGGAGAGCCAGGTCCATTGGATCTTGATTATCAGGGTTCAAGTAAAAGTCCATTGTGCGCTTATGAAGTCCACTGGTTTGCAGAAATTGAAGGGGATAATCCCGCGATGTTGATACTTTTGAACCTTCCGCGCTCAGATATTTGGCGTAGAACTCGAGCAACGTGATGTGCATCAGCACGTCTTCCCGGAAGTCCACCATATGTATGGCAGCGAAATGTAAAAGTCCGCCAGTACTGACCCCGTATCGCTCCTCAATCTCCGGTAGCTGGGATGTTCGGACTGCCTCGCAGTCAATGTCAAGCAGCATGTCCAACAACCTCGCCTGCGCAACCGTCTTGTCTCGTTTGCTAAGCTGCCCTTGTTGCTCTGCTGTCGAGAGGCTGCATGTAGCAAATATGGATCCATAGATGTCCTTGTCCCGGAAGATTCTCCGCCACAGTAGGCCACGGTCTACGATACCACGTTCGTTCTCAGGGATAGAGTCCCCATTGACATCGGCCAACAACAAAGTCAAAAGCACGTCATGTGCCTGTCCTGCGACTGCAGTATCCGGAGTACATAGCCACAATCGGATCATGGCCCCCACAACATCTGCCTTCCCAGCCACTATCCCGATATCACTCTTGTGGTATTTAGCCTTCTCTAGCAGAGATAGCACGGTTAGGTTGACCCCCGATATTGGAGACATAAGCCCAGCAAGGAAGTCAACAGAGGGTGTGATTGAGAGAACGCTGGAGAAGTCATACTCGTGGGAGGAAGTTATCAGAGTCTGTATGAGATTAGTGACCGGGGTAGGATCCTGTTGTAGCGATGGGAGTAGGGCGGAAAGCTGGTTAAGGAATTCATCTCGCTCCGACTCTTGGATAGCTTCTGCGGAAGGTTTAGCATTTAAATCCTTTCGAGCGGATATCAACCCTTCGAACCTGTCACTTGCCGGTCGATGCTCTCGAGCAACTTTTCATCCAGGGCCTTGGTTGGGTCTTTGAGTACTTCTTCGAGGTGGGCGTGCACCTGGCCGAATAGTGCAGGAACGGCCATTTCCAATACCACTCAGCACAAAGGTCTGAATCTGACCTCAATTCCAGATATCACACAGGTCAACCATTTGGGACTGCATCAGGCCTCGATCATGCCCAATCTCTCCGCCGCAAATCTCTTGAATCGGGCGATGTGGGCGTACTGCGTGACTGCATTGGCAAGGTGTTATCCTTGGATGTCACCAGCGAAGGGAAACTTCCGGCATGGCGTTTGAGAGCCACTCTGTGTGAATGGAACACCGTATGCTAGCGTTGGTCTAGGATCTCGGGCCGCCTTGCTTGCCGAAAACTGGTCTAAGAATAGCTGTTCTGCCTACCTTAATTGCAATCTCAGATTGCCAAATTTCTAGTCAACAGTTCAATCAGAACGATGTATTTTAGAACGCTTCTCAAACGCTGATGGTATGAAGCTGGTGGGCCAGAGATCAATACTGACTGAGTTATTGCAGCACAGACTTGCCAATGTATGCGGACTTCCCTGATGAATTGTCCGATTCTCATTGATTTCTACTGGAAAAAGTGTTAGCTTCCCACCCAGTGATCGCCATGTATCATACCGCCCGTTACGTCTGCCGGTATTTCGTTTCTCTGATACCATACAGCATACTGTTGTAAATAATTTCATTATGTTACGTTATCGCTCTCTTCTCTCGCTTGCGCTGAGGCGATTCTCGTCGCGAATGTATCCCGTCATGGATACCAACCCTCCACTGCGAAATTTCGACACACTTCTTGACGAGGAACGAAACCCTGACTACGATTCAAGGCGGTTTTATCCAGCGCGCATCGGAGACATCATCCAAAAGTATCAGATTATCTCAAAGCTCGGCTGGGGGACCGGTTCAACGGTGTGGCTGGCTCAGGACATGAATCGGTTCGTTCGGTGCCCTTGGTAAACAGCTGGTAATAAGAGATTCTAGTTGGCCATGGCAAGCCAAACGTTACGTGGCGCTCAAAATCACTAATTGCTTCGAAGAAGATCGGAAATCGGCCAAGGATGAGCTGGAGATGTCACGGCATATTTCCCACATCAAGACGGCACACGAAGGTCGTTCCAATGTTAGGTTGATTCAGGACTCTTTCACAATTTCGGGGTCCTTTGGTGAGCATCTTGGAATGGTTTTCGAACCGTTGAGAGAACCACTCTGGCTTGTAGGTCAACATCTTCGAACTGTAGGGCTGTCACCAATCATCGTCAAAGCCTTCTTAAGGCTCGTTCTGAGGGGTCTCGACTTTCTCCACTCCGAATGTCATATCATTCATACTGGTATGCACCAAATATGCTGCAAGACGGGGCCGGCTAACAGTACAACAAAAGATCTCAAATCCGATAATCTCTTATTAGGCTTTGAGGATCGGTCAGTCATTACTGATTATGTTCGCCAACAGAAAGCAAACCTACCTCATTTCAAAGAAGTCGACGGGCATCCTATATACCAGTCGCAGCCCGATTTCGGTGGCTTGAGGAAAGGCATTGGACTGCTGAAGATCAGTGACTTTGGTGCTGCTGTCTTTGGCAATGTCCCAACTCCTCATTCTCATGAAATCCAACCTGAGCAATTCTGCGCGCCAGAGGTTTTATTAAAGGCAAGTTGGACATACAGCGCCGATATCTGGAACCTTGGGATGGTGGTACGTGACTTCTGATGCAAGCCGCGTAATGCCGCTAATTTCAGATTTGTTACCCAGCTATGGGAGCTTTTGCAAAACATTTCACTCCTCAATGGGCTCGGGCCGGGGAGCGACCTATACTCTCGCGAAGTACATTTAGCTCAGATGATCGGTCTACTTGGTCCGCCACCACGAGCACTACTAGATCGAGCAGACAGCGCAACACTTTCTGAGTTCTACACTGCGAAGGGTGGGCACAGTGCTGGGAGCAATGATTGTGATCTTCGCTGATTATGATTCCTCTTTTCAGGTGAATTCAAATATCCACAACTCATACCCTCGGACACATTTACCTTTTCAAACCTGACACCATTCCTTCAAGGCGAAGATAAGCGACTATTCATCGAATTTGCCTCCAAGATGCTTAAGTGGCTACCAGAAGAGCGTTCAAGTGCAAAAGGATTGTACGATGATCCTTGGCTCAGCTTCAAGCTTCCGGTAGATCATTAAGCATAGGAGTATTATACGATGGTATTCCATCTAAACTCTACCAGGTTCATGAACCGACGGGGCATAGCCTTGATGCGCCTGCGTAGCCGTGTGATAACAATATTGATCACAAGGAAAATGTTGTAGCATGAATCGGCCAAGAAGGCTAGTAAAGCCAGTGGAATCAATCTTATGCAGGAGAGATGCAACAACCAAAGGGAGTCAAAGGGATGGCAGGAGTCTCTGTTGGATATTACTCCAGGCGGCAAAGAATATATCGATATGGAAATTCGAGCAGCATCTTTCAAGAGCGCCCAAGTTCAATAGCTTTTGCCATCAGGAACGCTATCACTGGAGCAACATTGACACCAAACATATGATCAAACACTCTCACCGTTGACGATAATGAAGTAGGACGGAATAGTGTCCGCTATCGCTATCATTTCGCCAAGAAATCGGTAAAACTCCGGTCACACCTCGGCTGCAGATCTTTGATGTCTCTTTTCCCACCCACACGAGCGCAGACTGTCGAAGACTCAAGATGGGACCCAAATACGCTGGCGTAAAAGGCGGGTCACGTATCAAGAAAGAAGGGCAGCCAGACGTCTACCGCATCGGCGGACAAGAAGTCCCCTATGACCCAGAGCTGGAGTACGGCAAGCCCAAGCCAACACCTCTTTACCCCGTACGAACTACTCTATCCAATCCCTTGAGAAACCACTGACCGGTGTTCAGAAATACAAAGTTACAACGCCGAAGCCCCTCACAGAAACAGAGAAGATCCAGATCGCCCGCTTCAGAGCTCTGCGGGAGAGCATACACAACGGACCATTATATACAATACTAGGAGAGAATGTGCGAGTCACGAAACAAGGGGAGAAGCCCAACAAGCCTGCCGCGTCATTCAATGCATTCGAGGGGATGCCTAAATATAGTCAGAGGTATACCAAGAAGAGCAGGATGATTCCCAAGCTGGATACCAGACCCTACGGTAAGTCTTCTGCGCCTATCTCAAACCCTTTGCCATTGGCGCATATACAAGGAGCCAGAGCGAGAGCCATGTGATTCACATCACTTATATTGCAAACGACGCCAGTACTCAAATTCTTCCCCAAAGAACTCCACTCCACCCTCGACCCCAGCACCAGCACCACCACCACAACCACAAACGGCACCACCGAACCCAGCAGCAGCGCCAAGCACAAAACCCTTACAATCCCCGGCTACGAAAAAGCCACCGAAGACGCCGAAGGTTCCGGCGACGAAGGCGAAGAGAAAGCGCCCAGAGATCCGGACGAAGACGATCCGTTGATGGGGGAGGAGGTGGATGATGCATATGACGATGAGGATGAGGATGGAGGTGATTATAACGCGGAGCAGTATTTTGACGATGGGGGCGATGATGGGGGGGAGGATTATGATGGTGGGGGGGATGATGGGGGGGGTGGGTATATTGATTGAGTTGGTTGGGGATGGTTGCGTCGATGTTGGGCTAGAGAGGGAGTGTTTGGAGGTGTGGAAAGATTGGAGGAGCGAAGATACCCCTTGTTACTGTAACAACACTCGATGATATAACAGGAAATTGTCCCTCAGACTTCCCATCCAAACCCCCAAATCCACCAAAATCCCGCCCGAGAGTCCCTACCCATCGAACCATCCACCCGCTCTACTAACGCTAAAGACCCTTTTCGCATCTTCTTTGATAAGCCCCTACTAATCCGCCCTCTTACCCACCACCTCCCCCTCCCTCCCCATCACAAAATTCACCCCTACCAATCCACCCCCTCCCCTCCCTTCCCATCACAGACCCCCAGCCCTCCTTCCCCAAACCCCCCATCCCATCCTCACCTCTCCCCACCCCCATCTCCACCTCTCCACCCTCCCAACCCTCCTCCCTCCATCCTCCCTACCAAAGACAAATCCAGCTCACCCATCCCAGACCCTCTCTAACAAGTCAAAAGCGAAGATAGGATACAGAATACGAGAGAGTAATTCTGAGGAGATGACATCTAGAAGAGAGAGAGCGAGACACGAAGAGAGTGTGATATGGAGTTTGTATTCGTATTTGTGTTTGGTGTGAGATTTGGAGATTTGGAGGGTACTGGATGGATGGATGGATGGATGGATGGGTAGGTGGGTGGGGTTTGGATGAAGGCTTTTATGATGGGTTTGGATGGTTTGAAGGGGGGAGGAGGGGGGGATGGGATAATTTGCTGAGAGGAGATGAATGAGAGAAGCAGAGAAGAATTGAAGACATAGTGGAGTGATTTGGTGGAGCATGCCCACGGCTTCTCCTCACGGCTTCTCAAAGACTGATAGATTCATGTAGAAAGAGTATTGATAAAAACAACATCATGCGTATAAAGATCCTCAACAGCTCACCCGTTATGTCTTGCACCTCTCATCGCGCGTATGACAGGACGTTTTAGATCTGGGATCGATATTGTGGTAATCGATTAGCTCGGCGTATACGACGTACTGCACGGTTGATGTCTTTTCTCCCTCTTCACCAGTGTTGATAATATGCCCATCAAGACGGGATAGCTGCAAAGAGAAGCAAAGGATATTCTATTTCGAAAAATGGATATATATAACGTTGATAGACAATGCTTGCCAAATCTTGGTTAAGTTTCAGAACAGGCTTAATATGACTGTCTTGACCACTGTTTCTGTGTATCTAAATGGGAAGACGAAAGGGAGTGTATGAATGAGACTGGTTTGGTTTAGCATCGCTATCTGTTCTGGCGCACATTGTTCCAATGGAGTGCCTACTGAGGGTAGAAAGAATCTTTTCCCAGGCTAGGGCACTTTTGGAATTCGCAACATTACGAGAAGACTACTTTTGGGAGCATGAGGCTGCAGTATATCAAGATGCACAAACGGTATGATGCAGGACTTCGGTACCTTAGGGTATGCAGGACGATCATTAGACAATGTCACGTGACGCTGAAGTGGAGAAGTCGTAGCCCGGAGTTACATATCCGTCGATACCCATCGTCACACAACTTCTCTCGGTATCTATGCATACGGCTATCGACAGAAGCTTTGCATTGTGGACTCGCTTGCCGGTGACGTGGAATGAAGTCTTTTCAGATCTCAGATTCGTTGACCGAGGCAATCTATCATCAAGCAATGACCGAGATGAATGCATGATTGCGTGTGATCAAGGTGCCCATAAAGTTGGGGATGTCGTACCAGCGTAGCCTTCCCCTTGTGCATCGAGGATTAAAGCTCCCTTGCAGCTATAGCAATGGACGAATGAGAATTTTGGAACTCAACATATATTGCTGACGTTGCCACCATCCCGCCACCGTTGACCGCTTTGCATTGTGCACTTGCCACCTCAAAAATCAGTTTTTATTTTGCCATGTTCCCGCTATGTTTGGTTGGAAGCTTCCACAGGTCATTGAGGCAGGCGGCCAATCATAGAGACATCCCATAGATCGAGTGTGTTGTGGCTTGAGAAAAGTTGCTTCAGGCGCCAGCTTGACGACGTTCAATATGAATTTTGCTCGCATAGTGCGTCGCTGCTGCCTAACGGAAAGCCACTAGTGACTGAAATCTCTCTCACATCGTGTACTTGAATCTGAAAGTCTGTTTTGCCATCGGTGTGGGGCGTAATGGCTGCTGGCGTCCGGAACCCTCCTCCAGTCATAGCAGATTCCCGGACTTGGTAAACAATGGCAGTAGCCAACCCACGTGCTTATAGGCATAAAGCTCGTTTCTCTAGCTCCTTCCCATCTTCAGATTTCCAGACTGGAGCACCTGCGATGGCGTGATACAGTGTTCGATCCGTCTTGCTAAAAGTGACACTCAAGACTGTAGTTGGCCACCCCTTTCCGCCCAACGCGTGATAGCCTGAGCCTTCCCGCTCTCATGTTCCCAGGCTAACACATGTGCCGACATTATCCAGAATTTCTGGATCACTCACCGTACAGTATCTAGCCGTGTTGAGCTAACCTTGAAGTATAATACTCCGTCTCGGTCAAATGAGGACCCCAGTCGCTATGCAACGCAGAATACGTCAGCCTATTCGTCATATAGATATGCGTGCACTAGACTCATAAGGTATGCATACTCGCGCATATCTTGGCCGTGCGACAGTGGCTTGCGATCCACACCAAATCTCTGCCATGCATCTATGCTGGCTAATCGCGCTCGTGAAGTTTCCGGTTCACGACTCTAGAGGCACGCCTTGAGTCATCATGTTTCAGTGGCTGTAAGCACATGATAACTTGGATTTGCGTTGCCGTGTTGATTTGGGTGGTAATGAGAGGAGTCGTACGGTCATCATTTTCGCCTGAAACGCCTGTTGCTTGGTCCAAATGGGCACATACATACTTGTTGCCGTGGAGATTTGAAAACATAAGTCACAGCGCCTTTGCCTTGTGCTGACATATCGTATTCGTGCAAAGAGTGACTATTCGCTGAAGGTCTCGGGCGTGAACGGTCTAGAGCTGACATGAAAAATCAGGTGTACCTCTAATCCGCGAGGCAAATCTGACACGAAGTGAGCGAATTGAGAATGTAACCTTAGCATCTGAGAGGGAGTCATCTTTGATGCTGCATACCCTCTCATTTTAGATGGGGCAAAGTGCCCGATGCTTTGTAATGTGAGCGTGTCACTACTTCTCGCTTGTGTCTTAATGTATGCTTTTTGTAGTCTCATTGGCCGGTGAGTCCATACTCTTCTTCAAGCGAATTTCTCACTGACGGAAAGCTCGTATCGACATGAGCCGTATGTAGCTTTTCAACTCCGTCGGATACCCGTGTCAAAAATCGGATATAAGCGTCATTCGTGAAAGCAGCCCATGCTATCCTAAGCCAGTACCCTTGTAGCACCACCGTAGGACGTATACCATACCGAGGATATAGGCCATGTCGTTCGCCAGTCCTCTGTACGTAGCATACTAGCTACGATGATGACCATTGGCGTTACTAGAAGAAAAACGTACGAAATCTCTTCGGAACGCCCGTGATTGGGCAGGATTGTTTGCTGATCCCTAGCCTCACCACTCTTTGTTCGTATTCAACACTCAAAACTAGCCTTGTACGTTGATTGGCGGAAATCCACATTACTATAGACTGATCTGAAGAGGTGCTGAATACCTATACCGTGCGTCTGAAGAAAGCCGCTGAACGGGTATGCTAGCAGCCGAAAAAGCTATCCGATGTCCTTGCAAATTTGGTACTCGTCTCGGCTGTACCTCGGTAGAAACCCCTGAGACGAGTGCCTTGCCAGAATATGAGATACCGGAGATGGATAGATGCGTCATAGACTTAGGTTGCCTGCCCGCTTCGCTAGCAGCCGATTCATCAGTCTTAGGACGGAGATGCGCGTAATTCGTAAACAGTCCTCAAGCCTTGAGGTCACAGGGGTCAAGATGCGGTGACGGGCTTCATTCCCCACAAAACCGGGACTTTCGATCGAGCAACGACTCCCAATGATATCTTGGAGAAGATTCTGTTACATTCGCAATCATGGCCGGCAGGGAATGCGTGAAACTGCGATGTACCTAGCTTTGCTACTTTGCCGATTTCTCAAATGCTCGCGATGACCAATCCAATAGTGGTGTAACTGCCTCTTCGTGATTGCGCCATAGGCAGAATAATGCACCTGGCCATTCGTAAATCATTGCGGAGGAAAAGAACAAGCGTTACGAAATGATGTCAAGCTATGCCGATGCTTCTGATCATGCATAATCCGCTGTCTGATCATTCATCCTATACTTCAGCCCTAGAATTCAACTTGTACTAAGACGATGTGAAGTTCATACATTGCGATAAGAATCGATCTTTGAATTTGCACCTCGCGAACTGATTGGTAGATAAAAGGCATAGCGGAAAGGTATAGGCAATAATTTAATGAGGCACCAATAACTTTACACCATTCGACAACAAACGGGAAAAGAGAATGTGACTGGCCATGAGAGGCGCACTGTCGACCCCAGTGCTAACGAAAGGTACCTGTATAACTCAAATCCGGACAGCCGGGGCGAATTGACCTTATCGACGATCATGTATACAGCTATTGCTGTGGCACTGCGGCGGAATCTCTTGTAACAGTACCCAGTCGAGGTTCCACTGACTTGTTGAATGGTCCTAAACCGGAGGGGTTCTCATTAGTCTCTGTGTGTAGTATCGCAAAGGTCTTTGCCAGTCTTCATGGCACACGGAGAAATACCCAATGAGGTTATTGACAACGATAGGATCGTAAGCCTTCAGTATGCTGGACCATTGCCAGGAAATTTGAACCACGTTCGCAGCCTTGTCCTCCTATCCACGGAAATCCTCTGTGACCAGAGCTCCAGGCATATAGAGGCAGCACTGCCAATCTTCCACAGCCTTAAAGGTCGCTGCCTGCAATGTGAGAACAGGTCCGGATTTGCCTTGTGACTCATATGATGTTGTCATAGCTAGCACAAGACCCTCCTAGAGGGTCTGACACCTGTGGGGTCTTGATATATGTATGGTAGCAAGTGGATCAGAGCATGCGGCTTAAGATCGGTCCTCAAACCTGGAATCGCTACCTTAGCCAAACTGACGATTTTATGACACTTCAGGTGAGACTAAAGGCCCAACGTAACGCTCATATGCAAATCATACCTAGCGCTTGGGCTCCAGCTCGATGGTCATTCTGAATTCTCTATATCACCTCATCAAATCCAAGGCTTAGATATCATCCGGTAGGCGATATGTGCCAATATGGACAGAACGTGGAGCGCTCCAAGGCTGCAGTGATCGACGAGCAGTCGTTGCAGAGTACCGCTGATGCTGATCGACAAAGTAAAGAAAGGCTCTGCCCCACGTTCACGGGTTTCCAAAGCCTCTAATCTGTTACAGTAGGCAGATTGGTGTCATAGCCCAGTGCAAAATTCATGTGTGGAAGGAAGACCATGCACACCAACGAGTCGTTGGAAAACCGCGTTTGTGTTATGATTGGATTAAGCTCACAACAATTGCCAGTAGGGTGCCTATACCCAAGCAGTGTCGTTCGACCATGAGGCGTTATTTCAATGAGGCTGCAAACTTAAAATCAGCCATCTTCCGCATTGAGTGCTTGTACAGGCCTGGAAAACCCAGGCATCATCCTCCTGGAGCGCATATGCAGAAGAGGTGAAGTTCCTACACTCTGTTGCCTTATTTGGTGAAATAAATAATGGACCCCGAGGAGTATCGTTGGGAGAATATATAGATCATTATATAACATTATCGCAGCCCAAATCTTCCAGATTACAGTATACAGAGCGCCCGGTGATCTGTTGAGGAGATCAAATTGGAGATTGAAGGAGTTATTAGGCAACCGGATTGGCGCGTTATGACATTGCGTGATAAAAGGCGTTCCCCTTAGTTGATTGGATGTTATTGTAGCCGTACAGTATGCCTATGCCGTATCCCATCAGCCTGTCCCTTCTTCCGTAAAGTATTCGAGGTTGAGGTGGAGGAAGTACCCGGGGTGAAGCGATCAATCATATAGCCGGGAGTGTCTGATAGGGTTCGAGAACATTGGAATGAGTTGTTGCAGACATAGCAATGCATACGTCTTTTATTGCTTTTGCTATTTCGGAAAGCGATATTGCTAAAAGAAGAGGACAATCAAATGAGGTGGGTAACGAATCGTTATCAAAAGCTGGTTTCACAGATATATCTTATGTGAGGCAAGCCGTTGGGACTGTTTTTATGGGTCGAAGATGTGGATGCGAACCACCAGGCAACGAGGCTGCCGCGGCACTTATGCTGCACACGAAATTACATAACGAGGCTGAGTAATTTATTTCCAGGCTGTAGTGGTAATGTTTCTTTTTCAGCCTTATTCTAGCTAAGATTTGAGACGCCTTGGCGAACCATTGAGCCGCAATGAAAATCACAAGCACGGTAATCGCCCATAAAGCGCGCATTACCTCAACAAGCCATGTAACCAGGCCATTCGAATGCTGAATGCCATTGCATACTGTCACTGTTGAACGGATTGCAGCTGCGCTTTTACTTCCAGGACGCTGGTAAAGACTTGATGTCAAGTCCAAGCATGAGAGACAGTGGCAAGCTGTGTACCGTACCTCGGAGGTTCAGCCTTGTCTTCTCATACCAGCGATTGTGCCATCACTAAGGCAACACAGAACACGTTTCTACCTCCCTCTCCACAAGACGGGCGATACATCACACTGCCGGCGGAGGAATGAATAAAGATCATCCTCTTGGACGAAACTTCCTGGAACTTCAGCGAAAGACTGCCAAAGGTTACACATGCCCAGTATGCGGAGAGGTGTTCTCAGCAGAACCGAAGTTATGGGACCATGGGGTACGGAAACATCCAGATCATCTTGCCGACCTAGACTTGATGGAGAAGGCTGAAGGGCCGGCTCGCAGCCGATATCGCCAGGAGGCATTAGACTACACGTATGTACAGATCTAGACGTTATTTCTCGGGTTTGGAGAATCGCTTTTCGGGTTCTTCCCCCGCTTGCCCGTGGCTACGTCTTCAGTTGCAACAGGCGGCTGATCGCTCGGATATTTAGGCAGGAAATAATTGCTGGAAAGGCTAGCTCAGCTGCAGAGGATCGCTCGCCTTCGTCAAAGCCTAAAACCCCATCTGGAGGGCACACAATTGCGAAAGCACAGGCTAGCCCTCATGTGAGGCCTGTCTTGGCTACAGGAGACTCCCAGGATCCTGAGAAAAGAATTGAAGAGAACATTGGAGGCCTATCCCTTGAGCAAGCCAGAACGAAAGAACAGAACAACAGATCTAAGTTGATCAGCAACCCCAAGAAGCGAGGGGTAGAAGGTGAACCTCGGTCGCCTAATCCTGAAATTGGCGGCGACTCTATAGATCATATGAGTACAAGACCACGGCACGGCAAGAGTCTTTCTGGAGGTAGGCATCCGGACTTTGGTCGTCGAGGCGTCTCCCCTGATGCTTCCGATTATAGACGTGACACATCGGGTCCGAGACAGCCACTATGGGATCCCAGTTCTGATTCGCCTCACACTGTGAAAAATGTGTGGAGGGATAAGCAGCATAGCCAGGGCAACCCTTTGCGTCGGTTTCATCCACCCAAATACTTCTATTCCACTTTCCAGGACCCGGAGCCGATAGAGAAGGATATCGCCCAGTCACCCCTTGACTTTGGCCACGGGAGATCCGTGCAGCAAATTCCTGGGAGCCCTGGCGGACCACACAAACAACACATCTTGCCAAGGACAGGGCGTGAAAGCCATGGCAGTGAGTCGCCACCTGGAGGCGACATCTCTGAAGACGTTCCACCTGAAGGTCTGCAGGACGACCCCGAAATGCTTCTTCAACCAGAAACCAGGCCAATATCACACGAGCAGCTAGTGGTGGAGGTGAAGGGCATATACGCTGGACTTGTTATGGTAGAAGCTAAGTGTATTGATATTGACGAGCGACAGAGTGCCGCAGCTCAAGAAAAGGATCTATCCAAGAAAACCGAACTAAAGAACGATCAATGGCAATCTCTAATCGCTCTTCACAAACAGGTACGGCACTGATCTATCCTACATGTCCAAGTAACAACCACGGATCAACTCTGACCAAATGTAAATCTAGCTTTTACACGAACATCACGATTTCTTCCTAGCTTCGCAGCATCCTTCCGCAAGCCAGGCCTTGAGTCGGCTCGCTGCCAAATACTCGATGCCTGCGAGGATGTGGCGCCACGGAATCCACGCCTTCCTAGAGGTCCTACGACACAGGCTTCCTGAATCCCTTGAGCATATGCTTGCCTTCGTCTACATTGCTTATTCAATGATGGCATTGCTGTACGAGACTGTACCTGCTTTCGAAGACACCTGGATCGAGTGCTTGGGTAAATCCACCATTCCTATCCTATAATGCTGTAACTCATCACGTCAACTGTAGGTGACCTTGGCAGATACCGTATGGCGATCGAGGACGATGAGCCGAGGGACCGTGAAGTTTGGAGCAACGTAGCCAAGTTCTGGTACAACAAAGCTTCAGATAAATGCCCCAACGTAGGACGTTTGTACCATCACCTGGCGATCCTCGCGCGGCCCTACACTCTGGAGCAGCTTTCCTTGTACAGGAGGTCTCTGACTTGTGTGATTCCTTTTGAATCGGCCAAGAGCAGCATAATGACCTTGTTCAACCCCGTCTTACAGAGCAAAGACGTGACTCAGCGTCGGCCATCTTCCTTCGAAACAGTATTCATGAAAGTACACGCAATTTCCTTTGCAAGCAAGCCTATGGACTCCCCAGAGCTGTTCAACACTACCGTTGACGAGTTGGAAAAACAAGATCTTCTTACCAAGTGCATCACTAGGACTGGCGCCGGATTCAAGCAGATCGGTGCCTATGCTGCCATATCGAACATTGCGGCCCTTTTTGAAAATGGATTTGCAACGGACGGTATATCCAAGTCGAAACTACGTTTGGCATACGAAGATACGCAGATGATCAAAGAGGAGGGAAAAAGGTCTGCAGCTGCCAGTTCAAGTGACTCTGTGAATTTACCTCCATCTACTGGGCCTCCAGACTCCGGATTTGACCACAACGCACCTTCTCTCAATACTGACTCGAAAGTTTCCGTCTCGCAGCCATCGAAGCTCGCTTCAGTTACTCTAGATATATGCTTGAAGCGGCCTGAAGACAGCAATGTGTATCCACTAGTGCACTTGTACCTAGGGTTTCTATGGAGCCTACTCATTGTCCTGGAAACCTGCAAATACTTCGAGCAGGACAATTTCTTGAAAACAATCGAAAAAGACATCCCTTGGGCCAGTGTCTGCTTATTTCTCAACACCCTGGCTTTGGATCCTCAGGCCATGACTTCAAGAACATGGCATGAGGAGTTTCCAAGACCTGTCAAGGAAGAGGTCCGTCCGCTGCCCGAAGATTTCATCATGAGAGGTCAATTGTACACACAATGGTACTTTCCTCCGAATTGGTTCACAGCTTTCATGGCTGATGACGACGAACGCTCTCATGATCTACCATCAATGGCCCAGCCGCGAAAGGAGAGGATGCTCTGGCTGGGACTTCGCATAGCTTCTGTTCGTCTGACTACGGTAACTCTGAGGTTTTCGCTGACTTTTTCCTTAGGCTAAACGATGGATATGCTTTGACAAAGGGGAGGAACGCTTCCTGCCCACTGAGTACGTGGCTAGATTCTTAGCGACCAATGCTGAGCCTGAATCAGTGTCGCATGACCACGATACAGTCATGTCTGAAGCTGATACCGCTGGGTATACGCCGCGAACCATGAGTTTTGACACTACTGAATCGCATACGTCAGGAGATTCGACTCGTGCGTCTACACCAACAGAAGCCTTCGGGTCGGATCCAGTTGCTCTGCCAATGACACCTAGAGCTGGAGACCCAGTAGCTGCATCAGATGACGTCCCAATGATGGACATATCTCCAGGGAAGGAGAAACGAGCGTTCTCCCCTGAGGAGTCTAACACACTCGGAAACAGCTCATTAACCTCTTTTGAGAGACTCAAAATACCGCCATCTGTAGATGTCAATGATGGCGATGATACGACGGAACCTGACACAGCGCATTCTTCAGAGAGTCACGATGTATCAGAATGAAACGAGCCTCAGGACTCATGAGAGGCCAACGGCAAATTTGACCAGTGCCCTGATGCTCCTGGTTTAGGACGCCCTTTGGGCGATCGGTGAGTTTCATTGTCACTAACATAGCCGGCTATGCTCTACTAACCATATGATGTAGTCTTAAGGAATCAAATTCTCCAAATTAGCTAGACCCTCAACAATGGATTTTGATCTTGCCCTTCGCTTTAGCTCCAAGACGTTCGTGTTTCGCGGTGTCCAATTGTATTTCAGATGGGAGTCCAGCCACTCATCAAGATGCCTGATACCTGACCCAACCATCTGCTGCCTCATCGATTGACCGGTCCAGCCTGGTCACGTTGATAAGGTTGCTCTCAATCTCGCTTTACCCGGGAACTGCCATGCTAATATTACCTATATGCTACTATATTCTACGCAAGGAGACTAATAGTGCGCCTCTCTCTGCCTCGACTCCTTGCATGTTGAGAAGGCCGCCTATCTACTTCGGGATGGTCTGGACCCGAGCCGTGAGCCATGTGGTCTTCTTATCCCACGCGCTTCTCAACCCGGAGGCCCAGGATCCTGCCACATGATTCGCACAATCACTGGAGTGGGTAGAGGATCAACCGAGGTTTGATCAGGGCCGATATGATGGTGTATTACCACCGAGTCATATGTGAGGGCTGCAGGTCCTTTTGATGCAGTATTATCAGAACAAATTGTACTTTACAGCACCCAATGGGTCAACATTTATGACACACGATTGGTAGTAAGCATAAGACTTCGAGGTCAGTCTGGTGACCATGGTATTTCTCAAGGTTACTATTGATACAAATCCTCCTGTGGGCTGACATTGATACCAACTGACTGACCGCCTATCAGGCTGACCGAATCGATATGCGATGCATGCTATCGAGCTCCTCGGGATCCAATAGCGAAGAAACGAATCTTTAACATGTGATCGATTTTCCGCGGACTGTTACGGGAACGTGCGTCCCTTCTGATGCCTGAACATGCATGGAGCAAGTGTACGTGCGGGGTTCACATCGATCCATCGATCCATCGATCCGATATCCATCGTGCAAGAAACCGTCTCATTGGAATCGTCTTCATCGACCAGTCAATCACATGCCCTTCTCCCGTCTGCCTGCCGTCAACAGCCAAGCAACATGATGCAATACACCATTCCTGCGCATGTCAGCCTACGGTGCCTTTTACAACATCTTTGTGGCTGCGAGTGTAAGTAAACTCGAGCGTACGACGCCCCATTGCCTTGTTCTCGGGATTACGACATACAGGGCGTGAATCGAAAACGATAACAAAGGACCGACCGGTCACAATGCACTGACCTCGTGTGCGGTTCGGCCGCCGAGCAACAAGGCTACGAACGATAAGGCTGAAGCGCCAATACTAATAGGTACCGAAGCTGTGTACCTGGGTCAGCCTCGTATGCACTCCACTTGCATATATGTGAAACATTTGCCTAGCCTAAATACCTAGGCGAAGCGTCTACCAGGAGTGATCCTAGCAAATATTACTTTATACCTACATCACATTTGGCCTTTTCTTTTTCCATGCCAGGCGTCCGTCAGCCGTCCAACGCCGTCGTTTTCACCGCTCATCCTATGGTGCGGTGCAAGGTACCAAGATAGGATGGCGAGGTAAGGCTCGGAGATACTCGATCCGATATCGCCGTCACTGATATAAGGTAGCCTTCGGTCCGGAGACTTAGTAGGTCCGCAGTCCGGATCTCAGATAATATAGCACCCTGCATGCTGGGGAGTAAGACGCTGCCTGCCCTTCGCGTACTTTACATTACATACATTGGTGGGATCCACACTACATAGCTGCCCTCGCGGCTTTTGAGCATGGGAGTCCGTAACTTTTCTTGTATACTAGGACCGCTGGCGGCCTGAAAAAGGATGTAAGACTAGGCGTACCGACTCTAATCTACGAATAGTAATCCACAAAAGCTCGTCGATCATCTTGATCTTTATCTTCCTCCTGCATGACTTCCGTGACGAACTTGATTTGCTTACTTTTGGCCAAAACATCACATCCTCGCAGTCATGATTTATTCTTATGTGAACTGTCAATTCTACACCCCGCACACAGCCATTCTTCCTCGTCTCTATTCTCTGATACAATTAATAGAGATTTGCGATGGATAGGTGGTGTGAGGAAAATGCCGGCGTTTACTTCTCACTCCCCTCCACTCCATCCCATCCCATCCCATTCCATTCCATTCCATTCCATAGCCATACGCAACAAACCACCACGATCCTAAATATCAAGTATTACAATATCCAGCGCCCCTTCTAGCAAAGCGCCATGACTTCACAATAGCTACCGTTCTCCTCTTTTCATACGCATACGACAGTATATCACGATACAAAAGCCCGAATTGATCATCCGCTTTCAGTCACTCTTCCTGAATGAAATGTACATGGGGTATCACAATCTTTACATCGTTGTGATTTGTGATGATAGAGGGTGGTGGGAGATGGACGCACTTTGAGGTGGTGGTTTGATGATTGGTTGGTTGGGGAGGGAAGTTTGAGGGTGTGGGCGATCGGATGAGATGGATAGAGTCTGGTACTAGTACCTCGATAGTTCAGTAAAAGCCTGTACGCTGTGCCGTGATTTCTAGAGTACAGTACTGATCAACATGCATATATCAGTAGAGCGGAGCGGTTAGAGTTGTACCAGCCGCGATTGATGGTAGAATGATGGTGCAATAGATACATATATACATACTATCTGTGAGGTTGTGACAGATCTTGTCGGAGTGCACCGCAGGGTACAGAGTGCTGGTGATGTAGGCTCTACTTTGGCCACAGAGGAAATTGCAAAGAAGCACGAGGAGTAGGTGGGGGTAGAGCTGTGGGCTGGAGTTGTGAGTTTTAGTTGATTATTGTGTTGGGTAGTGGGATGGAGCGGATATGGTATGATATTTTCAAAGCAGAATAAGGATAGATTGAAAGATCAGAGCGGGTTTTGTACGGGGAGTTGGGGAGCTGGGGATGTTAAGGTGGGTGAAATGAAAAGGATGCTTGGAGTAAGATATGTTATAGCCCGAATTGATATTCTTGATCAACACGATTGTGGTTGGTCTGTTTATGAAACGGGGTAGGATTGTAGAGTGGAATAGTGGGACAACAATGGTGATTAGATTGGGCTGAGGTTTCGAGGTGGCTTGGGATGCTGTTAATGCAGTATGACATCCTATCCCATATCTTTGCAAGGCATCCGTTTCAGGGGAAATACCCAGGCCCGGATGCCAAAGTCACCGAGACATGGGACACACGTCACAGTATTCGTCCTCTTGCGTTTGTGTCAGCTATCGACTTGTCGATAGCGCCCTACTTGGGTCAGTCAGAAACAGTATCATCTTCTATGATGGGGAGCTTTCGATTGGAATATAACGAGGCCACAAGGGGAAAGCAGAAGAGCGCCGCAGCCTGATACACCCCAATTTGTACGCAAGCAATCAAGACAAAAACCGTGCGTACGTGCGTGCGTCTTCTCCAATTACGAGCTTGCCATATTCATAGGACTTTAATATGAACATGCGGTTTTCTCTTTTTCTATCCCATGTCCTGGCATGGCATCCGTCTCAAGGGTTTTTACCGAGGTACAGCCGAGACGGATGCCAGCCTTGCCAGGACATGGGATAATTGTGGAGTACTTAATATGAGAAACCCAGACTCCGCAATGGACACAGACGTGATTGATTCACCATGGTACTCAAGAGATGTAAATAACGTGGCTGATAACATTTCATATTTCACAGAAGTTTGAGCTCCAAGATCACCGGTGGAATAAGACTTCTTGACAAGGAAAGTAGAAGACACAGTGTGTAGACCTATCATTGGTATACAACTTTTCACCCTTACAGATGTTTCCCTTAATAGAACATTGGCCATGACGCAATATCGATATCGAGCGACTAGGTGCTTGTAATACAGCAGCCCGAACGGAATAGAGGACGAAGCCCCTGGCTATAAGGAATCGCAATGGATGAAAGGTTGCTGCCGACTGAGTGCACGAGGAGATTTCGAGATCTATGGGATTTAACGAATCCACTTGAGGCCCGCCACATTTGATCAATTACACTCACACGACGCGTATAGTTGTGTAAAGTGTGTTGTCGTGCATATGATACTTACTCTAGTCGTAGGACATCACAGTCCGGGTAGGACAAGCTGTTTTCTCAAACACGGACCAAATTCCAACAAACACCGTCTCCTTATGGCTTATTGCATGCTCGGACAGCCAAGCTACGTGGCCAATTGGAGTATAGCAGGACCTTCCAATGAAGTGCCATAAAATCTTCCACCTCATTCACAACGCCGCCAAGGCTGCTTCGAATTCCTACCATGGACTCCCTCCGGCATGCCCTTGAGACCAGCCAGCGAGCTCCTTTGCCATTGATCCTAGCACTAGTGTTCTCTACCATCATTGGCGCTGGGCTTCTCGTGCGTGACTGTTGGGCAAAGTCTTGGGACAACCGCTAACTTGCGACAGTTCTATCTCGCTCTGTTTATAGTCGCACCCATACCCCGCCCTTCACTCTCATCAGAAAGGACCTACCAATCGATCGACGCGAACGGCGAGACTGGAAATACAAGACAGCTACCGTGTTGGCAAGATGCGTATGATGCTCGGAAACAAGCTGCACAGGGAAAAGCCGATAAATCAGATGAGAATTACGAAATCGAAGAGCCGGAGGTGTTCGTGTCGCTTGTTGTGCCGGCTTACAATGAGGAAGAAAGACTAGGTACCATGCTGAAGGAGGCAACGGAGTATCTAATGCATGCATATGGCGATCCAACGCCGGATGCACAAGCTAATGGCGTTCGTGCGAAGCGAAAAGACGCGAATCAAGTGCAGTCCAATGGACACATCGCCTCCAAAAAGACAGAGCGGAAAGGCTGGGAGGTGCTGGTCGTTTCGGATGGATCTACTGACAAGACCGTTGATACTGCGCTGCAATTTGCAAGAGATCTTGGAAGCAGGTCGGCTTCTGGAATACGAGTCATACATTTACATGAAAACAGGGGTAAGGGAGGAGCTGTGACACATGGTATGAGACATGTCAGGGGTCAATATGCCATTTTCGCAGATGCAGATGGTGCAAGCAAATTTGAGGATCTAGGGAAGCTGGTCCGAGCGTCTCAAAAGATTGAGGATAGCATGGGAAGGGGCGTGGCCGTGGGCTCGAGAGCTCATCTGGTAGGGAGCGAGGCCGTTGTCAAGGTATGCCTGTTCTAATGCACAACGTTGACTGCGCTGACTGTTCTATCCAGCGATCATTCACCCGCAACCTCCTTATGCACTCTTTCCATCTCCTCCTCCGGCTCCTAACACCTCCCGCTACGGCAGCCATCCGAGACACCCAGTGTGGCTTCAAGCTCTTCTCCCGCCCATCGTTACCTTATATCATTCCGTACATGCATTCAGAGGGCTGGATATTTGACGTCGAAATGCTTATGCTGGCAGAGTCGGCAGGTATACCTGTGGTTGAAGTTCCCATTGGATGGCAAGAAGTCACGGGGAGCAAGTTGAATGTGCTCTGGGATAGCCTGGGCATGGCCTGGGGATTGGCCGTCTTGAGGGCTGCTTGGGCTTTGGGGGTCTACCAATCAATCTGAGTACAAGGTTGAAAGAACGGATGGGAAGACGCATACAGCATTTCTTGCACCCTATTGGATGCTTTTCGTTCCCACTCCAGGAATCTTGATCATCAGGTGGGGTTACTGAGATCAGGGGCCTAGACGAGATCTTGGAAGCTCATACCATGGGATGAAAAGCCTGTTGCGTTCATTGCCCACAAGGATCAGACCTCAAAAGATACTGGCCACAGCTCTTCCAAATATTGTCCACAGGAATACCATCTCATCGGAATTAACATCAGTGATTTGATCATACGAGGGCCATCATCATTCCTCGACTCAATCTAAAAGATGCTAAGACATACTTCTGTTGACCAATCTAATTCTACCCAGAAATTCCGCCCGTGGCTTGATAAAGGGCGCAGCAGCTTCACTGACGTCATCTTCGCTCTCCTTTGTCCTCACAACCCTTCCACGCCCTTACCAATGTCGCAGGAGGATCATAATTGATTCGGCAAAGGCGGCCATCGCGTTTTCTGTGACTACCGAAATACCTTCAGGGGTCTCAGGGATCGTCGAACCTGGAACGGAACTGAGTAGCAAGCTCAGAGGAAGAGGCTGTCAGCATGTGGTTGGGCATTAGGTTGCGTATTCAACCAGTCACCTGGCAATGTCTTGACGATGGTGGTCGTGTCCGTACGAGAAAGGTTTTCTCCGAAGTCACATTCGCACAAGGCTAGTCGGCATATTCTGGCAGCCACAGATTCGCAGCCAGACCAAAGCCAAATACACTGCAGCGTCTTCTGTCCAGCATGATGAAGCTTATTGGATTGAGAGCATGGCACAATGATATAACTGGGGAACTGATGATCAATTACCCGAGGTGACTGTTCTGTGAGAGTATGGCATTGGACCTTCGAGGCAGTCAACGTTGAGACCAATATCTCTTTCAGATCAACTCTGAATAGCAGCAATGCTTTATCAATTGTCCCTTGTGGTCTACGGAGATCAAGCTCCCCGTTCAACAGATCGTTATCGCTTTCATTCTTTAAATACCGATCAGAAACTAGCACGGCTCGATCTGCCTTCGTCCCTGCCCGCATCCCGCTGCTCCTATCCAGGAGCACACCGAGAACAAGCCGTACCGTTGCACACCTCAGGATACACTTTCATCGGTAGCTGTGAGACTGGGAGCAGTGTCCGACTTTTGGGAGATTGCTATTGGTTGCCTGGGCGAACCAACCCAGACGCCTTGGCGAACCGTATCGCCACTCGCTAATGTTGTATCGCTATTGTTGCACGTAATCTAGCTATCGGCACTCACCAATGATACGTCTCCTATCAATACGACTACGCCAGGACCGACCTTTCGTAAGCTCGGCCCAGCGCTAGCTATGCATGCGTATAGCCTTGGAGCAGTACTGCTCGTGCCCATCCCATCCTGGTAACCGCTGTCATCAAGGATCCACGCCTGCTCCAGATCTCTTCCCAATGGCAGCCATTCTAGCCATCGCTGATACGCGTAGTTCTCGGAGGGCGAGTGGCCACATCATGTCAATACAGTGGCAAATCTTTCTACCCTAGTAAAATAATTTGTAGCAGTCCATCCATTCTGAGCTTTTTGCCCTCTTCATAGTCGATACGTCCTTCGCTCTTCTATGCTTGCGAGTCGATCTCTGCATCAGTCTGCCCATCAAGCTTCACTATTCTGTCCATTGAGAGCCAATTGGTTGACGGAAACGCATTCAAACTTTCTGCCTGTCTCCTTGATATCAGTCCATCTCTGGCATGCCCAAACTTCCCTACTTTCGTCTTGAACAGCATAGCTACAGCTGAGACATCAGCACCATTTGGCACCAGCTGCTCCTTTCACGGCTACACAGCAGCAAACCACCTGCTAGTTCATTGATTCAATTCCTATGCTCCAGCTCCGTTTCCGATTCCAGCCCCCGCCCCAGCTCCAGCTTTACATGTACCTTTCATTCTTTCAACCCAATTGAACTCGCTCTCCCCACCACAGGAGCAGCCGAAGCATACGCACCTGCACAATGTCGTGAGTATCCATCTCCAATAGCTCAAACGCAGCAACAGTATATCAAGCAACCTTCACAGGGCCTTCCAAGCTCGAACAAGTACCACTTCTGGCGCGCAAAGCAGCTTCGAAGCCAGCAGCGATAACATGTCACCCGCTATGGAGCGCTATCTCGAGGAGGAGGACCCTTTGAAGAAGACCCTCGCTACTTGGAATGATAAAGGTCGTAGCTCAGCATTTGGCCACACATCTGTAGCTACACAGAACACGTTAGAGGAATTGGAGAAGCATATGAAAGAACATCAAGGCAAGTGCATCATAGACCCACACCACAAGTTGCGCTAATATACGGACAGAGAAATGTCAATGCTCAAGGCAACATGAGTTTTGAATTCACCACTGTTAAGGAGCGAGGAGGTCAGTCCCCATTGGCGGCAAAGGCTGTCCTGGCTCTGCAAAAGCCGCAGGATTTCGTCTTGGACGACTGAATTGTAAGCGTCAGAATCACCGACATGTTCTGGAGCTTCGATGCTATGGATATAACGAATGCAGAAGTCGATAAGTGCAGGTGGGACTAGGACCAAGCCAGCATCTCACATACGCGGTCGATTATTTGTGCAATCAGAGCGTACGAAACCTCTAGTGGACCATTACTAATATCTTGTACGAAGAAAGACGCACATCTACTCACTATGTTCCCGACGCCCTATAGATCAAATTAAACACAATAATCAGCTTCATCAAAGAAATAACATCCAGTATTTGCAAGATAGGTATCACACCAGACCAAACAAATCGCACTCTACAGTCTACCCCCAAGGACGACACAAAGCCTCTTCTCTCCTATATCTAATGTATAGCGCGCAGACATCTCCAACTCCACACGTACACATGCCCAACAATTCCAATCCCACCACTTCCACAACCTGCCACCCCCTAACATGGTTAAGACATGTTTACAGCCTACCTCACGCCGTAATTCCCAGCGCTCGTTCCATCCCAATTCCACCATGTTCTTCGATAACAATCTCTATATCTCCATTCCAATTTCCTCTCCCGAATCCATCATCCATCCTTCCCGAGAAGATGTAAATGGAGTGAGCCTCGAGAAGCGAACAAAGTATACATGGAACATGAAAGAATGAGGCTTCTCGCACATAAAGCTACTCTTTGTGGGTAGGTAGCTAGATGTGTACAAACGGCCAATGTACCTAGAGAGTTTCTGATCTAGTTCGGGGTTTCTCTTATCCACATCAATTGCACCACAAAACGGCGCACGCACACCTCTATAACCTTTCCTCCGCCATCCCTCCGCCAGGCCTGACAAATTCATTCACCAGCATCCTCTAAACGCCAGGATCCTGTATTTTTTTCTATTTCGGCGTTCGTATGTCTCGCATCGAGGACCGTATGAGCGGATAGCTGATGTAAACCGAAGATATCGCTTGAGAGGATATGTGGAGTTTTGAGTGATGAGATATAGGTTTAGAGATCACTGGAATTGAAGGTTAGAATTTGGGGTTGAGGTTTAGACCGATGGGAGTAAGGGGAGGGATGGTAGGTGTGTACTGTGCTGGATAATAAACGGAGGTGGGAGGTTGTATTTTTCAATTTTTCTTGAGCTAATTAGTTTGTCAATTTATGCAATCTGGGTAATTGCTCCGATGTTAGGAATTTCGAGAATATAGATTGTTTACAGAGTCCTGACTCCATGTCGGAAGATGATACATCGCAGTTCTGTGGAATCCGACACCACTCATGGCGTCTATTTCCATCGCTTGGGTGTTATGTTTAACCTTACCAAGCTCTGGCGTTCTTATTGTTGATGCGCTTGCAGTATCTCTATCATCGTTCTGAATAGAATTATGCTTGATATCATAAAAAATAACCTATCTTTCTTGCAAGATCCCCACTATCATGGCGACTTCGATAGGCATCCTTATATTGTCTGGTGGCTCGACTTCGACAGCTACCGAGCGCGGTCTATCAATCGCGCCAATTCTCGACGATCAAATCCTAGTATTTGGTGAGCTCTTTCGATAGACGCGGATCCACCTTGACTCACCAGATTAGGTGGAAGACTTTTCGGCGTCAAGGGTAATGACAGACTGGATTCGCAACCGATCGGATAGTCACAGTAGAAGTGCTCTAGCCCTTGGACGTTAGCTCTGTGGGAATAATTCATAGAAGAATACAATGCCGCCGGCAACAGATATCAGGACCGAGCCAGGAGCTTCCAGTGATGCTTCTGAAACACAGACCACATACTGGGGAAAATTGTAGAGCACATGGAGAAACATCAGAGTATACCGCCACCAGGAATATCTTGCGCCGAAGTCGTGCTGGCCTTCGTTTTGACATTACTAACCTACACAAACTATCACGAGAGGGTTCGAGGAATCAGTACCTGATTACTTCGTATAAAGGTTGGGTGGCCGTCATGAGGTCGCCTGGGTTATTTGAGGTTGTAGCTTCTATTCGTTCGTCTTTCGCCAATCATTCTACCCTGGATGATTCCGGGGAAACCAAGAAGTGCTTTACAGAGAGAGAAACCTACGTCCTTAACATTACTCAGATCATGTTGACCTCGGTCCGCCCGAAAAACCATAAACAGGAGAGCAATGATCGTCACAGTAAGACCTAAGGTCACGTGACTAAGCCTTGGTTCCCCTGCTTATGATCCGGAGGGTTCTGATGTAACAGCCATAAAGCTGCGGCAGTCAAGGCCAAGGGTGTCAATTGCAATCATGGCCATCCTTCTTGAATGTGGCATGTGACCAGCATCAATGTCGTCCGTGCCTCTTGCCCCTATCTTTGCGATCAGCGGATTACTCGCTATCGGAGTATCGCCACCACTAGCGACACCGAACACCACAGCGGCAATCACATAAATCCTTGGTGCTCCCACTGAGTGAGACTAGGTCCGGAAGTGGCAAAATGATGTACTTGCTTGCAGCTCAATCACCTTTCCCCATCAGCAGGCAGCTCCACATATCGACCTTCACTGTGTCCAAGAGACGCGACGTCCAGAACATCATTGAATAGCCATTTTTCACTCCCGAAGCAAGTCGTAGAAACAGATCCCAATTGGCTGGGAACAGTGTCGATCGTGCAGTCTACGTAGGGACACTGATTCGGGTGGAGTGCAAGGGCGGAACGAGAAGCCCCATTTGTCACCGATCTTTCACCGAGACCGCTTCTTGGTCTTGCAACCCGCAATTAGTTCGCGGCACAAGCCTCGTTAGACTTGAGAGCCCAGGCACCGGAGAGATTGCTTTCGAAAAGCACCGACCGAAAGATCGGGCGTGAAGCAGTCTTCGGAGTCCGACGAAGGAGAGAACGATAGATGATGGTGTGGCACTCTGTTATATGCTGCGTGCAGTTTTTAAGGTGATAAGTGGCATTCGGGTTGGTCCTTTCCCTGCATGTATTTGTGAATTGTTTGCGCCGGTATGGACCCCCTGCGTGCTGCGTTGGCTATGGGTCCCGCCATCGCTATGGTTAGCACCAGTCATGGGAGCCCGACGTGTTTTAGTTGTGATATCATGTACTTTCCTAGAGCCATCCGCTCTACAGTTCGTGGATTGATATCTCTTCAGGATCGCCATGAGAGACTTGATGGCGTCGATACTGTGCGTACTTAATTACATAGCTGAAGAGCCGGCGGCAGCCATGATCCGATGAAAGCAAGTGGGGGGAGAAATCGATGTAAAGGCAATGTTCAGCTGGAATTTCACGTGTTTTGGCAGCGATCTTGTCCCCAGAGATGACACGGATACATGCACCATTCGTTATAACAAATTTCAAGTGGTCACAGCTATCAACATTGAAAAGCCGTGAAACATGAGGAAGGCAATCTGGAAATGACGCATCAGAAGAGAATTTGGTCATCTACTCTAGACTATTGAGGGACGTGAAGCAAGGTACACGGAGTAACAAGCAATGGACTGCGCCTGTAATGAACATAGCGGAATCGTATTGCCTCTTGAATCGTGGTGGTTGGCCACTCTGTATCACTATTGCACGATACAAAGGGCGATCCACGCAAAGCATCGTCAAGAGTGATTTCCCCTACTCCGAACGTGCAATTATCTCACCTTTAAGCCTACCGATGTAAGTAGGTCACTCGAAGCAGAGGAACGAAAGGCCATACCTATTTCTTCAGACGCGACGAATGGTATGAAACATTGGAATAAGTAGATATGGGATGCAAGAAAAAAGAGAAGGGATGGTGATAGCCTTCAATTAGTTGTATAATATAGCGAGGTTTGAACGAATGCGTCGCAAGACTGGCTGAGGAGTCGTCAATTTCGAAGGTAGGCTTGACGCTTGAGGGCGACAAGGATAACACAAACTCTGTCGCTGATATGTAAGCGGCATGGGAAGTATCTTTGTTAGGTTATAGAGTGATGACTGAGAAGACGAAGACAACATAGAATAGTGTCATATTCAAATAGATTTTTAAGCAGGACAAAGCCTTATAAAGAGGACATTGATTGAAGATAGCTCAGCCTTTCTCATACAAGTCCAAACGTTCTCACATCATTCCTCCAATATAAGCTTTCATGAGGCTCAGAACCAAAGTCATACCAGAATCATATTGAGGCCCTCCAGCAGCACAGCCATGGCGTCCAGCTCATTCCTCTCCACAACCAAAGCCTCCGACTCCTCCCTTCGCGTCCATCTACATCCTCTCATTCTGCTCACAATTTCCGATTATATAACGCGACATACACTCCGGGGCTTCACAACCCCCATCGTAGGCGCCTTACTTGGACAGCAAAATGGGCGCGACATCACCCTCGAGCATGCTTTCGAGGCAGAGGTTATAGATAGCAATGAGCAAATACTGCTGCATGAGACATGGTTTAAAGACCGAGTACAGCAATACAAAGACGTACATCAGGCACCAGCTTTAGAGCTACTGGGATGGTTCACGACAGCGCCTACAACAGGGCCGGAGAGTGTACATGTGGCAATCCATCAGCAGATATTGCACACGCACAATGAGACAGCTGTACTGCTGGCTTTCCACCCAGCAAGCGTGCTGGAAGGAGCGGCCGTAGGTGGAAAGCTGCCGTTGACGATCTATGAGAGTGTTTATGAGAGCGGCGAGAATGAAGATCGAAGCATGGAAATCGATGGACAAGATGCCCGGCTGGGACTGAAATTCAAGGAGCTCTCGTACAGCGTGGAGACGGGCGAGGCGGAGATGATCAGTGTGGACTTTGTGGCAAGAGGTGGAGGGAACGCTACGGCAGTCGATGGGACAGCGAAGAAGGAAGGGAAGGAGCAAGCGAGCCAGAAACCTGTCGGACAGGTGGATGAAAAGGGGAAAGCTGTGCAGAAGGATACGAAGGAGACCAAAGTGGTAGACGATTCTTTGATTCTGTCTGCAGAGGACGAAGAGCGTAAGTCTTCTGCAAATCCTGAAATCCTCCTCACTGACACCAACGAATACAGTCATCGCCTCTCTCACCGCCCGCGCCAACGCAGTCAAGATGCTCCACGCCCGCATCTCCCTCCTCAAATCCTACCTCCTCTCGCTCCCGCAGTCCTACCTAACAACTCCCGCCCTTTCATCAACAGCCACAACCCCACCGCAAACCGACACCTCCATCTCAACCCCAGAAACCAACCACCCTCTCCTCCGCTCCATCCTCGCCCTCCTCTCGCGCCTGCCCCTCCTCCTCCCACCGGCCCACCTATCAAAATTCAACCAATCAACCCTCGCCGAAAAATCAGACGTGGAACTCGCCTCGCTGCTTGGCTCAATGGGCCGAAGTGTCAAAGAAGCGCGCGAGATGGGGAGGAAGTTTGGTATTGTAGACGGGATACGCTCGCAGGGCAAGAAGGGATATGTGAATATGGCTTCTTTGGGGGATGCGTGGCCCGATGACGGAGATGGTCGGGGGCAGGAGTTGATGGATGCAGGATACTTATGACGTGAAAAGAATAGACGGAAGGACTTGCACGACTAACGATCGTAACGGGAATTAAGGGTGCCCAGAACCTAAAAGCTTTCATACATGATTGGTGCGGGGGACCCGTATGGGCCTTGCTCCGACGAGCATCAACCATCTTGAGTCCGTTCATCTACAGCCATATGATGATACCCTAATACACCAAATCGCCATTTAGGTACGTATTCACATTAAAAAGCACACACTCAACGTCATACCTAACATCCCCCCACCTCTCCCGCAAAACAGAAACGCAATACACCAACCCCGCTAGTTCCAGTCCCATATAAAATCCAATCACCCAGCTACCTCCCCAATCAGCACATCATCTTACCCGTTATACACGATGTAAAACATCCCTCTGTCATACTAACATATCTCCACCACCTCGACCTTCAACCGGTATCTCCCACAATCCCTCCCATCTACAAAACCAGCCCTCCAGCCTTGTATCACACAAACACACCTACTCCGCCCATAAATCCCCAAACCTCCTTCCATCATATGGCTTCATTGCGACGGCGATTACAAACCGATTTCGGCGGAGAATTTCATCAACTGGCAGCGCAGTGGTACCATCAGAATTCTCAGGCAAACAAATATGGTTCTGAGCGAACCGAAATCACATTCTATGGAAGGTGCCTCTACGGAATTGACGTCAAAACCAAACCTTGTCAAGGCTCTCCATCTCGGCAGTCACGGATCCGTCGTGGAACTCCCTTGGGTTTCGAAAGAGGACATGGCCTCACGAGGAAAGGCAGACGTCGTGCTTAAAGGCATTGCATGTGCACAGATTGGATGGCTCCTGGTGCAATACGTTGCACGCCGTGCCCAATCACTGGCGACTTCCTCACTTGAAGCATTAACGGTTGCCTATGTCGTTTGTGCATTGTTCTCCTATGCCGCATGGTGGAAGAAGCCGTACGACTTGGAATTGCCTTTGACCGTTGCGGTCCCCCCAGGGCATGAAATAACCTTTCTGCTCGAGAACGCACCCCTTGCGATTCCGATGAATGACGACCCGGACTTGCCCCTTCTTCACAATGTACTGTGGACATATGTTCTGCCTTGCACTACAGCTGTTCTGGCTTTCAGTACTCTGCACTTCCTGGCATGGAATGACCACTTCGATACGCTGACTGAAGAATGGTTATGGAGAGCATCGTCGATCTTGTTCGTGTGGTTCCATTTGGTCTTTCTGGGTTTCGCCGCTTATATGGAGAAAAATAAGGGAATACCACCGACCGCGGCTAACCTCGCCATGATAGGCAACTGTGCTGAGATGAAAGCAATCTGGTATACATTCCATGGGCTGAAATTCCTGACATTCGGAAACAGCAATGCCACACTGAACCGGATCGATTTGGTTTTGCTGAGCAAGTGTCATCCAGACTATACGCCAGAAGGGCCTCTTATTGTCTTTTTCGTCACCCATACCTTTTGTTATTTTGCGGGACGTGGCTTTGTTTTGATCGAAGCTTTCGCGTCGTTGAGACGCGCTCCAGCTGGTCTATACAAGAACATTGACTGGATCTGGTTCATACCGCATGTTCATTGAGTCAAGTAGACTGCAGAGTTCAGATCTCTGATGCTCAAATTGAGACAGTAGCTCAGTTGCTATGGACGGTCGCGTGAGAGAAGAAGAATTTGAACGTGGACTTAGAGCCGACCATAATATGGTGCGCTGTCGGACTTGTTTCCTGGATGTTCTAAACGCAAGTGTTTGACAATTTAAGGCCGGAAATTAGCCTTCTCGCTCATGCTCACGCGCATCACCATCCCATCAACCGGCACACTCGTGACTGCGTGTTCACTCCAAACTTCCCTTTCCTTCTCACCTCCATCTACCACCGCTCTTCCTGTCAAACCGACTTTCTCGAATGCAAACTCACGTGCGACAGATACCAGCACCAACATACCTTCGAGCATCGCAAGTTCTTGCCCAATACAATTTCGCGGCCCCCGCTCGAATGGACGATACGCCCCCACGGGTAACCCAGCGAGATAGGCATCGTCGAGCCAGCGGCCGGGATTGAAAAGGTGGGCATCGGGACCCCAAACATTGGGATTGCGCTGGATCAAGTATATTGAGGGGTAAATCTGCAAACCGGCGATGGAAACAGGATGAGAGGGAAGGGGAAGCGAAAAGGAAGTCGCTTCCCAGGGAACCGCACGCACAGTGGCGGCGCGGGGATGCAGGCGGAGGGTTTCCTTGATAAAAGCTGTGGTGTAGGGTAATTTGGATGTCAAGATCGACTCTGACTCCGCTGTCGCTAGTGAGGAAAGGATTTGCAGGGCGGAGAATGGGTGGGGACCGAAGACCACATCATGTTCTTGACGCAGGCGTGTGAGGCTCGTGGCATGATGTGGGGAGTGGCTAGCTTTTCTCATCTCGTAGCACATCCATTGGATGAGCGTGGCGGTGGTGTCCTGCCCGGCGAAAAGAAAGCTCTTAAGCTGGACGACACAGCTGCGTATTAGAGCTTTGTTGGGGGAAAGACCGGACACGGCGAGCTGCAAAATGCATTTAGATTCAGAGGTGGTATCTGTGGAGCCGATGCGCGCTTTGACGATAGCCGTAAGCTTGTGGTCGAATATACTCTCGTAGAAGAGTGATTTGAGTGGCCGAATAGGGTCGATCATGTGCAAACCGACGCCCTGGCCTACATCGTAGACCATCTCGCTAAGGCGTCGGCTAGCTGTGAGGAGGCCGGTAGGGGACTTCTCGCCATGGCCCTCGGGTGTAGATTGCGCATTGAAATCTTGCGCGATTGTGAGTTGAGTGATAATATCGGTGGTGAGATCTTGAGCGTAATCGGCCATCTTGAATAATTTACCGCTTTTCGCAAGGGACTGCAGACGTTCCACAAAGATCTCTACCCTCGAGACAATGGAACCGGTGAGAGAATGGATATACCTAGGCTGGAGACTTGGGTTGAAGCGCTTGCGCATTGCCTTCCAGGCTGCACCCTCCTTCGTGATTATGGATTCAGCGCCAAGTACTGGTTTCAGGGCGTGGTAATTGTTGCTTTTCGGAATGGAGTATTTGAACTGCTCCGTCGAGCTGACTACCGCTTCTACATACTGCGGTTCGGCTATAATCAAAAAGCCGCGGTCCTCAACGGGTGCGAGGTCGACCAAGAAGCAGCCTGGTTCGCCTAGTTCCCGCCAGATTTCCTCGAAGCCGTAATCTGGATGGCGCTTCAATGAGGGTTTAAGCCGTTCTCCCGCGTTGATCAGATTGCCCCAGATCCAATGCCGCGGGAGGGATGGGATGTCGAAGAAGCGGGTGCGAACACGGTAGGCTTTGTATATCCATTGAGATATTCGATATGAGACATACAGCGCAAGACCGACAAGCAACGTACTTCGAATGTGGTGGAGCCTTGGTTTCAGTCCTGTCAATGTTTCCATACTTCCGAATCTCAGTATCGAAAGGGCCAATAATGTAGGAGGAAGAATCTGACTTGGAAAAGGCAGACTGTGCTTTGTGGCGTAATGGCGAGATGAAGTTCTGTTAGTTCTGTGCAGTCGAGGACTGCTTAAGGTACCTCATGTACCCATGCTAAGCTAGTACTAATATAGATTAGTGTATGCTTTACTCGGTGTGGTCATGATAAATAGTTAATGGAACGGTTGATTGTCTAGCTATAGACACGTTGGCTATTTGTAGTCCATTACTAAGCATATAGGGCTGATACTAATTTCTAACACTCCCCTTTAGTGGAAAGACCTTATATACTCCCTTAAAGGCGTATATATAACTCCTTATAACTCCTTTAATATAGCTACCCTATTAATAGCGTAGCTCCCCTTAAACTATATTTATTCTATCCTACTTTAGAGCCTTATTAAACCCGTAAACCTCCGCTTAATATAGGGAAATTAGGAAGAGTATTATATAGACGTTATTAATACCTACCGTATATAAGACTTTATTTAACTATATTAAGGTGTTATTACTCCTATTTCCTTCTCTTTATTTAAGTGTCGTAGCCCTTATTTCCTTCCTCCGATATATAGGATACCCTATTAAGAAGGCTTCGGTGCGCTTCTACTTCCTATCCTAGTACGCCTAGCTAATAAGGTACCTCTAAACTATCCCGTTCTAGCTATATAGCTCTACGGCGTCGTAGTTAATAGTTTTTTATAGGAGAGAGGTACTATTAAAGATATATAGTTACCGTATTAATATTAATAAATAGTCCTAGGAATAGCTACTTCTAGGTACTATTCCTATTAATAATATACCCTAGGGATAATACTTCTAAGGCTATAATATATATAACTTAGGTGGCTATTAGTATAATATAAGGATAATATCCCTTATAAAGGAACTATTCCTAGGTATAATAGTACTTAGCTAGGCTTATAACCTAATAAATAGTTAATAGAACGGTTAATTATCTAGTTATAAATACGTTAGCTATTTATAGTCTATTACTAAGTATATAGGGCTAATACTAATTTCTAATAGGTTAGTATCTACTTTAGACTAACCGCGAGGAATTAAATTTAGAATCGAATTCATAAAGTTATATAACGCTAAACCTATATAGGATATAAGCTAGCTGTAAGTAGTTTAATAATTCGAGTTAATACTAAAAATAACCCCTAAGTACTAAAAAAACGGTTAGTCTAGTCTACTTAGAAGGGTTTACCCTCGTCTAAACTACTATATCATCCAGCCCTATAAGGCGATCTACCCGGAACTTTTAGTTTCCTAACTCCGGGGTCTAGCTCTAGGGAACTCTTAGGGGCGAAAGATTATAGACAGTTAAATTATTATAGATTGCGAAATATAGTAGTACGAATAAAAGTTTTAGTCTAAGAGTTATAGTACTTAGTAATAGCTAAAACTTTATATACAAGATCTTAGCATTAAAATATATAATTATAAAGTTAAAGTAGAATAAACGATATAAGAGTTTAAACGAGGTAGGAGTAAATCCTTCTATATAAGGTAAGTATGTAATAATCTAGGGCTTTTAAAGCTATAATACCGTCTTAAATCTATTTAATATTAAAAGCTTTCAGCTATTTAGAAATACTTTATCTTATTTTTAAAATAGATTTTTAGCCTATAAATAAACCTTTAAATAAACCTTTTATATTTTACGATTACAACCCCTTAAGTACGCCTCTATAAAGCTTTAGGAGAGGTAGCTTCTAGCTTACTACTATCTTAATTCTCTAGCACGAAGTATACTCCCGACGTATATTCTTTATCGAATCTATTATTATATTACGGTAATATAACCCTAATACTCCTAACGAAAGCTATAAGCCCTATTAAGTATCTATAGACAGGCTACTAGTCTAGCTTTTATTTATTAGAAACGAGATAGAAGTAAGAGATAAGCTAAATTACAATAGATATTAAGACGTATTAAGTAATAGAAGATAACGCAGGCTAGATATTAAGAGATATTCGATAGTAATAAGGAGAGTAATATTACAGTTTCTCTAACGAGTTAATATAAGGAGATTAAGAACGGGTAGAATAAAGGAGAATCGAAATGGAGATAGGTATACGTAGGCCACCGGTATAGCTATACATGGAGCTATTCGATTAGCATCTACTTCCAGCTGGACCACCGGCCTTGCTTAAACTTGTATGAAGTTAATAGCCGGAATGAACGTAGGAAGTAGTTGAGGGGGAGCGCGGGAGAACAGCGAACGAGTATAAGGGAGCAGAGGGAGAGTATAGGGGAGCAGCGAGCCGGCATAAGAGAGGTTGCCTCAGTCCCTTAGACACGTGTTCCAAGCCGGGCGTCAAGCCCCTTCGGGTTGGCGATGCTAACTACGCAGCCGGGCGGTAAAACGTCTAAGCGTAAATATTTATTTCTTTACTAGTAAACTCCTTATTATTAATAATATATTAATAATATTAGTATTATCTACTACGGGGTACATACGGAGCATAGTATATATATCTAGAACCCTAATAGGATATAAAATAAGCTAATAGCGTATTTATAAGCTATCGCGCCCTATCTCACTCCGTAACTACTCCTACTAAAAACCGTTATAGTACCGAGTTTACTTATATTAAGTATACTACCTATTAAAAAATACGGCTCTAGTAGCTTAGATACCCTATCTAACCTACTAACTACTAGAAAAATAAGTAAGCCTATTATTATTATCGCTAGCTAGCTACTAGGATTTTTAGAAATTTAAAGTTAATAGATAGTAATAGCGTTACGGACGGGTTATTATAAGTGGATTAGGTTAAAAGTAGGCTAGTTAGAATTAGAAGAGGTAAGAGTATAATTAGGGTATTAACGTAGCTAGTATTTATATAGTAGAATTCTATACTATTACGTCGTAAAGTTAAATATTAATAAGTTTTATTAATAAGCGAAAAATTTATATAGCGCGTTACTAAAAAATAGGATATCTAGTAAAATTATAGAAGTTTACGCTTAGACGTGCCGCTCTCCTACTACGTAGTTAGCCTTACTAACCTAAAGGGGCTTAGCGACCAGCTTACTAGCTAATTAATAGCAAGTCTAAGGTACTAAGGTAAGAGAGAGGGAGTAAAGCGGCGAGGCCTGAGTTAGTAGACGGTCACGTGTTAGCCGGGGTTCGGGGAAACTATATCCGTATATATATATTTATTATATACACCCCGAACATAGGATTTGGAATTACCGTTTTCGATGAGGAAAGGGAGTAGGGCCGCTGTAGAGGGAGCAGCGAGGGAGTAAGGGGGAGTACTAAGGGAGCAGGGCGGAGTAGGGCGGAGCACTATAGGGTAGTACAGGGGCGCAGCAGGTAGGAGCCTGAATTAGCTACCCTGTACCCGCCTATAGCTGCTCGCGTTATTAATAGAAAACAGCGATATCTAACGTAACTAAGTGAGTGTTTATAATATACTAGATGATAGGAGTTGTCTAGTTAGTAACAATTAGCTAAGCCTGAACCTAATTTCTAATATACCCCTACCAGCCGAATACTCCTAATTAGGTAGATCTTAAAGCTATTTAGCTTATTCTAATCTATCGAATAAACTCCTTAAACTTAAGAATAGTTAGTATTAGCTTTTCGCTTTCAACTAATGTTTTGCTAAACTGTACTTAGGCTTGAAAGCTCCTAAATACGAATAATAGTTTGTTTCTAGTATATATATGCCCTTGCCTAGCGCTAGGGGCTAGCGGCGCACTAAGTAGTAACTACGGTTGTCTGCGTATAATAGTCTGGCTCCAAGCTACTAAGAACTCCTGTGTTAATACGATACTACAGGGAGTAGATATCTATCTAACGAATAAAAGGCGCGGGTAGGAGGGTGAAATAATCGCCTAGAAAGCTGGATATCGCTGTTCTTACTAAAGATACAGAAAGACAGGAGATAGAGGGAAGAAACTGCCTATAGGCCCCTATTAAGGGGCCGTGCATCCCCGTACTAATGGCGTACGGCATAGCATGCGCTAAAAGAACTGTCTACTAACTACCAATCAAGCTGAACGATTAAGGCCTTTATTGTTGGAATTCAGACCGGGTCAACCTCGGTAGTTACTAATCAGGACTAGTCAGGGGGCCTTGGCAGACTAATAGAGATTTCTCGTGATGGTTATTCCATTCTATATCATAGTCATTAGTTATTATAATACACATGCATATCACCTAAGACACGTGTAGATAACTCATTAGATCCTCATATTATTCAATATTTATTAGCCTGTTAGCGGCTATATCGGACGTCTAAACCTATTAAAATTAAAAAGCCCCCGTTTTAATTTAATCCCTTACTATTAGAACCGGTATAGAAGCAATATAAATATAGGTGTATTGAATAAGATAATTAACTAAATCCTAAGCGCCAAGCCTGATCTACTAGTGCATATATCAAAGCCTCTGTATTACCCTTTATCACCTGCGCATGTAAATACTCATTAGGACCAATCAGGCGTATGTGTCAATAGAAGCATTTAGACATATTAAACATGGGAGGGGCGCACGTGACGTGCATGTGATGCGGAGCATGCATGCGGAGGATGCGGAGTACGGTCGTAACAATTGGCGTCAACTAGGATAGTTCACTCAATGTGGGGTGTATATCATCGCTACCACTCTATTATTATTGTGACTGGAAAACCTTGGCTTCGAGCTGCCCAGCTCCACAGCACCATGGAAGCTGCCCTTGGCCATGTTGGTGGTTGCGACTGGTTCGGACAAGGAGCGACAGGCGTTGAACGGCTGTGGGACAGCTAGCCATGCCGGTTCTTGTCCCAATATTGGGACTTCTAACGTCCAAGCGTTCAGCGTAAGGGTGAGAACAGAGAGTGGAGAATGATTGTTCAACGCCATGAAGATGATATGAAAATATGGTTTTACATGAGTGAAGATGCCCCTCTCCAACAATGAGCTAAAAATACACGACTAACATGCAAGAATCGCCGCGATCTCAACATGTCGGTGGTGAGCCTCTAAGGCTTGGTAAAGAACGTTGATATAACAATTGATCTGTTATGGTTAACATAGCATCGGAATTGCGAGCACCAATTTTCCACGGTAAAAGCCAGCAATGAAGCTCTTTGTCCCTGCTTGATGTGTTTGGACAGGTCGCGGCCTTTTCCATAGGTAAATGATACAATATCTACCACCGCGTCTCGACACTGTACACTAGACATCCGGCCGTAATGGCACCGCCCCTTCCTTCGTTGTTACCTGCGAAGATCATTAACAGAGAGCGCTTCACAAATGTTGGGGCAAAAGCTTTCAACTCACACTTCTTCCACGCATCCCACAGGATAGCACCGCAAGAATGACCCTTCAATGGCTCTCCAAGGTTATACTTGCCACCATCAGGCGTGCAATTATCAACAGCCGTGAGACTAACGTCGTACACATCATCCACCTCAGTCTTACCATCGCCATCGTAGTCTTTCCCAGCGATCTCCGATGTGTAACCACCTGAAGCTATAACGTCCCATGTTACTGCTTGGTGGATGTCCGGCTTCGGCTCGATAGTGTCCTTAGCGTATTTTCCGCAGAAGAAGTCCACCGCTGGCGTCTCGTGATAGTCATGGGCGTCCTTGGTTTTGGTCTTCTGGACGCACTTGGGGTCTGAGGGAGGATCAACGGGTGCCACCACAGGCGTGGCAGGCTGGACGGTGGCACCACCCTTCGGCTTGTTGTCTTTTTCCTCCACGAGATTCCAGATGGCTTTGACACCCTTCTGACGCTCCCAATTGGCTTTGTCCTGAAGGAAGGCCTTTGCATTTGCTGCCACTTTTCCATCTGCCAAGTCGAATGGCACCGTATCGTAAGCCATGAACGTGGCTAGTACGCCTGCTACTAAAGGAGCGGCTAGTTGACGGTCAGCAATGATTGACACGATCAATGTCATTTTGAATTAGAAATGATAGGACTTACCGAAGGAAGTTCCATCTTCCAAAACAGGTTTGGTAGAGTCTTCTTTGTAATCGAGACAAGGGACTTGAACTCCAGGTGCCAGAAGGGTGACAAGATCACCAGTTTGTGAAAAAGACGCCTTCTTACCCGCGTTGTCTGTTGCACCTGTCAAGATCAAGGGAAAGTCGGGGCCCACATAGATTCCAGGTGCGGTATCGACATCAGCCCTACCCGATTGCTCCGCGTCGTTGCCAGCAATGCCTACGATTGGCACATCATGATCCATCAACTTTTTCATCTGGTCCTTCTGCTGTTGACGTCCTTTGGGAAGCTTCTTAGGGTCCAAAGGTTTGTTTTGGGAATACATCGAATACGTGACAATACTTTTCTTCTTGCGTTCCGGCTTTGAATTGATGTCACTCCAGATCTGATCCCAAACATCTATCTGCTCGGAAATTTTGCCGCTCGCCATTTTCACAACAATGGCTTTTGATCCCCTACTAGAACCATAAGTTTTACCCACAATTTTAGAAAATGTAGCTGTGCCATGACCTTTTGTGGCTGGGTTCTCTTCATCAATGGGTTGCTTCTCATCCTTAGACAATTTAGTCTGCATAGTTGCCCAACTATCTGCGGTCAATTCCTTATTAACATCAGTATAAAAATCCACTTATGCAAAGCACACAACGCACGGCTTTTTGAGTAGCGGACTTTCTCGTAACCCCAAGCTCGACATGGTAGATGCGGATGCCTTTACCACCGTTTTTTTCATAAACATAATTCTCCAAATCGTCGAGTTTTTTCACTGCAAAACAATCGATGCGTCAGTATGGCCACAAATGTCCCCGACAGCGCATAAAGACGCACCTGTTTGTGGCTGACTGATGAAAACCAGATCTGGGCTGGCCTTAGTCGTAGCATATTCGAGCGCTCGTTTGACCTTGTTCGGGGGCAGCTTAGCCGTCGGAGATGGTTGAGGGAATGCAGCTCCAACTTCATCTTCGGAATTGTCCTCGACACCGTCTATACCGGGGATTTTTTTGATCGTCTCGACTACCGAATCTTTTAATGATATGAATTAGTTAAACAATTGTTGGCTCTAAAGTTTTGAGATGAATCCTAGTTATAGATGGATCGCATGGAATGTATTGGGAACCCTATTCTCGGGAACGAGTATAGTGCGGGGTGCAGGCTCATCGTATGTGTGTGACAGGGCCTACCTTCTGCCTTGAACACCCAATGAAGGAATTCATCATCAACGGAAGTCGTGAATCCATAGACCTCCTTGAGTCCAGTTGCATCTAAGATAGCTTTCTCCGACTTCTTGATTGCGTCTTTGTTCTTGCCATCTGTTGGGAAGGCTATTCGATCTGGGGCTTCTCTTTTGACCAGAACATGGCTGGCAGGGTTCACATTAGCTTCTATACTGAGAGAGGCAAGAAGACCAGCAGCGAGGCCAACGATTGAGAGCGTACGCATCTCGGAGACGAGAGCAGTTCTAACAGATTGTTAAGCAATAATTGAAAGATTCAAATGGGAGATTCAGTAGCGGGCGACGTTGGATATAAGTTGAAATCAGAGATAATTTGATGCAGAAGAATTGGAGGGCGAGTCGTTACTCTTTTATATATCTGACGACGGTCGAATACGGATTGAAGGAGCTATAATTGTCATACAGAGAGGGGCAGTGCTCGCAACAGGTTGTAGAGCATGTGGAAGTCCATTCTTTTCCAACATTGATCTCACCGGAGGCAGTACTCGAGGGGCGATGAAGAGGAAGCTTGAGGAGGCCAACTCTCTATCGCCTTCCGTTGGCGTGGTGTTGGATAGCATGATCCTTCATTCGGGCTCTGCGAGTTTCATCCTTCAAGGTTGGACAAGGGCTTGGTAAGGCGATAGAAGGGGTTTGATGTTCCAAGTCAAGGAGGCGCAGTGGGAGCTTGCTGAAAAACCGAGTTTGAACAAGAAGAGCAATTCAATGCTACGGAGACAGATGTGAAGAGTCCGCAAACGTACCTCTTCTCTTCGCTCTTCGATACGTGCGAGGGCTCGCCACTAGCACTAGATTCTGATGGCTGTTGCCTTGAAGTAGATATTTGCTCGCTCATTGGGATGAGGCAAGTATTGATGAGTGTATGTGTTGGATTAAGAATGAAGCGCTGTTCACATCCACTCAAATGTGATTTGGTCAATTTCCACAGCAGCCGTACTGCAATGGCGCCTTACGGCGTAGCTTGTTGTCTCCGTGTGGTAGGATGAATGATTACGAGAAGCCGAGTGTGACTGAGATGAGGACCTGGATGGCTGCGCCGGGACTGGAGAGAAGGGTGTGCAAGTCACACTGACTGACGTCGAAGGATCATTCACTTTGAGGGATCTATAGTTGTATACAGCTCTAATGACAATGTGTCAAGTTTCAAATTCAGCAGGATTATCAGTTTCATATAGCAACACAGTTGCCAACCGCGCTATCTTTGATGTTGGTGGGATATGGAGCTCGTTCGTCATAAAGGATGACTTCCCAAATACCGGGTTGCCCCACTTTGCTCTCGAAGGACCAGTGGCGTCATAAGTCCACATCCCCACACGACCCCACACACACACCATACCGACCAGGCCCATCTACCTATCTACACAACTCTTCTCTGCTCTTCCTACTGTCCCTCTCTTCCTCCATCTCCCTTGTTAGCCCTCCCACAACTTACACCTACCGCCGCCGCTTCCTACTGGGCTTTGCCTTTGGTTGCCTTGAGGATCAACATGGCACCAACACAATGGACACGGCGTTCCCATGGCCTGGACTAATAAAATATGTGCCTCACGTTCCCCTCAGGTTCCTTTCTACTGCGCCGCCGACGTACGCACTGCGCTGAACCTTAGTAGACGCCGGAGACGACCGAGAATGCTCGTTTAATCGGAAGACGGAGGGAATAGCTACTTAGCTAGGGTATTAAATATCTTTATATACTTAGAAACTAGTAGCTAACGCAGGAAGAGGATTAATATAATAAGGCCCCCTAGTCCTATATTAGTCGAGGAAGAAGCTAATATTAGATCGTTAAACCTACTAACGCTAGTGCTATATAAAACGTTAAACAAGTCCTATATTCTCTAGATATCTCCTAGAACACTTTATAGTATATCTATAAATCCTATCGCTATTACCCTAAGAGTTCCCCCGCCGTCTATACTTAAGAGCCGTAGTCTGATAGTAAGCGGCCTTAATCCTACTAGAAGTTTTCCTATATAATAAAGTATACAGGCGTTAATCCGATACTAAGAGTTAAACGCCGAGGTTTTATTACTAAGGTTTCGAACGTAAACCTCGTATATAGAGTGTCTATAAGAAAGAGTATTCTTAGGCATCTATTAAAGATAATAAAAGTAAGTTTTATTACTCTTAATCTGCGCCTAGTTAATATCGAGAGAAGCCGTCTTCTCCCGATGCATTTATAGCGCTGACTTCCTAGAGGCGATTATATTAAAATAGAGTTGGACTAGCTAGGTATAAATAAAGGTATCCTGCTACTAAACGAGATCGCGATCCTTATATATCTTAGTAAGGGACTATAGATAAAGATGCCGATATTAAACGTTATAGAGCATCCCTAGATTAAAAACTACGGATTTTAGTTAGACGTTAAGTATCTATTTTTACTAGGGCTAGGATCGTCTTATTATATATCTTTAGGGGATATACGTCTAATAAGATACTTGAAGTAATAAAAGTTATTAGTATATCGCGAGGAACCTAGTAGTCCTCTCCGGACCGTATAAATCTAGATAAATAATAAATAAAATCTAGCTCGACGTCGTTACCCCTCCGGCTTACTAATATAAAATCGAATAGCCGACTTATTAAGGCTACCGTATAGGCTATAACTATGCGAAAAAAGCGAGTGATATACTTAGTAGAATATAGATAGCCGAGATCTTATCGCGCCTAGCGTATCTTATCTATCTCCCTTTAAAGGAGCTCCTTAAGCCGTTGAAAATATACTAGGGGAGATAGCTACTTAGTAGCCAGGTGAAGCACTTTAATTAAAGAGAAAAATTCTTTTAGAGATCTATTATAGAGGCCCTATTAAAGATTATCTATCCTAAGAAGATTATAGGTAGGACTAGGACTAGCTATATCTCTACGTCTAATAATAATAACTCTCGGTCGAATCTTATTAAAATAAATGGAAGCGCTACTAGTAGCGGCTTATAACTTTAGTAGTTAGACGGTATATTCGAAGTCGGCAAAGTTATTAGTAAACACGTAGACGATATTAGTAAAGAGATAGAAAAGCCGGGCGTATAAGACGTTATAGAGGTATTATATAGTCGTATCCTCAGCCTACTAGATAGGAAATGACTCGGTCTTATAGACGCGAAGATCCTCGGCTACTAAGCGTATTACTTGACTTGGGCTACTCTCCGCGAAAAAAATAGGATAATCGGAGTAAGTGCTTGCGTTATTAATTCGTAAGGTTACGACGCCGTCGTAAAAGCGTTTCTTAAAGTTATTATCGGGGAAAAGTTCCCGAAGTATAAGATCCTTAGCTTGTCGTCCGACGAATAATAGGGAAGAAGGTTATTAGTTTAAGGGATTTTTTAGTCCCCTTACTAACTAACTTATATAACTAGGGTTGAGAAGCCTGAGATCTTTTATACTAACTACCTGTAACTACGACAGGTACTTATAAGAAGCTATACCTACGGTTAATAAAACTTTACCTAGAAGGAAGCCGGATTAGATAGATAGAATAATAAAATATCGATCGGAAGAAGAATAGGATACTATACGGGATTTAATAGTACGGAAAGTTATTTATAATTCGATACTTTTAATATATCCGCTTTTAGTAACGGGAGGATAACTTCTATCGCTACTACTTTAAATATAAGGAATACTATCTATAATAGAAGATTTGCAGCTAAGGAGCTTACGATAATAAATATTTATACTAATAGAACTATCTAATTACGTAGAATTATAAGCTCCGTATAAAGCGAACTAGCAATTAAATATAATAAATAAAATCTACTATCCTATCTTTTAACTAGGTACTTGTCTCCGCTACTTATAGGGTTTAGATAGTAGTACTATTTATATACTCTCTTCTCTATAGCTCTTAAAAGACGGTGATATAGACGTACTTTTAGGCGCGACCTTAAAGTTACGTAATAGCTCTTCTAGTAGAAGTCGCTTGTACTAGAGGTTATCTTTAGTGTTATAAAGCTCCTACTCTAGGCTTTTTATCTTCGCCTCTAGTTATTCGAGTACCCCTTTTATACTATTCCCTTTAAGCTAAATTATGCTAATACTTACGTTATTATTTAGATCCGCTCTCCTTAAAACCTTAAGAGTATCTAGAAATCTAATAAAGTCCCGAATATAGGCACGCTCTTACTCTAGCGACCTCTCGGTTACTTTATAATAACTAGACTCGTAGTTTAGGGATTATATTATAAGAGCGCACTCTCTTTTCTCCGACTCTAGTACCTCCTACTAAGTTATAAATGCTCTCTAATAGTTACTTACGGTCTCTTTTAATTTTACGACCTCTTTACTTTAGGTATTTAAGAACCTTATACGGACCTCGTTAGACTAACTAGCTTAACTAGCTTCGAAGAGCCGTTAGTATAATATAGCATTTTTATTTTCGAGCGCGTTTTTCTTCTAGCGGAGTTTCTTATAAGAAGCTAGCTCGATACCGCACGTGTAGTAGATAGCTTAGCTAGGCTATTACTAACGTTAATACTCGTCTATTTAAGCCGCGGGACTTTTTATACCACCCTAGAAAATTAAAATAGTGTACTTCCACCTTACATTACTATTATTATTAGAGTGAAAGTTATAACGGGAATGTAAGGATATAGTAACTACTCTAAATAATTCGAGTATCTGTATTATTTAGGACAAGCGATCGAAGAAGCTGTACTTTATATATTATTCGAACCCCAAAATAATATAAAACAGACCGCTCTATCCCTAAGTCCCCTAACCTTAATTATACCTAGTACTACTTTTCCTGATTACCCTTACGTAATCCCTTAGATACCTCGGGATTATATTTCCTATCCGATTGGTTTATAAACGACTAGGCGTAAAAGAGCAAGAATATACTAGAGTTATCTATGCGCTCGGACCGCCGTTAAGTACACTTAAGTTACGCTTACGGCGGGACTTTTTATAGTAAAAGGATAGGGCTATATAGATAGATTTTAATCTATATCCTTATCGCGTACTACCTTAGTATCGCTCTTTACTTTTATAGTAATAAATTATAGCTAGAAGTATAGCGACTACTTAAGTAGGATAATTAGCTACCCTGAAGTTAGTACGTTTTAGCGTTAGTATCTCCGCGCGGCTTATATAAGTTATTAGCCCGGTATAACTATTAGCGTATATATCTACTAAGCTAAAATACGGGTAAATCCTCTAAGTTATAGCGATATAACTAGTTTATATCTAATACTCCATTAATAATAGCTTTTAGCGCTAGAATTAGATACACGGTTATATTAGAATTTAAAAGGAGACAGCGATACGTAGTTATTAGTACACCCTACTTACACGTACTACTCGTTATAGCTGGTTTTTTCGATGAATAATACCCTAATAACGAATTAAACGACTTTATTAATAGTAACTACGTGACTAGTTATAAGGATCCGACTTTATTCTTGTCCCTAGATTATTTAGTTAGTAAAGGCACCTTAAAACCCGATCCTCGATAGACGATCTTCTTTTAGGATCTTTAAACCGACTATACGCCTGGAGATCGAATCTCTACTCCGGTGTATAACGACTAAGTAAACCTGTAAGGTTTACTTAGTAGTCAAGATTCCAGCGTTAATTTTAGGAGGACGGGACCGGAATACGAAGAGATTAAGGCGTTATATAAAGAGAATACTATAGTCTTAATATTACTAACGTCTATTTAAGATAAAGGAAAATTCTAGGTATCTCGATCGAGTAGTACGGCGATTAACGGAAAATATTAATATTAGCGAAAGATAGATAGACTAACTAGGCTAATACGTCGAAGCGTTACATCCCTATTTCAAAGTAATAAGGTCGATACTAAAAGAGTTGACAGAGCAAGTCAATCGGTAGTAGGTGGTAAAAACACCTATAACTCCGCTCCTAAAGAGATAGGACAGTCCGAGCTAGGGAGGGAATTCAGGTAAAGATAATAAGGGCGAGGTTACTAGCGGTAAGAGAAGGGGAGGTTAGGAAATATTAAAGTTTACGCCCCTTAGGCACCTAAAAGCCAGACTCCACCGGCTCTTATAGCGCTATTAGTTATATTCTACTAGAATTTCTTTTTAACGTGATTATAGCGGCTTTTAAGTATTTATACTCTCGTCTAATTAAGACGGCGCGAAGAGTAGATCCCTACCTATTAGAATCCTTTATTTTTTCCCTATTATTTCGCCTTATAAAAACTTACGAATGCACGTCTTATTACCTTATTAGCCGTATTCGCTAGCGAGTAAATAGAGATAATACTAGAAGGAGATAAACCCTTTAAGGAAACCTTATAAGAGAGATAATATTAAAATCCGATATAGATACGGTAATATCGTATATAGGTGTAAGAGTAGTTTACTTAAGGATTAGTACGATATTTATACCCGCTATCTCCTACGGCTAATAAATCGAGGTGGGATTTCTATCCTTATTATTACTATAGTAAAGGTTCTCAGCCTCTATTATACTAAACGCTTCGCCTATTACTAAAAGTATAGGCGCTTATAAGGAAAGATTAATCTTAGTATCTACTTCTAAACTCTAAGTATCTAGTTCTAGAGCTATATATAGCCCACGAGACAGGACGTCGTAATTCGATTCCCGACCCTATTTCGAGGACAAAGCCATTTATTATTAGTCCGTGTATAATTAAGAGGATAGGATATACGAGCTTATAGATTTTATATAGGGTAACGGAGAGTTTTCTATTTAGAGGTAAATAAGGTTTAAGGAGTACTAAGCTTGATTTACTAGCTCGACTTAAAAAGAACTATACCCTACCCTACCCTTATTAACGTCCCTCTTAACACTTTTCTATAGTTTTTATTATCCGTCTAATATAACCTGTACTTCTATTATATCTTCTAGAGCACGTTATAAAGATCTCATGCCGTATAAAGAGAAGATAAGAGGACTATAGGTATAGGTATCCCCTACGACTAGCCTTAGGAATTAGCTAAGATAGTTATAAATCTTAAATATTAAGAGAATAGATAATACGTCGTAGTAGTAGGTATAAGTTTATCTGTTAGTCTACTAAATATTTAAGAATCTAATTATATATCGAGAGCGTATTATACTAAATACTACTATAGAATAAATACTATACTAAGGTTAATAAATCTTTATAGAATAAATAAGCTTCCTTTACCGGCTTATAATATAAATCCTACTCTTTACTTAAAGACTAGGATTATTCTAAAATCTCACGCAGCTAATATTTCCCTAGTTATTACACGAAGTAGGGGTGCCCGCGAAATAACTATCGATGAAATCGCCGTACTTATCTCCGTTACTAGCATTCTTAGTAGAAATATCGAGCTGCTCTTAGCCTTAGAGGCCCCGGTAGAGAAGCCGAAAGTTATACGCGACCCTATCTCCTATAAGTAACTACGTTTCCCCTAGATATTACGTGAGATTATCTACTATCCCTAAAAACCCGTTACAGTCTCTTTCTCTATAAAAAGTGACTCCGATCTTCGAAGGCTTGTCCTGTTATACTACTCAGCCAATTTTTCAAAGGGCTAGCGGGTTTATACCTATCTTTTCTCTAATTACTTGTCAATCTCATCTTTAACTTAGGTTTCTAAACCTTTAGCCCCGTTAGTAAGAGGATTAACCTTCGGACTACTTTTACCTTCTATATCGGGTTGGGGATTTACTATACTAGGAGCTGCCAGAGCTATAAATAGTTAAGTGACTAGGATAGTACCGTAGAGTAATACTTTTAGGGAGTATATTTTATAATTTTCAGGGAAGTAGATATTAAATGTTCTATAGAAGTGGAGTAAACCTATTACCTTAATATAATTACGGTCTAGATAATCTCCTAGCCTCTAGGAATCTATAACTAGCTCCCTAAAGGCGATAGGTAGTTTCTAGATACTTAGTCACGGAGTTAAAATTAGATCCCCTTATAACGAGTCTCTAATTCTTGTACCTTCTATTATAAGATACCTATACGCGCGGTATAGACTTATACTATAAGATCGATTTTCGATTAAAGGGTCGGAGGGTAGAGTAATACTATTATAACCGGGTAATAGTCGTATAATAGGCTTATACTTTATTAAGGAAAATATAAATTTAATTTCTAAGTAGTTTTAATATAGTATATATTAAATTAAAGCTCTACCTAAGCTAGAAGGCGACTATATATTATTACTAGTTATAAAAAACTATAATATTCCTCGCTTTAACTAATACGGTTCGTAATAAAGGCGTAAGTCGCTTAGAGTAATAGGAGTAGCTATAATACCCTGTATAAATATATATATTAGTAGACCGCTCCGTAAATACGGGATCGGCGCGAGTAATAATAGTAACTAAGTTTATATATAAACGGAAGTATTAACGGTAGGGAGCCGCGTGCTTATACTACCCGAGGTTTATTATTTCTAATCCGTGTAGACGATTTAGACGTTGGATTTCCTTATTTAGGTAGTTGCCTTAAGGGTACTTAGCAAGACGTGCCGATATAATAAGAAACTAGGTTACTCTTAAGGTTACTTATATTAGCCTCGTTATTATTAGGATAAGTATAGGTAGCCCCTGCGTAAGCCGTGAAAAAAGGCGGAGTAAGTCTATTAGCGATACCCTAAGCGGAGTTAAGGTAGATAGGGCCGTCGACTTAATTATTATATATAATGCCTAGCTATTTATACAGTTCGATATTATAGCCGGAGACTACTATACCCTTAGACGAGTATATAATAGGTATAGAGTAGCTATTAATATAGCTAACATCGATATTAGGTAGACCTATAAAGCTTCCTTCGATCTTACTACCTAGCGGGTTAGTATTAGGCCTAATATTTATCCTTCCTACCCACCTAGTTAGGAAAGCGTAATAGGTAGGCGAGGTATCGGGAAGTATAGTAGCTAATAGATTCCCTAACGGAGCGGGGCTACTAGTATTAGAGGTAAAGGATAGAGATAATCGACTTCCGTATACGTTAGTAATTAAAACTATTATATAATCGCTTAAAGTACCGGTAACTATAGTACTTCTAGGAGGTGGAGTACTCGTGACTAGAACGGAACTTGAAGCTAGGATTAAATCCCTACCCCTATAAGTTATAGTTATAGTTGTAGCCGGCGGGTAGTTAAACGGACTTATAGCTACTAGAGCCGTAAGGGCTAAAATAGCGATCTAATAGGATTTCTTTATCTTTATAACTAAAGAGTTAAAAGAATTATCTATATCGAAGAACTCTAGCGCTATTATTACCTTTTATAGTACTTCAACCCGTACGTCAGACTTTAGATACTTTTGGAAGCATCTATAAATAAAACCCCTTGTATAATTCCTTTAAGCGGCTAAGTATATAGTAATACTTCCTTACGCCTCATGTTTTACGCCCTCTTCTTAGGATCCTTTAGCGTTTACGGTACCCCGTAAAGAAGACATCGCGGATGAATCGACCTCTCGCCGGGGGCGATTAAAATCAGGAAAAGGGGGCGGGGAAGGGAATCCGTGAAAGGGAGGTCTATCTAAGGGATACTAACTAAGACGTTTTCTTAAATTCGTCTCAACCGCATTAACGGTTAATAAGAACGGGTAGGTAGACGCTATTATCCTAAAGTAATCCTTCTAAGAAACATTAATACCCGCTTCTAAAAGGGAATATATCTTTATACTTTCCAATCGCAGTATAATATAGTGCGGTTCTTTTATAATAGGTTATAGCCGAAATGTTAACGCTAGCGTTAAGAAGGAGTTTAACGATATTTCTATGCCCTCTCTAGGCTATAAAGTGTAGCGGTTTCTTGAACCTTTCCCTATATCTCCCTACGTTGTAACCGCGCCTTATATAGATTTATTTAGCTCTTCCTTAGCTTTATAGTCGTATTCTATTATTTTTATAGGTTTCTAGATCGAGTTATAGACGAGCCTTACCTTTAGGTCTAGTAGTAGACGAAGCGAAAGGGTCTACAGCCTCTTTATTTCCTACCTAGACGGCGTATAGCAACGGTGTCTCGCCCTTATCGTTCCGAATATTAATATTACGAGTGTGTCGGAGTAGTAGAGTTAAAAGATATAGGTTTCCTTTCGTAGCTAGATAATATAGCACCGTGTCTCCGTCCTTATCCTAGATTAAGACATCTACTCCTCTTTCTAATAAGGATTTAAAGGTAGCTCCGCGATTATATAATACTTACTTATAATAAGATAGTTTCTCTAGTTATACGGGTATATATAAGGGTAATGTTAGAGCTTAGCTAATAAAACCGTATTAAAGCGACGAGCCGTTTATAAAAGTAAGCTTATATCCTTCGGCCTAAGGTATTTAGTAATAACGGAGATGATCTCGTTTAAGAGATATAATACTAACCTTTCAAGCACGTGGAATAAATCTCTTTAGATACTATTTAAGGTGCAAGTAATTCTAGGTAAGAAGGTGTAGTCGGGCGTATTAAAGGTACTAAGCTATAATAATAATTATAGATCGGGCTTAGCATTACTACGGCCTGGGGGTGCCGCCTTAGGGGGCTCTACCCGCTAGGGCTGCGTAAACTCTATACGGCGCAAATCATCGCGACTACAGCCTATAACGTACCCTTTCTTAGGAACGAGGCGTATTACTAGAGAGTATTATAGTTATCTTTCTGATAATAACGTCTAGGTCGTTGAGCTTTAAGCTCCCGGAGGAACTAGGAAGTTAAATCTCGCGATTCGTGTTCCTCCCTAATAGAACCTCACTTCTCTTTATTTATCGGCAGATCTACCACGAGGTCCTAAGGTTTATATACGAAGAACTCCTCTTTTTAAGCCTCGTCCTCGATCTTCTAGAACTATCTCAAAGTTTATCTTAGTAGCATTATTGGAGAATCTGGCGATAGTATAAGAGATATCTATATAGATCCGGTAACGCCGTTAAATCTCGGCCGTAATATAGGAGCAAGGTCTCTCGCTTACGGAGGGGAGGCTTACAGGCCCTAAAAAGCTTTAGATAGACGCCTATTAACTATACGACTCGTGCTAAGTTAGAACCTATAACTAATAACGCGTTAAAAAAATAAACCGGAGTACGGACGATACTATAAAACTAGAGCAGGAGGGTATTAATATTAGATGTAGAGGAAGCCGGAGCTCGAGGGAGCAAGAAGTGGAGCTTAATATGGAGGCCTTAAAATTAGTTCCCCTCCACCGAAAGCTGCGCGAATAAGACCTTCTAGAAAGAAAACACTTAGAGCGCTAGTCTAACGGCAGTTCTCTTTTAGTTCGCTTTCTAGTCATTTGGCGATATCGATGATGATGACATCCCCGCTTAGTAGTACTAGTACCACGCTCTATACTTTACTAGAAGTAGTACGACACGCCTAAGGGCTCTCGCTACGAAACTTTCTAGCGTTACTTATTACGTCGGCGGCCGTATTTACTACTAAAGTCTACGTGTTTATCCTCCTAAAGGATAGACTTAAATAAATCTAGTAAGTCCTAGTTAACTTATAAGCGTAAAGATACTAAGTCGGTATACTAGTTAACCTCGAACTTATCTTGCGCCTAAAGGATAATATAATATTTAACGTCCTTTAGGTATAATATCCTAGATTCCACGTCTATTCCAGCTTCCTAACAGTATTATTTTATAATACTCTAGCCTAGATGCTTTCTTCTTCGTCTAATATATTCGTACTCTTCTTACTATCTTTATTAGCCTCTCAGCCATCGTTATACTAAGCCTCGTCCCCCTAAATTTACTCGGTAGTAATAATGCTATAGGTCGGACCTAAGGTCTTGATAGGTATAGCTAGGCGAATATCGGGCTCGATTACACGGTATCCTACTAGGCCTATTTAGTAATAGCCTTGCTTATAATCGTATTTATATATTATACTATCTATATCGAATTACTTTTTTACGTTCACGTCCGTAATTCTTACCTAGCGTTACCTACGCATCATCTCTTAGAGGCCGCTAACACGATTCTAGTAACCGATATTCCCGAGAAAGACCTTCCGGTATTAGAGGATATATACGGTATATTCCCCGGTAGAGTTTATTCCGTCTAGATTAATCGAGATCTCTCTACTCTATTAAAGAAGATTTAAGAGCGAAAAAAGCTCGTTACTATACTAGAAGCCGCGGAGACCAGCCTTATTATATCGGTAATAAAGTCTTTCCGTTAAGGTAATAGCCACGAGCTTATATAATTAAGTGGAGCGGATACCGAAAAGGAAGGACTATTATAGAAGCGCTATTTAAAGGAGAAGGATCGTAATTATATATATATTCCCCGATAAGGATACACCTAGATACTAGTAATTCCTATTATTAGAAGAAGAGTTAATACTATCTATTACTACCTAGGCGAGCTAGCACGAATAAATAAGGAGATTAAGGCAGACCTAGCGGAGCTAGCTGAGTTCGAATTAAATAGAGGAGATTTAAGTAAGTATTTATAAATAAACTCCGCCTTTATATAATTTAACACTTAATCCGCCGCGTATATAGCCTATTAAACTCTCTTAAACTCCGACCCTCTATACTTATCAGCCCGATATATTAACGTTTCTATACGAGAATTAAGATAGAGTACTCTATCTTAATAATAGTAGAATCGATATATACGGAGTAGGTTAGTATAGATCGCTATCGCTTCCCTTCTTATAATATAGGCGATACCCGTCGCATTTACGGGTTTCCTGTCCTAAATTACTACCCTCGGAGACTCCGTATTATAGCTTTACTAGATATCTAGTACTCCGGCGTGGCTGAGTGGGATTATCTAAGGTGTGCTACTATAGTTAATATTAGTAGCACTAAACGTATTACTACCGCTAGTCCTACGCATTATTACGGGTTAGTAAGGTCTATTAACGGAGATAATAGTCGAGCTATCTCTATAGAAATACTATTTCATCTTTCTCTTTACGTAAAATTTTCTTATAGTATTACTTTTATCTAGTATTACGGCCATCGCTTAAGAACTCCTCTATAGCCCGAAATCTACACCCGTACTATTAGCTAGAAACCTGCCTAAGGCGAGTAACTACTTTTTCTCCTATCTTACTTTATAAGGTCTTTTAATAAGTACAGGTACCTTCTTATAAGCCGGAGGTCTAATTAACTGGCTTATCCTCGCCCCGTAAACGGATCGTATACCGAGATAGAAGTAGGAGAGATAGATAGGTTTACCGGAGATTCGATAGGGTATATTCTACCCTCTTTACACGAACCTCGCATATATTAGTAAGACGCTCGTATCTTTATCGACGCTTCTACTAATAAATTAGGCTTAACCTACTCTATTATCGCTCCCCTAATACTCCCGTTTAGCGTCGCTACCTTCAGCTTGTTTTAGTTTATATTCCGTTATAACCTACTCTACGTGTCGGCTTTTCCGTATAATACTAGAGGTTAACTTTATCTAACTACTTTAAAGTAACTCTTTATAAGGGTATATATAATAGAATTATACCTAATAGGCCTTTTCCTATCTATTCGCGATGATCGGGGTGTTTTTACCGGTATTAGTCAGGTTATAGTTATAATACTTACTATAATATTAACGGTTATTTACTAACTACTTCTAGGAAATATCTTCTCCTTAATTCTCAAATATCTACCTGCCTTCCCGAAAGACAGGGAGGATAAGGGAGGAGAATTGAATTGGAATTACTCCTTAGCACCTGCGCTCGATTATTTACGACACCTAGGGCACACCTACTATAACTAGATAAGGCCTTCTAAGGAAATCCCCTAAGATCTCTGAGAAAGTATTAACGAGCTCGCATATAACGAACTCGACGTAATAGATCGGCGTAGGTATAAATACGAGGCTACTAACTATCGCAGCCCTATTATATAGATTCTAAAGGACGAGCTTGGAATTAGCGAAGATAAGATCGCCTACGCTAAAGACTACGCTTTAGATATTAGAATTAGTAATAAATTTATAGACCTTAATATTAAAGGGTATATAATAATTTCGTAGAATATATCTAATACTAATATCGTTTAATAGATAAGGTCTAAAGCTATTTTATATTTCTTAGTCAGCGTTTACGGCTAGCCTACAGAGTATATTAAGAGCTACGCCGATAGTTAAACCTTTAAATAGCCTAGATATAGACGGTTAGGTTAGCTATTATATATTTCACAGCCTTATTTATACTAGCTTTACTTTAAAGATAGTAACCTTTAGCTACCTCTAATATTCTACTTGTATTTAACTTTCTATCTCTGTAATAAATAATCGGTTAACCTGATTACTATTTCTCGTTAGCAGTTTATACGGTCCGAAGCGTTTCGCCTACTTTACTTTCCCCTTAGCTTCTTACCGTAAAGTAAGTAATCGATAGTATTAAATTACGCTAACGAGGAGTATAGAATAGAGGTTCGCTTTTAGATACTATAGTTTAAAAGAGGCCCCTGTTATAGATACTAATATCTAGAGCCGATTATAGATACTACCGCGAATTTAGATCCTAAATTAATAAGATATAGACTCTTAATCTACCGAAAAAGTTCGTAGATATTCGGAGTCTCTTAGGAAATGACTATTTATAGATATCTTAATATCTATAATAGATACTCGAACTCTTAAAGTAAGGCTGTCTAGTATATCCTTTAAAAGATTACTAACGTTCTTCCTAGTTTAAACGCTCTCTTAGGAGTTTACTAGAGGAATTAAATCTTAAAGAGGATAATAATATAAACTATAAGATTATTAATATCCTCTAGACGTAGATTTAGCGACTCTCTAGGAAAGGGCGAGAAACCGAAAAGGTCTTATAGCCTCTACCGGCTTATCTATAGCTAAATACTACGCTTAACACGACTCCGCTAAATAATAAAGTAGGGCTAGTCTCTACTTAAACTATCTATCCGTAAAATAAAGTTGATATTAGTACGACTCCTAGTAATTATATAAACCTAGATAGTAAAAATTCTTTAACGGCGGGTCTAATAGTATCTACTTAAGAAGATTTATAAGATACCTTATTATATATATTAATAGATAATATCGAGATAAGCTACACCGAATCCTCTCTAGTAGTAAACCCGCTAGGTAATTCCCCCTAAACTATTTACTCTAGTAATACTTACTAATAACGGGAGATATTACGAATAATATAAAGTAGGAGCTATAGGAGGTCGCTAGTATTATAAACGAAGCTTATCGAATCATTATATTTATAGGCGCCGGGATAAGTACTAATTGCGGTATACCGGTAAGTATTAATCTCTACTTCTAACTATCTTTAGATAATAGTAATAATTATCCAGGACTTTTAGTCTAAGACTAGCCTTTATAAGACGAATCGAGGTCTTTTTAAGAGAGAAGTACTCGATAATAAAGAAAGACGGAAAGAATTATATAAATACTTAATCGAAATAAGGAATAAAGCGAAATCTAAAGATCTAGTTTAAACGGATACGTATCGATTCCTCTAAGTCCTTTAAAGATCTAGAAAGCTCTAAAGATATTATACCTAGAATCTAGATAGACTAGAGATAAGGGCTAGTTTAAATACTAATATCGAGTCTAAAGACTACGACGTGATCTAGTTATATAGTAACCTTAACTCCTTTAGGTGCTCTTATTATAGCTATTTTATAAGCTGGGATAGCGTGCGTAAGACTACTCTTACTTCCGGAGAGATCGTATTATATCCTGAATGCGCGTTAAAGGTAGAAGAACGGCGGAGAAGGGGAGAGAGAATAAATATCCACGTTAGATATTTACGACCTAATATTATCCTCTACCACGATATTAATAATCCTCTAAGTAAGGTAAAAGCGAGGATTATTAATAAAGACGCGGATTTAACGCCGGATAACCTCCTAGTCGTTAGTATATTATTAGCTATTAACGGTCCGAGGTACGAGCTTAAGAATAAGCTAATTCCGGCGGTATATTAGAAGGGTAGGAAGGTAATATACGTTAATAATAATCCTCCCTTAAAGGTATTCTCTAAGCTCGTAGTCGATTATATATTCGAAATGGACTGCGATTACTAGGTACGAGACCTTACTATACGCGAACCTTCCTTATAAGAAGATAAGGCGGGATAGTATTCCTAGTATCTCTCCTATAACTTCGACTTTTAGCTAAAGGCGGTAACTATTAATAAAGTAATTAAAGAGGCTAAGCTTAAACTAATCTCTATTAGGGATTATTCCGATATATAGTTTAGAACTAGAATAAAGAAAGAAGTAAGAGAAGACTTAAGTCCCTTTCTCCCCTTGAATTAGCTTTTAACGTCCCCGCTTATATATATTTTATCGCTTTTTAGATAGGGCGAATCTACGACAGTCCTATATAGTAAGTATACGGAACTAGATATAAATAATATTTAAAAAAGAAAGGAGATACTAGACGGGCTTATATAGCTAATCGGACGGAAATATACACGTATAATTATTCCGTATAACCCCAGCGATTACTAGATCCTAATCGTGGTAGATATTCCGATCCGAACTATAAGCTACTATAGCTTACTACCTAGGTATTACCTAGGTAATTATTATGAATTTATGGGGGCGTAGATAAAGCGAGTCGGTGAGAAACTTAGTTAAGACTATTCCACGTGGAGTCCTCCTATTAAAGGCGTAAGTACACTCTCCTATTTAATAAGCCTAGTTAGCTTATAACTTTATAGAGTTTATATTAATAGACGAATGGCTCGGACTACGGGATATATCTTTTAGAGAATGCGAGGCGCCTTAGCTAAGGCGAGGTTATTAACGGAGCGCTAATTAAGGCGGATAGCTTAAGGGTTTTTTATACCGAATTATTATTAGCGAGGTCTCTTTACGAAGCTAGCGAGTAGACTATACTAAAGAGCGTATTATATCCGGAAACCTTAAGGTTATAATAGGTTAGTACTACGCCTCGCTCCTACGCATTTAATCTCGACTCTATACGAGTTAAATAAAGGAAATTATAGATTAAAGAGGTTAAAGCTTAGACTACTCGTGTTAATAAAAGCGACTCTAATAAGGATAAGGGTAGTACTCGGCGGCTAGATCTTACAGTAATAAAAGCTAGTATCTCAACCCTCTTTAAGTCGTCCCCTTTATGCCTATAGATAAAGTACCTAGAGCGCTTCGCTAACTACCGTCTCTAAAGAAGTAAAGCCCTAATAGGATATATACGGGCTTCTCGTCTTCTCTAGATAGTAGCGGCGTTCGCCTATCCCGAGTATTTCGTCGCCTTAAAGGAGGCTGTCGCTTATTACCGCGTGCTAGCACCGGAGGAAGTTATATAGGTACTACTTGACTTATTAAGCTACCTGTATACGGTAGGCGTTTAGATAGAACGTCTTAGACTAATTAATATTATCCTTTAACGCTTTATACGCGCTTACTTTACCTTACTAATTAATAAAGGGACGGATCTTTTCTAAGACCGATCTAGGTATATAGTGTTCTAAACTAGAGGTATAATAACTAAATCTCTTAAAGCTATAGTAGTTAAGATATATCTAAAGATAAAAGGATAGGACTTATCTACTAATCCTACTAAATAATCCGCATTTAGGGAAGTTTAACGTAATCTAAGGAGGTAGAGATAGGAAGGAGCTATTTAGTCTTTAATCTAAAATCGATTCTCCTCTCTCGCTCTCCTCGCTCTAGTACCGCATTATATTTAAATACTACCTGCTTTTTAGAGTATTTCGGGATCTTTATAAGTATTAACGACGAGGTTTAATTGGTATTAACTAATCTACGGCAGCTTTTAAACCGAAATTCTATTTAACGCTCGGGCTCTCTTTATTAATACTCTCGCCGAGCTTCGCCTATAACTTTAGAGCTATATCCCTAAGCTAGTACACCTCTTTAACGTCTTTTCTAGCCTGACTAAGCTAAAAACCCGCTAATTCAAGATAGAGCTAGCTGCTGACGATGAAATTTAGAATGCCGCTCCGGGGTTAATACTACTAGTGGATGCTTTTAACTACGTAGACGAAGGAATAATCTACTCTCTAGGTCTATAAGATAATTAACTCTCTATTAATAGCATCCCAGTCTTAGTATAACTAGATTCCCTGCATTTAAAGAGAAAGATTAATGCGGCTAGGCTTCCCGTAGGCGATTTATAAGAGCTAAAGCACTTAATCCCGGAGAAGGATTTTATAACTAAGACTTAGATATTCTAAGAGTAAGCGCTCCTCGAGTTATTTAGGATGGAAGCCCTACCACGTTAAAAGAATCGCATCCGAATTTAGCTCCCTTCTAGATATAGCTCTTAGCTCCGGTTTAAAAGGCCCTATTACTCCTCCTATTTAAATATATATTATTAAGTTATTTACTTAAATTAATATTATAAATCTCGGAGATCTCCTTATTTTCAAGTTTTCCGAATTAGTGTCTGAAGTTAATATACCTAGTACGGTGGAAACGTAGGTATAACTATAGAGTTATCTAAGTTTAGGAAGGTATTCTAGGATATACCTAAATGTCGAACTATACTTATATACTACCTCTCCGGCGGTAATTTAATCGTACTACGAGAGGCGGTCGGCTTCTAGCTCTCGGATAGGGAAAAGAGAGTATATCTAAGCTTGCTATAGGACGTATTCGAGCATATAAAATAGAGTAAGGACACGGGAGGAGTTACTATAATAGGACGAGGCCTGGAATTCCGCCGAGCTAAAGCACTTATGCGAGAATCTGCTATTATATACTAGAAAGGGGTGGTCCCTTTTATAATTATAATTCAAGCATCTTTTAATCGCGAGAACCTCGTCCCCTAGATTAAGTAGGCCTTATCGAGTATAATACGGTCTACTAAGATAACTATTACGGAAGCGGCTAGACGTCTAAACTCGTAGGATATAACGCATATTACTACTATTAAAGGGCTCGTAGCTAGTATTAAGATCTCTGTTCTAATTATAACTTTAGCGTAAGAGTCACCTTAAAACCAGCTAGGAACTATAACTATAGATAGAACTACTACTATATCTATCTTTCAGCCGGCGCTTAAAGACGTTACTCGGATCGTAATTATAAAAGTAGAATCGAACTCTATTAGATACGAGACGGCGAATATCGCCGCTTATAAAACTAAGGATACTTTTATTATATATATGTTTAGGCCTTAGTTTATAACTAATATCTCACTTATATATAAAACGCCTTTAGAAGGACCGAGATACGATTAGCCTAATAGTCCTTAGGTATTTACGCGTATAATCGACATTTACTTACTTATAAAGCTAGGTTCAATGTATACGGCTTAGTAAAGGAGGAATGTACGTCGAGGATAGTAAGTATCTCGCTTAATAGCGTATCGTTTATAAGAAGAGCGTATTACTAGGGATTTATATAATTTCCCTATAAAATAATAGTTATAACGCCTAGGCTAGATAGCCGTTTAGGTAATTACTTAATTATACCTAACTTATAATTTTATTCCCCGTTATATAATTATCCTCTCTTTATTTATTAGTTAATAATATCGCCGTCTTCTATAGTCCTACTACTCTACCTCTTGTCACCCTACTCTAGTACCGGCGCCTAGCTCTAGTTCTAGCTCCCTACTCTAGTTCTAACTCGTTGCTCCAGTTCTAGCTTCCTACTCTAATTCTAATACCTTGCTCTAACTCAGGTACCCTACTCCGCTTCTAATACCCCTTTAATTCTAGCACCCTACTTTAGTTCGGTACGGCGTAATTAGAGCGGTTCGCTACCTAATATTCCGCCTCTCCTAGAGAGTTTGTCCTAGGGGCATCCTCCTGGGACTAAGAGGTAGCTACGATAAGCTAGTACTAGGTTAATAATAGTCAAGCCTTATTAATAGTCCTAGGAGAATCGGCTTAAGACAGATCTCCTAGGATAAATAGCGGTGCTAGCCACGATGCCAGAATATAAGGTAGGGCGTTAGGGGTAGGACTAGGGTATTAGAATTAGAGCGAGGTACTAGAATTAGATGCTCGGATTCTCCTAGGTAATTTCTCTCGGGAATAATCGCCTAGGCCTTGAGCTAGCTTAAATAAGCTAATATTAGATTAGTTTAACTTAAGGTATTTAAAGCTCTTAGAAGGATAGGCTTAGGAGATCTCCCCTAGGAAATATAGTGGTAGTTAGCGAGCTCTTATTCCTATATCAGGAGGGAAAACTAATAGTCTCTTCTACTCTAATCCCTAATCGCATCAATTTATTTCAGCATAGAAGAGTATACGAATAAAGGGAAACCCTCTAATAGTAAGGTCTATCGGAAGATACGTAACTATTAGTCCCAAAAGTAGTCCAGTTTAGAAATGCGATGGTAGACTTGTCTCTCTCTATATAGAGCTAGAAATTTAAAATAACTACTCCGGTATAGGAAATTTACCCTCGCATTTAATGCTTTCTTCGAGATACCTACGCTCTTAACCGGGATGAGAATTAGTACCCTATATAAGATATTCGCGATAAGATGTAATAAGGTATACGTTCCGTCGCCGACCTTACGAATATACTTATTAATTGCTAGGAAATCCTATATTATCTTTATTATACTAAATAATTCTAGTCTAACCTACTTTAGTAAGATAAGACCGCGATAGCTAAGGTAGACTAAGCTACTATAGAATTATTATAATTCACCGCGTTATAAGTATTAACGCTAGATACTAAGATTCTACGTGGTAAACTACTAGGGGGGGAAATCTTTTACCGTTTTAGCTAATAAGAACGTAAAGGGATCTAGATTAGGTTATAGTCCTTTAAGGGTCTAGTTCCTTCTCTATTCAAGTTCTTCGAGAACGCTAAATGCCTTGAGGTATAGGCCGACTATTTAAAATAGCTGGTATATATAAGCCCTCGGGAAACTCTCTCTACGGTAATAAATAAGATCTATACTAGTATAAATCAGAGCGTAGACTCGGCTCTAGTACAGGAAAACGAGACTACGTTTAAGTCTATACTAGTAAACTCCGCTCGTTAAATAGACCTAGGATATCGATAATTATACGCCTTCGCCATGCGCTATTACTATAAAGTCCTAAAAAAGCCTAGCGGGAAGGACCTTCTAGTAAAGCTAAGGGCTATATTAGATACTATAATATCGCGCGAGATAGCTAATCTTACTAATTATTTAGGGTTTAAGTCGTCCGAGATCGCCGAGTTAAAGTAATTCCTAAAGTCAGTAGACCTAACGATAGTAAGAGGAAACGAAAGGCCTACGCTTGTAACGGATAGTCTAGGGGAACCTAGAAAAGATAGATACGGAACGCTATATATTTAAAATTACGAAGAGGACCGCAAGTTTTTATATATTACTTATTTACATGACGATAGGGATAAATAATCCGAGGGTATTACGTCCTACTTCAGGCTTAGATCCACGTACTTAAAGTTCTATAGGATACTAGATAACTCTAACCTACGACACTATCTTATTACAGCTATAAGAGAATTATTATCCCTAGCTTTCCGTCTAACTTAATCGGTTAATTCGCTATGAGAAGATCCGACTCGAGGGGCTAAGTATATAAAGGTGGACGGGGAATAAATAGAAGACATAATAATATAAGATAGAAAGGGAGAGGGAGAGGAATAAAGGCCTCCGTTCTAAGTAGAAGGTGCCCTTATATAAGAAGTAACGATATAACGACAAAAACTCTTATCCGACGCAGGCGAGCTTAATAAAAAAGAATATAAATAAGAATAATATCGGTAGAAGCTTACGGAGGACGTAAGTATACTCGTAGAAGAGGAGTAAAGACTAGAATAAAAACGATAAAAGCTCTTATCCGACGCAAGTACACTTAAAAAATAAGAGTAATAGCAAGAACTTTATCGATAGTAACTTATATTAAACGCAGGTATAATCGGAGAATAGGAGTAGGAGTAAGAATAGCGATAATAAAAGCTCTTATCTGATATAAACGTACTTAAATAGCAAGAATAAGAATAAGAATAGTACCGATAGAAGATTTTAAGGGATGCAAGCGTATTTTATAAATAAGATTAGGAATAAGAATAGTAATAATAGAGGCTTTTATCTGACGTTAGCACGCTAGAAAACTAAGAGTAAGAGTCCTAGTAGAAGCTTATAGGTAACGCAGATACACTTAGAGAACGAGAGTAAGAATAAGAACGATAACGATAAAAGCTCTTGTCCGATATAAGTACGCTTGAAAAGCAAGAGTAAGAGTAAGAATAATACTAATAGAAGCTTATAAAGGACGTAATTACACTTAGAGAATAAGAGTAAGAATAAGAGCGAGGAAGATAAAAGCTTATCTCCGACGTAAACGCGCTAAAAGAACGCGAGCGAGAGTAAGAATAGATATACTATAAGCTTACGGGAGACGCCGATACCCTTAGAGAGTAAGAGTAAAAGCGAGAGGAATAACGTCAAACTCTTACGAGGGAAGAAAAAGAGCTATTTAATTAAAAATAAAAGTAGGAGGAAAAATAATAAATACTCGCGGCGGACGCAAGCGAGCTAGTTTTATAAGAGTAAAAGTAAGAGGAATAATAAAACGCTCTCGCAGCGGTCGCGGACGAGCTTATAAGCTAAGAGTAAAGGTAAAAAGAAGAGTAATAAAAGCTTACGGAGTTTGTAAGCGATCTTAGGAAATAAGGACTAAGGTAAAACGAATAGTAAAAAAAGCTTACGGTAGATATTAGCGAGCTATATAAATAAGAGAAACGCTATAAGTTAAAGAGGGATAAATTAAAATAGAAACGAGAGTAAAAGAGCGTAGAGCTAAAGGTATTAGGGAGTAAGTAGGATGAGTTAGGAATAATCTAGGAGAGAGACGAGCGAGATATAGGAGAGCTATAAAGATAAGGTTAAGAAGAACTAGTAGATCTTAAATCGCTATCTCCCTTAGAGTTTAAGTACGGAGGAATATATGCCGATTAAAGTACACCTAAAGTACGAGCGAAGAACTATTTAATAGACGCCGTTAAGAAAGGTGGTACTTAAGTAAATATTTCAGCACCTAAAGATGAAAATAATTTGGTATAAGAGCACGGACTATAATAGGATAGAGCGTAAGTAAAGGGCTAAGAGGAGAGGCTAACGGAGGAAGCCTAAGAGGATAGATCATATAAGCCTGAGGCCTAAGAGACGGGCTAAGAGTATAGAGTATAAGAGGGGGGTAATAAGTACTAAACGCAAGAGGACGGGTAAGAAGGTAGAGCCTACGGGAATAAAGCCTACGAGGATAGAGCCTACGAGGATAGAGTATATAAGGATAGAGTATATAAGGATGCAGTATATAATAATAAGGCCTAAGGCGGCAGGTAAGCGGACGAAGTCTAAGAGATTTTATAGGAGGATAAAGTATATAAGGCAGGGCAAGATAGTGGTACGTATAAGGATGACGTACGAGAGTATTAAACACGGAAGCGACGAGTAATAGCTAAAGAGAGCGACGATAGTATAGCACTTCGAGTATAATAGTTACGGTTAGGGCGAAAACCTGTAGAGAAGGGTAAGTATTAGCGGCTTAATAGATTTAGGTTATTAAATTATAATATAAACCCTAAAGGTAACACTTTAATAGATAATACTAAAGAGGGAGAGAACACTCCTATATAAAAGGAAAAGCCCTAGACGTACCGCCGGTAATAAAGACAGGATTTATAGGTATAGTAAAGGGCTATAAACGTAACGATAGTAGTAATAACGTAAAATACAAACGGTTTAACGGGGCTTACTTCTAATTTTACTTATAAAGGCTTATAGGCGCCCTCTCGGGCTATATAGTCTGTAATATTAAATAGATACGGATATATATTATCAAGCTTTATAACGTCCGTCCCTATATTACGAGACGTACCCCGTCGCGAGATAAACCCCAGGTACTTTGATTTTAAGCGACTCTAATTTGTAAACGCATGGAAATCTCCCGTAGTATTATATTAGTCTTATAATGCGGCTAATCCTAAACAGTTCTATAACTAGCTACTAGAAATTTACATTCTTATTATCGCCGCCCCCCTAATTTACGGCGAGCCTTATTTTTATAGTGTAATTATACTTATCCGCTATAGTTCTACTATCAAGCTTTTATTATTATCGGAACTTATAAGTAATCTTTATTCGAGCCTTAGAATTCTATAAGGAGGCTAAGAAGTTATTATCAGCCTTATAGCGGCTGTAAGGCGCTATATAATACGACCTCGCTATATTAGTTAGTACACTTAATTACGCGATTAAGGATCCTTTACCTAGGTAAGAAAACTCGGTATACCCCGCGTAAGGAATACGTTATATTTTACCTTAATAAATAAGCGTAATCTTAATCGTAGCTAAAGCCTATAGCTACGAATTTTCTCGCCTATTATTAAGCCTAAGGAACCGAAAAATCATCCTTATAATCGTAACTAAAACTACTGAAATTTTAACGCGTGTGTAATACTTTTCTATTCCTAATACTATAATCTACTTTATAGCTTCTTCTCTTTCCCTACTTCGTGACCGGTTTTCTAGTACTTACGTTAATTTTAATTCATCGCGCCTTAGGCTTTATTAACCTCGGCTAGCTCTACCCTTCCTTTCCTTTATATCGCGCTTTCGCCGCGCCGTAATAATATCTTCGTAAATTTAAACCTTTATAGTACCTACTATAGTCGCCTTAGTTAATCTAAGAGTAACTCTTTTATTATTCTACTTAAATAGTATTACGTTCTCGTCTAAGAAAATCGCGCGGTTAGAGAAAGCCTTATTATATAGTATTCGTCACCTTTTAACGCCTTATATAAGATCCCTATCAACCGTTTCTCCCTATATAATACCCTTCTTAGTATCTATACATACGGATTTAAGGGCATCTGAGGTTATAGGGGTTTAGAGGGGTTATATTAGTAATAGAGGGACATCTATCTTAATAATAGCGGCGGTTGAATTTCTCGTAGCACCCCGCTTCGGATTAAAAGGCCGAAGCCCTGTCTTAGACTAGCCGGAAATAATATTTCGGCGCCTAAGCTATTTTCTATATAATAGCCGAACCTATTAAGAGCTACTAGATTATTATTTATTAGTATAGTTATAGGCTTAATTGTAATAATAAGTTAGCTCTAATATTTAGTATAACTTAATTATTATCCTCTCTACTAGGTCTTATATATAATCCTAATTTATTAGCTCGCTAGACTAGCGTTTAAACAGTGCCAAGCCTTTACCCTACCCTGTACTTCGCCTTACTTCTAATTAGGCTGGCGTCCTAGTTAAGACGTTCGACTAATATCCCTTATTAACGCTATATAATTATCGGCTATTAGTAGGAGTCTAATTAGACGAAATGCTAGGCGTTAACCGAATCGGTCTTACTAAGCTTTCTAATAGCGAAGATACTAGAGGCTATTTACTATAAAGTAAGAGAGTAAAGTATAAGGCTTATAGATTAGAGATATGCTTATATTAACAGAAAATAGCATCGTTCTTATATATAGCTTAAGGGGATATCTATTTCAGATATAGGCGAGTAATATATAAGTAGGCGACGACCGCGTAGTCGGCCCGTCAAGTCGGCGCTAATATATCAGCTCTTTTTTTAAATCTATAACTCCCCCTTTAGAAAGTAATAGTAGCTAAAAAACTGCAACCTTACGACCGTAACAGGTCTTCTAGCCTAAAGAATATCTCGCTAAGGATATTTCTTAAGTAAGAGTATAGATATACGGATATAACGCGGATGTTATTAGGGGTCTATTCTAAGCGAATAATAAGAATAGCGTATCGGGATATAGGCGCGACCTTAGGGTTCGACTCGAGCGTAATATAGATAATAAGGTGGACCTATTTTTCTTTAAAGGGCCGGTATAAAAGGCTTATTATATATCAGGATCCTATTATTTTCGTAGCGTATAGCCTTAGCGGTATTATTATTAAAGATATAAGATAATAGCGCTACCCCTAATTTAAATAATATATAGTCTTGACTATTATTATAGGTATTATAGAGATCCGAAGCGGGTCGCGAGCGAACGAGACTCGTCGTCTTCCTAGGGACGCCGTATTAAGGTAGTACTCTAGCGAGCTAGGGAGAGATCGCATCGAACCTTACTCGACTTACGCTGTAAGACTCGTAAAAGAAAATCGTCGAGACTCTAGAGGTAGATAGCGAAGTACTAGATAATATCTACGAGTAATTTATCGAGATAGTATTTAAATATAGCATCCGTATTTATTCCTTCTAGGAGGGGCAAGGGATATTCGGAATTAAAGGGCTAGATAGAAAGGTACGCTGTCCGTCTCTTAAATATACTATTAGTAATTATACTAATCTATATAGGAAAATCTAGGTAGTTAGCGATTTCTCGTTAAAGCTCGGTTTACTTATAATTAAGAGAGTTAAAAGTATTAATACGAATTATATGTAAATAGCCTAGTATAAAGACTAGTTAGATGAAAGCTATCGCTTTATCGCGGGGGTATTAAAGTAGTTCTTAAAGAATATAAATCTAGATACGAATTCGCCGGTCAGGCTATCTACGTATAAGTAGCGAGAAATATTTATAGAAGTATACGAAGTTTATTAGTATTTATTAAGACTCGTTATCTCTAGCCGTTTATAGGCTACTAACGAATTGCAGCTAGCTCTACGACCTCGTCTTCTTACCTTCTCTTCCTCCGGAATCGGCGTTTTATCGGCAGGACCGAAAAGTTAAAAGAGCTAGAAAAGAGGCTTATAATCCGTAGGGACTACTAGAAGCTAGCCGTCGTAGGCCTTAGCGGAGTAGGAAAGACGTAGGTAGCGCTAGAGCTTATCTATACTATTAAGGAGCGTTAGCCTACGTACTCGATTTACTAGGTGCCGGCTATAAGCGGCGAGAGCTTTAAGTAAGTATATAGAGACATCGCGACTTAATACTCTATCCCGCTAAATCTAACGGAGGAGGACCTAAAGGAGTTAGTACGGCGGTACTTAAATAGCGGCGCGGCCGGTAAATAGCTACTTGTTATTAATAATATAGACGACTAAAAAGTTCTATTTAGGGTATTAGGTAAAGTAGGAGGCGTAACGAGTTATCTGCCTGAGAGCGAGAATAGATTAACTTTATTTACTACGCGCTATAAAGAGATAGCGGTATCTCTAGCAGGTAGTAAGATTATAGAAATCTAGGAGATGGATTATTAAGAAGTAGAATCTTTTCTAACTATCTTATTAACTTAGAAAGACTTACTTAACAACCGAGCTATCGCTACGGAGTTATTAAATAAGCTAATATTCTTACTACTAGTAATCGCGTAAGCGGCGGCATATCTTAACGTGATATAAATCTCTATTCGAGAATATCTCTCTCTTTTACGGAGTATAGAATAAGATATAATTAGCCTTTTAAGCCGAGAATTCCGCGATAACACGCGATATAGGAACTTAAGGAATACCGTTACTACGACGTAGTTAGTTTTATTTAATTAGATCCGCCGATTAAATTCTCTTATAGTAGATCTTTTATCCTTTATATCGTGTATCGAGAATAAAGCGATTCCTCGGTCGATACTACCTACCGTAGAGCTAGAGGAGCGTATAGTACATGCTATTAGTACCCTCCGTGCATATGCTTTTATAATAAAACGGGGTAATATAGATATTTACGATATATATCGGCTCGTCCACTTAGTAATAAAGGTATAGTTAGATAAGTAGGATACTTTACTAAAGGTAAAAGAAGAGGCGGCTATACACCTTATATAGATCTTTCCTTTAGACGACTATACTAATCGGGCTACCTAGCGGGAATACTTCCCTTATACTTTTTAGTCTCTCCGGAATACTAAAGCGCTAGATATTAAGGCGAGGTCCGACTTATCTATAGCCGTTAGAAGATGTCTTCGAGTTAATAGACGCGTTAGAGAAGCCGTCGTTTAACTATCCGAGTGTTTCTTATAGAGGTAGGGCTGGTTCCTAGTAGATAATCCCTCTTAACTAATATCGTAGCATATACTCGTAATAGTATATCAGGTAGACGGGTAGGTATTAAAGGTAGTTAAGCTACTTAAATAGGTCGTCGTAATATAGGAAAAGGTGCTTAAAGAAGATTATCCCTCTTAACTAGCGTCGTAGTATATACTCGTAAGCGTATATCGGGTAGACGGGTAGATATTAAAGGTAGTCAAGCTACTTGAACAGGTCGTCGTAATAAAGGAAAAGGTACTTAAAGAAGATTATCCCTCTTAACTAGTATTATAATATAAGCTTATAAGCGTATATCGGGTAGACTAGTAGGTATTAAAGGTAGTTAAGCTACTTAAATAGGTCGTCGTAATAAAGGAAAAGGTGCTTAAAGAAGATTATCCCGACCGACTAGCGTCGTAGTATAATCTCGTAGTAGTATATTAGGTAGACGGGTAGGTGTTAAAAGTAGTCAAGCTACTTAAACAGGTCGTCGTAATAGAAGAAAAGGCGCTTAAAGAAGATTATCCCGACGGACTAGTCTTAAAACATACGCTTCTAAGTTTATATATATAGTAATATTCTAATTAAGAGCGTTAAATTAAAACTAGTAAATAGTACTAAATTTAATACTCTATAAAGCTAGTTATAAGACCTAGAATAATATCGATAAAAAATAGAAGAACTAATACTTACTAGGAGAAAAGACAAGGGATTTATAGTAGTAGTATAATCCTTTTAGCCTGTATATAGGGGGGAATATAAGAATTATATTTATCTAGAAAGGAGGGGTAATATAAATTATAATATTAACCTATAAATTTAGTCCTAATACTAACTTAAAGAAATATATTTAAAAGATACGGTATACTAGTATTTACTAACTACTAATTTTTCTTAACGAGAATATAATACTTTACATGTAGATTAATAAGAAAACCTATCGTAAATTAACCGAGGTAACTATCTTAAGTAGTACGAAATTTTAAGTTTATAAATATATAGTTAAGGCATAGTAAAAGCGTAAAGTAAAGGAAGCTGAGGTAGAAGTAAGTCGAGATTAATAATATTTAAAGCGCAAACTATTAATATCTACGTAAGTCTTAGGGAAAAGGACACGTAGTCGGGAAAGAGAAGAAGCTATAAAATAGATTACGGCGTTAGGATTAGATAATTTCTACTCTATTTTAAGATTTAAATACTTTAAGCATAAAGATAAGGTTTATATTTTCAGTATAGCGGGATTTTCGCTTCGCTGGGATACCTTATAACTAGTTACGACCCGCGCGAGCCTCCCTCTATTATACGGCGCTCTTATCTTCCGCATTCTCCGCTACTATATCCGCGCTACTAGGGCTCTCCATAGTTCTAGCGTAATTCCATCCTCTTTAACGACTAAGAGGCCGCGCTAAGTATAAAGAAAAGCGGGCACGTAACTCCCTATAAATACTTCTAGAACTTACAGCGATACGCTATAGTTATCCTAGAAGCTATATTAAAAAGGGGATAGCTTTAAAGAATACTAAAAGTACGGTATCTTATAAGTAAGCTAATAGATACTAAGGTACGCTAAAATATCACCGGCGTAAGGCTATCGTACTACTAAGCTTCTTACGGCGAGACTCTTAGGATGTTTCGTTTTTATAGCTTGGCTATATTCTTTCTAAATAGGACTTTTATATTATAGCTCCGAAAACCGAAAATATATAGTCGGTCGTGATTTAGTATAAGGGAATAGCTGAAGCGGTAATTGATAGCGTTGTTAAAACGAGCGATAGGATAACTAATACCGCGGTAATTTTTATTATAAACAGGTATCTAGGAGGAGAAATAATTATAGAGAAGTCCTTTACTAACTATATATTTATAGACTTACGAGGGAGAGACTTTAGAGATCCTAATTATTAGTTCGTCTCGCCACGGGGTACGTCTCGCGACGTAGGGACGGATATTAGTATATATATCGTAAATGCCTCGCGATTACGCTTTTAATTGCTATCTTTTTATAGCTATAAATAAAGCAGGCTGTAATACCCTATTAAACCAGCCCGCTACTCTAAAAAAGAAAAAGGATATACTTAATATATTAGGGTATAGCTAAAACCGTGTAACTAGTAGTAATTTAAGGAGGCACGCTATATTAGTTTTAAACGTTATACGCTTTAAATTCATTTATATTAATTATAAAATTAGACTACCTAGTTAAAGGAAATGGCGTGAAAGATTACTAGTAGCTCGCTGATTTTCTCCTTAACGTCCGTCCCTATATCGCGGAAAACCTACCGTGCCGGAAAATATAAGAGGTACTTTGACTTTAAATAGCTTATATTCTATATATATATCGAGGTTTACTATACTTCTATATAAGCTGTATTTTATAGCTATTTCTAAATATTTAGGACCGCCTTATCTAGAAAATTACGCTCGCGTTATCGCCTTTAAGCCTAGTTTATAGAGAGCCTCCTTTTATAACGTAATAGACTTCCTTCCTTATAGTATTACTGTAAAGCTCTTACTACTCTACACTTATAAAAGGGTCTTATCCGAGCCTTAGGGCCTCGCTACGATAATAAGGAGTTATTATTAGCCTTATATCTACTATAGCGCGCAAATTTATATAGGGTCGCTATGCCTATTAGTACTTCTAACGGAAGCGATTACTAAAGTCGGCTAGTACGAGGTTAGTACACGCGTCTTATATAACTATTACACGTAATTTATATGTATTAGTCAAGCGAGCCAAGCCTGTAGCTGTAAGATCTGTAGCTATATACTAATTACACTCGCGTTCTTAGCCTTAATAATCACGTACTAAAATAGTCGGAAGATCTAGACTCGACGAAGGCCCCGTCAGCTTACTAGTAGGAGCTATTATAAGACGGCCTCTACTCTTTATAAAGCACGCTATTAACGCAGCGTAGGTTCGAATACTACGGGGGTAATAATAATAGCGGTGAAAGTTAGCTTTAGTAGTAGCTTTCTAGGAGATAAGAACACGCGTTACTATTAATCAGGTACTTATATTACGAGAGAAGGTAGATATATAGGGTTTAACTACGTTACCTACTTCGGTACGGCTTTTATAGTTATATTCGTATAGCTCTACCTTCGGCGACTATAAGACTACCTTATACCCCCGAATTCGCCCTCCTCGATTTATTATACTTCGTCGTGGTTTTAGGCTAGAGATTTAGTATTAACGCGTATTCCTACGACGTGTATAAATGATTACGTAAAGGATCGTAACGATATACGGTAAATATAAGAGATAAAGGCCTCGATATTACAAGTATTAAGGCGATTATAAAGGGAAGTACAAATAAGTAGACGCGATACGTAGAGGAGATCGAGACTACGTTAGAGATTACTATATATTATAAAAGCATAATATTATATTATAAAAAGACGCTTTAAAACGGGTCGGGATTAGTATTAGGTTAAGTTAGAAGAAAAACCGGCTCGTTTATAAATATATTAATAATAGGGTTCTATAACTATATTACCTTTCTAAGTAGTAGGAGTACTTAATAAATTAATGAATTAATTAATTAATAGACTCGACGAAGAGAGTTTCTAAAGTAGCTTCTAATTAATTTTTTAATTAAGCCTTTTACAGAATCTTTAAGAGGTTAAGTAGAGTAAATTTACTATAAGTATACAGGTAATATGCCGAGTCTTTTACTCTAACTTAGATAACTTAGCCTAGCCTTTATACTAACTTAGATCTCTTTTAAATAATTAGAAAGCTATAATCCTAGTTAAATAATATATCTCTTCTTCAGTATAATAGAGAGGTAGTCCGCGTCTATAATTCTAGAGAAGTATTAATATAAGGAGGTAGTAATTACGTTTATCTATAAATAATAGAGTAAGATAACTAATCTATTAGCTTGAGTTAGAAGCGACTAGCTGACAAATACTTCTCTATATCGATACTACCGTAGAACGAAGAGCTATAAAATAAGCTTAGCGCCGGAATAATTCCGTTTTAGGAGCTAAAAGCCTTATAATAAGGCGACTTACCTATTTCTCCTTAGATAGTTAATAAACCTCTAAATAAGATATCTCTATATCGTAAACTTAAGAACCTAATTACTCTAAGGTATTTATTAGATCGACTAACAGGCTCTTCGCTAGTACCTAAAGCCTCGTGCGAAGGTCCACGACTACAGATAATCGACGGCCCGGTACTAACCCCTCTAAACCCTAAAGCTTTTATAGTACTAGTCGAGGGAGGTAAGAACTATAATATTAAAACTCTTTACGATTATAGTAAGGAAGCTTATATCGATATCGTGTTTATTTATAGACTAACCGGTAACGTATATAATACCTAGCTTGATAAAGAGACGGGAGTACACTAGCTAAGCGAGCTTCTAGGACTAGATATTTCGGAGTTACGTATCCTAAGCTTTAGATATAATACAGATATTATTAATATATAGACTCGAGGGCCAGCGTCAAGTAGCCGGCTATCTAACTATATCGAGAATTTAGTCGGTAAACTCGTGCGTAAGCGAGAATAAAGCGATACCGTATCTAGGAAGATTATCTTTATCGCCTATAGTCTTAGCGGGCTAGTTATTAAGCAAGCGCTAACGTATTCTAAGAATAGCGCTGAAAAACATCTTAACTAGATTAAATGTTATACTACCGGGATAGTATTTCTAGGAGTTCTATACTACGGATCTAACCTTAAAGTATAAGCGATATTTAGAAGACGTATAGTTAGTATTTTTACCCTAGCGAATAAGGATATTATTAATATCTTAAACCTAGACTCGGAAATATTATATATAATCGAGAACAACTTCTATACTATCGTAAGGTAGAGGAAGGATAATCCTATTAAGTTGACTTACTTCTACGAGGAACTTGTAGTAAAGGGTATTAGAGAGGTAGTAGATATATACCTTATTATAAATCGTACGATTAATAATCTCTATAGATTATACCTTAACGCTCTACTAAGATCGCGGGCTATAACTTATATAGTATATATATAAACCATATAGTACTATTTAGCGCCTTTACTAAATAAGCTACCACTAACTATATAAGGATATAACGAAGTTTCTAAGCCGAGAAGACCCTAGGTATAATGCCATTCTCGGCGAACTCTAGCGCTAGGTAAAGATAGTCTACGGAACGAAATAAGACACCGTATACTTAGGTTAGGCCTTAATCTTCGGTTTATATTTTAAGCTTAAAGGATTAGAGTTATAAGTAGCGTCTAGGCTATATTCGAGGTCTAGCGATTACTATAATTAGGCTTGCTCGATCTTATTATACGGGAAACTAACTCTAAGATAGGACGTAAGGGGAAGTTTTTAATAGAGGAATACGTTTACCTTTAGTTACTCTAGCTAGGTAGGATTGACTATAAATCTTAAAAAAATTAGAACCTAAAACGTTTATCCGATACTTGTTTATAGACCCTTAAAAACCTAAAATATCTCGAATGGCGAGATAATAGGAACTAAACACTACTCTAGGTTTCTGCTAATCCTAGGTGCGGAAAGTCTGTCCTCGCTAGGTATATCGTTGACGAAGACCTTCCTACGGTCTTCCTAAATAATTCCTTAAAGCGGGTTCTTTACTATTTCTATAAGAATACTAGTCTTAAATAGCGGAGCGTCTCCCGAGTAATATCTACGATCTTATACTAATTATTTATATTCCACCCTTAGTTAATTCGGCACGCTTTACCTAAGTATAAGGAGAAGGGCGCAGCGCTATCTATAATATTCCTAGAATTATAGTCCATCTTTATAGTAGCTACTATAGATCCGATAGCTAGAAACATTATTTATATACTTAATACCCTCGATAAATATAATAACTAGGAGTAACCGAGGCTACTTGAATGTTTAGAAGATTTCTGCCTTGGCTTATAAACTTTATCCTCTGCATCCCGCCTTAAGTTCCTAGTTACTAGCCGACCGTATTTTGAAATCCGACGGAGATTTAATAGACTACTAGAAGCGTCTAATAATATCCAACTAGTAGGGAATAATAAATTAGTAAGTATTAAGAAAGAGATCGATCTAGTTATTAAATACTAAGTTACGAACCTGAAGAGGGAAATTCGTCTTACCCTAAAGGTTAGCGAATATTTAGAAAAGAGGCTCCTTGAGATAGAATATAGAACTTATCTATGGCTTTATCTGCTATGGAATATTATTAGGAAGAACTTATTAGGGACTAACTTTGAAATAGATAAGCTAGTTAATAACTTGCCGGATGATATAAAAGGTTCCTATAAAGTACTTCTTTAGAAGTGTCCTAACTCTATCTTTATAAGAAAAGTGCTATAGATTATTTTAGTTACTACTCGACCGCTAATATTAATAGAAATAGATATTATACTTAACGTTAACGAATAGACTTTATCGTATACTACTCTTAAATAGGAAGGACCCTCTTAGCTTTAAGAAACGCTACCAAGCCGTTATAGTCTTATAATATTAATTATTTATTCGAAAGTCTACTTTATTTATTAAATAGTTAAGGAATTTCTACTAGGTAAGCTTAGTACTAAACGTCCTACTAGACGAGTCTAGTAATAATCTCTAGAACTAGAAGAGTCTTATTATCTTTTATTAAAGATCTATCTGCGATCGATTTCCTTTTTAGAAGTAGAATTATATCGAGCGAGCTTATATAATACTTTACTTCCTAAAGATAGTCGAGAGATAGAACTAAGTATATACTACCGGAGCTACACGTTCTTATTATATAACGTAGTCTACTAGGCAGATTATTTTAGAGATTAAGGAAGTAATAAGGGTATCTAAAATATTAAGTATATTCTAAAAAAGGGTAATTATTATTAAGTTATTAGTAGATAGAGAATAGATTATAGTACTATATTATAAGCTGTATTATTTAGCGGCTATAACTTTATTATTTAAATATTACTTAAGAAGGGAGCCGATATTAACGCTTAAGGTAGAGAGTATAGTAACGTATTATATACGGCGTTATATAAAGGTTATAATTAAGTAGTATAAATACTACTCGAGAAGGGAGCCGATATTAACGCTTAAGGTAGAGAGTATAGTAATATATTATATACGGCGTTATATAAAGGTTATAATCAAGTAGTATAAATACTACTTAAGAAGGGAGCTGATATTAACGCTTAAGGTAGAGAGTATAATAACGTATTATATACGGCGTTATATAAAGGTTATAATTATATAGTATAAATGCTACTTAAGAAAGAGGTAAAGTAAGCTAGACTTGGAGGCGTTATAAAGGATCTACTATCTAATTATTTATAAAGTAGAATCTAATATCACGATTTAAGGCGAAATATAAAGGAGTACCTTCTTACCTATCGTAGTTAACTTTATATAGCATGACCGCGAGTAAGGAACACTTTCACTCGAGCACGCTTACTAGCTTACACGTGCCTTAGCCAGCGCGCTGCCGGTTACGAGGCATACGACGTCGGAACTACCCTGCGGATATAAGGCCTATAAATGATACTACACTCCTCTTTAATATAGATCTCTTATATTACGATTAAACCGCTTTCTTTCTTTCTTTCCTATATTAAGCAGGGCGTTTAGTAATAGACAAGCATAGTTAGCTTCTAAATCAGAGAGAGTATAGTAGAGTAGAATGTAATTAGCTGATATATTGTAACGGTCTATACCTATAAGTTATATAACTATAATAGAACATATATATATATACCCGCCAGGACCGTCCGGAACTTTAATAGTAACGGGAAGAGAGTCCTAGATAGCGTAGTAGGGCCTGCGAAGTATAGCTACCATTAGACTTTACTCTACCTAGCCTAGCCCTTATAAGCTTCAAGGATCTATACTCTTTATTAGCTTTAGATATTATATTCAAGTACTTCTCTACCTTACTATTAACTATAATTTCTATATAAGGTGCCGCTTATTATATAATTATGCGGTAGCTATACCACCGATATATATAGAGCCTTTCCAGCCTTACGTGCTTGTAACTATAACTTTATACTAAGTATAATAATTACTCTACTTACTAAAGCGTATACTTCGGTCTTAATATTCGGTGTCCTACTAATCTCTATTAGCCGCTACCATGCCTACTATATCTAAGGCCTACCCTATATTATCTTAAATATATTATGATAGTACTTCGTCTTAGTAAAGCAGGCCGTCTCTTTTATAGTATTCCCCTTTAACGAGCTAGAACTAGCTACTACTTAGTATATATCGAGAAGCGTAAGGACGTGAAAGGCTTAAGTAAATTCCTTCGTTCGGTCGGCGGCGGTGTTAACGGCAGGTCTATAAAGCTTCAGAGTGATTCTATAATTTACCTCTAGTAATATAGGAGCTTTTAACTTAGTAGTTATATATTAGACTACGTCTCGAAGTTATATAATAGCTGTTTAGAAAACTAATCGCGATTTAGATGCTAAGACGACGTTAGTACACGATTACTAAGGCTAAGAACGTAAAGTATATCTTAGTATATAGCTACAGGCTTGGCTCGCTTTACTAACCTACGTATATTATATATAAGCGTTATATAAGACGTACGTACTAATCTTATACTAGCCGACTTTAGTAATCGCTTCCGTTAGAAGTACTAATTAGCGTGGCGACCCTGTATAAACTTACGCGTTATAGTAGAAATAATACTAATAATAACTTCCTATTATCGTAGCGAGGTCCTAAGGCTCGGATAAGACCCTTCTATAAGTATAGAGTAGTAAGAGCTTTGCGGTAATACTATAGGGAAGCAAGTCTATTATACTATAAAAGGAGGCCTCTATAAATTAGGCTTAAAGGCGATAACGCGAGCGTAATTTTCTAGATAAGGCGGTCCTAAATATTTAGAAATAGCTATAGAACACGGCTTATATAGAAGTATAGTAAACCTCGACGTATATATAGAATATAAGCTACTTGAAGTTAAAGTACCTCTTATATTTTCCGGTACGGTGGGTTTTCCGTAATATAGGGACGGACGTTACGTCCGCGTAGTTTTAAAGCCTTTATCCCTATCGCTACTACGGCTGCGTATATATTATCGGTAGCTACCGCTTCGGAGTAGCGTACTTCCTATCTTCCTTCTCTTACGCTTTCACCTCCTTATCCTCCTATACTAACGCGTAGTAACTATAGAAGTAGGAAATAAGGCAGTCGTTATAGCCGTTACCCTTAATATTATATTAGTAACGCATATTACTCCGGCTAATTATTTAGCGGATACCTTAGAGAGAGTAGAATAAGAGGGCGTAACAGCTTATATACTAACGGTAGGAGGAGTTAGTAGGGTATAATTTATAAGGAGTAAGAAAAGAAGACGTACGCTACTGTTATAAAATGAAGCATCGCGGTTACTATCCCTACGACCCTGCGTTTTACCGTAAAGAATATATAAGTACTAGGTAGCTAAGCAGCCTAGTATTATTTATATTAGAGTACTATTTTTATAATAACCTAGGGACTTATATATTCCGATTGGATTAAAGTAGTTAAATAGCCCCTAGTTCTATAACCCTAATATTACTAATACCTCGAGAGTTATTACGTTAGAATTTAAGGAAGAGAAACCACTTCAAATTTTTAGGAGAGTATATAAAAAGTAAAATGCAGTTAAATAAGAGTTAGGTATAGATTTAGTATATATATATCTCTTAAATCCTTAAGGATAACTGCGCCTAGCTTAACGGCTAAAGCTTTATTTCTAGTAAAGAGCGAAGTCTAATTATAATCCACGTTATAAATACTATCTTATTAATTAGCTAATTAATTATATTACTTTAGAAATAATGCGCCTCCTAGCTTATCTATTTCAGACTTCCCCTATCTAGTTTTAGCTCCCTACTCTAATTCTAGCTCCTCTACTCTAGGACCGGCTCTCCGGCGTTAAGAATAGCTCTTTACTCTAAAAGTAGATCCCTTACTCTAGATTTAGCGCCCTATATATAGAAATGTACTAGTTAAAGAGATCGCAACACTTCTAGATGAAGAAGGCTAATTTAGATTACTAATATTCTCTAATATTTCCTAGCTATATCTACTTAAAGAGCGTTATAAGTATAGAGCTAAGTGTCTAAGGAGTAGTATATAGAGGATAGACTACCGAGCTATTTATAGAGCTTGACCTGAGACGAGTCTATTAAATATCGCGCTGAGTAGTATAGTAGAGAAGTCTGACGTACTAGTTATAAAGTGCAAATTTTTACTTTTTACCGAATATTAACGACTAGCCATCTAATTTATTAAGTCCTTCTAATTATAGCTTAACTTATTCTAATAGCTTAATAACCTTATTTATCGGTGTATCCTAGAGGAGGATCGTAGGTTATAGGCTCTACAGCAAGGTAATAAGCCAAGGCAATCTAATAGTACCCCGTAAGTTTTATTTTTTTTACCGAATATAATGGTATTAAGCTAGTATAATTAACTTTCGTAGTTATAAGTTATAAATAGAAGATCTAATAGTATAGCGTTTACTAAGTCGATAATCGTTTTAATAATCTCGGAGTAATAATATTCGCGGCGCGATATCATCTCCCGCAGGGTAGCTAATCGAAGACAACCCTCACTTGAACTAGTATCTAGAGGGGGCGGCATTTAACTAGGAGGAAAGGTAGATTCTAAAATAATTTCGGCTTGTCTCCCTATATATATAGCGCGGCTGTTATATATCTAGGTGAAGTCTAACGTAGTAATAGAGTAAAGGACGAAGATTTCTAGAACGGTTCGAATATACGAGAATAGATTATCCTCGTTTTTAGTAGTATATATCTTCGTCGTAAAGAGCGTAATAGTCGAGGCGAAGGTCTTTTAACTAGAGATAGAGAGCTCTTATAATATGCTTTATAGCTGATTAACGTTCTTGTCTTACTAGTATAATAATATTACAGACGATAGATCGGTTAAGAGGGAGCGCTATTTATCTATACTATTATCTTTATATAGGAGAGAACGCCAAACCTACCGGAATATAGAGATAGCCTGGTTTGTCTTATATGATTTCATTATTAGAGTACTCTTATACCTGAAAGATTAGTTAGTATATAACTAATTCTAGTACTCTCCGTATAGTAACCCTTTACGGATATCTCTCTCGTGTATTAATTCTTATATAAGAACTTCAATTTTCTAAGGGGGTCGTTTCTAGAGCCCTCCTAGGGTCATTTCTAGAGTACTTATAGAATAGCCCTTTTTAGATTACTACTTAGTGTCGTGTATATATTATTAATTTTAAAGTTACATTAGCAGATATTTTAATAAGAAAGCCGAATAGATTAGACGCTCCGTATTAGTACTTTTACTTTTATATACGCCCTGATAATCTTCTTTCGCTTTTTCTTTCTCTAGTCCTTAGCACATTAAAAGATTGTCACCTCTACCTCTCCTACTACTCCTTTATCTAATATATCTGTAATCTCGTAGAACGCGCTTAGGTATATAAAAGGGGCATTTCAGGACAAGTAATAGGGTATAAACTGATTCTATTACTCTAGACGTATACGAAGATAAAAACGATCTCTAACCTTATAACGTTATTCCTTATCCGTTAATAAATCCCAGCTTAAACCTCTATACTTATACCGTAATAATCGAATAATCGATTAAAACCCTTACCTAATCGAATACTAATTTAAATTATAGAAAGATCTCTAAAGCGTATAGAGGAGCGCTTCTATTTACTTAGGGAGTTACTATAAAAACTACTTCCCTACTTCTCCGAGTAAGTATATTCGTAGGAGCGTTATCGAGTAGCGATAGTTAAGAAGGCTTATTAGAAAGCATATCGTAATTATTAAGGAGGTATAGGAACTTGCGGCGTAACCACCTACCTAATAAACTTCTAAAAAGTTTAGGGGGGCGTCCGTTATATAGTCTTCGTTGAAATATAATAATAAGGCATATATTTCTTAAGTCAGCTTTACTATTATCTTTAATTAATAGCTCTATCGCTATTACTATAATAAGTAGGACTTACTAAAATATATTTAGAAGCTTCTAGTCTTTATATACTAATTATAGGTGCCGCCATTTCTAGATACCGCTAGTTATAGATATTGCTAATTCCGGATGCCTCTACTTATAGATACCTCTACTTATAGATACCTCTAGTTATAGATACCTCTAGTTATAGATGCCTTAAGCTGTGGATGTTACTAATTCTAGATGCCGCTAGTTATAGATACTACTATCTGGTTCGCCTTCTAATAATACAGCTAATTCCGAAGTACTTAGTAATCGTCCTTAATTATTATATATCAAACTATCCTAGAGATATTACACGAGGTTATCGACTTCCTTACTAGAAAACGTAATAGTATTTAGTAAGTATAGCGATAGTAAAGAGTAAACGGCTTCTTCGAGAAAAGCTTCGTAAGCGGAGGACAAATCTATTTAAGAAAGCGAACGAGTTAGCGCGGATAACTAACTCGAAAATATATATAGTCGTTTAATATAACGACAAATATTATATATATAAATTAACGGAAGAATCGAACTAGCCTCCTCCTAAAAGAGAAATTATAAGTACGCCTAGTCTACGGTCAGACTATTACTAAAGATAATAGGGGATACACGACCACTAGTTCTACAGACGTCTTATAGATTTCCACGGTCTTAAACTACGGGTAACTTAGAGGATTTAAAAAGCTAATTAGCCTGATAAACGTTAGGTTAGGTTTCTTAAGGAGGCGGAATATAATAGAGATCGCCCCCCTACTAGCCGATATACCTTAACTGCAGTCTAGAATAAGATAATACTACGAGGATTAGAGGGCATGAAATTTCTAATAATAATATGGCTAGGCTATATAATAGGCTCATAACGGGTAGGCTAATAGAAGTCTAGGCGTAGATAGTCGATATCTAGGAATTATACTAGTATTACCTTAGAAACGTCGATTATAAAATCCTCTATCTCTAACTTTATAGTTAAGGCCGCCTTAAGAGCAAGGTTAAAGACTTATAAAGATACACTCCCCTATTTTCCTAATAATATAATTACTTCTTGCCTTCCCCCTTTAGTTTCTTAAATATAGGTTTAGAGGTTTAAGATAATAGAAGTTCCGGCTCTATCTCTTATAAGTACGAGGTAGTTAATTAGCTATCGTTCTATTTAAAGGACCTAAGGTTTAATTACTAGGAGAAGGACTTAATAGCGAAGTCTTTAGGGTTAGGTAGCTAGTTAACGGCGGAATAGATTCTTTTATAATAGTTTAGATAGAACTTGTCGTAGACGTTTTTAGTAAACTTATAAGCTATCTACTTATCTTTACTATCTAGTACTATAAAGTTAAATTTATAGATTAGATAGCGGTAAAATAGAGTATATTTTTCCTTAATTAACGTATAATGCCCGTATATTCGTACGGCCTCATTATTATATGAAATTAAGAAGGTTAGGATTTTCTAGTTAAGCTCGTCTTGACGCGATACTAATCTATATAACTCGACGATAGCGTTTACTATAACGGTAGCGTTATAAGCGTTTTATCGATCCGCGATATTAAGAGCCTCGTTACCGCACTTTACCTCCGACGTCAGGAATAGGAAATATATCTTATCTATCGCTACTAGACGAGATATAGTCTACTAATTACTAATAGAAGGTTATAATTTCTTAAGTTAGTTAGAGGTAAATATAGACGGTTTAACCCCTACTATAAAGTCGGGCTGCGGGCGAGGACCTTTAACGAGGGGGATAGATTTAATCTAGCTTTTATCGACGGTTTCGATTAGATACTTAAGGTATATAGTACCGAATATAGTTAACGTCTCTAGAGAGGGAATAATTAATCTAGCGATATCCTAAATAACTCTGGCCTCGTTTTATTCCTTATATTATCGCAGGCCGTTTTAAATAAGTTATCTCGAAAGATTATATCCTAAGGAGTCGGTTACTTAGCGTAGAGTATAGTTATATAGAAGCTCTTGCACTTATTTCTAGGAGGCACCTCAGGCTTACTTATATAGATACTAGCAGACGTAAGGATTATCTTATAGCGTCGACTCTTAACGGTAGGATTCTTTCCCTCTCTTAAAGAAACGCTACTTATATCTAATTCATATTTACTAAGAGACGGAGTCGACCTCTTCCGGGTAAGTAAATAAGTCATGCCGCTGTCTTACTTGAAATTTCCTCTAGACTAGCTTCCTTCTTCGATCTAACGATAGATAGGGTTGACGTCGTAGTTCTCGATATTACTTTAAAGATCTATACTTGTTACACCTTTAATAGTATAGTCTACAGGTGAAATTCGTTGACGTTTTCGGGTAGGCCTTTCCTAGGTTTAGGAAGGTTTCTAGGCAGCTCCTTTAGCCTTAGGTTTATAATTCTATCTAAGCTCTTTACTCCGTTTCCGCTTTCAATCTAGATTAGAAGGGTTGACTAATTCCTATAGACGCTTTGGCCTAAGTTAGTAGTCGCAGTTATAGGTTAAAGGGTTATAGAACGTACTTCTTTATCAGGCGTAATACTAGTTAGCGAAGGAAGTTAAAGGAGTTACTCTTAAATTTCCGGTTACTAATAGAGATATTTACTCTTTTATAGACGTACGCTCTTACGAATAGATATAAGCGCCTCTTTTCTTCTAATACCGCGTGGGGGTACTACTACTAGCTGTTAGCTAAAGAAACGTTTAAGTATATATAGTTTTACCTTAGTTTTTAAATAGGTTTAGTAAAGATTACCGCCTACGTCTCTTAATATCTAACTTTACTTATAATAGGGATATAATAATTGGAAATAAGGGAAAGGGAGGTATACGTCTTTATTACCGCTAGTACGTTATAAGATAGTGTTACGAATATACTAGCAGGAGGTGTAGTAGTTAGCGGCGGTATAGTCTTAGGGCTGTAATAGTAACTAACCTAATTAGTCTATAAGTTATTAGGATTATCCGCCGCCCGCCTAAAATATATCGTTCTACTTTTAGATTAGTAACCGCTATTACAATGACTCGCTTTATCTAATTAGGTAGGGCTATTTACGCTTAGCCTTTAACGAAGCTAAAGTAACTCCGTCCCGCCCTTATAATCTCAACCTATCTAGTATTAATTAGATCGCGAGGAAAACTTCCTATATATTCCTCGACTTATATATAAGATAGGAATCTATTAATAATATACTCTATACTCTCGCGTCTCCCCCCCGCCCTTAATACTATAGCGCTATATTTAGAATCGTTCCAAACTCTATCCCTTACCTCGGCTATTATAAGCTGCCTTTAAAGTCGGCCCTCCTCCTCCTTAAGTATTACTATTATCTCTTATTCTTTATACTTCTATAGGCGGAATATAATTCATGACTTCCGGCCTAAGACTAGTGACTTATACCGTGGCATTAATTTAAGTAGGTAGGAGGGCGTAAGTGTAAATGCCTACTACGTGTAAATAGGGAGTCTGCGTATATAGGGTCGGATTACTAGACTAATAAAGCCTTAGAGTACTATTATAATTATTTAAAGCCTGAATATATAATATAAGATAAGGTAATAGTACGGTTGAAAGCCTAATAAGAGACTCCTAACTAGTAAGCTAATTCTCTCTTTTATATAGGGGAGCCGGTCTATAACTGGGATTTCTAATATCGCCTACTAATTATTAGTTCTAGAGCCTATTATCTAGCTATTTTGATAGAAACACCTCTATATCTCTCTACGGAGAGCTTAAGGACTAGCTTTAATTAATTTATACTATACTAGTAAAATACTTAAAAGAGCTCAACCGCTAACCCCTCCCGACTTACCTGTAGTACCTTCCGATTCAAGAAAAAAAGCTTACTACCCCGCCGGGAATATAGTATATTATTATTAATAGGGTAGTAAGAATCTAGTAATAAATCCCTTTTAGTTAAGTTATAACTAAACTTCTATAAGGTAATATATAACAGACGGGGATAGTAGATAATAGAACCTCTAGTACTTAACTCTATATTATATATTACCTTGTAAGCCTTTTAAACTTTTACGTTAAGCGCCTAAAGTCAATTATATTCTAGATCCGGGACGACGCCTCTAGATAGAAGCTAAATATTAACGCAGAATATATACAGGAAAAAATCTAGTCTTTATAGAAGATATAAGTTAAGGGTATTAGCTTAATTTAGAGGTTATTAATCTTACTCTTTATCGATTCCTAAGTACTTTTTAGTAACTTTATAGCTTAGATATCTACGATCTAGTCCGCTTAAGGAATATATTAATAGCTTAATATCGGGCTTAAGACTCGCTCGTTTAAAAGGGGAGAAATAGTAAGCGTTATTAGGGTTTTAGATAACTATTAATCCACGCCTATAATTTCTTATCTATAACGAAGATATTACTATTAACTCTAATCCCGTAAGCTAATAACTTATAGTATTATAAAGACTACTAAGAGACTAAAGTCAACTTTCTTATAATTATTAGGCTCTATATATCATTACGGAAGTATTCCCTCTCTAGTCTAGCTACTTATTCTATTATCTAGTCGTCTTCTTTTAATCTATTACGCAGTAATATATATTACTACGACGACTACCTTAAATAAAAGAATTCTAAAATGCCTTAATTATAAATTTCTATAGAATCCTAGAGGGCTTTAAAGAGATAATAATCCGTGGTTAAATTAAAGTTTAAGATATAAGAGAGTAGTTATATCGGATAACTACAGATTAATATTTAATATAATATCATCTCAGTTTCAATATTTTCGCGTTATATATTCTCTTAAAGTACGTATTAAAATGCATTTTTAAATGTAAGTAAAAGTAATATATTAATTTTATATCGTAATTATAGTAGGCTAGGGGCGGTAAGGAGTATAAATAGAGGTATAAAGGAATAGAATACCTAGTTAATTATATATATAATATTAAAACCTTTATTAATAAAGATATTATCGACGCTAAAGTTAGGGTAGTAGATTAAGAACCGGTATTTATAGTTATTTAAAGGAAGTTTTAATATATTATTCGTCCACCTTATAATTATATCTAAAAGTACTTCTCTAATAATAATATAATTAGTCCTATTATCTAAACTATTAATCTTAGACTACGTAGTAATAAAGTCGCTCTACTAATCTAACGCTTTCTAAAATCTAGTATATTTATCGTACTCGCTTCGCGCGGGAACAGGCGTAAAAAAGTAGTAATAACCTAGTTAAAGATATTTTATATATTCTAAGAATACCGAGATATAAGCCTCGTAATAGTCCTTCTTAGATTTAAAAGGTCTACGATTAATATCTCTAAGTAAATATTATTCATTTAGTAGTAGGCTACGGGATAGATAGGTCTTGATTTAAAATACTCTATCTTCTTTAAAGAGTAATCTAGCCTAATTAAAATAAAGTCGAGATAGTTACTATATAATAACTCCGAGCTAGAGTATAATCTTTTTCTTTTATTCGTGGGATATATTAGGCTTATCTTTCTCTAAGTCCTTTTATATACGTTATAAAAGCGACCCGTAAGCTTTACTTATAAGGATATAAGGGATACCGATATCATTATCCTTAGAATAACTATTTGATTATTAGCCCGTTCTAAAAGTAAATAAGGAGAATAGTCTACCTATATATAAAGACTTTAGGAACTAGGATTATACTATTAGCCCTGATATATATAAGAGTAGCGGCTTTACTAGCTAATAGTAAGAGATTCGTTTTATCTAATTCGATTATACCGTCGTCTCGTAGGGAGCGGAGCACCTACTCTACCCTATTATAGAATGAAATTAGGATTATCTAGTTAAAGCTACTATATACTAGTACCTAAGAAGTATTATAAAAGTAACGTTACCCTCCGCGTAGATTACTAGCTAAGCGGTAAAGAGAAGGCGCATTAAATTCTATATATTAGAAGGTAGTCGCGCGTTTATACTATATTCATATAGCTTATAACGGAATTATTATTCTATAAGGAAGTAGAGTTAGTTCTACCTACTAGGGATAACTTAGTAGGGTAGAACGGCTAATCTATTACGGGAGCCTCGCTAAAAATCCCCTAATTACTTCTAACTCTCGAAGGATTCTACGGAAGTATCGAATTCTAGGTAGTAGGCGGCTGAAGGTATTAAAAACAACGAGGGCAGCTTAAGCCGAAGGCTAGGGGACCTATTTTAGGCTCCTATCTACTACGCCCCTGTACTACCCTATAGTACTCCCCCTTACTCCCTCGGTGCTCCCTTAGTACTCCCCCTTACTCCCTTACTACTCCCCCTTACTCCCTCGCTGCTCCCTCTAAAGCGGCCCTACTCCCTTTCCCGTCCCGGAACGGTAATTTCTAATCCTAAGTTCGGGGTGTATATAATTTATATATATATAATAGCCCTCTAGTCTAGTATAGTATTATATATATTCTATATTACTATTATATTAATATATTCTAATATTTTTTCTAAGTCCTATTAACTATTAAATCTATTAGATTAAAAAAATTAAAGTTACTAAATATATATTTACTATTAAATCTATTAAATATATATTTAATAATTTCTAGTATTAAATTAATCTTCTAAGTAGAGATATAGTCTAGCCTATATTTTTATACTTTAAGTACTCTAGGCTATAAAATATAGGTTTTATAGTTTACTATTAAGTATATCTATTATTAGAGTATTCTCTTTATTATTACTTTCTTATAACTTCTAAGTATTACTCTATAGTACTTTTTAAGTAGTACCTTATAACGCTCTTTAAATAGTACTTTATTAAGATTTTCTAGTAGTACTTATTATTAAGGGTATTTAAAGTATAATAAGAGGGGTCTTTTTATATAATAATAATTAGCTAGCCTTAAGATAGTATTAATCTTAAAGTATAATATAATAGTATTAAGAGAAGATAAGGCCTTAGTTATAAGCTAGTCTATATAATATATTAAAGAGGTAGTACTTATTAAATAAAAACTTAAGTAGTAGACTTCTTTTATAATATAAGTTAAATATAAGATTCCTATCTACTTAGAATAAGGCTATCTCTATATAGATAAATAGAATACTACTAAGAGCCTATAATTTACTTTATTTACTTCCTAATTCTAATAAATCTTATAGTTTACTTAGTTTACTTTATAAGTTTAATAAACCTCTATATAACTATAATTAAATACTTACTAGTTCTTATATTCTCTATATTATAACCCTATAAGTTATAATATATTTCTACTAATTTCTATTAACTATTAAGATCTATTATAATTAATATAACCTAATCTAAAAAATTCAAGTTACTAAATATATATTTACTAGTAAATATATATTTCTACTAGTAAATAAATCTTCTAAGCTAATATATAAGTTAGTTTATATTTCTATACTCTAAGTACTCTAAGCGCCCTAAACTATAAAATATAGATTTCCTAGTTTACTAATATAGACTTAGGTTATAATACTCCTCTTTCTAAGAACTAATCTATACTTAGTAAGACTACTAACTATTAGTTAGACTAGCTTACTTAGGGTTGTAATAGTAGTTTACTAAGCTTTTAAGTATTATAAGGGGGTCCTTTTATACGAGGTAATTAGCTATACCTTAAGATAATATTAGTCTTATAGTATAATATTAGTATTATAAAAGGTAAGGCCTTAGTATAAGTATTATAAAGTAGAAGATAGATAGGTATAAATTAAACTACTTAATTTACTAAGATAGTACTATACGGCTAGGTATACTAGTAGAAGCGAGGCGCTAGACCTAATTAGGTAATAGTCTTAGTAAAGATTTATAATAATAAGTTAGTCTATATAATATAGTAAGGAATAGTACTTATTAGATAAATACTTAAAGTAGACTGTCTTTAATAAATAAAGTTTATAATATAAGTTAAATACAAGGTTTTTATCTAGGTAAGTAAAGCCTATTATTATATAGATAAAGGAAATACTACTAAGAGTCTATAGTTTATTTAATTTATTCCTTAAGTCTAATAAATCTCTAGTTTATTAGATTTAATTAAGAAGTTTAATAATCCTTAATATAATTATAACTAAGCCTATTACTTATATATTATTACTATTATAATCCTATAATTATAATATTAAGCTTTAAAAAAGTAAATATAATTTAAATACCTAAGATTATTATACTATCTACTATAGTATTAGAGCTTCTTTATAGCTTATTTAATATTAGGATAGAATAAGTAAGGAGCTATACCCTTCTTTTAAGAGTATAAAGTATTTTCGACCTAAACTACTAAGATTTCAATACTTTGCCAGTTATTCAGCTAAGTATCTCTGTAAGAGTTAGCAGCAGCAGCGTAACTAATAAGCTACGCAGGAGGTGCGTATACGTGGTTTTGCAAGTAGCAATGGTATTATCAAACTAATCGCTGACCCCTAAGTCCTCACGACTATATATCTGGGGCGCGGCGCCTACGCCGCACCCCCCTAGGGCATACGGGCATGGTAGCCCTGCGCTATAATTGATAGGGAATGCCAAGAGTTCCTCACAATCTCTTTTTGGTCGTACCGCTCGGTCGGCTGCCAGGCCTTTTTTGCCCGGGCTTATAACCTATTGAACGGAAGCTTTTAATGATGAGCAGTACGAGGGTATTACTATCTTGTTCTACTACTAAGGAGGGAAGTAGGTACTTTACCCCTTTTGGTGGTAGCACACTATGGAATCTGCTAGAGCGCAGGACCGAATTCCAACACTTATCATCTACAGTTCGTGGAAAGTCAGTGCATTTTTGACCAGGCAAGCATCGGATACGCTCCACAGATCATCTGCAGTGTTCCCTTAGAATTCGATAAGATCTTATCCACGCAACCTCGTTCCTCTCTTCGAATTGTAATCCATTTGGCATTGTCCTGGGACAGGTTCCAATCTACACTATAGCACCTTTCGAGGCTTCCGCGCGTCAAGAAGCTGACTATCTAATTGCTTCGTGCTGTCCCTCTGTATGCCGCGGTGGAATCCAGCAAACCCCAATAACGGAGGAAACAATTTGGAGACTTATATAGAGCTTGAGCCAATCAGTATGCTTTTAAGTCAATCATTTCCTGGCTCGGTCATTTGACTACCTCGAGGTTGATAGGACCCACAAGATGTTTCCTTTTTATGGTGAGGCCGTTGCGCTTACTGAGTATTGGATTGAGGTCATTGTGGCATTAAATCGACATTGGGCTTAGCGCTGGCTGTAGAAGCAGCCACCCCGGAGGATTCTTTGGGAGAAAAGTTACTCTTGGTGGATGGCTGCTTCTATGGTCGTCAACGTGATACCCACATACCCTACCTGATTTCAGACTAAAAGTTTGATATACTGACGAAAAACTTCTCGAGGACGCGGAGAGCCGCATATCGAAGACGGCTAAGGTCGATTGGGATTCTTTCCTTCACCAACACTCTTGAGCGTAGATCCCTCCTTCGCTATCAACGTCGACATTAGGTGGTACGGTTTCCATGTGGGAAATCCTTTGGTCGATATCTAATCCTGCGGAGGAACTCGAGCTATATAATCTTACAACTCCGAATTGGACTGTGTAGCTGAAGAATTGTCCGAAGCCCCCTCATGCCCTACTGTTGGCACACCGTGGGTTTCATATGGGAAGAAAGGACCACTGCGGCGTGCAGAGCACTTCTGAGCCGCAAATATGAAGATGAGTATTAACCGTAAGTTTTCTTGAGATCCAAAGAATCCGATCGCCCCTGCACATCAAGCTCGATTTCAAGACGCTCATACTCCTGTTCCTCCATACTCCTTACAGAAAATCTCACTCTCACAGGCCTCTCCAGCTCCCCACTCAGCGCAGCCCCACGAAGGACTGCAAGGCTCTCTTGTTTGATACCCGCAAGTAAGGAAACCAGACCAAATCCGTCCCCGATCGGGGTGGTGTACAGCAGAGCTTTGATCAGCACGGCCATGGTCGTCAGTACAGGGTGGATAGCCAGAATAAAAATCAACCAAGCACTCCTCCTTACAGTCACAACCTCTTTCTGCGTTGTGATCTGACTCAGGTCCCTGTAGTATGCGAAGTCGGAGGGGGGTAAAACCGACCTCTCCGCGCCATACGCGCTGACTATGCGAGCCCAGAGCATGGCTGCAATTAGAGGGGGTATGGTGTTGACTGGAGGAATGTATTGAGGATTCGTGAAGTTAGAATATGGAAGTGGATCGGGCCACCGCGCTCGAATCGTTGGTGCGTATTCTCCAAGGAACTTAGAGAACATGGAGAGGACTAGAGGGTACTTGAATGAGAGTCCCTGGTATTCGGATGCCTTTGCCTCTTCCCCTGTCTGTAGGATTGTGGCGTTGTTCAAGAGGATGCTGGTTCGGGTGACGTTCCAAGCGGCGTGACATTTTCGGCGAGTCTGTGAGTATCGCTCAGCTGTGGATTTGAAAGACTCATTTCGAGTGATATTATAAAACGATACATAGATCTCCGTGTAACTGGCATTCGAATCGCCAAAACCGGTGTACATCTGAGTGAAAGCCCCACTTTGTAGGTCACTAGGGGAGGTGTCCTCGAAACCATTACTGAAGGAATTTTCCAGGTCTTGCCAAAAGGTGGCATTATCCCTTTCAGAGGGAGCAATGGAATTGAGCTCTGACACGGTAGCGTCGACCTCGGCTGACACCTCGAAAGACTCATCTCCTTTGAGAGATGCTTGTAGCTGCAGCAGTGATGTTGGTAGGGGAGCATCCAGAACAGCAGCTACCGTGCCATTAGGAACAAAGAGATTGAAGCCATAGGTACCATTAGTGTTCGCCGGATCAACCCAAAAAGGCAAGTAAATATTGACCAGTAGTGACAGCCCGTTGCCGATACGTTGATAGCCTGGAGCAGCCGTCATCCCGTACCAGCCACCAACACTTGGGACTTGGACCGTAGTGGAACCGCCAATGAATCTCTTGTAGGAAGCACTAAGACCTAATGGCAGTAGAAACAAGACGAGAAGGATAGCCCGTGGGCGGAACTCCGCTTCTTGAGAAAGATGGTCCGTTCGTAAGAGGGCATCGAAATTTTGAAGTGTGGACCCAGCGTGGGCTTCATAGACAAATAACATTCTCTGCACCTGCCTCTGCGTACAAGCTCCCATAATCGATAGCATCAAACCCAGAACAATGAGCTGAGGTGTCTGTCCCAGATAAACGGCGGTGCCCTTTTCGAAGGCTACAAGCATTGCGATGGTGAAGGCTACAATCGCTACCACTACCGCCCCCAAATCCTTCCAGGAAAACCGTTGTATATAGCTTGGCTTGCCCAGAGCTGCTTTTGAATCGACCTCGGCAGAAGCTGCTTGCGCCATCTTGTCCAAAAAAGGTTCCGTAGACGAAGCCATGATGTGATCTAAAGGTAACCGTGTTTTTGTAGTGCAGTACTCGATCTCCTTGCAAGATTACCAAATGTCTATGGCGTCCTCGCGCACACGGCGGAGGCACAGTGCAACGATGGGTGTGGCCGTTAGTGAGCTGAACGATTTGCAAGAATGGGAGTCAAAATCCGGTTTTTAGTACGGCGGCATCGCCTTCAGGATAGGTCTAGATCTTCAAGGATTCTACCGGGTTCGCTAGATCGTGCAGTAGCCGCTGCCTTCTTCAGCCCTGCTTTGATAACATTGCCATTCACTCACGAAGGTCGCGACCTATAAAGTAGATCCCCCATGGGTCGGCTTAAACGCCGATGACACAAGGGTGTATGAATTTATCTATCTATCTATATTACTTTTATACCGTTTTCAATTATCCAAATACTATAGATATAACGTAAGGTCTATTTTTTTTAAACACAAAGTTTCTGGAGCAGGCCTTACTATTTAAAGGAGGCGAATCACGCCTAAACCGCGTGCGTTCAGCTTTGAGCTTGGTACCACGCCAGTACGTACTAGTAGGGCTAGGAGGTAAGTGTCGAAGGCTATATAGTATTAAAAGTTAATAGAATAGTTAATTAACTAGCTATAGAGGTAACGTATTATTTATATATAATGCTAAGGTATATAGGGCTAAGCTGATTATCTAATACTCCTCTATTAGTAAGAGGTCTAGATGCGTACTTATATAGCTACTAAAAATAGTCTGCCTTAGTATAGCTCCTCTAAAACCGTATACCCTCTACCTTATTAAACCCGTAAACCTCGCTCGTATAAGGAAATTAGGAAGAGTACTATAGTGTAGATATAGCCGCTTTAGCCTAATAGGGCTTGAGGTGTCGTTATTTAAGTTTCCTTCCTCTGCCGGTATTATAGGATACCCCCTTAAATAGACTCTACTAGTAGCCGCTATGGCCTAATAAGGTAGAATACCCCCTTAAATAGGCTCTACCGGTGTGCTTCTTACACGGATGTAGCCGCTTTAGCCTGATAAGGCTTGAGGTGTTATTATTCGAGTTTCCTTCCTCTACTAGTAGTATAGGATACCCCCTTAAATAGGCTCTACGGTGCACTTCTTACACGCTCCCCTAATTCCTAGCTCTTTAGCCCTTTCTAGTCGATAATTTTAATAGGAGGAGGTGGAGTAGATTGCTATAGGAGTCGGATACGTGGCGACTTAGGCGGATAGACTCCCCTTTCAGCTAATAGGTACGATGTAAGAGACTGATTTTCTCTTATAAAGGAACCGTTCCTAGGTATAATAGCGCGAGCCGGGCTTATAACCTATTAAAAGTTAATAGAACAGTTAATTAACTAGTTATAGAGGCAACGTATTATACCTAGGAACAGTTCCTTTATAAGAGAATTAAGCTCTTACGTCGTACCTATTAGCTGAAAGGAGTCTATCCGCCTAAGTCGCCACGTATCTAACTCCTATAGCAATCTACTCCACTACCTCCTATCGAAATATCGACCGAAATAAAAGGGCTAAAGAGCTAGGAATTAGGGGAGCGTGTAAGAAGTATACCTTAGAGCCTCTTTAAGGGGGTATGCTATAATACCGGTAGAGGAAAGAAACTTGAAATAATACCTCAAGCTTCATTAGGCTAATACGGCTACACCGCTAGTACTCTTCCCGATTTCCTTATACGAGCGAGGTTTACGGGTTTAATAAGGTAGAGGGTATACGGTTTTAGAGAAACTATACTAAGGCAGGCTATTTTTAGTAACTATATAAGTACATCTAGACCTCTCGCTAATAGGGGAGTGTTAGATAATTAGCTTAGCCCTATATACCTTAGCATTATATATAAATAATACGTTACCTCTATAGATAGTTAATTAACCGTTCCGTTAACTTTTAATAGTATACCGCTATTTAAATATTAGCGCCTTAGTATAGGCTAGCTTAGTAGTATATAGTTATAAAAACTTTTCGAACTATAGTAAATAGTTATATATATATATTATTAATAGCTATACTACCGTAGCTAGTAGAATATATATTATAAAGCCTTAAGTACTATCTACCCCTTAGCGTAGCTAAACTACTAGGGACTAGCGGCTATAAGTATATACCCTTATAGGCGTTTACTTTAGCCCCCGCCGAATTACCTCCTATCTTAATATTACGCAACGATAGGTATATTACGCCCTCTACCACCTATTAACACCTAAAAAAACGAACTGCGGCCGTAAACTATTACGAGATACACCTACCTAGGCCTATTTAATATAATATATTAATATATTAAGGGAAATAAGACGGATAAAATATATAGAACTAGCTTAAAACCTTGACTAATCTGTATTAGAAGATGCTATACGGAGAGCTCTCTAAAAAGAAGGACGCGGCCGCCGTGTGGCTCGGAGAAAACCACCTATTTCTAAGGCAAATCGGGTGGCCTATCTCTAATAGGCCTAGAAATATATTAACTAGACCCGAGAACAATAGGATAAAATACTATAGACAGATGAAACCTAGGTATTAGCTGGAAAATATCGAAAAATTTACATTACTAGGGCTCCTTAGGAGGAGTATAATACCATATATATACTAGAAAGGGTACCTAGGAAGCTTGAATAGATATTCTAGGGGTTATTTAATGAGTTAACTAAGGGCCTAGGCGTATTTTAGGAGAAAGACTAGGGAATAATTAACTAACACTCCTATTAAGAGCGTATTATCCCTCTTATTAACGGCTGGATTTAGATATATCCCTAGCTTTCTCTAACATAAGATGGTGCTCCAGGGTATAGTACCTAGGCTACTATCTAGGAGCTCCACGATCGTTTTATATAGGTTATTTACTAGCTAGCGTTTAGTCCTAATTTAAACCCTATTAAGATAATATAGAATAAAATAAAGGATTATATACAGGAAAATTACCTAGAAAATATGTCTTATAATACTTTACGTATAGCTATCTCCGCTACTTGAGATAGTATTACACTAGAATTTCTACGTAGCCTGGTAGATAGTATAAGAGAACGCTGCGAAGCTGTAATTCGTGTAAATAGGCTTTAGACTAGAAAAAGATAATACTAATCTACGAGCCTAACTCGATTTACCCTTTAAAGACCCGCCTTTATCTACCTCTCTAGACCGTCTACCTCCCTTTTCCCTCTCGAGGGTTATAGCGAATAAATAGCTTCTATAATAATAAATTTACAAACTATAAGCTTCTAAAGTAGTAAGAGATAAATTAATACGGAACCTACGTAAAACGCCGTAGTCCTCGAGTTAGAGAGCTTTTAGTAAATATGAGGTCCTAAGCCGCTAGCGCTAAGCTAGCGGCGTTAAAATAGGTATAAAAGACGTAAGGTAGTTACAGGGTTTAATAGCTTGGGTTGTTCCTAATAGTATTATTAACTTTTAAGTATCCTAGTTAATAAGAAAGAAGCTGCTAGTTAATTCTCTAGAATCAAGGTAATTCACCGATAAAATATAAGGCTACCGACTATACTACAGTTTATAAAAGTCGCTTAGGTACGGAATTAGTTAATATTATAGGGAGCTGAAGAAAGCTAGCTCTTACGGTAATACTAGCTAGTATTTAGAGTAACATCCCTTACTATATCGCGAGAACCTCGGCGTAACAAGAAAACTAATAGGTACTTAGACTTCAAGCGACTATAACTCTGCGCCTACGTCGAGCTTTACTAGTATTAGGTATATATAGTATATTATAGCTACTTTAGAATATTTAAAACCTTTTTAAGCCGTAAATTATATTTATATCATCGCCTTCTTACCTAATTCGCTTAGGGCATCCTTTTATAGCGAAATAATCTCTATTTATTATAACACTACTATAAAGTCTTTAATATCCGTCCCTATATTACGAGCCGCCCTCCGTAGCGAGTAAAATTATAGGTACTTTATCTTTAAGTAATCTCGACTTTATATATACATCTATATTTGCTTAATTCTATATAAGTCCCGTGGTTTAGCTACCCCTAGACCTACGAGACGTCTTCTTAACTGAAAATTACACTGGCGTCGCCGCCTCGTCACCTAGTTTATAGAGAGCCTCCTTTTACTAGTATCGCGGGACACCTCTACTACAGCTTTAGTATCGAGCTCTTATTACTCCTAGTAGTTATAGTATAGTAATATCCGAGCCTTAGAGCCTTACTATTATACTAATAAGTTATCGTCAGCCCTATAACTACTATATAAGGATGATTTATATAACCTTACCACGCCGACTAGTACCTTAAAGGAATAATAATCCTAGCTAGCGCTAAAACCCTATAATATAATTAGGGTGTAATTTAATATTTATAAGCAAGCCAAGTTAATCCTATAGCTAGTAAGCTTGTAGCTACGTAGTTACTAGCACGCGAAGGTTAGTTGTCCTAGCGTACTAGCGTAGACCCTAATAGTAATAGAACGCCGCCCTACGCTAACGTGCCCGGATAAAGCTTGAAAGTGCTATGTCTTAATCTAACCTCCTATATAAATAGATAAATCCTAAGTACTTTAACCTCTAAACACCTAAAATCTATATATATATTCTTATACTTCTAAAAATAATTATTTACGCTAATATCAGATAGCGCCCCCTCGCGACGCTAAGTAATTAGCCCTAAGCCTTTCCCCTCGTACTATATTAACCTTATTAACTTCTCGTTTAATACTACTACGTGATATCGAACTCTATTAGCCGTATTATTACTTTAACGATCGCCTAGCTAAGTTAGTATTAAGCTATTCTCTAGATCTTTCGTACTGCTATAGACCCGAGTTTTATCTCCCTAGAAATCTAACGTGCGTCCTGCTTATTAGTAGCGTTATAAGAGAAAATTCAAAATTTATAGTACTCGGTCCTAACTTATATCAGCTCTAATATCCTTAGTATATCTAGCGTTAGTAAGGTAACCCTTACCCTTAGTATAATCTCTTCTATTATTATAATTATCGATGCTACTAACTAAGTCTACGAGGCTATTAAGGACGAATCGGGCCTCCTAATAAACTTTAAGAAGTCAGCGACGAAACTCCCTATTATCTCGAAGCTCCTCGACGATATAGAAAGATACCTCGAAGTAGTAGACGAGTTAATAAAGGCTGCGTTTATACCTACTCTAGAGGATTATAAAGTTTAAGCTACATACCTTCAGGAGTTATTTAAAAAGGTTTTACTAGAAGAAGGTGACTCGAGGTGGGATTAATATATAAAAGCGGCTCGAATAATTAGAAAGGGCGGTCGTGTAAAGAATTTAATAAAGGGGATTCTACACGACCTGTAGCTCTTAGTAACGAAGTTTCTAGAAGTGATAATACTAAGAGGAAAAGACTAGTTAGTAAAGGCTGTTAAGGAGGTGACTAGGATAGACCCTTCTTTACCTGACGGCTTCGAATAAATGCCTTCATATGTATACTATAAGTGTAGCGCCTAAAATGTTAATACCGGGAGTGGTATTTAATATATTAATTCCGGTACGGGCTATTAAAACTCCGGTTCCGGCTAGCTATATATTAGTACTAATTATATTAGTACGCCGAAATTATAGTTATAGTATAAAGGGTTTTATAATTAATTAACGCTCTAGTTAATAATCATCTATTAAGTAAGAATATTACTATTAATAATATAGATCGATCTTGTCTTCGTACTTTACAATACCCTAATACCCTAGCTGTTAAGAATCGGCTAAAAGTAAATAAAGACAAGTTACTTTATAAATCTATCGACTAGATTCTTTAAGACCCGTAATATCTTAGTTAGAGGGATATAGATAATATCTATTTACTCTAGATTAAGGGCGGCGCGGGTAAAAGGAAGACTATAATATCGATTAGTCTTATCGAGCGGCTATTACTTCTACTAGATAAATCTACCGTAGTAACTTATTTCTTTTATTAAAATGCGGACTATAAGCTTAACACCCTTAAAGTAATTATTAAGGGTCTGATTCTATAATTAGCTAATTAATAACAGGAGCTTAAAGAATCTTTGCGACGCCGCTAGGACACGGAAAACGCGCGTTTTTCTGAGGATGTTACCTCGTAGCGAACGCTCTAGGACATCTTTCTAGAGATGCTGGAGTACTATAAGTGCTAGAGAGTATACGTAATTATAGATACTCTCGATAAGTGCTAAGATAGTAGAATAACCGATTTCCTGAATCATCTTATCTAAACGGGACTCTATTATCCTTCTAAAATTAAATGGCTATTAATAAGTCGACTATTAGATAGCGCTAAGCGGGAGCTACTCGCTAGATCTAATTAAGTGCTAGTCAGCCTAGAGCTTAACTTAAACTATATTTCTGAGGTTATAAAGACTTATATTACTTTTAAAGCGGATAAGCTCGACCGTCGTAACGCTTATAAACTAACGCTTCGGCGGAATATATAGACTAAGCTTACTAATAAGGTGGAGGACACGTATTTATAGGTAAGCCTAGTATATAAAAGACTTGAGAGGGTATACCGGGACGAGGCATTAACTATAATTCAAGACTTGCTACTAGGTTTATACCCCCTTTATAATCGAGTGTTTTATTAGCTTAGTGAAGGCGATTCGGCTATAGTAAAGGGATGTATACGACTTCTTAAAGTAATATTACTAGCCTATTAGCCTCTAAATATAGTAGAAGTAGGTAGCGTATTAGGTTTATCTAAAGAATGGGACGCTATTAAAGCGCTAGTTAATCGATATACTTCCTTTCTTAAGATACGAGGAACCGATATCAAATTTATTTATTAATTAGCTCGAGACTACTTAGCTAGGAAGAATAGTTAACTTATACTCGACTCCTGTAAGTACTATAGGTATAGTAAGATTGCCCTAAGTTATCTATTATATCTATCTTAACTGTTACGACCCGTCGTCTTCTAACTAGAAGGCTCCGGAGTCTAGGTGGATCTCGTAGAGAGGAGTGTCAAGGACTAGGGTAAATAGGCTTCGTACTAAACTAGTCTAATACAGGTAGAGTATTATATTTAGTATCTAGGAGATATCTAGGTTAATAATATAAGTTAAGCACGAAGCTCCTATCTAAGCAGGGATACACGCTTTCTATATAGATATATAAGATCCTGCTAAGAGGTATAATTCGGTAAACTAATCCATCTAATCTATATATAGCTCCTATAGTTCAGTGAACTAATCTATCTAATCTACCCGTAGGTCAAGTCTCTCTTTAGACTGATCCACCTAACGGTAATAAGAAGTGCCTTTACTAGGCGTAGTATAAGGACCACTAGTCTATACTTATAATATTAGCTCCCCCTCTAAGAATTATCGTCCTAATAATCCTAATTTCTATTATGCCTACTAATAGGTATAAACTATTAAGTTCTTTCCGTTACCGTTAGTTATTATCGTTAATCGCGCCGGTAACTCCAATACGCGTTTATAAGAACTGTAAAAAGGCAAGGCGCCTGGAGAAGTATAAAGTAGGGGGTTCGTCTAATCGTTACGTGGAATGCGCCCGACTGGGCTATAGCTGCGATCTTGCTCCCTTTTCTCCTACTCGTTAGGCTCGCGTGCAGAAACAGCGCGATGCTAAGCTAGCAGAGTAGAAGGCTTTCTAAAAGGAGGCCCAGGCTCGAATAGTTCGTCTCACCACAGAGCTGGAAATATTAGAGCGAGTTTAAAGAGAAATGGTTAAAGGGGAACTATAAAATATTAAGGAGGTCGAGGTTAATAAGTAAACGGCTGATCCTTCCCTTAACGACTTCCTCTTTAATATTTCTTTAGAATAGGTTAAAGTCCCTCTCGACTTTAACTAGTCTAGGTTTACTATTATTAGCGGAACTATTATAGGAGGCTCTAGTAGTTCTCAAGGTTCTTAATCGGTTCCCAGGTACTTTCTAAATCTTTATACCCTTTCTATTTCACCAGGTACTTCTGACTCTTCTATACTAGAATTCTTTCGGCTTCGAATTCATTTTCTTCTTCTATTTTAAAATAGAAGGTTTCTTGTAAAGGTATATTAGGGTCTGCTAGTTCTAATATCGAGATATAGAATACTAGGTAGATTTTAGCGTCGGGTAGAAGCTATAATTTATAGTTAACAGGCCCTTTATTTCTAATAACTAAAAATGGTCCGACTTTAATATAGTCCAGTTTCTTACTTAGTCTTATTCCTTTTAAATTTTTTATAAGGAGGTATACTTTATCCCCCTTCTTTAACTAAGGACCTAATTTTCTTTTCTTATTTACTAACTTCTTTATAATAGTATTAGCCTCGCTAATCGTGTACTATATATCTTTATACAGGCTTTTTATATTAGAAGTTAATACTAAAGCTTTCTCGGTATCTAGTCCTTATTAAGGATCTAGGAATAGATTTATATATCGACCGTAGTTTATAAAAAATAGTAATAGCCTTATTATATCTAATCGTTTATCGTTATATACTAATTATACTATTAGGAGTAATATAACCTAATTATTTTATCTTTTATTAACGTAGTACCTAAGGTATACTTCTATAGTCTAATTAGTACGTTTAGTCTATCTATCCGTCTAAGGGTAATAGGCTATTAATATTCGTAGTTTAGTTCTAATTAACGCGATTAAAGTCTTCTAATAGTTTAATATAAAGAGTTTATCTCTATCTAAAGTAATCGATTCCGGTATACTATAATCTCTAATCAGTCTATCTAATAGAATGAATCCAAGCTAACTAGCGTTATAGGATTCCTTATACGGGATTATAATAGCGTACTTAGTAAGCTTATTTATAATAACTATTATCGAATCGTACTTATTATTAGTTACTAGGTTAACTAACCGAGGTAGTTTTATAATAAAGTCTATCGTGACATCTTTTTATAACGTGTCTAGAACTTCGGTAAACTAAATCTGTCTGTACTTAGTATATCTTATAGATTTATTCTGCTAGTAGCATATATATTCCTTGATATATTACTCGACTAACGCTCGTAGGTTTAGTACGGCGTATACTCTTTAAATGAGTTCTAATATTTTAGATACTCCTAGATGTCCTAGTAAAGGATTATTATAGTGATCTCTAATTACTTCCTCTATTACTTTTAGTGGTAAGTATAGCTTCTACTTATATAGTAACAGGTCCCGGTTAGGTTATTCCTTCCTAAGTTGTCCGGCTAGGTTATTATTCTTATATACTTCCTTTAAATTTGGAATTATATATGTCGTAACTCGTATAGTCGTTACTAGATTCCTTACTAGTACTAACGATCTATCGTTCTCTTATTTCAAGATAGGTTAAGTTATAATGTCTTTTATTTATATATAATTAGATCGTCTACTTAAAGCGTCTACTCGCCTATTATCTTTTCCTAGGGTGTACTAGATTTTAAACTTGTACTATCTAAGGAGTTTAGACTATCGGACTTGTCGTCGATTTAATTCTTTCGTGGTTATAAAACCTACTAAGTTTTTATAATTAGTAAAGATAGTAAGTTCTAAATAACTTTCGGTATATACTCTCTAATGCTACAGGGAATAGACGACTACTAGAAGCTCCTTGTCGTGTATATTATAATTCTGTTCTGCTAGAGTCATTTTACGTGAGTAGTATGCTACTGGATACTATTTACCGTCTTTCTACTAATAGAGGCATGCTCTAATTACAAGATCTAAAGCATCTGTCTTAATACGTACTAGTTCTCCATTTCAAAACGTATAGAGTACTAGAGGATCTATACAGGCTTACTTAAGTTTATTAAATGCTTTCTTCTAATTAGTATCCTATCGAAATCCCGTATCTTTTTTAGTGATTTCTATTAGTGGCAAGGCCTTCTTAGAGTAGCCTTCTATGAAACGTCTATTAAAGTTAGCGAATCCTAGAAATCCTTATACTAATTTAATATCGTGTAGTATAGGCCATTCCTGTATAGCCTGAATCTTCTTAGGGCTTATACGAACGCCTTTAGTTATTACTATAAACCCTAAGAACTCGACTGAGGTCTTATAAAACTCGCATTTCTCTGGTTTTAAGAGGAGTCCGGCTTATAATAAGTATATTAATATATCTTATATATAAAGGATATGTTCCTCGAGAGTCTTAGAGTAAATTAATATGTTATTAAGGTAAGCGATCGTTATAAGATCTAAATAAGCTCGTATAATATTATTAACTAATACCTAGCAGGTTACTAGTACGTTAGTAAGACTAAACGGCATGACCAGGTACTCGTAATACCTATATCGAGTCCTGAATACTATTTTCTATTCGTCACCTTTTTTCATTCGGATCAAGTTATATACCCCCCTAAGATCTAACTTCGTGAAGATCTTTGCTTTAGCTAGCCGATCCTGCAGCTCGCTAATATTAGGTAGCGGGTAATGATTTTTTATCGTTATATTATTTAACTTTCGATAGTCTATATATAGTTATAACGATCCGTCTTTCTTCTTTACGAAGAGTATCGGATATCCTGCTAGTAATTTAGATTCTCGAATAAATCCCTTTTTTAGGTTCTTATCAAGGTACCCGCGTAGTACTATAAGTTCCTTTTCGGATAACGCATAAATAGGTCCAAATATTAGTTCCTTCCCTATTTCAAGTTCGATCTTATAATCCTAGGGTTAGTGTTTAGGCAGAGCTTTTACTATTATCTCTTTTATAAAGAGGCGTTTCTATCTTTAATACTCTTATAAGATATTAGAAGTACTATTAGTTACTCCAAGAACTCTAACTTATTAACCTAGCGGACCGCTACTAGTATCTATTAAGTCGGATCCTTATTTCTTAAGGTCATCCTTATTTGAAATTAAGGTAATATATACCTTAACCGTTTTCTAGTTTAATTTCTTATCTACCGTCGTCTACTATCGACGTGTAGGTTAGAATCTGGTGATATCGCCAGTTCGCTTAAACTTAAGTACTTTTCTCCTCTAGTTAATTACTAGGTTATGCTTTTCTAACCAAGGCATGCCTAATATAATATAATAGGTGGCTATCCTTATAATATTAAAGGATATTTCCTTATAGTATCGTTGAATTATAAATGGTAGCGAGGTTATTTCCTCGTCTACGCTTCCTTTTAATAGCGTTGACCCGTCGGCTATTCGTAGGTTATATAAATCTTTCTTCCTCCGCGTTAGTAGGCCTACTAACCGTACTAGTGCTTTAGAGATGAAGTTTCCAGATACCCTAGAATCTATTATTACTATAGTCCGCTAACTATCTATTTTAACCGGTACGTTTATATATATTACGTAGTTCGTTAAATATAGCTAATATATTTCTAGGGTAAGGATATTAATCTCCTTATACTTCCCCTTAGTATAAGGGATTACTCTTTTCCTGAAAAGGATAGGAATCCGGTAGTTCTTTTTATATACATGTGCTTTATATAGTTATTATAGAAACAGGCATACTAATCGTTTAAGTAGTACTCTAACGTGTACTCGTTATGCTTGAGGTGCTTATAAAGACTACTATACCATCTTTAGTCATGGTTTAGAAACCACTTCCTTGATCTTTTAGTTACTAAATGCTAATAATAACTTATATTATTATAACTTAACTAAATCTTTCTATATATTCGGATTCTAATAGATTTTCCTAAGTTTATTTTTACTTAATAGTAAATCATATATATTTCGTCGGCGCAGGCTAACTAGTATATCACTCCATGCTATAGATAGGCTGAGTCGTTTCTAAACTCCTTTTATAGAAGTCCTCCTACTACTTTTTCTTGATAGAACTCTACCCGTTCCTCGAGTTTTATCTGTGGATCTTTTAATATAGAAGCTCGAGAGGTTACTTTATTACCTTCTTTCTTAGAAGTATAGCTAAGGTTTTCCCAGTCGGAATCGTCCTCGCTTTCTCGGCTTTATTCGGGTTTTCCCTTCTAAATATAACTACTATTATATTCGTTATTAGAGTCTAATTCCTTGAGTTATTCGTGAATATCCGCTAGCCTTTATTTAATCTTTACGATATTCCTCTATTTCTTAGCTATTTCCTCGCGTAATTCTTCTTCTCTAGATTATAGTTCTCTATTAATAGGTGGATTGACGAGGGCTAGTAGATTATCTATAATTATATCTAGCTTAGTATCGTCGTACTCCGTTTCTTATTAATCCTTTAGAGGTTTAGTCTTCCTAACTAGAACTCTTTCTAATATATTTAACTAAGGTCGTTTTACTATATTTTTTAACCTATAGTCTTTAGCGATATGGCCCGGTTTACCACAGCCATAGTAATTCATTACTTTCTTACCCCCTTGCTATTTCTTGCCTCTAAACGGTTTCTTTTTCTCGGTAAAGTCCAACTCCATTAGCATCGGGCTATAAGGATCTCGTGAGAATCGCTTCTTCCTATAGCTTCCTCCGGAATAGAGTCCTGTATGACTAAGTCTAGAAACTCCACTATTATAGCGTAGTTCTATTACTAACTTATAGATCTGGTTATTAACTCGCGTCGAGGCCTTTATTTTTAAGTCCAAGTTATTATAAACGGCTCCGTCCCGTATAAGTTCCTTCTTTACCTGAGGTTTTAATCCTCTTCGATATATTACTATCAGCGCGTTATTATCCTAGTCGGTCCTTATAAAGTACTATTAGAACTGTATTACGTACTTAGATGCCGATTTCTTTTATATTAAGTGCTAGATAACTCTTATTACCACGCTTACTTCGTTGGAAGGTCTAAATATCCGTCTCATTTCCTTATAAAAGAGTGTCAGGCTCTCTATCTATAACTTAATAGTAATATTATTATCGTCGTTAGGATCTTCTATATATCGTTTTAGAAATGGGGTGGACTACCTCTAGGCCCGTCCTCTTATATAAGTTATTATAAATAGTGGTTATTTCTTTAACCTAATGGCGTCTTTATTAAAAGAGAAGTATAGCTATATCTATACTAACTACTCTTCAAGTTTATCTTAATCGCTATAGTATAAATCTGGTTTAGTAACTTTAATACCTTCTTTAACTTCTGCTATTACTAACTGTCGTGGACCACGTTTACTTGGGGTGAGGTCCCTTTATCCTGAGGTACTTATCTTGAGGGTACTTAAAGTGTTACGACCCGTCGTCTTCTAACTAGAAGGCTCCGGAGTCTGGGTGGATCTCGTAGAGAGGAGTGTTAAGGACTAGGGTAAACAGGCTTCGTACTAAACTGGTCTGATATAGGTGGAGTATTATATTTAGTATCTAGGAGATATCTAGGTTAATAATATAAGTTGAGCACGAAGCTCCTATCTAAGCAGGGATACACGCTTTCTATATAGATATATAAGATCCTGCTAAGAGGTGTGGTTCGGTAAACCGATCCATCTGATCTATACATGGCTCCTATAATTCAGTAAACTGATCCATCTAATCTACCCGTAGGTCAAGTCTCTCTTTAGACTGATCCACCTGACGGTGATGAGAAGTGCCTTCGCTAGGCGTAGTATAAGGACTACTAGTCTATGCTTGTAATATTAACGACTTAAGGTTAACCTTATTAACCTACCTCGACCTAATTTAACTAGGGAAATAATAGAAAGGAATATATTAGTATCTAGTATTAACTACGCAGCCACCTTCTAGGTATAACACCTTGATAGCGCTTAGCAAACCTCGCTGATATAGAACGCTCTCGCTGAATAAGGGGAAGTAGGTATATTCCTCTATACTAAGTTATTAGAGTAGCTAGAATACCTAAGTTTATTAGATAAGCTCCTACGCGTTATCGAGGTATTAAAGACATTAATAGATATAGTAGATGTAAGTAATATATATTTGATTTCTAGTATTATTAGCTAATTAAAGAGTCGTTAAGTTATAGAAAAGCCCTTTCCTATTAATACTTATATAGGAAGCTAGACGTTTCTTATTACGATACTATTTAATACTAGTAAAATAGCTATTATAGATCTATAGCTCTGTAATAGTTTTCAGCCCTTAGACAAGCGTAGTAAGGAGGAATAATCTCGACAAGGTTCTAACGTAGTTAAGAAAGCTCCCTCTAGTAGAAGACGCGTAGGTATCTTTAATTCAGATACTCGCAGGCTACTCGGGCTGGGTCTAGGTTATAACCTTCTCGCTAGACGGTAAATAGATCGCGTTAGGGTCTAATAACGAGACTATCAGGCTATAAGACGCCATAATAGGCGACCTCTAAAAGACGCTCGTAGGCTACTCGGGCTCGGTCTTAGCTATAACCTTCTCGCTAGACGGTAAATAGATCGCGTTAGGGTCTAGTAATAAGACTATTCAGCTATAAGACGCTATAATAGACGACCTCTAGAAGACGCTCGTAGGTTACTCGGGCTCGGTCTTTATTATAGCCTTCTCGCTAGACGGTAAATAGATCGCGTCAGGGTCTAGTAACGAGGGTTTCAAGCTGTTAGGGTCTAATAACAAAACTATCAAGCTATAGGACGTTATAATAGGCGACCTCTAGAAGACGCTCGCAGGCTACTCGGATAGGGTCCGGGCTATAACCTTCTCGCTAGATGGTAAATAGATCGCGTTAGAGTCTAATAACAAGACTATTAAGTTATAAGACGTTACTAAATCCTTAAGAGTCTTAAAATTTCTCGGTAGTACTCTTAGTAGTCATCTTAAATTCCGTGTATAGCGGCGGGAAATCAAGACCTTAGGGCGTGTCTCGTCCCTAAAATTCTTAATAGACGGCTAATATCTCGTAATAAATCTCGGTGAGATTAAGATTAAAAACGTCCCTACGAGTAGGTAAAGCTCTAATTTTAAATCATTAAAAAATCTTTAAGTGAATTCTTAGTAGGTGTATTATAAAGCAGTGCCTATATTTCTTTTACCGACGGATTTCAAGCTATAATATTATAATATAAGAGGAGATTAAGTAGCTATTAGACTTAGGAATAGTCGAGTTTTAAGCTTTAATATCGATTATATAAGCTTAGACTTAATATATAAATTATAATAGGCTAAACCCGTAGATAGATCTAGTACTACGTACCTGTATTTATAACCTTTATAAATCGGAACGTTACAAGGGAAACGCTAAGCGTAATACCTATTTAGCTAGCGATTCCTAGCGACCCTTTTCTTTTCTCTTTATAGTATTCTTCTAGTAACCTAGCCTAGTCTAATTATTTACCTATCTTAGTTCAGACCCTTATATTATAGTAGGATGGGATAGTTTAAGTCGAACTAGCTGCTAGAGATAGGGAGGATAGGATACCGTGCGATGCGTCACTACTATATATATATAGAATTAACAAGAGGATGAAACCGGTCTATTAGGATGTAACTATATATATCTCCGCTAATAAGTAGTATATAAGAAGTAAAGATGCCTGTTATTATATATACGCGTACTAGCTAGTAATATATATAAAGTCTATTGTTATCTACTAATTAGAGTACTTAATATAACCGAGACTAATCTACCCTACTATAGTATTTTCGAATACGTGAAGGCAGAAAATTCTAGAAGCGTCTTATAATAATTCTACGTCGTTACTTATAAGGGAAGTCTACGGTGAAGAGGTCTATTAGTATAAAAAGTAAGACGCTATTTTAATATTTAGAAGTCGATTTAGTATCGCGGAAGACGACGCTATAATCGTTAATAAGTGCTACTTACTAAAGTAGATTCTAGCTTTCAGATGTTCTATTTGTAAGTGCTCTTGGAACGCTAGTTAGACTACATTAAGATTCAGCTAGACTTCCACCTAATAAGCCCTTAGAAGTAGTAGACGGTCACGTGGTAGCTCGTGGAAACTCTCAGCGTATAAGCGTCTATATAAATATAGGATCGGCTTGCCTTACTTATAGAGACTAAATTATACTAGATTATATTATAAGGCGTTAAGCGCTAGCTTAGATCATTATTCCTTTAATTAAAAGGTACCGGTCGGCGTGGCGATATTATATAAATCATCCTTAGATAGTAGTTATAAGGCTGACGATGACTTATTAATATAATAGTAAGGCCTCGAGGCTAGGATACTACTATACTATAAATATCAGGAGTAATAGAGCTTGATAGTAGAGCTATAATAGAGGTATCTTATAATTCTACTAAAAGGAGGCTCCGTGTAAACTAGGCGACGCGGCATTACCCCTATTCTAATAATGCATGTTAAAAACTAAAATTTAGCGAAATCCGATGTCCCCACCATAGTAATTAGTATACGCGAGGCCTCTGCCCCCGCGCACCACCTTATAGACGTCCCTAGTACCCTAAAACGATTAGAATTTAAAGCTATACATAGTCAGATAATACTCAGCTATACCTACTATACGTAATCGCCGCCCCCTAGTAAGAGACCCCGCCGGCTATACTAAAGTTACCGATATAATCGTTACCGCCGCTTATTAGTTAAAGAAGAAGGCTGCTACTCCTAAAAAGACTCCTTAAAGAGCTACTATTACTACTACCCTAATAGAAGGTTAGCTAGAAGAAGCTCCTCTAGAGTCGTAACAATTACCTAGCCCTATTTAATAGCCGCCGGCGTAGGTATTATTTACCGTAGTATAGAGCGTGCTATAGAAATAGAAAGAGATATAGCTAGGAACGTCTATATCTGACGAGTTTAACTATTATAATTTTAATACTATTACCGTTAAGAAGGTAGAGGAAAAGGCTTAGAAGAAGAGATACTAAACTATACTCTAAAGCGCTATAGCAACGCTTATATACTATAGTCCTACTAGAGTAATAGATATAGTATACGGGGATCCGGAAGAATAGAATAATATCTATAAGCTTATTAGGATTTAGATAAGGGAAAAAAGGAAGGGGGTAACTATTCGAATTAGTTATATATATAACTTTAAGACTAAGTCTTCTAAAGACTTAGCTAAAGAGTTATTAGAAGAGCTAAAAGCTAAAAGACCTCGCTACTAAATAGATAAAGATACGTCCGATAGTAATAATATACTTAACTCCTTTAACTCCTCCGGATCTACCGACTCTAAGCCTAAGATAATAAAGAAGAAGAATAAGAATAAGAAGGATAAGAAGAGGTTTAGAAGTAGGAATAGTACTACTACTAAGTAAGAAAAGAAGGCGTTAGAACGCCGAGTACTTAAGAAGTAATATAGGTACTATAGCTATAAGCTAATAAAACGATAACTCTACGACTCCTATACTTATTAAAATTATACGTACTATTACTAGTAACCCTATAGCCCTAATAATATCGCCGGTAAGTATTTTAAGCTTAGTACCTAGAATATAACTTAGTAGAATAGCGTACTAGGTAGGCGGAAGATAGGGGTAACGGTAGAAACGCTATTAGAAGGACTATAACGAAGGCTTATAAAACTCTATAAACTAGAATATAGCGCTTAAAAGAAGATACTAAAAAGCGAAGTATAGAGTAAAATCTTATTATAGTTAGTTAGAATAGGTATATATAGAGCCTTACCGTCGCCGAGTATAACTTAATAATAAGTACCGTTTATAGGGTAATAATAGTACTTACCGTTCTAACTAATATACTATTTAAATAGATAACTATTTTAATAATATTCTTACTTACCTTTTACTATATATCTATAGTAGTTACCTTAGTTATCCTTTTAATCGTTCCCTTAATAATCTTTTTCTAAACTAGGGCTATCTTAACCGGCTTAATTTAACCTTACTATAACGACTCTATATAGCCTAAAAAGACTACCCTCTCGCCCGTTAATAACTAATAAGCCTATTCTAAATAAGACTCTAATAAGTAGCCCGGTATAGGCGTAGGGCGACTTAGGTATACTAAGGAAGGCGTATTTTAACTAGTAAATATTATATAATCCCGGCGAAAAGGACGTAATAGAGGCGGCCTTTAAGAAGGTCGAGGAAGAGCTATATTACCTAAAGGATATCTATAACTTTAAGAAGCCTAATTAGTTAGATTTAAAGGTTCTATTAGGATTAGGACGTAGACTTAGTAGCGAGGTAAAGGAGTTCCTAATATAGGAGCGAGTCGCCGCTACTTAGAAGGGTTAATCTAGACTTAACGGTCTCGCCGCTACTACTACTAGGCTTACTAGTTAGCTAAGCGACTAATTAGGGGGTAATAGCGAGTAGTCCTAGTATATTAAGAAGAATAAAACGTCTATTTTATCTAAATAATACTATTAGGATAAGGCTCTGCGGGAGTAGAGCTAGGGTCTTTAAGGCTCTACGGCCGTACCCGCTACCTAAGCTATTAAGTACTCTACCTACCGCGTACCTATTAAATTAATATTAAAAAAATATCTAATTAGTAGGATTTATAGAGCTTTTTCAGTACTATTTAGTGATATAAAAATAATTAGGATCGATAGTTTCTCGATATAATTACGTTAAAATATATAAAAGTCGGGATCGACGCGACGTCCTAAGGCTCCGAACCCCGATACTCTTTAGAATTATAGTTATCTTAGAACCGTTCTTCTAACTTACCCTTATACTTACCTATATATATACTAGCGTGCTTGAAATAGCCCTTAGCGTATTTCCTACTACTATAAGCGATTACTACCTTCTCTAGGAATACCGTAAATATTATACCCTCCGCTAGCTCGAAATATCGCTTTAACTAGACCTTAAGTATTAAAAAGAACTCCTTTTTTAAATTAAAATCCGGCGAGTATAGAGGTAAATATAAGAGTATAACGCCGAAGCTATTATAGAGTTATTTAATACCGGCTAAGTAGTACGTAGAGTAGTTATTTATAATAAGAATAGACCTTAGGTCTAGAAATAGACTATATCAGAGTAGAACCTTATTTACTAGGAACTATTTAAACCGGGCTCCGCTTATAACTCCCTAGTATATATAATATACTACTATACCCGATAACATATATACTAGAAGTATACTAAATCGCTTAGAGCGCTTAATTAACCGTTAGACTACGGGCTTAATACTAAAGGGTACCTACCCTTACTTATATTACGCGGTATACTCGTTCGTAGTACTCTCGTCTAAGAAAATAAGTATATTATAAGTGAATCGACTAACTACTATTATATAGTCGTCCCTATAGAGCTGCGAGCGCTCTACGGCCTTACGGCGGAGGTTCTTTCTACTAATCTTTATAGATTTAAGGGTATTTAATACTATTTATAGGGAGATATATATTTCGAACTAGTCGAATAGGAAGTATTATATTTTATCTAAATATAATTAGGGTTTAGACTCTAGAAAATATATTAGAGTATCGCGAGCTTCCTACGAGATCTTAAACGGAGGGCCTAACTTAGATATCTTCTAGACGTTTAAATAGTACCTAAAAGTAGCGATATTTACCCTAATTTAATAGATCGTCCTCGTATATACTCCTTCTATACTAGAAATAATATTAGGTGCTAGTCCGTCTACTAGGAGCTACTAAATGCGATCCTTCTGGGTATTAGTAAGGGCAGGCGCCTTTTCTAAGGGGCAGGCGTTAGTAATAGGGTAAAAACGAGGTTAGGGGATATATACGTATAATACGCGAGATATACGACTTTAATATATCCTATTTAAGACCTAGTTTAGGTATTCTAGGGTTTATAGGGTGGTACGCGGGGGTAGATACCTCGCGTATACTAATTACTATAGTAGGGATATCGGATTTCGCTAAATTTTAGTTTTTAACATATATTATTAGAATAGGGGTAACGCCAGCGCAGTTTTAAGTTAGGAGACGTCCCGGGGTTTAGGATTAGCTAAACTACAGGACTTATAAAAAATAAAGTAAATATAAATATTTATATAAAGTCGAGATTACTCTTAAGATAAAGTACTAATAATTTTACTCGCCACTAATAGTGGCTCGCGATATAGGGATAGATATTAATAGGACGCGAAGCCCGCGTAAGCCTACCTCGGACTAATCTAAGCTCTATCCCTCGTACGGTAGTCTTATTATCCGCATCTTCTACTACTATATCCGCGCTACTAGGGCTCTCTATAGCTCTAGCGTAATTTTATCCTCCTTAACCTACGCTTCGCTTATCCGAGTAACTTTAGCCTTTAGCTCTAGTATACCTACTTCTTCCAGACTCTTACGCTTCTAAGTTGATTTATTCCGACCAAGTTTTTTCTTACCCGTAGTAGCTTCCTCTACCTCTAGTATAGTACTTACGACTTCCTCTACCTCTTTCGCAGCCTTCTTAGCTTCTTTCTCAGCCTTTTTAGCCTCTCTCTTAGCCTTCTTAGCCTCTTTCGCGGCCTCTTTCGTAGCTCGTTCCGCTCGTGCCTTCTTAAGGCCCTTATAACTTATTACCTTTACCTCCCCTAAGTTCTATAACTTACTTAATAGGCGAGCTTTAGCTTCGTTATTTATTTCGGCTAAGAATAGATTCTATTCCTAAAGGAGGGCACGTTTAGTAAAGGACAGTTAGGTAGCATTTATAAGCTTCTATATATGCCTCTATATACGCTATTTACTCGTCTTATTAAGTATATTAGTATCCTATTTAATTAGATTATATAGCGAGGTAACTACTTCTACTAATACTAGCGTTACAGGCGTTTACGGTACTTAGTCTTACGTATAAGAACCTACCTCGTTAGTTTTCAGAGCGGTTAGTTTAGCGGGGGGTTTTAGTATATTACTAAGTACCTTATCTAGGTTAAAGGGGAAAAGGCCGGCCTTAGCCTATCCAGCTCGTATATTCCTAGATATAAGCGCTTAGGTCCTTGCGGGGCTATATAGATAAGTGAAATACTCCTTACTAATTATTCCTATATATCCCCGCTCTAGTCGTTCGACCTAGTCGCGATAGGCCGCCTTTAATAGGCTAAATACTAAGATATTATAAGGCTAGAGCTTATACGATATATGAGAGGGGAGACGGTATAGGGTAATATTATTTTCGAAGTAAAACTCTAAGATCTCGAGAGTTTCGTGCGTCCCGAAGCCGTCGTATATTAGTACTCGAGGTTTCTAGTTAGCGCGCTCTTTAGTTTAGGGGTTAAATATAAGCTTAAACTACTATAAGCTAATATAAGAGTCGGTGTATCTAGTATCAGAGTATATATAATACTATCTAGGAGTGGGATACGTGATCTAGTTAGCTCGGTGAGTTACTACTAGCTAGATTATTATAGGATTTAAATACCTACCTATTATACTTACGTATTCGATGGCTATTATTATCGTACGCTTAATACGCGTACCTCTATAACCTCGCTTATTATCCTTACTAATAAGGACTTTAATAGAGTTAAGCTTAGAAAGTATAATACTAGTCTTATCTATATTATACACATTTTCCTGTAGGACGGCCGAATCCTATAGTACCTTTCCGATTACCTTAAACTAGTATATAACCTTACTATAGATGTCGTAACGGTTCTAGTCTAGCGCCCTACTCTTACTCGCTCTAAGTTCTAGATAGCGTTTATAGAAAAACTGTAGCTAGTTCTTACTCGGAGACTTACTTAGTCTATCCGTTAAGGGCCGCTAGCGGGCGAGACTAAAAGCTATTAGACGTATATACTTTATTCGGACAGAGCGTCTAAGAGTATCCTATTATACTAAGAACTTAATAAGGGCTTTCGCTTCCTACGGGTAGAGGTAGTATTAGCTTTAGGCCTTCTCTTCCTTAGACCGTCGACCGCGTGTATAATACTGGAGAGTAGTGCGGGGGACGTCGCTATAATCTACTAGGGCACGGAATGATTTAGGCACGCCTTCTAGAAGCCCTTATACTAATACCTGACTAGGTTTGTCTATATTAGCTTACTGTGGTAGTAGGTAATAAGGGGGGAAAGAGAATAAGTAAGAAGTAGCCTCCAGGTAATACCGGGTAGTAAGAGGTAGTACTAGGTAATAATAAACGCAATGAAGCGGGCGCGCCTAGCTATAGAAACTTCTAGAGCTCTTCTACGGTGCGTTATAGTTAGTCCGGAAGGCTATTCTAAGAGGATGGTAGCGTTAGATATAATATAATTAATATATAATTATATAAGTACGCTAACGCAAGCTAAGACGTGCTAAAATATTACGCCACGTCGGGAGGCTATTAAGGCCCCCTTCCTCCGACCGGTAAAACTTACGGAATATATATTTCTAAAAGCTAACTGTCTTTAAAGCTTAGAGCTATATTCATCCTTAATAGGACTTCCCACCTAGTATTCCGAACTTTAAAGAGACTCCTATAGTCGCGATTTACTAAGGGAGTAACTAAAGCGGCGATTGATAGCGCTAATAAAATAATCGACAGCTTAACTAATACCGTAGTAGATCTCGTTACGAACTAGTGTCCTAAAGGACAAATAGTTATAGAATAGTAATATATCGATAATAACTTTATAGACTTACGAAAGAGAGACTTCAGAGGTCTTAACTACGAATTCGGCTCGCGACGGTAGGTAGCTCGCGTTACCGGGACCCCCCTTACCACCTATTATATATATACAAGGGTCTTATCCGAGCCTTAGAACCTAATTATAAGAATAGAACGTTATTATAAGCTTTATACCTACTATAACACGTAAATTTATACGAGGTTACTACCCTAGTCGGTACCTCTAATTAAAAGCCGTTACTAATCTTAGCTAGTATAGAGCGACCCTCTATAGCCTTTGTATTAATTACCGTATATCTTATTCGCGTTATTAGTAAGTCAAGCATGTAGCTATTAAGCCTAATAGCTATACGTATATAAAGTAACGGCCTCGGCCGAATATATCCCTGTAAGCCGAGGCGCTATAAGGCTGACTTAACCCTAATTACGCGCTAGGCTATTAGCTAGCCTTATCAAGCTAAAAGTAGGTAGAGATACTTTCTATACTATAACTATATCCTCGTAGTTACGTATATTTATAACTATACTACTATAGGATTCTTACTCGCCTGAGATTATTTCCTAAGCCTCTTATTATAGATAGTCTTTTAGTAGTAGTAAGCGTTACCGCTGTAATCGATATATCCGCTAAAGTCGCTACCCTTTACTTCTAGTACTTAGCCGCTGTTAAAGATATTATAAAAGATAGTCAACGCTTATAAAAGAAGGTTAAGGATATTAGAGATGTACTACGAGAGCTAAAGCGGCTCTTAGGTAGGCCGGATAAGACACGGCTGTTAGTTATAGACAAGTTAGCAGCCTCGCTCGAAGAATGTCTTAGGCGGTTATAAGAACTAGAGATATAGCTAAAGCCGAGGAAGATATAGAGAACTATAAGCCGATTAGGAGTACGGGTATTAAAATAGCCCTTTAAGAGTAAAGAGGTAGAAAATATCGTCGCTAGTCTTAAGGAATACGAGCGGACCTTCTCTCTATTACTATAAATTAATTAGACGTGATTATTAACCTCTATATCTATTTGCTAGAGAAATATATTAATAAAATATATAGGTACCTTATATTAGACCTAGATTAAAAGTTCGATTTAGCTAAGTTACCGGTTACTAGAGGAGCCTTCTTTAACTCTTATATAGAGGAGTATAGTAGGACATGTCTTAAAAATACTAGAGTCGAGCTCTAGTATTAGGTTATAGAATAGGTAAAGGATAGAGACGGCAAGTAAATATTCTAGCTAAGCGGCATAGCTAGTACTGGCAAGTCGATGATTATACGGACTATTACGCGGTTATTTATAGATTAAGGCTAGCTAGGCGGGAGCTTCTTTTTTAAGAAAGGCGAGGGTGACTGTAGTAATGCTTTAAAACTCTTTACTACTCTTACCGTGGATTTAATAGCTTATATACTAGGACTAAAACCGGAGATATAAAAAGTAATCGACGTTAAGCCTACGATTACTAAAAAAGCCTTAAAAGACTAGTTTATTAAATTAATCCTATAACCGCTTTTAGAAGTAAAGTAGACTTTTCTCTAAGATATAAGTTTTATAGTTATAATAGACGCATTAGACGAGTGTAAGCGAGAAGAGGATATCCGAGTGATTCTTTAGCTTCTAGAATAAATAAAAGATGTTAAGCTAGTCTCTATATATGTTTTCGTGACTAGTAGACCGGAGCTTCCTATTCGTCTCGGCTTTAAGTAGATATCGGATAGAACGTATTAGAACCTAGTTCTTTACAAGGTACTAAGGAAAACAATTAAACGAGATATTACACTATTTCTCAAGTATAAACTTATAAAGATTAAAGAGTAGCGCTATCTTAATACGCCCTAGCTAAAGGAGGGATATATCTAGACGTTAATTAACTTAGTAGTACCTCTCTTTATCTTTACTATAATAGTGTGTCGGTTCCTTAGGGAGGTAAATGGGAATCCCCGGCGACGGTTAAATAATGTCCTTAAATATAACGTAGAAGGTATCTCTAAGTAGGACGTAACGTATCTTCTAATTATAAACCATTTATTTAGCGGTTACGGGGAACGAGAGAAGAAGAAGCTATCTCTAGAGTTCCGGAATATCGTAGGGTTAATCGTCGTTCTAGAAAGTCCGCTATCTATCATTTACCTTATAAGTCTCCTTGACCTCCTATAGGAGGATATTCGTTACAGGCTTAAATCCCTTTACTCTATCCTTAGTATCCCTACTAATAAGCGCTTACCTATTAGGTTATTATATCTATCTTTCCGCGACTTCCTCCTTAATTCTTAAAAGCGTGGAAAGCGTCCGTTCTAGGTAGACGAGAGTGAAGCATACTAGAAGCTAGCTATAAGATGTCTTCAGCTCCTATCTAGTTTAAAGGGGTTAAAGTAAAACATATATAAGTTATTAAGTCCTAGAAGTCTTAGAAATAAAATCGATAAGTAGTTACTAGACGAGACTCTCCCTACTAAACTCCGATATACCTGCCGCTACTAGGTATACTACCTGCGGTAAAGTAAATGGCAGATCTATAACGATAAATAAGTTTACGTATTCCTATAAAAGTATATCCTCTACTAGTTAGAAGCTATAAGTCTTATAGGAGAAACGTTAGAGGCTATCTAGCTTATAAGTATTTTACAGTCATCTATAAACGTATAGTCCTTAGGTATACTTTATCAGGTCATTTATACTAACCTACGGCGTAGCTAAATAAGAGTTCTAAACTCTCGGCTCTTATTTAGGATATAAAGCGATTTATTCTATAGATTCGTCTAATTATTAAAAACGCACCGCTTTAATTATATACGTCAGCTATAATTTTTGCCCCGGAGAAATTAATAATATAAAGACCTTTCTAGAACTATCTTCCCCGGTGGATTAGTAAGCTAAGTAAAGGGCTAGAAAACTGGAACTCCTTACTCTAAATACTTAAAGGCTACTCGGACTCGGTTTACGCTATAGCCTTCTCGCCGGATAGTAAGCTGGTAGCGTTAGTATTATATAACTAGATAGTATAATTATAGTACATAGCGACGGGGTCTTATCGTAGTACGCTTGAAGGCTACTCGGACTCGGTTATAGCTATAGCCTTCTCGCCGGATAGTAAGCTGGTAGCGTTAGTATTACAGGACCAGATAGTACGATTATAGAACATAGCGACGGGGTCTTATTATAGTACGCTCGAAGGCTACCCGAACTAGGTTATAACTATAGCCTTCTCGCCGGATAGTAAGCTAGTAGCGTTAGTATCGGATGACTAGATAGTATAATTATAAGACATAGCGACGGGGTCTTATCGCAGCACGCTCGAAGGCTACTCGGGCTAGGTTATAACTGTAGCCTTCTCGCTAGATAGTAAACATTTAGATACGGATTAGGGATAGATTACTCTTCCTTCCTCTATCTCTAATAGTAATTATAATTAGATAAAGGTGTTTTTATTAGTATTTATAGAGGGTTAGTAGGTACGCTTAGCTAAGCAACCCTTCCTTTAGCTTCCCCCTAAGTACCGATTAACGTATATAGTAGTATACGGGGACACCGTATATATAGGATATACATCAGGCTATATAACCCTTCTCAAGTTTAGTTCGAAAAATATTCTTCGGTATACGAGTTTAGTAGAAGCGGTCTTAGTAAAATCAAGCTAATTAGGCGTAAGGTAATCTCGGATTAATTTTTAAAGCTGAAAGTAATAATAATTAACTTATCTATTCTTTCTAGGCTTCTATTAATATCTTTTCTTTATTCGAGTCTCCTATAATTCTACGTATTATATATAACTTATATACCGGCTTAGTATTAGTAGTCGAGCCTTATCCCTAGGAGGTATCGCTATCACTCGCACTATAAAGGTAAAAGGTCGAAATCTTTCAACTAACTTATAGAATATATTCAGGTATTAGTAGCTAGAATATCTGTTATAAAGGCTTTTATATACTCTAAATTATTAGAGTTATAGTATATTAAAATATGTGTTATAGGCTTTAAGTACTTTCAACTATTTCTTAATATTACTAGAGCTCTACCGGATTAATACGCGAGCTAGCTATAGGGTTAGATTTCTATAGCCTTAGAAGGTAATTTAAATGTATTACTACAGTTTATAAGCATTGAAATATATACTTACTAAGTGCTTCGGAGTCGGATTATCCTATTCCGAGCGTACGTACAGCCGTAGGCTTAATAGCTACAAGCTTGGCTTACTAATAACTAAAGTAAGATATACCGTAATTAATACGAAGGCTATATAGGGTCGTTTTATACTAGCTAGGATCGGTAATTAGCTTTTAATCGGAGGTACTAGCTAATATAACGACCTTATATAAATTTACGCGTAATAGTAGATATAAAGCTAATAATAGCTTCTTAATATTATAACTAGGTTCTAAGGCTTAGGAAAGACCTTCGTATATAAATTAAAAGTAATAAAGACGTTATAGTAGTACTATAAAGGAGGGAGATTATTTTATTGTAAAAGAAGGCCCTAAGCGAATTAGGCGAGAAGGCGACGATACGAACGTAATTTACAGGTCGGAAAGGTTCTAGATATTTTATATAGTAATAGTACACGATGCGTACCTTATATAAGTAAAGCTCGACGTATAGGTAGAGTTATAGTCGCTTAAAGTCTAAGTGCCTATTAGTTTTCTTATTATACCGTAGTTCTCGCGATATAGTAAGGAATATTAGAGTAGTTAGCGCTCGGAGTATAGGACTGACTTTAAGCTGGAAATAAGCGAGCGGTTAAGAGTAGGAGCTCTGCAAGTAAGAAAAGCCCTAGTCCTAATAGAGTTACTAATTCTTAGCTACGCCTAGTTACGCTTATAGCTACGAGGGTAGATACTCGTAGTTCGTAGTAATATAGGCCGCATAGGCAAGGCGATCTTAAAAGTAATAAACTCCTCTATAAAGCTATAACCTATTAAAGTATAAAGTTATTACTAGAAGTAATAGATATATATAACAGTTAATCTCTAATACCGAGTTCTCTAGATATTCTCATCGGCTATAATATCCGTAATGCTCGAGGCAACTCTAGAGCGCCTATAAGCATCGAAAAATAATCCGAGGCCTACCCTACTACAAGAAATCGAGTAGCTACCCGAGAGAATAGTTATTTAAGACAAGAGCTTATATACTATTATAAAATACACGAAGCTAGTATACGGCTGATATAGGAGACGCAGGATATTATAAAAAGGCTTCGGCAGGCGGTTTTCAATTATAGAAACACGTAGAGGGAGATCGACATTTGAGAGAGGAGGGTGGCGGCTTCTATTAAATTAAATTTAGATATAGAAGGAATCTATTAATATATAAAGTGCGCCTGATTAACTATTAATAGAAGTAGTATCTGAAAGCGTATTCGCGTTATAACTATACCCTATAACGCTTACGATTCGTAGCAAACGACTAGGCCCGTAACCTCTAAATAGAATGCTAGTAGCTTCTAACCGGCCTTTAATTCGTGTAATATAATAGTCGTGTAGTATAACGCCTACTAAAACCGTTATCCTTTAAGAAATATCTAAATACACTAGAATTGTATAATAACAGGGAATGTCTTTATAATACGAAGGACGAAGAGCTTCGTCGCTAATACTACCTAGTCCTTCCTTAGGACGACCGAGGTTCCGTAGGACTTATTACTTTAGTTAGGTCTGAAAAGTTAAAACCTCGTTTCTTCCTTTCTTTAGATGCCTAATCGTCCCGTCCCCGCTTATTACCTATTACTTGACCTTGGCTTAACTCTTTAGTTCTTTCTATAAACCTTTAGATCTTATTATAAGCTAATCCTATTTACGCCCCCAGCGCTCGATATATAATCTCAGGGTTTAATTAAACTACCTCTTCTAGTAGTATCGGTATCGGTAACCTTAATAACTAGCTTATACCTTCGCTGGAATTATCCGAATCGTTATAGCTATCTATATCCCTACCCTATTCTTCGTACCCTTAGATCTTATAAAAGCGGATAAGGTATACTAGTCGATCTACTATTTCTCTTATTAATCGAAGTATCTCAGCGAAATTTACTACGGAAGACTTACTCTGCGTAGGATCTTTAAGTCTCTAGAAGTGTCTGACGTTGCGAGGGAAATAATCTAGGGTCTAGATTCTACTATAAGGATCAAGTAATCCTATAGGATAGATCTCTTCCTATCCTTTTATACGTAAGAAATTCCGTGACGCCTTTTATATATAATTAAGGTAATCTCTTATTTTATTATCCACCCCGTCGATTTTCTTATCCACCTTATTAAATCGTCTATGCATCTTCTCTATCTTCTTATCCACCTTATTAAACCGTCTATCTATCTTCTCTATCTTCTTATCTACCTTATTAAACCGTCTATCTATCTTCTCTATCTTCTTATCCACCTTATTAAACCGTCTATCCATTTTCTCTATCTTCTTATCTACCTTATTAAACCGTCTATCTACTTTAATCTCCACCTCTTTAATTTAATATATAATGAATTCACGCTAACTAAGGAATTCTTCTCGTATTCGCTCGCTATATACGTCGGATGTCCGGCCTAATATCGTGAGACTTCGATCGATATATTTAAACGGCGAATTCCCTTTAGACGGTAGCGTTTAAAAGGATTCCTTAGCTAGCTACCCTATTATAATAACGGAGTATATGAATTTATACTCCATTTATATTACTATTAGATTACTCTAACCTAATTATTAAGATAGTAAATTATTTAATACTACTAATATCGTAGGATAATAAGGGTAAGGATAATATAGTATAACTCACCGCGAAGGTCGAGACTTAGTAGTCCCGCCCCCCCTCCGTATATAATCTGCTTACGCGAGATATTAACTAAAAATCCCCCCTCTACTAACTAGCGATAGTATTTGGATTTACTTATACGGAAGTGTAATATTACAGCTGTAACGCTAGTAGTATAGTGTATACGTAATCTAGTCTCTTTCTATAACTAAGCACCGAGGAAACTAGCCGCTACCTGTACTAAAGCTATTATATAGCCACCTTAAATTTAACGAAGTATCTCTACGCTTCACCGACTAAAAATTCTAGCCTTAGCTATCTAGTCAAGGCATCGCCCTAGTTATTAGGTCTCTAAGAAATAGTGCCGGATACGAACGGAAATATCAGTTATACTAATAATAATATTCTTGAATTCTTATCCTAATATCAGTACTTTAGATATATTCCCGACCCTTATCTATCCGCGTTATTCCGCAGAGACTAAAGACTCGCAGAATAAAAGGGTTCGGGTAATTAAAAAGTTAAAGAGCCTTGAAGTAGGTTTATAGACCCTTAATTAATTTAGCTGAAGCAAGCACGTAGGTTAGTTAATATAGTCTATATAGGCTCTATAAGGCAGAGTTATAAGAGTCGACCTCGAATTTATTACCCTTTAGTAAAGATAGAAGTATTTAAGTAGATAATTCCTAGCTTAACGGTGACTTAAGAAATTCTAAAAAGAAAAAAGATATAAGGATAAGCTAGTTAGACGATTAGAAACCCCGGTCTAGACGCCGAATATATTATAGATACTTAATAGAATCAGTATCTCTAAGGTTAAAGTTTAAGGTAGAACTTAATTTCAGCCGGCCTGTTTTTTATTATCTAGTATACTAGAGAGGAGATCGCGTATAAAAACAACGTTAAAGGTAAGTACTACTATCTAGCTTTACGAAGCTTAATAAAAGCTACTAATAGTATTAAGATAGGTGACGTCGCCGTAGTATAAAGTAATAACATCTAGTAGGCTATATACTTCCTAAAGACGTCGAGCGTCTTATAGCATGCTATAGGATTTATCGATGCCGACGATATCTCTATAACTTGGACCTAAGACGTCTTTTACCGCTAGAGCTACCACGATATTCCTATAGCCTAGGTCTAGGATCGATAATTACGGCTGGATCTAAGCTATATAGATAAAACGCACGACGCTAGTATAGGTCTAGGGTAGCTTATATCGATTCTTAGTAGTAACCACGCCGTAATAGTAGGTTAATGCTATTACGCTTATTATAATTAGCGTCTACTATCTAAGATATAAAGGAGGTAAGGTAATCTAAGAGATATTTTATAATAGTCCTACGAGTAAGATTTAGCTTTATATAAGTCTGCGGGATATCGTATAATTAGATAACGCTAAGCTTTTACTTCCTTTATTTACTCTTATTTTTCTCTCTTACCTCACCTATAAAGATTTTTCTTAACTTTACTTATACCTTCTTATAACGGGACTATATCTGTAACTTCGAATAATCTTTATTCCTACTACTATATTAATCGAATAGATTCATCCTATTATCTCTCTCTCTCCCCTAACCTTATTACTAACTATATACTATAATAGCTACTACACCCTTTAGCCTTATAGTAATAGCTAACTAACCCCTTCACCTTATTATATATATAGTACGCGATTCTTATATTATAAATCGCTTATATATCCGTAATAATATTACTTATTATACCGCTATAAAGGGTGCTATAAAGCGTGTTATTAGCGAGCTACCTAGTCTTTATATATAGATATATATCGTCCTCTACGATATATCTAATCCTAGGTCTACTTTAACTACGGACCTCCTCGCTTCGCAGGTCCCTACCGGCTCTCCGATTACTTTATACCTCGACCTTAGAACTAGTATAGCTAGTACAGCCCTCGCATACAGCCGAGTCTTATATAGAGCTTAATATACTTTCTAACTAGTTCTAGTTAATAGCCTTAAAGATATGCTTTAATTCGCCGTATTAAAGCTATAGTCCGAACTTCCTTAAGACGCCGTTTCCTAAATCTATACGGTCGCTAGCGATATCCGTAGTAACTTCGCCTTAGTCCGAGCTGATATCTATATAATACGAGAGCTTACTAGCGTTTCTCTTATTACCGCCTAGCGCATCCTCCTTAACGTACGGGTAGGTCTTCGCAGCTAGTAGCTTCGTTACTAGGCGGACTTCCTTAGTTAGGGTAGTAAGCTTATTATTAACGTTCTATATCTAAAGCGACGTATTAGCTATCTAATAGTCCGAGCTAATCGTCTAACCTACCGTAATATTATAGACGCCGAGACCTAGGAGGAGTACTGTATATACGCACGGTAGCTAGCCACCGAAGCCAATCTTATTATTATAAATACGATGCTAGTAGAGCTCCTAGGTCCTAGATAAGAGGACGGACATCCTGCCTTTATAAGCTAGGTTACGGGCTATAAATTTACTACCGTCTCTAACCCTCTTTCGCGTAATAAATTAATGTGGTTTAGTAAACGCTACGCCTAGGAAGCTTCTCTATATTACCGTTACTAAGACTTCTCTTATAAACCCGATATCGCCGCTATTATTACCGTATTTAAGTGCGCTCTAGTTACTACTATACCTACGGTAACAGGCTATACCAAATATAATATCGACGAGTTACTAACTAGGGAGGCGCGTAGGAACGTAATTAAGAAGGCGGCGAAGGTGGCGAAGGCGAAGAATATATTTAGAGAGGGTAATCAGGATAATAGAGGGGCTAGAGGAGCTAGACTAGCGGTATAAGCTGGCGGGACATATAGATAGAGATCTTAGGGGTAGGCGGTAATAATTATATTTAGAGAGATTACTATTTACCTACTTAATATTAAAATAATAGAAGAACCTTTATCTCTCTTTAAGAACTAATTTAATAACCCTAGTAAGACCGCTGCGTATAGTACTAAACGTATCTCGTCCTCTATCCCCTCACCTAACTATTCTATTAAACGAAGCCCTATCTCCTTAACTACCTCTATCCTTCTCTATATAATAAAAAGGCGGTAGAAGCTTCCATTAGTATTTAACTACCTAGGATCTAGGCTACCCTCCTCTCGAAGCTATATATGCCGAAGCTGTATATATATCTCTAGATTACCGCTAATATCCGTCTACTAATAAGCCTCTAGTCTATAATAGAATGCTAGCGGTATAGCTTATATGGTATATAGGTCGTGAATACCAAGACTTCCGCGCTTTTAGGTACGCTATTAGCTAGGGGAGGCGTCCCTAAAATTAAGGGGCTTACTAAGGGGGAGTACTTACTAGGGGAATACTCCCCGCGGGAAAACCCTTCAAAATTAATAGCCGACTAAGGGGAGTACTCGCTAGGGAAGTACTATATACTAAAAATGGTCCCTACTACTAGCCGTAGCGTATACCCAAAGTAGTCTATACTATAAGGCGTAGTATATACCTAAAGTAGTCTATACTAAGAGGCGTGGTATATACCCTTAGTAGTGGCGTATACTAAAAGTGGTCTATACTACGAGGCGTGGTTTATACTATTAGCTATAGTGCATACTAAAAGTAGTTTATACCACGAGGTATAATTTATACTAAAGGTTGTTTATACTATTAGTAATACACCTAGAAGTCTTAACTAATTACAGATATACACGTAAGGTCGTTTAGACTATCCTTAAGAATTAATAGTAAGCTAATAGCGCTAGTTAGGGTTGTATTAACTAAGGTAATAATCGTAGTATTTAGAATAATATATAGGATAAATATTAGAGTCCTTCGAACGGTATAAAGCTAGCGATATAAGCGTATTAGAGCGGTTAGGTTCCTTACTACTTAGATATAGATCTTACTTAGAGATACCGAGAATAGCGCTAATAAGAATCGAAGGAACGGCTGAAAGAGGAGGAGGATAGCGTAGTAATAGAACATGCTACCGTTAAGTTAGTAAAGGGGTATAGCCTATAAATTAAAGGACGTACTAGACGAATAGGGCGCTAGGAGTAAAGCTATAGCCTCGCCGGAGTATTTCAGGTAGTAAGTCGTACTATTACAGGTACTACGTGTGGAGATCTAAGATCTTCTAGATATCAAGCTCCTCTCTAGGATTATAAAGTAGATAGAGCGCGTCGTTAATCTTAGCTAATAGTCCGTACAGAGAACGAAATATAAGTCCGGTGTCTCTCGACGATTTTATATCTACCTCTAGTAATAGATCTTCCTTAGTATACGCGGTCCACTCTTTACCCTCTATATCCTCGATAATTACAGGTACTAGCGCACGGATCGCACGCCTTAAAATATACGGGACCACGCCGATAAAAAGCGACTAAACTCTTTTAAACCCGTTAAAAATCGATATTCCTCTATAGAGTATTACTCGAGACTTACTAATCTAAGGTAAAACTACCTTAGAATATAGTAGAACGAACTTCGCGTTCTTTATAGGAGAACGCTAGCCCCGGAAGCCCGAACTAGTTGAGGTATAGCTCGGACTCTACCGCTATTCGAATTAAGTGTAATTTATAGAATCTACTAATGTCGCTCCTTTTATAGCTGGCCTCCCGTAGAGATATTAGCGCTAACGCCTAGATAGTTGGTAATAACTAGTCCTCTTAGCCGGCTAGGATTACTCTAGCCTCTTTAAAGAACCGATTACCGGCGGATTTACCGCTACGGAGATTAAGTCGTGCTTCTACTTTATTAGAGAACCTATAAGCTAATAAAAGAATCACGTTAACGAGAAGTAAAGAGTAGAACCTCCGCCTCCCTACTTAGAAATCGTGTAGGAAATACACCTTAGAGAAACTAGTAAAGGCTAGATATTCCTAGTAGAAATATAGTAAAAAGAGGTAATTTATAAAGTCTTAGTCTACTATAATATTAGTCTAAGACTCGGTGATATTAGTATACCCGTTAGCTTATTATTATATAAACCGCGACGAGGAGGGTTAATAAGCTCCTAGGTTAGGCCTAGTTACTTATATATCGTCCTCTTTATTACCTCGCTTACTATTAATACTAGAGAATAAGTCGGAAATATTATCGGCGCTATAAGGCTCCCGCTTTCTCTCTAGCTTCGTCGACGTAGGTACCGTATTATTCTATTAATATAGTTTATTAAATATATATCGCCTTTTACTTTCGCCTTACTCCGTAATAGCTATAGTCTCTTCCTTAAACGGAGTCGATCGATTATCCGTACGACTTTAGTTACTTCTAGACCTTAATAATAATATAGATTCGATCTACCTCGTAATCGCTTCGTGACTTTCTCCCCCCTTTAGTTACTATATAATATCATCTCTATCCTCTTAAGTAGCGATTACTCTTAAAATTCGATTCTCCGTCTTATATTAATAATCTAGGGAGCCGATTTTATCTACTATTATCTTCTTAGCTGTTCGTTTATACACCTAGTATTCGTAGGCGCTTACGCTACGAGCTACGTATAAGGAGTAAGGGTCTCCGCCGTCGTACTATCTAGGTATAGAGCGTCAGCCTAGGTTTACTAATTAGGGGGAGAAATTTTAAACTTAGTAATTAACCTTTAATCGTCTCCTCCTATATTCCGTATAAGTATTCGTAGTAAGAGGCTCCTACCTTCGGCGCGGCTTTAATGTCGCGCTATCTTAAGAGGGAGATTCCGATAAATCCATATCGTAAGCGTTTCACGCCTCTAGAATCTGCGAAACGCTAAAAAGAAACAGTATATATGAGAGTATTCCGGAGGGATTTCACGTTAGAGTAGCCTCCGGCGATCTTAAAGTTGCCCGAATACTAGGGGCTAGGGTTCTCTAGAGGGCTCTCCGACGGCCGACGTTATCGGGCTTCTAAAGCGTTTATCGGGATATAATAAAGCTAGAGACTAGGCCTAGCTTTAACTAGCTCCTTAACTTACCCCTAGTAACGGCTAAGATATCGGAGGGCTATCCTACCTACTTGACAGTCTGCGATTCAGGGGTAATAGGAGGATAATATTTAAATCGCGCCTATAATCTTCTATACTCCTTAATACACCTTATATTTACCCTTAGCGTGGATCTCGTAGTTAAAGAAAACGCCGGAGGTGGTTCCGGTATATATTATAGACGTTTCTTATACTACCTTAGAAATACTAAGGGAGATAAAGAAGTACGTTATTCTATTACTAATTATTATTATATCTCGTTCCTACGGTAGAAACTCTCCTTACTACTTATTATTTAAGTAATACGCTAACTTTTAGTCGCCGAATATATAATTATATAGAAATATTATCGCTCGCTTAAAGACGAGCGATCCCCTTCCTAATTATAGATATAAAAGACTCTTCGTTATTAAGGCTAATAGATATATCCTCCGTGTAATCGAATTAAGATAACCTCTTACCGGATACGATTAACCCTCTAGGTTTAGAGTAGTTATTAGAAAGTAGCCTAAGGAAGGCTAGTAGGGCCCTTAGTAGCGTTCTAGGAAGGAAATAAAAGACGCCTGTATCTATTACTTCTAACGCTTATATAACTTATAAGAAGGCAAGATCTAAGGTATATCTAGGAGTCCGATAATACTATTCACTTATTTAATTAAGCCCGAAGACTAACATCGAATATTAATAGTCCTAGTATAACGGCGGAACACCGGCTTATAAACGTTACGCTAGTCGTAATACTACCGCCGAGTACTATTATAAACCTGATATTAAAATAGTAAAGGCGCAGCTATTACGAGAGATATAAAGGTTAAAACTAAAGACGGAAATTCTAGTAGAAGAGAATAAGGCTCTTAAAGGGACGAATATTATAACCGAATAGATTATATCCTCGCTAAAGGAAAATAGCCATACTTACGAGATTATCAAACGACTTAAAAGCGGAGATTCTTACGAAACGATTATAATATAGCTATAAACCTTTAAGGTAGGAACTCTAGAGTCTATATTATCTACTAGTAAGTAACGGCTTAGCCAAGCCATCGCACGACTACATTAAGATTTCTTAGAGAACCCTTACTCTTTCTATTAGACTAGCGTTACTAAAGTACCTGCTCTTATCGATTATCTTATCTCTCTATACCTTAGCTAGGTTTACCTAGTCTATATACTCTTTAATAAAACCTAGTTTATAAGAAGCTTCCGGACCTATTTAGATATCTACTACTCGGCGTCTCTAGTTAACGTTATCTGCGTAATAGCATGTTATCTTCTCTATAAAACCTTCGGTGCCGACTAGGAAGCTCGAAGTTCTATAACCTCTTTACGTAACTAATTTATAGACGAGACGAAGTTCTAGATATAAAAGGACTTAGTCTATAAGAAGATAACTACTATCTAGATATATATAATTATATTTCTTATTAAACTTAGCTACGGCTAGGGCCTTCTAGCTAGTTCCTACCTACGGCTAGCCGTCGAAAATCTGCTCGCGAAGTAAACCGTAGAGTAATCCTTAGAAGCCGAAGAGATTACGACCTAGGGGATTATAACGCTTTATACGTGCGTTAGAACCTATTAATAGCGATAATACTCTAGTAGAGATAAAATACTAACTTCTAAAAGCGTTTAGTCGGGTTTCACGTACTAGAAACCGTCTACCCTAGTCTCGACGCACGGATCTCTACTAGAAAAGCTTATTACTAAATAAATATCCGGAAATACTTGGCGCGTATATACGAGGATCGATGATAATAATAATAATATAGAGATTCTTATACAACTAAGTTATACCTTAGAGGTAGTATTAGAAAGCGCTAAGCTCTTTTATATCGTATATAAAACCATTCTTATCTATTATAGTAGTTACGGTAAGGTGTTCGTAGAATAATTACTAAAGCTATATAAGCGCTACTTATATTAGAAAGATAATCTTCTACCTAAGATTACGGCTATCGAGTTAAGCGTAGATCTAATACCTCGTATTCTCGTCTTATAATATATTATTTATACTATTTCTTTCTATCGCTTAGAAAACCTAAGGCCTTAGATCCTTAATAGTAAGTAAGCTAAGCTAATTCCTATTCTAAGCGTCTAATACTATATAGCCATCGTTTACCTTCTTTAACCCCTTCTCTACGCTCCGGACTATAACTAGGAGACTTAAGCCTTTCTCCGCGGCCACCTTCTTAATTATACCCGCAGCGGCCTTACTATCCTCGATTACTATTAATCCCTATACTCTAATTACTACCTCATCCCGCTTTAAATCTTCTATACGGTCTATATCTATAATGCCCTAGTCCGCTACGATAGCTACTCGCCCTCCGTCTCCGAAATCGCCGCGTTCTACCTCAGCTCGCTTGAGGAAATACGTATTAACTTCCTACTAGCAGGTCCCTTATAGTAAATATTCCACAGCAGCATCCTAGATATAGGTATCTCTATCCTAGACGACCTTAAAAGACGTCTTAAAGCCTATACCCGCTTAAGTCCAGATAAGCTACTAAATACTTATACTAGGCCGACGTACTAGTAGCCGTTATTTCAGACTATAGCGAACTTAGAGCGGGGTATTAGACAGAGCTTTATAGACGAGTAGGAGGAGATTACTAAGAAGAGGGAAATAGGCTAGTAGAAATAGATAGATATACGGAGTATATTAAATAAGTAAGTTATAAAGGAGGAAATTAATATAACGTACGAGGACTTTATATAAGGGATAGTCTAGGGTTCGCCTTAAAGGATTAAAAGAAGATTATAAGATATTAGTTACTTGCTAAAGAAGTAGTTAGGTAAATTAGTAGGTAGGAAAGCCGTTACTTTAGGTAGCGAAACTAATCCTAGGTAATAGAAGGTAAGGTTAACTAAGGTTTTCTTAGATTATATATTTCTTAACCGGAGGCGTTTTTCTATCACCTACTTATTTCAGTTATAAGAGAGACGCGAGGGCTATTAACGGGTAAGTAAGGCTTATTAGAGATATATACTAAGAATATATAAGGTAAGAAGTAAGTAGACTATAACGCGATAGCTCTAATACTCGCGTAGATCGCAGTTAATAACGCCGCCCTCTCCTCCGGCCCTAGTTAAATATGCCTTTAATAAACGCGCTTATATCGCTAGGAGTAATAGAGTTAAGATCCCAGGGATTTTAAGCTTCCTATTTTAGACTAGCGGTTCTCGTAAAGTATCCGAGGTCTCCGAGTACTATATACTAGTTCACGCCGGTCTCGAATTATTAAAAAGTCTAGCCCCGGAGAAGGTAATACTTCCTTACGTAATACTCCACCCGTGAAAGGGGTAGAGGTAGCTTACCTGCCGCGAGAATTACTATAAAAGCCTAATACCGGTTTAGGATATATCGCGTTAAAATTATTAGTAAGAACGTTAAAAGATTAAACCTAAGAAAAGGCCGGCGCTATATATACGTAAATAGGTGAGCTACTAGATTTCCTATAAATTTTACGCTCTATACCGCCTACGAGGTTATACTAGCGCTAAGTAGACGTCCATAGCCTACTTAGCTGTATAGAGGGCTGACTTCTAGAGCTCGCGCCCTCTCCTTTCAGTCGTATAGGATAGTAGGAGAAGAATAACTGACGTAATTCCTTGCTTCAAGTGGTGAAATCTCCCGATATATTACTAGGCTGAAGTATTAGATAGTTCTCCTTACCTCCCTTCCTTTAAGAACCGTGGTAGTAATTTTCTAGGTTATAGCCTATTAGAACGGGGTTAATATGTCGGCGCTCTGCTTCGTCGAGCTATTCCTAACTTTAAAATATCAAGTCCTATACTCGAGCATGCTTATACTATACTAAACGAAGCCGAAAATAAAAGATACGGGATATATTTAAAGCGGATAGCGATGATAAGTTCTATATAATAATATCCTATACCTCTTAGGCCGGTTTATTCGAGAAAGGTATTAAAGTAAAAGTATTAGGATAAGTCGTAGGGAGATAAGTTAAGCGAGTTTATAACGTAAAAGGGGGTCGCCTCGACTCTATATACGTTATTAATAATTAATACGAGTAGGTAGCTAATAATAGATACCCTAGCTAGAAGTTAATACTATATACGAGTATATATTATATATATAGACGAGAAGCTTAAGTATTCGACGAATATAATATATTTAGTTTTTCTATCTAATTCAGCCTAGTTAGAACTAGGGTTATATATAAAATCTCTTATCTCGCTCTATATAAGTTAACGAAGTACACCTAAGGCTCTAAGCTACTTAAAGGGCTGTAGTAGTCTTATATAGCTAAAATTTTAGTTGCGAATACGGAACCATCTCGTACTATAATAAGGGAACGGTAGGCTATGAAATAGACTTGTTAAGTAGTCTTAGGTTAATCGATAAGGAAAGGTCGGAGTTAACTAATAATACCGGCGTCGGGTTATCGAGTACGGTCTCGTCCGAGGTATAATAAATTATTAAAAGTGGATTATTAGAGCTAGTAAGAGATACTATAGATAGACTTCGCTTCTCCTAATTTACTAGCGAGTTGATTAAGGGAAGAGAATAAATTTAAGTAGGGCTATTCTTCTCTTCTAATCCTACTAGTCTTATAGGAACGAGAATATCGACTAGCTCGAGCGTTAGCGAGTCTACCGTTTTATTAAAATACTTAAAAAGATTTTCCTCGTCTAGGAGGTTATAATAGTACTCCAGCTTAACGCTTATATCCGGGAAAGCCTTTATATTTAGAGAAGACTGACGTGTTAGGCGGCGCCTTTTAATCGGATCGAGCTTAATACGCTTAACGCAGTGTATATCCTGATAGTAATACTAAAGATCTTGAATTAAGTCGAAAGATAGTACATAGCGTGGATTAGGATATAGGACTACCTCGCTTTCACCTACTTCTATAGATCGGTTGTACCTATCTTCTAACTACCAGAAATATTCTTGTAGGTACTCTTTCCAGCTCTATTTAATAAAGAACTAATGGAAACGTTTCGTTAGCGAGAGCTTTAAATTAAAGAGATAGAAGAGATATTACCTAGTAGTAGTAAGGGTCCGGCGGAAGATAAGTGGATTGCACTAAACTAGGAGCGTCTCGAGGTCGGTGAGGTGGCGTTAGTAGTGCTTAAACCATCCGGCCCTACTAGTAAGCTATTAGTCGTACTAAAAACAGAGCTCGGTAAAGCCGTATTTCCTTTTAAGGTCGCCCTTATAGTAATAGTAAATATGTTCCCACCTATCGCTAATACTAATACTATCGAATCGAAGGATTTTTAGTTAGCCGGCCTATAATAACCGAGCATTTAGGAAATTAGAAAGGGGAAGTAGACGAACCGATCTATATCCCGCGTATATTAGGGTAGAGGGTAATAGCCGTTTTCAGGCTATAAGCTTAGATAATAGGCTACCCGCGGATTTTCTTTATATAATATAATTATGTCCTGAAGTACGCTACGGCCCTATATACTACGGAGGGGAACGTTAAGGAAGAGTAAAGATGCTAGTTAATTACGTAGCGGATCTAAACGGCGAATCCGGTTAAAGTAGCTTAGTAAACTCGCGACTTAAGGTACTTTATCCTCCGTATTCGAGGTAATCTTACGTGGTTAAATCTACTACTATTTACTAAGCTCCTCGGATACGAGCTAGCGTTTCCGCTAATATAGTTCCTCTCGTCGAGCCTAAGCTAGCTGGGCTTCATCTTCTAACGTAATACCCCGGAGCTTCTCCCCTAGCATTTCAATCTCCTTATTAATAAAGACGAAATCGGTATAATTATCTAGGTTAGCTTCTACTTTCGCGGGTAGCGATTATAATAGTTAGGGATAGTAATAGAGTAATAACCCGCGAAATCCTTTAAGGTAGATAGTACGACGTTTTTTATTCTAGTAACTTACTATCCCGTCTATAGTACTCAGCTCAGGCGCGTATAAGCCGAAGAAGGTATCTACGTTATTATAGCCGGCGAATTTCATCCTTTCAGCGATTAAGTAACTATTATCTTTAACTAAGTCAGCGTGTCTTAATAGTTATATTTCGTCTTTAAGAACTTACTATTAGCTTTAATAAGGGCTTCCCTTCAAATATTATATATCCTAATATTTTCCTCGTACCCGGCGCGATACCCTAGATCTACTATCTAATTACTAAACGAGCCCGCTTTATAGATCTTTCCTATAAGTCTATCCGTAGATACTATCTAGAAGAAAGGTACACGAAGCATATCCTTCTTGATTCGGAGGTAGTATAAGGACCTATCTGCAGGTAGAGGGATCGCCTCGATCTCTTCGAAAGACTTATAGTCCTAGAAGGCATGATCCGCTAGGGCGATTACTAGTAAAGGTAGTACTAGATTTATAAATAGCGGCTCTATATCCTTATATATGCCATGTTATAGCCTAGAATTATATCGGAATAGTTAGTAAGGATTACCCCTAATTATAATTCCGAAGCTTTAGATAGTAAAGTAACCTTTTATATAGCGTCTATAAAAAGCCTTTTACGTCCCTTATAACTCGTATACCTATCTCCGCCTCTCCTTTTTTATTTTTAAATACGGTGAAGTCGATTATCTACTCGTAGCGTAAGCGCGATACCCGACAGCTTTCTTAATTAGTAGTACCTTAGAGGATTACTCTACTTACCTCGTATAGTAGTCTACGACCGGAGCCTCTACGTATATTAGATTTAAAATACTCGCCTACTCGCGTTAAAGAATAAATAAAAAGTATATAGGTAGCGTAATCCTATATAAGGATCCGTCTATATCTATATTAATACTAATCTTTCTACTATATATACTTAATAATAATAACGAAGTAGTTTACTATTATAAAGTACCGAGTTCGCTAAGTAATTAAAAGGTTGAACTTCTTCCGTAGCTCGGTTTATATATACTAGTAAAACTATTAGATCTTACGGCTAGGGAGGAAAGGCGGATTAAAGCTCTAGGTACGAATAAAATAAATAGATTCTAATACCTTAGAAGGGATCTTATTAGTACTAGGCCGTCGCTTCTAACCAGCGCTAAAGTCTATCTACTTCTAAAGCATAGTATATATAGACGGTTTCTTTTTACCGGTACTATAGCCGCGTATAACGCCCTCTATAAAGTACTTTACCGTTTTTATATTATAAGGGCTAGCACTAGGGTTCCTTCTATTATACCTAGTCCACTGAGGTAAGATACTGTTAGTAAGGTTTATATAATATTTCGTAGTAGTAGGGAAAGATATAAAGACTTACTTATCCTAAAGGACTAGTATCCGGTTATAGTTAATTTTAGTACTAGACTCGAGGTACTTAGATACCTTATCGCTATTAATAGTAGCCTCGATTAAGGACTCTAGACTATTCGTTTCTATATTATTAAAGAACTGCGCTATAGTCCTCTTTTTCTATACTATTAGAGTCGAGGTTAAGGCGAGAGTAATAGTAAGATAAGAATGCCTAGGCCACTAAGACGTATAGAGCGAAGAGAGAAAGAGGCCGTAATATATAATAGATATGAGATGACTACGTATATAATGGCGTATTTAGTATATAGATGAGTTGCTATAAGCCGTAGGGAATTAGAAGTAAAGGGAAGAGTAAGGGCGAAAGAGTAAGAGGGTAAGAGTAGAAGATAATATAGTGGGCGGTTAGTAGAGCTATAACCGGCTCCTCTAATTAGTATCTAAAATAGGCTAGCTAGACGCTTTCATTTAAACTTATACGAACGTAATAACAGCTGAAGAGTAGGAAGTGGCTGAGGGGGAGCACGAGGGAGCAACGAGGGAGTAGGGTAGAGCAGCGAGGGAGTATAGGAGAGTAACGAGGGAGCATATTAATGAAATAGGCTTTAGCGGGGGAGTAAAGCGGCGGGACCTTAGTCAGCGACTGATCACGTGTTAGCCTGGGTTCGGGGATGTTATATATGTATATATATATATAGTAGCATGAGCTCTGTACTACATATCCAGTCTTTGCTTTCTGCTCTTATCTGAATGAAGCGCTGATCGAAAAGTTGTAGATGAGCTCTCATGCCGCCTTATCATGATGATGATTAGGGGATTGTTGCACTGCTTGCATTATGTTATTGATGGGGCTTAAGGAGTATATCGTGCAGTCCAGGATTAGGTACTTCATAAAACGCCCATATGGCTGCTTTGGCTGACTTTGGTCCCACTAGGTAGAACTTCGATTGGATCTGCCCATCCACCAATTGCAACGCATATCTCTGCATCAGCGCTGAGAGATCTTCGTCGTTCCATATCTCAAGCGGATATTACCACAACAGATCCACCACCCAACCAATCAGCACGACCGCAGTCACCCCCCCAAGCATCCCCCAGCTCGTACCCACAACGCTCGCCGTACTTCTCTTCCCTCCACCGGTATCGGCCGGTCCAGTACCAGGAAACAGATGGCTTTGATTCGCATCGATCAAGATATAATCATGCACTAAACCTATCCCCGCAATAACATTTCGCATCTGCTCATCCGTACACGTGGTAGCCAACGCTAGCACATAGCACTGCGGACTGGGACTACCTAAATCGCGATTTTTGACTTCAAATGTCGTGCTCGAGCCCACGGTGCTGTAACTTGCATTATTAGACGCAGAGAGAGTACCCGTCGCGATATCATTTCCGAAGATGGCGCGTTGGAAAATTCGATAGGCGGTCTCGGGTTGGTACGCTGGCACCTCGTGACCAGCTTGGAAGACACGGCTGAAGCTGAAATTGCCATGCTGTCGCACCTGACCGCCTACGTACGTCGAGTTGACGGAGATGTTGGCGTAGCCTGCGCTGGCAAAAGCTGGTGACTGGCTGTAATTGACAGCCAGAGAGGCTGCCTCGCCGCCAATCCAGTTGCAGATCCAATCTCGATCGCCATACATCAGAGCAACTTTGACACCGCTGTCGAGAAGGGCGCCGATGTCTCCAAGATAGCCTCCGGCGCTGTTGGCGCGGGGGAAGTCGCCCGTACCTTGGAAGGCGGAGTAGACGCTTGTGGAAGAGTCGGTGTAGTTCACAGGTACACCTAGTGCAGCTTGCACGTGTGCGTTGGCGAGGTAGCCTAAGTAGTAACTTGGTGGGAAAGACGAAGGCTTGAGGGCGGCGATGTCGTAGTAGTCCCGACCAGAAGTCTGAACGTAGGCGCCCTCGACCTCGGTGGAACAAAATGAATCGGCGTCAGAGCAGGCTGCATTGACTGTGGCGTTTGCTCCTGTGAAATTTGGATCGCCATCTGCAGCTAGTGCTCGGCAGTTGAGTATCAAATCGCGACAGCCAGTCTTGGGACGATTGAAGGCATCGATAGCGGCTTGATAGTTGGTTTGATTGATGGCTTGGATACCATAGGTGTTGTTGTATGCCATTTCGGCGTAAGAGGGTTCTTGCGCTATGGAGTCGATACAGCCATTGACAATACCTAGTGTGTCTAAGTGGATTATATAGGTATCACCTGTTGCGTTGATCGATTGATTTGCAATTTTCGCGTTTTGCTCTTCGAAAAAGGTGGACACAGCTGGTCCATAGTGGCCGCCGTAAGATTCGGCGAATATGGAGATCCCGTTGTTGTTGGGCTTGTAATCGGGAAATTCTTGAAACCAGGTCTGGGCAAAATGCCAAAGAGCTCGTGCTGCACTCCGGGTATCATTCGCGGTGCTTCCTGGGTCCTGACTTGGAAAAGTACCAACATTGAAGGTGTCATTTGTCCTCGGAACTTCGCCCGAAAAATCGGTTGGTGTAAGATCGCCCGTCGCCTGATTTATGGTTCCATTCGTCAAGACATCCCACGAGAAGCCCACTTGGTTCGGTTGATCAATATACAGCATATTGACTTCATTATTAAAAGACCAGGGATTCAAAGTGGTCGAGTTTGAGTCGACATTCACATTGCAAGGGCCATTCTCGTTCAACAGGCCAATCATAGACGAAGAGCCAGGTCCACCATTGATCCATATTGAAAGTGGTGCATTGGTCGGGTCTTTGCGCGATTCGAAAAACCAGAAAAAGGTGTTGATGGGGTAGTTCTGGCTCTCACCCACATCAGAAAGGGTTCCAGGTGGTAAGTGAACGTAGCCTGAGTATGATTTCACTCCTGGTGTAGTCTCGCATATTTTAGGCTATGAATTTGTTAGCATAGCGGAGATCAGATGTATGGGAGAGGTATACTTCTTTGTAAGAGATGGTGATATCGCTGTGGAATTTCGATTTAATCACAGTCACGCCTTCTGGAGTGGGAGGAAACTGCGAATTGGCACAAGCAAGCAGTCTAGCGCCAATTATCAATGCAGAAAGGGAACGCATTATAGACTCTCTGCGGAAAGACTTGGACCGAATGTATAACTGACTCCTCTCAAGGGAAAGCATGTGAGATCAAGTATAGAATATAGTAAACTTCTTGGAGGCTGTGTATCTGGACCCTCTTTGCAAGGCAGAAGTCAACAAATCTAAGGCTGAACATGGCGTCCGTGCCTCATGCAGAGAGATGTCCGCGTTGTTTCATCTTTTTGATCAGAACACCATAGGATAATAGGTTCCGAACGATGACAGCTGGACAAGGCGACCCATTGGCTGTGGCAATTTCCACGGAACGCTACGCCTCAGGCCCGGCGCTTCCGTCCCTCGTTTGTAAAGGGGGAGGATCATCGGGCGGCAGGGATCCTTCGAAGGAATTGCCAGCACATCGCATGGCACATATCATACGACTCTGATAGAGTGTTCAGAGTGAGAGCGTGGATGGCTTCAAAGGCTTGATGAGAGACAATTGGAGAAGAACTCTAGCTCCACTTCTATGTTGTAATTAATCCGAGTACACTAAGAAAATACGGTAACGCTAAGGTAAATTTCGAAAAGAATGGACCGTATTATAGCTGTCCATGTCGCCCGCCGTAGTTAGTGGCCGCCTTACCGTGGCTCCTCGGGACTAAGCCTCCTTACCTTATGCAAGCTCATCCAAATTCTATAAATACAAACAATTCCTCCCCCCCAACACTTACATAAGACTGATATACAGATAGTCCCGAAAAATTGTAGTATCCTATACCCGACAGAGACGAATGTTACGAATGGCTTTTCATTAAAGAGGAAACATCACTCAGAATCCCCGTAGATTTAGTTCAAGCCGTAAAGGTAATATGGATCCTGATGTAGGTGGCTATAGTACAAAAGTCGAGATGCGAGATGACTTCCGACGGGAACGAGAAGAGTTTGGGAGAAGGGTCTCGGTCGAGAGATTCATCATAAGGGCCAGCATGCCTGTAGCGCCCTTGCTTTGAGGATATAAAAGGTGATCTATCTACTGGAGGAATTTGCTACTAGCGGAGACACGTTGGGTAACTTGCAATGAAAGGGCAGGATGGCTGGGAAGCTGGCGAGTTCTATGACCTATTGAAGCATTACCTGGAATGTTTGATTGCAGATGAAGGCAAGCCAAAAATGCAAATACCGTCTTACAAACACATACTCCATCAAGCCATTGCAAATTCTCCATGACAAGCACAGCAGCGTCTTAGATCAGGTGGCCAAGCTTTCGGAAATGCAAGCAAAGGAAATTACGGCTAATTCATCTCGACGCGTAGTAGATATCGCAGCCGGACCTGGGCAACGTCATAGACGATATATTCCTGGCAAAACGTCAGCGTACTGTCAAGTAGGGAAAGGACAGATAACCACGAACATTGTACTGCAAATAACCATTGGCGCCGGTAGGTCCAGGTGGAGATGCCACGTCGGGCTAGGAGAGTGTAAGCCTGATACGAGAGAGCAAGGGAGATCAAGTCGGTTTTACCATCATGACGCCTGTAATGTCTTCATTACCGAGGCCAGCTCGCCCGCCTGCATCTTTCCAACGTCTTGGCCCCGTTTGACCCTTCCCCCAGGTGGCGATACATCCATTTCGCTTCGCCAATGCTTCCGCATTGCAGTCTCCATGTTCTAATTCCAGCATTGGTGCCTCATTGGCTCTCTTCAGCAACACTTCGCATAGTAGCAGTAGACCTGTGTCGCCTGAGGTGTGTGAATGGCAATAATTTGCGGATTTGGAGCTGGCATCGGCTGTTCACCAGGTTAGTCGTTAATCTGAGCTCCCGAGAAAAGAATGTTAGATACCAAAATAGAGGCCCTTCCCAAACGCGTATCCGCTCACTGGAGCTTCTGGGGGAGCAATACGTAGACCTTGGGAGAGGATGCCGCCGAAGTTTGTGCAGCGAGAACCATGCCACAGTAGACGTCGATCACCGGCATCAGAATGGCCTGGGTTTTCTTTACCTTGCCCAAGGAAGGTGCGACTAGAGGCCACGGCGTCCTGATGATGAGTTTTGGATACACTGACAAAATGGTCTGCCTCACCCTGACGCTGAACGCGGAAAATATCTTGAACCTGAATGCGGTATGAGTATTCATCAAATTGCAATGGAAAAGTGGACAGACCTTGAATTGTAAGTTATCCGTTGACCCACGGGAGTGAATCAAGTAGTCCTTTATGCCGAGAAATTCATGCGATAACCGGTTGACTGGGCAGCATTGGTCAAAGACCGCTTAGGGGAAAAGACAGGACGAGAGCCAGTTGTATCTTTGTTGATTCAGTAGCTACTCACCAGGAACCATCTCCTCGAGATTTAGGGCTGCGAATTGCCTATCCAACGGATGGACCGTATCCCCCTCCATGCCTTGGTTTTTGCGGTCCTCCATGATCGTATTGGCGATTTCCAGATCGCTCAAGGACTCCATCAGGCAGATTTCTTTCCTTAACGCCTCCTCAGTGCGGATGATTGGGGGCCGTTGCCGGCCGAAATTGTGGGGAATAAGGGTATAAAACATGTTGCTACATCTTTCAAGGGACTGAGCCCATAGGAAGTCACCAATATTGGGGTTAGCGAGTAGTTCACCGAGGTCCTTCAAGGCTTTGAAGCCTTGTTCTAAGGTCCGTTTGCTTAATTGTCCGAGTGGGAGCTTCTCGGCGTCGTAATCTAGGATCCTCATCGTGTCTTCGAAATACTGTTTGTTGAAGATTAGCCTCATCAAATCCTGAACTTCCTTGGACAGTTGGCTCTCAACATGGGTCGTCTTGGTGGCCATAGTCCTAGCCTTTGTATTACCAGAGCCTGCGAGGTCGTCTTCATCGCTAGAATCGTTCTCATACTGGCGCTCAATAAAAGCGTAGAATGCTTTCTTTCCACCCGTCCTAGCAGGCTCGCGCCTATTCTCCCACGAATTTCCAGACTTGTCTTTGAACTTCTTTTGAAAGTGAGATATCGCGCTATCCAGGCTGCCGTCCCCAAGTACTGCACTAGCACCAGCCGCTCCGACCCTGCCCCATCGTGTCCATGTTTTGTGATTGCCAACCCCTGAAACGAGAAGCTGGATGCGGTAGTACTTATTGTGATTATCGCCAGCGCTTGTTTGGTTCAACGACGCCTATGTTCGACACCAAGTCAGCGTTATCTGAGGCTGGGAACCCTCGTGAGATCGCAACGAGTGGCGCAACATAGGTCGATCCTCTCGAAAGGCAAAGCAGATATCTCAATTATTGAAGCAAACGATGACCTTGCAGATGGAACTATGACCCGTATGTTGAAGCCAGATAATGTAAGTATAAAGAGTGAACTATTTAGAGAGTGGGCATACTCTCATATCATAGAGCCAGTCAAAAAAGTGTCCGACTTGAGGAACAGCATACAAAAGGGTGTATGATTCCAAACATTGTGTTGCAACTGCTGGGGAATACGTCAGAAAGTATAGCTTACGTCGTAGATAATGCCGTCCTCGTCAATGTAAACTCGATGTGTACCTATCGTATGTCAGCATCACAACACGAGACGTTGAACGGTTTTGTGCCATACCAACTAGTGGACAATGTTCGTCCACAGGCACCCGTAGCGAGGTTGATTTGGCTTTCTGGCCATCTTTGCGCTTCTTTAGGGGGGACTGCCTCGCGTCTCCTACGCTGTCATCTGCTGATAGATCTACATAGATCGGTACAGTTGCGTTGCGCGGTCGTTTCCTGCCTTTTGGCACTGTTGCTGCTTTAACCGTTGCCGCGGGGCTTGCTGCGCTCTCTTCGTTGACCACTGTTGCCCCAGGTGCCGCCGATGGCGGGTCCCCAATCACTATAGGGCTTGCCGCCATCCGTGTGTCGGTACTGTCACCAGTTGGCACGTTGATCTCATGTGCGGCCTCACTCTGCCTCTGCTGACGGCTGACAGAGTCAACCAGCCAATGAAAGTCGACAATTTTAATTAGCGGAAATTGCACAGCTTGCATCACTATGAGACCGACGAAGCAAGCATTAGCGACCTTTGTAATCTGGATTGAGGACACCAAAGGGATGTCCCAATGTAAAGTCTCACTTTTGGGCTCCCTTGCCAGCATCCTTGCGGTGTCTATTACAAGATGAGTCAACCCATCAGTGACCTTCGCACTGTGCTTTCCGCCATTCGTCTTGATCTGTTTTGCTAGCTCGCCTACTTTGGTGTCAGCCAGGCGTTCCCTTAGATAGGACAGAACCGGTGTCGAAATATTGGCGTCTGACCATGGGTCTGTTCGAATTTGCCTTCCAATGCGATCACACAACCCTCGAAAGGCATTGTCATTTTGGAAGGCGGTATGTTATCCTTACTGCTCAAAGCTGGTGGTTTACAAGATGTTGCAAGGGCTGGGCATGGTCGTCTGTTGATGTTTAGGCGGAAATTAACCGCTCACTAGCGCGCTAGGCACTCTTCCTGTGGCATGAGATTCCGAGAATATGGGAAGGTTTGAGCCGGCGTGGTCAAATCGAAAAGGGTAAGGTATTGTTCATTCAATCGTATGGACACTTCTAGTAAATATGCAACGCAACGTTACCTCGTTGAGAAATCCTCTTTGTCCTTCATCGTCCAGCATGTGATACTGCCTCAAGAGGAGTGCTAGGGACTGAATGGAAGTCATCCTCTTCATGCAGGCCCTTTCTCACAGGCTCTTCGTTCTCCTTCCCCGTCCTGATGGCCAACCCAGCACCTGATTCGTTGTCTTCCATTTTGATCGTAGTTTGTCCTGGCGCCTCATGCGAATAGTCAGATCCACTCAATGAAATCTCATCAAACCCATCTTTCCGGGGTGATAGCCGATCGGGGTCGGTTCGGGGAGCTACGTGCAATTCTGTGAGCTTCTCTTCCAGTGCAATTTGGGATGTCGCAGGGTCGAAACCGTCGTCTGCTTGCCGGTTGTGGTCCTCCGATGGTCGGGTGAGGTTGATACCCAACCCATGGTCTTGATGCTCAAGAACGCTGGGGCTCAAGGGTGGCCTGTAGTCGGCGGGCTTAGGTGTTGAGTTCCGGTAAGGACTCCTGGGTGGTAGTGTTGGCGGTATGCGCTTAGGAATGGTGACCATCTTGGCTTTCGAGATAACAGGCATCTCATGTGCATGCTCTTCAACGTTTGCGTGGTCAGAAAGAGCACCCTCGCCATCAAGCTGTTCCAGGTTCTCCGAAGCCTTCGTGACAGGACTGTGGGTTCTAGACTCTCTAGCTGACTCGGCAAACCCTGGCGAATCGAGTCCATCCATTGTCTGAGTGCCACGATCTGTATGGGTGCTGATGATACTCAACTGACCACTGTTTCGTTTGGAGAGCCTCTTCGATATGCTATTGGTGCGATTGAAGTTTGCGAAAATCGGGCTAGAAGGGGCAGGCTTGTACTCGAAGGCATCGCCGCTGGGACGGAAATGCGTACCAGCTTCTCTGATTTCCATACCCTGTTCCTCTAAAGCATGCACCCCAAATGGATCGGGGTCATCCTCGGTGGGTGGTAAGCCAAAACCTGACCCTTGGTCCGCTGCCACCTCGAAGTCGCCAGGCGTAGGCTCGGAAGGCGGCAACGCGCTCTCGTCAACATCGTTGTCTCCTTGGGCGGCTTTGATCGTAGCCAAGAGAGTTCTAGTCTCGTATGGAACATGCCTGACATTACCGGCAAGAATGTCTCCTACACTTACCTTCTCTCCGTAAAACCTTTCGTTCTCATCTCCTCGCTCGATAATGACCGTACCATCAATCTGCACTCCAGCGTAGAAGCCTCGACTTTTCAAATAGTTCCATACCGGTGCTTGTCTCTTGTGCATCTCCGTCTCCAGTATCCCACCCACCCCAACCGGTCCAGCCACAGCACTGACTTCTCCACCAAGCGTACACCGTATCTTCGTGAACGCCTTCAAAGCCTTTTCAGTATTGATGACAACAACGCAGTCGTAGATATCCACCCCAACCAAGAAGCCCAGTCCAGCGGTGTGTAATAATATGCCGGATGGCCCAGACCAAGTCCCGTCCTCTTTCCTAGCCACTAAAATACCACTTCCCCCGGCCCCACTAACCCACAACCCAGTCCTCATGGTCGTAAAGATAGCCAAGCCCTTCGCCTTCCTTACCACCTCTGTCGGAATCTTCTTGACAACCTTGGCCTTCCCCTTAGGAGCATCCCCGGATTTCTCATGAGCCTCTTGCTCGACGTAGAAGCCATCCTTACAGAAGCTCCTCAGAATTCGCGCAGCTTTGTCCGATTCCTTATCAAGAGTTGTTGGCCAGAAGGCCTCTGAGCCGAGTGTGTGGGACAGTTTATTGACAGGAGCTCCGAGCTTGTCGACAAGATTGTAGACTTTGTCGAAGCCTGATGATGATCTCAGCGGTCTATCATTGCCTTTGAAAGAACATTCTCGAGTCTCGAGAGTCAATCAAGAAGTAGTTACGCCGCGTACATGCGTACATTTATCGGGACTCGGAAGGGAATTCTGGTACTCGACTTACCTTGTTTAGAAGAGGTCTTGGTCTGAGTCCAGCTAGGAAATTGGATCGGCATGCTGGTTTCTTGGCGCGTATGTGCGTCTCAATAATTCGGTTGACTGAATCGCATTACATTGTTGAGGATAGGATAGAGGATGCACAGAAGTACTGGAGAAGCCGCTACTTCTCCCCCCTCGAGGGCGCAACTGCTCTGCTGATGTTGAGACTGTTTGCCTGGGATTACTACAATTACAAACTCGGCCAATCAGAGACGCCGATCTTCCGTGTGTACTCTTCCGAGCCCTGCCGAGCTTACGGAGGAACCCTCTACATATAACAGTAGTGGGCTTCTTGGTCAAATCCATCAAAGGTAAGGTATGCAGGTAAGAATTATTTGGCTATGACGACTCCGGTCATTCCAAGCTGGAGATTCCGCTATAAACGTGTCTTGCATCTGGCAAGTGTTGGTAGACTGTTCACAGAGCTTTTACAGATGAGCCAATTCTATACTTTAGACAAGGTGATGCATTTGCGCTATTAACGTGGAGGTATAAAAATATTCATAGCACAACAGGTGGCCCCTCGGAGCGGATCATACCTTTTTCACTCTCGTCCATCCATTCAAGCTCGCCTAATGCAATCAACGTCGTATGACGCTCGGCTTTGAGATTTACATACATCTTCCCTGCTATTACTGTCAGGCAGATAGCGAAGATGATGACAAAGAGTGGGAGATCGAGGTCTTGGAGGCAGTCAGTGAGGAACATGGAAGACCTCTTGGGGTCTATTGGCGTACCTTGTTCTTGAGTTTTCTTAAGGAGGGAGTGGACGAGTTCAAGTTTTCCTGTTGACGTGTGATAACCGGTCCTTATACGAAGACAATCTTCTAGGCGGCATTCTTGGCTCATACTCTTCCGTTATCAAATTGAAGATGACTGTTAGGGATTCTCGCTTGTGGGTCGAGGGGTCTCTGGAGTTTAGAAAGTGTTTGCAACGACAAGCGGTGGTCACTGTATCACTTATAGAACGAAAGGAACAATTCTTGGACAACGGAACAACGAAAGCTCAGTGTGGTCATTAGTAGAACAAGAGAAAGGCCAAATTTGCTTTGTGCTAAGCTGACAGTCTTGTTACCATGCCCATATTTGGCTTCTGTGATTGTTCAGACTTTTCTGTTGCTTTTTCCAAACGGATGAGCTGAACAAACCCCTACCTTCCGCTGTTGAGATATGAGCTTGAGGACGGTCGGACATAGAGGATTCAAAACATGCAGGCTGTTTGTTGCGCATGGAGCTGTCCGTGCCGCCACAGTTGCAACAGTGCTTCGGGCCATCGCCAAGAAGCCCATAGAGGAGTATTGCAAGACGGTAGAAAATAGTTAACGCGCTCTTCTATTCTTGCATTGACGGGGATCCGTGTCGATATGCAGATACAACAAAGATCCCTTGGAATGACTCGCAATCACAAAGGTCTCATAGCAATGAATGATTGGCAATGCAAGAGGTCTGAACATCGAGCACATAACTCATGGGGATTCTTGGAATAAAGTTCCATGTGATTGTGATTCCAAAGTGGCGAAGGCTCCTAATGGCATCGAATAGTCCCGGCTTGCAAGGACGTTTCACAGATATCTTGCAAATAGATCCAGGTTCGCAAACCCTGAGCGGTTGAAAGGAGATGCAAACCGGAATATAGACAAGGACCAAAACCTTGACGCTGCATTATTGTTGAGTTTTTACTTTCCTCGCTGAGCAGGCACGGCAGGTAGGTAGACAGATCAAATCAAGTCCTGCCGTCGTAGATTAGACTATTCCCGATACAATACTGTGCTTGGCGCAGCGTGGCCTAGCCTCGGCCGACGCTAAGGCCCGATACCGAGGACCGGAGCGGTCGTACAGGTTAACTGACCTTTAACTCCACTGTTATCACCCAACTAAGGTAAATATGTTAAGGATTATGGAACGGAGGCAACCGCCTAAGTATCTCCCTTTTGTATCCTTAGATATGCCACAATCATGGCCTCCCAAAGAATGAAGACTCTCCTCTCCAGTGCAGCAGAGGAGCTCGGCGTCCTCTCGATTCTACACTCCTCCCGCGACACAAAATTACTATGTCTGCAAAGATTTACTCGCCTCTTCGCATATGGAGCGTCGACCCTCATACTCGCGCTCTACCTCTCGAGCCTGGGGACATCTGATGCGAGGATCGGCTTATTCATGACATTGACACTCCTTGGGGATGTCGTTATCAGTTTCCTCCTCACACTGGTTGCGGATGGATTAGGAAGGCGGCGGATCTTGATCTTGGGTGCCGCACTGATGAGCGCGAGCGGTGTCATGTTTGTCGTGACCGGGAATTACTGGGTCTTGGTTGCCGCCAGCATATTCGGTGTTATAAGCCCTAGGTAAGGGGGTGCATGGTCATGTCGAAAAGGCCAAGCAGCTGACGCTTTAGCAGTGGAAATGAGATTGGCCCATTCCGTGCAATCGAGGAGTCTACTCTTGCTCAACTTACTCCTGCAGCGATCCGAAGTGACGTATTCGCTTGGTATACACTGTTTGGCAATGCGGGCACAGCGTGTGGGACAATGGTCTGCGGGTGGATCGTGCAGAAGCTCCTTTCTCGCGGGCATTGGAGCGAAGTGAACGCCTATCGATTCATCTTCGGCGTATACGCCGTTCTTGGCCTCGTTAAGCTGGTCCTGTCGTTGCTTCTAAGTGATAAATGCGAGCCAGAGCCTCCAAAGCAAGAATATCAGGCAGTGGTTCAGATGGACTCTGTAGAAGCTGAGGGATTGCTGTCGGACGAGGAGGACACTGAAGAGGAGCCTCCGAAGAAGCAGGCGCCACCTCCAGAGATAAAGAGGAAGTCCATATGGCCAGCTATATCCCCACAATCTCGGAGCACACTCATCAAGCTATGCCTTCTATTTGCCGTTGACTCCCTAGCCTCTGGTCTCGCCCCTCTCTCCTGGATGACTTACTTCTTCAACCGTAAGTTCAAGATCCCCGAAGGCCAGCTCGGAACGCTCTTCTTTGTCACAAATATCATATCCTCCATATCAAACCTCGCAGCATCCTCTTTGGCCAAGAGAATCGGGTTGATCAAAACCATGGTCTTCACGCACTTACCTTCCGCGATCTTCCTCGCTCTCATACCGTTACCAAGCAACGCCTGGCTTGCAATGACCTTCCTCATACTCCGTGCAAGCATGCAGAGCATGGATCAAGCACCTCGGCAAGCCTTCCTCGCAGCAGCAGTCCTACCAAGCGAGCGGACAGCAGTGATGGGGATTGTCAATGTGGTTAAGACTTTGAGCCAGAGCGGTGGACCTGTTGCGACAGGCTACTTGGCAGGGATTAACAAATTCTGGATTGCTTTCCTGATAGCAGGGGCAATGAAAGCAAGCTACGATCTGGCAATGTTGAAGATGTTCTTGGGCTACAAGAGCCGCGAAGAAGAGGATGATATCAGGAAACGAGCCAACAACCACGAAGACGGCGAGACGCAGAATGGAAGTGCTCGAACCTAAAGAAGCAAGCTTATTAGCACAAATTAAATTGATGCAATAATGTCCTAAAATCATGCTCTCACGGCGCCTCTTCCAATTATCAATGTGCTGCACTCAGCGAGACTCTAAATCCACCAAAGACGTTGACAATGCTCAGGAGACATCAAATGTGAATACCCATGACTCTGTCGACTACGAGTAGAGATACCACTACCGCTAAGACCAAGCTCCCCAACAACTCCCAAATCCCTCTCCATCCTCACTTCTCGATCCCCCCCCAACCGACACCCAAATTACAAGCACCATCAGTCACCCTCCGCCCACCCCTCAAGCAATCCCCGCAAACCGATCCCCCCAAAGCCCCACAACAGTAACGATCCATCCAACCCCAAAAACCACCGTCCGTCCAACCTGCACCCCCCTCCACCTCTCCATCCCCTCCCTGACCACCTCCCCATTCACCCCCCCACCCTCCCCCTTCAAACCCTGCAAACTCCCATTCTCAACCTCCCACTCCTCATCCCCGCTATCGCTCCCACTCCCACCACCACTTCCACTCCCACTCCCCTTTCCCTTCCCCTTAAGCCGCGCTACAGCACCATTCCACATTTCGCGACTATACCCCACCCCCACCGCCAGCGTCGCCCATAGCAAGAACGGATGTCGGCCTCTAGGTGGCGAAAGCATGTATGCGAGGAGAAGGGAGGAGGTGGAGAGGGTGGAGAGGAGGAGTTGGTGGCGGGTACTCAGGGCGCGGAGGTGGAGGAATGTGGTGTGTGCTGGCTGTGCGGTTGGTAAGGCGAGGATCGGGGGGAGGGCGGTGGTGCTGAGGGTGTAGGAGACGCCCTGGGGGGTGTAATGTTAGTGGGGAGGTTGAGGTGGGAGTGGGAGTGGGGGAGGATGGGGGGCGGTACCGTTAGGAGGCCGAGGGAGATGGTGCCGATGAATTTCGAGAGGGTTACGGTTGTGGATGCCATTTTGGCGAGGTGGATGTGTGCGATTTGAGATTGTTAAGGATGGTTTTGTGGAGATGGTGGAGTGGAAGGGCGCATGGGATTCTTGGATGGCGGTCTTGCTAGTGGGGTGATCGGCAGCAGGGATTGTTGAGCTCACAGGCATCGCTATACGCATCATACTACAACTCCATCTTCTTCCTACTACGATAGTTTATACAGAACACTGATACAGACACTCTGAACTCCCGCATCTGTAAGACGGGAAGCTTCTCACTCCATGTTATCAGAATATAATCATTGAGACCGGACCTCGGTAAAATACGCGCATGGAGAAGCGGCCGAATGTATCTTCCGCCGACGGCGATCAATTGAAGATATAACAGGCCAAACATATCCAGTGTTTCTATTGCATTTCTTCCTCTTGAATCAAGCTTCGTCCTCTTTTGTCTTGATCGCATGTTTACGCTATCTCATTTCCTCCTCACTTACAGTCAATCATGCCTCTCGCCAAAAATGAATACGTGAGCGATATATGGAAAGATGGAATATTTGGTACGTCTCCCACATTCAACAATCCCAACCCCCTAGCTCAGCTCATCATGCCTCGTAGACAACAAAGTCATATTCTGCACCGGCGGCGCCGGCTCTATCTGCAGCGCCCAAGTACGAGCAATGGTCCATCTCGGCGCCAACGCCTGCATAGTCGGCCGCAACGTCGAAAAAACCGAACGAATGGCCCGCGACATCGCCACCGCACGCAAAGGCGCCAAAGTCCTCGGTCTCGGATCCGTTGACGTGCGCAGTATCGAAAGCCTCCAAGACGCCGTAGAGAAATGCGTCAAAGGACTCGGAAGTATCGATTTCGTAATGTAAGCCCCCAAACCTCCCAAACTCCGTCCCTTCATTCCTACCATACCCATTATTGACACTTCCCCCCCTCAACAGCGCCGGCGCCGCCGGCAACTTCCTCGCCCCCATAAACCAACTCAGCCCCAACGCCTTCAAATCCGTCATAGACATCGACGTCCTAGGCTCCTACAACACCCTCAAATCCACCCTCCCCCACCTCGTCGCCTCCGCCTCCGCCCACACCTCCGACGGCAAAACCCCCTCCCCAACCGGCACAGGCGGCCGCATCATCTTCGTCTCCGCCACGATCCACTACACAACCATGCCGCTGCAGACGCACGTCTCTGTCGCCAAAGCCGGCGTGGACGCCATGTCGCACAGCGTCGCGGTGGAGTTTGGGCCGAGGGGGGTGACGTCGAATGTTGTTGCGCCGGGGCCGATTGGGGGTACGGAGGGGATGGAGCGGTTGGCGAGGTCGGAGGAGGCGAGGGCGGGGATGAGGAATATTCCGTTGGGGAGGTGGGGGACTGTGAAGGAGATTGCGGACGCGACCGTTTATCTGTTTTCGGATGCGGGGAATTTCGTGACGGGGCAGACGCTTGTTGGTGAGTTTTTGGGTTGATCTACTTCCAGCTGGGTATTTGGTTATGTTAACGAGTTGTAGTGGATGGTGCGGCTTGGCGTACCCACGGCGCGAATCCGGGATCGGGGTTCAAGTATCCTGATTTTCTTCTGGCGGACGAGGTCGTGACGGGAGTCAAGGGTGGGAAGAAATCGAAGCTGTGACCTCTGATCATATTTGCGATTTCCTTAATAACTTCAACATTGACGACAGCGAAGGCATTGGCCAGGCCTGTGAGCAGTATGCTCACTTCACGATGACATGCGATGAAAGAACAAATAATCCGTTTAAAATAACAGTAGGTGCACTCTCATTTCTCTCCCTTCGCAATTATCAACAGCACTGTACATCATATATCCGAACCAAAAGCCCCAAAAAAGAACGACATCAACATGCCCCGAGTCTACTACTTCCATCCCGTCTACGATAGCTCCAACCCCCCATCCCCTTCCCCATCTCTCAACCCATCTCCAGCACAATCCCACAATACCACAATACCCAATCAAAGCCAGTCCCTCCATATCCCCCAATCGCGTATTTCTGGCAGAGAAAGAAGTGATCGCACAAGAATGGGACTCTGCCAGAAAGAAGCCAGCGGTGTCCGGACGTCAAGAACATACTGTCCACTGTCTCTATGCCAATTTGAGGTCACTTGGTGATCTGTACTCGACTTTCATAGCCTACCCATGGTCTTGTTCCATGTAATATCTTACTTCCTCTCCGCATTGGGCGACTCCCCCATGGCACCTGTACGAAGATTTTCCCCAGTCAGTGATATAGCGTAAGGTATAGCTTACCGCGTCTAGAGTCCTGTATCCTGTCATAAGGCTGCTTGGTAATTTGGCGCGGCAAAACCTGTCCAACATAACGAACACATCTTTCATAAGGGCCGCATGAGACATTGTTGGGGCCATCCGATTCGGGTGAAACCACCACTAGATTTTCTGGCAAAGTAATCGTGGAACGGCCTTAAGTCGTCGTGCATGATCAGCTGTCTAATGCGTAGGTGTCTAGGCTCCATTGACGGTTGTACTTAGAATTGCGTGCAACGGTTTTACCGGCCATATGGTGACGCTGTCAACGGTAAAGTTTGATGGGTTACGCTGAACATTCCAGCATTGGCATAATACAGTCTTCAAGGCGTTTCATCCACCTGATCTCTATTGTGTCGCTGACATGTAGCCGAAGCCAGTGACATTGTGCTAGTTCTGTGGTACACCAACGGGAAATTTGAACCTCCGACACGTGTTTCCATCGAATGATATGATATCATGTTGCCGTTGTACATTTTATGCAGCGCATCGCCGAGACGCAAGCCAGATACGGAAAGAGCGGCTGGCTGAGATTCAAGCTTTCTGGGAGGGGCAAAAGAGCCAATCAGAACGCGATGACCGTCTCCACCAGGCTTGGTCTGATACAATTGACTTTGGAGCTTATGCAAATCTCGTTGAGCAGATGGCCGAATGTGGAAGACTTCCTTTTGGCCCCCGAATAGGTGTAACAGCGTCAAGAACTTGGAAATGCGAAACATTTGATAGCTTGGGGGGACGGGGCAAGTATCCGGTCCAACGAGTGGGCAAGCGGTGCAACTTGTATGGATATGAAATGCCGCCCACGGGTAGCGATTACATGCCAAGCTGTGTTTGGAAGTTGAGGAAACCCGTCTCGTTAGAAGAACTCCGTATGGATGAGGAAGCTGAGAAAAGGGGACCGTGAAAACAGATCTTACTTCGTACTCCGTATGATGGTTCAGATGGCGTGTCATCTGCTGGCGCATGGAAGGCCTAGTATTCAGGCGTGAGATGTTTCAAGAGACAGCGTTGCACCATGGCTCAATTCTTGATCCAGGGTTGCCGTTAGGATTGGGCGGGACATAACATCCACACTGGCCTCAGGGTCGCAGCTATTCATGAAGACCACAGTCCGGCTTGACGTCCCTGCCATGAATGTGACGTCCCTCCCATGACTGTCGGCGACATGTATCTCTCATGCACACGTACTCATCTGCTAGGCTATTGTCGTAGTATCAAGGACGGTGATTGTAAAGGTTGCCCATTTGTTTGTTTAGAGGATCTGGTGAAATCATTTACGTGCCAAGCCGCTATAATAGCGCCGAGGACGAATTCGGTCCCCAAATCGCCAATCCAATTTCACCACCTCCGATCAACGTCTATCACTGTCAATTCTCATCTCTTCACCATCATTTTGGTTCATCTTGCTATTTCCATTCTTTTTCCTTTCCAGATGAGTGCAGCGGACAACACTTGCTGAGTTCCACAGGACTGGAACAGCAGGCCACGAATGCATTTATCTCGTTGGTCGTGGTAGAGACGGGGATAATCGGGTGGACCTGTTGGAGTGGTCGAGAGGCGAGGTCAGACCTGCCATCAGCTTTACCAGTCGTGTCTGGATTGCAGCACTGGAGGTCACTTGTTCGGAGGGTGCTGGTGCTGAAAGGTGACCTCGGCAAGTAGCCGGCGAGAGAATCTCGAGTTGACACCAGCAACCTAACACCGGCAACCCGAACACAGCATCTATTCACAAGTCTTCGACATCTGACTTACCTCACATCTACACAAACCACCACCCTCACCGAGGCTCAGGCCAGATCACCCTCACTACTACTACACAACACAATCGTTTCCTCACAAACCTTGTACGACCACAAAGCTCGTCAAGATGGTCTCCATCAACAGGCACATGGGCCGTGGACGGTGTTTCCCAAACGTGCTCCTGACACTTTGGCTTGCAATCAATACCCAGAATACTTTCGCCTTGGTGCAGCAATACTGCTCATCGCAGAACACTGGTTCGGATTTTGCTGCTGGTAAATCCAAACCTAATGGTCGAGGCTTCGGTGTGATTGCTAATTGGGGCCACCTTGGCCGCGTACATAGTCTCCGATAATTATCAATCGAACGGGGCGTGCTCTACATCCTGCGCCGGCTACGCTTTCGCCGTCGTTCAATACAAGAGTTGCTGGTGCTCCAACTATATCCCAGCGATTACTTTATCGGCGGGCTCTTGTGGCGTGGCTTGTCCAGGTTATCCTTATGAGAACTGCGGCGACGCATCGTCAGGCCTCTTCGGATATGTAGCCCTTGGTAAAGCACCGTTGGGCACGCAAGGTGTAGCCGCCAGCAGCTCGCCCACGCAGGGCACCTCTGCCACTCAGCAAACCCAGGCCACCCAGCCTACAGTACAGGTGGTTAGTACCCAGTTCTTACCTGGAGCCCCGTTCGGGTCCGTCTCTCCTGCGGTCCTGGCTTCCCCTACCGACAACACAATACCTGTGACGCGGCCTTCTCTACCTTTCGTTGGGCCTCCCCCTTCAATACCATCGACGCCCAATCCTTTTGAATCTCATTTTTTGACATTGCCTGCACAAAATTCATTTCCTGGCTCAGAGCCTGTGACTTTGCGAAACACAGTCACAGCCATGCCATCGGTCCAAATTTCTTCTGTATCTATAGTAGGCCCTGCCCTTCCCTATTCAAGGCAGTCACGCATTCACTTGGCTATTATGGTTAATGTCGAAGGAGAATCATCGCTGACGATTTTATCTTAGACGCCTTCTACGACGTCTACGAGCACCAGTACTATACCCACATCTACCATAAAATCTGTATCAATAATTCCCGACCCCCCCACGACATCGTCCATACGCACTACAATCGCTCCGCCTACCACATCCACCACACCAACTACGTCAATAATACCAGTCGCGCCAACCACTACTCCTGTTACTGCCCCTCCACCAAGCAGTACGTGGTCGGCGACGCCATGGGAATCGGTCATGACAGTCACTGGCCAAGTCATTACGCGCACCATTACACCCACAGCTCCTCCGCCTTCCGCCACAACCATAGTGACATCTGCACCAGACAGCAAAGGTGGCTTTTGGTCTAACAAAGCCCAAGTTGGGGGTGTCTTCTTCCTGGTCGCTGCTCTCATCGTTGCCATCATCGCCGCCGCCCTCTTCTTCCTACTCCGGCGGAGACGTCCTTCGGACGTTGCTACAATTCCATCGACCACCGGGAACAATACGCCACAGCGGCGACCGAGTCGGCTGAGTCAGATGGGGCTTATAGGTGGGGATCAGCGGCAGGCTACGGTACCAAGCATTCACACGAGTGGCTGGGAGCCAGGCAATAGCACGGAAAAGAGCCCAGCGGATACCCTGAACGCAGATCATCGGAGCAGTTACGCGAAGGCGAACGATAATCGACTAGAGCCAACAGCGTTGTGGAATCCTCTTCATAACAATGGAAGCCATAATAGCATACAGTCTTTCCGAGACGATCAAGACTACTCTCGACGGATGTTGCGTGTAAGTTCATTGGATCTTGTTCGCAGGACGCTTCATGGAGTCACATCAGAATATGCTGATAGTCGTTAGATCACGAATCCCACGGATAGTGAACGTTGATTCTCGTGTGCCCGCCCGCACTAGCAGTACGGGATCTCGCGACCAGCGTTCCTCACTAAAGAACGCACCCCCTTGGTTCTTGCCAAATACGACCTCCACCCAAATATCCCTTGAGGATATGGGAGGGTCGACACACCCTTTAACCCTGTTTCAATCAAATGGCGACATATCGTTACATGACTACTTTCCGGATACGTTGTGCATATGTGTACTTCCGCGGAAGACATAATTGGCGTTTGGTTTACTGACCGATCCTAGATGATCGAGTTCTCTCAGTGTTACTTTAGTTACAATGTACAATAGTTTGACGACGGGCAGAAAAGTCTTCCCAGTGATCTCGGTGCGCAATGGCAAAGGGAGGGAACAGTCATGGTTCTACGGCCTGGGGAAACAATGAAATGAAAGGCCATGGCGCTGGAGAGGCATAAGACATTGGCCTATCAAGATTATCTCGTCGAGTACATATCTCAGTGGACGAAGTGCACGCATGTCCTCAGATACTAGCTCAATCGCACGGAAGTGTGCATGAACACCTTGACTCAATTGCCCTTGTGTGCTTGACGTGAATCGTGCATAGACATGGAGAAGAGAATGTGGGGTAGAGTGATAGAGGAAGTCATTGCCTGTCTCGGCCTAGCGCAGATAGCGGAGGATGCAGTTTGCCTTCAAAGGGCGAAGAGATCCACGGGCGGCGACGTTGATTGTGGACGGGGCAAGTGGCCGGATCTATCAGCTACAACTGGGAGCGGGATACCGATGTATGTATCGCGGTATGCATGAATACAAGTAGAGATGCCGGTGCTGCTAATGTTTGCTTCCCTGCAAGTCCAGAACTCACTTTTTGCTTTTCATGCGTTCTTCTACAAGGTCAATAGATGGACAATCGAACCAATGAGTGAAGAGTGAATGAACAACTCATCAAGTCTGATCGACCATTCAATGTGACAAGGTGAAAGTTGAAGGGAGTGACAGCTGTTGCACGACCACTGAGTTGAAGATTGGAAGACGTCTTGATTGCATATTTGGAAGTACATAAGGATCAAAGAACGGCTGGAAGAGAAATGGGCTTCATCTAAGTCAACGTGTGGCTTCTCCCTGACCATTCGATCAATTGGCCATCATCCTTGAACTGCAACTTTCTTTGAATACAAACGACTACATAAAGACATCCGAGACATCTCACAAACTCGAAATGTCTCTTCAACCTTTGACACCGTCCAGTGAAACCCTAATCCTATTCGCTATTGGCCTACTTCTGAGTGTAATCTCGTTCCTCGTGCAAACGAAGAGCCAGCAGAAAAATATACGACAAAATGTAGCCGCATGGCTTCCCAACTTCACTCGTGGAAGACGAACTTCAACTTCAAAGACACCACCTCGATCATTGACCCCCGAAAAGAATGTGCCCAACAATGCACCTTCGCCCAGCGCATACGAAGACATCTTTCCACCATCCACCCGTGGAAACCTCCCAATATGGACCAAGTCATGGAGATCGCTAGCGGCAGGTCTGAAGAGCACGAACGGCGAGTCAGTGATCAATCAGGTAGTGTTTGCTAAGAACGTTATTGCATTTGAGCAAGACTATCGGGACGCTAGCCGCTCAACTTACACTCCGATGGGTATTTCGATTGGGGAAGTCAAAGCACTTGGCGACTTTCCGGACTACTCGAAGCTCAGCGGCGTACCCATGCCAAAAGCATATGCCGAATTCAACCTTAAGACTGCCATTCCAAGGCCATATCGTCCATTTAGGTGGGCGTATCATCAGACAATGTGTAGGTTTTGCTCTTGTGTCAGATTCATGACTTGCTGATGGATGTAAAAGCTCTGAACAAAATGGAACCCGATTGGTGGCTCGAGCTCGAGAGTACTTATACAAAGCGCATTGTAGAACGAAAAGGACTCTTCGAAAAGTATGGCAAAATGGTTCTGAATTATCTCCCAGGCAGCGAACTAGGATGTAAGGAGATAATGGAGAACGCACTGCAATTCTACTGCGCTCGCTATCCCCAACACTTCACTCTTGTCCACTCAAAGTCTAAAGGGTACATTTTCAAGAACGGCATCCTCAAGACCGAGACCATCATCAAAGATATGCATCCCCTGCACGTCCTGCTGCAGAACATACCAGAAGATTTTGCAATCATGCTCCGAAACCCCGATGACGGCATGTACTACTTCCGCGCCGGTCTCCTCTGCTCCTCGCTCGGCTGGAACGTAGATACAAAACTGGGCATGCAACTCAAAGAGATCCACGCCCCAATCCCAGACTACAAGGCCAAGATGGAATTCTCAATGGACCGGTAATACCTCTCCTTCCCTACGGCTACCCCCTAGATTGATCAACCGAAAAACCCGCACTAACACTGTCCCCAGCTACTTCTCCCGCCTCCCCACCGACCGCCCCATCCAACGCGGCTCCTGGGGTCTCGAAATCGACAAACCCCTCTTCATGCCCCCCGGCGACCCGCACGAAACCCTCCGCACGACACAACCCCCCTCCCTCCCCCTCTCCCGCATCCATCTGCGCGTAGACTGGCAAACCCTACGTCGCCTCCCCCTCTCCGGCGCCATCGTTTTCAATTTCAAAGCGCTGTTCACGCCACTGGAGGAGTTCAGGGACGAGCCGTACGTGCCGGCGCTGTGTCTGAAGGTGTTGAGGGAGGGGAAGCGGAATCTGATGGAGTATAAGAATACGTGGCATGTGGAGCATGTGGCTGTGCCGGCGTTGGAGCGGTGGGTGGGGGAGCAGGAGGAGAGAGGGGTGGCGGAGAGGGGGTGGGAGGTTAGGACGCTGGAGGAGAGTCCGTGGTTTCCGGGGTGGAAGGAGAAGTGGCATGGGAGGCAGGGGTTTTGAGGGAATGGGTTAGATCAGCGACTGCGAAACGAAATCATCGGTGATGAACACAATATGCATGCATGTACGGTGGGTTTTTGTTTTTCTGGCATTAATCGAGCGAGCGCTACGGCGGAACATTTGAATGAATAGATAATCTTGCATGCGATAATTCTTCATGGGAAGTCTACCAAATTGGGTGCAATTCACTATATGAGTTGCGTAGCATGCGCGCTTTGAATGTTGGGGAATCTTCCTAATTGTGTTCGGGGTACATGTATGGTATGCGTGGATGACTTCTCTGACTAGTTCTACAACTGTTGGTACGTCGTAGAACTGATAAGGGAGCCTTGAATGGGTTTCTCTGATGTTATTACCTTAGGATCAATCGTAATATAACTTGTGGTTTCTCACGCAAGGGGGAACAGTTAAGCCACGTTATCTTATCTCCACGTGACATCAAGCTCCGTCTCCATTATCGCTGCCGAACAGAACCCAACCCAATCACCTCAACCTTCAGCATCCCACCTAACCATGGGTGTCGAGACATCCGCCAACCTACTCGATCCCCTCCACACACTCTCCAATCCCCTCGCCACAATAGAACAGCTATCAACCTCCAGCTCCCAACTCGACGGCATCCCCGCCGACCTCGAGCGCTCTCTCCGTTTCGCCGGCGCGCAATTGACGCAAGCGGCTGGGATCCTACTCCGGCTGCCACAGGAGATCATCGCGCAGGCCATTGTGATTTTCCAGCGCTTCTATGTGGGTTCGGAGGGTGGGAGTTTCAGGATTAATGCTGTTAAGGTGAGTGATTTTTGAAGGGATCTTTGGTTTCTGGGTAGAGGTTTGAGACTGACTTATGGTGGATAAGGATATTTCTGCGGCGTCGCTCTACATGACGGCTAAGATATCGTTCCTCCCCCAATCCACGCGCTCGGTCTTGAATGTTTACGCCTACCTCCTTTCGCCAAGTTCCAACCTACGAATTCCATCGTCACCATCCACAAAACCCGAGCCGGAATCCTACTACCTTTCCGAAGGCGCCTATCAGAGCGCTCGCAGCACACTGATGCAAACAGAATCGATCCTCCTCCGGTCCATATCCTACACCACACAGGTCATCCTCCCGCACCACCTCGCCCTCACCTACCTGCAAACCCTCGGCGTGCTTCCTCCCACACCCACCGAGAAATCCACCGCGCTAGCAGCACGTACATTGGCACATCTGAATACTGCACTGCTTTCTCCGCAGCTGTTGTATCTTACGCATCAGCCGTCGTCGTTGGCGGTGGCGGCTATATATCTTGCGGCGAGGGAGGTGGGGGTTAAGCTGGCGAGGGTGGAGTGGTGGGAGGTTTTCGATGTTGAGAGGGAGGAATTGGGGTTTTTGGTTGTGGGGTTGGGGAGCTGTGAGGGGTGGGGGAGAGAGGAGAGGGAGAGGTGGGCGGGTGAGAGATGTCCGTTGGATGTGGAAGGACTGGAGGGGCAAATGAGGAGGAGGGAGAGGGAGGATGGGTGAAGCTGTTCTTGGTTGAGAGGGTTATAAACCAGGTCGTTGACTGCGCCGCTCGGATCATGGACAAGAGGGGGGGCATCGAGGGGCGTGTGTGGTAGGGTGGTCAGGCGTGACACAGACCTTCAGGATCCAACTCGATTATCGAGCTTCGAACGCTGTCCTGGGCGAATCTGGTTTCCTATGGGATTCGAAACCAAACCCGATACGCGAGATGTCCATTCCAAGTGTGCGGCGGGCTCTGCAAGCGCGGTTCACGCCGCGGAAGCCGACTAGCCCTGGATAAGATGTAATGCTTCAGATAACAGCGCTGGTCATTATTGACACACTGACACGTAAAACCAAGCCATCTACAACAGTACACCCACAGAGCGCATTTGCGAGACCAGGAATCTATATAGGAAATTGATACTTTGGCTTTTAGAGTTCCGACGCATGACGAATGCTTTCCATGGTCGAAACATCAACAAGCCAGAACAGCGTACTTGCCATGCGTGCGTACCGGTGACGGGCTGCCGGGCTACCGGGCCGGCGGGAAAGTGCCGGCCCGCTGGAAGAAACGTCACTGGGTAAGGTACGTACGTAGTAGAAGTTAATCATGTCGCGCTGCACCTTCTGCCTGGTAAAGTACATTAGTCGGCCTTTGACCACTGCGAAGTGAGGCAGTCACTTTGCAGTACCCCCTCCTCCTTCCTTGGCAGCTTTACCGTCCGAAGATCCAAGATGTACATCTGGTGACATAGAAGCTTTCGAATATCATGTTTCGTTGAGTTCGAATCGCTATTCGGAACATTTGCCACTTTCGGTACCTTTACAAGACACGACCAAGATATCATCCTCGCCACAACTGTGATCAGCTATTACTACCATGGAGATTACTTTGCCGCATATCATAACATCCCCTCCTGGCCGTTTCCAGAAGTTGTCGCTCTCGGAGAATGACGTACCTAATGGTCGTGTGCCCGGACATCAGACGGTCAAATCTGTGACCCAGCCTCCAGGATCACCCACAAAACTACCGAGACATCATACAATGGCATCGCCTCGGTATATCAAACAATTCAACACACTGATGGAACACCAACGTGAAGTGCACAGCGAAGAACGGGCGTTATGGCATGCGGAGAGACAAGAGCTATATGAGAAAATCACACAGTTGGAAGCCTCTTTGCGCCGATACCAAGTCGCTTCCTCCCGCCAGGTCATTCCACCAATCGATAAGCTTGGTCTGGGCAGTGGAAGCTCACGGAGTCTCCCAATCATGGATTCAGTAAAAGACACGAGTGCAAGTGTGACAGGAGATGAAGTCTGGCGCGGCCCCAAAACGGACGTACAGCCAACACGTATATTCTCAGACTCGTTCGATCAATTCGCCAAGCCCGACGGCCGTTTATCTAGCATAGCTGAAGATGTCACTTCTCGCGACAAGGTAGAGATGAGAGGCTGGATCCTATCTCCGAACCGTGTGCGACCCCGCGAAGCTTTCCGGGAAACCCAAGCTCCAGTGCACAAACCAAGAACAGGTGCCGAGCTCGACAAGGGCCTCGACGGTATCAATTTTCGGTCCAGCAGCCTCACTCCAGCAACCGCCAAGAACATCATGACTCCACAATCTCCATCACCTCCATCGCCATCGCCTTCTCTCCTCTCACCCCGTGCCTTAAAGCTTCCCCGTCCTGGCCTCGGCGTATTAGAGGACCAGTATACAAAGGATGCCGGACACACCCCTCTACCCCGCTACACCAGCGACGGTGCATTGAGCACCCATTCCAGCGATCCAACAACTCCTCTACAACCACCACCACAACTTCCGCCTCTCGAACCGCAGCCGACACGAGTGCGGCTACCGTCCGAGCGCTCAGATAGTTACTTCCCCGTCACAGACGACACCCCTCACGATCCCGATCCCGACCCCGATCCCGCACTAATCGGACCACTCGGCCTCACCAACAACAAAACCGCAGACCACGATTTCCTCAACGAACTCAACTCGAAGCTAGCAGCCGCCGCGTCGTCCCAAAGCCTGGAACCTCATGCCGTGGCTGGTGCTGCGGATGATGGTGGTGTGGTGGAGGGAAAGGAGGAGGGGGGGTTCGAGCGAGAGCCGAAACTGAGGATTAAGCGGAGTATGAACTTTGGGAGTGCGTTTGGGGCTAAGTCGTGTGGGAGGGGTGTGTAGGCGTTTTTGGGGCATGGGTGGGGGAGGTGTATGAGGGTGTTGTGGGGGATGAAGTGATGTGGGGATGGGAACCGGCATTAAGTGGTAGCTTTAGTATTAGCAGGCATAGTTGAAGTCACGATACCAAACCCTTTACGTTACTTCAGGGCGAAATCTATCTCGTGCAGAATACTATAACAGTAATGTGTGTAAACAATCTGTTTAGAAACTGGCTAGGAACGAAAAGGGAAACGAAGTCTAAGGTTGTCTTGCTCTACAAAAATATAACAGTCTGTCGTACGGTACATACATACATACATACGCTACTTCATGGTTGTAGGCTGGATAATCTCGTCTCAAAGGCTGAATATCATGTTTGGGGGTAAAGAGATAGGATAGGATGGGATAGGATGGGATGGGAGGATTAGTAAGTATGTATGTAAGTATATAAGTAAGTAGGATTGATACAAGAATTAAGGGTTTGTATTACATGATAGTAGCATCGGAAAAATTCAAAGAGGCGTAGGGCTATCTTGAGGGTGTTTTACCTCTAGAATACGCTATTATTGTTCTCGAAAGATCGCCATGGATTTTTTGTGGATTTATGGGGTGGGTGGGATTTTGTTGTATGGTTATGGGAGCTTGGGTTTGAGTGGAGATGAGTTGGAGGGTTTGGAGATGTGGATGTTGTATGTTGTGTGATATTATGTTTTACGTTTTGTGGGGTTTGGCGGTTTGATGTTTGTTGCTGTATTTAGGATCGGGAATCGAGAGTTGTGGATGGAGATGGAGATGGTGTGAGTGTGGTGAGGTGGGTTTTGGTGGGCTTTGAGCGAGCATGGTTATAATGGGGTGAGGATGAGGGGATATATGTGTGTGTATATATGTGTGTATATGTGTGTGGATGTGTGTGTATATATATGTGGAGAAGGGATTGGGTTATAGGATTATAGGACTAGGGGAGTATTAGTAGGATCGAGACTGTAGGAGTATTATATAACTTTGGTTATGTTCTTTGAAATGATATTGTGGCCGTTATTACTATCCTAGACTTCCTTCATGAAAGTCGCCATTGGTGTGGGGACTCTCTGGATCTCATATAGTTCTGTTCATGATTGATGTTTTCCAGATTGAAGGTGCTGCTATCCTATCTCACACACAATACTGCTATACATGTTATCAGCGTGCGCTATCCCGAAATGACACAAGTTCCTACGTATACCTATTAGCGATTCTTTGTAAAGAGGGCTCTGATGATTATGTTGTACTACGTAGTAACCATGAGATACAGACTTCGTTGCGACCTTCAGGGCCGTATGTAGTCCCATTTACGCTCTCCCAATCAACCGTTTTTGCCGCTCTCCTTTTCTGGAAAGTAGGTCACAGAGCTCACGATCGTGCTTTACTTTATCTTTGAGACGTTTGTGAAATGTGTCCGTTACGTTCGCTGAGCGTCAGGAGATAGAGATATGATTCGGGATTCCAATCCCCATGCCAATCTATGGTATATTGTTGCCATGCTTGTTGGTAGCTGTTTCGAGAGTACGTACTCTATTTTCATAGGCTGTCAGTTGACCCATCACGAAGAACTTTGAAACTATTTCACGTGGATTGGGCGTGAATTCCAAAGACTAGGTTTCGTAAGTTTATCTCGGATTAGCATTTATGCTTTTGGTCTTCTTTCGCGCGGTGTGCTGTGGCATTTATGCTGAGATATCTCTTTTTTGAAAGGTTGGTGATGTATGGTACAGGCTAGGGTTGTGTGAGTATCGATGTGCATCGGCTATAATATTGGAAGTTTGGGATTCGGGTCCTCAATTTCAATCGACATCGTTGTCGTTTCGTATTTTCTTACGTTGCCATTGTAGGAATTGGTGAGTACATCATTGAGAGGGTTGTGTACGTATCGTAGGGGGCTGTGAGATTATTTTGGTGTGCGTCCGGCGTAGGAAGGTCGAGCCATTAACGGTGAATGTGGTCGACAGCAATAGCGATATCAGCGTTACGTCGACCGCACAAGCGACTTAAGTCACACTCTCCCGACCATCTTTATCGCCGTTCCATCTTTCTCACGCCGCTATTGCTACAAAGAGTGCTCCTTTCAGAAAGGTCGAACATCCCATTGGAAGCCGTAACATTTCGTACGTACGTCGGCCGTGGGAATGCGGTAACGTAGATGACGGGATAACGAGAATTGACGGTCCATTCGGGATTCCCGAGTAATTTGTAACAAAGGAACTATCGGAATACCAATTATCTTCGGGTGGTACAGCGCATTACTCAGCAACCTCGAATGAACCGTCAATCTCGTTCTCCCGACATGAATGGTCTTAGTGATTGGTGGTCATACTCAACGACGTTTGATATTCAGAGATTCAGACCGAATGAGTTGATGGGCCTCGTATAGGTACGTGCGCATGCTAGCAGGTAGTCGCCACTGCATATTTCCCCCTTCGTCTATATAGAAGCAGTCAGCACCACGTCTTCTCCAGAGACTTATCATATCTCATCCTCGTCATCTTCACTGCCCACGTTTCTGTAAGAGCACCAAACATCGATCAACTTACCTTACCTCTCCACACGTCTCACCAGGTCACCATTGGTCATCGAACTCCCTCCGTCTTCAACGCTCGCTATCATGAGCCAGGGACGCAGCAAGGGTAAATCTCTGAGCCTAACGTACCACATCATGTTGCTAATGAGCACGGTCAAGTAGACCAGCCGACCGGCGCAAAGCGACCATCTTGGCCGATACTGAACGATAATGATGTGGATCCCCGTGTCAACAAGAAAGCAGCTACCGAACATAATCGCGATGCGCAAAGCCAGAATGTTGTACCAGCAAGTCAAGGAGGCCAGGACCCAAGCTCCTCTCAACCAACACAAGACCTAGACGCCGCTTATGCAGCCGATGCGGATGACAGAGCGAAAAAACATTTTGGAAAGGAAGTCAGTGCCGAGCGACAAGCACAGACCACCGTGGGCCAGGCAAGGATACCACCCATAGGAACCGTGAAGACTCACCTCCGCGAAACACCCCAGTTGCCGCCTAATAGTAGGGAGAGCGCTATCCTCAAGGAGAAAGACGCCGAAATAGCGGCGCTACTTGCAGTTGGCGAGGACTGGCACGATATTGGTACTAAATTTGATGTTCGGCCCGAGGCAGCGAAGTTCGAGTGGCGCCAAAACTTTGAGAAACATCATCCAAAGACCATGGACCTACGCAATAATTGGTTGAACAGAAGAAACTACTGTGAAAAAATTGAAGCGAAGACAAGCGGGTCCAGCAAAAAGTGACGTTGCAGACTGACAGGCACGAAGACGGAGAGGTGGTAGGGCGAGAAAGCGGCCGCGACTTGGATGATGAATGAATGAAGTTTGACTAAGACAATATTAGTCTTGAGAACGGCGAAATCGGCGTTCTTACCTTGAAATTGATTGCATGTAATAGAGGAGGTGGTAATTATGAAGTGGGGTCGCGGCAACGGATAGACTTGGGTTATTACTCGAATGAATGAAAGCATGACAGATGGCATTGCCTCCCGCATAATGCTGTACTTGGAAAATCGTGATTATTCGCCGACTCCGAATAGTCTGCTTACACAGTCAGTACCAGGGAGATCAGCCAATGTCGTAGTACGCAGATAGATCTGCTTCGAGAGCTCGTTCTCCGTCACGGAGGGCGTGAAGGGGATGCTCTGCTGGGCTGGATTCGTAAGCGCTTCTCGATCATTCAGTAGAAGAACATAGATAGAGAAATAACATCAGCCATTGAACCAGAGCTAATGGGAACCGAACCTACTTCGAAGTGTATCCTCACAGTATGATCCACATGACAAGTATGTGCTCCCGCATAATAAGGACAACGCTCGAGCCAGACCAGGCTACCAAACCGGGGTCCTGAAGACAAGCATTTGGGGAAGATGCGATAGTAGGCTTGTAGTATTACAGGCGCTGCCAGGAAAAGACACGGCCTATAGAGCCAGTGCCATTTAGGACGATCCGGGTTAATCGTGTACTATGCCAACGGACACGACTCAGATTACTAGGGCGACAGGATGCTTGGTACTTACCAGGCACTAATTCACGTAGCCAAAGCTAGTGACACGGGTCCTAAAGCTCTTGTGAGTTCCAGAAGCCTTCAAAGTATCCATTCATTACGAGGTTGCCAACGTCCCCGTCCCATTCCTTCCATCAACCAGCTGACCCATCTTAAGCAAGGAACCCTGACCGATCAGCGTCCCGTCGAATCTGAGGTCAAAGTTCTTTTCACGAAACATCTTCTTCTCAATCACAATCCGCATGGCGACCAAAAAGAAAGCTCTCCTGATGAGACCACAGGGTAGCGTCTCACGATAATGGGGTCCGAAATAGAATGCCGCATTGGCCTTGACGCTCATCCCATGAATACCATGGCATGGAGTATCTTGGCCATATTGAGCCACTGTTGCCAGTCCATCAAGAACCGCGAATAAGATATCCTGCATGGGAAGGTTCGCGCCGGTATCTTCCCATTGGATGATAAATTTTTCGTCTTCTGGATCAATGATCGTATTTTGAGGTACCGTTAGATCAGTTTTGGCGGTGCTGTTGCCGATGCCAATCGTAGAAGTGTCTCGGCATGGTTCTTCCGCCTTGCTGAATTCGATAGCTCCGATGGCCTGATCGTCTAACATGATCAAGGTTGTCAACGAGAAGAAACCCGGTCGCTCCTCTACCATTGCAAGTACACTCCGATGTAGTGATAAGACCATGTATCTATTCTGAAGGTATGGGGTGGTGTCTAGAGAAATGAGAAGGTCGTAACCTTGGTCACACATAGTCCAGGATGTCTGTAGCACTTCATCCCATGGATACTTGGCCAGATGGTGCATTAGATCGATCGCGGTAACGTATACTGCGGACGGGCTCAGTGGCTTGTCTGTGTTGAAGAATAGTCTTGGTTTGAACCCGGGGGGATCCGGAGGTAGTGGTCTGGATATACTAACAATAACCCATTCAGTATATGTCTCTCTCATGACCATGCCATTCAGGGTACCTACTTGAAAGGTAGAATCGCAGGCGAATTGGCGGCTAACAGTATTGGAGGAATCGAGATCGTGGTCGCGAGTACGAGGCAATAAAAGCCGACTGTCATAACAGTCTCGAACCCTTTCATCATGAGCATCGATTGTCAATGGCAATGCTCGTGGATACATCTTAGTACAGCTACAGTCAGAGGGTTATATATCTGGTATCGAGTGAGCACTAGAGAACGCATATCGCAAGAGTCGAGCCTATATCCAGCCAGCGGGAGAATGAAATATCTGGCGCTCAGACACTGACCTACACCCGCCAAGACTACCAGTAGCTGGTACAGATAGTCGACGGCGTGCCTAGAGACTTGGTACTTTTATTTAGAACTCAACTATGACTGCCTTTGGCATGTAAGCTGTATCGGATTTCTACGAACCTATGACAAATAAGCCCTTCTCGTCAGCAGGCTTTGTTTACCCTAGGAGGATGATGAAGACAAAATAACACGGAATGGAGAGAAGCTGTGTGAATGTGCCGATACGGTATTAGAGTCTTATGAGCGGAATCAAAGGATACGCGTCACCAAGTCTCCTGCTTATATCTGCCCTCCTTTTCCATACCTTCCAGGTACCTATTGGCTGCCTGGTGCTCCATACCGTGCCCAATAAACGCATCGACTAGAGCAGCCCGGACTGCCTGCGGCATCTTACCGGAAGATCCGCACACATAGACCAAACCATCATCTTCATGTAGGAGCCTAAACACGGATTCAGAGTGCTGCCGAATGGCATCCTGCACGTAGACTTTGTGACCTTGGTCCCGCGAAAATGATGCATGAACCTCCAGTGGCATCAAAGCTTGGAGGTGTGCCCACTCATCACTATAGAAATAATCTGCGCTTTCGCTTCTGCAGCCAAAGAAAAGGAGATTTGACCCAATTGGAGTTGCATCTTTCATGTCTCGCAACAGTTGCAACCTTTCCCATATTAGAGATCTCATAGGTGCAATACCCGTTCCGGGACCAATCATGACCACAGGGCGCTGTGCTTCATCTGTTCTGATGGCTAAGCTACCTCTTTGTAAAACCACACGCAGCTCAGTACCAACTGGCAGGTTGGCGAGATAGCGCGTACATACACCTTCTCTGATCTTCTTGATCACAGTTTTGTACTTCACAATGGCTACAAGAAGCTCAAAACGAGCCATATTATCTCGGCCCTTCTTGAGTGTACCTCCACTCGCGATACTGAATTGGCGACTTCGAAGCTCTGGCAATACATTTGCAGCCCATTCCCATGGTATCTTGACAGACTCGAACTCTTGAAATACCTCAAGTATACTTCGCCTTGGCCGTGAAGTGTAGTCATATAGCTCGTCTATATATTCTGGTTTGGTGAACTCAAGTAGACGGTCTTTGTGGAATTGGTCATTTGTGAATTGGGCGATTAAAGTGAAGAACGACCTGCGTGGAATGGCAGTTAGGTCAAGGCGATTGGTCAACAATGACCTTAGTGTTGTATTCCTCTCCAATAAGGAAATCGGAGGTGACGGGTAGATAATGTTATGATCCTTGGCAATGGTTGGAGCGAACATGATGGGCTTGTCAGCAACCTCAGCCCAGTCCATGCGCTCCAGTAACTGATCAACATTATCTTGGGAATTCCGTGGCAATATTGACAGTATATCCCCCGGGCCGTAGGGTGCAGGGGATCTGCTGTGGAATGCCAAATGACGAACGTCTTGCCAATGCGTATCTGGAGTCATACGGCGATTCTCTCTCAAGGTCACATCTAGTTCCTCAGAGATTTTACCATTGCTAGAGGCGCCGTGGTGTATACCTGCTGAGCCTGCCTCGTACGTTACGCGTGCAGCACCGTTGGTTGAGAGCGGCTCCAAGTGATCGCCGTTTCGGGTGGGCTCGGTGGTTTCATTCATCGTACTTGACCGCAGTGATAGCTTCCATTTGGGCTCTAGTAAAACTGTCTCGGCGATCGGTTCAACTCCGTCGAGTAAAGGAAACCTACAAAGGATGCGCTGGCGGAGGTCTGTGGACCATGGTACAAAGCTACCATCGAGGCTGTCGATGATCGTCAGCCTATATCACAAAGGCAAGGTGTGATAAGTCAGACCCCTCTTCGTGTTGCTCATCCGCTTCACCTCGAGGGTAAAACTCGTTTGCGCCGACCTGGAGCAGCCTTTTGTGTAGCTTCCGAGCTGCCCAATTGAACCTACCATCATTCAGCACCTGGCATGAGGTGAGCATGCTGGATGTCTTCCATACTTAGGATAGGAGCTGTCTCCAAGACCAAAGATGGAGAATTGAACGTCTTTCAGGTACGTGTCTGATAGCTTCTTTCGGAGTAAACGTCTCCAGAACAGTCTGGCATTGATTGGTAAATCTCCCTGGCCTGCAGTGGAAATGACAACAATTACAAGAGTAAAATCCTTCAGGGATGACTGCCGACATGGAATCAGCGAATACATCTTTCCCCATTGATTGGTAATCTTGTTACCGGGTCGATTGTGTCTAGCTTAGATACGTGAGTCAAGAAGTGAATACGCTCTAAAAGACGGCTGAGCTCTTCGGAATAGTCGTATGCATTACCAGTCTCTGTGCCATACGCGATCAGAGCGGATCTGCTCTTCATCTGACTTGCAGAACGAAACTTAGCAATGGAATCACGAAATTATGGACGTTTGCCACCAGAATAACTAAATTGGTCGTTCACAATTCCTAATTCGAGATAACCTCAGGGCTGCGACTCTCACACGTTATTGGATAGGTGTTCGCGCCGGTGTCCTTCCTCATGGTAGGATCAAGTACGTAATGGGAGTGATTGCCAAGTATCTATTGGATATAATATTGCCACGGCTTCACTGCGAACATTCATTCGTAGTTTCCAGACAAGGCAGATCTCAACGACAATTGAACAAGAATAGCAACAGCGTTCACGGTTCAGTTTAGAGCAGGTTGCGTGCCAGGTGAGTGACGCTACTATGGAGCTGGGAGTAAAGTATGTTGTATATAAAAGTCCTTGTCAACTCTGCCGCCATGAAGCTTGGCGTTGTTATGCGGCGCCAAGGATTGAAGACCCTGACGCGGCCACCTTTCCGCCTTTGGACGTTTCCAGCATTAGCGCCGCTTGCAGTCACTCAAAAATTGTTCATGCCTCCTTCCTTCATCCATCATCAAGACACTGTCCACTGTCAATAACAACTCCTCACTATTCCAATCCACCTCTCCATCTAGGGCACGTAGCTACCCTAAACCCCCTCGTCAAGCCATTTCCTCAAAGGCATACTCAACCTCGCCTTCCAACAAGCCTTCAAGCAGAGCAAAGCTCGTTTCAAGCTCGCCTCACCATCATGTCTGCAGTCGATTCCCTCACTGAGAACATGGCCAACACCACCATAGCTTCCGAAGGAGCCAACACTGCAACCGGTGGTGAGCCAATCAATGCTGCCGAGAACGAGGCAGTCATCGCTGCTGCTGCTGAGGGCCGACGTCTGTACATTGGAAACCTCGCGTACGCGACCACTGAGGGGGAGCTAAAGTCCTTCTTCACTGGATATTCTATGTATGTGTGCTGTCCTCTTTTGACATTACATCTTGCTCACATTTGGCCTCAGCGAGACAACCTCAATTCCCACAAACCCCCGTACCACCCGTCCGGTTGGCTACGCCTTCGTCGACCTTTCCACCGCTGAAGAAGCCCAGAAGGCCATTACCGAGCTCGCCGGCAAATTCATCCTCGAGCGTAAGGTCTCTGTCCAGCTAGCTCGCAAGCCTGAGACTGCTGCCGAGAAGCAGGCTGCTGCCGCTAGCGGTGCTGAGGGCAGCGGAGAGGGCGAAGGAGGCCGTCGTCGTAACTCTACTCGTGGGCGTGGACGTGGCCGTGCTCGTGGTGGTCGTACAAACCGCGGTGGTCGTAATGTAAGAATTCCGCCTACGTCTCCAGCATCTAAGATTGTGCAAGCTGACAGGACTTTGCTCAGCGTCAGGCCGAAGGCGGCGAAGATACCAATAACCCAGGCCAAACGCAACCACTTGCCGATGCTTCAAACGTAGCGACTGATAAAGCTGCAACTAACGGAGACGAGAAGCCTCGTGCTGCTCGTCAACCCCGTCAGCGTGGACCACCCGAAGATGGTATTCCTTCCAAAAATAAGGTTATGGTTGCCAATCTCCCATACGATCTTAGCGAGGAGAAGGTAGGAGATCTTACTGTATATCTTTTACCGAGCACCTTGCTGACGCCATTCTAGCTTAAGGAGCTCTTTGCAGCCTACAACCCCACTGCCGCCAAGATTGCTTTACGCCCAATTGCCCGCTACATGGTCAAGAAGCTTCAAGCTCGTAATGAGCCTCGTAAAGGTCGCGGCTTTGGCTTTGTCTCCCTTGGGTCGGAGGAATTGCAGCAAAAGGCTGTGAGCGAGATGAACGGCAAAGAGATCGACGGCCGCGAGATCGCTGTCAAGGTTGCTATCGACAGTCCAGGCAAAGAGGACATCGACCCCGAGGCTGCGGGTACCGCGCCTCTCACCGAAAATGGCGTGGTTCAAGCCAACGATCCTCCCGCTACTGAGGCCGCTGCCTAGGCCACTACAAGTCAACGTGTTGCTAGACTTTAATCACCAGCTCATGAGGGTTGTGTGTCCGATGCTCACAGGGAAGATGTCGCGTGATTTTGGTTGCGATCGCAGTCCATGATTATCTCGCATGCATTTTGGGTGACTGATTTCCTTGTTTTCATCAGGGATATTTAGAAGCTCGACGTTGCCGGCAGGACATGAATATACTGTTGCATGTAATATTATGACGAAAGTCACTAGCTGCATGCTTGCATTGTGGTCGTAGCGACCAGTGTATTTCTAGATCAGGTACTCGAAGGCAAGAAGGGAGAATTATTTGTACGCTGTATTTGCCGATCAAGCACTTCGTAACATCTCCTTCGTATCCTGTGTCGTAGTAGAGGTTGCAAGCCACGTCTGTTGTGGCTTAGTAGCCACAACAGTGGCGCTTATCGATATGTAACGGAGTACGCAGGTCGAGTACCTCCATGCTCCCATTCCAATCATTCATACTTCGACCTTTCTGAGTAAGTGACAACTAGAATTGGACAGTCGCCTGCAACAATCATGTCGACATAGCTAGAGCCATCACTCCCTTTACCATACACCACCTTCCACAATGTGGGAAGTCGACCCTGAAACAAAATCCAAGGTACCTCTTCCCCTTTCCCCCCCACCTTACCAAAAGACCCCCTAATACCCACTTTTCTCCCATCAGCTCGCCGCCCTCCAGAAACGCCCCGGCAACAGCCAATGCATCGACTGCGCCGCCCCCTCCCCGCAATGGGCCTCCCCCAAATTCGGCACCTTCATCTGCCTCACATGCGCCGGCCTGCACCGCGGACTCGGCGTGCACATCTCCTTCGTCCGCAGCATACAGATGGACTCCTTCAAAGCGGCGGAGATCAAACGGATGGATCTGGGTGGGAACGAGGCGTGGAGGGGTTTCTGGGAGGGGGAGACGGGGAAGGAGTGGGGGAGGCCGGGGGAAGGAGGGGATGCGGGGGCGGGGAGGGTG
>JAABUY010000043.1_pt1 | contig 283590 bp, 258 predicted proteins | sample 5560271 | NCBI WGS metagenome assembly JAABUY01 (sample SAMN10711886, study PRJNA513374) | rock metagenome | isolation source: Antarctica rocks | place: Antarctica: Victoria Land, University Valley | reverse complement strand
AATTTCCGGGGACTTTAATAGTATTAGGGGTCCTATTATCGCGACCCTAAGAGTATTACCTCTTACTTCCCTCCTACTACTACTTCTACTACCTCCTCCGTCCCCTTCTCCCCTCTCGTCTCCTTCCCGTAAGTTTGTATATAACGCCTAGTACGTTACTTATAGTCTTTACGCGTACGCTTATTCGCCCGTTATTACTACTATTTTCTAATAAAACTATTATAATATAATATATAAAAGAAGTAGATTATAATAATAATAATACTATTAAAAGATAAAGAGATATAATAAATAAATATCTTAACTATCTAGGAGCTATTATATATAAAGAGGATAGGTTATATATATAATTTAAGTAGAGGAGTATTCTACTTAATATATAAAGTAGGGAGGGATATAAAGATATATTTCTTTATAAATAAATATTAGAATATTAATAAATAGGGAGTTAAATTTATATTAAGGGACTTATACTCTTTAGAAATATAAGTTATAAGGAAGGAAGGGGGAGTATTAATATACCTTTAAATATATAATATATATAACTTTAGCCTAGAGTTTAAGACTTTAATAAATAGCCCCTTTATATTATTAGGGGTAAAGGAGTAGCTAAGTTAACTTAAAGAATATATATTAATAAGAGACTTTAACTTTTATTACTTAAATTAGAATAATAGAGGTAAATATATATATTATAAAGTAGCGGATATACTAATAGATATTATATATAAAAAAAAGGGGAATAAAGCTTATCCTATTAAAGGATATAATAACTTAAAAGATAAAGAAAGTAAAAAGTACTATTAACCTATTAACCTAATATTTATAATAGAGGCTATTAAGTAAATACTATTAAAATATTATATTAGGCTAGACCTTTATTATAAGTTTAATTATATCTTAATATATATTAAAGTTAACCTTAAAGTAGAGGTAGTAGTCTTATAATTATAAAGGGTATAAAAGATAATAGACCTAGAGGAGATAAAAAGGTAAATAGGTACCCTTTAATACTTACTATTAAAAGGGGAGCTAATAATTAAAGGGTAAATAGATAGTTATTTAATTAAAATACTTTAAAGCCTAATAAAAATTATAAAAAAGGAGGTATTATAAGTAAAGCCCTCCTTAGAAGTAAAGTCCTTTTAAAACTTAAATTATATAAAGGTTATAAAGATAGTATTAAAGCTTAAGGTAAAGTATAATTATAAAAGAAGTTAAAGGAGTCTTAAAGTATAATAAGAGGCTTAAAAGATTAAAGGGAGGGTATTAAAGAAAGTAAAAGTACTTTATTTTAAAGAGGTAATATATAAGGTATCTTAAATACTTAATAGACTTTAAAAGCTAGTTAAATAGGGCTAAGAGAGAAGTATATTACTTTAAGATCTCCTAAAGTTCCCTACTTTTTAAGAAGGATAGGGAAGGTCTTAAGGTAGAGTTATTTTAAAAAAAAGTAGAGGTCCTTTAAAAGACCTTCTTCTCCCTACTTTTAAGGGTAGATTTAAGTAATATCTAGGGGTTTTAATATAAGATACCCTTAATAATAAATATAAAAGTTATTAAAGAGGATATTTATAAAGTAATTAATAGGTTAAAATAAGATAAAGTATTAAAGATAGATAGGATCTTAAATAAATTTTTAAAGATAATAGAAAGGGAGCTACTACCTAGTTTTATATACTTATTCTAAGTATACCTAAGGGTTAGATATTATTTAATAGAGTTTAAAAAGGCTAATATAATTATCTTAAAGAAATTAAAGAAAGAGGATTATTTAAAATTAAAGTTATATTATCTAATTACCCTACTTAATACCTTAAGGAAGGTATTAAAAGTAGTTATTATAAAAAAGCTAGGTAACCTTATAAAGGAATATAAGCTACTACCCTTATAATAAATAAAAATAAAGAAGGGAAGGTTAATAATAATATCCCTTAAAATAATAATAGAGGTAATATATATAATATAGAATTATAATAAATTTAATATAATAAATATATTATTATTAGATATTATAAGGGCCTTTAATAATATCTCTTATAAAAGGTTACTTTATAATTTAAAGAAGAAAGGGGTCTTAACTCTTATTATAAGGTAGGTATAAAGCTTCCTAATAAAAAGAGTTATAATAATTATACTAGGCTAAGAGATAAATAGGATAAAGATAGTAGAGACTAAGATCCCTTAAAGATCCTTAATATTATTATTATTATTTTTATTTTTTAACTCCCTATTTATAAAAGAATATATAAGGATAAAACTTTAAATATAAATTAGGGGCTTTATTAATAATATTTACTTAATAATATATAATAAAGATATTAAAGAGAATTATAAAATCCTAATAAAAGTATATAAAATATACCTTTATTAGGTAAATATATATAAAGTAACCTTTACCCCTTATAAGTATAAGCTAGTCTACCTATTAAAGAGTTTAAAGAAGTTTAATATAAAGGTAATAATAGACCTTAAGGTAATAATAATATACTTTAAAGTATTAATATAAGTCCTTAAACTTTATATTAATAATAAATTAAAGTAGGGCTTATATATTAATAAAGTAAGGTTAAAGATAAAAAATATAAAAGTTAGCCCTATTAATTATTATTAATTTAATATAAGGTATTATACTTAATAAGGTAAGATAGATATATAATATTATAATCTAGCTAGTAATAACTTATATAATAGAGATATAATATAACTTAAAGGGGATATTAGAGGTAAAGAAGATAAATATTATAATACTAGAAACTATATAAAATAAGTATTTAAAAATAGTACTTAAAGCTTTTAAAATAACTAGTATATAAGTATTAGAGGTAGAGTTAGGGGTCTTATTAATAAGGATAAGCCTTAATTAATTAATTTTATAAGTACTAGTAATATAGAGGATCTACCTACTAATTAAGGAAGGGAATATAAGGATCTATTATAAGTTAAAAGGGAAGAGGGGAAGAGAGAGGAGGGTTATAAAGACTCTAGTAGAAGAGAAGTAGTCCTAGGTAAGGGGAGCCCTCTAGGTAGTAATAAGGGGAGGGGACGCTAGAATAATAGACTAAAGCCCTAGAGATAGGGAAATAATAAAGAGGAATAACCCTACCTTTAAAGAAATTAGGAGGTAGGTAAAAGAGAAGTAGAAAGAAAGGTAGCTAGAATATTAAGAGGATATCCCTAATTATATAAAGATAATAGTATAAAAAGGGGAAGTTTAAGAGATAAGAGTTAGCCTTTATATAAGGCTTTTTAAAGCTAAGAGCTCCGTAGGTATTTAATTATATATAAAGAAGATAGGACTACGCGCCTTCTTATATAAGAGGAGGGTACCTAGGGTTAATAATACTAGTTATAAATATAAATAAAAGTATTAAGATATTAAGTATATACTTATATTCTACCTTAATTATATAAAGGGGAGGAGGTAGATACTTTAAAAGGTAGGATTAAGTAACTTCTACTAGATAATATTAACTTTAAAAGGGTTAAAAGTAGTAGTTAAATAAATAATTTAATAAAGTATACTTAACTAGTTTATACTAATAAAGGAATAACTCTTTAAAGTAGTATAAAAAAGTAACTTTAATAAAAAAAGAGAATAAGATAGTATAAAGAATATAAAAAAGGGTAGTATATAATATATAAAGATCTAGAAGTATAATAATAAATAGAGTAGGGGATAAGGTTTTCTTTTATAAATTATAATTTCCTCTAATAAGTTAAATATAAACCGCCTTTATTAGCTCTAAATAGCTAGATAATAGAGTATAAAATATAAATATAAATAAATATAAGTATTATTATTATTTAACTCCTCTTATTTATTCTAAGTTTTATATAAACTTAATTTTATAGAAGGTTCTAAAATATGAATAAGGTTATATATTAATCTACCTTTACCTTCTATTTTAAAATAATACTTAGTAAGTTTTACTAAGGCTACTTTATAAGTATTAATAATACTTACTCTATTAAGTATCCTATTATTATATATTATTATTTTAGTATAATTAAAATAGTTAAAAAGTATATTATATAATTAGAACCTTAAATATATACTTATATTTATTATCTAAGAAATTATTAAGGTAAATTAATAGATAGGATTTAATATATTTCTAAGTAATAAGATAATTAACTACGTATATCTATTAAGGCTAATCTTATTAATTTTTAAATTAATTATATTTTTATCTACCTAAGAATTAATAAATTTATATAGCTAATATATATAATAAAGTATTAGGTAGGTAGAATTCTAATAAATATAATTATCTTATATAAGTTTTCTAAGTCTTTTAATAGAGCTTTCTTATAACTATTAAAAATTAAGCTTTTATTAGAAGATAAGTTAATAGCTATTATAAGAGCGCGGATCTATTATAAATATTAGTAAGTATATTACCTATTTATATTACCTCTATTATATTATACCTTCTTAATAATAGTAGATAGACTTATATTTACTTAGATATCTTTAACTTAAGTATCCTCTAATAATACTATTATATTATTTAAAGCTTCTAAATCTAGGGCTTTAATAAAGTTTTATATTATAAGGTTAAAGATATAAGTTATATAAGGAATAGAGTTTTATAATTTATCCTATTAAATATCACGCTAAGTAAGAGATTTCTCTAGTTTATATTTTAATATTCTATTATTACTAGTATTATTAGTAATAACTTTAAAAAAATTATCTTTAATTTTATAAATAGTTAGTATCTTTATTAATTCTATTATAAGTAAATACCTAGAATAATAGATATTAAGTAGTATAAAAGTAATAAGATATTCCTAATATTAAAAATTAGTATTAACCTAGTAGACTAATACTCTAAAATAGGTAACCTTTTAGAAACTAGACTAGGTATCTAGTATAAGAGAGATATATTAGCGATACTCTAGATCTACTTTAATTTTTATATATATTCCTTTAAAATCTAAAAAGATTATACTTTATAATTTAGTATAATAGATTAGGGTTAAATCTAGATAAGCTATTAATAATAATTACTAAAACTCTAGTTAATTAATAATATAGAAAGATTAATTTAAAGTAAGAAAGTATTTATATAATTATTTATTCTACTTCTCTTAAGAAAAGTTAGTAGAAAACCTAGTATTACTTTTCTTCTAATATTATCTTAAAGAATTAGTTTTATATTACTATTTTTACTAAGGTATTAAGGCCTTAGTAAGTTAGTACTAATAGCTAGTAGTAAGTATTTAAGTTAGTACTAAGACCCTAACCTAAGTATTTAGTTAGTACTAAATCTTAGTACTAAATCCTAACTTAATAGTTAGTCTACTAGTATATAGTAATATTTATAAGATAGGATATACTTATAATATCTTGTACTATATATCTTATAAACCTTACTACTACGCGATCTTTTAAGTTTAGTAAACTTACTATTATACTTATACTTATAGTTTATTTATAGCTACTATACTATAGCTACTATATACTATTAATAAATAGTAGGTTTTAAAGGATTATAAAGCCTCTCTATTAATAACCTACTAAGCTCTTTAATTAAGTAATTCTAGTACCTAGTTACTATATAGGTATTCCTTCTACTTTATAATATATTTATAGTAGAACTTAGTACTATATCTATAACTATAATCTAGATTAGTTTTAATTATATAATAGGTAGTAGTAGGTATTACTTATATTATATAGTTATAGCCCTTATACTAAAATACTATTTTACTATATCTAAAATAGGGTTTCTAGCCTTACTTATCCGCGAAATTAATAAGGCTCTACCTTACCTTATCTACTAAGTAGTCCCTATTATATACTAGTACTTTATAGTATATATAAGTTTTACTATTATAGGCCTTATAAGAAGTATAATCTAGGGTTTACTATTATAAGGGAATAAACTTAGCGTACTCTAGATTAGTATAGTAAACTCTATCTATACTAGTAAACTCTTACTTAGTACTTTAATAGGTAGTTAAATCTTTAACTAAGAAGTCTACTTAAATAATTAAGATATTAATTAGTTAGTAGTAATATTTTAATAGGAAAAGGCTTTTATCCTTAGTAATATATAGGAAAAAGGACTTAAGGTATAACTTATAATATATATTATTATATACTAAATATATTATAGAATAAGAATAAATAGACTATCTATAAATAATATATTCTACTTTAAGCTAGGGTAATTTCTTAAGGATAGCTCTCTAGTAGTAAGTATAATAGGTTAAAGGGCTTATATTAGTATTATAGAACTTAATACTAAAAGTTAAAGCTTTTATATCTTAGATAAAGTCCTATTTAACTAACTCTATACTAATATAAGGTATCTCTAGTAAATTAGTAATATCTTAAGATAGCTAATTTTCATCTTTATTTAAGCTTAGGGTGAAGTCTTAATCTTAAATAGATTATATCTCCTTAACCCTTAATTCTTTAATAATTATAGTATTAGAATTAATAGCTCTAGTAGTACTATAAGCGAACTTTAAATCCTTAACTAGGATAGTTACCTTTTTAAGCTTAGCCTTAAAGTTATTAAATATTAATATATAATCTAGAGGACTATCTTTAATCTATTTACTAGATTAAAGCTTATACTAAGCTTTAATCTCTTTATATTAAAGCTATAAAGTAAAGCTCTAGTTATTAAGTTAGAGGAAGGAGTTAGCGTATATTATAGCTAAGGCTTATATACTTTATTAGACTAAGTATAATTATTTAGATTATTATTACTAGTTATATTAGCTAATCTTAAAAGTAGAATGATATATTTTAAGCGGGTAGTAGATAATCTTAATAACTTATAGGCTAATTAGATTAGTTATTATTAGGACTATACTACTACTAAGGCTTTATTCCCTACTAACTACTATACCTTATATTAGCGTGTTTATAATAATATCCTATAGTATACTAGTAATAATAAAGATATATACCTTCTATCCCCTTATTCTTAATTATTATATCCCTACTATAAGTAAAATTAGATATTAAGAGATATAAGTAGTAACCTTTACTAGATCTATTAAAAACCTAAGGTATAATAGCTATTATATAATCTAAACTATTCTTTAACTAATAACTTATAGTAGTATAACTACGTAGTATTAAATAAAAAAGGTTAGTTATACTTATTTATAAGAGTATATAGCTATAAGAGAGAAAATACCTTTATTAAGAACTAGAGATTTAAGAATAACCTTTTTAACTTCCTTCTCTAACTAGTCTTATACCTAATATAGATATATATTCTATAATCTCTTAGCGTCTAATTATAACTACTAACTTAGGCTAAAGTATTTATAGGAACTAGTTAACCCTTCTAATCTAGATTAAAAGCGGAAATAGAATAAAGAGCTTAGATAGAATTATATACCTGAGGTTAAAGGAGCTACCTATACACCTTCCTAAGGCCGGAAAAGTACTACCTGAAAACGTCAACGAATCTCACCTGCACCCCGTACTATTATAACACGTACAGGCCTTCGTACTTAGAGGAGGCAGAGTTAGCGGCGCGCCGCTCCCCTTTATACCCTTAAAGTAAGCTATTTTCCGAGGCTACTTAGTCTTCGCGGCCTTCCTTAAACGCTTGAAACGTGGAGTAGGTAAGTAGAAGGGGGAGTATAGGATAGTTATTACCCTAGTAGGGTACTACATTACCTAGGTGAGGTGCTGCAGTAATATTAGGGTGAAAAAGTAGTTAGTAAGTAGGAACTCTACTAGGTAGTCTACTAATAGTTCCTGCCTAGAAAATCCTAGAATATATATCTTTTAACTAATTACTTATTTTAGCTTATTTTACTTAGTATATATAAATTATTAATAATCTAGGGGCTTAGCTAGGATTATCTTAATTATTAATAATTTAAGTAACCCTATAAGTAAGTATTATAAGCTAGTACTAAAGGACTAGTACTAGTTTAAAATAACTTAGAAGGATATAAGTTATTAATAGGAAGTTAAAGGAGTAACTTAGAAGGACTTAAGTATCTCTTTAATATTACTTACTTAATTATCCTTATTAAGTATAATACTATTTATATATCGCAGTTTTATTTTATTATACTAGAGAGGTATTAAAGTAAGTAGAGTATAATTAACCTCTCTAGAGAAGGAACTCCTTTATTATTATTAAGTAAACTACTTTTTAGTAAGGATAAGTTTAATACTAGTTTACTAGATAAGAAAACCTTATTAGAATCCTCTTTAAATTACCTACCTAGAATTATTTCTTAGGTAAGTAAAGGAAAGTAATAAAACCTAGATATCCCTTTAATTCTTAAGGATATATTTATATTAGTAAGTAATATATAACCTAGCCTACTAGGTACTTTAATTTTAAGTAGTACTCCTTAAGTAAAAATAGTTTAAGTAAAGATCTAAACCTTCTATAATCTTTAAGATAGCTAAGAGGACCTAGTTAAATTTCTTAAAGATATTAATTATATTTATAAGTAAGATAATCAAGATACTAATAAAGAAGGTAATAATTATAATAAGGAATATAGGCTAATCTTTAAGTAGTACCTAGATAGTAATACCTATACCTAGTATTAAGATCTAAGTAAGGATATTAAGCTTAATTAAATAAAGCTTAAGAAGGCCTTTCTAATTAAATTTAAAATTATAAAGAAAGATACTTAAGTAAAGTAATTTAAGCTTTAGATATAGATAGTATAACTCTAGTAAGATAGTAAGGAGTTAATTACTAACTACCTTAAGAGATTAATTAATCTAGTAAGAAAGATAATAAGTAATTTTATTAATATTAGAATAGCTATCTTAAAGGGGATATAAGACTAATATAAATATAAGTAAGTAAACTTTAAGTATAATAAAGAAGTAGACTACTCCTTTAATAGTATAAAGAGGTTAATTAAAGTAGCTTATTATAAGATAAGTAAACTAAATCTATTTAATACTACTTATAAACTATCTACTAAGATACTAGTTACTTTTAGTTATCTAGTTTAAATAAATAATAATCTAATAAGGTAGGCTTTAATCTTATCTAACTAAGCGTTCCTAGTAATCTTATAAGGCTTAAGAAGCTTAAATATTATAATAAGTAATATTATAGCCCTAAGAGGAAACTTAAATTAAGCCCTATTATCAGGAGAGTAGTATATACTAAGAAAGGATATCTCTTAAATCTAGTATTTTAAATATAATAAATATAACTATTATATAATATTTTATAATAACCTACTATTCTAACCTTAGTATCTAGTAGTTACTATAAGGGTACTATTACTAGCGCTACTATATATTTTATAAAGGCCTATTAAAGAAGGAAGTAATTAAGTAGCTAATTATTATCTAAAGTAAGTTACTACTATACTCCCTATTAGAGAATATAGTACTAATCTTATAATATTAGTATAAAATATAATAGTAGTATAGTAACCTAGAATTAAGTAAGGTAAATTAAGTAAGTAAGTAAGTTAGAAACTAACTAGTATTTAAAAGAAGGGAAAGTAAAAGGAAGCTTAAAGTTTTAAGCTACTCTATCTACCTTAAGGAATCCTTAACTAGATAAATAAGTATTAAGTAGCTTACCCTACTTAAGGTCCTACTTTTAGTCCGCTTATAAGTAAGGATAAAGATAAAGAGATAAATATAAGGTAAGTAAATCCTTAACCTACTCCTAGTACTATTTAAGTAAATCCTTAACCTAGACTAAGTACTATTTAAGTAAATCCTTAACCTACTCCTAGTACTATTTAAGTAAATCCTTAACCCGGACTAAGTACTATTTAAGTAAATCCTTAACCTACTCTAAGTATATCTTAAAATTAATAGCTACGCCCTTAAGTATAAGTATTATAAGGAAGGGTTAGACTTATACCTTAGACTTAACTTAGTAAGATAGGAAAGGTATAAGAGTTAGTATTAGTAAAGCTACTAAGATAAGTAGATACTATTTAAGGAATAATAAATTATAAGAGATTTACTATTAAATTAATACTTAAACTCCCTCTTATAATAGAGGTTAGGTAGTTCCTTAATAAGTTAGATATTACTAGATAGGAGCTTATATTATCTATATAATATTCTATACCTAAATATAGAGTAAAGAAAGTACCTAAGTAAGATACTTAAATAGGTACTTAAGTAAATATACTAGGACTAATATCCCTAGTAATAGCAGCTACTATTTAGAAATATCCCCTTATAGTAATAGCTTATACCCTTAAGGATAATAGGTAATTATAACTACTTATAATAACTTCTTAGATTAGGTAAATAAAGCTAATATAGACTTTAATTAATAGAGGGGTAATTATTAAGCTTATAAATTATTAAAAGTTATAAATAATAGATCTACTACCTTAGGTCTATAAAGATAGTTACCTCTATATTAGCCTAGTAATAGATATAATTTATACCCTTATTAATTATATATTTTTACCTATTAATCTAGAAGGTATCTAAGTAGTTATTAAGGCTTAAGCTATTAAGAATTAGGTATATAATCTTTTACTTAGAATCCCTTAGATAAGGTAAGTAGGCTTCTACCCTAATTATTATATAGGGTAAGTCTTAATTAGTAGAGATAATATAATACTATAAATAGTACTAGTTAAGATCTTCCTAATATAAGTAAATCTACTTATAATAGAAATTAAGGAAAATAAAGATAAAGAGGATATAGTTAATACTACTTACTAGATCCTATTTAATAAAGCGGGAAACTAGTAACTCTAATATACTAACTAAGGTGATATTAAGGGGCTAAGAGTCCTAGGTATTATAATATAATATATTTAGCTCTTATATTATATAAAGTATTTAACTAAGTAGATAAAATTAAATATTTTATAGAATTACTAGTAGAGTTCCCTATTAGACCCTAACTAATTTAGAAGGTCTAAGGAAATAAACTAGAAGATCCTAAAAGTATTATAACTTTAATAACAAAATATTTACTAGGCTAGGGAGATAGATTTCCTACCTAGCGTTAACTTAAATAAAGAGATATTAGTAATAATAGTAAGGAATTAGTAGAAGAATAGTTTAAGTAAAGTAGGATTACTATTAGAATTATAGTAGACTTAGTAGAGTAATTAAAAGTAGTAAAGTAATTAATATATACTTAGAAGGACTACTCTACTAAGAGTATTTAGGATATTAAAATAATAGACCTAATTAAGTATAATATTAACCTTAAATTAAACGCCTAACCTTTCTAGGGTACCCTCCCTAAATATACCTAAATAGAACGGGAATTTACTAACTAGATATTTCTAGAAATAGAAAATATAGGAATTATAATAAGGCGAAGCTCCTTATAAGGAGTAAGGATAAAGTTCCCTTTAAAGAAAAAGGGATCTAAGTTACTTTAAGTAGTTTATAACTTTATAGCTCTTAATAGATATATAATAAAGTCCGCTTATCTAATATATTATTTAAAGGAAGTACTTAATACCCTAATTATGCCTAAGTTTAAGGTATTCTTTTACTTAGACGCTTTAAATAGCTATTAGGCTATTATAATAAAAGAAGAAGATTAAAATTAAATAGGGTTCTTTACTCTAAATAGCTAATAGGTTTATACTTAAATAGGGTAAGGCTTAAATAGTACTCCTTATATATATATAGTTTACGGATTTAGTCTTTAAGCCCCTTCTAGCTAATAATAAAGGTTAAGTAAGAATACCTACTTTAATAGGAGAATATAGTAGTTATATATTTTCTATATTTATAGATAATTATAGTACTTCCGCTATTAATTTTAATATACTATATACCTTTCTTTATATAAGCTACTTCTTAAGGTATATATTTAGACCGGTTTACCTATTAGGAGCTAAGACCTACCTCTTTATAAACTAAATTAAGGTATTAGGGTTTTAGGGAAGTACCGCTAGCTTAAAACTATTAGTTAAGTATTTAAATTAGATTTAAAACTAGCCTATACCTAGTAGTTAGCTAGAGCTAGATATATTCCTTTAACTAACTCTATTCCTCTAGATCTTTATACTAGGTAGAGTTATATATATTCTTAAAATAAAGAAATCCTATCTTAAGTAAGTATTTAATAAACTAAAGCTATATAAGATCTATAATAATAAAGTTAAAGTATATAATAAGGACTTAGTAAAACTTATAAGAATAAGTAAGGTTAAGAAATAGATTATAAGAATAAAGTAGATTAAAAAAGATATATTTAATTAAAGTAAGAACTAATAGGAATTATTTAAAGTAGTTAAGAAGGCTATTAATAGTAATATAATATTTAGAATAGATTCTAATTTATAATACTACCTTATTATAGATATAAGTAAGACCGCCCTAGGTAGTTACTAGACTAACCGCGTTAGTTCTATTTAGAACCGAGTTTATAATTATTATGCAACGCTAAACCTATACAGGGTATAAGCTAGCCGTAAATAGTTTAGCGAGTCGGGTTAATACTAAAAAGTAGTACCAAGTACCGAAAAAACGGTTAGTCTAGTAGTTACTTATTTTAGCTTTATAATTTAGTAGTAGGTATAAAAGCTACTCTAAAATAGCTACTAAGTAAATAAATTATTATATTTATTTCATTCTAACTCTAGGATACTAAGATAAGATACTTAAACTTAGAGAGGGAATATTTCGCGATTATAAAATATCTAGTAGAGATTAGATAGTTAGTTATTTATAATAAGTACCCTATATTTATATATACTAACTATAAGGCTCTTAAACTAATATTTATTATAGGGTAAATAGAGAAGGGTAGGATATCTACCTAGCTTAATTAGTTAGGAGAATTTAATTTAAAGCTCTTTTATAGACCCTTAAGAGATTAGTATATTAGTATTACTAATAGCTTAAGTTATATACCTACTTATCTTATAACTAGTAGCTTAACTAACCTTTCTAAGAAACTTATAATACCCCTACTTAAAGTAAATTAAGTTAAGAGGTATATATACCCTTTATAAATTATAAAAGGAGGAGGGCTAGAAAAGTACTAGTAGTCTCCTATATATACTTAGCTTATTAAATATATAAAGGGAGGTAAAGTAAGGTTAAATAAGCTTAGAATTCTAAAGGGGAGAAAGAAAGTACTAAGATACTAAGTAAAGAAATTCCATATACTATACTATATAGAAAGTAAGTACCTTAGATTTATTAAAGTAACTAAAGCTTAAAGTATTTATATTATAGAATTAGAAATATTAAACTTTTTAAGAAGTACTTATAAGGATTATAAATACTATATAATAGCCCTTATATTAAACCGCCTAATTAGATAAGTATACTAGCTAATATAAATAAAGGATATCTATTTATAATATTAGAGCTATTATCTATACTAGCTTTAAATAAGGAAGCTAATTAAGATATTACTACTAACTATTTAATAGTTTATACCTATAATTATATTAGGGGCTAATTAGCTTAGACTAATTAATCTAGCTTATATAGTAATTAGAGCCTAATATATACTATTATTTATAGATTTCTTTAGTTAATTTATTTAGGCGAAGGTATATACTTATTATATAGCTTATAAGATAATTAATATACTCTAGGAATATATAACCCTAGTCTTTAGTTAGCCCTAAGGGCTATATACTAATAATAGGTTATACTTTATAAATTATAATATATAATATTTACTTTATAATTATAAAGTAAGCTATTATACTAGACCTATTAGCTACTTAAGTAGTACTAGGCTTTTAGAACGGAATATATAAGAGATATTAGTACTAATAAGTAAGAAGTATATTAAGTAGTAAATAATTAATTTATAATTACTTATAATAAGGGATAATATACTAATTATAAATATAAAAACTATAAAGATATATAGATATACCCTATTAGTTATTATACTTAGGTTTAAACTAAAGTAATATTATTTTAATATTAAACTAGTACAGCTACTAGAGTTAAATAAAGTAGAGGAAGTAATACTAGGTTATTAATATTAACTATTTACGGCTCTATAAGATAAAAGTTAATTAATATTAAGTAAGGTAGTATTATATACCTATTAATACTCTAAGAGAATATAAAGAAAGTAATAGATCCTTAAAAAGGGGGACCTAGTACTTATATAAGACCTTACTAGTAATAAGTAATACAGATAGAAGCTTAATAGGAAGTAGTTAGGTCTAAGACTACTTATATATTAGGAACTAGACTAGAAGGCTAGTTCCTAAGGGCTAGAATAGATAGTATAAACTACTAGTAAGTAGGTAGTATTATAAAGGTAGACTTAATACTCTAGTAACTTTATAGTTATAAAAGAATTAATCTCTACCTTCTAAGGAGGTAGAGGGAGGACTATCTAAATACCCCTTAAGGAAGCTACCTAGCCTCTTAGATATCTAGGTATAGACTAACCGTGTCGAGTCGGTACTTCGAACTCGAGTCGGGTACCCGACTCGAGTCTTAGCGATTCGATACTAAAATCTAGTACTAAGTACCTTAAGTCGGTACTAAGGTAGGTACCAAGTACCTCGAGTCGGTACCTAGGTAGGTACCAAGTATTAGTACCGAAGTATTAACTCGAATCGCTAAGACATTTTTTCTAGTAATATTTTCTATTTTTAGTAGTAATTCTTGCTATATTTTCTATTTTTTTTTCTAATTATTATTATTATTATTACCTAGGGAATTCTTAATAGTAAATAAGGTAATACAAGAAGGTAATACATATCCCTAGGAAAATAAAGACTATAATATTAGGAATATTTTTTATCTATAATAATATTTCATACTATATATAAGATTTACTAATAGATTACTAAGTATTATTATTATTACTAACTAGGTCATTCTTAATAGTAAATAAGATAATATAAAAAGATAATTACTAATTAGCTATTCCTATAGAAATAATAACTATAATATTACTAGTATTTTCTATTTATAGTAGTATTTACTATTATATCTATAATTTACTACTATATTATTAAGTATTATTATTATTATTACCTAGCCTAACCTAGGTAATTCTCTAAGGTAATACAAAAAGGTAATGCATAACGCTAGGGAACTAAAAGGGGTATTAAAATTCTAATTAAAAAAAAATCTATTTTTAGTATAGAGGTAATTCTAGAAAATTTCTAGGGTTCCTTACTATTTTATTAGGGGCTTGGCGTCTTGGCGATACCTTGGCGATTCGAGTCGGGTTAACCTGATTCGCCAAGGTATCGAGGCCTTGGCGAGTCGGTACCGGAAGTAGGTACCGAGTATTTCGGTCGGTACCCGGAGCTGGTACCGAGTATTCGGTCGGTACCAATTCTAGGTACCGAATCCCGACTCGATGGTTAGTCTATCTAGGTAAAAGGATATATATTAGGATAATAAAAAGCTAAACTAATACTACTAGGATATTACTAGTAGGCTATATTATACTAGCTAGATATATTAAGATATCCTAATAATTACCTCCCCTTTAAGGGTATTTATCCCTAAATACTAACTATTACTATTTATAATAGGACTTATTAAAAACCTTTAAAACCCTAGTAGGGAAAATAAGGGAAAGAGTTCTAAGGATAGTAATAATATAATAATAGTAATACGCTGCTAATATTATATACTGTTAATATATAAAAGCCTTTATAGTTATAATTTATATTAATAGTAGAATATAATTATTAATTAAATTTACTATTATATTACTTTATAAATATATAATATAAATAATAATATAGAAGTTAGGTAATAATATCATACTATTAAATTATATAGTTAATATATATAATATAGTATATAATAAAGTTATATTTTATTTACTTCTAACTTCTTTTATAACTACTACTATTAATATTAACCTATTATAAGTTACTTTAAGTTATATCTTAATATATTAATAGTAGGAGCTAACGCGTTTAGTATTAATACTATTAATACTTTATAAGATAACTACTATTAAAGTATAAGTATAATATAAAGGATTAATTATTAATATAATATTATATATTAAATAGTTAATAATTATAATAATAATTAAGGTAAGTCTCTACTAGTTATCTTTTACTACTTTATATATATTATTACCTTATAATAGGCTTTAGTTATCTTTAAATATATTATAAGTATATTACTTATAAATTACCTTTTTATATAAGTCTATTATATTAATTATTAGAAGACCTTATTAATATCTTATTATATTATATTTCTTTTAAATTATTCTTATACTCTTTATACTTAAAGGTATTCTTATTAGTTAACTCTTATAATAGATAGTTAAATCCTCTTATTATATTATATTACCCTATTATACTACTAGAATAATAACCCTCTTATAGCCCTATTATCTTTAGTATATTAAGTACCTAGGTTTAAGTCCTAGGTTATTATATAATTATAAGACTAGTAGTACTTATAAGAGATACTACTACCTTTATAAGCCTTATAAATTAATTTATAATAATAGGATTTTAATATAATTTACGTATAATATATTAATAGGTTATAATTCCCCCTTATTTTTTATACCTATTTATCTAGCCTCCTTACTTATAATCCTATTATTACCTTTTAGGGTAGAAAGTTACTCTATTATACTACCTTTATAATATAGGTTACTACCTTTAAAACTAAGGTAGAGGTAGTAATTTATTTAAGGGAGTATAATAAAATACTTTTATATAAGTTATAAACCTCTAAGGAATTATTATACCTTAATATAAAAGTAGGTAGTTAGGTAGTTATTACCTTAGAGGGTATTTTAGATATAATAAGATAGTAGGTAAGTTCTTTTATTATATACTTCTTATAATATATATTAATATTTTTATAAAAGGGGTTAACTACCCTTATTATAATAGAGGTTAATAAAGAGTTAAAGGAGGTAAGTATATTATTAAAGTATTCTACTATCTTTATATAAGTTAATTATATATTAGGAGGAGGATAATAATAATTTTAATAAGGGGGAGATAGGGGAGACCCTAGAGGATATAAAAGAGGAGGAGGAAGAGGCTATTACCTCCCCTATTATTATATTACCCGCCCCTACTTCTATTAGCCCTAGCTACCCTTCTTATAATAATAATTCTACTAGTACTACCCCCTTTACTTATAAGATTTACGCCCCTTACGCGCCTTATACCCCTTATACTCCTCCTACTCCTATTACTCCCGCTCCTACGCCTACTCTACTTACCCTTATTAAGGATACTACCTTATCTTCTAGCTTATTTATTATAAGCCCTAACTTATCTTTTATAAGCCTTAGCTTACCTTAATATACTCCCCTTATAAGACTTTAATATTATACCTTTAAGTAAAGATTCTTTTTTTAAATTATAAGGATTTTCCCCTTAATTAATTCTTTCTTATATATCTCTTTATTAAAATCTCTATTATATAAATATAACTTATAACTTATCTTATATAACTTAACTTTATAATTAAATAGTTCTATTATAATAGTTATATACTAGTATTTTACTTATAATATTTCTTTATTATATATATATTATTATATTCCCTTTATAAGTCTTTTATATCTATATCCTTAATAGATATCTATTAATTATATTCTATTTTATAATTAGATTACTTAATTAAATAGTATTAAATACCTTTATTTCTTATTTTATTTAGAATTTATTTTACCTTATAATATTCTTTACTATTAATAAGTTCTAGAGGAGGTATAAATAGTTATTTACCTTTATTAAGATAGCTTAATATAGTTTTAATAAAGAAATATAAAATATAAGATAAATTCTTTATACTATTAAGAGACTTAAGTAGTACGCTTAGTATCTAATTATATCTACTACCTTAAAGGGACTAATATACTTATATAATAGCTTTTAATTTAATCTTTTCTACTTTAAGTTTTTTATAACTAATACTACTAGTTCTCCTATTATATAAAACTTTAAGATATAAAGTTTAATATAAAATTTTATAACTTATACTTAAATAGTCTACTATTAATTTATCAGTATAACTCTTACTTTTAAAAGGTTTTTTATATAATCTTTAATTATAAGTACTCCTCCTTTTAAAAAGTTATCCCTAACTTTATCTTTTATATATAGATTATATCTATATATTATATAAAATAGTAAATAACCTAGTATAATATAAATACTATTATAATACGCGAATTTAGTTATTAGGAGTAATATAACTTACTTATCTTATTCTTTATTTAAAAATACTTTAAGATAATATTTTAGTATTTAATTTTAGTATTTAATTTACCTATCTATTTATAGATAGAAGGTAGTACTTAATTATCTCTTTATCTTTATATAATAATAGACTTCTAACTAATAAGTACTTATAAATAAGGATCTTTAATTTAATATAATACCTATTAATAAATTATATTATAATATAATATTTTTAAATAAGATCTTAGCTAATTTAATAGTAGTATAAGTATTTTTAATTAGAAGGTATTAGACTATCTTTATATACCTATTAATAATTATAAGAATAAATTTATATATAAAATTTCTATATTTACTAGGTAGTAAGCCTATAATAAAATCTATAAAAAGTTCTTCCTAAGGCTCTTTAAGTTATAATAAGGATACTATATTATTATAAGGTTTATATCTAAGAGCCTTTATCCTTTAATATATTTTATAAATTTAGATATATAACTTAGTATCTATTAATATTCTACTCTAATAATATTTATATTAAAGTAACTCTAAGGTATTTTATAACTTAAAATAACTTACTAAATTATTTAATATATAAAGTACTCCTTTAAATCTTAATAATCTTATAGAATTAACCTTTTAAGGCTATTTAATAGTATTTTACTTAGAAGTTATATACTTTACCTTATCTTTTTATTTAATAATAAATAGATTATGGCTTTATAATAAGAGGATAAGTTCTTTTAAGGATTTTAATCTAGTTTTATAAGCTATTTTAAGTCTAGTAACTACTCTTACTAGTATTTATAAGATATATTATTTATAACTAATAACCCTAGTAATAGGATTAAGTAGTAGTATTATTATATTACTTTAATACTAGGAAGGTAGCTTTACGCCCCTTTTATTTAAGTTTTTAAGCTTAATTAAGGGTTTCCTAAGCCCTCTTAAGCTAGATAAGTTTATATACTTAGTTATTTCTTTTAGCTACTTTTAACTAGAGATAATACTTCCTAAATTTACTAGCTTATTTTATAAGATAGGTAGGAGCTAGTTAAATAATATCTTAATATTATTATAATTAGGCCTATATAATAGAGTATTTATAGGATTCTTCTTACTAGGTTAATATTTAATATTAAAGTTATATATAATTAAATAAATAGCCTACTAAGCTTAATAACTATTTAACTACTTTACCTATATAAATCTCCTAAGATTATTATAATTTATAAGTACTTTAATAATATAATAACTACCTTCTATATAATATTACAATTACTTAAAGGCTTTAATAATTACTAATAGCTTTTAATTATATATCTTATACCTAGTTTTAGTAGGTATTAATTTATAAGACTAGAAAGCTACTAGATACTAAGCCCTATTATTATCCTATTAGAATAAGATAGTAGTTATAATAAAATTAGATATATCTATTTTAATCTAGATTTTCTTATTAGGATTAAAATATATTAAAATAGGTATAGTTATAAAGGTATAATATAAATTATAAAATACCTTCTCTTTACTAGCGCCTTATATAAATAGTCCTAATTTCTTCCTATCCTTACTACCTTTTAAAAGGCTAGTTAAGGGGGATACTATTTATAAATAATAATATATAAAATACTAGTAGAAGTTTATAAATCCTAAGAATACTTAGACTTCCTAATATATAGTTAATACTAGCTAGTCTTAGATAGTAAATACCTTATAACTATCTATTAATATACTATTAATACTTATAATAAACCTAAGGAATTTTATTAAATTAATATAGAATTTATATTTCTTTTAATTAATATAAAGCTAAAACTTCTATAACTACTTAAGTACCTAGTAGATATATTACTTATAACTTAAGATATCTTCTAAATAAATTAAAATATTATTAAGGTATATTATATAAGTAATATTTACTAGGCCTATTAAAGCTCTATTAATATAGGCTTAAAATATAACTAGGGTATTTACTAATTTAAATAGTATAACTATATATTTAAAATAATTATACTATATATAAAATACTATCTTCTACTTATTACCCTTATAAATATAAATCTTATAATAAATATCCTTAAGGTCTAATTTAATAAATATCTTTATACCTTATAAGTAATTAAGTATTTTATTAATTAGAGGGAGAGGATAATAATTCTTTACTATTACCTTATTTAACTTATAATAGTTAATATATAGTTATAAGCTACTATCCTTCTTTAATATAAATAAAATAGGAGCCCTTATAAGATTAGTAGACTCTTATATTTAACCCTTTAACTTAGTATTATCTAGGTAGATATATAGAGTTTCTAACTCCCTTTATAATAAATTATAAATAGGCTTATAAGGAGGCTTATAGCTATCTATATTAATAGCGTAGTCCCTAGGCTTAAATAGGGGTAGTTATCCTACCTCCTTATTTAAAAAGTTATCTAAAAAGTTATAAAGACTTTTAGGTAGCTCTAGTACTTTACTATTAAAGCTCTAGGTTTCCGCCTAAGATAACCTAGTATAAATAATAGTATAAATTATTAATTTACTTTTAAGGGTATTTATAAATACTTATAACTCTAGGATAGATATATTAATAGAGTCTAGTAGAAATTACTACTTTTAATTCCCTAAATCTACTTATACCCTAGCTTCTAATAAGGTAGGTATATTAAGAATAATTAATAACTCCTTCTTTTTAGTTATATAGAATATACTAGTATATTAACCTAGCTACCCCTAGCTATTAATAAGATAGTACTCTACCTAGTATATATTATAATAATAAATTAACTAACTATTTATCTATTTAGGAATTAGTAGCTAATAGCCCTCTAGGGGTTTTAAGTTATATTACTTAGTAAAGCTTTAAGAGATAATATTAATCTCTACTCTTAAATCTATTAAGAAGTCTCTATAGTCTTATATACCTTATATATTAATAGAACTATTAATATTAATACTATAAATTAATAATAAACCTCTTTTAATAAGTAAGCGCCTTAGTATTAAAGTCTTAATAAAGGCGCGCTTCCTTTTTTTAATTTAATAATCCCTTTTCTAATAATATTAATAGGTATTATATTTAAGTTCCTAGGTATCCTAGGCCTATAATAGTCTTTATTATAATACCCCTTCTTCTTATAATTAAAATATATTAACCCTTCCTTAATATCTAATAACTTATTATAACTACTAGCGGGCTAAATACTTCCTACTTTTATAAAAGGATTAATACCTCTATTTTAACTTCCTTCCCTCTTTTAACCTTTATTTTACTTATTAGAATAATCCCCTTTTTTAGTAATATAACTATCACTTACTATTATTCTAGTATAATACTATTAGTTATTCTCTAACTAAGTAGTAAGAGTAATTAGGCTTTCTTTAGTTATAAGGAGGTCTTAATAATTTATAAGGGCCTTTTAAAGGTCTAGGTATAACTTTATAAAGAAGTTAATCTATTAATATTCCTTTAAAAAAGGAGGGATTTATAATTTAATCCTATTTAGATATATATTAAAGCTTTATACTAACTAGTTAGAGTTCTATTATATATTTAAGTATAACTATATATTATAAAGTTAGTAGTTTACTAGGTCTTTAATAAGCTTTAATAAGTATTAAGTAAAGTACTTCTAAGTAACTACTCTCCTTAATAATAACTTTTTATAATAATCTTATAACTTAATAAGTTTACCTTTTAAGAATTATATAACCTAGGTAACCTTTATAAACTTAATTAGGAATTTATTAAGTATTAATTAGAATATAATATTTATAATATAATACTATTTTTTATATTTATATATATTCTTCCCTTTATAAAAGGGTAAGTCCTTAGGCTTTAAATAGCTCCTAGGGTATTAACTACTAGGTTCTTCTAATTAGCCTCTAGTAGACTAACTTAGGGTAAAACTATTAAAGATAGATCCTACCCTAGGGTCTAATATACTTTATATATTAATACCCTAATTTAGAGGGTAGTCCTCTATTAAGCTTAGTCTTAACCCTTATTATATCCCTCCTAGTAATCTACTAGTAATCTAATATAGATTTAATATAATTATATCTACTTCTACTTATAATTAGGCTACTCTTTCTTAGATACCTTAAAGCTTTCTTTCCTTTATTAACTACTCTTCTTTAACTTTAATAATAATAATAAGTTTATTAAGTATAATTATACTAGTAAGGGTTTTATTAGAAATTCTATTACTAGGTATATTATTTATTACTTTAATATCTCTTATATTAGACTCTAGTATTATCTTAATTTTATTATAATAAACTTCTAATATATTTTTATCTTATTTAATATTAGAAATCTTTATATTATTATACTATTATAATCTAGACTATCCCCCTTTAGAGGTAGAGAGATTAAAACTATTAAGAACTAAACTAAAAGGCTAGTTCTTAAGGGCTAGAATAAATAGTATAAACTACTAATAAGTAGGTAGTATTATAAAGGTAGACTTAATACTCTAGTAACTTTATAATTATAAAAGAACTAATCTCTACCTTCTAAGGAGGTAGAGGGAGGACTATCTAAATACCCCTTAAGGAAGCTACCTAGCCTCTTAGATATCTAGGTAAAAGGATATCTATTAGGATAATAAGAAGCTAAACTAATACCGCTAGGATATTACTAGTAGGCCGTATTATACTAGCTAGATATATCAAGATATCCTAATATTATAAAATAGATATACTATTAGTAGAGTACTTAGATTAGAGAATTATATAGATATACTTAAGTAAAATAATATTATATTAATAATATCCTATTATACTATTAAAGGGACCTAGTAATTATAAGATCTATCCTATTACCCCCCTTAAGTAAGGGAATTATACTAGTATATTAATTAATATTTAGGATATAACGAGGTTAAGTAGGGTAGTAAGCTCTATTCTTACCCTATTATTAAATTAACTATATTAGTAAGTATAATTATTACTTACTCTTACTACTTATATAACTTATATCTAATATTAATTTATAGGAAGTAAAGTAGTAGTATTAATAAAAGTTAAATAAGTAGCTAATTAATAACTCTTACTTTTTACCTTACTTTTACTATCCTTCCTATATAATACTATTATTATATAGATATATTTTTATATATATTCTTATTACTTTGTACTTAAAGCTTTTATTTATAAACTACTCCTATCTTAATATTAATAAATAGGACTTTAAAAGAGCTCGCGGTTATAACGCGTTACTAGAGGGCTAGATATAAGGATAGAAAGAAAAGTACTAAGCTTTAAGTATAAAAAGTAGCTTTAAACCCTATAACCCCTCTTACCTTAAAGAAGAGATTAAAGAATAGAGGTAATACTTAATTAATACTAATATTAGAATTAAAGTAAATAAACCCTAATCCTCTAGGTTAAGTATATACTCTTAGTAATAATAAAAATAATAAAGATAATAATAATAAAATTCTACCTCCTCTACTCTTACCTTAGAAAAGGTAGAAATTAAATACTTAGAATAAAGAAGCTATATTAATAAAATTAGAAGGAAGGGGATTAATAAAGCTAAGAGATAAGGTAGCTTACCTCCTTACTTAAGTTAGAGTAAAGTAATTAGGCTTAAGTAAGGGGATAAATATACTTAACTACCTTCTAGATCTTTTAGATATACTCTAGGAAAAGGTAGGAATTCCTATTAAGATATTATTAGAGGATAGATCTATATACTAATTTAAATATACTAAGAATCCTAATAAATTTTAGTAGGAATTCTAGTTAGATATTATTAGGCTTAGGTGTATATACGCCTTACGCGCTACCTTATAGCCTGCTTTAGGTAACCTTCCTTAGAAATACGGGGTAACGTCCTAGTAACGGGAGGCCTAGACTAAGCTTATACTTAGTAGATATATATCTTCCTAGCTATCCCCTATTATTCTTCTAAGTTCCTTAGAGATTAGTTCTACTATTATAATAGGCCTACTACTTAATCTATTAATAGACTTATACCTATTATTAAACCCTATAACGTAACTCTATATCTTTTATTACCTAATACGCCGTTATAGAGCTAGCAGGTATAGGCTTAATAGTTCTAATCTCTCTCCCTTTTAAAAGGAAAAGGCTTAGAGTTATTATTATATTAGGTTTACCCTATAATAATTAATAGGTTAAAAGTAATAATTAAGTAGAACTACTACTACGTAAAATATTACTAGAACGCCGTTATAACGCCTTAGTAGAAGGAGGACTCTTTACTCCTTCTACTCTAGATAAGCTAGAATAGCTACTAGAGGAGGCCTAGAATAAAAATTATCATCTTAAATAATAAAATTAATTAGCTATATTACTAGCCTATAATAAAGTACTTTATAATCCTTAGGTTAGTATTAACCTAGGAGTTTAAAATACTACTATCTTAGTACTATCTTAATATACTTATATATATATACTTCGCCTTAAAAGGATAAGACCCTATAAAGGATCCTTTAAAGGGGAGTACTTATATTAGTTTTATAAAGTTAATATTAAATTTATTATAAGTCTAGAGTATTTTATTATAGATAAGTCCTATATAACCTATTATATAGACTCCCTAGAAGAGGACCTTAAAGCTTAATAGTATACCTATTTTAGGAGCTATAATCTTACTAATATTATATTTAAATTCTTTAAGAGGTTTCTACTTAATTTAATTATAGATCTAGTAAGTTACTATCTCTTTATTTATAAGAAGTAGGAGTAGGCACGTTAATATAATAATTAAAAGGTCTTAAATTTTAAGGCCTATTTAGAGGAGTTAAAGTCTTATTTACTACCTTTTAATAAGGAGTATAAGACTTATATTTTCCTTATAAAGCTCCGTAGTAAGTTAAAGAATAAAATTCTTAATACTAGTAATATTACTAAGTAGTGTAAGGAGATATTTACTTAGGCTATTATACTAGAGAATACTTTAAAATATAAGTGCTACGTAGGTAGCTTAGGTTCTTAAGGAAAATCTTAGGGTAAGTCTTAGCTAAAATTAAAAGGTAGTAATAAGTCTTTAAAAGACTAAGTTATAAAGCCTAAGGGTTCTAATAGTAGTAGTAGTAAGTAGTCGCGTTTTAAGAATAATACCTTAAAAAGGAAGGCTAGGCCTAATATTAAAATAGATTCTATAGTCTATTTTTATTATAATAAAGAAGGCTATATTAGACTAAATTATATTAATCTTAATAAGCCTTAGGCTTATTTAAATATTAATATAGTATTAATAAAAAAAAGAACTAGCCCCTTAACTACCTTAGAAGAGGGGTAAGAAGACTAACTAATAAAGGTAATATTATTAATCCTTATAAAGGGTTAGACGGAGTTATAAAGTAACTAGTATTAAGTTATAATACTTTTAGACTCTAGGTTATACTTAAACTTAATTTTATAAAAGTTTATAATCTAATAGGATTTAAAGCCTTATAAAGCCGTCTTATTATAGGTATAAGTATTTAGTAGGAGTAGTATATATATCTATAGAGCCTATTAGTTATATTACTAGTTAATAGATAGCTAGGGCTATAGAAAGGAGTATACTACTCTTTTTTATATAGTAGACTAAAAGGGCCCTAATATTATTTTAGGTATACTAGGATTAAAATAATAGTATATACTATTAGATCTAGAGGTAGATTACTAGTACTTTAAAGTTAATTCTAGTATATTATAAATTAATAAGCCCTAAGCGTTTACCTAAAATATTAGGAAAGAGCTAAATATATTTACTATTATATACGCCGGTATAACGTCTAGTAAATAAGAAGTCCCCTAACTCCCTAGGGAATTAGAGGCCTTTACTAATATCTTTTCTAGTAAGAAAGCGGGTACCTTACCTATTTTTAAGGAGGATAACTACGCTATAAATCTTATAAAAGGTAAAGAACTACCTTATAAGCCGCTTTATAATTTATCTTAAACTAAGCTAGTAGAGCTATAGCACTACCTTAAGGATTCGCTTTAAAAGGAGATTATTCGCCGCTCTATCTTATTAGCTGGAGTACCTATTCTCTTTATACTAAAGAAGGATAATAGGCTATATTTATATATAAATTATAGGGGGTTAAATACTATAACTCTAAAGAATAGATACCTATTACTTCTTATTACTAAGACGTTAGACCGCTTATATAGTTTTAAGGTTTTTATAAAGTTAGACTTAAAGGATACCTATTATTAGATCTATATTAAGGAAGGTAATAAATAGAAAACTACTTTCTAAACTTATTATAACTACTTTAAATATTTAGTTATACCTTTTAAGCTTACTAATATACCGGCTATATTTTAAGCCTATATTAATAGGGCTTTAGTTAGTCTAGTTAATATAACTTATATAGTATACCTAGATAATATCCTTATTTATAACTCTAACCTAGTGGATTACTAGTAATATATTTAGTAAGTACTAGAATAGTTATATTAGTTTTCCCTATATACTAATCTAAAAAAGTACTAATTTAGTACTAAAAGGGTTAAATTTTTAGGGTTTATTATCTTAACTAATAGCGTTAAGATAGATCTAGAGTATATAATAATAATTAGGGACTAGCCTAAGCCTAAGACCTATTAGGATATATAAGTCTTTTTAAGCTTTATAAACTTTTATTATTAGTTTATTTATAACTACTCTTATATAGCTAAGCTACTTACTAGCCTACTTAAGGGTAGTAAGGATAGTAAGAAAATAGGTCCTTTAGATTAAACTATTACTACTAATAAAGTATTCTAATTACTATAAGATACCTTTATATTAGCGCCGTTTCTACGCTACTATAACCTTATAAAGGCCTTAAGGATAGAAATAGATACCTTAAATTTTATTATAAGTACTATCCTATCCTAATAGGATAAGGATAGTAACTAGCGACCCGTTATATTCTAGTCTTAGAAGATAATTAACCTAGAATAAAATTATAAAACTTATAATTAGGAGCTACTTACTATTATAATAGTAATAAAATAGTAGTAATACTATCTAGAAGGAAGTACTTTTATAATTAAGGTATAGATTAACTATAATAACCTAAAAGGCTTTATAAAGTAAAAGGAATTAAACTCTAGGTAAATTAAATAGGCGCTTAAGCTCGCTACTTATAACTTTAAGATATTCTATTACCTAGGGAAGTTAAACCCTACTAACGCGCCGTCTTACTAACTTAATTATAAAGGAAAATTACCCCTAAATACAAAGCTCTTATTAATACTATAAAATAAGCTTACCTTATAAAAGAGTAATAGTTCTAAAGAAATATAAGCTATTATCGCGGTTATAGTACCTATATTTAAAATTATAGGTATTTAGGTTATTATCCCTAGAAAGGATATTATAAATACTTTAGACTTAGCTTATAAAGATACTTAAAGGCTTATAAAGACCTTAATTTATAACTTATAAAAGTATAATAATCAAGTAAAGTCCTTTTTAGAAGCGCCTATTATATAATATTATTATAGATATTTTAAGGCCTAGAGTTTAGACTCTAACAGGCTATTAACTTTTAAAGGTTATCCCTATATTCTAAGGGATAAAGCCCTATATAGTAAACTAATTAATTACTATTATAATAATCTATTATTAAGATATTTTAATACTAAGAAGATATATAATCTTCTTATATATAAATACTATTAGAATAATAGTATAAAATAGGTTATTAAGTATTATTAAACTTATAATATCTATTAAAGAACTAAGTTACCGCGCTATTATACTTATAATAAATTAAGTTTATTACCTATTACTACTTAATTATAAAAAGAAATATCTATAAACTTTATTATAAAGTTACCCCTAAGTAAGGCTAAGGGAATTATTTATAATTCTATCCTTATAATTATTAATTATTTTATAAAAATAGTTAGGTATATACCTATTATAATAATAATTAATACTACTAAGCTAGTAGATATATTTTATAATAAAACTATTTACTGCTATAATATACCTAATAGTATTATAAGTAATAGGGGTTCTATCTTTATAAGTACCTTTTAGTTAGTAGTCTATTTTTACTCTAAAATAAAACGCCGCCTAAGTATAGCCTTTTACTTATAAACTAATAGGTAGATTAAGCGTTAGAATTAGGTATTAAAATACTACTTATATATATTTGCTAATAATAAGTAAACTAATTAGGTTAGATAACTACTTATAGCTAAATTTATATATATAAATAGTATTTATTCCTTTATTAGAATAATACTATTTTTTCTTATATACGGTTATTACCTAGAAGTTTATTAAGAACTTAAGGATAAGCCCTTAGAAGGGAGGATACCTACTATAAATAATAAAGTTAGAATATTATAAGTTATAAGGGATAAAGCTATAAAACGCCTTTAAGCCGCCTAAGCGTCTTAAGTAAAGTATTATAATTAGAATTATAAGTTATAGATATATAACGTTAGTAATTTAGTAATATTAGTTATAAAGAACCTAAAGTAATAACGCTTAAGTAAGAAGTTAGCTTATAAGTATATAGGACTATTTAGGGTTATTAATAAGGTTAGATTATAGGCGTATTATCTACTATTACTACTATTATATAGGATCTATAATACGTTCTATATATTACTAATTAAACCTTACTTATAATAGATATCTTTATATAAGTACCCGAACTTATTAATAATAAGGAATAATAGGAGGTAGAAGAAATTATTAATAAGGTTAATAATAAATAAGGTATCTAATATAAAGTTAAGTAGACTAGTTAAGGTAGTAAATATAATTAATAGGTATTAGATAAGGACCTTAATAGGTCTTATAAACTAATAAGAGCCTATAATATATTAGCGTAATTAAAGCGTAAATAAAATATTAAATATATTCCTATATTAAATAAGTAGTAATAACGTAATAAGTTATAATATAAGTTAAGACTATTATTTTTATATATATTATATAATAATTAATCTCTTATATATAAGTATACTTATAAATATAGTAATATAATTTAAAAATATTCTTTATTAATATTATCTAAGGAGTTAAGCTATTAATAATATATTATATTAGAAGAATACTTTTAATCTTAGTATAATCTAATAAGGATACTAGGGATATATTAATAAAAGATAAGCCTAGGTATCTTATACCTAGTAAATAACTTAAGTAAATAAGATATATAAATAACTTATCTACGCTAAAGTATAACTATAAATTAACCTTTAATTATTAAACCCTTTAAAGTCTAAAGGCTTTATAGGGTCGGGATTATCTAGCGTATCCTTATACTACTAAATACTATTAAGTTTAGTTTAAAGGAGTTCTACCTAACTCTCTAACTCCTTATTCTATATATTTAATATATTAATTAAAGCCTATAAGTTAGTAATAATATTAGGCGCTAACCTAACTATTATAACTATCTATTTATAAGCTTTCCGCTATTAGGTTATCTTCTTATTAAGCTTCTTTCTCCTTACTAAATATATATCTACCTAGCTAGTCCTAGTAATAGCGCGTATAGATTTCCTTACCTTCCTCTAAAAGGGAGCTATAATCTATTATAATAAGTACTTATACTATTATAGAGCTAAAGGGTTAATATACTTACCTTTATATAATAATTAATATTATAATAACCGTTAATATACTAATAATAAGGGGGAGTATTACCTTATTTATAATTATCTAAACCCTTTATAAAATAAGTCTTATAAGGAAGAGATATACTACGTAAGTTAATAAGCTATTATATAGTATATATAAGTAAATATACTTAAAATAAGTTAATATCTATGTATAATATTAATATATTAATAAATACTACGTGATATTAATAAGATATTATAAGTACTTATAAGAGAAATATTATATATAATATATAATGAGAATACTATATATATTAGTAAATATATTTTATAATATTATTAAGCTAAAGTAATTACTTATAAGAGAGGTTAAAGGAGTTATAAGAAGTTTTAAATATTAGGATAAAAAGTTTATTAATATCTTATAATATTATCTTAGTATAGTTTCCTTTAAAGCTATTTAAATTATAATAATAATAATAAAGGTTCTATCTAATTTTATAACTAATATATTAGAGTAACGCGTTACTTATTATATCTTATATTTATAGATATTTAATCTATTATTAATAATAAAGTATATACGCCTACTAGTTAACATTACCTTTTTATTTCTATATTATTACTAATATATATTATTAATACCTATACTTAATAAGTTATTCCCTGTTAATGTATAGTAATATTAATTATATAAAAATATTATATACCTTAATACTTAAAGTTAATAAGCTAAGTCTCTAACTATATATTAAAGGTATTTAGAATAATTCTAAATTATATTATATATTATCTTAGTATAAGTAAAAGATATAAATAGTTTAGAAGTATATATATATACTATTTAGATAATTTATTAATATACTCTATTACTAACTATTATATAATATTATTACTACCTTATAAAAGGTTTTAATACGCGCGTCCGGCCTAGCTAACGCTAATACTATATTAGTAGTAGTATATTAAATAACTCTTTTCCCTTATTTTTCCTATATAGTTTTAAGGTTTTTTAATAAGTATTCTAGTTAATCTTATTAGCCCTAGGGACTAGGGCCTAGGAGGGGAGGTACTTATTAGGCTTAGGTATATATACGCCTTACGCGCTACCTTATAGCCTACTTTAAGTAACCTTCCTTAGAAATACGGGGTAATATCCTAGTAACGGGAGGCCTAGACTAAGCTTATACTTAGTAGATATATATCTTCCTAGCTATCCCCTATTATTCTTCTAAGTTCCTTAGAGATTAGTTCTACTACTATAATAGGCCTACTACCTAATCTATTAGTAGACCTATACCTATTATTAAACCCTATAACGTGACTCTACGTCTTTTATTACCTAATACGCCGTTATAAAGCTAGCGGGTATAAGCCTAATAGATATAATTAAATAGGTAAAGATATTATAAGACCTAAGTATAAACTATATATATAAAACTAATAAGCTCCTAACTAAGGAATTAAGTATACTAAACCTTAAGTTATAAGCTAGTCTATTTTTAAGTATAAGTCTTACTAGAAATATAAGTTAGCTTAATTATAAGACTACTTAAGAGAAAGTTATAATAAAATAATAGTTTAAGTTATATATTAAATAGATTAGGGATAGTAGTACTATTCTCTTTAATAAGTTAAGTAAAGATATAATTCTTAATAACCTTAAGGAGTAACTCCCTAGCTAGATCCTTTAATATTTACTTAAGCTTAGTCTAACCCTAACTATTATAATAAACGAGTATATTATATAGATATAAGCCTAAATCTAGGTAATAATAATAGCTATTAAAAATATCTAATAGGAGCTTACTCTTTATAAAATAATAATAATTAAGGTTATAAATAAGGTAATAGATAATACTTATATTATAAAAGTACTAGCTATATAAATTTAAACTTAAATTAGGGCTAGTAGAATAGCTATAATATTCTAAGTAATAGGAGTAGCTAAAGTAGTCTAAGTAAGCGGAGTTACTAAAGTAGTCTAAGTAACTATACTATATTATTTAAGTAGAATCTTAAGTCTAACTTATAATAAAGAAATTAAAGCTAAAATTAACCTTAGTAAAGCCCTTCCCTCTAGTAATAATACCCTACCTTATACTCTAAGTATACTATAACTCCCTATTATATTCTTCTAACTCTTATATAGTAAATAAGTATATACCTATAAGTATATAAGATATAATCCTAATATTAATAAGATTATAAAGTAGGAGGTATTAAAGGAGCTTAAAAAAGAAGAGATAGTAGTACTAGAAAAGTAGGTATAAGAAGAAATTAAAGTAGATTATTTAATTAAGAATTAATAGGTAATTATAATATATACTAAAAGAGACCTAATAAAGTAGATATAAATTAAAGTTTATTAAAAGGAAGTATAGTCCCTAAGAAATATATTAAGATAAGAGATTTATAATAAGGTTATAATTATAATATATATAAATATTAAAGTATAAGTTAAAGAAGAATAGAGGTAAAAGCTTAGTTAAAGTATAGGTTAAAGTAGTTAAAGTATAAGTTAATTAGAATATAAAATTAGTTAAAGTATAAGTTAGTTAGAATATAGAAGTAGTTAAAGTATAAAGGTTATCTAGTAGAGCCTTAGGGATAAGGCTTAAACCTATCTAGGGTAGGCTATTAGGGTAAAAAAGCGGTTAGTAAGTAGGAACCCTACTAGGTAGTCTACTAATAGTTCCTACCTAGAAAATCCTAGAATATATATCTTTTAACCGATTACTCATTTTGGCTTATTTTGCTTGGTGCACATGAATCATTAACAGCACCCCTGCTCACCCTAAAGGCGGCAGCCGCGGGTAAGGGCCTGACTGAGCTGGGGGCACATTTTTGTCTTCTTAACGCGCCAAGACCACTTTGAGCCCTCCCGCTAAGATAAGATTAGAACGTTACTTGCGCGCAAACGATATGATTTCCCAGAAGAATTACTCGTGCGAAGCATTATTGCTAAGACACCCTAAGTGAGATACAGACTATGTTCACACCGTTTTGAATTAACTGCCTGAACTTCGCATATACAGTAAGTCTCTGTACCTGGCATTTTCGTCTCCGGGTTGATCGACACGGGGACTAGAACTAGGCTAGAACAGAGCTAGCAGAAGAGGGTCTTTCGCAGGAAATTGAGATGCCAGTTATCGTAGGATCCTGTTTGCTCACTAAGCTTACGAGAACGATCGTGCATCCTGGGGCGGATGAGCAATGGCAGTGGAGGTGCTCCGATAACCCTCAACATGGCCCTTAAAGCTGTGCTTCATTAAGAGACCTGCAAATCCTGAAGTCTCCCGGAGTCCACTGCTTGAAAAACGCGCTGAAGAGAATGGCTACTACCATAGGGTATGTAATAACGTATGTCTGGCCATTACTGGTATTACTGCTGATCGGGATACAGAGCCTTCCTTGCTGGTGGTGTAGCCGCCTGTGGAGCCGTGACCGTCACTCATCCTTTCGAGACCGTGAAGATTCGGTGAAACCCCCCAAGCCCCACAGCTACCAACTACGAATTCTGATACCAGAATCATCCAGGCTGCAATTACAGGGCGAACTCCAATCCAAGAAAGATGCGCCACGACTATACCGAGGAGTCTTTCACGGCGTCAGCACCATCCTCAAGAACGAAGGGCCGAAGGGTTTGTTTCGAGGCATCGGAGCAGCAGTAGGCCACACATAACACAATCTCACGTGTAGATACTGAATATTTCTGCAGTACGTGTATCAGATGATTCTCAATGGCTGCCGACTGGGCTTTTACGAGCCTCTCCGCAAAGGCGTCACAACCGTGATCTTCAAAGATGCCAATGTCCAATCCCTGGGAGTGAACATCTTTTCAGGTGCTGCTTCCGGCATACTCGGTGCGGCGGCTGGATCCCCCTTCTTCCTCGTCAAGACACGGCTCCAGTCATATTCTCCGTTCCTCCCGGTCGGCACTCAGCATGGATATAAGAACGCGGTCGACGGCTTGGGGAAGATAGGTCGCAACGAGGGTATCAAGGGTCTTTATCGAGGCGTAGGAGCAGCAATGGTAAGGACGGGCTTCGGAAGTAGCGTACAGCTGCCGACCTATTTCTTTGCAAAGAGGAGGCTGGTGAAGCACCTGGGAATGGGAGAAGGCCCGGCGCTGCATCTGGCTAGCAGCGCATGCAGTGGCTTCGTAGTATGCTGCGTGATGCATCCACCAGGTACGTTTTCTGCGTCTAAGAATCCCATCGGTCGCTGACCCAAATGCGTGAAGACACCGTCATGTCAAGGATGTACAACCAGACCGGAAATCTGTATAGCGGCGTCTTTGACTGCCTCGTCAAGACTGTCAAAACCGAGGGTGTCTTGGCCATCTACAAGGGTTATTTTGCTCATTTGGCGAGGATATTACCTCACACCATATTGACATTAAGCTTGGCGGAGCAGACCAACAAATTCATGCGGAAGGTCGAAGACCGAGTGTTACCGGCTACAGTAAAGGAGAAGATATAGGAATCATATTAACGGTTGCATAGACTTGGATGAGAACGCATCAGCACGGAGTAGTAGATAGGGTTGCGTACTGCATAGCGTCTGAACACAAGCACGTTGGGCAGTAGAGCATCGCATTGGGAAACGACAATTGAAAAAACTGGCAATAGAGATGGGCTTATTCCAACTTGAAGGCCAGAACCTCCTCCGCTGCGCCAGCAAAATCTTGAGAGACGTTTACCAGGACCCCCCATATGAATCATCGCTACTCTGGAACTGCGGATGAAAAGGGCCATACCGGGATGGTATAGGAGAAACCCCTTAGAAAAGCGTCCTGGGAAGAGTTGTCGTTTCGGATCCAGGGGTATCCATAAGTGATTTTGGCTGTGTCGGCATAGAATATGTTGATAACCGTATCATTTGATCATAAATAGGCATGTCTTCAATCGGCCAAGCCCATCATATGCTCAATTGGGGTCAAAGATCTGCAACAACGATACCTTGGCCATAATATCGAGTAAAATGGAATCATGTTGTCTTATAGTAGGCGGGCAGCGTTGTTTAGATACCAGAACATACTGATCGTACCTACGCAATCGAGGCTCTAGTCGATCTGAATGGTTACTTCTTAGTTCGATAGCTAGCAGTCGAAAGCTAGCCAATGCCTTGGCGATGAGATTGTACCTTGCATGACGGCCGATTAGTCTTGGCGCGAAGTAACGTGACGATAACAAAAGACGCGCCAAAGTTTTGCATATCCATCTGCGCTTCACGTCTTCCTTCTTTGTTCACGACACCAACACACCCAACCCCAAACCAACTTCCTCAGTCCGTTCCTGTTTCGCCTCCATATCACTACTGTACTCTATATCACATACTTAAACCATGGCAACTCAGATTACGCCTTCGAAGCAGGTACGATTCCACATCCGCCACCCCACTATGCTGCTGTCCCATTGCTGATACCGCTCAATCGCAGGCATCTTCTGACCTGGCGAACCTCAAGATGGTCGATTCGCCTGCAAAGAAGCTTACCTTTGACCACATGGACAAAGAGAACCTCCCAGCCAACATTCCCACACCCATCATGGATGACCTTGCCGTCAAGAAGCCAATCACGGAAATATTTGACGAGAAGAAGAAAGAAATATCAGTCGTAGCTCCCACGATCAAGTCCCTAGAAGCAGATGAGCCCCTACTGCAAGAGAATCCTCACCGCTTTGTTCTCTTCCCCATCAAGTATCATGAGGTTCGTGTCTGCCCTGCGCGTCACGCGTTAAGTGCTTTTCCTAGTCCTCTGCTAACACTTCTTCAACCTTCAGATATGGCAAATGTATAAGAAAGCCGAAGCTTCATTCTGGACTGCCGAAGAGATCGATCTTTCTAAAGACCTCCATGACTGGAATAACCGACTTAATGATGACGAGCGCTACTTTGTCTCCCATGTGCTGGCATTTTTCGCTGCCTCAGATGGCATTGTCAATGAGAATCTGGTCGAACGATTCAGTGGCGAGGTTCAGATACCTGAGGCACGCTGTTTCTACGGCTTCCAGATTATGATGGAAAACATACACTCCGAGACATACTCTCTACTCATCGACACATATATCAAAGAGCAGAAGCAACGCACATATCTTTTTGACGCAATAGACACGAGTAAGCTATGACCACTTGGGACCTCATTAGTAGTATTGACGCGTCGCAGTACCTTGCATTCGCAAGAAAGCCGATTGGGCCCTCAAATGGATCTCCGACAAGAACTCAACATTCGCCCAGAGACTTGTGGCTTTCGCCGCTGTCGAAGGTATCTTCTTCAGTGGTTCCTTCGCATCTATCTTCTGGCTCAAGAAACGTGGTCTCATGCCTGGTCTCACTTTCTCCAACGAGCTGATATCACGCGATGAAGGCATGCACACCGATTTTGCCTGCCTGCTCTTCTCCCACTTGAACAACCGCCCAAGTAAGCAAGCCGTGCAAGATGTCATCACCGAGGCCGTCACCATCGAGCAAGAATTCCTGACCGAAGCATTACCGTGCGCGTTATTGGGCATGAATGCCAATTTGATGAAGCAATACATCGAGTTCGTTGCCGATCGTCTACTTCTATCGCTCGGCAACACGAAATACTATAAGGCTACCAATCCATTTGACTTTATGGAGTCGATCTCTCTGGCTGGCAAGACCAACTTCTTCGAAAAGCGCGTCGGTGACTACCAGAAGGCTGGTGTAATGGCGAGCACCACTAAGAAAGAGGCAGTGGAAGGCGAAGTGGTCAAAGAAAACGCCAATGGTGGGGATTTCGCCTTTGACGAAGACTTTTGATTCCCAAGTTTATTCTTACTTGTCACCGTCGATTGTACAATACACTCCTCTTTTGTCCACGTTACATATTTGTTTTCTGTCGAATGCATTACATTGCTGGCGTTTGGGTGTGGAGGAGGCAACCTTTGGAAATTGGCGGAGAGCATAGCATAAGATAGTTAATGAAAAGCATTGATGACGCCCTGGATCATGAGAAGCAGGCTTACCAGATGCCAGAGGCTTCCTTTAAGTTATTGACCAGATCGTCCCTGTGTTGGTGCCAAGCTTTCCCTCGAGTTTATGAGTACGCTAGACTGATTCTAGAATAGCTGCTGGCTTCGGCATATCTTGACGATGCTTCTTTGACTAATGTCGGAGTAGTCAACCAACTCCTCAATATGCCCTCAGACGAGACCAAGACTAATGCCACCTTCGACACCGATTTCTACGCCCTTCTCGACATAAGCTTTGAAGCCTCCCAGAAAGAAATCGACCGGGGCTGGCGACAAACAGCCCGAAAATACCATCCAGACAAAGTTGGCAATGACCCAGTTGCAAAGGAGAGGTTTCACCTCGTGCAGATCGGTTATGATCTACTTTCAGACCCTGCAAGCAAAGCGCTTTACGACAATGCTCGGAATGCCAGGCTACAGCGGAAGAGGCAGAGTGAGCTGTTCGAAGGAAGAAGGCGGCAGATGAAAGATGATTTGGAGGCAAGAGAACAGGGTGTCAAAAGGCCGAGGGAAGAGGACGATGAGGAAAAGCTAGAGAGGGAGATCAGGCGCTTGGCGGAGGATGGCAAGAGGAGGCGGAAGGATAGGGAGGATGCGTTGAGGAAGGAGATGCAAAGGGAGGCTGAAATGGACACAGGTGCGAAGACTTCAGGATCAGACACTCCTCACGCAAATGGCGCTCCGAATGCGCAGTCAGGTGTATCCGAGCTAGACCGAACAGTCAAAGTCCGATGGCCTGTCGAAGGCGAAGGCGGCTCCATAACAGCAGATCACGTCAAACAAATGTTCTCGAAATTCGGCAAGATCGAGAGCGCAGATGTTCTCAATCCCAAGATGTTACGTCTGGGGAAAAAGCAAAAGAAACAGCTTGCAGTCGTCTGCATGATACAGTATAAATCTGTGGTTGGAGCTCACGCTGCCGTTGAAGATTTCCCGAAACAAGAGGGTTCGGAATGGGACATCTACGACTCGGTTTTCTGGGCCGCGAACAAGGAGCCGGATTTCCTCAACCCGCGCCAATCGGACGGAGCAGCTACAATTTCGACGCCATCAACTCCCACAGCTCGTCCCACGCAGCAGCGAATGAATTCCGCCACCAGCATCAAGTTCTCGACACCAATAGCCTCTCCACTCTCGAACGGAGACGGTCTCAAGAAGAAACCGTCCTTTGCGTCGTTTTCGCCAGCAGCAGCTAGTACACCGAAGAGTTCACCGTTTGGGAAGGGGCTGGGGGTCAACAGTCCGAGTCTGGAGGAGATGACGATGATACGGCTGAAGAATGCGGAGAAGAGACGGTTGGCGGCGGAGATTGAGAAGCGGGATGCGGAAGACGATGCGGCTGCTGCTGCTGCGGTAAAGCGGGGAGTGTTATGATTAAGGAAAAATATGGAACGGAATGGGAGTTTTGGATTGTGGAAGATACCCAGCCGAGCTTACAGCCAGCATTTGAATATCCTACTAGGAGAATGTATTTCTTATGACTAATGCTATCCATACATGGCCTTCCCGCCATCGCCCCGATGTGAACTCTGAGCCTTGGCTCTCTCCTTATGCCAATCAGGAATATTTGCCTCTATGCGAAACTCCTCGCTTTGTCCTCCCTCTTCCGATTCGCATGCCACCTTGAATTCATGTTCAGGACTCCAAGTATTACCCTCAGTAGTCAGCACCGCATCAGTCATGACCTCCAATCGACACAGCGCCAGCCCAAAATTGCCCACGCCCGCGAGCCACTTGCCAGCACTCCGCCCCTTCTTATCCACCCTGCTGATATTTGCACCTCTTGGCGGCAGCGGCCATGTCTCATAGTCTGCCAACCTCGACCGTTCTCCGGCATCAAATATCACCACAGGCAATATCCTCTTCCTCACCACCCCAGTGTGATGTGTCCGGATCGTCAGTTCCTGCCCGACATAGCAACCTTTCCGGAAATCGATGCCGCCCATGTAATCAATATTGCTCTCTTGCGGTAGTGCCAACTCTTTCAAGATCTCCCCCTGGCCTTCCGCGACCCCCATCATCATCCTTCGTAGCTCATAAGAAACCAAAGTGGCCTCACCGCTTTGAGGCGGTTCTTTGCGCGATGCTACCACTCTATAGCCCATGCCTGGCGCCCTGTTGTCTAAACACCAAATATCACTCCCTTCGAAGTCATTACGATCAGACCATGTGCTCCACACACCCCACTCTTCCTCCTCCAAGACTCGTATACCAACCTTTGCTCTCAACTTGAAGCGTTTCAGATGTTTCGCCAAATTCTCTGCCTCGTTCGCGTCGACTTCGATAAGGAATCCTGGATCGTCTGAGTCGAGCCCCGATACGACATTCTTATATTTCTTGGAATGGGTGGTGGGATAGATGAATACATCGTAGAGGACTCGACCAGACGCGTTGAGAAAGGCACTATAATGGCCACTGGTAGTGGATGAGGAAGGGATGTTCGATGTTATGAGACCTTGGAGAAAGTGGGGGGCGTCTTGGCCGTAGAGGGAGACGAGGCGGCGCGTTGGGAGGTGAGCGTACTTGGATGAGGGTGGGGGCGGTGGCCTAGGAAAGGACTCGGTGGAGGAAAGATGGCGGCGTGATGAGGCAGATTGTATTTTCAGACAGCGCGTGCATTGTTGTAGAACAGAGTAGTTTTTGGAAGGAGGCATTTGAAAAGGTGTTGCGGAGTTTGCGGAGATCATGGTCGAGGCGGAAGGGGCTATGTATTATTGGACTCCGTATGAGTGCTAGCGCTGTAATGTAATCGCTTAACATATGAAAGGTGGTTCTTCTGCTCGATTTCTTACATTCTGAATGTACAGGTAAGCTGGCATTACAGTGAATACATGGGCTTGATTAATCTATTTTGATTGTGTATCGCCAGGATGGCTTGGGATAAGGGCATAATGTCGGCTAACCTCTCGGAAACTGGTTCCCTATTGTTGATTGAGTTTGACTGAATGCATGCCTGTCAAGATCGCACTTGCTCCATCTGTTAAGCATCTCCAGGATACAGGAGCACGAGAGAGGCGCTGCTACTGATATTCTCGATCAAACCATACTTGTATAGAGTCTTGTTCGCTATCCTTTTGCTACCTTCCTATCGTCAACCTCTCAACTTTCCTACTCGACGTCTTCCTACTTTACATAGATCGCTACGCTAGCCTTACTTCCTTTATCAGTGAAGAACACTTCGAGCAGCCTCGATATCTACCTCTTCCAAATTAAATTTCACATGAATGCGCAAAGCTTTCGTACGAAGAACGACACCATCACTGATCTTGAAAAAGATGGCGGCAGAATCGATACCCTCAGTATCTTCCGTGAGCAGATTGGCATCACAGATGTACTCGAATTGGGACCTCGCTCTTCCAAACGAAAAGCACCCAACATCGGTATCTACAATCGGGTAGCGACAGAGGAACGAGAAGCCAAGATTCAATACATCTTCAGCGCTCTACTGATAAACACTTGCCTGTTAGCTCAAGTAGTGTTTGCCTCCGCTTTGACCGCTCTGGGTGCTGGAAATGGATCCCATACTCAGATCACGATTCTCGGAGCAGCCAACACTGTGATCGCTGCTCTGCTTACGTTTACAAAGGGCCAAGGCCTTCCAAATCGGCTGCGCCAGTATCAGTGTAGCCTTCGGAAAGTGCGGGAGTATATCGAGCAAAGGGAGCGTGACTTTGCTCAGTTTGATTGCAAACTAGACATCAATATCGAGATCAGTCTCATCAAGGAAATGTACGAGGATGCTCGGCAGAACGATGGTAAGTAAGAGACGTTGCGTAACTTCACCATGTTGCCCCAAACCCTTTGCTACCCTACAGCATGTTTCAAGACATAATTTGGTAATCGGAAGCATGTTTCAAGACATAACTTGGTAATCGGAAGCATGTTTCAAGACATAATTTGGTAATCGGATGCGCCTCTCTGACTCTTGGGTCTACCAGAAAACAACGATCCAAGTACCTACCACTCGCCTGCAGCCTTCTCTACCAAAGACCGATCACAGGTATTGGAAGGGCCGCAAGAAAAATCGTTCAGACGAGCGAGCCCTGCCGCTCGCCCAACTGCTCAGACGGAAGGACTGAAAGACGAGGAAGATATAACTGCAGCAGCGTCTAGACGTGCACAAGCAGACGTAAGGATCCCTTGATGTTAACTAATGTCGACTCTAACCATTGGTCTATAGCCACAAGCACAAATGGCGCCTGCAGACTCCGAGAAATGGAGAATTGCCTCATCCGTTGCAGACAGACTCGTTTCCAGCAAACACTCTCGGTAAGCTCTGGGGGGGAGCAAGCGCATCGCACATGTCTTGCTCCTCTTAGCATCATGTGGACCTTTCGATAAGGTCTCTCTGATTTCAAATCATAAGAACAAGATCCACAGATTTTCCCCTGCTGGATGAATTCATAGCACGAATCGGACTCATGCAGCATCTAACTGATGCTCTGAGCTTCGCCATGCAATACCAGGGATCGTTCGCACGAGAGGCTAACTTTTCCCCAACTCTCCACATCCTTTGACTACCATTCGAGTACTCCACGAGGACTTCTTTTCCTCGTAGAGTACTCTCATACTCTGTTCCATCATGTCCGCATATCTTCGTCTCTCCTGGTTGAGGAATTCTAATCTACGTATTATACTATTCGCAGGTGTGAGCTCGATGTACGCCTCTATTCTCAGAAAATTTCTATAGTAATCTTCGATCATATCCTCAACCATTGGCATAAAACTCCACCTCCATCAATCCACCCGCCTCCTCTCCCAGAACCAAACCCGCAACACCTGACATGTCTGAACTACCTGCACCAATTCCATGCCCACCACGTCCAGCAGACCCTTCTCACAAACACACCCCCGTCCACGCATGAAACACCACGTCCACATCCCCACAAGACTCTACACAACCCGAATCCAAACTCCCAACCCAAAACCAATTATCAAAAACATTCGACACATCACCACCAAAATTCCCAAAATGTCCACAAAACCCGAGGAAGAAGGCGCATATGCACACTACGAAAAAAGCCAATAGGTTTTGAAGCGCGCTTAGTGCACACTATATTGTCAACTCCGGACAGTCACCCACTCACCCACAGTCACCTTCTGACTAAAGTACTATACTATTGGTTGATATTTCCCTTAGTAATACTCCCACTTGACCACTTCTTTACATCCTGACGTGCTGACTTACCTGTGATATCTACTATAACATAATTTAATGATAAGAAAGGCCTCGCTCTTCTAGTTAATCCTGACGCTCACCGACGCGCTCTAACTGGCGAAGTAGTCAATAGTGATAAAGCTAGTAGGCTCCGCTATCAAGACTATGCTTTCACACAACGCTTTTAAATGAGCAGTGCGACATATTACTACGTAGGTCTATGTATATTATATGCGACAAGTATCTATCTACAATAATGTGCCATCCTGGTTGGTATGCTTAGTCAGAAGGTAACTGTGGGAAGGTGACTGTCCGGAGTTGAGCCCACTATATTGGATTGGGAAGGGGCTGGCTACGTGATGCAAGGGCGGTAGATGTATTGGGTTGGGGTGTGAGAGATGAGGCGGTGGGGGGGACAGTGGATGGATGGTGGTGGAGGGAAGGAGGGTGGGTGGGAGGTAAGATGCGGTGGGGGGGGGATAGCAGGGGTGGTATGGGAGTGGTGAGAGAGTGGTAATAGGGGAGAGGGTGGAGGAGGGGAGAGGGGGAGAAGTTTGGGAAGGGTGGGGAGGTGGGGAGGTGGATGGTTAGGCAGCTACATTGGTGGCATAGGGTTCAGAAAAGTTGAGGAGACTCAAGTGGCCGACAACATGATTCTGAAAGAGGAAGACGGAGACGCTATTAACTTGATGGGACTTAGATGTTTTCAGAAAGTTACGAAAGATGGAGGTCTATCGCTGGTTGAAAGATACGTTTATGGATGATATTTGGCGGTTGAAGATTGAGATACAGATCGGTTTTGCAAATTCGTTTGCAGCCTTGTTATAATTAATCTGAACTGACCAACGACGTTCCATGTCTTGTACCGAGCCTCTTTTGTGAGGAAGGGAATTGGCAGCTATTATATAGTGCTTCCGTTGGGTAGGAACAACGTCAAACGAAGGCAACTGCATCACTTCCAATTGTTCGCTTGGACAAGCTATCAAAGGGATCCGTTCCAACATATATTTCATATCGCACATCAAAAAGAGTTTTTCAATTACCTCCCGCCCTCAAGAACCCTGTTCAGATACCCAAGCAGAAAGCTCTTATCCGCAGGCGCAGCCCTCAAAGCAGGTGTTGGCTTCCCGCCAAGTCCTAAACTCTTGCCATCGCCCATGTCATTATTGATGCTACCAGTCCCCAAAGGGGGTTTTGGAGAGGGTCCAGGGTTAGGCTTCGAATTATGAGAGAGCTCTCCAACCGACTGAGTGAGTCGCGCAAAAGCGGCCTCAGCTTGTTCTTGCGGTGAAGGTTCTGTCAAAGGACTTATCAACGCGGACAGATCGATAGTACTGGTTGGAGCAGCTGAGGGAGGGGAGACATCTGGAGATGGTTTGGTGAAGAGTGCTAGAATAGACTTTTTATAATCCGTAGGCTGTGTAGGGCGACTATGTGGAAGCGTGTTGATCTTTGGAGAAGGCAGAGGCTGGATTGGTGATGGTTCGTTTGAGTCATCCGCGTGTGCTGGGCGGCGAAGGATCTGGGGATGGAAGGACTTTGAAGGCGCTTCTTGGGCTTTGATATTAGGTGGTGGAGGTGGCTTCTTGATGGGGGTGACAAATGTCTCTATCGTAGGAGCGCCAACTTTCTGCTGTTTTACTGCTGCCTCATCTCTAGCAGCAAGATTGAGAACTCGGCCGGAAGGGCCTCCTTGCGCGCTTGCCGGACGAGCAAGAATCTTGACTGGGGAGCGCTTTGGCGATTTGGTGCGATCTATCTGAGAGCCAGCTTGCTTGGCATCTTTCGAGGCCTCCGCTACCAGATCAAAATGAGGCACATCAAGTGGCCCGTTGACCGTGGCAGAGACAGCGGGTTTCTGGAGCTTCCCAGACTTTTTTCGAGCACGTTTCTCGAGTCTTACGGAGCCGCCACAGTTTGAATTAGGAGTTTCGGCATATGAAGGCTCATCCGTTTTGGATGGTTCCCTGGAGTGACCAGGAGTTGTTGGTAGTGCGGAAAGCTCGACTGGCGTCGAGGGAAGCTGTAAAGTTGTACCTGCATGCTTCAATGGCTTCGCGGGTGTGTTGGACGAGGTTCGGAACAGATCCAACAGCTTGCCGTGATACTCGGATGTTGGCTCATTAGTCTTCTTTGGCTTTGCGAACCGAGTAGTTGCCGATACCTGAGGCGGAACGAACATATTGGTTGGTTGTGAGCCTCGTCGCGGCTTCTCTTGGACTGGAGCTTGCACGGTCTCTTTACTTTCTTGACGAGCTTCGGAATTTTGCACAATTTGTAGAGTAAGAGCTGTTGCGTCGGCTGGCAGAGACGTATTGATTGGCACCTCCACTTCCCCAATGACCTCAGCAGCCTTCGCTTTTGGACCAGTCTTAAAAAGACTCAGTAGTGCAGAAGACTGTGCATTAAGATTTGGCGGTGGGAGATTGCTGGCACGAGGTATTGAAGAAGGTTGACTACCAGAGACTTGAGCATACTGGGCGAATTGAGGGTCGCCGGTACGCTGGTACGGCGCCATATTTCGGGAAATCTCATTTGCCCTATTATTTGGCTTGTTGTGTTGAGTACTGGGGTTGCGAGGCACAAGCTGAGCAGGCTCTTGTGGGGTTGGAATAGACCGTATCTGAGGAAGACGCGGTTGCTGTGCTTGCACCATCACCATTTGATTCTGAAATGGGGACGTGGACGGAGGAGTCATTGAGGAGAAGCGGTGAGGTTGATGTCGAGGGTGCGGTGGCGATGAAGGTACCCAGGGTTGCTCAATGACGTGCTCTATAGGCATTTGTGGAAGCTGTGTTGCTTGTGCAGGCTTGCTTTGCAGTAGGGCGAGCAAATTATTCGCCTTCGGATTGCTGACGAGCTCAGGCGCTGGTGTTTTCAGGACCGTTTCGGAAGTTTCACGTGGGACCGATGGTGCCAGTGGTACGCCTAGGAGGTCCTTGAGTTGAGCTACTACTGTGTCCCTGGTGACTGCTCCAGCCTCCACAGCCTCAGGCAGATCGGTGACTCTGACTGGCTCTGCAGATTGCCGAAGACCGTCTAGGAGCCTCGCCATTTCCCTAGTTGGAACACCTGCGACCGCTTCCTCTGCATCGTGGAGATCTTCAACGGCCAATACCTCTCCAGCTCTGGCAGTAGGGCCAGCTACTGCTACGCTGGATTGCCGGACCTTGTCCACCTTTCTCTGACCAGCGATGAATTTCTTCAGTCGCGGTAGGAACGGTGCAACCATGTAGAACCTGTTGGCACTCAGGGCAAGGTCCGCTCCTTGACCCTCTTGTTGCGATTTCTTCTTCTTTAACGTGGGTAGTTCATTCAGTTTCCACCATTGAATCTTACTGATTTCCTTTCGTGTCCGAGGCTCAAAGTATGTGTCCATTGGAACTCCTCGAAAGACAAAAAGCTTCATGTTCTGCTCCCGCAAATCCATTTCAAAAGACTCCATCTCTTCCTCCTTACCGACCAAGCCAGCAGCTTTGATGTCGTACCCCGTCTCTTCGTAGACCTCCCTTATTGCACAATCCAGGTCTGGCTCGTCCTTGTTGATCTTCCCTCTTGGGAAACTCCAATTCGCGCCCTTCTTCCAACCCTTGACCAACACCACCTCATCCATTTTTTCATTAAGCATGATTGCTCCACGTACCGGCACCCTCGTCTTGTATGATAGGAATTCTGCAAAAGCTTGGAGGTGCTCATCTGATGAAAAGTCTGAGAACATCGGGCAATGTCGGAAAAACTTGAGGGAGAAGTTCTTGAGATTGAGAGGTTCCAACTCTGGATCCAGAGGGCGAATGAAATCTTCGTAGAACCATTGTGCTTCCTCGACTTGAAAGCATATCCGTTCGACAGATTCGAGCTCCTCAGTGGGGAGGTTTACTATGAAGCGTACGCATAGGTCATCCAGCCCTGGGTGAAGAAGGGATTAGCATTGATGAACGAGATGGTTACTAACATGATAGGGTTGACATCTTGGTCACAGGAGGGCAATGAGAGAAGGGCCTTTCTTGCTGCTCGATGAAGTACGCGCGGTGTCGTGGACTTACAATCTTCTAGCTGCATCCTCTTCTCTGTCATCTTGGTCTCTTTGCCTTAGCATTCTACCGTTGACTGGGCAGCGGGTCGAGTCACCCAGGTCTGCTGCTCAATGATAGCCAGCTAGCGACAAATTGGAGCGTTATAACTTGCTGGGACGGTACAGCCACAACACTGTCCCGGATGTCGCTACCAATTGTGTCGATCTAGAACAGTTGATGGCTTTGAGCTAGAGTTGAGCGGTGACGTGTTGGTTGCAAGGGATACTATTGATGATGAATATGGACGGAGAAGAGCCGGCCTCGGGCATAGTGAAGCTGTTCGACTGAGTGGCTGTGCCCGTAAGGCTGAGGCGGTGCATCTGTGGCGCAAATAATGGAGCCGTTCCTCGCCAAGACCAAACATCATCGTGTGAGTGAAGAGAAGTAGCAAGTTGCGCCATAGTACGCTGTATATTGACTCTAATGTGACAGTTTGCAGCAGAACTTGTGTTTCGAAGCAGAGTGGATTGTCATGAATCAAGAGTTTCACAAGTCATAAATCACTGATAGATAGTAAGGTATACCGCAACAACAAGTGAAACAAAGGATCCAAACGCGAACGAAGCCCAGCTGCAGCTAAAACCTTAGCTTAGGGATAACCGCCGCTAGCAACATTTTTTCGTAAATAGAAGCATCGTCATCGGCCAACGAATAGCAGGGTCTAGGCGAGCATGCCAAACAAGATCTGTAACGCGAGCACTTATAATATGTCTGCTCCCAACCTCCAATCCAAAAGGATCATCCTCCTCTGCGACCTCCTTAACCCTACAATAGCTCCTCGGCACGCACGCATCTGATCTTTCGCGACGTGACCGCATTCGACCTTTGTCTTTTCAGTGAAAGGAATTCCGTTCGTGTTACCAGGAGCAACAAATTCTCAATTAAACCACTGTCCCTCCATTCTTGCCTCCACAACCGATCACCGCACACAACAACAATACTTGCTATTGAAGTACATCACATATACAAATCACTTAGCCAAGATGGCGGACAAGATAGCGTTGAAGTACGGCAAGAAGTACTTGAACAAGAAGCTGGGCAAATCATCTGCGGTGGAAAACGGTGGCGGTGTGAGTTTTCGTCAACAACTGGTAGTCCAACAACCCAAGTCTAACGTCGGCATAGGATCCATACAAGTACACATCAAAGACGGGAAGGAAGAACAAAAAAGATCAAAAGTATTTCGAAGCTGAGCTTCACATACCGAGAGAGGACGCGATAGTGCTCGCAAAGCTTATGAAACGCGCGAAACTCATCGACGGCTTCCGTATAGGCCCAATGAGACTAGGTGTGGGTACTCTGATCGGATTCGTCCCTGCGTAAGTCGTCAACGTCCACGTATCGTACGTACAACGTACTAACATGTATGTTAGAGCTGGAGATGCTATCGATGGGTTGCTAGCTATGTCAATTGTCAAGTCCGCTGGCAACGTAACCGGGGGCTTGGATAAGAAGATCCGTGCAAGGATGGTCAGCAATGTCGTTATTGAAGTGATGATCGGCCTCGTGCCTGTTCTTGGCGACTTCGCAGATGGTTTTTGGCAAGCCAACACCAAAAACGTGCTCCTGCTCGAGGCAGTGCTCGCACAGCGTGCCGTGGACCTTGCAGAAAAAGCTAAATTAGACGCTGAGGACGGTGGACATGCACTGGATGGCAATCACGTCACCACCAACGGTCGTCACGATTATGAAGCGCACCCCTATCGTCAAAATACAGCGCACGCTGCGCGAGCCCCGGGTCGCAACAGCCACGTATACACCGACGGTACCTACGATGACGAATCACCATCAGGTCTACCCCCCGGCTACGACCAACGACATGCCGGCGTCCATCAACGTCTACAAGCAAAAGAGTCTGCAAGAAAGGCGCAACCTTCCCAAAATGGTGGCGGTGGCGGTGGCGGTTGGCTGAAGAGACTGCAGAGTATTGGGGAGGGAAACCAAGATGCGGCACCGGCTCAACCGCCACGACCGGCAAGGGATGCTCGTGACAATGGGGCGTTCAGATGATGGATATGCTGCTCCAGCTCGATCAGGCCATACAGCTCGCCACCAAGTCGGAAATTTCTAGAGTGGTGCGGTGAGCATGGAACACCCCGAACGGAGAGGTGGTCAAGCGAACAGGGGTGCATAGCGATGGAGTTGGGCGTTGCCAAGATACCAGTTGCTACAGTGTCTTCCGTCACTTTTTCGGCCCGAGGATTCCATCATTAGATACCAATTTTCTCTTTCACAGTCGCGTGTGCATTCCTCCCAAACGATCCGTCTGCTCAATATCCATACCTGACTCTCCATGAACGTGCTCAACGACAAAAATCGCTCCCTCCCCCTGACCCGACTTCAACATCCCTTCCCTCTCCCAAAACTCAATCCCCACACCCAAACAATATACCTATTCGGAACTCGCAAAACCACATCAAAACTCTCCCATCCCAAACCCCCAGCATCACCCTATGAGGAAATCCCACCATCCCATCGACCCAAACACCTTCTGCGTATCCTGCAGGTACATAGGTACAACCCTGTTGATATGGTTAAGTTGTAATGAGTGCTAGTGCTGCGAGATCCTCGTCGTATTTACGACAATTGTGAAGAGAAGTAGTGTATGCCCAAAGGGTTTTCGTGATTGAGATATGGTAGCTCTTTTGATACGGGAGGTGAAAGCGGAAACATAGATGGGCTTGTGTTGATAGAGGTGTGGGTTGGAAGGGGGGGATGATGGTGTAATGAGTGTGGGTTTGCTGAGGATTGGTGACTATCCACTGTCCTGGCAAGGCACTCGTTTCAGGGATTTCTACTCGGTCCTAGAGTGTATGTAATGATCGGTGTGCGAAATGGGAGAGACGATATATGTGTTTCGTCCGAAAGATCGTTACATGACACTTCGAAAAACGATAGCGCGATAAAATCTATTGTGCCGTGAAAGTAGCACGCAGGATCATGAGAACGATGAGCTTCTATCGTACATCGCTGAGTCTCACAGAGAGGTCAAAATCGAAGATTTCCGAAACAGATCAGTTGAACAAGTTAAGAGATGTGTGGTATAAGTCGAGTCCAATGCACTGTGTCGTATGTTCCTCGCGGCGGGCTCCTGAGGCTGATGTAAGACTCCACCAAGAAGTAGAGCCGAGCAAGCACCATAGCTAAGACGCCAATAAACATCAAAATTCTCGTCATCCATCGATCCCAGTTATTGCCATCTTGGAGACTAAATGCAATCCATCTGGAGGTCGACTTTTCTGCAGATCCGACTTGCCGGTATCGGCTGCGCCAACCCTTCATACTGACGTAGCAAAGGCGAAGGCAACTCCAGAAAAGGGCCATCAAGATCAACAAGAACTGAAAACCACAAAGGAATCTCCACAAGTCCTTTTCTGACTTCGAAGGGAATTGAAGTCCCCAAGCGCCCAAATAGCATAGATCATAGATCCCACAGAGTACCTGGAGTGCGAAGAAGTGAAATATGTCATGATTAGATCGGACCTCTCCGGTCTTGTAAGCGTTGTAGATCCTGAGATCCGTATTCATATCTGGGATTGCTGAGGCCACCAATTGCCTCACCCCGTCGATCTGGATCGTCCCATCCTCAGACCTTTCCCAAGTGAATTCAATCCCTCTAGAGCGCAGATCTTTGAGAGCTCTGTTAACAGCTTGAAGATGTTCGTAGACGTTAGTGTTGTTCTTGCCACCTTTGTTGGCCACACGAATTGATTTCTCATCAATGATGTCCCTCGAGGCGTGGCAAGTTTCGGCACCCGCCATATCGGGTCGGGCTTCACTACGACGTGATGCGGGATGGCAGTTGAGCGCAAAGAAAGCTGCCATATCACGGACTCGGGGCTCTCTGCAGAATGCGGGGGCCGAGATCGCATAGGGTTTCTTCCACCAGACGAGATAAGTACACAAGGTACACCCGACGTGAAGCAAAGTGTGAAATTCAAGGAGAGTAACTGGCAGTCGTTCGTTCCATCTAGCAACACTCTGAATGAAGAACCAGCTTGCTTGGAGACAAGTCAGTGCCTTCGTGATAACGTCTGCGTTGCTCCGGCCATGCACCTCTTCGAGATCCACTTTAGGAAGTACGCCACATTCAGCCAGCTTGGATAGTCCAGCCCACGTAAATTGAAGCCGATCCTTGTGCCAGAATTTGGATGAATCGACAGCCACGCCGCCGCATGCCGCAAAGAATGCTTGCTCCAGGTTCCACTCGTTCGGATGATTGCAGTGTTGGCTCCAAGGCAGTAGGTCGCCAACTTGAATGCGCCATTCGGACAGGAACGCGATCTCCGCCTACAGTGACTCTTTAGGTCATGTTGCTGGATAGATGAATCCAAGACTTACCATAATTTGAGATCCTGGACGAGGCCCTTTAATCAATTCTCGGTAAGTGCCATTGACTCGTTTGCGTAACGAGTGTGCCGTCCACAATTGCCTTAAAGCCAAGTATAGGGTACACTCAGGAAACACGATGGTGAAGACCATGAGCTCTAGGCGCAGCAAGGTCGAAGAAACATTGTCTTGAAGAGGTGTATTGGGATGAAAGGCGGTGTAGGCACAGAGAAATAATGTGGTGCTGCAGGAGTATATGATGTCAAGGGTCCCGCGCCCAGCTGGACCGGGCACCCAGGAATGGTCGTTGTATGTTTGATTCAAGCACCTTGACGGACAGAAGCCCGATGGAATCGTTGGCAAAGCCCAGGCTTTCGATATAAGCATGATACTGTACACGAGAGCTGAAGCCATTGCGACAAGTTTTGAGACCACCATAGGCCTATGGTAATCATAATACCAATCTATGGAGACACCACCGCGTGGGCTATAGCTCCTTCATAAGTAGTGACACCAGAGTCAGCCCAGCTATCTGCAGCCATAACGTCGGACTTGAGAGCATGAAACAAATGCCAACTTGTCCCGGCCAACGAGCTCTAGGCTATCGCACTGCGTACCATGAACTTCTGTGCACTCCGCACATTGCACGAGCTGATGTTGCGATTTAGACGGATAGGTACAGCCGTAAAGCAAGGACTGATGCGGCACTCCTGATTGAGTGCACGTCAGGAAGTTCGTTCATAACCTAGGTGTGCCGTGACCGGCTGAGCAGTGTAATCGTTCTCGTGCGACATCAAGCATTTTCGTATTGCATTGCCATCGACGCATCTTCGAAGAATTGCACTTTAGTGCTCAGAAATAGTCAGGGGAATCTGATGAGGCTTTTGACCGTCTGAAAATCTCGTTCTCATAACGGAGGATCCTCGCTGTGTCGTTGTCGTCGAAGCCTTGAAACAGATCGAACATGTAGATACATGCGTATCAGTCCTCTGCAGTGCACAAGGCATTCAGCCTCAAGATCGCAATTTGCATTACATGCGCACTGTACCAACTCCACACAATGCTCGCGTTTCAGTACGTTTCGATAACATGAACAAATGAGTGAACCTGACTACCACGCACATACAGGCGGGTTCTGGGTAACAGGCGTCAAGTCTAACACCTCGCATCTTTCCACAGAAAGCCGACAACATGCTGCAATTCAAACCAAAGTCGAAGTACAGCCTTCGGTTAACGGCAGTAGTTGCTGCAATTGGCCGTACTGGCAGCAAGTCATAAGATGATTTGCCGGCTCACTGCAGCTCCAATGCTCAAGAGTATCTTCAGACGTTTGCAACAAGTTTTGAATCCGGATTATTAGGTCACGAGTAATTAGTCGCTCAGGAGTTGAAGTCGAAGAACCAGTAAACAGCGGATATAGGAGGTGAGTTTAGCTACAGAGAGGAGATAGCGTAGATGTCACTGTCGTGGGCAGCGCTAACTGAGACGTGTTCGTATCAGACAAGGGGCACAAATTGCGATCTTTGATTGTACGCATAGGGTGTAGGTAACACCAAGCGTGGGGTGATAGCTAGGAAAATTCGTATTGCGGCTGGAATTCCGGATGATGAGTGCGCCTTGCTGGCCTTAGAACTGCCTTGAACCCCAACCCCTTTCATAAGGTACCATAGCAGCACGCATGATCCTTTACCGCTTGAAATCGTTATCAGGTATGCGAACGGGTACGATATGCGCAAATGATCCGGACACGTGGCGACTTACCTTACGTTCTCTCCTATGGATTCGACAAGCGCTCTGGCGCGAGGGCGACAAACACTTCTTCGTAGGACCAGATGAGCCTTTCTGCATTAGTGTTATTGTCTGGTGAACAGTAACGATGAAATTCGCAGTCCTATCGTATGGCTTTTCTTTCTCGACGGCTCTATTGACGACTCTGTCAACATCAACCCAATCCTCTCTGGCACCGCAGTCTACCAATGCCGGTTTCTCCGATATCACTTACTCAGGCCTGTATAAGATCGTCAACTGCAGGGCCACTGTGCCCGCTCGCCTCCTACCAGAAGCTGTGCAATTGCGGACATTCCTGGGCGAAGCCTGGAACAGCACTAGACTGCTCCTCACCGACATAACGAATGGTACCAACTCCAAATTTGGCTTCGGCCCTCTCTTCAAAACCAATGATAGCGTCTCGTCGGTGACTTTCACCATCCGAAGTATCATGAATGGCGGCGTCGATCCGGTGCCAATGTTTCTCTGCCTCGATGATTACTCCGATGTTCCTCTGATCCAATCATTATACCAAGAGACCTGCACTGCAGGTGTTTTTGCTACTGTCATTCCAAACTCGACTTATGTAGGGCTTTGCCCCAGCTTCTTTACAGCGTCGAAACGGAATCTTGACTTCCCAATACAGCTTGACTGTCCAATGGTGGACACGACAGCGAACGAACTTCGGGAAACGGCCCATCCGTTGATGCATAATATGTATCCTATATTCCTGTCGCAGATGTTGAAGCTCCACATGCAAATGGACATGGAAAAGGCGAGAAACCAGGTCCATCATATCCAAGACTGCATCAGTCTAAACGCAACAGCTTCGCTTACAAACATTGCGAATTGGGCTAATTATGCCGCATGTAAGAATCCGAGAATCTTGCGTCCTATTCATCTAGGGTTTCCGCCGTGATATGTGATGAGGCTGACTGATCAACTAGCGGTTCATGCGCAATGTACGGAGTGGCCTACTTGACCCACCACAAATGCATGGCGAGAACGAGTCAATGACAAGGTAGGCTGGAGAATGAGGTTGGTCAATGGTATCAATCCTGGAGGTAGTCGTGGCCGAAGAGCAGTTCAAGTCGTTAGCATAGTTCTTGTACATCCATAACAGAGTGATTCAATCTGATTCGATTGGTTTGAAGGAGCAGGTTGACTTGGTATCTTCCTGTCTTGCTCTCCACCCCAATTTCCATCAATAATAGGATTTCCACACAATAAGCACGAGTCACTAAGTTCGGGAACTTCAGGCGCTACCAATTTGCTTGAAGTTCGTACCACGTTTGCTACTATGCTTGGATAATTATCTTCCACTACCTCGAAATACCGACCCATCAGGTCGTCGATGGTAGTGCTTTTGGAAGATATTGCAGCGCGGGCCAAAGGCTTCATTATCAAAGTAGTCAACGGAGGGGCAACGACTTCCGCGTAAGCCAATAGCTCCTTTCTCAAAACATCTCTCAATGGGTAGGTGCATGTGATACCAGAAGAATCATTATCGGCGGTGGACCAAGGAATGGCGATACCCCTCCCTTTGGCTGTTTCTGATAAAGTTCTCTCTGCCAGTCGAGTCGTGGAATCGCCAAAGAGTATGCTGTCACAGCTGTGCCTTTTTGCAAATGCAAGGATGAGGCGACGTCGGGTAGTATCAATTAAGTCTACCCTTGAAGTAGCTGAAGGCAAAGAAGTAACAACGTCTCGAAGCTCTCGCTGTGGACCTTCTGACGATCCGGTAATACTGATACCGTACTCAAAGACTTCATCAAGTGAGACAGTCGAATATGAATGAGAAGGGTACCTCTGCCGGAGCAGATCAATCATAGTCCGAGAAGGTAGTTCATCGACTACCGTAGACTGGTCCACGAACAAAACACTTAACCTGTAGCTAGGGTGGCGGCCCTGCTCTGTTCGATTGCGTAGCTGTTGATCAAGAATATGCAGTAACGCGGTGGACGAAACACCAAACGAAACAGGGAGCAGGAGAGTCTTCACTTGGTCATTGAAACCCCCACGAATCTTGCTCGACTCCAACCTTTTCAGCACTTTGGTAGCAATGTATTTCATGAAACAGTCTCTGTTGGAGGATGAGCCTTCCGCTGACGAGCGCCCTGCAAATACTATTAGACTCACCTGCAAAGATGCTGCGCCCGCACCACCAAGTATGACTGTTGCGTTCGACATCTTGCGCAATATACAGGGTCTTTGAAAGCATCTTTTTGCGATGTTGCCACGGGCATCTTTAAGATTAAGAGCGTTTGAAGATATTGACAAGGTGTGACAGGTGAAAATGTCAATGTTAGAGCGAAGTGAGCGGCGATAGAGTACTTGGTACAGCAGTTTGCGAAGGCATTGGCTAGACGCTAGAAGAGTTCACCCCCTTCTGGTCCAAACTTACTTCTAGTCTACGCCCTCTTTTACTATAACGGCCGACTGTTTCAGCTTATTTTCGCTATAAATACTATAGAAAACCTTAGATCGAATAGATCTTACAGCAATTTTCTTTATAAAATAAGCCTGGTCAAGTATCTATAACAGCGAACGTCAGTAGGCCTAAGGGTAAGGTAACGTGGTAACCTAGCACGCTAGAGCTAGACCCAGGGCTCCGGAGTCTCGAAAGTTCCGGGCCGCTAGCCACTTAGGGCGTGGACCAGAAGTAAGTTTAGACTAGAAGGGGGTGAACTCTTCTAGCCGTAAAAATCCACTTTTCGTTGTTCCCTCGGTTGAAACATCACCTCAACTCCCAGACAATCTTTATATATCAGTAATTCACCAACTCTTTCTGGGCTCTTTCGATGTTCGTCAAGCTAATTATGTTTGTGGTCAATTGTATTTCTGGCTCGTGCTGACCCTTTCAATTTGTCGTCTCAAAATCTGATACAAATTGGTCACGCTACGAGAATATCAGTGATAAAAGGGGCCCAATGCATCATCATTAAGCCATACTAACTTGGTTCTTGTGTCTTTGGTCAGAATCAGGAGAGAGTCCAAGATGATGCTGATGCTGAATAATGGAACGACGTTGAGTAGAAGCCTCGCATGTCGTTGACCTTTCGATCCATATTGAATATTGTATCTCGATGTCCATCTACAACGTGATGCCTTGTTTTTCGATTCAGTGGTTTCAGATTTCCGCAGCCGATATGCTGCCCAATCATGGTAACACCCCCTGCATATCAAATTCTTGAACCGGCTCTTCAAGCGCGTAGTCGGTAAAAAAGCGTGCAGAACAGTGGGCCTAAATAAGACAAAGCTGCAGACAGCTCGCATTGATCTACTTTCGCTTGCAGATACGGACTCATTCTCTTTTCTGCACTTCTGCTCGAACCCTAAAATCGCCTCACTATGTTTCTTGAGTTAAGCCGCCTACATGGCTTTTCTATACTTAGTACGCTGATCATGACAGCTACAGCAACCGCAGCAGCAAACCCCCTCCAGTCAACGCCCTCTTTCTCGAACTCAGGCCCTTTATTCGTGGATGACTCTCAATTCAACCTTCAACCAGAATCTTCGTCTCTTAACGCCTCAAACCTCCTAATCCAATGCTTCGCCAATCCCGCAACCCCAGCACCCCCAACACTTCGCCAGATTCCAACAATAAAATACTTCTGGGCACTTCAAAAGGTCCTATTGCAAGAATTGGCCATGATTCCTCGGCAGTGGGATCTTGGACCATCTGGAATCATCAAATGGGAGAAAGACGATGTGACGATCGGCATGAATGCGCCATGGCCGCCTTCTTCGGAGACATTGCAGCCAGTCTGGGTTGCGCGTGCGGCGGCTCTCGTCGCGGACCAGTGTCTGCGGAGGAAGACGGATTTTTTGGGAGGCCAGACGTGGATAAGGGGGAATTTTCGGGTTGTGTTGATGTCGTCTATTGATGAAAATGCTGGCGAGTCATGAGCGGTGTTCACAACCTACGAATTCGAGGAGTCGAAGTAGATACTCAGAATACACTCCCAATCGGAGAACGGCGCGACCCTTGGCATGCATATGTCCTTCTTTCGCATTCATCACGTCAACTCGATTTTGTCTACCATTTCCAGCCCTCGAGCAGAGCTCAACTCCTCGTAGAATGATGACAGTTCTCTTGGAGCTTGGACTCTTCTGCTCCTCTTATACGCTTGCCTTGCAGCGCAATGTCCCTCTTGAGAGTATATCCGCAGCCACAGCATTGGCACGCGAATCGCAGTCGTTATCCTCATACGAAGGCTGCATTGCATCAAGATATGTGAATGCAGCCCGTCGCGTGCCATATGTTGCTTGCACTAAATTTTGAAATTGATTGATATACCAGGTGTCGTACAAGGTTTGGGGACATGTTTGCCAACAAGCCAAGTAACCATTGCGCTTGTACTTTGGGGTTTCAGCTTCAATGTTCTCTCACAGTAGCAGCTTTCGAGTTGCTGTCGTTTGGGTCTTTGGCCTTCTCTTGACGGTACAAGTTTCCAAAGGCGAAAACCAAAGTTACATTATCTACCCTGTCAGTCACATTTCTCAACCGGCCAGTCAAGAGCTCGACAGTTTCATCGTAAAATCGGCCGGGAGCAAAGAAAATGTATACGCGTCGTTCAGAGACCGCAAAAACATTCCAAGGTACTGGGTCGCCTCTCTGTCCGAAAACGGAGCTAGGCTGATCAAAGGGCACGAATTGGTGTGTGAGAGCGGGATATACTAGTTGCAAACAGCTGATCATTCGCAGGTAGAGGAAATTCATATCAATGGTGTAGTAGGCCAGTCGTTCACCTCGAACGTCTCGCTCGGAATGGAAACACCCATCTCGTCCGCTTCTGTCGCTTACGCTACGCAAAGAGATGCACCAGCCGAGCTCACGGTTCTGTCCCAGCCTACAGGACAAATGAGGGGAGGCCGTTACGATAATTACGTTTACCGGACAGATGGTAGCAAGGAGGTATTCATCTATCATGCGGAGTTTGGTATCAATGGTGCACATCGAGATTTCAAGGATCGGCGGGTCGAATGGGTCTACACTAGAATGGCCATAAACGAGAGGCAAGACACAGAAACCGAATCGTCTGATGGAAATGGCCATAGTACGTGCTCAGCCTCGAAAGCCGTCGGCAATGTCTACGGAGCCTCCAAACATTCTACGCTTGTTGTAGTCAAGATGCCCGATTATACTGAAGGGTCAATGGGTGAAATCACCAACACCATCTATGATCACATTGTTTCCCACCAGCGTCAGACAACAAGTGTGGTCAGCATATCGTGGGGTAGCGATTATCCCATGCCTCCATCACCGACTCCGTATTCTCGGTTTTGGAAAGATATGTTGAAAGATCTCACTGAATTGGTGTCTTTGGGTGTGCCTGTCGTCGTCAGCGCAGGTAACGATGCGTTGGAACGCGATGCAGCTGGCAATCTGCGACTTCTCTCCGACAAAGCCCCTGCTGTTTTCGCTCAACGTGATGATCTACCGCTTGTTGTGGTTGGAAATTGTGATAATGATGGTCACCGAAACAAAGAATCTCAGCGCCCAGGGAAATTGCCATCCTTACGTTCCAACAGAGCATTGTTCGCTCCCGGCACCGATATTCATTGTGCAGACGTGAATTCAAAGACCGCCTCTCGAGTTGACACTGGGACCTCATTCTGTAAGTAATTGAACGATGGGTTAATAGACCTCTACTAATGTAACGGTAGCTGCTCCGTTAGTGGCTGGCGTTATAGCAGATCTCCTCAGGATTGGGACACTTCGGCCACCATTTACTTCCTCGACTCTAGAAGAACTATATCCTAAAGCTAGTTGGAACCGTAATGGCGACGAGCGAGTAATTTGGAACATGGTTGATGTGATCCACAACCCTCCCAGATACGGAATTGTCAATTCCATAACGTTGAATCATACGGCGGCTTTGACTAATGATGCTGTGTTTGGAGGAGATGAAAGTAGGTAAGCTGACTAGAAGAGTTCACCCCTTCTGGTCTAAACTTACTTCTGGTCCACGCCCTCTTATGCTATAACGGCCGACTATTTCAGCTTATTTTTACTGTAAGTACTATAAAAAACCTCAGACCGAACAGATCCTATAGTAAAATATTTTATAAAATAAGCCTAGTTAAGCATCTATAATAGCGAACGCTAGTAGGCCTAGGGGTAACCTAGCACGCTGGAGCTAGACCTAGGGCTCCGGAGTCTCGAAAGTTCCGGGCGGCTAGCCACTTAGAGCTAGACCAGAAGTAAGTTTAGGTGAACTCTTCTACTACGCGGAAGGCTTGGCACTTCTCTGCCTTCCGCAGCTTCACGTCAACGAGCTATGCTAGGCTACAGCTCTGCTTTTGACAACACAACCTTGTCCTCGTGGGATGTTGACCTTATGAGCTCTGCACTGGCTCTGGCTCATTCGCAGCTCGCTCTCGTCTATCTTGGTGCCCTCGAATATGAAGACGTGGCTTGTAGCTCTGCTTGGGCTTACGCTTTTGACGCCCCGTGTCCTTGCTGAAGAAGTGAAGATTGTACGTGCAAAGCCTTTCTGAGGTGATGAGAAAGGGCTAAAGTTACTGCAGACACAGAAGGAGCAAAATCGGCGACAATGCAATGGCATGTACAGCAAAACAGCATGGGGTGGAGATACGGACCCATTTATAGAAGCTGTGTTTGTTAAGACGACTCCTGAAGGCGACCAAGACCCCCTCGTTAGCATCGTCATTTTCGAGTGGAAGGATGAGGACCTAGTTGGGGTGTGGCCGTCAGAAGAAGCCTCGAAGGTACGGAGCAATTCTGGACGTTCAACCATTAGTACTAACGGAAGGGCTATTTAAGAAAGCTTACATATGCGATGATGAAGCCGTCAAATCGCAATACTGCAACTCCGAACATGTTGGCGAATATATTTTGAGCCCGAATGTGACAGATGGATCTACGAACCCTGTCATCACAGCAGTGATCCATTTGAAGGACCCGCAACCACTGAAGTACCCGATAAAGAAAACAGGCTATTATTGTGTCGCCACCTGGGCCTTCTCCGGTGACGATTACAAAGCGGCGATTGAGTTCAGGAATGCATATGGAGAGCTTCAGGCAGCTCAAATTGCGAAGCTTCCATTCTATGGGGGCTTGACCATTGTGTACGCGGTCATGGGAGTCTTTTGGGGCTTTCTATACGTACAAAACCGCCACGACATATTACCGGTTCAGAACTACATTACAGCTATCATAGTATTCCTCATAGTGGAGCAGCTGATGACCTGGGGCTTCTACGACTATAATAACAACCATGGAAACAATGCCCTCGCCAAATTTCTCCTGATCATTGTGGCTATCCTCAACGCGGGACGGAACTCCTTCTCTTTCTTTCTTCTACTCATCGTTTGTATGGGCTACGGTGTTGTCAAGCCAAGTCTCGGCAAGCTAATGTGGTATATCCGCGGTCTCGCAGTGACACACTTCGTGTTTGGGGTTATATACGCCGTGGCTGACTTGACGATCACGCCTGACAACGCGGGACCGCTCGTTCTTTTGGTCATCTTACCGTTAGCGGCGACATTAACAGCCTTCTACGTTTGGACGCTCAACTCCCTCAATCTTACTATGAAGGATTTATTAGAACGAAAACAGCACGTCAAGGCCATGATGTATAAAAAGCTATGGTGGTGCATTCTGGGAAGTATTGTGGTCATATTCGGCTTTTTCTTTCTGAATTCATTCAGTTTCGTTGGGAGAAGCGACCCAAGCTTTGTACCGGACCATTGGAAGACGAGATGGTTTATTCTTGTTGGATGGTTGAACATCGTCTATCTTGTGGACATTGCCTTTGTTGCATACCTCTGGCGGCCAACGGCAAATAACAGAAGATTCGCCATGAGCGATGAGGTAAGAATTACTCCGCACCTGAATATCATACCAGCGCTAAATTCCCATAGCTTGCCCAAGATGACGAGGGATTCGAAATTGCATCTTTTGGAGGCTCCTTGGATGAGGAAGACGCCCGGTCCCCAGATGGGATGCACGACGGCGCCAAGGGGCAGCTATCGCCTGTCCCACCAAAGCCTATGAATGATAGCCATCCTCCGAGGCAGTCACTAGATGGTGAGACAATATTTGCTGTGGGGGAAGACGGGGACAAGTGGTCCGAGGATGAAGAGTCGCCGCGAAACTCAGTAGAGAGGACGAGGCTGGCAGGCAAGAATGATTGATGATGCCACCGTCCCTGGCTTCTCCATCAACCTTTATCGTCTTTTTCTTTTCGATCTCGATGGAACCGGTATGTAGCATCAGCAGAGGCGTTGGGGCTGGTAACTTCGATGCTAAGGTAGCAAAATTTCGGCGAGACATTCTAAGAGATCTGAAATATCACGTAAATGTCCAGCCGTACACCGATTGAAATCGATTCATCTCCTCCCCTTCTTTTTCTTCCCGCCGCTACCCTTCTCACCTTCCCTCCCAGTCCCTTGCCCGCCTTTGGCCTCCTTCTGCGCCGTTTTGACCTTGCCCAGTGGCTCCGGTGCCTTCACTTCCACCTCTTCCTTCACCACCTCATCCACCTCCATGCTCCCCTCCTCCTTTTCCGGCAACGCAGCCATGACCCTCCCACAATTCCCCAACGCAGCCACAAGTCTCCCTACCTCCGCAGCTCTATCGGTTTGATACTTGAGACATGTGCCCGAGACAGGATCGTAAGTCTTGAGCGTGAGTGTGGCTTTTATGGACTGCTGTTGCTGTTGAGAGTCAGGTGGAGCAGAGGCAGTAGGCGCTGGTGAGGGAGGGCGTTTCGCTTTCGAGTACTTGTATTTTGAGGGGGAAGGATTGGGGTTTGGGATGGTGTATTTGGTTGATATCCTTGTCTGGTTTCGCGGAGGTTAGTGCGTGACCGGGGAGAAAATGGGAAGGAGCGACGTGCGGTTGTGGGGCGGGCGGAGATGAGAAGGCGGGACTGTTCGAGGAAGGATTGGGCTGTTGGTAGATAGGGCATCTCAACTGTGGATTGAGAGTGTCGAGATTTAGGCTTAGAAGAGTTCACCTTCTGGTCCAAACTTACTTCTGGTCCAGCCCTAAGTGGCTAGCGGCCCGGAACTTTCGAGACTCCGGAGCTCCGGGCTCAGTTCTAGCGTACTAGGTTACCCTTAGGCCTACTAGGTAACGTTCGCTATTATAGATACTAAACTAGGCTTATTTTATAAAATATTTTACTGTAAGATCTATTTAGTCTAATGTTTTCTACAGTATTTATAGTAAAAATAAGCTGAAACAGTCAGCCTTTATAGCATAAGAGGGCGTGGACCAGAAGTAAGTTTAGACCAGAAGGGGGTGAACTCTTCTATGGAAAGTACGATATGATGGGTGTTGGGGGTAGGATTTCTGCTGTCATGCGCCTAATAGACAATTTAGATTTTCTCCGTGGCTGTTCAGGAGTTCGACTATTCATTAGCAATGACCGACGAAAACAGAGATGATTTTCAAAGTATCCCAGATGGCACTGCTTTGGCCGAGGACTTGCTCGCAAGATGTAAGACTCTCCTCAACGAACTCGAAGCATTTCGAGCATTTGTGGAAGAGCGGAGGACAGAACAGGAGCCTGTCGTGGACATACGCAGATTTCACACGTCTGTGGGAACTGAACTTAAGTCCCTCCAAAAGGTACCCGACCCTATGCTTGCCACGACGTTTAAAGTGTTGATGTCCATAGCTAGCAGAAGCAGACCTCACCGCCGAGAAAACTATCCACACACTACGCTCCTCCAACCTTCCTTTCTACTCTGCAATATGGGAGACGGCCAAACTCAGCAAAGGTTTGGTGACGTTCAACAAACGATTCTATTGGGATCACCACCCAACACGAAATTCTAAAAAGGCAGCGGAGAAAAGATGTGCATTAGTGGATATAGTCGTTTCGGATGGGGAAGAGTGGATCAAAGTCTCTACGATCGCAGAAGATCGCCTTAAATTCGAGATTGCAAAGGCACAATGGGAAGCCGCAGACTCTTCGGCTAGTGAAGAGGAAGTAGAGGACGACCACCCTACAGTCAATGGCACAACCAACGGTGGTACGGACCAAAATAAGGACGACGACCTCGACAGAATAGAACTGGTCAAAGTGGCAGACGACCTTTCACGAGCCGCAAATGCCCACCGCATACACTACAAACACCCTCAGGTCCGATTCGTCCTTCCCAAGATCTCGTCCGAGCCTCCTCATGAACTTCTCCCCGTCCTTGCTCGAATACGCTCCACCGGCGCTATCGTTGACTTAGGATCCCAGCCCACTCCCTCGGCGGACCTCAACACAGACGTCTTTCCAAATCTTCTGCCATCTCCACACCCACCGCTGACGGACACTCTCAATGTCGATTGCACCATACTCCTCGCCCTCGTATCGGACCTATCACATTCAGCCAACCATCCGATACTTCCGGGGTACAACGCAGCAATCTCGAAGCAGATCGAGATCGAGACGAGGGATCACCTTCTACCGTCAAGTCTGTGGCCAGCCATGGCAGACAAGGATCTGGTGTGTACACAAGAAGCAGCAAAGCGGATGAAAGAGATTGTAGATACCATCGGAATGCCCAAGGAGCGAGCGAGGACCAACATCTTACTCGCAAATGACGGTCAGGACCAAGACGAGCAAACGCAAAAATCGCTACAAATGGCTTTCGCAGAGTTCACCGACTACACCGTCCCAAAAACATGGCGTCTTCCCATCCGTATCGTAAACGCAACAGTATCCGATGCAGACATCCAATCAGCGATAAAAGCTGGCACGCTGCCATTGGTAGCGGCACGGGTCGCAGAACAATTGACGGATATCAACAGGAGCGTCTTCATGCATGGCTGGATTTGCGGCATTACGACTGTGAGTTCGAATCGAGGTGTGGCGAAGCAGATTGAGGGTATTGTGGAGAAGGATGGGCGGGGTGCTATGGGGCCTGAGATCTGGCTGAGGGAGCCGGCGAGGAGTTTGTTGGGGAAGGAGAAGGAGAGGAGGAAGTGATGGTGTTGGGGGGAGGTGTGTGTCTATATTTCTAGAGGATCATGATTATGGGAAACACTGGATTGCAATTCAAGTAACGTGAACTCATCATGTCTCTTGCGAGAGAGAATATATGTTGGGTATTGTACAATGATTGTCGTGAACTCATGAAACATCCGCTGAAGCGGCCACATTCCTCATGAAGATCTATAACCATCAACCGAGACCAAGAGAGCCTATATAGGTATCACAGCAACGCACGCAGGAGCCACACCTCGTACACGGCCTCCATCTCAAGCATCTTCTCGGCCCCAACCCCCAGAATAATCTATGAGAAAAGCTATCGTCGCTGCTCCGCTTCACTCACCGCCCTCTCAATCTTATTGTACGCCCACGTGAGCGGCGGTCTCAAAAACGGCAGAAGATCGTAGCGATTTGAGTCTGGCGAATATGTCTCTGCGTGCAGAGATGGCGTGAGGACTTCTTGTTTATGACGCTGCGAAATCTTCGAGTCAGCATTTTCGATGCGTAAGCGGTCATTGAGGATTTGGACAGAGCGCAAGAGTAGATATTCTAGCGGTTTTCGTGCAAGCAAGCATGATGCCTGGAGAACGGAGGGGTCCGGGAGCACTTACATTGATTCCGAAGTAATGCCAGAGAAAGCGAGTCCTTTCATAACAGTATCGAGGCGTTTTATCAGGCCAAATGGCACATAGCTTCTGCCACATGCTGAACGGACCCAATTTTTCAATCTTTCTCAGGCGTCCAAATAGTCCCAGCTCTTCATAAGTACATCCCATATCTTGCTCGTCACTCTGCACGTATTCTACGCTGATGGGTTCCAATTCGGCAGTTGGTGTGGCTTCCAAGAAGGATTCGAGGACCCCTAGGTTGTATTCGTCCTTGGCGAAGCGGAGGAATCGGGATAGGTCTTTTTTGGAGATGCCGCCTATTGGGTTGATGTCTGCGGATGAGCAATCGTATTTGGTTAGATAGCCACGGAGGCATTCGTCGACGTTGGCGGAGCCCAATACCTGTGCAGTCATAGTCAGCTTGCCGCCGATCAAGGATCAGATTCGGTCACAGGATGAATCTGGTAAGCAACGATCTGAGGGATAGCGTACGAGCAAATTACCACCGCCTTTCCGATTCCGGACAATGGTCAGTGTGCTAGCGAGCAAATATGCCAGCACCATGCGCGACCGACTTTGTATGTTCTGCAGGGCCAACCCTTCTTGATTGGTACCGCCTTCGGTTTTGAACCTCAGTTTGAGCCCAAAAAGCGAGGTCTATGCGATCTCTTGATCAGCTTTCTCTACCAGTATGGATTGCTTCGTAGAGGATATAAGTGGCATAGGTCAATTTAGGGGTACGTACGAAGAGTGTCGTAAAGCTTCGTACGATCAGATCCATATTTAAGCCAATGTGATATCTACTCTCAATTAGCCCAAGGAAACTGAGAAGCACCGTGGCGAGCTTACGATCCGATTGCGTCAGCTAAATCTTTTGCACGGCCCTTGGTTTCGTGGCTACTGTTGCTTGTGCCCATGAAGCTATCCGCAACCCCGCCAAAGTCAGTGATGATCTTTCGAGATGTATTATAAAATTTAACTATAGACGCACCATGTGTGAAGCAGGCGGTTGCAGATGTCCTGGGCATTCAGGGGGAGCCAGGTCGAGTCTTCGAGCTCCCCAGCTATACGCCGAATATCTTTGATAACCTGTTCGTTGCCAGCTTGAACGGCAGCGAAAACCAGCCTCGCCGTGGAGAAGAATATCACCGCTGTCGCACAAGAATCTATACCTCCCGACAAGGGAAGAAATACTCCAGCCTGGCTACTTCGTCGAAGGTAATCCCAGATCCAACAGCCTGCAGCCAAGCCGATCTCTTCTTCGGGCTTGACGATGATCGCTTGTTTAACCGGTGAAAGTTGGAGACCGGGGAGTGCATCGCCAGCTGTCGTCAAACTTACGTCGAGGAAGATTGGGTCGTAGGCGGGCTCCGAAGAGGCTTGCATCCTTCGAGCTGGCTGATACCATTTGTCCCATATCTCATCCAAGTCCACGGTTGCCGAGATGACTTCAACGTCGTCCAAAGAGAATTGCGAGGCTTGGCTTATGATCTCCCCATTGAGAGCGATGAGAGCGCAGCCATCAAAGTATTGGCGGCCATCGCCATCACAACCTTGGTGATTTGAATACCTTTTTCATTGTCAATCATTAGCTTCCTGAGAGAATGTATATATCTATATATTAATGAGGTTTGCGATATAATGGGAAAGCAATAGTTCCAGGACATTCTTTCCGATTGAGGATTGGGTACAGAAACAGAGGTCATGGGCTGAGGAACACTTACAGGTAAAGTGAACCGTTTCTCTTGCCACTTCCTTGTATTAGTCGAAGCCGGTCGGAGAGTTTCCTGAGCTGCCAGTGGGAGGCGGAGGAGTTACAGATTATCTCAACCTGTCAGTTATTGGAATTAACATTTCCTTCCTTCAGTAAGTCTCATAAGTCCACACCGGTAAGACATATATTAGAATAATGAACAGTAGAGAACAGATTTATTTAGGGGGAGATGATTCTGAACTTACACCATCCAAAGCAAGATGCGTGCTGGGATTGTCTGGGGTAAAAAGCTCTTCGCACATCTCTATGCCAATCTTTGTATCATTGGTTTCCAGAACACAGTCACCGAACCTCACACGTCCATGGTCTCCCAGCTCTTTCAAGCTCTTCGGCAGAGTATGGTATGTCCACTTTCCCCTCCCTTGCCACGGCGTGAAGTACCGCATCTCTCTGAAAAGCCCATCGTTGGCCATGGACATCTTTGGTCGAATATAGAGGATTTTCCTGTTCCTTACAAGAACACGGCAATTGTACAGGCATCCTCTATGCATTACAGGCATTCCAACGTCCAACAGTATACCCTGAGAATCATCGTGCTCAACCAGATCTTTCAAAACTTCCCAGGAATGAGATGTAGTGTCCTTCTCAAGAAACGCATCTAGACAACCATACCCAGTGATGGACAATTCTGGGGTGATGATAAGCGAGGAGCAGTCTTTCTTCGCTCTTCTGACTGCTTCGAGGATACGTTCTTTATTGCCCACAAAGTCAAGAGCCCATTGATTTAAGTTGCACGAGGAAACCGTTATGGCTCTCATCTTGATGTGCTCTGGCAAGATTTTAGATCCGAGAAAGATTGTTTTGGTCTGCTGTATGTTGATGAAATTGTAAAAAGTACTCTAAAACTTCAATAAAACGCTGCTACCAAATTTAATCCACCCAGACTCTGATCAATGTGACTTCTGCGTGGGCGATTAATGATGATAATCAGATTTTATCGGAAGCTATTTACCTTACCTTATGCAAGACATGGCGGGTACTATTCTAGTGGCCGCCGCTAATGTTAGCTCAAGAAGCTTAATTTCCTGGGGATTGCGTCGAAGATTGTCATTATCTTGATAGAATAGGCGGGTGCATATCAACAAACCAAAACTCTCATGACGGGCCTTTGGAGGACTGATGCACCCGTACCACAATGACCAAAGACCCTGGACAAGTCATGCATATATTATCAACAAGACTATTCCTCGACTGGCAAGTTTGACGTCAATACCCTCGCCCTCAAATGGTAACTGCTTGCACTACACATGTACTGCGATGCTATAGTAAGTCTGTTTCATGCGCGCTTTGCTTCTGTATGGCAGAGTTTTTGGGCAAAACCTGCCCATACACAAATGTCGCTGATATGCTTTATAAAATGTAAAACTCGACATCGATCTTTGCTTTTGTCCGTACCAATCTGCTTGATAGACTACGCGAGACATGATTCTCCCCTTTATTTCCTAGACTTGAGCCTTCGGCTCATCCTGCAATTATCCAAGGAGTTGAAAGATCTTATGGGAGTCAACGGCTCCGGACGATTATACTGTATCGAATATACAGTCTAGCCCTCTAATCCCTTTTACACAATTGAGCATCCGAGTCCGAATAAATGATATGTGGTCTGGTAAAAGGACCAAGGGGCTTTGTATACTGTGAAGCAATGTCCTCATCCCGTGCGGAGCAAACGACAAGACGAATGCGAACTTTACATCGGCTATTCCTCTCACAGATACGGCACCCTTGATTGCTTTGATCTACATCTACGTTAGCAGCCGTAAGTCTTAGGCGTATCAGAAACAGAGTTCACACTGCAGCAGCGAAACTTAATTATGACTACGCCGGCACCAGCGCGATGAGCTCTTCGTGTATAATACTTATGCAATCAGAGGTCTACCAAGATATCCCTAGTGATATCAATTCGCAGAAGTATTTCGTTCCCAGTCTTCCAGAATCAAGCTGGCCCCTTTCTCACCAATAGCATACACCGTAGCCTGCAAATGGGCGCTGATCTGCAGCGGCATGATGCTTGCATCACACACCCTCAGTCCCTTGACCCCATACACCCTCAACCGCTCATCAACCACATACCCATCCTTGGCTGCCGTACCACCCATCGCGCAGGTACCGACAGGATGCCAATCCGTAATAGTGGAGTCCCTTACCCAATCCGTGAAATCGTAATCCTCGCCCTCTGCTTCGCTGGGTGGAAAGACACGCTTCACGATAATGCCTGCTAGAGGCATGGTTTGGCAGATCCGATTCGCAAATTTCTGGCTTTCTACCATTACCTTGAAATCTACTTCACCACCTGGGCCTTGGTAGTATCTGGGATCGATGACGGGCATGTCGTCCGAGGTCACCTTTATCCCGTCTTTCATAGCTGGAAGGTGGATTGATCCCTTAGTGAACGGATATTGTAGCATCATCAACATGGTCGCGTACTTCCTCCCTGACAGTGATTTGAAGTAGGGGCTGTAGTTACTGACATCGAAGTTGAATTCAATCTGCCCAAGTCGCTTGTCTGAGGAAAGGCGTTCTACGAGAATTTTGTCGGCGGGTGTGGATTTGGCTGTCGATTGGTCGATGATGCTAGAGCCAAGGGATTTGAGCTTTGCTGGGGAGATGAAGTGCGAGAATGGGATGTAGGTTACTGATGATGGAATGGCGGTGCGGGGACCGGATTGTTTGAGGACGTATTCCTTGTCTGCGGCTTCGGCGAGGAGTGGATCTGTGCGTAGGTCTTCGGGTGTCACTATGGAGTTGTCGATTTCGAAGACCATGGCGGTCACTTGTGACTATGTAAGCCTTTGACTTTAGACTATCGGGTAGACCAACAAAGAAAACTCACTCATGTGCTCTTGGAGCTTTTCTCCCACGTTTGGGTTGTCTACTTTGAGTTCGATACCAGCAGCCTTAAGTATCTCTGGGTTGCCAATGCCTGACAACTCAAGGAGCTGAGGTGATTGCACACTTCCAGCACAAATAATTACTTCTCGCTCTGTCTTGACTATGTGTTCTCGACCTCCGTGGGTGAACCTTATACCTTTTGTGACCCACTCACTCTTCTCTTTCTGAAGCACAATCTCTCGTACAACCGCCTCCGTGAGCAGCGCCAAATTCTTCCTGCCACTGTTTGGCCTATAGTATGCATTCGCCGAATAGCATCTTTCGCGCTTTCCCGGAGTCACACCTGTCAGTGACGTCCAGCAGCCAACGTTTGATCCGGAGAAATGGCTGGAATTGGTGTGGATGCCAAGCTCATGCATTGTTTTGTGCCAATGTTGATGAGGGGCGCCATATGTGACCGAATATACAGTGTCGAGTGGGCCACCTGTACCATGGTAATTGGGATCGAAATGCGACTCATGTTGGGCATTATGATCAGCTCCTGGGTTGTGAAATTTCTCGCTCCTCATGAAGAACGGTCTATTTTTTGTTCAGTCCTGTGCTCAGCATGCTACCTGTAATCACAATGAAATATGGAGAAGCGGTCGAGAGCATTGCAAGATCGCATGCAATGAGAGAATGATTAGCCTACAAGAGAGCATTCCAACCCCATCCCTTCGCGCCCAGCTCCTCCCATGCATCGTAGTCCTCAGCACACCCGCGATTCCAGGTCATGAAGTTCAATGCACTACTCCCACCCAAAACTTTTCCTCTATTGAACGTCAGACTTTTGCCGTTCAGCCCAGCCTGCTTTGTAGTCTCAAATTGCCAATCATATTTGGAGCCCAAAGATTCTCCGAAGCGGCCGGGAACATTGATGATTGGATCATCGAAAGCGGAAGGACCTGCCTCCAGTATACCAACGACTATATTGGGGTTCTCGGCTAACCGTGCCGCTACGACAAGACCTGCAGTGCCACCACCGACGATGATATGGGTGAATTCATGGTTGAGGAAATACTCCAAATTTTCCCCCATATTTCACTGTATAGCCGCAGTCCCGGCCGTCAAGGATCTTCAGCAAGCCTAGCGGTGGGTTCGTGAACGTGAACTACTCGAGATATCAAAGGTAACTATAAATGAAACAAGAAAGGATGATGCATCACCGACTCAATAGGAACCCAGATGCGGATCAGGAGTAGGTGCTCGAAGCTTCGTTGGGCCGAAACGAACGAACCTAAAAAATCCAAGAACTTTTCTTCCGACTTTGATTTTGGTGGTCGTTGCTGTAGAAAATCAGCAAGTGGGTAATCTCACGCACTTGGCAAAGAACCTGAGGTTTGTCGCTCTCAGAGGAGACGCTAGATTTCTTAGTCTCGGGAGTCTCAGCTGGGGTTTCCGGCCCGAAGCCGACTTACCGGCCAAACTTACCTTAGAATAGGTACCAAGGTTTTCTGCACTATTCTAGTGGATACTTCCACGCCTACTCCGTAGATATTTACTATACGTAAAGTCGGATGAACTTCAAGCAATGGGAAGCAATAAAGAATGACTGGTGATGATCGCAATATGTAACACTCCATAAAGACTCGCGGGAGCCGCAAGGTCAAGCGGCAGCTTCTATACAACAGTATGGCTCAAAAGTAGCTCAATCGGCGTCGAAGTTCATGATCCAAGGCAGCTTCAGGCCAAGGACGGAGACGCAGATCGAGATATTCAATATCAGCTCTGAAACGGTCACAAGGTCCAGGCGCCTACCAACATGGCGTTTCATCGAGCAAACTCCGTGTCTCTAATGAGGAAGATCGTGGTCGGATTGCCATGATCATCGTAAGCAATTCCTCGCAATTGGCTAGTATCACACACGTTCCATGACTGCCGTCTGTTCCGCTTGTTACTGGTACTCGTGCGGTTGCCGTCGCCATCTCAGGTTATAAGCGGTCCCTAAGAGCCGTCCAGTCTTGATCATGAGTCTGGCGCCAATAGCATGATCGCAGGCCTTCTGCAGCTTAGCCGTATCCATCGCCTACCATGCTCGCGGGTCAAAGGCTTTGCGATCGAGGCTGTAAACGGTAAGGGACCCTGATATGGGCTTCCTACCTCCAAGAAATCTGAACCATTGTTGTGGTGAGGCAATCTAACCATCTGCTCTACGGTAGGATTCTGTTTCGGGCATTGCCCTCGGATCTGCAATATTTGCTAGGCTAGGCATACTCTCTGTTGATGCAGTCATTCTCTTATTACCTGACGCTTCCTTGCGTGCTGTCCGTTCTTGTGGTGTCAATAGCCCTCAACCCTCCTCATGTTCCGAACAGCTTGATACTGGGGTTGAATTCCTCCTTAATCCCGACCATCACCAACACTTCGGAGTCGACAAACGCTGCTACTAGTGCCGCATTGCCACTACTTGGCTCGACGCTCACGGCAATACCACTGGTCGTCTGCGATGATAATATATTCGGTCGGCCCCCTGCTGCTAGCTGCCGGGAAGCCATTTCTCAGATACCCAACGATCCCGCCACTATCATACGGAATCCGAAGCTTAGCATCGGACCTCGTGGTCTGGGTCATTGGGATGTCTCGCTTCCGAAGCGCTTCATAAGCTGTAATAGCTACTGTCTTGGAGCCGAACATGTCTGACGGTGATTACAGCGGATGGACAGTGCATTGTTGATTACGGTCAAACAGGAATTTATTCAAGAGTTGAGGCAAATGACATCCTTACAGCAGGGATCTTCATCCAGGAACACTGCATAGATATAGCGGAGCCTCCCTTCGGCGGTCGAGCCACAAGAATTGGTGGGCTTTCTAAGCAAAATCCGATCCTATCAAAATGATATATTCATGAAAGTTTATAGGAGACCAAGCGAACTTCCAGCTCACGGTGCAGGCCTACCAACCACCTTTCATAAGGTGTTCGGGCGCTCCTTCATCAAAACGCCCGGATTCCGGAGCCTGTCAGACGATCCTAGACACCATGAGAGCATCGACTGAAGAGACTTCCTTTGGAGCCGTCGGTATAGTGGGCGTGGAGGAGCACCTTCCCCAGACTCTGACTGAGCGTATGTGTTTCTCTCTAATTTGTTCTCCCTGATGCTAGCTGAGCACGACTCTATCAGCGAGCGGCGGATGCACGATAACCATAGACACCACTGCCCCGGACGACAAAGCTTCGTGGTACGACTTATGGGCTGCCGCGATTGCGCTAGATGGCATGTGTGCTCGAGGGCGGAAAACAGGCCAGGCTCGTTTCCTTGGTAAGCTTTTGCACCTATAGCCTTGCTTTTTCACTGTCGTCTTCATGTCGCTTACTGCAACTTCTAGGCGCAAGCCGAAAGTTGGTCATGCAGATCAAGAGATAGCGCTGAAGCCGTTGGAGACGTTTTTCAGTAGGTTGTCATCGCATCCTTGTGACCGTTGGAAATGATCATAATGGGTGATCTCATGATCATGATCATGCACCTATCAGAACCCCGTTCACTCCAATGAAAAAAACCTACAACCAAGGCTCCAAGGGTAAAGTCCTAACCTCAACCTGCGTCACGGTTCTTTGGCTGGACCGATGTGGAGAAGCAGGCAGGATTTAGACCGGCGACACCGCTGGCAGAAAACTTATCATCTGTACCTTGGCTGAAAGCCTGTTGCTAATCACGTCGAACTGACCTCATCTCCTGTCAAATCTTCTATGTGTGTCATCAGGGAAGGAGAATTCCCATTGCGCTCCTCTTACCGACAACGAGTGAGCTCCACCAATGGATGCGCTTCCATAGTATGTCGAAGAGGACGAGTGAAGCCCTTCCCCAAAAAACCCAGATAGCCACATATTCTCGGGAAGATCGCTCTGCTGCCTTGTGCACATAGAAACATTCGTACTACATTACATTACCATAAGCCACATATCAATCCTACCCATATCGGAATGATATACAAACTGTCGTATGCACGCCTACACGCCGTCAAGCAACTCCGCATGAAGAAGCCAGCAAGATCAACCTCCACCTCCCTGATTTCCCAGCGATCTAGCCCGTTCTAAGAGTGCCGATCCTTCCATCTTGTCTATGGTATACACGCTGTAAGTGTAAGTGTAACCCCCCGCGTCCGTGCCCCGTTACCAGATCTGTAGCATACCAGGGCCGAGATCTCGCTATATCGTAGATTCCGGATGAAAAAGTATGTATGTAGGCAAGCTCTCTGATACATACAACTCGTTAGTTTTAACCCCTTTAGGACTTTGAGGATTTGGTTGTCGTATGCACGTTGTTGGCTTGACACCACTCCGCATCAGCTTGCAGCTTTCAGATCATGTGGCCAAGGCATGCACGTTCCCGACTTCCCCCTCATGAAGGGATCCCGTGGTCCCCGCTTGATTTGAGGCAGCTGGTGGATGGAAGAAAATACTTTGGCACTGAGTACTCGCTTTCCCATAGGTGCGTTAGCGAGTAGGAGTGGGACGCCGATTAAGCTGGTTGATACGATTTGAAAATCCTCGTACAACTCGACCTATTCCGGCTTTTATTCCTCTGTTGTTGTATGCACGTCGTATCATATCCCGATCTCCCCTGATGATCTTCTCCTCCCTTATTCTAGCAATACTTTCCGTGCGATTCTACTCTTCCGCCCTGTTCCGAGCCCCATAGCGCCGTATTTCAGACTGCAGCATCTTAGAAGATCTGCAGCATCGAGCATGCACCTTCCCGGAATTCCCGTGAAGATCCCACTCGAGTCGCCTATATTTCGTCCGCTGGCTTGAAGATTGGCTAACTTGTTTGAGGCTTCATCGTCTGTTGTTGTATGCACGTACTGCAGCTTGACTGTTTCCCTTGCGCCTTGCAGCATCGTGCATGCACCTTCCCGGTAACCCGTGGAGATCCCACTCGAGTCGCCTACATTCCGTCCGCTGGTCTTGAAGATCGGCTAACCTGTTTAGGCCTTCATTTTCTATTGTTGTATGCACGTACTGCAGCTTGACTGTCTCCCTTACTTCCCTGTTCCGACTAATCGGGGCCCCCTGAGTCGCACGCTCCTAGGGGTAATCAGCTACTAGTCGTCACCAGCCATATGTCGTTCTGCATATATTCCTTAGTATTTTTGGCCATAGCCCTTCTGAAGGATATGAAGAAGGTATCTGCGATTCATCACAATTAACTTTCGTGAATCCTGGTGGGTGAGAGGTCGTTCTATAACTGTTGGGGACCTCATTTTGCCCATGCGACATGCTGGTGACGAGCTGATTACCCCTAGGAGCGTGCGACTCAGGGGGCCCCGATTATGCACGCCGCATTTCAAACTGCAGCATCTTGGAAAATCTGCAGCATCGGCCTTGAAAATTGTCTAACCTATTCAAACCTTCATCTTCTGTTGTTGTATGCACGTACTGCAATTTCGCCTTTCTGTCGCAGCTTGCAGTGTCAAGCATGCACCTTCCCTAAATCCCGTGAAGATCCCATATTCCCACTCGAGCCCCCCTAAATCCCTTCCATTGGCCTTGAAGATCGGCTAACCCGTTCAGGCCTTCATCTTATGTTGTTGTATGCACGTACTGACAACTTCGCCCTTTTCTGGAGACCGTCTAGCCTATCCAGGCTTTTTATTCCTCCACTGTCGTATGCACTCACACACTCCGTTCCTAACAGCTCAACATCAAATCTGCGGCCTACATGGGACAACCCGAGGTCCCCGTGAAGATCTTGCACTCCACGCTCGAGCGGCCTCGGGATTCGCCAGAATAAATTGGTGTACCAACAGCGATGGAATACCAAATCTGCAGCATGCGATATCCCGAACTCCCGTCAAAGTCCAGATCCTGTCCCTTGCTGTGGCCTTCAGATGGTCTAGCCAGTTGCGGTTTCAGTCTTCCATTGTCGTATGCACGCTTTATGCATGTTTGCATTCCACAGATCGAGAAATCCGCTTCGTACGTTAGCCTCAACCCTTTAGCCGTTCTGGGATTTATTTTTCATCGTCGTATGTACGCTGCATGTTGTTAGGGGCTGCAGTATGCATCCCGACCTCCCCGTGAATCCCATGTAAGTCCTCAGCCTCAGAAAATCCACCAACTTCTGGTCCAAACTTACTTCCGGTCCACGCCCTCCCCTTCTATAACAATCAATTTTAACAACTTATTTTCGCCTTAAGAAACATAGAATATCTAAAACTCAATAATTTTTCAACCAAGATATTTCTTATAACTAGGCCGGCTGTTGAGCTATGGAAGTGACAGTCATCTCGCCAAGATGGACTGATCAGGATTGTGGGTGATTGGTGGCTTCTCCCGAAGCTACTAAGCGAGCGGACTCACTTGTGGTCGCGTCTGCACCATCCGTGGTCCCCGCTCTACCTTAGCCTTTCACCGTCCTTGAGCCTTCAAACCCTCTAACCTAATACGGGTTTATTCCTCATCGTCGTATGCACGTTGTGCTGCACGACTGGGTGAGGGACAGGTTCTCATTTCTCTAACCGATTACGGATTCATTCCTCCATCGTCGTATGCACGTTGTGCTGCCACTGCTGCCAGTACTGGGTACCGTGGTGCCTTGCCAATAGGCTTCATCCTTCGACTGTCGTATGCACGTTGCACGCTTCGCCCTGACGCTTCGGCCTGCGCAATCCCACTGGAGATCCCATGATCCCCCGTCCTTAGGCTCCACCGTCGTTTTATGCAGTACACACTTCCTTCCAACCTAAAGTATCCATACCTAGGTCCACATGTCGTAACCATGACACCCGTATGCACCATCCCGATCTCCCCTAACCTCCCCGTCCAAGCCCGCTCATCTACCGCCCTCTAGCTCCTCACCTTTCTAACCTTTTCGGGATTATTCCTTCATCGTCGTATGCACGTACTGAATCCAGCTGTAGGCATGACCGACCGATTATTGGGCGTCTCTGGTTGGCATGAACGTGGCGTGCCGACGGAGGGATTTGAAGGATGGCTCGGAAGGACCTGCTTGTTTGGGGATTTGCTTGGCTGTTGTATGCACGTATGCTGGAGCAGTGGAGGTGCATATGGGGTTGCCTATGCGGTTGAACTAGTGGTGATCGGTTGCACCGGGCAAGCTACTGGGCAGTTTCATGATATCGGTGGAAACGTAGTCTCTAGTTGGCTGTTCCATTTCTGGGAAAGGATGTGAAGTTGGGTATTCGCTGCAAATTATATATCGTAAATATCATACTCCAATAAGATCCGCTCGTCCACGTCGTCATCATAATTCGTCTCACCATGTCCGTATCAGATAGGGACGTTCTTCCTCGTACTGGCCTCTTTCCTCCTGGCAAGCTGACTCTTCAATGCTCCCAGCCACTCCATGAGAGTATCTTCACTGGACGCACAGAACCGGTAGCTCTTTTCTTCCACGATAATCTGCATGCAGTGGGATTTGCTTCGTGAGATCGGATCGATCTCCACGGCATTGATGATGTTTGACAGAGGAAGAATAAGGTTGGCTGCATACTCCTGCATCATGGGTTAGGACCGCAATCGACGATAAATACCAATGTCTCACCTCATCGTTCTTGTAGAACGCTAGGTTCTTCGGCCTGAGCACCACCCATAATCTCTTCCATTGTCTCACGCCCCCTTTCGTCTTGAGGCATAGCAAGTAGCCATGCCATATCACCCTTTCCTCATCCTGTTCCACCTGAAAGCCGCTTGTTTGACTGACATTTCGGGCTGTAGCCGCCCGTTTCTCAGGCGCATATGGAGTGTTATGGTCGGGAGTGACCCGCTGATTGGATTTGAGGAAGGATCCGAATGCCGGCGCTTGGTTATAGCTTTGCGGAGGCGTGTCTGAGAAGTCGGAGTAGTGAGCCAGCTCATCACCTGAGTACTCAAGCTCATGCGCCGAGGACCGTCTTATACCAGGTATCCTTATACCGTCTCTCGTAGTGGTCGAATGCCGAGGCGGGACTTCCGGGGGCTCCGGCGAACTCGACCCCAGTCGCTCATGGTCCCACCGATCGTGACCTGTGTGCTCTGGATGTTTCCCAAGCGCCGTCACTGCCGTCGGGCTACCCGGATATATTTGATGATCTTCCTCGTCAACGCGCGCTTCATGTTTGATAAGTTCCACCCATGCTCGAGCGTCTGCCTCGCTTTTGGCTTGCAGATGGAAGTTCCGGGATGGAGAGAATAGTCCAAAGACGTTCTGCCGTCTCCCCTTAGGATCTTTGAGGTATGCCACAGCTGTTAGATCGGAGAGGCTGATCTGCTTGAGAAGGCGCTCTTCGGTCGAGGCTTTGTAGAGGGAGAGAAGGTTGGGGCGAAGGACGAGGTAGAAGGGTTTCCATTGCTGCAAAACTCGAGCGTCAGTAAGGCCCAATTTAAACACAACCAGGCCCCAAAGCTCACCTTTGTTTTTCGAGTGCGCTTATTCACCTCTCCACTTCGGAGAACCCGATCGAATGCAAAGCTCCCGTTCTGGTTCACTGGGGAAAATGTATCGAGGCTAAGATGCCCGCTCCGGATGCCAGAGCTGACTTGCAGCGTTTTAGTTGGAACGGCAGGCGGCGGTCTCGTGTCTATTGGTTGAGGTATAGTTCGTGGCTCAGCAGTGAGTAGTGTTCGCTGGTTTGCCGGCAGAACATCTGCCATCGTTTTCCAAGATGGCAAAGGAACTTTCACTGACTAAGGTCCGGGCAACCCAAATGCTCGGAGTCAATCCACAGTAGTAGTAGATAGATCGTTGTCAAAAGCTGATCAGCAACAGAGGGGGCAATGAGGAGGGCTGTTCTGAATATGCAGAGATCGGCAATGGGCTGATTTATCGTTCATGTTGTTGCAAGCGGGTGGCTTTCCCAGGGTCCAGTTTCGCCGCCGGCTTAGGGACAGATCTGCATTGATCAATCTGAAACTTCGGCTAGAAATGACCTGGAATTATTTGGTTGAGGGTAAATTCTCTCGCGCTGTTGCTGTCAACTTTAAAGAAATTTCATCGCACATACCGAGGGGACGAATCATGAACTTCTCTACGATAGGGCACTATGCGGCGCAAATTCCAATGCTTTCAAGACAATGTTGCTGTCATGCCAAGACGCTGTGTCCGCAGTCACGGAGTATCGCTCTGCCATATTCTAACGGTGCGCCCAGAGAAAGTGCGCGACAATCTGACCTTTGTTAAAACATTACTTCCTTCTTTCTTTCGCAACGGTCCTTGTCTCCGTTACGACTAGCCGCTGTCTGTCAATTACCATTTGTTACTTCGTTTCCGCTGGAAGTCCCGTTGCCCTATCTCCAATAGCCTTAAAAGGTCTCGTGTTGGTGCTTAGACGTTGGAGCATTGATCGCTCGTTGATCAATGCGAGGGTCTCTCAATTGTTGGACGCATGATCACTATGATCATGGCTATGAAGCAGACGCAACAACGCCATGTGTCAACTTAAAGACACCTCTGATGATCTACTGGTTGACAAGTGACCCACGGGGAGCAAGCGTTATTCCAAGAAAGCCTCCAGAGGTACCTAAGGTAGGAATCCCGTGTATAGCAAAGATGTCGGACTCCGCCGCTTACTACCTACCATTAGTGTCGGACTCGCCCGAAACGCAGCCTCACCTTACAGGATCCACTGCAGAAGGTATAGACCGACACTGGAAGCCCAAAATCCCGTGACTTGAGCCTACCTAGAAAGAGGATGGAGCGCAAGAAAAGACATGACTTCAGATTGTCATGGCGCATGGAGCAATCATGGGGATTGACCCATCCGCTACCAGGTTGACATTCTGCGGGTCTCGAGTTCCAGGATGAGGGAGAAGGTTATCCGCAGCGCAATGTCATGACGGATGCCCACGTGATCAGTACAGCAGTCGATATGATCTTCCTGCACGGCCGCAACCTACTCCACCCGGGCGTTGGGCAATGAAGAGCCGCGTATCGTCAAAACCTTGTACGAATCATCAACAACAAAGGATACAAGTGGTCAGTACAGCATGGATGTATCGCTGGATTGCTAGCATACGTGTTTGCTAAAATGAGCTTTGCAATTTTGTGTCAAACGGCTATCTTCGGCGAGTGCAGGCAAATGAACGGGCTGATTTCTACCCCACTAATGGTATAGTCCCTTATAGCAACGTTTCGCACGCAGCCTCGTTGCCTGAATCGCTTTGACGTGAACCGACAACGCGTCATACTTCGACAGCCTCATTAGCGATTGGGTTCTGACGCAGTTGACCGAGATTTGGCCATAAAAGTCCGCACAATGTCTCCAGGAAAAAAGACCTTCAATGATCAAGATATTGATCTTTGCAGAGCAGTATTTTTCGACAGCACGCTATGCAGGACGACTTCTTTCCGTACACCATTGACCCAAGTTGTCTCGATCTGAAAGCACGTCCCATTACCTCTACTTCTAACGCAAAATCATCGTCAGCAGTGGACGACATCGCTATTGCTAGCGGTCAGGCGGAATATGACTATGGCGGAAATGATAATTTGAATGCGTGGAGTAGTTCGTACCATGATGAGTATGGACTCGGTGACTTCGAATTGGAGGATCTGGGGCTCGAGTACGCCATTCACCTTAGCTTCAAAGTCACTATCTCGAATATGTGCTGACAACCAATCATAGCTCTACCAAAGCTACTGAGGCTTGTAATGCTCCCGCAAGGGTATGGGCTATAGGAAGAGGGGGAGTCGATTCGAATTCCTTGTCACAGTACTCGGGCTCCTCTGCGCTAGGGGACGGGGAGCCATGGGATAACCTACAAACGTTTGCCTCTGGTGCCTCATCGGCCCCTGGGCTTGATTACAGAGACTCACACATGCAACAGAACGGACCGCCCTCCCCATGTCCTTCGAACTGGTTGGAACCAGGTTTCTCCCCTGGCTCATTCAAGGGATCTCATCGTCATCATGAACCATCCCCGCTACAAGTAAGGTTGCTATATGATTTACAATCTCCACAGGAGACACGCATCAATAGCTACTCTAGCGATATACAACATAGCACTCGTCGATCTTCTTGGACGCCCCAACCCAATCGCTTCGGCCAAGATTACAAAGATGGACAAAAGCAGAATTGGTCTGAAGCCGGGGGATCCCTCGGATTATCTATATCAAGCTTCCCCTCGTCGTCAACAAATGAGTCTGTCATATTAAGTGGTCTTATGTCGTCTACGACCGAGCCGTGTGCCGCACCTTGCCGTTGCAAGGATGGGAGTCGCGAAATAGAGCATGCGGGCAAAGGAGTTGAACACACATCGGATTTTCTTGATAAGAGCATTGGTCGGGGTCTGATGGGTGAGTCAAGGCAGACGTTCTGTGAAGATCCGGATTACCTGACTGCCAATGAGCCATCCTGGCAGCAGCAGGGGGACCTGAGTGCCGCAGCAAGTGGGGTCTTCGGCTCAGCCATTGCTGGGTGTGAGCCACCAGGTCAAGATTGCATGGGGAGAAAGCAATACTCGACAGCTTTGCATCTCTACAGAGCCGCCAACCAATGCGGAGCCCATAACGCTACTAGCGAGAGACTTCCAGACTGTCCGGGGGCTATCATGATCCCAGGATCCAGCAAACGCTACGACGCTGACCTCACCTCGTCCTTCCCACCTACAGCTGGTCACTTTCCTGACTATGTGCCAATAATCAGAACCCCAGAACGCCATCAGTCCACGCTTTCGCGTTCCCAACCAACCATGTGCTTCCCAAAGCAGGCAAGATTTTCAATGCGAACGAAAAATAGCAAGACCAAGCCTTCCAGAAGATCGAGGTCTGGATCTTTGAAAGTTATTCAAGAGCATGACAATAGCTTGGGAAGTTCTCCCACGGATTCACTCAGAGGAAGGCGCAAAGGACATCTAGACCGAGCAACGGCCTTGGCTGCTGGTCAGAAAAGATCAGATGGGACTGTCTGCATCAGATGTAAGATGATGAAACAAACGGCAAGTGCGGTCATGAGTGTTGGTCACCTCTTACTCTGCTGAATAACGTTTAGTGCGAGGGTGATTTGCCCTGCGAGGGTTGCCAAAAGAATTCGAATGCGAGATCCTGGGGACAGCCGTGTAACAAAGCGAAGTTCATGGACATGATTGAGGCAGGAACCTGCAATGCAGTCTGTAAGTGCAACGAGCCGAAAGCCATCCGTCAACGACTACTAAACATTGATAGTTCAACGTTCAGCTAGTATTCGATCTATTGACGGCGACCAGAGGGTGTGCCTGCAATATCCAGGCGGGTTCGATTTAGATGACATTATCGACAACCTCCGTACTCGCGAATCTCGGTACAACATTGGAGTCCGGCACTTCTCCCGCTCTTCATACACTCTCGATCTCGCCAAATTGACCAAGCTGGTGTCAGTAGTACAAGTGGCTAACAGGACTGGTTCCTGCGAGCTGGACGATTTGAGCAAGCACAAGACATCGAAAGCCTCTGGCTGGCTGGATTGCGTTGCCGACTTTGACCAATCAATTAGTGCCCTGGTAGGTCATGAAACTCGCAATAATCCTGATTTCTTCCCGTCATTTGAGCCATTCACTTATTTAATGCTTTCAAGGAACGGTCAATCAAATGGAACAACATGCCCAGCAGGAACAGCTACTTCTATCTGCCATTCAACAGTGTCGCCTGTCATCCCATGGCCGTTGACAACGAAAAGGATCAAAGCTCCATACGTCTCGCAGTGCATCTTTGCCGTATCGTCTTACGTGCGCTAGAGGTCAATGCGTTCAGGACCTTGCAGAAGGAGGTCAATGATCTACCGAAAAACAAGTCTACGGACACAGAGATCGCGTCGCTCGCCCACAACCTCATCACGATCTTATTCAGCCTACGTTGGCGTATATCTTGGTGGGCGGTCTTTGGAATCAGCTCCAACATCGGAGACGACGTCAAAGGCCGGTACACGGAAAGGGTCTCAATGCTCACACAAACATTATACTTTTGGTACTTCGTGGTGAGGAAGAGGCTATCGCAGCGCGTGGCCTCGTCATTGAAGGGGATCTGGAACACATATGCAGACGCTGCCCAGGCAGTGTTTGAAATGTATCCCGAGGATGAATCTATCGATGACTTCCATACGTGGATGGCTTGTGGCCGTGACTCGGTTCACAGGGCCTATGTTTTGCACTCGGTGCCACGAGCTTACCCTTCCTCTTGAAGTCCCCATCAACCCCTACGCCTTGGTAAGCGTTTCATTATGTTATTTCGCTGGGTCCTATGCGTGTGGAAATCTGACTGCCATTCTTCAGACGTGAAAAGGATGGTAACCACAGAATCTCCTTCCATGTGACGGCCAGCCTTCTCTATGACCCTGATCTACTATCGCATGCCTCCACGACACGGTTCCCCACTTGGACAGGGCGGTCGACAGGCCGTATCCCACAGACCTTCAGACCTTGCTACGACCTCTCAATTTCTCGATCAGGACTACCCGGAAACGACCTTTGTGATGCTAACATTCACGACCTAGGGGTGGTAACACAGCACATTTCGTATTATTTCTTGCGATTTCGTTAACTATCACGGCTCTCTGCGACTCTGAACGACTAGAACAATGGCGCAAGCCTTGTACTACCACGGCCTTTCATCTGTGCATTAAGACATATCGCGCAAGCGAGATATAGATTATGTTTGTTGACTGACGATGAGGGGCGGATGTTGGATGATAGCGTTATGTACTCGTGATTTGGGATTATGATGTCTCGTTCGCCTTTTGTTTCTCTACGATAGTTTTTTGGGGGCCGTTTCTGTGATGTTCAAGTCGTTATGTTGTATCGTAGACACTTCACCCATACAGCCATTTCATTCCTTCTGGGTTGCCATGTTCATGCTCATTGAATCATCATCTGTCTGCTCGTCCCGCATTTAAAGTCCAAGACAGTCATTCAGGCATTTCAACGACATCCCTCATCTCTTCAACGTCTTCTGCTTCTCCGCATCCCCCACCACCTTCCTCTGCACTACCATACCCTTTCTCAACCTCACCTGATCCACATACCTCTTAGACACCCTCTCTCGATCTCCTGCGATACATTTCAGCGTCAGCAAACTCATCGTTATCAAGGTTAAAAAATTGCACGAGTGATTGGATTCAGACTCGTCACTCAAAAACGAACCTTTCTCGCCAAAATCCTCCAACTCCTCCTCCGTCTGCGGCACCCAAAACGGATCTTCGTCCAGCACCTCGAAGCCCGAGAACACGAGCTGCGGCTGCGCGGCGCCGGACGTGCGTTTGCGGATCTCGTCCGAGAAGCCGAAGGATTCGGCGACGGGGAGGAGGCTGAGGATGGAGTAGAAGGGCGTGCCTTCTTTGAGGGATTCGGTGAGGATGTGGCCGCGGCGGCGGGAGAGGGTTGCGTAGACGCGGCCGAGGACTTCGGCTGCGTGGGGTACGGACGGGGTTAGTGGTTGCTATCGTTTTTTTTTTGAGGGAATGTGGGGATTGTCTCACTGGAAGCTTGGATCTCACAGCTGTACATGGCGAGCATGAGGCGCGGAGACCAGTCCATGAAGCCTTGCCGGATGGAGTCGCGGACTGTCTTTATGACTTCACCCGTCAACCGGCCTAGCTGGTCGCGGGCGGGAGGTTCTTCGTCCGATGGTGCTGCGACTGTGATTTCTTCGAGGAAGACGGCTACGCCTTGCATGGGTTCGTGGCACATGGGACCTTGGGCTGTGGCGAGTTGGAAGGCGTAGGAGATCTTGTCGGCGAAGGAGGTGGGTGTGAGGGAGGAAGGATGAGTGCTTGAAGAGTCGGTGGATTCGGGTTGTACTTGGGCAGCTTCATGGGCTTCTTGGAGGCTATACGGGATTAGCTGCATTTGGGCTCGAATATCTAGCATGGGCTGCTCACAACATCTGGCATGTGCCCTTGTGGGTAACATCGATGAGCAGATTCGGACCTATTCGTCGGGGTCCGAATGCGCAGATCTTCTCTACCACGTCCTGCCATGTATTCTCTTCGTCTTTGACTTCTGCGAAGGTGGTGCGGAGCTTTTCCCGGAAGTCTAGGAGGGAGAGCATGCCTGTATCAGCTGTTGGGATCTCGTCGTCGTCGGCTTCTTCGTTTGCTGCTTCAATTGTGTCAGTGGCTTCAGCTTTACCATCTCCTTGTGCCTTCTTCTCGGAGTTGAGACGTCTGATCGCTCCTGCATTCTTCTCAAGGAATACTGTCACTGCTACCGGGAGCGGTCTGACTCTCAATCGTACCGTGATCTGCTTTGAGGTTGTGACTCCTATCACTGTGCCTCGTGAAAGATCCTTGTTTTTCGGCGGATTCATCTCAGCAGCGCGGACTATTGTCTCTCGATACGGCACGATAGGCTCGCCGGCCTGGATCTCGCATTTTGCATACCGCTCTCTCAAGTCTTTGAGACATCGCTCGAGATGCAACTCCCCAGCGGTCAAGATAACATGCTCGCCACTTTCCAGAACCTCATATTGTGCGCAAGGATCACTCTGCTCTAAAAGCTTCATGCCTCTGATCATCTTATCCAGATCACTCGGGTTGACAGGCTCGAGTGCCACACGCACAATAGGCTGAATTCCCGTATTGACTCCAGCAAGGTTGACAGCGCCTTCAAGCTGGCTGCACAACGTGCCTGATTTCAAGACATGGCCTTCGAGACCTGCTATGCCGAAAACGACGCCTGCAGGCACCGACGTCAAAGCCTCAAGTCCTCGACCCATGATAAGATAGAGCCCAGTTACGGTGACTTTGTGTGGTTCTGGCGCAGCGTGTGGACAAGCCGGGGTGAATTTCGGCTGGAGGACGTAGACACTGTCGCCCACCGAGAGAGTCCCAGAGTAGAGTCGTACGAAGCCGATTAGATGCTCCCTTTCTTCTTGTTGATGATGTGCCGTGGCTTCGGATTTATTTGTACCGTCCAGGCTGGCTTCATTGAGGGCCTGTGTCAGGCTGCTGAGAAAGCCATCGCTTGATTCGCCGTTCGCAGCAGCCTGCGCTTTCTCGAACTCGGCCCTTTTTCTCCTTGCTAGGTCTCGGGCTTGTTCGCCTGTCATTGTATCGCCAGTCTTCCGCTTATTGTGAGGTAATTCGCTCTCGGGTACTGCTACCATTTTGCTCACATATGCTACAACAGGGTCATCCTTTGATGATTTGATATTAATCATCGCGTCTTTTACAGCTGGGTCAACATATTTTGCTCCTGGTGAGGCATCTATCAATGCAGGAAGGCGAGTCGTTTGAGCCACAGGCGGAGCTGGAAGGTGTTCGATTGCTGATACAAGGATAGCAGTGGATAGGGGGAGCCATGCCGAGAAAACTGTAGTCATTATGGCTCGTGGATCTCTTGAACGAAGAACATGAGGTTGTATTGTGAGTGACAAGGTTTTTGTGATCTTTTCAACCATTGCAGGATCTCCTTTGCCTTTGTTGCCTCCAGTTGTAGCTTCGTAAACGGCCCAAATATTGTCCAAGACCAATTGAACGAACATAGGCTTTAGAGCTCGTCCTTTCAGATGCTTCGATCCAAGTACTCGCTTGGTTTTGGGTTCTAGATAGTAGTCTCCCCAGAGCACTTTTTCTAAAACAGATCTTTTGAGACCAAGCTTTTTCTCGTATAATGAGGCAAACTGCCTTACCGTAAATGCCCAACCGTCAATTGCACTGCTGAAGATGACATTATTCTTTTCTGGCGCAAAATACAGATCTTCATCATCTTTCTCCTCAAATGTCCCGTCTGCCCCGTTGGTAGCCACACTTTCGGAATCTTCAGTGACGGACCCGGAAACAGCTTTTACGGCTTTGCTCTTCGCTCTCTCCTCTTCCGCAGCAGCTTTTGCTGCTACTCGCTCTTCCACCCTCTCCCTCCATTGCAGATCCTCTTCCATACGCTCCCCCTGGAAAAAGCTTCCAATAACAGCATTGACTTGCTCGAGTAATTTGCTTAAATGCGTATACGCCTCTCCCGGACTCATCTTCAGTTCGGTAATCAGTCTATCAACTTTGTTGATGACAAGCAACGGTTTCAGATGCTCCATCCACGTCTGCCTCAGTACCGTAACCGTCTGGCTACAAACGCCTTCCACCGCATCTACAAGAACGAGCGCGCCATCACATAACCGAGATGCCGTCGACACTTCACTGCTGAAATCTATATGGCCAGGTGAGTCGATGAGATTTATTAGGTATTCTTTCTGAACAGGAGCAGCTTCTGGGGGAGACCGCCTCAGCATTGAAAAATAAAGAGAGATGGCAGACGATTCCATCGTGATGCCGCGAAGCTGTTCATCGGGACGAGAGTCAAGGTAGCGAATCTTGCCGGCGAGTTTGGGAGAGATGATGCCGTTGGTGGCGATGAGGGCGTCCGTGAGGGACGTTTTGCCATGATCCTACCCATTCAGAACGCCTGTCAATTAGACCTAGTGGAACAACTTACGACATGAGCAAGTATACAGATCTGTATAAGCACACGGTATCAGTAACCGGATAATCCACACTGTTCTTGTGACGCACATTCCTGACTTCATCGGCGTTGCGCTGTAACGCGATGAGTTTTTCCGGATTTATGACAGGCATCTTTGGAACCATTTAATATCTTCATGCTTCTATTAGCTATTCTAGAGATCTGTCAGGATCTTGGAGACGGATCATGAAAGAGTCCACTATTGTTGATAGTGAGGGTGATTGTGTATGGAGAAGACCTCGAAAGCTTACAAGCCGTTTCACCACTAAGAAAACCCCATGGACACTTTACATGGTTGAGTAATCTTAAGTCGAAATTGTGACTTATATCTGATCTGAAAAGTGATTACAGGCATTGTGATCGCAATGCATCCCTTCGCTATATTTGTAGCTCTATGAATCTGGAATCCTATATACATCATAGACCGGATCTACCTACGCCTGAAGTTCGCTATGCTACATAAACCAGCCAGCGCAGATTCTGGAGTGGGGTGTTCGCCGAGGGAATGCTAGGTGGAGGACAAGAAGCTTTTGTACAGAGATGGTACAGGGATATAGGAAAGATTGTTCTCGAATCCGTACCAGATCTCCAACCCAACACTTAACGGCCCTCTGAGCCTAAGTCCAGGACGCGTAGAATTCACAGGGCGTAGCTCACTTGATGATCCTTGTGACTAACCCGGTTGCCACTGTACGGCCTCCTTCGCGAATGTTAAATCTCTGTCCAGCCTCAAGAGCAATCGCGTTCCCAATGTCGCACAACATCTCGACATTGTCGCCTGGCATCACCATCTTGGTTCGATCCTCCACGTCATCTGGCCAGTGCAGAGCCGCGGCTTCGTCTATAAGATCTGTCAATACCCGTTCTTATCTTAAATAATGGAGAGGATGCATACCAGCTGTGCGTAAGTAGATTTGTGGCTGGTAGTTGTCGGAGAACCCGGTATGTCGGCCACCCTCTTCCTTAGTGAGAACATACATCGAGCATAGGAATTGCTTATGCGCTTTCGCAGAGCCTGGCTTGGCGACGATCATACCTCGCTTCACGTCTTCACGCTTGACACCTCGAAGTAGGAGACCAGAGTTATCGCCCGCCCTCGACTCATCGCAGGACTTCTTGAAGGTTTCGATGTCGGTGACCTTGGTCTTAACGGGCACCTCTACCTTGCCGACCAATTCGACCTCTGAATCTTTCTTTAGCGTTCCACGCTCGACTCTGCCAGAAGCGACAGTACCACGACCTGGAATAGAAAAGACATCCTCAACAGACATCAGAAACGGTTTGTCTGTCTCACGTTCTGGGGTTGGGATCCATTCGTCGACAGCTTTGAGCAATTCATCAATTTTTTGCGACCCTATCTCGGGCTGTCGGCCATCAAGCGCACACAAAGCTGAGCCGAGTATGATTGGTGTGGTGTCTCCTTCGAAGCCATAGGTATTCAAAAGTTCCCTCATCTCCATCTCCACAAGTTCCAACATCTCTTTGTCCTCGATCGCATCCACCTTATTGACAAATACGACGATCTTCTGTACACCGACTTGTCGTGCAAGGAGCAGATGCTCTCTTGTCTGAGGCCTGTTCAAGGTCAACCACCCCTCCCATCGCTTTTCTGTAGGACTTTACCCACATTTGCCCGTCTGAGGCCGCTACCACAATCACTGCTCCGTCCATACTGGAAGCTCCCGTGATCATATTTTTTACATAGTCGGCATGACCAGGACAATCAACGTGGGAATAATGCCGTGCTTCGGTGTTGTATTCAATATGGGCTGATGCAATGGTGATACCGCGCTTCCGTTCTTCGGGTGCTTTGTCAATGGCGCCATACTCAAGGAAGTTGGCGAACCCCTTTTCAGCTTGTCGTTTCGTGATTGCAGCTGTTAATGTGGTCTTGCTCAAAATAATCAGCTGGAGTGTCAGGCCAGACGCTAAAGCGCACAACATACCTTGCCATGATCAACGTGGCCGATTGTTCCTGTACAAGTCAGTCCTGCCTTCCTTTCCAATATACAGACGTGAGCCCGCACCTATATTGACGTGTGGCTTCGATCGCTCGAAAACTGTTGCAAGCCCTCGGACACCGATAGCATCTTTGCCAAAGACTTGCTGAACAGGATTGACACCATTGTGCTGCCGCACAGCCAACCGGCTTGTCCGTATCAGCGGCGCAAGTGACCGAGAGAGGATCACCATGCTGCTATACTTCTCACGAACACCCTAGCGTACATACGGAAGAGAGGCAATTAATCTTCTCGATCATGATCGAAAGATTTAGCCTCGGTGCGGAGAATCTTTGATCCGTTTACTCCTTGCTGATCTGTCTCCACTAGAGCTATTCCAGTCTAGTATGCCTTGCGTAAATTGGTTTGCGGTAAGATATTCATATCTATACTACCATTCATCGGTATCACAGGATTGACTGGTTGCGGCCTGGACGCAATTTTATTATAACCGTCGCAAGGAGGAAGGGAGGCAGAAATTCTGAGGGGCAACGCTACGATTCTAGTGCTGGCAAATAAGGGCTGACGAATGTCACAGTCGGGAAAGTGCTGCTTGAAGATAACAATCACAGTACTCAGACTTTTGTTAGTCGACTTCATATTTTTCACTTAGTAGTACAGACGAGCGTTGAGTTTTGAATATTCTATAGGTTATTACGAGGACGCTCTCGGGTCTATATCCGGACTCAATAGAGGCCTACTCGATGATTTGGCCATCAATTGGCTTGGCTGTGGAACCAGAATTCTCTTCAAGACTCGTTCAATGACACTGAGACGTATACTTCCCATACAGAAGGACAATGCTGGTATCGTGTCCTGAAGAGAGTTCAGATAATCGCTATGATATTTCCGTTGTATTTCCATCTGGCTTTAGAATTGTGTGATACCTACAGGGCTCGATGTCCCAAATCACATACGATTTGAGCAAATGCGATCTTCCGAAAGAACGCTCAACATTGCCAATCGACAGCCGACTAGCCAGGAATGTTGGACTTCTGGTCGAAAAAACGGTCCGTTAAGCATCCCTTTGTAGTCCGATACTATTGCCACGCTGGTGGAATAGCAAGCTAACGTTACCAAGAAAACAATGGCCTTCCCTCGAAGACCGCTCCTGACGATGTTGGTATCGCTTTACGCGGATGAAGTCATGGGAAACAGCGATCGATCTTCTTCTCTCTCAGCGTGCTTCCCTTATAATCTCGGCGCACATCGTGGTTGCGCCATAGTGTGCGCACTTTTTTGGATCTTGTCATTGTCTCGATGCGTTTGCGTTTGCGTTGGCCCAAGGCACCAAAGCTGTCTTGAGGTCTTTACTCTTTGTTGCATCAGCACTGGAAGGCCAGTACGTGGTGATCCAAGAGCTTGGCTACGTTTCGGTTCTCGCTTCACAGTATTCTTCGCCCTTGAGCGTCCCGTGATTCGGAGTATTGCCTATAAGCACGACGATGCCTTTCAGACACCGTCCACATACTGTATGATGCATCTCTCGTACCCATACTTCGCTTGATTTGCAGTGCCTTCAAGACCTCAGCTTCTAATGCTACCTGACATCATCTTTGGGAATTGCAGAAGTCCCTGAATCCTGCTTTCGTGGGGATAATGTCTTTCCAAATATATGCAGATAGCTTGACATTCGATCGTTACCCGTGGCCTAATCCACCAGATCTGGTATTGGCAGACCTTCGCGTACCAATACGCTAGGAGTAGAAGCGCACGGGGATCCTTTCGCTCTAGCAATAGCGCGTAGTCTGGTGGCATGTCACCAGTAAAGAAGAGGAAGTTCAGGAACGTGGACATTATGCAGTCACTGTTGAATGATCGCGCCAGACTAGATGCAGCGCCGTAGTAGGGGTTATTGTGGGTATTAGATGTAGGGTCGAAAGCACAAAGCTCGATGACCTCGAAAGGTAGAGCCTCGAGTCCAGGAACTGCTGCATATGACGGTAGGAGTTGCGAGCTTATGTTGTAGAAAACGAGCGGCTGCCATACGCTATCATCTCTCATTGGTTGGGCGATACTCCACGTGGACTTTTTTCCGTCACCTATCTTCAGCCAGTTGAGGTCCGTATCTGAGGGTGACTCTAATCAAGTTTCCCGCAGTCAGTATGTTTTCATTCCGGCAAATTTCAAATTTACGGAGCGATCGATACTCTCGTGGCGTGTCTTAACATTCATGGATCAAATTTGGACTGAAGAACACGTACTGAGAGGCCATGCTTCCTCCGGTGTCTTTGCCTCGACGAAGTGGAATGCGATCATACCAACAAGGATCGTCGTCGCCCAGAGGGCATCTCGTTCAGATTGCAGGACAGGCCCTGACAACTTGCTGTTGAATAACGCAAGACATTTGCACCAATGAAAGACCTCTGTGGTGGACATCTTCGATCTGGGCGCACCAGACAGATAGCGGTCATGCATGAGGGTCAAGGTTAATACAGCATGCATCAAGAACGGATTCTGTTTTATCAAGATCAGTATAGCCCACCGGACGAAGGTTCAGATATCCTTACTGAGCATGCGAGTTTCACAATCTCAGTCTGATACATGACGAGGTTCTTCTCAAAGCAAATGGTGGGGATAGTCCTTGCCTGGAATTTGTTCAGCAGCTCAAGGTCTTGTTCCCCTAGTTCATTCAACGTGTTGCTAGCCAAAGATACCACTGACTGATGCCGCAATGCAGGGAAGATAATGTCAAGTCCGCTTCCGCCCAATGAATGAGATTTTCCCCGCAGGACCTCGAAGTTGGAAGTCTTGTCAACGAATAGTTGTAGGTCAGAAGCCTCGCGGTCATAGCTGCACCAGACACCATAAGCTTTGCATTTTTTGCACTGGGGCTTAGTCTCGTCACACTGTAGACGTGGCTCAGCGGAATTTCTCAAAGTTAGAGGCGTGGTTTTAAGCCTGCGTACCTTGACCCTACGGAGCTTACAATTACCACACCCTCGTCGAGACTTGTTATGTGCCCTCACTTTGCGATGGGCATCTGTCCCAGACGATGATGAACGGTCAGTCATGACCATGCTCGATACAAAGTAAGATGATTGCGGCCAGTCGTTTAGTGTCTCCACTCTTGGGCAGCATGAATATGGATGCGCCACTTGTACTAATCATCCATGCATAAGGTATACTCGTACTAGTGACCACATATCACTCCCGCAGTTATAGACAGGACTAAGCATCCAGCGTCTTGGTGTCTTCATGGATTCCCGCGTCTGTCTGCTCACAGCAATGAATTCCTCTTCTGGCCGCCTCTATGATGGGTTCGTTGACTAGGAGCATGAGCTCCTCAGTCCCTCAGACATGTTCCAAGCCGGGCGCCAAGCCCCTTCGGCTTGGCGATGCTGACTACGCAGCCGGGCGGTAACACGTCTGAGCGTAACCTTTTGTTCCTTTGCTGGTAAACTTCTTAAAAACAACGCACTAAATACCGAAAACATCGTCACGATAGCCTTGCTTCTAAAGAATATACTCAGCGTGAGATCTAGTGACGACGAGGACGTATCGTATAGGAACTTCCCCGAAAATCATAGGTATTCCGACGTTCGCAAGGGGGTTTCTGGGGTATTTCCCCGTAAACTAGAAAATCACTTAAGAGAAAAAAACGTAATAGTAAACTATACGTCGCGAAGTTATTTACCTATCCCTACGACGTATTCTCGCGCGGAGACCCTCGCTCCGAGTGCTATTCCGGGCAAAATCCATGTACCTTTAGTGATAGAACAGCCGTTTAAATTTTGGTTTTCTGTACAAAAAGTGGAAAGCTGGCGAAAAAACAGAAGTTTACGCTCAGCCTGTTACGTAGTCAGCGTTACTAACTTGAAGGGGCGAGCAGCTAGATAATTTGCGGCTGAGTTACTGCGTCCACCGGAGCTAACTTCGCCTCGCATTTCGAAGTCCCGCTAACCTCACGTCGGTTTTCGAGACTGCGCTAGGGAGATGTTCCTCCAGAATGCACAATATGGTCTGAACGATATCTTGCCAACGGCCAGATCGTTGCTCCGTTGGTCTCCAGTCATGATGCCTGCTTCCGATTGCTGGAGAACGTGTAGTATAAAGCGTCTCCCATTCCCAAGGTTAAAGGTCACAGCCTGCGTTCTCGAATATCATCCACATATCCGAGCAAAGGTATCTACGAAGGTTTTCACTTAGCAATTGTCTTCATTCATCCTCCATAGACAACCATCAAACATCCCCCTTGTCCTCACTCAAGATGCCTTCGAATTCCGCAGCATGGCTGACGGCCATCAAAGCCCCTCTCGAGATCAAGTCCGCCCCTTACACTTCTCCCAAGAACAACGAGGTTGTTATAAAGAATGGAGCTGTAGCCATCAATCCCATCGACTGGATGAAGGGTCAATCTGACATGGGGGGCTTGATATTTTCCTGGATCAAGCCACCCTTTGTCCTCGGCGAAGACGTCGCTGGTGAGGTTGTTGAGATTGGCTCTGCCGTTACCCGCTTCAGATTAGGCGATCGTGTTGTCGGCCACGCGGTGGGAATAGAGGAGAAATACAACAACTCGGCCTACAGCGCTTTCCAGACATACACTGTGCTTCTAGACCACATGACATCGCCGATCCCCAGCACCTTATCCTACGAAAGCGCCGCAGTCCTACCCTTATGCCTGTCTACTGCGGCTTGTGGCTTGTTCCAAACCGATCAACTAGCGCTTCAATACCCTTCTATTCCAGCAAAGCCAACTGGCAAGACCTTGCCTGTGTGGGGCGGTTCGACAAGCGTCGGTGTGAATGCTATTCAGCTTGCCGTCGCTGCTGGCTATGAAGTCTTTACGACTTGCTCACCAAGGAACTTCAATCTGGTTAGAGGGCTTGGCGCTAGCGAGGTCTTCGACTACAACAGCAAGAACGTTGTCAAGAACTTGATCGATGCGTTCAAAGGGAAGAAATGTGCTGGTGCATTGTCGATCGGCCAAGGAGCGGCCGAGGTGTGCCTGGATATCCTTGACAAATGCGAAGGCAATAAGTTCCTCTCCATGGCCAGCTATCCCGCCCCTGCGACAACGCCTAAACGATTGGTCATCCCCCAAATGGCTTTCAGTTTCATATCCTTCAGTGTGGCCACCTTTCTCAAATCTAAAGCCAGAGGGATACGGTACAAGTTCATCTTGGGCGGCTCTCTAATCTACAACGAAGTGGGGAGAGGCATCTATGCCGATTTCCTCCCAGCAGCCCTAGCAGATGGCACTTACACCGCTGCGCCAGAGCCGCATGTCGTGGGAAAAGGACTCGAGAACATTCAATCCGCTTTTGATTTTCAGAGAAAGGGTGTGTCTGCAAAGAAGGTGGTCGTCTCTTTGTGATGCTATCTTTATCTACAAGTATAAGGATACGGCAAAGGGGAATAACAAGAATATGTGTTAAGATATCACGGCATTGCATTTTTTATTGAGCGAATTCTATTACCATCATTCGAATATTTTCACCATCATAATTGAACTTTGAGTTAAGGCAATATTCGAATTTTTTTGTGTGGGAGTTCTTGTGTTCGATCCCATGAATGCCGCTAGACCGAAAGTGGAACCCCGGCAAACCTTCTCTGACAGACTGAGACCATATCAAAGCGGAAGAGTATGCACGCTCAAACCCTTCCAAGGCAATGAGGCACTCATTTGGACTCATCACAACATCTGATGCTCTACAGCGAGTGTTTCTACCAATCCTTCAGGTCCCACCTAAACATGGTTCCTGTACTATCAAATCTTTTGAAGCCACTCCTTCGCACTGCCTCCGACACCCAACATTATCATTATTTCCTCTTCGCCAATACCGCTATGCCTCCACCAGCCGCATGGGCGGCAATATGGCCTCCATAGATGATCTCAAAGCCATGAGTCAGCGTCCCGATCGCCCGCCCCGCGATGAAGAGATAAGAGCCTCAAAAGTGTACATGGTGCGCTCCTCAGACCAGCGCCTTTCAGAACCCATACCCACCCACGAGATACTCGAGTCCCGCGAACGCGACGATAAGGGCCGGCCTACGCAATTCCTACAAGAAGTGGCGGGACTCAACATTGCAGAAGGCCGTTACTATCCCATCTGCAGAATGTTTGATAAGAAAGTCGCACGCGAAAATGAGCTTGCGAAACGCAAAGCGGGGAAGGTGAACAAGTTGGTGATGAAACAGTTGCAATGTAGCTGGACGATGAGCGATAATGATCTGGGACATAGACTGGGAAGATTGAAGGAGTTCTTGGAGAAAGGGTGGAGGGTCGAGATTCTGTTCGGGACGAAGAGGAAGGGTTGGATGGATAAGAGGACGGCCAGTGCGGAGGAGGTTACAAGTGTACTGAGCAAGATACGGGCTGCTGTGGGGGAGGTTGACGGAGCGAAGGAAATGAGGAACATGCAGGGCAAGGAGGGTGGTGAGGCGATATTGAGCTTCGAGGGGAAGTCGAGAAAGTAGGAGTAATTCCTATAGAACCCCGTTCAAAATATACTATTGCGGTTGCCTACACAATATCGAATCTCGGATATTATATCGTACTCTAGGTGGTCATGTATACCTATCAAACGCAACAGTCAGCCCTAAGTCCGCTAAAAACAACTCGCAGCTACCCCTGTGTCGATCTCCGCGCCCTCCACCATCACTCCAGAATCATCAAGTAGCAACATCTACTCAACATGCAAACTCAATGACCACCACCACCCGCCTCCTCACCCGCCTCCTCACCCGCATCCTCTCCACAATCCATCGCACCCGCCCCACCCTCCACACAACCCGCCGCGCCTCCATCTTCATCTTCTTCACCTGCCACCTCCTAACGCAGCAAATCGGCTACATAACAGTCACATCCGGCCCCTCAATGCTGCCCACGCTCTCCGTAAACGGCGACGCCGTGCTGCTCTCCAGATATCATCGCCGGGGACGGGGTGTTAAGGTGGGAGATCTGGTCACGTTCAGGCATCCCCTGGAGCCGGAGGAGGGGGCGCTGAAAAGGGTTGTGGGGATGCCGGGGGATTTTGTGTGTACGGGACAGAGGGTTAGGGGGAGGGAAGGCGAGGAGGGGGGGATGATTCAGGTATGTGGTTTGGTTTGGGGGTTTGGAGGGGGAAGAGGTTAGATTGGCTGGCTGATTTGAGATAGGTGCCTGAGGGTCATTGCTGGCTTTTGGGGGATAATTTGCCGGAGTCGCGGGATTCGCGGCTCTATGGTCCGTTGCCTTTGGCGTTGATCAATGCGAAGTCTGTGGCGAGGGTGTGGCCGCTGTCGGAGATGAGGTGGTTGCGGAATACGCTACAGCCTCCGGATGAAACTTGGTGAGTGGCATGCACAGTGAGAAGGTGGCATAGATGTTGCATAGCGTTGGAGTCAACGGTCAACTGGGGTGCATGGGACATCTTGCATACTCGACTGAATATGAAACTGATCATGCAAGCATAAAGAAGTCTAGTCCGCCCTTTCGAGAATCCTCATGTGTCGTTATCATTCTATCCCTCCTCCCACGTCATCAGCTTGTTTCCAATGACAACTCTAATCAAGAATACGGAGGCGGTGGGCCCTCACTTGGGCTTCCTCCCTGATGTTGATAGGTGCCTGGATAACCACTTCCCTGTCCCGGAGCCAAGGAACCCTGCTGGGTCGTCAGTTGCTGGCCGTAGTTCTGGACGTGAGGTGGATAATAACCATGTTGAGGGGCCTGGGTGTACCCTCCTTGTTGACCATAAAACGGTTGAGGGGGAGCTTGGCCGTAATTTGGCTGAGGAGATGGAGGTTGGTAGGCTTGATATCCTCCCTGCTGCTGGCCGTAGCTCCCTTGGGCACCGTACTGAAGTGAAACACTCCCACCGCCCTGGACCCCTTGATGGCCGCCCGTCTCATCTTTGGTGTCGTAAGAGGAGTCAATTGCGCCGAGCAACATCTTCAGAATCCACAGCTGCGGCGTTAGGTCACTACCGTTGGTGTTCCTCATTTGCGCAGATTCTTGCTCGTAATTGGATGTGCAGTCGATGAACTGTCCGATCTGAGGGTCATTGTCTAGGTTTGCGAGGAATTCTTGAGCCTTCTTATCCTCTCCTACTTGCGCGAATTGGAAAGAGACTGCACCAGGACCGTATTTGGTCTTGGCGACCTCCGACGTCGCATACAAAATGGCATCATTTAGAGCGGATTTATGCTCACCGACGGGTATTCCATCGGTAATTGTGATTACCAAGACCGGCTTAGCTAGCCTATTGGAACGAGCGTCGGTGACAATCTGGTTAATGACTTGTCGTCGGAGCTCCGTCCCAAGGGGAGTGGTCCCGTTGAACAGACCTGGCTGGCCTAAGACCCTGTTGATTGTATCCTCATCTTTGACATTTTCCAGTGACTTCTGGCTATCATTCATGAAGCGAACTGTCAGACCGTCAGAGTCGAACAATTTGGTTATGCTGACGACGTAATTCAGCACCAGCCGTAGTTCCTCGATGCGCTTGCCATCTTCTTCGAATTCCATGGAGCCACTGTTGTCTATGTATAGAACGATGTCGAACAGAGCTAGTTTGGCGAGATCTTGCCCCATTTCTTTAGCAAGACGCCAATCCATGCACACATGATCGATGTTGGCTGCTGCGACTGCTGCAGCTTGGTCTAAGCGCGAGTCTGTAGATGGGAAGAAGCTCTGAAGTTGCTTCTCCTGGATGGTACGCTGGAGATTTTGTTTGTACGCATTGATCTGCTGAGTACTAGTAGGCTGGGCTGACCGCTGCTGTTGCAGGTAGTTTGGTTGCTGTTGTGGAGAATACCCAGCTTGAGGCTGCTGCTGTTGAGACGAATAACCTCCTGGCTGATGCTGAGGCGTCCCATGTGATGGATACCCTCCCTGTGATTGTTGCATCGTGTAGTGAGCCTGCTGAGGGGTTCCAGGGGACGAATATCCTGCTTGTGGTTGTTGTGGCGAGGGACGATCAGTCTTTTGTGGAGGTGTGAAAAGGTTTGCTTCCTGCTTCTTTTGTGTAGCCGATGGAACACATGCTCCAGCATTTTGAGCTGCGAGCTTGTCTGCTAACTGTGTGTGGTAGATATGAATATCAGCAACATCGAGTGAGGAGCCTCACAACTTACACCCATAATGAAATACTGTTGCTGAAGCAGGGCTATCAAAGATGTATTGAGAAATACTCAGCGTTGACTGACAGGAATGCAGTATGAATGATTTGGAAAGGTGACAATCCGAAGGACAGTCGGTTGGTAGTTATATGGAGAGTTTGTGTAACACGATATGGTGCCAACTATAACAGTGGCAAGTCAAGCTGTAACGGGATCAAATTCAACCGATTGGGGTTCAAAAAGGGAACACATAGCCTCCAAGAGACCTTGGCTTGGGTGTTAATGGTCGTAACAGTGAAATGCAATTGGCTCCAGAGGGGCAATCGAATACTTGTCGGGCCCGCGAGATCAGATTGTATTCAAAGACAACAAAGAACCGATTCGTTGGGATCTGCCTTGCGATATCGAACATGAGCGGCTGCGCATATGTATTACGGGTAAGGCGTAAATTCATGCACGTAATCATGCACGTAAGAACACCCTTTGTTTTTGCACAGCCTTCGGAAGTGTTAGCAAGCAGAAGACGAAATCAGCCTTGTCCCGACAATGCACTTTTTGTTCCTTTGTTGACCTCAAAGCGTAAGCTTGCATAGCACAAATTCGCGTACATCTGGGTTCACAAGCCCTGTACCACGGCTCCGAAGACGCCATGATTGATATGCTGTCTCCTGCCTTCTTCAAATGCTGCGCCCGTAGGCGTCATAGCAGACCTTGGAATCATCAATGTCAGGCCAAGGACTTCCGACCGTCGTCATTGCAAGTGCCATCGTTCCATAACAGCCAGCCATCGACATCCTGAATATGGGTGAGAAGAGTCCGCTGATAGTCGAGGACAACACGATCAACAGACCACCTAGGTAGTTGATAGACGTCATCCACTTGGGTGATGACAGTGGAGGTCGAGTATTAGGAACAAGAAGGAGGTGAAGGTATGCAATTAGGGAATATGAGCTCTAGCTAGCGTGTAAAGTTATGTGCCGTAAAGTATGTGTGTTTGGTGATCATGCAGCCATTCGCGGCATTCACCAGCGAAACATATCCTGAACTTATGGGACTGTTTTTAACAGCTGCCACCATGCTATCCAGGGAAAGATTTGCCAGGTTTTCAATTGATAAGAAACACGGAGAGTACTGTTACAGTCTGAGTGGAGTGAATAACCGTAGATACCAAGAAAGAAATGATAAATAACTTGAGTGATAAGAATGATAGCCCAAGCCCATTAAAGGGAGTAGAACGAAGACCGACTGGAATACCCCAGTATGGAAATCTTCAAAGAGCCTTGGTTCGTTGCTTCGAGCCTGTTGCGACGGCCGTTCCAGGGTGTTTACGGAGTCAGTACGAGATGAATGTGAATAGATTGACATGCAAACAGAGCTCAATATGCCGTTCGCATGGCGTGGCAGCAAGAAGGCTCGCAAGATTACATGTCGTTACTCACCCTCCTAATGTGGTATATATTTGGCCTTGCCTCGAAAGTCGGTATTTTCTCACTGTAAATATAGATGTAGCGAATCAACGCCTTCGGCGCTGTATCGAGTCAGTGTCTGCGAGGCTTCTAAAAAGTATAGCAAGAGGCGAGCAAAGTGGTGTGAGGAGTATTAACGTAGAAAGGTTTTAGGATTGCCGGAAATTTGAAGAGCGCTAGGTCATGCTAGCGGGACCACCCTTGGTGGTGCTTGGCAGTTGATCACAAGGAAGCTGCGTTCTATGAACCGTACGTTCTTGGTAGCTGTATGTGCTGCCACTTAGCATTTCTTCGGCTCTAGACTTGCTTCGCATTATGCTACCCGTGCCAAACTCTTCTTGAGGGCAGCATCAGGGCGTCTTACTTACGGCACCCTGTCACGAGAAGCAGACGGTGCTTACAGGCACTCCACTTGAGGCATGGGCAACTGCGGGTCTTCGTGTTGCAAAGGTACCTAACGGGAAGCCAAGATATCACTGCCAATTCTTGCTGATACATCCTGCAGGGCGATCAAAAGATGGCTTATACGAGCCTGCTCTGGCGGACAGCGAGCGGGAAGCTGTAGCAGACCTGCTGCAATATCTCGAGAACGTACGTACTGCCAAAATGACTTGGCGAAATTCCGCTCTGATCAACGCCACAGCGAGGGGAGACCGACTTCTTCACTGGAGAGCCTCTTCGGTCATTAAGCACCTTGGTATACTCTGAGAACGTCGACCTTCAGCGCAGTGCGAGCTTAACGTTTGCAGAGATAACAGAGCGAGGTATGCGACTGCTTGGAGAGTCCGTTACACACGCTACGAAGCTACTGATCTCTTGCTTTCAGATGTGAGGGAAGTGGACAGGGACACCCTCGAACCCATCCTGTTTCTCCTACAAAGCTCCGATATCGAGGTCCAACGAGCTGCAAGTGCTGCGCTGGGGAATCTGGCTGTGAATAGTGAGCAAGCAAGAGCTACCAACATGGAGCATAAGCTGACTGGAAAAAGCTGAAAATAAAGTGTCAATCGTTCTCCTTGGGGGCCTATCACCCCTCATACGGCAGATGATGTCTACGAACGTCGAGGTGCAATGCAATGCGGTGGGCTGTATAACCAACCTGGCCACTCATGAAGATAACAAAGCCAAAATTGCAAGGTCTGGGGCCCTGGGACCGCTGACCCGGCTCGCAAAATCGAAGGACATGCGAGTCCAAAGGAACGCTACTGGGGCTTTGCTGAATATGACACACTCTGGTCAGTGTGACTAACGGTGAGACGATATAGAAGGGAGACTAACAGATGTCACAGACGACAACCGGCAGCAGCTTGTTAACGCTGGTGCCATCCCAGTCCTTGTGCAACTCCTCTCCTCCCCGGACGTTGATGTCCAATACTACTGTACTACTGCCCTAAGCAATATAGCGGTCGATTCCGGTAATCGAAAAAAGCTGGCACAAACAGAATCGCGGCTTGTTCAGTCGCTCGTCCACCTCATGGACTCATCTTCGCCCAAGGTACAATGTCAAGCAGCACTGGCCCTGCGAAATCTGGCCTCGGACGAAAAATACCAGTTAGAGATCGTCCGAGCCCGAGGCTTACAGCCACTCCTCCGGTTACTCCAATCGTCCTATCTTCCCCTTATACTATCCGCAGTTGCATGCATTCGAAACATATCTATTCACCCTTTGAACGAATCACCCATAATCGAAGCCGGTTTCTTAAAACCCTTGGTAGAGCTACTAGGATCAACAGACAACGAAGAGATTCAATGTCACGCAATCTCAACGCTACGAAATTTGGCCGCGAGCTCTGACCGTAATAAGCAATTGGTTCTGGAAGCCGGCGCGGTGCAGAAATGCAAAGAGCTCGTCCTCAATGTGCCTCTTAGCGTCCAATCGGAGATGACCGCCGCCATTGCAGTGCTTGCACTCAGTGAGGAGCTGAAACCACACTTGCTGAACCTTGGTGTGTTCGATGTTCTGATCCCATTGACTGCCGCGGACTCGATCGAGGTTCAGGGCAACAGCGCGGCGGCCGTAGGCAATCTTTCGTCCAAAGGTAGTGCATTTTTCCCCCAGATCATGAGTCTGCTAACATGGCTGTAGTTGTTGATTATTCCGTCTTCGTTAAGAATTGGACAGAGCCAAACGGCGGTATTCACGGCTATCTCAATCGTTTCTTAGCGAGCGGTGATCCCACATTTCAGCACATCGCAATATGGACACTGCTGCAGCTGCTTGAGTCCGATGATAAGACTTTGGCGGACCTCATATCAAAAGCTGACGATGTCATCCAAATGATCCAAACAATATCGGACAAGAACATTGAATCCGATGAGGAGGAGGGCGAAGATGGGGAGGGGGAAGTAGTTGTCCTAGCACGCAAGTCTCTCGAACTCTTCAGAGCAGATCGAGGACCCGAGCCAGCAAGACAAACACTGACCGAAGGCTGATCACCCTACCGACAATTTCACACCAAGATCTTCTTCACTTACACTTTCATCAGTACACTTCTTGGGGCTTCTGTAATACCTGCAAGGCGCTCCGGGCATGAACCTCGTATGTCTCAGTGATTGAGTACCATGGAGACGAGGCAAGGAGTTTAAAGGGTACCTATGGACGGGGCTACTCGAGGATTTTTGTATTCCCATTGTTACATCATATAAATGCTGTGCATATTCATATAAGCAGACCATATTCAGAGTGATTCCAGTCAAATGTTATCAGTGTCTGGACCTTGACTCATCCGTAGAAGTTGTGGGTTATGGAGCTAACACCTCCCGATATAAGATAAGGTATTCAATCCTGACCTTCCACCTCGCACCAATCTCACAATGACAACCTCGCTTCCCCCACTAGCCTACCCCGGCCTGCCCCTCGGCCCATCAACATCCTACATCCCCGGCCCAGGAACCCACCTCCACCCCTCGAGCACCTCCGCGCCGTCTCAAATCGTCGCCTCCCTCGCCGGCCGCCCCGTCCTTATCCCCGCACCCACATCCTCCAGTTCGAAAACGACTCCGAAACCGCTCACAACTATCTCAATTCCCCGTCTGCTGCCTTCGCCTACGCAGGCACAGGTACCGAGCGGCAGTGTGGGGAGTAAGAATACGCTACCGAGGGTTGGGAGTGTGGTTTTGGCGGTTGTGAGGAGGGTGAGGAGTAGGCAGGTTGAGGTGGGGATTGTGGTTGTTTATGGGGATGGGAATTTTGGGGATGAGAGAGAGGGTTTAGCGGTGATGGGGAAGGATGAGGGGAGTGTGTGTGCGGATGAGTGGCCGGCTGTGTTGAGGAAGGAGGATGTGAGGGCTACGGAGAAGGAGAAGGTTGTTTGTGCGGAGGGGTTTCGGGTTGGGGATGTGGTTAGGGGGGTTGTGGTATGTTTGTCTTTCTCTGTTTCGTTTTCGTTGTTTGCTGTGTATACCTACGGAAGATGGGGGGATGGGAAATGGGTCTTTGGGGAGTGGAAGGAAGCTGATGTGATTATGGTGTGTGTGAGCAGATCAGTCTGGGCGACCAGTCGAATTATTACCTGACTACAGCGAAGAATGAGTTGGGTGTTATCATGGCGAAGAGTGAGGCTGGGAATACGATGTATCCGGTTTCTTGGAAGGAATTCAGAGATCCGGAGACGGGGATGGGGGAGAGTCGGAAGGTTGCCAAACCTTTCTGATGGAAAGGGATATTCGGGCTTGAGACTTGGAGGTCAGCTCTGGGCTTTGGGTGTTTGCTGCCAGAACACGAGGACGGGGATGGCCTGGGATAAGGTTGATTGTTTGAAAAGTGACATGTCTTTTGGTATGTATGTACTTGATTATTGTAAAGACAGCCGAGCTCACTATCTTTCGCAGGAAACCTCGCTGTTGGTGTGCAGACCATCGCCTCATATGATAGGCCATACTTGGCTTCAAGCCCACAACTAGGGTCGTACTCTATACTCATTCCCCCGACTGAGCTTGTCGGCGGTTTGCTTGCTACACTTCGTCGTGGCAGACGAAGCTTGACTCGTCTCGAGTTATCCTTCCAGAGGTAACCATCCCTCTTGCCGCCTGCTCATTACTAAAAATCTCCGAACCGGGTCATTTAAAGTGCTTCCATTATGACGGATATCACGAACAGATATTGAGATGTTTGGCACAAGAGAAACAGAATATAGCGGAATAATTGACAGTATTCAGCTGTATGGGCAGGCAAAATGGTAGGCCGCGGTTCGCGTGTGAGCAGAACGAGGCGAACAATTCAGCTGGCATGGCATACCTTACCACGTGCGTAGATCTCAATCGAGCCCAATATTGCTCGGAGATGCATTTATGGCGTTCAAGCATCTACGTCCCACGTCATTGGAGGCTCGAAGTCTTGATGATGCTGGGCTGGAAGCGGTTACCCCGTTGAGCCTAGGACCTCCCAACTTCCCCAGATTTACGTAAATAGTCCGTTCTAGCATGAACTAGGCGGTATTGGTGTCCGCTATTGCTGAGAGCTAAACTACTTCCGGGCCAGCCGGGCCAGCCTCCGCACCCTGTGATCAGGTGAATTTGGTGGAGAGGAGATCCAAGCGATCCAGTGGTGTCGCCGGTACGCCCGCAAAAACAGACAGCGGCTCCATCACTTTCCATTTCATTACGCCCTCGAAATACTACGGCCTCACAGTACTGGACCACTCAGCCCGACCACGTGAAAGGCGAAAGGTAAAAGGCTGACAGCGTATAAGTTCTATAGTCATCATGTATACGAGAATGATGAATAAGACCCCTCGTCGTCCCAAACATAGACATGAACTCGACCACTTTCAATTTTACATTGTGTTCTGTTCCACATACCGTCATCATCATTTCCCTCTCTAGCCTCCCACCTTCCCGCCGCCAACGATGCCGTTGCCAACCGGCGTGCGGACCGCTGCTCTGAAGACCACCAAAGCCTTGAAAACCCCTTCAAACCACAGCTTCGACCACCCCGACGGCCGAGAGTCTCTAGACAGAAGAAACAGCAGTGAGCGGAAGCCATCAGTTGCGGTCATGGATCTCTTCAGGAAAGATCACGGCAAGGACAAGCGCAACAGCCTGTCCATGGGCGTTGGCCGCTCCCAGTCCCCAGCGAAAAGCAGTCCAAGAAACAGCCCAAGACTGGCTCCTTCGAAGCCTGCGAAAATGGCAATCGACATGGAGTCTCCACCACTCGTGTTTTACGGCTCCACAACCCAGTCTTCCGGCGCTCTCATGTCCGGCTCCATCCTCCTCACAGTCACCGACCCCGAGATCACGCTCCAATCGTTGGAAATGCACCTCTACGCCCGGATGACTTTCAAACGACCAGTGCACAAAGACTGCCCAGCTTGCACCACGAAAGACAGCACCATCTTTAGCTGGCACTTCCTCACGGAGCCTAACAAATTCCACAATGGCATCCATACGTTCCCGTTCTCATATCTACTGCCTGGTCACGTCCCGGCAACAGCACACAACCATCTGGGCAGGATAGACTACGTTCTCGAAGCAAATGCCGTCACCTCACTCTCGGAAACTATCCCTGTCTCTCGTCCGCTCATCGTTCAACGCGCCCTCCAGCCTACAGGCGATAAAACCTCCGTTCGAATCTTTCCTCCCACAAACCTCTCGGTCCGCGTCGTCCACCCTTCCGTCATCCACCCAATTGGCGAATTTCCCGTTCAGATGACTCTCACGGGCGTCATTGACAATAGCTTGAAGAATATTGAGCGGCGCTGGCGGATCAGGCGTTTGAACTGGAAATTAGAGGAGAGAAGCAAGATCATCAGTGCTGCATGTCCGAAGCATGCATCCAAGATTGGTGGAGAGGGCAAGGGAATTCTCCACGAGGATGTCCGTACACTGGCAAGTGATGACGTGAAAAGCGGATGGAAGACCGATTTCGGGCTCGAGGGTGGCTCGATCGATTTTGAGTGGAGCACAGCTATCCCCCCCAATGCGGAATTGTGCTGCGATGTCGTCTCACCCACCGGCCTGGAGGTGTCTCACAAGCTCCACCTCGAAATCATTGTTGCGGAAGAGCAGACAGCTGGTGTAGGCAAAGACAGAGCTGCACCGACAGGCTCCGCTCGGGTACTGCGTATGGAGTTCAAATTGCTGCTGACGGAGAGGAGCGGCATGGGAATTAGCTGGGACGAGGAGATGCCGCCAATGTACGAGGATGTGCCGAACAGTCCACCGGGATATATACGGGTGGATGATTTCGAGGGTGATCTTGGGGAGGATGAAGAGTTGGAGCGGATGCGTCACTGAGGTCTTTCACCTGCTGAAGTTCTTTAATGACCATTCCTACTTTCCGAAACACGGAACGATATACTCGACCCCAAAAAGACGTACCTCCACACCGGGCAAATATTCCACAGACTACCAAAATCCTGCTGAGGCATGATGTACAACATCAGAACTCCAAGAATTGGACGAACGACCACCAATCAGAGAACTACCCCCCTGGCCGGAACGCTCTATCGACCAACAACATGGGGAGACGGGGACAAGCCGCTACGACATTCCACTCCCTATACCACCCTCCTCATCCCACAAAATCCAAGGAAACAAAAACCCTTGCTCTCTCTATATATCACCAACCATCCCCTTCCCCCTACGCGAATCCACTCCTTCTAGACCCACCACAACCACATCCCCAAGCGTTCATTCATCTCAACTATCAAATCCCCTTCCTTCTCAGTCCGGAGAGAATATGAGCGAAAGGCGTTGGCGCTTCAGCGACACATTTACACGGCTGAGCCGGTGTCTCGTGCTGATTACGACAAATGCATGTGGTTGATAGGGAGTAGGGAGGAGAGAAGCGTGGATTGCTACTGTTATTGTTATGCTTATTGTAGTATACCCACTTATCGATAGTCAATAGCTCAATATCAATACGCGAAGATATCATATCGTAGTGTATCATGACACAGCAGATTCTTGGCTTTTGCGGGTTTTGCAGCTCATGAGTATGAGTACTATGATGTAGTGTGATGTGATGTGATGTGCTGTGCCTTCTGGTTGACCGGCCAAGTGTGGCTATGTTGACAAGTATATACTGTCTATCACTACGAAGTGTTCTTGGTTTTGTGTCATCAAAGAATGAATGAATGAGAAGGGAAGCAATAGATAGCATGACCCGGTCTCGGTATATTGTTGCATGATCTATGAAATTGGCATTTCTTAAAATTATATCAGTTGAGAAAGCACAGTAATCTTGGTTTATGTTGTACAGTATTATAGAATTGATACACTATTCTACCTGATATCGTCAACAACTCCTACCACCATCCCCCATCACCATCTCCCACCATCTCCTATCCCCATCACCATCTCCCACCATCTCCTATCCCCCTCCCATCAAGGATCACTTACCTCCAAACACTTCTCCACTCTTACCCTCACTCCCCAGCCATCATCGCGCCCCTTTTGACCACCACACGAACTGGACAAGACAAGACAAGTCTAGGAGTTCGAGTGCGGATCATGATTTCATCCGTCTGTTTTCAAGAGAGAGGTGTCTTGGAGGCAGCTAGCTACTTCGCATTCGGGTCGGGAATATGAGATATGTCGTCCATGTCCATACCTACGCGGCTTTGCGAATCAGGAATTTTGTACCCTTCCTTTCATATTTCGGACGTGGGATCTTGGTGATGGGTGATTTGGCGTTTCTTGGCCCCGGTCTTTGACGAGGAATGGGGTTTGAGCACCTCCGTGAGGGTGTGGCCGCTCCCTAGTGGCTTGGAAAGGCACTGACATGTTGCGCTGGGGGCTGACGTCGATAGATGTCCAGACTCGAATACCTGGAATCTTGTTAGGTTGTGCGTCAACATGTCATTTACCGGTATCTAGCACGGAATCTTACCGTGACAGGAAAACTCATTCACCAACTGGTGCCTCAAGACCCAGCAACTTCATAGCATTGTCGCCCATAATCAGACGATCCTGTCCCCAGCGTATCGCAGCCTTGTTGGTCTGCACACTCTCCCATTCCTCCTTACCTTCCTCCAGCGGTGGGAAGAACGGATGATCGGTCCCAAACATGACTTTCTCTCTACCCACCAGCGCGACAGCAGCTTCGACGCTGGTCTCGGAGTACACAACCGCGTCCAGCCAGACATTAGTCTTCACGACTTCGCCAAAACCGCGTCTGGGCCCCCGCTTGCCAGTTTCGAGTTCGGGAAAATGCCGCTCGTGCTGCACGCAGCTGTCGATTCGCCCGGCGAGAAAGGGCACGGTGCCGCCGGCGTGGGCGATGAGGATCTTGAGGCGCGGATGGCGGTCGAAGACGCCGGCGAGGAACATGCGCGTGAAGGCGATGGTGATTTCCATGGGGAAGCCGAGGGAGAGTGGGAGCACGTGACCGTATTCGTGGGCTCGTGGGCCGTAGACGGAGGCTGGGAGGCCGTAATGAGGATGGAGGAAGATGAGGGTCTGTCGTTGTTCGAGTGCTGCCCATATAGAGTCGAGGTTGGGATCATCGAGACCATTGCCTAAACCTGTTGTTCCTAGGATGACGCCTTTGATATATGTGTAGCTTGGGAGGCGATGGATCTCGGCAACGACATCATCGGGACTTGCAGACAGGGGCAGCGTTGCGAAAGCGTACAGTTTGCCACGGTGCTCCGAACATATGCGCTCCAGCTCATCGTTGATCGTTCGAGCCCACCGAGGTCCGTCTTCAGGACTCAAGAAGTCGAGCCAGGGGTTTGCGAGCGAGATCACGGATGTTGTGATCTCATGCTTCTTCATGAAGTCCAACTTCTCCGCAATGGATGAGTATGAGGCATCAACTGGTCTTCCTCTTGACTCTGGCGGTATGGACGAGTCATCGTCTGATGGTAGTATGATGAGACGTGGGGGGGCCGACTTATCAGGCAGGTCGAGGAGATAAGGGACGGTCGTCCGTGAGCGGAGGAGGGAGAGGTAGGCGGGTGGGTAGATGTGCGTGTGGACATCCACTATGGTTAGATCTTTGTCTGTCATGTTGCAAACGTCTCGCGGTCGACACTAGTAGTGCTGGTCTGATTTCAGCATCGCATGTCAGGCTGATCATCAGAGATGGTAGCAGCCACTAGCGAAGCACCTTCAGCATGGTGTAAACTCCGGAAGCCGCATTGGTAATGAATGGTCAAGGCTTCTGCAATGATACATTGCTTGAGTGGAATACTCGTAGTATGTATATGTTTGTTGGGACCTGTGGAGTTTGATATCACTGACCTGTCACGCTAAGCCACCGTTCTTGGAAAGACGATAGATAAGATACTTAGAGAGATGCGATATAGTCGTTTGCGAAGGCATTGGCCAGACGCTAGTAGGCCGTAATTCGTCGAAGATCCCCTACCAAAAATAGGTAGTAAGGCCTTAATAATATATAGTCTATATTATAGCCTAAAAATATTATTAATAGACGTCTAAATAAAGTTATAAATTATCTTATATACCTAATTTATAAAGTTTTCCTTCTAGCCTATCTACCTACTATTATTACTACTACTATTACTATACTAGCTATATAGTAACAGCTCTATATTATACTATAATATATACTACTTATATAATAGCCTTATAATAGTAGTATAATCTAGTATATTTATATACTTATATTTATTATATATATCTTACCTAAATACCTACTTCTTTTATAATTATAAAGATTATAGTTCCTCCTAAATATACTAGTAAAGCGCCCCCTAAGTCTAATTAAAAGCCCCCTATTAAGCTTAAAGTATAGCCTAGTTAAACTTCTATCTAGTTATTAGCTCTTAAGATAAAGAGGACTACCTAGAAGTATACTTCTAATAATAAGTTAAAAGATATTATACCTTAACTTAAGGCTAATACTCTAGGGCCTATTTATAAACTAGAAATATTATCTATTAATAGAGTAACCTTTATAATTAAAATATTAAGATTAAAACTTAGTATAAAGCCTTAAAGTTACTTATAAATATTATAAATATAGCTTAATAGCTTAAAATCTCTATTAAACTCCTAGTATAACTCTTAGTATAGCTTTATACTCCCTCCCCCTCCTAATATATTTTATCTAAGTATACTACTACCTCCTCTCCTTACTCTTTCTAGCTAGTTAAATTTCTAGTTAACTTATAAATAGGTAATAAGTCTAGAGTAATAGGTAAAGGATAGTCTTAAATTTTTATTACCCTTATTATCTATATCTTCCGCGGCTCTTAGTCTACCTTACTAGCTTTATTATTAATTAAAGGAGAAGGGTAAGAGTAATATAAAGTTAATATAAAAATATATCTTAAGCTCTTAATACCTAATATATAATTATAATTATTATAAGTTTAATAGTTAGATTAGTAATCTTTTTATAAGAGTAAGAGATATAGTTAATTCTTATAAGAGGGTAGAAGAACTTAATATTAATTAAGATTTAATAAATATTAAGAATTATATTATTACTACTAAGGCTTCTACTACTATTAAAAAGCTTATATCTATAACTCCCTTATAAATTATAAATAAGAGGGACTCTAAGCTAGTAAGCTTTAAGATATATCTAAAAGCTATCCTTAAAAAGAAGATACTAGATAATATAATTAATAAGAAGTTATTCTTATAAAATTTATCTTATAATTAGCTACTATTTAAAATATAGAAATATAAATAGGAAACTTCTATTTTAATACTTACTCTTACTTATTTAATAAGAGCTTATCTAGTATTAATTAAAGCTACCCTATTTTATAATAAATTATTTAAGATATATAAGTATATTATTAATATTATTAATAAACTTAAATAGATTAATATAAAGTAAGAAATTTATAACTTTTAATAAGATAGTTTTTCTAGCCTTAAAGTTAATATTATATATAGATATACTACTTAGATTATAAATAGGTCTATTATAACTTATTAATAACTTATTTACCCTAGTAACTAGATTATTACTCCTACTCTAAGTAATTTAATAAAAGCTCTATTATAAGAATATAGTATTAGAAACTAGACTCTAGTAAAAAAGTTATATAAAGAGATCCTAGTATTATAAAAATATATTAATAAATACTATTAAAATTATAATAGTCTTAAAGTATTTTATTATATTAATAGTAATACTAAGTATATCTTCTTTATAACTTAAAGAGCTCTAATCTAGGCTAGTACTATATTATATAATAATATGAGGAGGATTATAAAGAATACCCCTCTTATAACTCTTATAACTAAAATAAGGGTATTTATAAAGAAAAAATTAAGACTAAAAGAAAAAGAGTAATTAAAGGAGTAGTAAATTAGAGTACCCCTCCTATTTAGAAGTTACCTTTAGGCTACTCCCTTATATAATTAATATAACCCTTATAAAGGAGTTTTCTAGCTACTTACTCCCTCTTTATATCTTCCTCTTTATAATAGAGCTTTCGCTCTACTAATCTAGCTCCTACCTACTATTCCCTTTACCTTATAAAATATATAAATATCTAAGTTATAAAAGGAGTTAGAGGAGTAAGTAAGAGAGCTATTAAACCTTTAAACCTACTTATTAATAACCCTAATAAAAGCCTTTTATATATTAAGACCTTCTACTACGCTAAGACTTTCTATAATACTAAGACCTTCTACTACCCTAGGGCTATTAATATACCTCTAGAGTAGCCTTATTAAAGGTAATCTTTTAGATTTTATTAATTAAATAAAGAAGAGGAGGCTTATATATAAGATAGATAATCTAGATAATATATATAAGAAGCTTATAAATTAGGGTCTTACTACTAACTTAATATAAGAGTAGAAGACTAATATAGAGTAATAGGCCTCCCTTAATATTAAGTATAATATTAGTATATATCTAGCTAGAGGTATTAATTAATAGGGTTATAAAAGAGGTAGAAATACCCTATATATATTAAGGCTTCTTATAAGGCCTTTACCTTACTATCTTAGATATTTAATTAAACCTTCTAATATTCCGCCTAACTTTAGCCCCTTATAACTTATAATAGTACTTAAAGAGGGTATAATCTTAGCTTCTATTAAATAGGAGGAAGGTATAAGGGTTAAGGGGTTTAATAATTATAATAACCTTTATAAGAATTAACTATCTTTATAAGAGTTTAATAGACTATTATATTTAAGTAGTAAATTAATATAATAATAGTAAGGTTATATATAAGTTCTATAAAGTAACTAGTACTAAATTAGCTTATAATCTCTACTTTCTATATACTATCCCTTATATATAATACCTAACTTTTAAAATAAATTACTAGGATTAGCTTATCCCCTTTATACCTCTATTATAAAAAGTATTTATATCTATTATCTTCTTTATATATAGTAGCTATATCTTAATACTTCTTTATCTACGCCTTAAGGATAGTAAATAATATCTTAATTAGGTTTAGATTTAATAAATATAGGGGTAAATAAGCTAATTTAACCCTAGCCTTATCTAATATATTAATAAGCTCTTAATTCTAATAAATACTCGCGTTATTAACTATAATTACTAATAGTAGATTACTATTAATAATATAACTATAATAAGGGAGGACCTAGTAGTAGATAAAGTTATTAAATATAATAGCCCTAATTAAGCCCTAGTATATAAGGTATAAGAGGTAGCTATTAATTATAAATATAGGTAATATACTCTACCTCTTTAACTATTTTAAGCTTTATATCTAATATAATATTTTAGTAAATAGTACCTATCTATAATACCTATTACCTAGATACTACTATTAGGATATAATTAAAAGGAGGCTAATAAAATCCCTTACTAGTACGCTTATATATAGTACTCTTATTAAAGAAGATAAGCTAGTTAGCTTACTAGCTAGCTAGATATATAAATTATAAGTTCTTAAGGTCTTAATTATATTACTAAGCTATCTTCCTTGTATTCTTCCTTAACTAGCCTAGCTACTATAAATACTACTAGATTATTAACTTATTAATAGTAACCTTAAACTTATTATATAGGAACTAGGCTATTTTATTAAGGTAGGCTATTAGCTATTAGTCTAGGTAGATTAAGAGCTCTTCTTATACTAGGTTATTAATAATATAATTCTATCTTAGCTAAGGCGTATAAAAAGGTATATAGATTATATCCTACTCCTTCTAACTCTTCCTTATATACCTTAGTATCCTAAGGCTAACTTTATATACTATAATAATCTATTTATTATTATAGCTAAGTTTAGACTTATATCTAATATACTCCCTAATAGTAGGGGTAATAGGGGGAATTATAGCGATAGTAAGACTATAAGTAATAAGTAATAAGGAAAATATTAAGGGTTAGATATATAAGATAATTTATAGCTTTAATTAATATCTAGCTAGGGGTTTATAAGCTATAATTACGACTATATATTATTAAGGCCTTGCCACCTATTTTTAGTAAGGGATCTTCGACGAATTGCGGCCTACTAGCGTTTAGCCAATACCTTCGCAAACGACTATAAGCGCATGGACCACGTGGGACCGTTATCAGAGCTAACCAGCTACAACGGTTTGATATATCCAGAGTCCATCCACAAGCGGTCTGTATTGACAACGGTCTCGCTTCTCATGTGCAATGGCTCCCACGGCAACAGGGCCACCCATAGCGTCGAACCCCCAAGCGGACTTGCCAATTCCAGTATGTCCGCTTCTCCCCATGATCTCGAGCTTGCCCTGATCTTCTAAAGCTTATCTCCCTCGAACCGCTCCTGACTTCCTCACTCGCGGCCATTGAAACCTCTCAGACCCTTCTTTCAGCCTTCCGCACATACGGTTTCTTGTATATTACCGACTACTCCACTCTCATTCCTCCATCTCTTTTAAAATCCGTCTTCACTCAGAGCGCCAAGTTCTTCGCCCGTTCTCAAACCCAAAAGGATGACCTAGCATGGACCACCGCCCGCTCGAACCGCGGATATGTATGCATGGGCCGCGAAAAGGTGAGCGAGGGCAGAACGAAGGATGAGGTCGCCAAGCATCGAGAAGCGGGTGGAGAAGATTTGAAAGAAAGCTTTGAGATTGGGCGGGAAGGTGAGGCAGGGCATCCGAATCGGTGGCCGGATCGACTAGATAAAGAAGGGGCTGAATTCCGATTGACCATGGAGGGATTCTTTGAGAGATGCAAAGACGTGCATGCGGTCCTTATGCGAGGAGTCGCGCTTGGGATGGGTCTGAAAGGCGATTTCTTCGAGGAGTATGTGACAACCGGTGATAATACCTTGAGGTTGTTGCACTATCCCGCGGCGACAACTGAAGACTTCGAGGGCGGCAAGAGAGAAAGAGCAGGAGCCCATTGTGATTATGGGAGTGTGACGTTGCTGTTCCAGGACCAACGAGGCGGATTGCAAGTCGAGCGGCCTGGAGGGGATGGATGGTTGCATGTGGAGCCACGTGAGGGCACCATCGTGGTCAATGCTGGTGATCTGCTCGCAAGGTGGTCCAATGACTTGATCAGAAGCACCAAGCACAGAGTCGTTGAGCCACCGCTAGAAGGGCCGGAAAAGGTTGACGGATATCCACCTAGGTACTCAATTGCTTATTTTGGCAATCCTGATTTCGACCGATGGATCGAGGCATTGCCTGGCACTTGGGAGAATGAGAAAGGGGGCAAGAGATATGCAGGCATAAACAGCGGAGATTATCTGGTACAGAGGTTGGAAGCGACATATTGAATCAAGCTAAGGTAACACCGGTCACGACCTCAAACCATGTTTGAACCTATTATATTCTTCTTTGCAGCAACAGTAATGCCCAGTCGTGCACTGCTGAACGTGGCTCGTCGTTGGACCCCTCAGTACTGTATAACGGCCTCCTTTTCAGATTTGTCTTTCCGTACCAGGTGAAGTCCAATCAGTTACGGCATTTTTGGCACATGAGCGCCGTGATTGACAAGTCATCGGATCATCGCCGTGTATCCTCTGGCTGCCATTTTGTGCAAAGCATTTTTCTTCCGCCAATTGGCTGTGTCCAGAGTGACTCCAAACCTTATCAGAACAGCGATAACATCCTCATTGTCTTACAAGCATAGATTGTATGGTAATAATTTCTCCTGCATTGCTTTTATATGCTTCAAGCTTGGGTCCACCATTTCTCGAGAGGCCAAGTGTATCACTTTACCTTCGAAGAGTGGACCTGACGATGTGTAGCCATTATCTGTCCTGACATTAATGTCATCCATAATCTAGTGAAACGCGCATGAATTGTGTCGATGGCAAAATCCGCCGGATCGTTGGGAGGCTTCCCTTCCAGCTTCTTCAGGACTGAGTCGTAGAGAAACGACCATTGAGCCAAAATAGGTAGGGTTGGCGTCTTTGTCCGTGAATGATCTTATATTGGAAAGCGAATCTCTCTAACACACCAAGGCTTGGTAAGGTACCGAATCAAAGCAAGGGCTGTTATTGAATGAGAATAACACCAGAATGTTAGCATGAATGAACCTATAGTGTCAGGTCCTCGCTATGGTACACGCTGAAGTAGGCGAACTCTCCGCAAAGGCGCCTACTTAGATGTCTCAAGTGCAACGTCGATCACGATCTTTCCTTTTGCCCTCCCAGTTTTCAATTTCTCAATCGCTTGTGGGGCTTGTTCGAACGTAAACAACTGATCAACCACTGCTGTGACTTTACCAGCCTTCATCCAAGCCCCAATTTGCGTCAAGTCTTCAGCCTTCGGCTGAGGCCAGAACCCGACCACCTTGCCCTTCAGACCGCCAAAGATGCCCGGCAAGATCTGCCGCTTCAAAGTGTCGGCCAAGCTCCCAAACGAAGGTTCTCCCCCAACTAGGACGTAGACTGCGCCAGATTGCATGAATTCATGACAACGCCAGATCAAAGCTTTATCCTTGCCCACGTTATCAACAACATGATCGAACTTGTGCCCACTAGCTTTCAGTGATTCGAGAACACTGCCTTTCCTGTAATCCAGAACTTCATCCGCGCCTAACTTCTTGCAGAGTTCCACATTTACTGCTGAACACGTCGTCGTCACATGACAACCTACAGTCTTCGCGATTTGAATGCCAAACACACCTGTCCCTCCTGAACCACCATTGATAAAGATTCGGTCGCCCTCCTTGACATGAGGCACGATGGATTGATACGCCGTCAATCCTGCTACGCCAACAGTTGCCCCATCAATAGGCGTGACACCATCCGGAAGCGCAACAGTACACTTGATGTTCGAGACGCAGAGTTCAGCCAGTGCACCGCCTGCCAAAGGCGAATTGCCGGCTGCACCAAAGACGAGCTGGCCGGCCTTGAGGGGAGAGTTGATTGCTGGTTTGATGATGGTGCCGGCGAAATCGATGCCTGGGGTGGCAGGTGTGGTGATTGCAAATCGGGTGATGCCGGGGATTTCTGCGGGTTTGTAGTCGATGGGGTTGAGGGCTGCAGCTAATGTGCGGATGAGATGTTGGTCCGATTTTTGTGGTGGGAGCGGGGCGGAAGGATTGATGTGAAGGTTTTTTTCAAGGCCAGATTTGGTGGTTGTGTATTGCCATGCTCGCATGGTGGATGGAGGCAGTATTTTCGCCATGATGTATGCGGTATATGCACGAGTTGGGTAGGTAACTCTGATGATATGTGAAGGGATCTTTTGATGATGGCTGATGAGACCGTAGTCGAGCCCCTCAGGACATGAGATATTGTATCATTGATACTTGAGATATGGAACTACTATGTATTCGGCCATGTAGAAATCTGGACCAATAAGAGGCCTCTCATCGTGGGTGCGGACCCTGCCAAGCCGGCGAAGGATGATGGCTTCGGACGAACCATCTGCCCGCAATTTCACGTAGCTTCGCAAAGAAGCTGGCTATACGGGTACGATAGTGCCTCATCCAACGAAAACAGCATCGTTCCTTCCAGGCGCTCAACCCCTTTTAATAGGTCTTCGATTGCTGGCTAAAGTACCTTAACAGATGCAACAATCGGTATCATAACAACCGGTGCCATGTATTATTTTCCAAACGTAGCTCGGTTAATCCACCTCGACGATGAACCCTTGTAGCCTTCCCAAACATAAGGTATTCAAGACAGGAGATACTGCTGCAGCAATTGCATTGACATTGATAGCACAACTCCGGAGGCTTCACTTGCCATGAATTGGGAGACCACTCTTTCGTAAGTCTTACCAGGTCTAGGCATATGGCTACAAGACCATGCAACAGTCTTGCGAGCGTAGCGGACACGCTTCCTTCGACGATTCGGACAATTTTCCAATTTTCATGTATCTTTATTCCTCTACCATGACCTAGTTCTACGTTGGTGGCAGCCGTTGATCAGGTAAGAAGCTTCGTAATGTGAGTCTGTAAACGAGGTCGCGAAGGAACTCTGTGAGCACTTCACCTCATTTCAAACATTGTAATATGGTCATTGCGCCTGAGTGCGTGGAGGCAAAGGAACCTTATCATGACTTCCAAAAGATCCTGTACCAATCAAAGCAAACCTAGCGATTTCCTTATAATCAAATGCCATTTTCAATCCCACTGAATATGGTTCCTGAGAACATCCCATCCCACAATCCGCCACACTTCATTTTTGAACCAATTTCTGAGCTCTACGGGTGGAAGGCTCAATGCCCCCATATCGGCATCTGTGAGTGTCCGTGGCATCTGCAACGAAGGCTCAAATGCTGTCGATGCTTCTTGCCCGAAAACGGATTTCAGAAGAGTGTTTTGAAGTCTGTTGCGGATCCTCAACAAAGGTTGATCGATGTTCTGAGACAATTTATGTCGAGATAGAGTGGCTTCAGCTCGATCAAGAATCCATACCAAGTACGGGCCTTGGGCTTCAATCGCTTCATCTTCTCGCCAATCGTGATTTGTGCTTGGCCCATCTTCGTTTGAGTCCCGCGGGAGCTTGCCATCTTCGGAGCCAAATACGAAGCTTTTAAGACCGTGGCCAACTTTCTCGCACAGAATGCAAAGGAAACCCTGCAACACCTGTCCATGTGTCTGGCTTCCAACGTCGAGACATCCCAGCATAGTGATCTCTAGCTCACAAAGCTTGATGATATGATCATTCGGAAGTACGTCGACAGGGGCCCGGACCGCTGTGTGAGCAGAAGAGATAGGGATTCTATTCCGACAGACCAGCTTTTGCCTCGAGCAATTTCGACACTTAGGCGTACGAGCATCACATTTCAAATTCCGGTCTCTGCAAGTAGAACATGGTGTTCTAGCACTCCGGGCTTGCGACATCCCCGGATCAGTGTTCGGCAGTTCTTCGCCTTGGGGCGCTGCTAAAAGTTCCTTCGCTCGAGTGGTAGCTATATCGCATACTCGTTGCAGGAGGGTCCGAAAGATCTGGATATATTCGTAGACGACCCGGTCTTCTAACAATTGCCCTCCTGGTGTAGAAACGAGTTTATCCAGCCCATTCATTAGCTTGGGAAATATCTGCCCGACAGCGAAAAGCTTTGCCGTGGTCTCATCTTCCACTTCGTGAGCCTGCGTAGCCTTTCGCCCTCGAGAATTGGTTACCTCATTTCCACTAATGTCGGCCATTGCAATCTCAATTTTCTGGATCAAATGCACCTCCCTCAAGTATCGGCAGATAGAGGTTGCAGTCTGACACAATGTTGCAGCTAGTGCTGTAGGCTCAAATTTCCTCTGAGCTAGAGTCTGCTGTAGAATGAACAAATGGCTTATAATAGGGGCCCCTGAAATGTCAGCATCCACTAACGGGTGCATTTAAGACGTGATTTACCCAGCGAAGCTGTTGCAGGCCTCTCATTGATCTCAATGTCGGTTCCAGAAACTGTTGGATGGGAAGAAGCAGCTTTCGCGCTCGCTACTAGCCTAGGCTTTTTCTGAATACGACTGGCAGAGGCTTTAAAGGGCTCAATGACTCTCCTCCTTCGTCTCTTTGGCGATGTCAACGCTGAAGGGTCCGTCTCTCCAGTAAACTCCTCAAGTAACCTTTCCAGCTCGAGGTTTCGAGCTCGAAGTATAAGCTGGGCTTCTTCAGACTGCGTGTACGCATTATGCCACATCGCAGCCTCGTCGATGTATTGCATTTTTGATACTCCATCATTCAGGCGAGGTCCATCCTTGATGAACGAAGCAAGAAGTTGGAGCCACTCTGTGACAAGGGTGTAAGTAATACTGGCCATTTTTCGAGGCTCAGACGTCGGCTTACCTTTCCGTGACTTGGTCGCGGGCTTCGACTTCGCCAACACTAAAGCCAGGAAGTAGTGAGGGAACGGAATGATACTCGTGGTCAAATGCGGAGTCATCGATGGCGGTGAAGCTCGCGTTCACGCTTGTTGGCAGGAGAAGGTCGCTCGGGATGGAAACTATTGCTGGTCGCAGAAGGCTCCTGCAAAAACGGCTACGCAGCAAGCAAGAGCTTCTCTATTAGGTCGTTTTGACAAGCAATTGCTGTCTTTACCATGTGCATAGGGTGTAATCTACTACGCTCAACAGAGTACATGTGCCACTGTACCTACCAAATATTTGGTTCCATACTCTTGATCCTACCAACCAAACGCTAATGCATGCCTATTTGGGTATCTCTGATGCTGTAGAACGCTCAACGCCTTTTCTCTTTGGAATCATTCACCTGCCGCGCTTTCCTCGACTGGCTAATCCCCCTCCGCTGTAATTCCTTAGAAAGAACTTGCCGGATCACATCACGCCTGAAGTGAGCATCAGCTCTGCATCTGCTATAGTAGACCAGGCACGAATAACTCACATCAAAAATAGGGTCGTCACAAATACCATCGGGCAAGCAATAATCCAAAAATACCTGATTGATGTAAGTCCACTGCTCGAAAGTCCGGAGAGCTTTCTTGATCACCCGTCACTATGATTATGAGCACCAGTAAAATTGACAAAGTTCATACCGAAGTATCCCTTGATAGCCATTAGCAGACTAACATTGACTAGGATTTGAGAGAGTCACAGTCAAAAAAGTCAGAGGCAGGAATACTATAGTGGCAATGGTCAATTGTTTCATGCTTTCATTTTGCCGAGCACCTGGAAGTGGTCAGCATCCCATAATTCGGCAATGGTTTTGCTGCTTCAAAGCGTACTATTTGTATTGAAGATCAGATCAATCATATTGTCAGCAGCCCTCCTCATTTGATCGAGGCCGTCCGTAATAAGTATACAATGGTCCTCCACGTCGCCAAAGTATACTTGGGTCACTGGACTTATCGTAACACTTGTAGCGCCCAGTTTTGGTGGTCTACCGCTTAGACCCGGCGTACCGAGCGTCTCGGCCTTGTGGTCTCGCAATGCGTTGACGAGATTGATGATTGGAGAGATGTTACTTTTGAATTGAACAATCTCGGATGTAAGGACATACAGCGAGGTGGTGTGGCTGATATCAGCCTCCGTAAGTACGTTCAACTCTAATTCGCCTATGGCGTCCTGATAAGCTTCCGCTACCGGTATAGCCAAGTCGATAATGGTGTCAATGATGGCCTGTGTGACCATACTCGCATCCGACATTCGGCGTAAAATGGTTTCCTTGGTGCTCAAGCGAGTTATGATGGGTGACTCTATATCCTCAGCCGAGCTTTCAAAGAATGAGATGACAGTATTGTCGGCTGTCATGAAGATCGATACTTGCTCGACACCTACCCCTAGGCTCTTCGATGCCAGAGCCGAATGCTTCTCCATGAATTTTATTTTTTCCTCGTTTGGTCCGCCATGGTATCTTTGTAGGGTGCGAACCTCAGGTACGGGGGCATTGGCCTTCCGAGAAGAGTATACGGTACCGAAGCCGTTACTGGAATCGTGGGTCTCCGCAGTAGTGTCGACAGGCTTTGGCGGCTCGCACCCACGCTTCCTCAGCAATTTTCTCCTCATACTCGACAGGAGTGATTTCTTTTTCCTTTTTCCCTTCTTTTTCCCATTGGTGCCCTCCCAGTCGGAGCAATCGGAGCTATCCGAATCGCAACTATCCTCGGAGTAAATATGAATAAGCTTTTGCATTGGCAAGACCATATAGGTATGGTCAGAATACCAATCGGCCTTTGTCCTGTTCCTCGGATTTGTGAGATCTTCGATGGCAAGTCGATGTAGGTTCTTGTGATTGCCCAGCAGCTTGATAACGTCCCAACTTAATCCATTGACACTGACCCACCTGCAGGTAGCCCACGCCGGCCTCCCTGCATCCACACATTGCCCCAACGTTGCGTTATTTAGATGTTGCACACCTATGTCCTCCTCAGAAAAATCCACTACAGTGATCAGGCACTCCTCGTGTAGCAAAGGCGTCTTCGATGAAGGGTGAGGATTGGTTGCTTTAGTGTCAATACCAGGCTCTTGGCCTGGCTGCCTACATAGTCTTGGTATCAGCATTTCCCTTTCCAGGTAAAGGTCTGACACAGGAGACATGTGTGGGTAGTGGATGCTTCCGAGATACATTATGCAGCTCACAACGAGGCCAATTTGGGGAATGAATCGAAACCAAGATGGTAACATACCAGTCATGTCCTCTTCGTTCCGGCCGATATGTCCTCACTGTGTTCGACCTGGTGGGTTTGCGGGTCCTAACAGACTCAGTAGGCGACGTAGGGTTGAATTTATTGTCTGAATATGGGCTGTGTGAGGTTGGAGGATGGGCCTCGAGATCGGTATGGCCAGGCCTCATTGGAAGCGCATCGAAGCTTGAAGGAGGCGCATCCCCATCCAATCCATAATCGCGTATTTCTGACATTTGTAGGTGGTGTACTTGCACTGTTGGACTGAGGGTTGCATGCATTCGACGGGCCCAAAACCGCGCCGATACTTACACCTCTTGAGGACCCTGCGAAGATGCCAGGTAGTTGTGAGGATCCTTTGTCGGTAATACATGTGTAACTTGTAATGACTACGGTTTACTATGCATTATGATACCAATTGTGTACCGACAATGCTGAGGGCAGTTACGTACAATAGCCGGGATATTTCTCTCTCCAGCAACTAAGAAAGATAGATATGCCTGACAGTCTCACAGCTAGTGATGCTGTTTAATGGAGGCCAATTATAGAACTAGCGTGTGCAATGCTTGGCACCCCTTGTTGTGGAGAATTGTGTACAGCTTAAATCTACCCCATGCTCAGTCATGCTGTTTGACTATATCATATTCTGAGTCACCTATAGCTTTCATCATGACGATCTGAAGAACCTGGGGACTCACATTACTGGACTATTCTCCACTTGTGTTGATCTGCATAGAGAGCATTTTCGCGCCGTGAGTGCAGGTTTCAGGACTGCGGCCCAGCAGGCCCCCTCATAATCTCAATGCAAACGTTCTAGCAGCAGTGCACTTCCTCTAGGATCGTGAAGGCCGGGTCTCGTTGGCTCGGTGGTGAGTTGAATCTTGGAATCTTCATTACACCGTTGCACAGCCCCTAAGAAATGTGCGGGTGGCAAGGCCAACGACTCTGCGGATCACTCAATCTCTTACATCACGTCGTTCTTATTTAAGACTTTTCCTTCATCCCTTGGCTCTGTTGCCAGATGTTTATGATCAACTTCGTTTCCTTGCTTGATTGTTATTGCAGCCATGATTTGCTAGCTCCCTTACTCAAGACAGTCTTTACCTCCTCCATAGCATATGCAGCGCAGTGCATTATCAATCTTTAAGTATGGTATCAATTATGGGCTGCGATTTCAGATATGTTCTTCGTTCGTGCATCATCGCATGGGTCCTAGCCTCCTTGGTCCGAGCTGTTCCTTACGCAGGCTCGAGATCTTTGACTACCCGGCAATCCGCACAAAAGCTGGTCTTTTGTCATTTCATGGTTTGCTTGTCCAGTCCTCTAGCACCTAACACACAATAGCTGACGATGTATCCGTCATAAGATTGGGGTCATAGATGACCGAACAAGTGCAACGGACTATGACAATGACATGAAGCAGGCAAAGGACGCCGGCATAGATGCGTTTGCTTTGAACATCGGGACCGACTCATATACCAATAAGCAACTTAATTATGCTTATCAGTCAGCAGCGAAAGTCGGCATGAATGTCTTCATTTCATTCGATTTTAATTGGTTCACAACAGCGCAAACGTCCGAGATCGGGCAGATAATCAAGACGTATGGGAGCCAAACAGCACAGCTGAAGGTGGACGGTAAAGTTTTCGTATCGTCCTTCAAGGGTGATGGTCTAGATCTGGATGCTGTTGCCTCAGCATCGGGATACGCGCGGAAAGATCTATTCTTTGCCCCAAACTTCGAACCTACGAATGCCGGCTCTGCTGACGCACTATTCAATTGGATGGCATGGCCAAACAACGGAAACAACAAAGCCCCAGATTCAAGCCATAATCTGACAGTATCGAACGGCGATCAGACGTATATCAGCGCCCTAGCCGGGAAGCCATACATGGCCCCTGTCTCCGCCTGGTTCTCCACCCATTTCGGCCTCGAAGTCTCCTACAGCAAAAATTGGGTCTTTCCCTCGGACCTCCTCTGGTTCCAGCGCTGGACCGAGATCCTTACCTTGGCCCCCCGATTTCTCGAAATCATCAGCTGGAACGATTGGGGCGAGAGTCATTATATAAGCCCGCTCGGATCTCCCCATCTCGACGATGGCAACAGCAAATGGACAAATGACATGCCCCACGACGGCTTCCTCCAGATGGCAAAACCCTACATCTCAGCCTTCAAAGCCGGCTCCAAGACTGTCGACAGCTTCATCCAATCTGACCAAATAATCTACTGGTACCGTCCCACCCTCAGATCCGCTTCCTGCGATACGACAGACACGTGCGAGAAGCCCTGGTCGGGCTCGACTCCGAATCCCAATTATTTCGTCGGTAAGCCAAACGGGTACGAGACAATGCAAGACTCCGTCTTCGTCATCGCGCTCCTGAAATCTCCAGGCACCGTTACAGTACTCTCAGGCCGTAACAGCCAGACCTTCAACGCCAACGCCGGCCCCAATGCCTTCCAAGTAGCCATGGGAGCAGGCAAGCAATCTTTCTCCTTGACGCGGTCAGGCCAAACCGTCCTCAGCGGCGACAGTCTGAAAGAAATCATCAGCGACTGCGTCTGCGGCATCTACAACTTCAACGCTTACGTCGGCACATTACCGGCAGCACCCTCCAGTCCCCTACAAGCGGACGGCTTGAAGAGTTTCGCGCTATCTCTCTCTGCTACATGCCAGGCCACGCCCTCCCTCGGTACAGCTGCTGCAGCCTCTGCCACCGTTCCCCTTACGACGGCCACTGCACCAACGTCTACTCCCACAAGCATCAAAGCAAGCTCCTCCTCCACCGTCTCGGCATCCAGCAGCCTTGCACTGGTCGTGTCATTAGCAACTTTAACAACACTTGCATCCACGCCCCCAGCGAATCCCATCACAACAACTGCAGCAGCGCCAGCGACACCTACGACTACGACAGCTGCGGTCGGTGGAAGTGGTGGTGGTGGTAGCAAGACGATTACGGCGTTGAACCAGTTGGCGCCTACGAACTGCATGCATGCGGGTTATGTATGGGCTGGGCCTCCGGGGTCGGACGCGCCTGCTCATTGTGATGGTGGATGAGGGATTTAGGTAGTTTTGTGGGTTGGGCTTGGTGTACTGGTAGATAAGATAAGATGGGATTGGATAGGAGGACGGGTAGATATGCGTTTCTATGTTTATGAATTCATCTGAGTCAGTGGGCTTGTGCTACTTCTGGTATTGCCGTTGTAGTTTTCAGAAGTCCTATATGAGTGAGCGAATATTCTTCAATGTATTCAAATCCTGACTCTATTGCGCTGGGCACGTATCCAAATGGTGGAGTTCTATAAATCAGAAGTGACTAAGGTATTCATGCCCTTCTCATGTATAAAGTTCGAAAGAGTGCTTGGATTATAAACGTCCAAAGCGATGGTGTCATCAATGCTATCTATGGGCTCATCTCATCATTACCGTCACCACCGTCGCCAAACATCGGACCTACTCGACGTTACCAAAACGCATTTCGATTCACATCAATTCGCTTGCACAAAACCGGCCACTGACCCCATCGCCATCCCAACTCTACTCACGCTTCCTCTACGATTACGAGGGCCAGCTGTGCGCATTGAAATAGGACTGACGGGCTGACACTCCTTTGGCGCCGTAGAAGGTACTATCGCGACAGGGGATTCAGCTACTATCTCGGCGGAGGCTGAAGCTGCGGGGTCGGATGTTGTTGTTGGCTGGTGCGAAGGAGATGGAAGGGGTGAGGCGATAGGAACCGGAGCTTCGACGGGCCTTAGGGCTTGGGTAGGAGTCGGACTTGGGGTCCTAGTGCTGTCGACAGCAGTGCTACAAGGCAGGATGTGAGGTGCCTCGCCTTGACCCTGCGGCTTAATGTCTGGCTCAATCTTGCCAGGACTAGGTGGGGGTGTTGGCAGTGCCAACTTATCGGACCTGGGTCGCAGCTCTCCAGGGACTTGATTGGATGACAAGTCATTAGGCGAGACAGCTGCTTCGCTGTGCTGATTCGCCTTAGCATAGTCCTCGGCCACGTCCACCACATGCTCTGGGAAAGTAGCCGGTCCGTGTTCAACAGGGGTTAGGGGAGACGCTACTTTCTCGTAGAAGAGCATGAACACTCCGCCTTGTGAGAGAACAACATCTTTATCAACTTCGGACACCTCCTCGTCGCTGAGACGCCACCAAGTCTCGGAGTCCTCATCGACAACTTTCTCATTGATCGAGGTCGGATATGGAGACTTCCTGTAGCATATGTAATGACCATTCTCATGCCGGCCATAATGCGTAATCACAGCTCGAAGCACAAAAGACATGCCGGAGCCGAAGTCCTCGAGATCGCCGTTGGGCAGCATGGATCTAGAAGGATCCACACTCCACCCCTCTGAAGCGTCATTTTTTCCATTTGAACCAGGTCCTTGACCGAGACACCAAGGTGCCAAATCCAGTTGCTGAGGGTAACTTACTTTGGCTAGGTTCTTGCTCTGCACGCCGGTACGCTCGTCGAAGTTGCTACGGTTGATATGTATCACCAAGGATTTCGGAGCACGAGCGACAACCGCTTGACGAGTCTTTGTTGTTGATACACGATCCTTTGCTGGTATTTGACACCTTTTGAGCGCCTGGTCCGAAAAGTCTTCGTCTTCCAGCGCTTGTTCCACCAATTTGAGACGCTCATGTAGGGAGCTTTGCTGGAGGCTTAGAGATTCGGAAGCGTGTAGCTCCTCCTTGTCACGGTGATGGTTCCGGATCGAATCTAGATCCTTTACTAAATTCTGCTTTGCATGCAATATTGTACACTTGGCACATTCGACTCCAGTAATAGGCTCCAGGGTGGTGTAGTCATCCAAACAAGTGCGGACATCATACATCCACTGCCTGCCCAAGGGAACCGTAAGGCAATTGAACGGTACAAGAGACAAACCTTCAACGTAACCACACTGTTGGCAGCCGACGCGCTGCGCTAAGAGGCCTTCCAACGGATTGCGTACAATGAGCGAATTCAGCTCTTCGGGAAGCAGGCTGATCTTGGATACTTCTTCTGGGGGTTCCCCACCGGTCCCCGTGCTCGGAAGCCTATCTGGCATGGTAGCATTTGTAGCATTCAGCGTTGACCATGTCAGTACCTTGAGACCAGCACCACCCAGTCTTCTATTCACAACCTTGGCAACATCCTTCTCCAACTCATCCGAGATCTTGGAGAAATATTCCTGAGCGTCCTGCTGCTGCCAGCTACTCATGCTCTTCAGCTCTGCTGGAGTCCACAGTGTCTTTCCTACGTTAGCCGGGTCGTTTAACCTCCTGATCACTCCTCTCAAGGCTGACTTCGTTGGTTGCAAGGCATCTGAATCCGTCATCTGATCCAAGAATGCTGGCAAGGATTCCAATGCGGCCAAGCCTTGCAGTATGCTGTTTTGGTAACAGGAATTATCCCAGTTGCCTAGACCTGGCAGACTATTGTTGGACTTGGCCTTGAAGACGCTACCGAGATTGGACAGCGTCCTTGTCCGTTGCACCATGGTCAAGGTTCCTGCGCCATCCAAGCCCAATATACGTCTTATAGCGTTACTCTTGCTTGCATGTGCTTTCGAATCAAACCCCCTGTTGGTGTCATTCGAATCTCCCGCAACAGCTGGCTCGAAGCCACCATCGAGCCTTGCGACTACCTGGGGCGGTGTGATCCAGACAGCTGAATTCCACAGAAGTTCTGAGAGGGGAAGACTCATGTGATTGAGATATTGGAGGATATAGTAAGTAAGAATCAGGAGGACGACACTATAGGCTGCTGTTGTAGGAGAATTTCTGAACAGATGAGGTGGTGGGTTGTGCTGGTTCTGCAAGTGTCTGTAGAAAGCATCTGGGAAGCTCATATCGGTGGGAGAACGAAGGAGGGATGAAGTTTCGAACACCAAGATGCCAGACTCTAGTCAGATCAGAGCTCGGATTTCATCGGTCTAGATGCAATCAAATTATTGATCCTGTATGCCATGTAAGAAGTGTTTAGTATGGTGTTCTAGTGAGGTAGGAGCTCGTGGCTCACAGAACAATAAAGTACCTTTGCCTATTGAGCTAGGCAGCGGGATGGCATGCCTGATCGGGTAAGGCGCCGCTAACGTCATCGGAACCACAATACGTATAGTTTTTACTAGCGTCTGCCAAGACGGTATATTCATCCGACTTAAGTTGATATGTGGAACAACACGACAGTCCTATCCTTCACCAAAATGATAAACAAACATCATTCACGATATATCCCATAGATCACTAACGTCATGTTCCGCTCAAAGGAGGTGCACCTGGACGGCTTAGCCGAAATGCTCCGAACCAATTGGTATCTAGGCTTGACCAGCTTTGGTGGACCGGCTGTTCATTTCCAGATAGTATGTATCACTGCTGTCTGGATCCTACAGTAGATGAGATCACCTGCTAACGACTGGAACAGTTCCATCAATTGTTCGTCGACAAGTATCGATGGATCGATGAACAGATGGTAAGACCCGAAACCACAATCAAACGTCTGATAGGGCTTGAGCACTTGTGATTCATAATAATCCAAGACTGCAGTATCAAGAACTGTTTGCACTATGTCAAGCTCTGCCAGGTCCTGGGAGTACAAAAATGCTATACTGCATCTACTTCATCCACTGCGGCTTCGCTCTTGGTCTACTCTCCTTTCTCATTTGGAGGCACGTTCGTTTGGTTTCCAGGTACGTGGACTGGGTTTAGCTGAAACGCTTCCAGTCTTCCCGCCGCGATCGCCTCATACGGGCTTTCCCTAGGAGTTGCCAGGATCCATGAACAGCTTCCTGCCCCGGTGTATGCGTTGTTGAGCGGACTCAACGCAGCGACCGTTGGTATCATTGCCCTCGCGGCTGTGCAACTATCGCAAAAAGCCATCACAGACAAACTAACGAGGATTTTGGTCTTTTTGGGCGCTACTGCGGGCATGTTGTATAACGCCTTGTGGTATTTTCCGCTCCTTATGTTCCTTGGTGGTACTGCGGCGACCATCTGGGATTATCGATGGGGACACAAACTTCTCAGGAGGTTGAGACGAAACAATGAAGCCATCGACAGGGATCACGAAGCCGCAACGGAGTCCGTGGAGATGAGCGAGGGGTTATCTTCTAGCCTACCAGTGCGCAGAAACCAGGCAAGATCAACTCAATCCGAACGGGTGTCCCCTAGCGACGATGCCGACCTACCTGTTCAAGATGAGCATAGAATCGTACCGGCATCGATAGAGATGAGCGTGCTCTCTTGGAAGCTCGGGATCACCGTAATTGCATGCTTTTTCGTGACATTCATGGTTATCATGATAATACGCGGTACACTCAAGGATCGCCCACGAGGCTTCAACTTATTTGCGAACCTCTACCTTGCCGGTACGTAGTCTTGTCGCAAGCATGCTCTTGCAGAGCAAAATAACACCGCGGGCAGGGACAATCATATTCGGAGGCGGCCCGGTGGTTATCCCACTTCTCAGAGAGTAAGTTAATCACACCCTCCTATAAGCACACGATATCTGAAAAGATCTGCAGATACGTCGTAGCCGAAGGCTGGGTCTCGACACGAGACTTCCTACTCGGGCTAGCCATCATCCAAGCATTCCCAGGGCCAAACTTCAATTGTACTACCTTGAAACCCCCCAAAACATGGCCGAGAGGACTACACTAACGATCCCCCGCAACAGTTGCCGTCTATCTCGGTTCCCTAGCCGCCACAAGCTCACCCGACCTCTCCTCCGCCGCCGGCGCCGTGATCGGTTACGTCGCCATCTTCACCCCGGGCCTGACACTGCACACCGGCACGATGGGTCTGTGGAAGACGCTCCGAGGCTACAGGTGGTTCACGTCGTGTCTGCGCGGTGTCAATGCGTCGGCGGTGGGGCTCGTGTATACGGCTGTGTATCGGCTGTGGGAGATTGGGTTCATTGATGAGGCTTTTCAGAATGGCTCTTCGTTGGGAAGAGATCCGTGGTGGGTGGTTGTGACGGCGACTAGTTTTGTTGGTGGCATGTGGTTTAAGCTTCCGGCACCGGCTGCGATTCTGCTGGGAGGGATCATGGGGTTGGTTTGGTTTGGGGTCTCTAAGTCTTGATAGTAAGGGGATGGCGCCTTCCGAAGAGCTCGAATGAGGGATCTCAGACAGAACGTAAGGCTGTTGGAAATTGTCCGAATGAGCCATATCCTAAAGCTCCAACAGCAGCAAGGTTTTCTGACGGAGCACATGAGACGTAATCATGGGCTTCTAGCTTCTGAGGTCGTAAATATGATCATCAGAGCCTCGAAAGCCGAACATGATTGGGTGCATCCTCTCGATAAAGCTTCACGGTATGGTAGCAGGCAAAAGCTAAATACACGATAACGAGAATGTTATAGGATATAAAAGGAGACCATCCTTGTACGAAGAGCAGGTACAGACAGTACCGTGATTCCCTTGACTACGGGAGTAGCATAAGCATCCCAAGCTGGAGAGTTCCTACCGCATACTCCCCCTTCCTCATCGCGGCCGAAACACCACCCTCAGCTCCCCCGGCGCAGCAGTGAATCGATCTCTCATATCTCCTTCAACCCTCCGTCCATAGTCTTTGTCGTCTGGCGCGAAGGAGATGTCGTATTTCGAAGCGAGCAAGGCGGTGACGTAGCGTAGTTCCGAGAGGGCGAGGGATTTGCCGATGCAGGCGTGACGGCCTGTGTTATAACATTGGCGATTATTATTGATTAGGGAAGATAAAACTTTGGGAGGAGTAGGTGGTGAGGTAGGAATGAAGAAAATCGATATAGGAGGGTAGGAGGGAGGTGGCAATGAAGAAAAGAGGAAAGTAAGGAGAGACTCACCAAGCGCAAAAGGCACGAATACGCTGCGATTCTTGACAAGTTCAAGCTCGCTGTACCACCTTTCGGGGATAAACTCGTGGGGCCGCACAAAGCATGATTCGACTATGCATAGAAAATCTAGATCAGTATCATGCTATCAAGTTGGAACTCAGGTTTGTCAACGATATACTCACGTCTTCCCAAGGTCCACCGCGGCGCACAAATCACCGTCCCCCCCGGCACGAACCTCCCACTGATCGTTGCGCCTTCGGGTGGCGTCTCGCGCAAACCACCTGTTGGTACGGCAGGGTGCAAACGTAGAGTCTCGTTGATGATGCCGTTGAGATGAGGGAGCGTTGCTAAGATTGAGATATCCGTAATGTCACTACTGCTATCGAGCTCATTTTGGAGTTTTTCGAGGTGAAATGGGTCGAGTGCTAGATGGTAGGAGATGCATGTGAGGGTTGAGGCGGTCGTGTCGCTTTTTGGCCATCAGTGATCGGTTTTGGGGTAAGGTAGGGGACGAAGGTGAGATACCTTCCCGCTACGATCATGCCGAGCGCGTCGCCGTACAGGACCTTTCGATCTTTGGTAAGTCGGTTTTGCTTGGAGAAGCCTTTGATCAGGTATTGCGATATCTGGATGGCCTTGTGTCAATACTGGTAATCAGTCGGACCGAATAAGTTACGTCTTGAGTATCCTCCGTGCGCTTACTGGAAGTCAGTGTTTGCTAGGCCTCCTATAGCCAGAGTTGCAACTTGCCTCTATTCTCTCATCCATCTGTTCAGCACACCACCCCAATAATCTATGAAGATCCCGCGCCATAGACATCAGAGGGATTTCGAATCCAATCCGTATCGCCCATGGTACAGGAGAAAAAGGCCCGACGAGGCTCATGCCCGACCTGATCAGGTGAATGGCATCGTGATGTTTCTTATCTCTGAGCATGTTGAAGGATTTGGAGAAGGCAAAGTAGCCCATCACATCAAAGGTAAACCATGCAAAGTAGTCGTTGGCAACGATAGGAAGTGATTCGCTCTCAGCGATCGTCTGCTCGAGTTGATGCGCAAAGCGTTTGATGTGGACTTGGTAGGTCTTGATTGCTTTAGAAGCATCTTAGTGCTCGATGTACTGTGAATTGGATGCCTAGCAAACCTTGGGTGGTAAAGCCATGATCCCATATCCGGCGACGTGGATCGTGCACTTTCCGGTCACGTTGGTTCGTCAAGCCGATGTATGGCTGTAGATTGTCGTGCCAGGCAGGTCGATCGAATTGGCTTTTCTGGCCCTCGAGTATGCACTGCAAGACGTCCGGTGTAAAGACTGTCAACTCGTTGGGTCCTAGACGAATCAAGTGTTCAGTTCTCGATATGGAGAGGATACACACGATCGAATTAGGGGCTCATGTGTCCTTTTCTCATACCTGTGCGAACAAAGTCTCCATATTCCTGATGCAATCTGTCCATCAACAGGTGGTTTTTCGAATCTAGGCAATGTATCACGTGCCATAGCTTGCTGGCTTTGGCGAGGATGGGACCAGGGAATCCTCGTAGTCGGTGGAAGAACAAGCGGTATATGACAATACTGGCGAAGAGACTAGCACAGAAGACACCGCATAAAGCTCCCACAGACGCAACGGCAACGAACAGCGACTCGGCATAATACCATATGTCGAGCATTAGCATGGTGGAAAAACAGGCTACGACGAGTCCCAAGACTCTAGTAGCGTGCATATGCCATTCACCGTGGATGAACACCAGAAAGTGTGTCAAGACCCCTCCAGTTGCTGCCACGATAATGGCCTTGTTCGCAGGGCGGCCCATAATCTTTCGTGGGGATAGGTGATGTTAGGCTAGGCTAGGCGGTTGAGTCTCACGACAACGACTTGGCTATCAACCGGATGAGGCTGTGTGTGTAGTAGTCGTAAGTCATCAACAGGGTTCTGAACACGATGTGTTTCGTATGCATGAGTCCGGGTGCGCCAGAGCTCTGGGTCAATCCTTTTCGTACTGCACGTCTGACATTTCCTGCGCGGCTGCTTCCCTTTAGGCTTAGTTCAGGAGGATGAGCTGAATGTGCTCGCATGGTGCTTCGTACCATGCACTTGAATGCGCCCCCAGTCAGATACACTTGTACCTCTGTGCATCTCAGCTGTGTGGTGATACAGTTCTGGGTGTGATCCTGGGTTTCTCCTATCAGAGCTAGGAGGAAATCTCAGTGAGATATCAAGATTCCTTGGTGGTGAAAACGCTTTGAGTCACAGGTGATACTTCACGTCAGCATCAATTGGATCACCACCGCCCTCACAGCCTTCACGGAGTGCATTGGACTAGGACATCAGCCTGACTCTTTTCATCACTGTTCGGGAACTTCTAAGCATCAGAATACCTATCGACAGCGCAATATGATTCGAGAAGAATCGAAGGGCATGGACGCTCACAAGTTCACCAGCCTCTGGGAAAATATTGTCAGCAGCTTCGTATCCTTGGCCAAGGCCACGACCTTGCTTGGTCCTGGGCTGAGCTGGCTGTTCTATCATGCTCATACTCTCTGGCTGTTCAATTACAGCGACTTGAAAACAATCGTTATCCCAAAGACCTCATTTGCGCTCATCGCTCTCCTGTCAAATCCACGATCACCAACATCAGCCCCTCACAGTACATTAGCACTTCTCCCTCGATGCATCTGTCCAAGCCTGATGTGGACATGGCTCAATCTGTTGCCGCTCTCCATGTGCAATCAGTTCCGGGAGGGCGACGTAGATGAGGACCGCCAGAATAAACCCTGGCGACCTATACCTGCCGGACGAATTACGGTCACGCAGACCAAGTACCTTATGATGGCAAGCTATATGACGGCCATACTTGCCAGTATTTACCTTGGAGGTCTCTTGGAATGCTGTGCGCTGGTATTCGAGGGCTGGGTATATAACGAGGTTGGAGCGGCAAATGACAATCTTCTGGCAAGGAATCTTCTCAACGCACTCGGATATATGACCTTCGCTGCTGGAGCGGTGAAGGTTGCCTGCATCCAGGCTGAGACAAGATTATCATCGGACTTCCACCTCTGGATGGTATTACTGGCGGCAGTGGTTGCGACGACAATTCAATTTCAAGACCTATATGATCAAGCGGGAGACAGACTACGTGGAAGGCAGACGATGCCACTTCTGGTAGGAGACACGAGGACCCGGGTGACAATCGGGTTGGCTGTGATGGTCTGGTCGCTCGTCTGCCCAACATTCTGGCGATTGGATGCGAGAGGCTTCGTTTTGCAGGTTTCTCTGGCAGTCATTATTGTTGGAAGGTTGTACTGTTATCGGACCGTGAAGGCAGATAAGGTCTCGTTCAAAGTGTGGAATGTCTGGATCGTGGCGCTTTATGCTCTGCCTTTCATCAAGAAGATCATAGAACACTGATGCATGTCACGTACGGAATGCACTTCATATGTTGTAGCTTCACTCATTTGCAAGCCTCAAAGCGGCTTACGACCGATTGCCACAACCACATCGTGCGCCATACTGACACCAGTCTTGTTCTCCTCATACACTTCTGCTAGCAACTTCCTAAACAAGGGCCCCTGTGCCTCTGGAGCATCATTCTTCATGGCTTTCAGGCTGACCTCCTCCGCCGCAAAAAGGTGGATGTGCATGAATGGCGCGTACATGTCCGGAGGAATCGCGTATTTTGTAGCTTTAGAATTCTGATATCCTGCTGCTTCTAAATGTGCAGCAAGCTCTCTCGGCCATCTGAGAGGCGGACTAGTTCAGATTATACCTTAAGCAATTAGTGGAATGCCGAGACTCACCTTTTAACTGTGCCATTGGGACCAGCGACGATCCCAATGTATTTCTCAAATGCACTCTGCTTCAACTTGAGATCTGGAGATATAATTTCGAACGAAGCCGGGTCATATTCAACCCATTGAAGCCAGCCTCCTGGCTCTAAACCTAAATAAGCCAAACTCGATGAATGAGGAGGAGAGTCTGACTGAGCATATTGAAGATCGCTTTTAGAATTGCATCGGGACCCTCATTCTGTATCACGCAGAGGAAGAGGCGTACTTGAACAAGATCATACCTAGCTTCCAGATTTTGGGGGATAGCCTTTGTAACATCCAGTCGCTGAAGCGAGATTCGGTCCGGTAGCCAGGCTTTACAAGGGTACTGCTCATCGGAGATATCAAAACCTTCGAGGTGAGCAGCAGGTAGCTCCTTGTTCACGTCAATAAGCCACTGACTAGCGACATTTAGTTCGTTTCCGTCAATTCGAGGGTGGGATAGCGTACGCTGTCCCTGTACCAACGTCTGCGATCTTGGCGTCCCGTGGAAAAGTGTCACTTGCGACGATGTTGGGGTGTATGTTATGTTGAATGAGGTCTTTGAGCATGGCGTACTGAAAGTTGAGCCTGAAGACGTCTGTCAATACCAAGATAGTGACACCGAGTTTGATCGAGAAAGACTCACCGTAAGGAAGCAGCATAGCCGCGGCCTGCAGTGTTGTCAAGGTCAACAGAAGCTCGAGTCTTCACAGTATTGCTAGAACAGGGACTGACCCAATGCATACTCCGCTTCGAGGTATCTCTGACTCTTATCTTCGAACGACATGCTGGCGCACTGAGGCGTATGAGATGATACCTCGCTCTCTGATATGTAAAAGGGTGCCGTTGTCGCAACTAGTCAAAGTCTACCCAGAGAGTTGAGCTGCCCAGAACGCTCATTAAAAGCCATGGTGTTACAGGCCAAACAACGGGTAGGCACATTGATGACCGATTAATGCCGAGCAGTAGCGTAGGTCACCCCAATTGGTTTAGCGTGATGCAACTCAGTTCGTGCACGATAATGGAGACAATAAAGTAGAGACACCATTAGGAGTACCTGCAAGGATTACTTTATGAGATCATGCACGGAAGGAAGTAAGGAGCCATAATTCGCCCGGTGTGGGCATTGCCGTATCGGTGTCGGGTCCTCAATGTTTCATCTCAAATACCTTCGAATCCTTCACAGTGCTTTGACAGCCTACGGCCAGGCTTGGTTGAGATAATTGCCCACTCCAGCTCTGCTGCATGCAACATGCCTCTCGGAGAGGCGGACCGTTCTGCCAATTACAATCCTCATGGTGGAGAGAGCTGCGACTGCCGATTACGAAAGCTCCTAGGACACAGCGCCGTGCAGATACTTCAGGACCTCCACAGTCATCGGACTACCGACGACTCTTCATTGAATGCGGTCTAGCGGCACAGCTTCAGCTCTTGTTGATGGCTCGTATCCACATATAGCTGTTCAGTCCATTTTTCAGACCATGACTCAAAGCTGTGTTGACGACGGTTCAGACTCAATTGCGAAATGGATGATGCACTTCAGCCACCGCCAGGTGGACGACAGAATCGAGGGACAGCCTTCCTGGTCGTGGTGCTTGTCTTCACCATCGTCGCATGGGGGTTCGTAACACCGCGAATCTACATCAGGGCCTTCGTTAAGCGCACCTTTGGATGGGATGATATCTTTGTTGTCCTTTCTCTGGTCAGCTCACCGGCACATGCCCGTCGATGTCGTGAATGGTGTACTGATCGTGCCAGATCCTCGCAACAGTCTCAACCGCTTTCAACGTTCCCGAAGTCGTAGCAGGCTACGGCCAACACCTCTATTACCTTTCGCACCACCAGCTCAGCGAAGCTCTGAAGTGGAACTACCTCGCAACGCCATTGACGGTTTTCAGCTTAGCCACCAGCAAAATCTCCATCTGCTTATTGCTCCTTCGATTGCTCGAGCAAACCCAGACAAAGTTCAAGCGACTCTTCCCCATCGTCATCATCGCCATCCTGACAATCATCGCTGTTCTATCTGCCGGCTACAGTCTGGGTCAATGCCAGCCTGTGTCAAAATTGTGGAACCCAAGAACTTCAGGCCACTGTAAAGATCCTGCCATCTATGTCAAGCTAGGGTATGCCAATGGAGGTACGATATTGGCTGGCTCCGCTCTCTGACATGACTGATGTACCAGCAGCGATTAGTGCCTTCTGCGACTTTGCCCTGGCGCTATTCCCATTCACATTTATACGGAAGTTGCATATCGAGGTACACAAAAGAATCGTCCTAGGCCTTCTTATGTCTTGCGGTGTTGTGTAGGTCTACCCAAGATATGGGTTTAATTCCTTCAGCTGACATTGTCAGTTGTGGTGCCCTTGCCATAACGCGAACAGTCCTGACTAGCGACCTGACAGCGCGAAGTGATCTGAGTTGTGAGCTGATCCTTCCTAAGGGTTGACCTTCTATGATCAGCACAACAAATAACTTATTGGACAGACGATAGCGTTAGCAGCTCCCTACTGACCGTGTTTGTCCTCCCTTAGCCCTTCTACACTCTCCAAGAGGGAGACTAACATTCGTTCCCCAGCGTCGAAGAAAACCTTTCCATAATGGTGGCCTGCGTCCCCACTCTCGGTCCGTGCTTCGCCATCTTCGAATCCAAGATGAAAACCCTCAAGTTCCGCCACCAGCACGCACCCATCACGAACGGCCCCTCTCGTGTGCCCACGAATAAGATGCCACTGCCGTCAATAGTCCTCGGGAGTATGAACGTTGATCGTGGACCTTTTGTTCAGTCGTCAGCTGGGGCAGCGCAGAGATCATATGCAGAGTATCATTACGGCCATGATGTGAGTAATCTTAGTCTTGTGCCGGGGATACAGAAGACTACCACTGTGGAGGTGGAGGTGGAGAGAGGGATTGGATACGTTTGAGGGACCTCTTGGTTCTTGTCAAGGCCTGGGTCCTAACGAACAGCTTATCAATCCGTTGAGTTGGAATTTAGAGTAAATTGATTAATATGAATTGTGACCTTATATGTAGTAGCATCACTCTTTCTCAGATAGCCCGTAGAGTAGTTTCGAATCTGTGAGATATCATGGCTTCTTCCGGCGACGATACAACGAGGTCGACTGGCATTATAACTTTGGTTAACCATACAGCTTAAGTGGGTAAGAGAGGCACGAATGATCCAGTCATTCAACATACCTCCTCCGCCTCAATATCAGCATAGATCAGCCAAGCTGACGATCGAGCGTGCGGTGTGACTTCGCTAGGGACCGGAACCAGCGGCGGAAAAGGACATGCCAATAATCGCAGGAGGAGACACGCCGAGAGGGCGTAAGTCAGCTTGGCCAGGTCAATCCGATTAGGTAATGGCAACACTGTCGACCTTCCAATGAGCCTGGATTCTACCTTTTCGAATATCGAGATTCTGCGTACACATCTTGTAATCTGGGTCCGAAACAGAGCATCCACGGCGCGGTGGAAGCTCCGTCCTTGCAGCGGCCATTGTATGGAGCCGAGATGATCAGCATACTGCGTGATAGAATTGGACCTCCACCTGGCGGCTTCTTCAAGACGTTCCCGTGAAAGCACATGCCTGGCCTAGGCTTATTCTATGGTGTACTTCCGGACCAAGGAGTCCGTCCCTCTCATAGATCGGCCCATTAGGCCTACCAGATACAATCATGCTTGGTATCAGGATATCTCCAGAGGAACGCCCAACCCACGACATTCAAGTGCGAGGGTTTCGATACAGTGAACAAAAAATCCCCTTTTCCAATCAGTCAGGAAGGTCTCAGAGAATGGCGACCCGCTTCAAGCGGCATGGGACCCATAATACACATGCGCGGTCCTCATCCTACGCCCAGTCACATTTACGAGCAACACCTCAGTATCGGTGATAGAGTTTGCGCTGTCCATACCCAATTCGGAAGGCGTCTTGGCATTTAATGCAGAGAAAGATACAATTTTGAATGGCTTCTCTTCAATCCTGGTACCGTGCGATCGGCACCTTCGAGTCAAACGGTCAATGCAGATTGTTATTGGATCCATCGCGTTAACAGCCTTGCCGCTCTCATATATGAAACTAGGCACCAGCGTCTCTGCGATAAGGGTCAACGGCATCACTCTACCATTCCATGCACCTTGACAGTGTCCTCGTCCTCTTTAGCGAGATGGCTTGCAAGAGAGCTTGCGCGTACACGTTTCGTGACGCAAATCCTTGTTGGAGTAGCAATTGGCTCTCATAGTTACCCCTTTCTGAGCGTCTTATATACACGCAGGCGTCTGCCACGATTGTTGACAAATCCATCGTCACATCCGTGCTCTAGTGATTTACGTTTCCTCTTGGTAGTACATCATATTTTATGCTTGATTTGTCTACCTTTCCTCCCTTTATCTATCGTCTCCAAACATCTGAGTAGCAATGTCGGGCGTGCCTCCTGGTTTCAATACTACGCTCTTGGGGCTTTCTTGTGGCTATGATTGGAGGCATTGGCCTAGAGATCGTTGGATACACTGCCCGCGTCGAATTGCACATTGATGATTTCAACAACAATTACTTCATCATCTACCTTGTGGGTACGTACCCCCATAGGGATAATTTAAGTCGCGCTGCTACATGCTCTTTGGAGAGAATTCGCTATCTGACAGTCCAAGTCGTTGTATGGTATCCAGCTAACGAATTGAACAGGACTCACCATAGGTCCCGCATTATTCTCAGCCGCCATATATCTTTGCTTGGCCAGAGTCATCGCGGTATATGGAACCAGCCTGTCCTGGCTCTCGCCCCGGTTCATCACTTGTTTCTTCGTAGCTTGTGACTTTCTCTCACTGGTGCTACAAGCAGCTGGTGGTGCGCTAGCATCTACTGGAGGTACGAAGAGCCAGGGGCAGACCGGAATAAACATCATGATCGCGGGACTGTCTACCCAGGTCGCTTCAACCTTTGCATTCATCTGTGTCTGCTGTCAGCTCGTATGGTCCGTGAGACGACACCCCCTCGAAGTAAACGCCAATAGCTTCTCACTGCGGTCTTCATCCAAGTTCAGAGGTTTCTCAGCTGGTAAGCCAATTGCTGGCACTCGCTCCACTTTTCCAACGTGTAAAAGTGGCTGATGAAGTGACTCACTACATAGCACTCGCCATATCGACCGTAGCGATTCTCATTCGATGCTCCTTCCGCGTCGCAGAGCTCAAAGGTGGTTTCGGTGGCAGCCTTGCGAACAACGAGGTCTCCTTCATGGTTCTTGACGGAGCCATGATGGCCGCGGTCGTTATCCTCTTGACTACGTTCCACCCAGGATTTGTTCTTGGGACCATGTGGCAAGCTGGTAATTTCAGACTCGGGCGGGCCAAGAGAACAAGACGGACAGATGCCGTGCAGGAGACGTCTATGTCTGTGGACGCCGAGAACGGACGCAACTCATTCGCTAAGACAGGCATGTTTCCTAAAACCATGCGTGGTTAGAGCTTACCACACACCCCTTGCGAAGGCAGACACTGAGGATGTGTAGGGAATTTGTAGGGTTTCATGGTGGTTATGTTGGTTTGAGATGGTCCTTCTAATCGAGGGTAGATTCAATTCACAGACAGTTTTGCAATTTTCTGATATAAGGTAGCGCAGATATTGATATAGAGGTCAAAACTCGTCGACAAATATCTCAACAGGTTTCTTTAAATATCTGACATCGTATGTTATCCAACGCTATGAAATCATGCCATCACGAGTCACACGTTGAGCTTCTGTGATGTCCTGGCATTCAGTCCATCAAGCCGAGGTCTCAACGACAAAGATGCTACTTGGCACACAAATCAAAACTTACGTACGAACAGAAGACAACGCCGACAACACTGGTACGATTATGATGAGAGCGAGAATTAAAGCTTCCCACTAAGGCGAGTGAGTCCTACCAAACGCTCAAGCTTGTATCAAAGTCAAAACAATACACTACCCAACAAAATGCAGACAAGGCAGAAAACTTCTCCAATGCAAGGAAGTCGAAAACGTATACGCTTGTGGGTACGTGGGGCTATCTGGCCAAGGAGCAACGCAATCAAATACTCTCTCCTCATCAAAACGCTGCAATGATGCATATCTCGTCAAAGTGTTTCGAGCTCCGTCACTGCTCGGTCAGACGCGTCACTATTCGAACAGACCGTACCATAATGCATCAGTTGGATAATGTCTTGCGAATTAGACTTAGTCCTGACTGACTACCTACAACAAGCACTCGAGTGACGGCGAAGTACAGAGGCAGCAGCAAAAAGGGGTTGCATAACGTACACGTAGACAGACCGAGCACAAACCCATAATTTGGCCAGGGATAGATAGAACATCCTATTCTAAACATCCGAATGCGACCTTGCTGACATGCAGCCACACGAAAGACAGACGACAGGATGTAAAGATAACCAGTCCTGAGATAGTAAGACAATGCAGGATCCGCTAAGCCTTTTCAATCGACCTGCCTCGGTCTTTGAATTTTGATCCTTGCACGAATCTGGACTAGCGAAGTCCAAACCAGGAGATACAGGGTCTCCGTCAAATCAATGTTATTCCGGACATCGCTAATTGACCGTTTGGAAGCGACCACCATTGGTAAGATCGCAATGGTTTCGAGTCAGCCTTGCGTGCCGTCCTTCTGTGGGAGTCGTTGGTGGGAGCACGACGACGCGTCAGCCGCTACGCAGCTCAATTGAAAACATACCGTCGAACGCTGCAGAGTAGCTCTGGCCGTGAGAAAGCCCAATGATGTTGCACTTTCCACTTCAACATTGCTCTTCTGATCGATAATCGCTATGGCATCACCACGAAATGTGAATCCGTCTGTTATTCAGCAGACATGGACGCTTGAACAGATGAATTACATGGAACGTGCTGAAATCAGGGACAATGAAGAGTCGTCAATGGAGTCACCTCCTGCGTATAACCCTGGGAGACTAGATACCGAATATGATGCAAACACTACTCGTACTAACGCCACCGTCGCGGGTAAACCAATAGGCCTCTAGTCTACAACTGCAGCCGAGCATCATGCTGATGTACGAGTAGTCGATGGACGAGTCGACATCAATATCGACGCAAAGGTCGCACGCCAACTATCAAAACTTTTCATTCCCGACCTGAAAGGTCAGTCAGACTCCGAAGACGCCCAGTCGCAACGTCCTTCAGTAACATCCACCGGTGCCGTCGGAGTTTCGCCACCTGGACTGAACATTGTTCTTCAGATTGTAGGCTCGCGGGGAGATCTCCAGCCGTTCATCGCTCTTGGTCTTGAGCTTCGGCGGTTTGGGCATCGAGTCCGTATTGCAACACATCCGACATTCAAGGGCTTCGTTGAAGCAGTAGGTTTGGAGTTTTTCAGTATTGGCGGAGACCCTAAGGAACTCATGGCGTATATGGTGAAGAATCCTAGCCTTATTCCCAAGCTTGATACACTTCGGAATGGCGAGGTACAGAGAAGGCGAGCAGCAATGCGTAACATTATGCGCCGGTGCTGGCGATCTTGCTTTGAGGCAGGAGATGGCATTGATCTACCTGCTCCCGGATCTGCTGAGCAGAGTGGGACTTCGCCTGCAAGGCGCCGTGATCCAAAACCCTTCATGGCCGATGCTATCGTTGCTAATCCACCTTCATTTGCTCACATCCATTGTGCCCAGAAGCTGGGTATACCTCTCCACCTGATGTTCACGTAAGTGTGCCCCTCAGATGGGATTCCTCGAAATTAGTCTGGTCGAAGATACTAAGTTTTTAGTATGCCTTGGACTCCTACGCAAGCCTTCGCACACCCGCTCGCCAATGTCCAGTCTTCAACTACTGACGTAAGAGTGACCAACTACCTATCCTATATCATCTTGGAGATGATCACGTGGCAGGGACTCGGAGATATCGTTAACAGATTCAGATACAAAACCCTAGGTCTTGAGCCGATGGATCCAACGAGGATCCCCGGCATGATGTCGCGTCTGAAAATCCCTTTCACGTACTGCTGGTAAGTGCGAAAGTGCTCGCAATCTTAGGAAGTGAGAACAGAACCCCTGAAATGCGATCAGGTCTCCCAATTTGATTCCGAAGCCTAGAGACTGGGGTTCGAATATTGACGTCGCCGGCTTCTACTTCCTGCCCTCAAATCAAGACTACGCCCCGCCCTCTGAGCTGGTCGCTTTCATTCAGAATGGTTCTCCGCCAATCTACATTGGGTTTGGCTCCATTGTTGTGGACGACCCAGACGCTTTGACAGCCGTGATCTTGGAGGCCATCCGTCTAATTAACGTCCGAGCCATCCTCTGCAAAGGCTGGGCTTCTTTGGGCGAGTCGGCAATGACCACAAGGCCAGATATCTTCTTGGTTGAAGAATGCCAGCATGAATGGCTTTTCCAGCAAGTATCTTGCGTGGTGCATCATGGAGGCGCCGGCACGACAGCTGCTGGTATCGCTGCTGGTAAGCCAGCTGTTGTCGTGCCATTCTTTGGCGACCAAATATTCTGGGGCAGTATGATACATCGCGTAGGCGCAGGACCACGACCTATTCCGTTCACCATGCTCACAGCTTCTAATCTAGCCAAAGCGATCGCCACTGCGTTGACCGAAGAAATGCTGCAAAGAGCTAATGTACTTGGAGAGAGAATTCGCAAAGAAGGGGGAACTGGGGCAGGAGCAAGAAGTTTCCATGACCATCTGCCTGTGGGCGTTGTGGGGTGTTCGGTATTACCTCAGCGGGCAGCAGTCTGGCGGCACAACAGGAAAGACATCCGATTGAGCGCGGTGGCTGCAACCGTACTCAGAAAGCAGGGCCTTGTAGATTTTGGCGACCTGAAGCTGTACGTTATACTTCCTCGACAGAACCCAAGCATAACCTTACAGATCGAATCAGATATCGCCCATGTGAATACGATCTCACACCCGGAGCCTGGGAACCAGTAAGTGGAGCCTCACTAGCCATATTGGACCTTTTCTATGATACTTTCAAAGGCTTGGGGATGATTGGATCAGAGTTTACAAGGTTACCCTACGTTGGTCAAACCAACTCTCGATCCGGCCAGCCGGTGAAGACCGTCGACCTCCCCACGGACTCGCCCACAACCTCTTTTTCGCAGCCGGTCACGGGTGCATGTTCGACTCAAAGATTCATAGGCCAACGCGCAGCGAAGGGACTGTACCAAATCACCAAAGCTGCTGCACGCTCCCCGATGACATTCACCGTAGCTATGGCCCAAGGAGCCCACAACGCGCCAAGGATGTGGGGAGATAGGACAGTCCGACCTCAACCAAAGGTCACAGGTCTGGGCACCGGATTGATGGCCGGCTGTAAGGTAAGCTGTCTACTCAATGCTCATATATTGCTATTGGAAATAGACCCCCAGTTTACCCCTGTCCGTGTTTTGATAAGCACAGATGTGCCTCAATCCTTCCCCTCCAAGAATCCTAGATGCACAGTACGTTGGTGCTGATCTCTTCCCTTCCATCGGTACAGGAGCTTTTCCTAGGCACCTACGACGGAATCGCGGGGCTCGTCACCCAGCCCGTTCTTGGAGCAAAGGAGGACGGCGTCTTAGGCTTGATCAAGGGGTTCGCAAAAGGTGTTGTTGGCACTCCCGTGAAATTTTGGGCCGGTATGTCCCGTTAAATTGCACATGTTTCATCCTGTGGAAGCGAAGGGCAATCAATGAGCTGAGAGTGACACAGGTATGAATGGTATCGTCGGATACCCCCTTAAAGGCATCGATGTCGAGATTACGAATGCCTTCAGGGAGGATCAGGGGAAACTCATCGTCAGCGCAAGGATGGCTCAAGGAGAGAGAGAGGCGTTGGACGCGAACGAGGAGGAGAAAGGGGCTATTGTCGAGCGGTGGCATGCGATTATGGCAGATCGGGAACGCGAGAAGAGTCAATCGAAAAAGGAGGGCAAGAGGAAAGCACAGGCTTAGACTATTCATCCCTGACCGCGAGCTGATGTACCATCCATATAATCTAGAGCTATGGAGAGTACCAAAGTTACGAAAGATATTTGGATGTTGCGTGGTAGAGGAGTCTCGCACGAGACATCATCCATGGCGGCACACCACCGCAGTACAATATGCGATGGGCACCTTGCAGGGTGACAATGGCACGATCGCGAACTCATACATAGACCTGTTCCGACTTGCTCCAGAGCTCGCAAGCTACGAATTGATAACAGGGGTCGCGGGACAACGCACTAAAGCAGCAGGATTACGGACGGAAGGAGTGTAGCCCGCCGTACCAAGCAGGGCATCCGACGAAACGCTGGACGGATCGAGCGTAGCCCAAACTCAAAGACCGATGCCAGTAGCGGCTACAAGATGCACCTTTTAGACTCTCACAATGAGTACTTCAGTTGGCAGTGCACCTTCTTATCGAAACAACCAAAGCTGGAGCCAATTTTGCTTGCTACAAACTCTGCTACAGCATAGGCTCGTTGGCTGTAGCGTTAAGGGGGTGCACTGCCTAATATTGGGAAAGAAGCTACACCATTCAGTCGTCGTCACCAATTCCTTTTTTGTGTTGTCTCCGCGAACAGCGATGCTGATGAGTCTTCACTTCGTGGCCTCAGTCAAGAAGACCGCAAATGCTCGATCGACCAACCTTGTCAACGCCAATCTGGTCGTTCGTCACTCCATATATGGCTTAGACGGAAGGACGTACTGTTTTTTAGGACTTCCTCAGCCTTGATCCAATCCCAAGTCTGTTTCACCTCTAGATCATACCGATTCTGTGGAAGGAACAGAGCACGATCATGACACTTACGAAGCGTACTCGGATCTGTGGCCTACAGTCTAAAAACGGTTGCTTCACCTGCAAGTACGGTTTTCCTATGCTGAAAGTTGCTAATGGTGGACTAATCATTTAGGGCTCGTCGCGTTAAGTGCGGCGAGGAGTTGCCTGCGTGCCTACGCTGCGTACAGTCGGGTCGGGCCTGTGAAGGGTATCGGACCACTCCTGGAAGTACAGCTGATCGACTGCAGTCTGGCAACATTGCTGGATCCGACAAGGTTCGGGATCCAACCCCTACCTCTGGCCTACTCGACGGCCTTCGTCAGCCCCTGGAAGAAGCTAGGCTTGCCCGCGTGGGCTGCAGTCTTCTAAGCCTCGACTCGTATGGACAGTTTGGAGCCGCCGGATCAATTCTAGAAATCCTACTTCCCCAGCTTAGCCACGCAATTCCAATCGTCAACGCCGCTGCGGCTGCCCTTGGCGCCATCTACGAGTTGCAGACGTTGTCACCGAGAACTTCGGATCGTGCTCGTTTCTTTGCAGGTACCCTGTATGGAAAGGCAATCAGTGGCACACAGCAAGCCTTAGTTACACAGCCTCATGGATCAGTGCCGTTGTTGATGGTCTGTACGCTCTTAGCCTTTGCTGAAATTTTCTTGTGTCGTGAGCAAAATGCACTCCTCCATCTTCAAGGCGCGTTCAAGCTTCTCGAGCTCCGCCAAGCAGGACAAACAACCAGTGGTGCCCGGGCTGTCGAATCGGCGGAGCCGACCAATTGTGCGTCGGAAGACAACATTTCTATGCTTTTCCGGACTTTAGACATCCAAACTGCATCCTATTCGCTCGCCCATTATCCAGATATGCCAATTAGCAGTCTCCTTGCGCAATTGCCGCCTGTGGTCGATGTCACTACTGCTCGCTTGCACCTCATTCCTCTTGTTCATAGATGCTATCAATTTACCACCACCGCATCCAAGTACAAATACCATCCCCGTGCAGCAAGCTCCGATCTTGTTATCACTCAAGGTCGGCTCATTGGCCAACTCCGCCTTTGGCTCGACGCCCTTGACCAATACATCTCTTCAAAGGCGTCAGATTCGCCTAGTTACACTACAAATTCCTCACATTCTCACATCCTGATACTTCGTGTCCTATGCCTGGCCACTATCATCTGGACTTCGGCGGTCCTCGACCCATATGAAACAAGCTACGATGCCCATGCTGTCCATTTCCAGCGGATCGTGACTGATGCCGCCCAGATTCTAGCCAACAGGAGTGCTCAGCCACGGCCATCTTTGCTCCGAGAAGGCCAGCGTTTTTCCCCTGGGCCAGGCATCATTCAACCGCTCTTTCTCACAGCGATCAAGTACCGCAATCCTGTCTGGCGACGGCGTGCCGTCAACATCCTCCGGGACGCGGGTAGAGAGGGCCCGTGGCATGGTCCGCGGATCGCAAAAGCTGCTTTGCGCACTGCGGAGATAGAAGAGGCATATGTATTACCAGAGTCGGATTTGCGTGTGGGCATAGATTGCATCGGTGCTATCGAGGAGCGTAACAGGGTCCACGGGTGTTGTGTGATTCCGCAGACCGACACGGGCGAACGACAGACTGACGAGTTAGTATCCGTCAAGTTCAGTCGCTGTCCTGACATCGAGAAGCTGGTACATGCTACAGCATTCGATCATGATGGGGTTGAGTATCCGGCGTGTGAAGATGAGACATACTGGGAGTTGTGGGATGAGCTTATCGCTTGACTTTGACAGCGTATGGAGCTGTACGTTCCTTCTTGAATTACTTACCCTGGAGACTTTCTTCTACCTACGAGTCCTATGAGGTATTCCTCTCGGATCCGTTTCTTCGTGAAACTTATCAACAGTAATGTTATCTTGAACGACGGGTTCAGTAATTAGCAAATATCATTGTTAGGCCAATGAATCTATAATCCCAGCTATGAAAGTGCTTTAATTCAACAATCATCCCGGATAATCAGGAAAGCCCCAAGAAGAGCAATCCATAAGAAAAGTGTAACTAGATCTTCTTAGTCGGTGCCCAGTCTGGCATAAGCCAATTGAAAGTGTTCTTCATAGAAACGCTGGTCATCTTACTCAGCTCTCGAAATTTAGACGACCCAAATTTCCCAAGTTTTTATAGAATATTGGAATGCTAGTCCCCTGGCTCTTAAACTATTCCAACGGTCGTCTAGCGTTTCATAACGACTCACTCTCGTGGAAATTTCTGGGTATCTGATGTAAAAATGTAACGTGATGACCAAGGTAAGAACTACCCTTCACCAGGTAAGGCCATACGGCCACAAGAGAAGACTCCGTAGCCGAAGAGTCTAAGTCGAATCATACACGCGTAATATTCTGCTCCATCTCAAAAATGACCAATCGAACACCATCAACCTAAATACCGACTTCCCCCTCCCACCCATCTTCCACCCCAAGAGAACCCCCCTCCTCCCTATGCCCCCCCCACAATGGCAGCGACAGCGCCTCCCCCCCAACCCACCACCACCCTCCAACAACAATCCTCCGCCCAGCTCCAGCGCGTCCCCCAGCTCCCCCAACCGACCCCCGGTCTCCGCACCCCCACAAACCGCAAAACAATCTACGACAGGAACCTCAACCGCACGCGCACCGCCGAGCTGAGCCGTGCCAGCTTCGCCTACTTGTTCGGAGAAATGGTGGGGTATGCGCAGAAGCGGGTGACGGGGATACAGGATCTGGAACGACGGTGAGTCGTGGATTCTGCTCTCCCCACATACATATAGCAACGAACTACGTAAAGCCACTGCCCGCAACGACAGCCCCTACATCCAAACCGCCCCTACAGCTGACCCCCCACCCCCCAGCCTAAACGAAGCCGGCTACCCCCTCGGCCTCCGCCTCCTCCCCCTCCTCCTCCACCGCTCCTCAACCCCCACCCACCCCTCCACCCGCCCCACCCGCATCATCACCCTGCTCCAATTCATAGCCCACACCCTCTGGCGGCACCTCTTCGCCCGCCCCGCCGACAGCATCGAGAGCGCCGCCGCCAACGCCAACGAATACATGATCATCGACAACGAGCCGCTCGTGAACCAGTACGTCAGCGTGCCGCGGGAGATGAGCCAGCTGAACTGCGCGGCGTTTGTGGCGGGGGTGGTGGAGGGGGTGGCGTGCGGGGTGGGGTTGAGGGCGGGGGTGAGCGCGCATAATCAGGGGGAGGAGGGGGGGATGTGGCCTGGGAGGACGGTGTTTCTGATTCGGTTTGAGGAGGAGGTTGTTAGGAGGGAGGGGGGGAAGTAGTGCGCGTTGGTTGGATGGGGGTTGGGGGGACGGGGTTGAGTGGGAGATGTGGGATGGGTTTTGGTTTGGCTTGAGAGGGGGGAATGAGAGTGAGATATGGTCATGTTTGCATAGCGAGGCGTTGGAGGGGGTATCTACATTGCATGGAGAGTCCAAATACTAGTGCGGGAATACCCATCTATAGACTGGTAAGGAGTGGAAGAAAATAAAGGTCATGAAGCGTCAACTCGTCGCCTCTTGTCGCTGCCGTAACGATCATGATATGGAGATGGGCTCCGCTTCCTTCTTGAGTATTCATCTCGACGGCGATCCCACTGTGGGGTAGGCGACCTCGAATACGAATATGACCGCCTTCTTCGTCGCTCTCTCCGTGGAGGCGACCTTGAGTACGAACGATCTCTCCGTCTTGGGGGGGACCTCGAGCGCGAATAGGGCCGTCGTGGAGGGCTGCCTCTGCTCTCTTCTTTTTCATTGGTTGTTCGGTCAGCACCACGAGGGCCAGCAGGTGCACCCTCAGGGGGTTTCCTTCGCTCCCCAACGACTGTAGTGTTGGCACCCGAAGCGCCCTTCCCACCACCGTCTCTGTCCGGCATGAATCGTTCATCGAACGTGCCATCGCCTTTCCTCGGACCTCTGCTCTCGAATGCTCCCCAACGACCCGTGTCCTCGCTCCTCATATCCTTATACTTCGTCCTGCCCTTCCTACCCAGCTTCGTCATGTCTCTGATCTGCATATACTCCGGCAAAAGCTCGCGGTTGGACGATTCGTCTGCAAAACGGCTGCCCATGATATCTCTCTGGTCCAGACCTTCGGCTTTGGCATCGTCTTGGAAGAACACGCCTTTGTGGAAGTATTTTTGCATGTAGCCCATTTTCCCTTTTCCTTCTCTCTCTGCCTTTTGGCCGTCGAGAAAGTCCTTATCTTCCGCTTCGCGCTCCTCTTTGCTGAGGTTGCGTCTCCGCTCGATCTCCTCTCTCTCTTCTTCGGCTTGTTCGATGGTCTCCCTTTCTCTCTTGACCCGCTTGAGCTCTCTGAGCTTCCACGCTGCACGCTCGGTCTCTGGATCAAGATCATCGGTGTCATCCACCTGATCGACCTCCTCGATCTCGTCGTCATCCCAATCCTTCTTGCCGGCAGCCTGGGCTGCTGCATTTTTCTCCAGCTGTTCCTGAATCATAGCATCAGCTTTTTCCTTCCGCCTCGCTTCCTCTTCGGCCCATTTCTCGTCCTCTGCCCTGACAATCGCAACAGTAGTGCTGTCTTTTCGTTTGTCTTTCTTTATAAATGTGGGGCGCAAGAGCTTCCTCGGAGCTTCATCCTCACTGCTGCTCTCTTCGCTACCACTTCCGCTTCCACTTTCAGAGCCTGATGCTTCTTCACTACCTTCCAATTCTTGGCTTTCCTCAGTTTCAAACCCTTCTTCCTCTGCTGCGCGTAGAATTCTTTCAGATTCGATTCGCTTGGCCTCGTCAGCAGCTGCTTGCCGTCGCCGTTCGTCTAAGTTGACTCTGCTGAGGTTTCCAGCAATTTTAGTCGCGTCGGACGGAAACGATGTGGCCTTTGGAGGTGGTGCTGTGTGTGGCTGCTGAGCTTGCTCCTCGTCGCTAGATCCATCTTCTTCCTCGGATGACGGTTCCTCGGCGATTGCTTTGCCTGGGCGGTAACGCGCGGCTTTGACCGGGTTGGCGGTCATTCGCTTAGAAGAAGACATGGTGGGCGAGATTGAGGAGGGCTATATTGATTGTCTGTGGGAGTTGTAGGATCTGAAATGCTATCCCATCAGCTTCAACGAAAATTAATTTATTGGACAGTCCGTGCAACGCCGCACTTCAGCCCTTAAATCATGATCATCAAACATGCCACTGCAATTATTCGCAAAGAGTCTCGATATGCATCTTGAATTAACTCCGATCCCATTACAGTTCCGCAGGCTAGATCGGTATCGTGATTGACTAGACCGTAACCAGCCTAAGCCGAAAGCCGGGTGATCTCGGTGAGTGCACCGTGCTCCGCTAGCAGAAGGCACGAGTACTTAAACCTCGATTTACCCGCAATTACTTTCCTTCTCTTCATACTTACCTTGTTGGACTCGGGGCGCTCATACAGGCCTTTGAGTGTGACTTGAACCCTGCATTGCACATCGCGGAGGCAAAAGTCACAGAGTTGCCTTCGGGCACCTCTTCGGCGCAATTTTTGATGGTCTTCAATACCTGAACTACTTTTCATTGCCACCGGTGCCTTGAGCCTGGTATCGAAGAAGAGCTGTAATTTTCAGTATTGTAGATATTGTTGACGGAATTACTGTTATCGGTCTCCCAGTATTCCATATGGCAGTAATGCGCGCTGTTTATTTGTACCGAGTAGGTACATGCTCGTTACTCTCAATGTCGACTTGTGTTCAGCCTTGATCATTTAGATAAATATCCAAACGTCCCTAGGCTGTTTAATACTCTCATCTATGTCTGACAAGGTCTATTACGATACACATCCACATGCTGCGAACTTAATCACACCAACACCTTCCATAATCCCATCCCAAATCCCACACCTCGCTTAAACATCAAACAAATCTCTTCACCCTCAACATTCCCCATCCCCTCCCCCACCCTCCACCCATCACCCACCGTCCCCAATGGCCAAAACCCCCAAGCTCAAAACCCCCTCCAAACCCTCCACCCACTCCCGCGCCTCCCGCCGTGCCTCCTCCCCATCCCTCGCCGCCAACCACGACAAAATCCCCACAAACCCTCCCAGACCCACAAACAGACCTACAAAACCCCACATCCTAGCCCCACAACCCGGCGCCGGTATCTCCAAACCCTCGAAGAAAAAAAGCGGTAGGATCCTCAAGAGGAAGCAGAAGCTACGCTTGGAGCAGGGGAAAGAGAAGGCGGAGGCTGTGCACGGGAAATTGGAGAGGAAGGTCGAGCGGGCGGAGGAGATGAGGGAGGGGAAGAAGGGGCGGAATGTACGAACACCCTGTCCCTTACTATACACATTTTAGATGAATCTTTGACTCTGTATACATTCACATGCTTAAGCTAACACAACCCATCCATCCAGGCCCCCTGGGGCGACCTCAACGAAAAGATCTCCGGGCGAAAAAGAGCGAAGAGAGATAAACCCACCAAAGAAGAAGAAGAATCTGTGTGGGAAGATGATCAAGAGATGAAGGTCGATCCCCATAACATCGCAGACACGGCTGTGGAGATTGAATATGAAGGCGCATCCAACACCATCGCGCTCGTCGAAGCAACAGTGGCACTTCCTGAGACCCATCGGGCTGATGGGAATGAGGGGGAGGTGGTGGATGAGATATCTTGAGTATTTTCTCTATCAGATATCGATTTGAGCAAAGGACGGGCCTATATACTGTTTCTTGTATATGAGGCTGTTATGCGGCTGGGGATTCGATTCGATGCTGCTGGTTCTTTGAGAGCGGAAGGTGGTCTGGCACTACGATACGATATGATGGATATGTATGTAAGTGAGAAAACGGTCTATACAGCTTCACTACTTTACTGATATCTCGTTCAGAATGCATCCGACCTGTTGTATGATACCTATGAAAGGAAGAGGAGGGAAATATGGAAAGGAATGATATTCGGATGAAGGCTGTAGGCGCTAGCGATCAAGAGGAATTGCAGTCGTGGCGGCGATGATAGATGGTTAATGTTCATGAGGGGATGGAAAGCTTCAATGGGATGTCATATTTGTGTATGGGATCATAGGGAGGGATTATATGATTCATAACCCTGTTGGCTGTGTAGGAGAGGAGTGATGTAGAGAAGAGAGGAGACATTTGCATGTCTGGAGCATATGTGTGTGTGAACAGAGTACGTTGATTAATCGATCGTGTCCTTCTTGCCGAATACGAATATACACTATGTAAGAGTGACCGAACACCTGTCCATGCTCGATGAAGCGCTGGTATCCTAAAGCTCCCTATGTCTGTCAGCTCGCACAGCTCCATTCTATGTATAGTGATGGAAAATGCTGTCGGAGCAAAAGACCATATCATTAGGTATCTATCAACAGGAATCGGACCTATTCGCCGTGGAGATTGGATAAGTCTTTGAGCATTATGGAATTCAAAGTTGACTCGCCATATAAAAAAACCCTGCCGTCCTTCTTAATCATAACCATCCTGTCACCTCTCATAGCTTACTTATACGACGCGCACTCCGTTTGAGCATAATCGTGATATTGACGTCCGATCATCATCGTTTCCTGGACGTAGTCTTGTCTACACCCACTGCACTGGTCTAGGCACACATGTTCGTAGGATATCTGTGCATATTCATACTGGACTAGCATGAAGGCCCCCGAGGCCCTAGGCTCGATACGGGCCTCGGTGGTAGAGGCGTTGAGCGTTGCTGAAATATCACTGACATTGTTCGAAATTGATGATGGGGTAGAAGAGGAGTCCCGTACTTCTTCAAATGACTTCTGAAAATCTTAATAGTATGGAATTTCACCTCGGACTCTTCAACGCTGCTCTCTATCCGCACAACGGCCCCCGGAAAAAGTGGCAGAGGAGCCGTAGCAGATACGTCGGCTCCGATTGATATCCGCCCAGCAGAGAACATTGAAGACCTCAATGTTCACATCGGAATATCCCGGCTGTCCGACAAGCACAGCATCGAGACCGTGAGGCTCATTTCGGAATTTTCCACGGTGTCCGACCGGCACGGGCACGGAGAAACATCAAATGTGCGTTGGCATTCATCAAATATCCGACCAGCACATAACAGTTGCGTCGGGTTCTCCGAACACCGTCACGCCAAGGTCATCGGGTCTTGCGTCTGTTCCTACACACAACACACACCATGCGTCCCGTATCGAATACGTATGATAGGGTCCGGACACGGCAGGTCTCAAGGACATGAAGAGGTCGGACGGTTTTTCTTTCATTCATCCAGTGAAGAGTCGCAAGGGATCGCCTCCTAAACTAGGGAAATTGACCCTCATGACACTCCTTGTTTCGTCCGTTGTTCACCTTTGAATCGGAAATCTTACCTGCGGCCGTCGACGGGCTTCCATAGGCAATCAATAGTTACACAGCCTGAAATATTAGCTTCATGGCCAAACGTCCATTTCTCAATGTTTGCTCGACTCAAGCCTAAATTTGGCCGTTGCGAAATGGCACACATTCGTCGTTAGGTCAAACTCTCATATTTCTGGTTCATGACTTGCAAGCCACAGGTGTTGCAATCGGGGCATTGAATGCATGGAAAGGTACTAAATCATCTGATGGTGCCACATCTCTCAATGGGATTATCACAACTTGTCTAGATTGAGCATGTCCCGTAACGAGTCGAGTGAATCCCTCATTCACCTGGCGCAGATCCCAGAAATCGTAGTGATCCAATAGGTAATGATCGAGATTTGGCCCCCATAACGATAGACATGAACCATTTAAGCCAAGGTTACCATTAGAACCGAAAGCCGAAGTTGGCGGGGCTGGTGAGAGGGGCCAAATATATTAGCTGTCTGCCGAATATGTGGCTTAGGAAAGTCTAGCATATGCTAGGCTTTATAAATTGAAGCACTCGTGCAGAGAAGAGACGTTCTGCTGTCCCGGGAATAGTAGATTTCAAGACTTTGATATCTTAGTGTGGGTGCCAAAGCGTCCACGATAGCATTCCAAGACCCTAGACTTCTTAGTATTGCAGGGCAATATGACCTCGATCATTGCATACCAGCGAGGTGTCAGCGTTAAGCTCGGCACTAAGCTTAAGCAACCAGTTTGACCTTCTCGCGTCCTTACAAAGCTCAGGTGCTGGCAATGCAATCCACTCAGGAACGTCTCATCGAGCGACATTGATCCTCGCTGAAGAGCATGGCGATGATGTCTTCCAAGACAGGCTCGTCGTTCCTTAGTGTTGCCATAACCCTACGCGTGAAGTCCTTGTACTTGCTGCCAAGGTTTTTCAGGAGTATCGACACAATCAGCCAATCAGGGAGCTTTGCATTCATCTTCTCCAAGCCTTTTGCCTTTCCTTGGATCGTAAACGCATATGTGTCAACGGAGTTCCCACATGAGCTGAGAGATGTGCTCATGAGTTCCTGTACCGTGATGTGCTGGTTTATGAACCCTCCATTTTGGTAGAGCTTCTGTAGCTTCCACCATTGCTCACTAGCTGTCGCCACGTCTTCGATGAGACTTCTTGGTGCTTCTTCACACTTATGCATAATTAGGGCTTTCGCTCTATTGTTGTGACCATTCCATATGGCCTGTTCTTCTTCGAACTTGTTCAAATCTGTTTCTGTTGGGGCCTCTTTATTAATGATTCCCTTGCCATTGTCATCATAGCCCTCATGTTCTTCTGGCCAGGATTGAGGACTCCCATTATCGTTGCTTATAAATATCCCAATGGCCTTCGAGAACCAGGGTGATCTCCAGTCTGTGTGCCCACCGTCGATAACCGGCTCTCCCCTTGAGCTTAGGGAAATCGAAGATGCCCGGACTGCGGGATGTCGAGATCGTCATGCTGCGCGTCGGAGTGAACTATTCGCAAGTCTAGTTCCCAATCTGGAAAAAAGCGAAGAAGGATTGAGTGTTTGGTAATCTCTTCGAAAGTTGTACACCCTAACCGTTCAATGTGGGTATCACAATCTGAGCACGCAACAATGCAATTTGACATACACGTGAGCGAACGCGTGAGTCGTCAAATTGTAGTGACATTGACGCACTTAATGTTGTTGAGTGCATTGATTGACCAATGGACTAAATGGGTGATGTTGCAAGCAGGCACGCGGGGAACTGTAGAAAATCTACGTGCCAAGCATGCCAAGCATCAGGCCGGCCTTTTAGCGTGATCTACTAGTCACGCTAGTGTTCTCATCTCGTGTGTCTCATCCGCTCCCCCAATGGTGAATATTTGTGAAGGATGTGTTATACCAACTCGAGAGTATTCAAGACACATCATCTTATTGGCTTGCGTGACGGCCTATCATTCGCATCCTTCACTCCGACCGCTGTGCAAACTGTGCACTAACGTCCCGTATGCATTCCTTAGCACTGCCGGTTTCACGAAGATGAGCCGTAGATGAGAGCTATTTCCATGTCTGATTCATATCTATGTCTTGTAACTATCTAATCCTAGGGTATCTTTGAACTCTATAAAAGAAGAATGCCAAGCTTCCTCATCGCCAGGATTGAAACACGTGTGCGGCCATTCGCGTGGCTTAGCCACATCGCTACGGCTGATATGTGGTCGCTGAGTTTTGCAACCAACTCATGAACAGCATCTACTAAAACCAAAGATAATTCTCCATCCCGGGATGCTGTTGTGGTTTGGGTTGAACTCCTGACAGCCCTTGCCCGAATGCAAGGTATTCGGCGTATGGATCGTTGAGGTATTCGTGATCGTCGTTGAAAAAGAATGACTGGTTGGAGAGGTCGCCATAAGCAGGGTAGAAAGATGTCTGCGCCTCTGCTGGAACAGAAGCCATGCATGTGGGTGGACTTTCTTCAACTTCCTCCGCTTCATCAGATGAGTAGGCTTCATCATCATCCTCTTCCTCATCCTCATTAGGTGGCTGCCATGTCTCCTCCAGCTTCAAACCTTTGCCTAGGGAGTCGCGATTGGAATTCTCGCCGACTGCAGAGTTGAGAGATGACACGAAATCGCTCGCTTTATCATCGTAGAGACCCATGCCTACAAGCTCCTGGCTCCTTTTCCTGGTCACCCGGGTAGTGGTCTTGGACTGCCGCAGTGTGGGTACAGGACCTTGGGCAGAATAGTGACTTGGTATTGCTTGAGGTATTTGCGAATTGACCGCGTGGCTCTGTCCGCTAGACCATTGCTGTGGCAGCTGGTAGCTTGAAGCCGGGTAAGCGTCGTATGGGGTCGCTTGAGGTATGGGTGGACGATGGGGTCGATCGGAAATGCTATACGTAGGGTATGAATCATAAGCAGGCTCCGAGGCCGGACCAAGTGTCCCGTACCCGGGTATTGCTGTCGGCAACATATCATATGTTGCCGTAGGCGCACTAACGGGGAAGCCGTAGCCCATAGCGAATGCGTCCTGAATTGATTGCTGTGCCGAAAAAGCTGCGGTATTCGAGACAGTCAAGTTCTCTATTCCTGCTATGGGATTACCCATGGCTGGCCCACTGGTGGAGACGTATGTACCAGGGCTTCGATAGTCTTTCGAACCAGGGTGCCAGCTCACTGGTCTTTGACATGAAACCGAACTCTGAGGACCAAAGGCATTCCGTACCCTCTGTTCTCGTATCTGATATGGACAGTCGTGCAGATTCCGGGGATAAGCTCGCGTTGTATGGTTCGCTGTAGTCTTTCTACGCTGTATATTGTGTGGGCTGTTGGAGGCGCTGGTTTGCTTTGTGATTTTTGCAATCGCCCTTCTGCTGCTGCTGGATGTGCTACTGGAGTGTGTAGATAATTGGCGTAGAATGTCGGATCTGGGCATATGACTCGAAATGTCCTGGAGCATGCTGTCATGGTCTGGTGGTAGCATATTGGAAGACGGGTGTTGCTGCCCCACCCTGAAGGCGGGCTGTTGTAAGGTATTCATGTGTCCGCCGAGGTACGGCACTGTTATAATGCGTGGTCGTAAGGTATATGAGCATGTATTAGGCTAGCACTTCGGACCATCAACATGGCGATATAGGCAGGGACGTGACTTGATCTCTTACGGAAATTGACAATGACGGCGGGATATGAGAGTGATAACAGAATGAAGAGATGACACGAGACGAACAGAAACAAATCATGGTTAGTGACCACGAATACGGGAATTGGAACCAGGTAACTAGAGACGCCAACCCCTCGGCAGGATGATCAAAGGGATAGGCCGTTGGGGGGACAATGGATTGCCCATGCCACGAGCGGGAATGCAGGACTGCATAGCTTCTTGTTTGAAGATGGGAAGAACATTAGCAGAAGGCGCCAACGAATGGAACAGTTAGACGATGGATCCTTGTCCAGTGGTGTCTTCCATGCAAAGGCGTAACGGAGTACGGAGCAAGGAAGGCAAAGTATGATGGAGAGGACCTTTGGGGCCCGCACACGCGGCTGCATGCTCACCACAATTGCGAACCTAAATTCCGAGAGGTCGTACACTTGTGCTAGGCTTGCAACCGGTGGGCTTGGGGCAAGGAGCCAAAGCTAAGGGCTAAGGGGGGGAGGATTATCAAGGGATGGGGTGGGATGTCCAAGGAAGAGGAAATGGAGATGATGCTAAAAGGAGGACATGGCTACAAATCCAGGCGCGGCCGTTAGCTGAGAAGCGTCACTAGCGTGAGACTCTGGATGACGAGGAAGAATGAAAGGGAAAGAAACTAAAGTAAGAGGGGGCTAAGGGGGGGGGGCTAAGGGAGGCTTACAACGAAATCAGCCCGATGATCAGATCGGCGCTAGAAAAAGCGGTCAAGCTATGGTATGGTACAATATCGAATAGCATGGTGCGTTATCCTGACCCTGCCTAAGGTAGTGAACTACCTCAATGGAGGAGTACCACGTCCTCCCATGTCCTAACATATCAAGCCTTACTTGATCCTGGTAGGTGCATCACAGAGACCCTTGCGGCGGGCCACGACGCACGCCGCCTCGCTTAACGGTGGTTTGGAAACGTAGAATGTGTGACAGGCCCACACACCTGCTGCCACAACCCAGAGAAGGAAGTCGGCCCTGTTACGGCACTTTAGTATGAAACCAATCTGACCACTACCTGCTACTTGCACCTTCATCCTCTCAACAATTCCCGCTTCAATATTCGGTAGTCTTTCATCACCTACGATGTACAGTCACCACATGATAAATCGATAATCTCTCATATCCAACCAATATCCCTGGTGGAAGCTAATCATCAATGTTCACAAGCCGTCGCCTGATTGATCGATCGATTAGTCGCTTCATGATCCAACCGCCATACCGTGTCCACGATATCTCTCGCTCCAACAAATGTGCCTCGGTCACGATTGACCGGCCTTGATCGTCCTTCCGAAAGTAAGGTAACATTATTGAATGATGAGGCGCACCACGTTTATCATAACCTTAGCTACCTGTACCGGGTGCCGTCCAACCACTTGAAGTATAAACCTCCTTCAGTGGTCAGCATACGGAGTAGGTACTCTAGTCACTTCAGTCATGCACCAGCCCCGTGGGTGAAAGAAAGGTGGCGGCAATTACTCCGTACTAGGCTTTATTAGGTTAGATATAGTTCGTTTATTGGACTCTGACTCAGCCCTCCGAAAATTAGCTCCAATTGTTGTTCAGGAATCTCGGGCTGATGGGCTGATGGTTGGCTGCTTCTATCAAAGCCGAGATTCCTGGCGCACAAATGTGCACTGACAATGTTCCTTCGTCTACCCCGCCGCAGTGTAGACGTCTCTACTGAACTACAGTATTCAGCTGCTTCCGCGCCTCAATGCATCTTCCCTTTATCCGTGTCCTTGCCCGCATGAGGCTATGCTTGCGACGAAGGGGGCGCCGTTCATTCGATCAGATGCAGGCACGACAGGAGAATCCCAATAAGAGACGGTGCGGTGATTGCAGCCTGCTGCTTTGGCTGGCCAATCCCATGGATGTCTCCAAACCGAAGAATGATGTAGCGCTACCCCGGCTTGGTTGACCTCCCGTTGATCGGCAGCCTTCGCGAATTGTCAGGATCCAGGAATGCCATACGTTGGCAGATCCGAAAGGACTTTGGCGCCTCGCTCAAAACAGTATCATCTTTTCTTAGTACCCTTCCTATCAACAATTCCATCGTGGATGCGTCATCAACCGCACACTGTCTGGTTCCACACTGAAACCTTGGACAAGGATTGCTGACTTGCGACCACGGTTAATATCTGGCCTTACGCGCCAGTCGAGCACTTTGGAACCTACCGAGTAGAAATCACTGTACTCTGGGAATCACGCACGATCTGCCAACAACTCATCAGATGACAGGCTCGAACCTATTTGGGTTTGCTTTTTTCCGTGTTCGTGAGATCGTCATACTTGCTGCGTGGTACTAACGGCATAAGCCCCGGCCTTACAAGAGGGCCACTCTCATGCTAAAGCAGGTGGTACATTAGCGCCTACAGAATCCGCCGAGATTAAGAAGCTAAAGAGGCAGGTGGCAGGCCATTCGGTGGCCGTTTCGTCTGTCGGGTATGCAATGCATTGCGAGACCACTAGGACTCAAGAAAATGCAGATGCACAACTAAGACCATGGTACATGAGGCACTGTATCAAAGTTCACAGGCTCTTGGCGCGTGATTCTGGACCCGCAGAATCAAATGTTGCAAGAAAGAATGATTGCTTCGGGCGCTAGAACAGCTTGCTGCTCCATCAGAACTGCTAGTGTTCCCGCCACCTTGAGGTATCGATGCGGTGGGTGCATACTATTGAATGGACCCAGACAACACCGGAGATTCGCTCCTAGGCTTTCACACAGTTGATCGCGGAGTGATGATCTGAGCCGCGTCTACGGTCTACGGACAGGAATGTATGGAAGATACAGCCGGACTTCCAGGATTATCAAAGCCATACAACAGTCCTTCACATTCGACGTCAGGGAGATCGAAGGGAAGGGTATCAGGTCAACATGTACACCTTTTACTGACTTCTGAGGAAGTGCATATCAACACGGCGTCTGCAGCTTGACATGATGAAATGTTTGGCTCTTACGACTGGGGTCCTAACTCACCTGCATACTCTAGAATCTGACAGGCAGCGGCTCATCGCTTCGAGCATGAAACGATGACCTTATTCGTCCGGCAGAGATCTACTGCCGGAAAATGGATGACATTCATGTCCGTTGGTGGTCCACAAATCGTGCATGAGCGAAGACTGGAGGTGCTTTAAGTGAATTATGGATTGCATCCAACACCGTCGTCGGCATGGGTCGCAAGTAAGAATCACTGTCCAATTACTGGATCATCCTCCCGAATCATGTCCTTGGTATAATTCGTCCTCTCGTGATGTCCCTTCATGCAGTCAGCATACCACCGTGCCATTGCATTACAGCAATTCGTACGGCCACTGCTCCGCAACCTCCATTCAGCCCTCGTGCGTTCCGTGGTCGATCTTCTTAAGCGATCCGGGAAAACCTCGGACGTTCTAAGGTGGGGGTAATTGAGGGCTTTCGACATTTGAGAATCATAGAGTTACAGAACTCGGTACGCTTGACCTCGACGATGAGCCGATCGCGCGCCTACTAGTTTAACGAATACGATGGCTGAAGGTACCTATCCTCAATTCGATATTACCCATCTTCCGAATCCCGACGCCCGGAAATACGGAGAGGAGGTACGTCTTGTGAAAACTTGCCGGCCGGACGGGCAGGACGCTGACCAACGGAAGGCTTGCAGTGAATCGAGCGCCAGCGAATCTGAACTTCAGCACGCTCTCGAGGTCCGCATATCCTACGGCACCGACCGAGGCTCAAGCTGAGGTGCCACAAGTAGGTGGTATTCGACGCAGACAATGCCCACCGCCGGAGATCCTCTCTCGTAACCAATGATAACCTTGAGTTGACCAAGAAGTCCGCCAAAAGACGGCAGAATACAGCATGTTTTGTACACTCTCTACTCGAGAAGCAACGGAAGCCGCAACATCCCAGAGAAAGGAGTCTCCAAAACATCAACGAAGATTACATCAACACCAAAAAGGATGGGGTGACTACCCCTATCAATGACCATGCAACCCGTTCGCGCCTTCTCACGAAGAGGCAATTGTCAGACATGGCTTTGGGTGTCCGAGAGTTGTCGAAGAGATTGGGTAGTGTGCGGCTGAAGCTGAAGGTCAAGACGGTATTCTTGTTGACCAAGGTGCATGACGAAGGACTCATTGGCTACACGAGCGAGATGGTGGAATGGTTACTCTCGAAGGATCAGGTTGTGCCATACATTGTGTACGTGCACTGTAAGAATGTGAGATATGGCCACCGGAGTCCAGATTGACGAAGCCTAGATACGTTGAAGACACCCTCGAACATAACCGCACGTTTGACGCAGAAGGTATTGTTGCTAAGGATCCGTCAAGAGAAGGTCGCCTGAAATATTGGAACAACGAGCTTTGCAGGAAACATCCCCTCACCTTTGACTTCGCTGTCACGGTATTTGCCTCTAGCGGTCCTTCGTGCTATCCCTGGTTGACATAACAACAGCTTGGAGGTGATGGCACTCTCCTATACGCCAGCTGGCTCTTCCAGCGCATCGTCCCGCCTGTTCTCTCATTCGCTCTTGGCTCTCTAGGCTTCCTGACCAAATTCGACTACTCTGGCTTCCGGGAAACCTTGACACAAGCGTTCAACGAAGGCGTGACCGTGAGCCTGCGGCTCCGATTTGAGGGCACGGTCATGCGATCTCAGACCAAGGGCGCAGACCGAGACTTGGTAGAGGAGCTGATAGGAGAGGAGACCGAAAACGATTATACGCATAAGCCTGATGGTTCCTACGAGATTTTGAATGACATCGTTGTGGATAGAGGGCCCAATCCAAGTGGGTGATCCCTGGCTACCGTATCTAGCAGCGAGATAACGTGAAGACAGCCATGTCAGCTATTGAAATTTTTGGCGATGACGAGCATTTCACGACGGTACAAGCGGATGGTGTCTGCGTGGCCACACCCACGGGGTCAACAGCATACAACCTCGCAGCAGGAGGATCTCTATGCCATCCGGAAAATCCAGTCATACTCGTCACCGCCATATGTGCTCATACCCTCTCTTTCAGACCCATCATCCTCCCGGACACGATCGTGCTACGGGTTGGCGTGCCATACGACGCTCGAACATCATCTTGGACCAGTTTTGACGGAAGAGAAAGGTATGTAATTTGGCTTCCATTTCGACATCTGTAGATCTTGTGTTCGCGATGCTAATGGTATCTTTACAGGGTAGAGTTGTGTCCGGGCGATTACGTGACGATCGCAGCATCACGTTATCCCTTTGCCAACGTAATGCAGCCGGGACGCCGGAGCGAAGACTGGGTCAACAGCATCTCACGGACGCTGAATTGGAATTCGAGGCAGAAGCAGAAGAGTTTCAAGACGTGGCAGAAGGATGAGGAGGATGGCAATAATGAGAAAGGGCAGTCATCAGCACCGATGTGAGGGGGTATGAGTTATAGAAATCAAACGACTTAAACCAAATTGCATGCAATCAAGGATTATTGGATAAGTGAAGCCAAAGTCTGGCCATGTGCTTCTCTCCTATCAGGGTAATCAAGCTCTTGATGTCTCAAAAAGGATGTCAATACAATGTATCTATCACGGCATACCGAGGCTCTCCCTCCCCAGTCGAAACTGCATCAGTGGACCGCAGTGAATTACGCTGTTGGTAGGTACATTATATATATTAATGAAGGACGCCTCGGTTTAGCCGATCAAACCTGTATTGACAATGGCCTCGACCCGGCTCTAAATTAATTGTCAGGCCAGCATTCGTAAATTTCGACAACCAGCCCAGCGTAGATTGGGTCGGTGTATGGCGTCTTGCCATTGTCAATCAGTCAGCTGCCCTTCGAGAAGCCAATCCTGACACCACTGCCCACATGTCTGAGCCATGAAAGCTGTCATTGATTTATCTTGTAGAGAGTATCTCAGAGTGTGAGAGCCAACAAAGGGGAGCAGTGGGGAGCTGGTTGGGACGCCAAGGCAAGACGGCGATCAGCCGCGGACCCTTGGGATTTCACGCGAACTCATCTCTAAAGTATTCATGCCAATGTTCCCTGATGGGCTTGATGGCTGAGGGTGTCCAGGTTCTCTGGACGCCCTGGAGAAACTTCGATGAGTTGTTACAGAACCGCACCTGGCTCTTCCCAGCGTCAGCTGTCGATGACGGAACCCTGAAGTCTGATGAGAGGAGAAAAGCTTGCGGTCAGGTACGTATCTCAATCACACGTCTTACACCCGTGGGACCAATCATGGCATATGATTGATGATTACTCTCTAGATTTCCGCATGGAAACTCCGTGGCAACCTTCCTCATGCGGTCGAGTCGACCTGGCTTCTCACTGAAGCAGTCTTAGCAGACGAGGTTCCTGGGGAGTATATGCCCATCTTTGCCGTGAAAGCTGCGTACATAACAGCAATCTCTCGGTCCATTCATCCTTCTACCCAACCTCGATCAACTAGGATACCTTCTAATACACTTCCTAGCTTCGTCACCGGCCTGCTAGACTCCCAGCAAGAGTCCAAATACAAGGTGTCAATGTACGCCAAAGCGCAGGAGATAGGCTTGCCGGCACTCTTCGTGGATCTGCGACATGAGTCGACACATGGTGATATACCTTCGTTGTCGAATCTGAGGAGCGCGGCTCAGCGGGCGTTGGAGTGGTTATGGGATGATTACTGGTGCAAGCTTGGGGGAGATACGAAGCTGCGAGCAAAAGGAAGCATGGCTGGCATTGGAAACGACGATTCACGTTTGGATATGATTGAGTGTCCAGATCAATTGAAAGACAAGGTCATGGAAGGTTCTGGGAGATACGACAGCAATGCATCTGATCCTATTGAAGAGCTCGCAAGTTGGAGCAAGTGGCAGGGTCATTGGGTTGTCAGACCGATTGGAAGCTGCGACACTTATTGAAAAGTGGTAGGCAGTACGGAGTAGAGGCAACGTTTCTCACTCTTCAAAGTGGAACAATAAGGTACCGTAGCAAAGGTTGTCGTGGTTGTCCACTACAGTAACGTACTTCACTACGGCAATAGCCGGGTCCAGACCACTGAGAAGCGAACCAATGATAATGCATAGTCCAATCTCTGTCCGTATCGCTTGGCATCCCAGATCTCAGATCTTTTGCAGTGAATTCAACATCTCCATGACTCCAGGATGGAAAAGGACCTGAGAATTTGATTGTACTCCTTTCAATTCGATCTACTGCTTGTTCCATGGCGGTCAACAACACTCTCGAAATGCCAACAATGCTTTTCTGGTAACCAATCACGGCGCATCCCGACCTTGGAGTCTAGTCCCACTGTCCCAGGGATCCAAGCACAGCGTAGGAGGCTTTTGATCCCCCGCGCTTTTGCCGCTCTTGGGAAAATATGTCTAGCCTGCCCGTGCATCCAGGTCACGAGGGCTTTGTCCAGCCATCGTCCTACTTACGCCCGAGGGGACAGTCGCAACCAATGCCTCATGCCGAGACGGAGAGCGCAATTGACCGAGATCAAAGGATTGGACTGGTATGTTCCTTCAGCCTTCTTCCCCGTCGTCGCTGCGAACCTCCAATATGACCATCAAAATCTGGCCTATCGGAAGAATAATGTCAGAGGCTGATCGTACGATTGATACATCGGCGTAGCAAAGAATCCGGGATTTCCTGAGGGTCCGCACCAGTTACGATGTATTGCCGTTGAGCTTCCGTTTGATTATTTTCGACACCGCATTGTTGGTTAAGAAGAGTCTGGCCATCTTGATACAGAACGGTGAGACCCCTTCGATGTGCCGATATCGTCCAGATCTCCAGCATTGACCGGTCATTGTGATAGGTATCATCTCTGCACCCTTATGGGACTCGAAGACATCGTCTTTTGCAGGCCTTCTCACGACTTCCGACTACCTCAATCTGATCCAGTACTACTGGCAGAACCCTGAGGCTGTCAACCGTATTGATCAGTTCAAGCTCAATAGCTTACGAGGTGAGCCACGAAACCGGCGTCCGCACTCTCGAGACGTGCTAACAGAGCGAGATATCGAGAAATCGCTTGGCGTCCAGCCTCTCGAAACTGTGTCGATACATCCGGATCGACCTTTGTACGATGCTTGTCGAAAGATGCTCGAGTCACGGGCTCGGCGGATACCTCTCATTGATGTTGATGACGAGACCAAACGCGCAATGGTGGTCAGCGTCGTCACCCAGTACCGGATCTTGAAATTCGTTTCCGTCAATGTATCTGACACCCAGCTGCTGCGAAAACCGCTAAAGCATCTCAAATTGGGTACGTACAAGAACCTTGAGACAACAAAAATGGAGTCTTCCGTGTTCGAGGTCATCCATCAATTAGTGAACAACTCGATCTCCAGTGTGCCAATCTTGAACAGCGATGGCATAGTCACCAATGTTTTCGAGGCCGTAGATGTAATCATGCTCATCAAAGGCGGCGTTTACGATGACCTCAATCTCAACGTTGGAGAGGCACTTCAAAAGCGAAGCGAGGTATGTACTCAATCGGAGGTGGCCTTTGCAATAATGCGTTGACAATTATCTAGGATTTCCCGGGCATCTATACTTGCTCTATCGACGACCGGCTGGATACAGTTTTCGATACAATAAGAAGGTCCCGGGTGCACCGATTGGTAGTCGTCGACGAAGATAATCGTCTGGTTGGGATCTTAACGTTAAGTGATATTCTTGAGTACATACTCCTCGAAGGGGAAGGGGATGATGGCAAGTGTGGGTGATCTGGTTAGGTTTGGGCGGCTTGCAGTGTCTACGTACGCATTTACTTGGTGTTTGATATCCCCACACAGCGCGAAGAAGACCGTTGTAAGTTGAAACATCACGGCCGGTCATGACAAAGGTAAATAGATGAAACCTGGATATAGGACTTCAGGGCGACGAATCATACGCGATTCTACTATCGTGACGAAGCTACGGATTCTATTGTGGTCGCAAGGGATATCGCTATTGTTGTTGTGACGTTTCGCTCACTTGTAGGCAAGAGCACCCACTTCACTTTTTCAGCTAAGATCACAGAGGTACCTAGAATTTAAACCCCAGAGCAGACGTTGGCCGCTCAAGATTCAACATCAATCTCTGTTAATGTGGGCAGGAGCATTCCTCCACTTACCAGAACAGCATTACCGACATGTCTTTCATCTCAATGCTTCCTCTAGCTCTCACCATGCAGCATACATACCAACATCAATATGCAGAAATCGAAGAGCATCAACTCGTTTGCGCCCACAACTGAGCATACTGAGTTTATACAAGGAACAAGATCTCAACGCCGATCATCACTCGACACCTTTGTAATACCCGGCCGTACACGGCTTCCGTCCAGCCAATCCAGTCAAAACGCCACAGACATTCAGGTTGCTCAAGCATTGCTCAACCACAGATCCGGACGGCATTCCATCAAGATGGCTGCCAGAGAGGCTCAGGGCAGGACGGTTCTTGCTTGTGAACACTCATCCACGCCAATAACCTACGCGAATCTACTTCAGTCAACACATGGGGGATCTGACGTCAACACAAGACTGCCGCCGTCCCGAGGCAGTGGCCCAAACATTCTTGTTATTCCACCTCACGGCCGTTCCATCATGGAAGTACCTCAAGCACCGCCCGAGCTCTTTATGGCAACGACAACTGCAACCAACACCGAAGCTGACTACGGAAACACATATGATGGGGCCAATGATAATAACCAGACAGGAAAGGTATCTCGTATGACGAGCATGACATGGAGCACTGTCAGCCAGCGAGTCTACTCAGACTCCTCTGGGAGTTCCCGTGCCTCTAGGGTTTCGGAGTTCAAGCAAGAATACAACGGTTTAGCTAAAAAGCACGGACTACCTACTCTCACAGGCGAGTATGCTGGTATATTGTGTCCTCCTCGTTTGTTGACGTGGGACATGGTTACTGATTTCCATACTACAGATGATGAAAGCAACTCAAGTCAGACAAAGCTGACGCAGAAGTCTCATCATCATGGCTGGCTCGCTCGCAAATTCTTCCGCCGATCCTCATCCACTTACACACTCAAAGCCAAGACTACCTATAAACCCGTCACTCACAAAAAGAGCTTTGGTGGTGTCCGTTTGCTCTCAGATGATGTGCCCACAAATATTCTATCGGGTAGGAGCCTCGAGGGACTCTGTCGCCTTGGCGGAGTTGGTCTGTTGGTGCTTCCACCCGACTTTGCTGCCGACAGGCTTAGCCTACCGACGTGCCTTTCCGCGACTGGCACTTATTTGCTCGACAACGGTATGTCATCATGAGGACCTAAGCTCCTCCGTTAAGCTGATGGTCAAGCAGGCTGTAATGCACCCGGCATCTTTCGTGTATCTGGAACTGCGACTACTATTAATGAGCTGTATAAATACTTTGATCATCGGTTCTCCGACGCAGGAAGCCCCTCCAAGGTCGAAGCGACTGTGGGAGCAGGTTGTCTTCCCGGCAATCTAGATTATACTCTGCCTGACATAGCCTCACTATTCAAGAAGATCATCATTGGCTTACCTGGTGGCTTACTTGGTTCGCTGGAGCTGTTCGAGGCCTTTCGCGGTATTCTTCTTAACTGGACGCCAGATCCTAAGTTGTCAGCGGCAGATCCAATTCGGCTGCGAGCCAGAATGATTGCACTTGCAGTCTTGAGCGTGGATTCTCTATACCGGGCGTACTTGATCCAGGCCGTGCTTGGTCTCGTTGCGTGGTTTGGATCTGAAGCCGACAAAGCCCAAGCAGCCGAGAGAGTTGGAACTGAAGGTCGACCCAAACAGGATCAACCCAGGTCAGAATTAATGGGTTACCAGTCTTTAGGAAAGGTGCTTGGACCTTTGTTATTGGGAGATCTGAACGACAGCATCGAGGTTGGTGGGGTCTCTGAGACCAATGATGATACCTTGAATGCTCGCAATTCGGCAGAGCTTCACCAGGAGAATGCAAAGAAGTCCAAAAAGCAGAAACGAAACTCGGTATCGAACAAACTTGAAAAGGATGCCAATCTAACTACTCACGTCGACCGAGCGAACCTTGCCTCAGAAGTCATGCATCTGCTTCTATCAAATTGGAGAGAAGTTGTCAAGCAGTTCCGGGTGCTGAATGGCCTAAGTAGCTTCTTGCAGTTATCCAAAAGCATGACCCAGATCAAGAAGCTGCCGAGTCGGGTTTCCTCTAGGCCTTTCACAAACACCTCGGACGATAATTTGCAGCTCCTGGATGTTCTCCGCGGACGTTCATTGCCAGACCAATTTGAGCAATTTATCGGGCCAGTCAAGATGACGCGTAAAGTCAGGATCACTAGTAGATCACCAATGGCTCGCGGTGCTATCGGAGGTTCTCAGAGTGGCGATGGAAGTCACGCTCGGGGACCGGGAGTCAGGGAAGAACAGGCTGACGAAAGACCATCCGGGAGCAGTGCTATCAATCCTGGCACTCAGGGTGCTCGATCAGCTACCAGTACCGGATCTTTTATCCAAGATGCTTCAACGTGTGCCCCTGACGGGCGGACCAAGTCGGACCTTGCCATGGACCAAATGGCCCTGGGCACAATCTTGACGCCTCTCAAAGACTCATACGTCTCTTCTGAGCATGAGCCACCACTATGCCGTGTCTTACCTGCAGAAACACCCGAAGGACTACCGCGTAAACGATCATCAAGTGACACGCCCAACACTACAGTCAGAGTGGCCCCACATCCAGCGCAACGCACCACGTCAGCCCGCGTTTTGAATCAGTCTTCCACAGACAAACCGCTGCCTCCTATTGGTGATGCTCAGAGGGCCGAATCCATGGCCGGACAATCGCTTGAGTATTCTCCTTCAAATACGCTCAACGAAGAAGAGTCGAGAAAAATGCACGAGAGGATCATGTCAAGTCGTACGTCTCGCCGGTCTCGTGCATCAGCGGACAGTTCCCCCTTTGCAACCCGCCAGGCGACACCAAGAACCTTATTTCCTAGTCGTTCTTCGGGACATTGGACTCCACCAGAGATCTCATCTCTCCCTCTGCCTGAAGCAAAGGCCACGTACCCTCCACGGCAGTCATCGCTACCACCAGAGCAAGGTTCTTCAAGAAGGCCCATCGACCCTCTTCCAACATTCGAAAGCATGGCCGAATACAAAGCGTGGTGTGAATTGCACCCCTCGCGTCCCGCTTCACCTCCTGCGTCGCGCAAGATGAGCAACGTTCAGCCTGCTGACGATGAGGATACGGACAGACCAAACCGCAACAGCTCTGGTAGCGTGAAGTTCCTTGCTCAGAAGTTCGCCGAAGCCTCGAGGGTCGCTCGCAATGACGAGCAGGACCGGCAAGGTCCACAGGATGGGAACATGCCAAAGGTCTACGCATATGTTCATCCAATTCGGCAACCACTATCTCCTCTCTTCGATCCATTCCTTTCTGCACCGAACGCCTCTTTGGACAAGAACTCGAGCCCGGGCAAAGAAACACTGATACCAAAGCCGATCCGTGAAGTCGGTCGTGGCCGGAGTGCAGAGGTCTCTTACTCTCCTATTTCGACTTCGACATCTCCAAAGCGGACCGCTCCCCCAACCCCTAAAAAACGGTCAAATCAATGTCTCTCAGTATCCAACGTTGTGCCTGACCAGGATGCCGAGATCGTAATGTCGAATGTCAGAGGTTGTGATAATGTTTACACTGATGCATACAAGGCGGTTGTCACAGCAAACTTATTACGAGATGTCTCGCCAGTGCTTGGATGTAGACTTGAAACCACCAGGCTTGACTCTTCTTACGAAGCAAATCCCCGAGAATCAAATGCATCACCCAGTCGTCCTTTTTCCTACGAATCTATGCGTCGTCTACAACCTGGTCGCGAGCGCCCAGAGACCTGGCATAGTCCATCAGGCCAGCACATTGGCCGCCCTTTGTCGACCAGCCAACCAGATGAACCGGCCCCTGAGATGGGCTACCTTACACCAAGCTCTCCCAGCCGTGTCAACACCTACCGGAGCGCTAGCGAAGCCCTGAAGAAGCTCGAGCGCCATGGTTCTATCAATGCCACCATGTATCAACAGATCATCTGGCTACAACGTATGCTCGAACACAGAGGAGAAGAGGTTCAAGCTGCGAGAAGGAGCTTGGATGCTGTGAAAGAAGCTCGGGATGCTAGAGATGCCAAGCCGAACAAGTTCAGCCCGAGGAATAGTTGGAGTAAGGGAACGATGGCCGCAGATGTCAAAGAGGCGAATAGGGAGCTAGCTATCTGGAAGAGGAGGGCTGAGGAGGCGGAGAAGAGGTTGGCTGATATCGAAGGGCTGGCTGAGAAGGCTACGGGGACTCGTGGCGTGAATGTTGACGTGCTCTTGGAGAGAGGGGAGGAACATTCTGCAGAAAAGCAAGGTGTGGATGTCGAAGTTTTGGTTGAAAGAGAGGAACGGAAAGGCGAGGGCGTAGCGAAGATCTACGAGGACGAGGGCTGGGGAGGTGAGGAGTTGACGTCGAGTAGCGCAGAAGTTCCTTTGAGCAGGGAGGAGGCAGAGGGATAAGGGAAGCGTCTCAGTTGGATGCTGAGCTGAGATGGCGACAGATATTGGTTCTGCCCATCCCAACGCATTGGACATTCTCCTTGGCTCTAGCGATCTTTGGAGAGCGAAAGGACGGATGGAATTTTATTGGTTTTTCTCTGCAGTCTTTCCGGTTTCCTTTTCTATTGTTGGAAAGGGGTGGTTGGGTATTCGGTTTTCGGTTCTGCCGCATTCATTCTTGATGGGTGTAGGATAGGTCGGAGAGAGGGTTTAGTGAAATCAGGGGGTTGGGTTTTATTGAAAGTAGGGATTAGGGAGTAGGATTAGAGCAGTAGTTCTATGGAGGTTATTGAATATTTTATTTTATTTTGGTGTGGGTGGTGTGGTGAGAGTGTTGTGAGAGTGTAAAGTGTTGTGTGTGTGTGTTTTGGCAGTGGAGGGGTGGGATGGAGGAACTCTACATGTCTTGCTAGGAAGGGTATCTTCTGAAGAGCAACTTTCATGTTATGTTTTTAGTATGTACGGTGATTGTTCTGATGTTCTTGAGGAAGTTGGATGGTGTGCGCGGTTTTTGTGGGTTCTTGGGATTGGGGGGATAGGTAGGGGGGATGGGTAGGAGGTTTGGATGTGGTTGAAGTAGGTTTTGTGGGATGTATTTTTTTGATGGGGGATCGTTGATAGTGGATAGTGTGATGGAAATATTGGGAAGAGAGATGTTTTGAGGGGTCTTGAGGAAGTTGGATGGTGTGTGTGGTTATGTGGGGGTTTAGCAATGGGAAGGGGGGGGGGGAGGGGTGGGAAGGGGTGGATATGTTTGAAGTGGGTTTATATGGATGTGTTTTTGATGGTTGATAGTTGATAGTGTAGCGGGTGACTCGGTGAGAGGAGTTTATTGAGGTTATTGGAGGAAGTGGGTTGTGTGTGTGGTTGTGAGGATTTTGAAGATAAGGAGGATGGTTAGGGTTTTGTGGGTGGGTGAAAGAGGTAGACATGTATCCACGATAGGATGGTGAGTATAAAGGAGAGATATCGCGGTGTGATGACGGATTATCTTCCTGTCTTGCTGGGTCGATGGTAGCTTTTTGGAGGTTAGATGTTGTAGGGTAGCTGGAAGAGGGTTGTGATCTTTCTTTCAAATCTTAGTGAGTGAGTATTTGAGAGGTTCTGGGAGGAAGTGGGTAGTGTGCGTGGTTTTGTGAGGATTCTGGAATCTGAGTAGGATGACCATGTCCTGGCAGGGCACTTGTTCGCTTTGGTAGAGTCCCCCTGAAATAGAGTGCCCAAGTTGCCAGGATGGGGTATCATCTGCACCGTTGAATAGCAGGTCTGTATGTTATGTATCATCGATAGTGTAGCGGGATTGTAGGAGAGGTTTCAGGTTGAATGCATCGATGTTATTCGGATTGGGGTTTGAATCCTAATCGATTATCTTGGGACTGGCCATACGCCCCCAGTCATATAAATTGGCTTGTCGATCGTCTTTGTAGAGTCCACCACGTTCATGTTCCTCCTTCTTCAATAGGTGTACCACTCCCCCTTTCCTTTCGAGACAAAACACAACCATCACTTCTCGTGCGCTGAGTATCTCTATCGATGCTATACCATCATCCACGACGTCAGCAACATATTCACTCATGCGAGGATACTCCATCCCATTCCTCCGCCCTATCTCAACCCTTCACTCCTCTCATACCGCACCCCATGGCTCAAGAATAGGCTGGGACGCACCTTCGTAAACCCGATATCCTGACTCTTCTCTCGAAAGCACTGACGGCAGATGTTGAGGCCGTATTTGCGGATCAGACCTGCTTTGTGGGTGCAGACGCGGCTGGAGGGGGGGGGATGTGTTAGTGCTTTTTTCTTTGGTTCCTGTGGCTATTGGTGTTTGGTGGTGGGGCTCGGAAGGGATGAGGGAAAGGAGACTGAGGATAGGAGGGGAGAGGTGTCGTACCAGGCTCGTGCGCCCTTGCCGTAGCCTCTTGGGCGCGAATACCAGACTGATTCGTGGGACATGGTTGCGGGGGGATTAGGTGTTGAGTTTTGTTCTGGGATAAGGTTAGGAGGTTGGGGAAATTGATCTGTGGGGAGGGTTGGGGAGGAGGGAGAGCGTACTGTGCTGGTGGTGTTGTGGCGGGCGATGAGATTGATGCTGGCTGTCGTGCAGAGTGGTGCGATGCGTTGTGGAGGTTCAAGTGTGCCAGGAAGCGGAGGATTTACCGAGACGCTAGCTGGAGCTAGTGCGGTGAAGATTTTCTAAGTATTTCTGAGGCCTCAGAGTTGTGATTCTTTGATATTTGTGCCTTTCATAATCTTTGTGATTTAAAAGATTCTTCGCTGTAAATCTACATTCCCCTACCTGGGAAATTGAGCATCCAGCCGAAGTCTGTTGAAGCACTCCGTATACAGTGACACATTGATCTAGGGAAACCTGATTTAGGCATTTCTTCATCTCCTACCACTGTGTATCATTCCAATCTCATCTCATGGGAATTTATCTCTTATTTCCTTCATCGTTGGGTTGAAAAGCTTCCGTATTTGCTAGAGCCTGCCGCCTCCATCCCAGGGCGCGCAGGTGTAGACAGAGAAGCAAGAGTAACACCCTTCTTTGTATATCCCTTCGGAATGCAAGGCTCCTCCAGCACCCGCTCGACCCTTCATTGGGTGCGACGTCTAGCTTCTGGCTTGATTGAGGGGAGTTGGAGGATACATATCATACACGATTCCCGTGAGAACAAAGCTCATGCTTCGGTCAACATGAGAGAATGAGCACCTAACCAGGCGATAGTCGACATGGAAATGACTTCTGTTTTTCATACACCTCCTATAATAGGTGTATCATTGCTGACTGAGCTGGCTGGCTCCTATTCCTCGACTTCGGTGGGCCGGGAACCTTTCGACGAATGCCACATGCTGTCCGCATCTATGCCAGATCTCGTCAGCTCCATTGTCAGGACCAAATTCAAAGGGTACAACCCACCTCCATCAATTGTGGGCTCCGGAATATATTTCCTCTTCTCCGCCTTCTGCGTCCGATCGATCCTGTACTTCTTGTCCCTATCATCTAACACTTCATCAAACCCTGGAGGCTGCTGGTTGGAATCGATAAGGCTCATCATCAACTGCGGTTCTCCCAGCGGCAATTTATCGCCCCTGTCCACCTGCCAGAAATGATACGTCTTGCCGTACAAGCCCACGACATCCTCCATCTCTTTCGTCTCTGCTTCTTCCCATACACTGGTGGGCAGGCCATCAGGGCCGGGCATGATGAGCATGCCGCTCTTGACTTCGAAAACGTGGGAGTGCCAGAGCTTGCGTTCGGAGGGTTCGAGGGTTTTGTAGAGGGCGGCTGAAATCATGTATTCCACCCCGATGAGGCGGGCATTCTTGTCCCCCGTGTCATAGATGAGGCATTGGCGGACGTCTAAGGAGGGTGTGTCAGTTGTTGGGTTGAGCAGGGAAGAGGGGAAAACTGTACCTTCATTGAGGTGGGTGCAGTAATGGTTTGATTCCACGCAGCGTTGTGGGTCTGATGCATAGACATGGAAAGCGTTGAGGTGAGCGCAAATCTGCTTGACTGGAGCAAAGTTCTTGTAGGTTCTCGTCAGCAATGAGCACTTCAGTGTTAGACGACAGAATCCTGAGATACCTGTCCAATTGCCGCTCCTGTTTCCAGCACCTGACTTTTGGCCGAAAGAGGATTGCCTTGCGCTCCGGCTGTGATGTTCGTTGTTGGATCCATATCAGGGATCGCCAAAAGTCGTGTTCCGTCGTATGATAGACTTTCTGAAGCAACTGTGATATTGGAGGAGAGGGTAGGTCGGGCCGTTCTTTTGATGTGTCACAACGGTCCGAAGCCGCTGGGAGCGTTAGGTACATGGCTTGTAGGAAATTCCCCTCCATAGCGCCCACGCAATCGAGATCCGTACTATACGAACCAACTTAGGAAATATTCACAGGACGCAATAACAGGAAAGCTGTTGACGTCGTGAGGGGTCAAGTACGTATGGACGAAAGACACATATTACCGTAACATTTACATTACGCTGCTGTGATGATACCTAAATGTGCCAACAAGGTTTTGCACACCTCAGACTAGTATATCATTCTTAGGAAGTACACTCATCTTCTGCCTTTGGTAAATCTTGAAGGCTAGCAACTGATCTGAACTGGATGGATTTTACTGATTTCAGGAGTTGTTCTTCATTTCTCTTAGTGCGCCCATGACATCGACCGGCTTGGTTTTTCCAGTCGCCTTTTGCACTTCTGGATGCTGTTGCTATATCAGCATCACTGCCCGACCTAATTTGGGTAAGAGATAACAAACGTCTAATCTCATGAAGACATTGTACTCCTATACTAGTTAGCTCAACCTTCTGGAGTTGTGACCTCTTTCTAGAAGCTCACCTTCTCGTCCCCAATCGTAAACTTTCCCTGCGTCTGCTCGTTGTTTTTGACAAATGATTGTAGTTTCTTTACCGGCTCTGTATCCAGGACGGTGACTAAGAATTTGACGTTCTGCTTCGTGTATTCGTGGCCAGGCTTTCCCAATTAGTAGAGAGTTCCTAAGGTAGCAAAGTTGCTGCTCACATATACTTTAGTGTCATTCGGCAGAGCAGCAAGGGTCTCGTTCAGCGCGGTGTGCATTTCTGCGGGGGTGCCCTCAAAGAACCGCCCACAACCTGCCCACAATCATGAGCTCCGAATAGTCCATTCGCAGGAGAATAGTCGAACCTCCGACGAACAGTGTATCTCCCGTGAACACAACCTTCTCAGCTCCGTCTTCCATAAACCAGCAGATGCTGTCTTGTGTATGACACGGTGTGTGTAAAGCTTTGACCGAGATCGAACCAATCTTGAAAGTTTCGTCGTGCCTTGGTGTTTGTGTGACCGCTTCACAGTCCTTTCCACCGATCACTGGGAGGTCTTTGAATTGTGAGAGCTTTCGCGAGCATGAGCGGAGAAACCCGTGAACTCGGTATATCATCATACCATTTTCTTGTTACCTCCTGCATGGTCCGAGTGGCTTTTGCATTCGTATGAGCACAATGTTCAGACCCCGAGTCCAAACGTGCTCACTGATGTGTATTCATGATGGCCGTCAAATTTATTTTCCCAGCATCTATCTGCTCCTTGACCACTGGTGCCACTCTGCCAAGATCTGTCAGACATCATTATTTTCACATCAACATTTCTGGCTTACTCAGGTGGATTGGCGGGATCGATTATAACGGCATCGTTTGTCTTATCGTCCTTGACAAGGTATGCGTAATTATTGCTGGACCCAGTCCCTATTAGAGAATACTTCAGCGTGATCCTAGAACATGTGTGAGGAAGATAGCCTGTCGTACACATTGGTATCGATTGTATATGCATGGCGCGTGAGAAGGCAAGCTGCCAGAAGTTAGCATAGTCGATCACGACAGGATGTCTCAAAGCAATGGATGTAATACGCTTGCTGCTAGAGCTTTCAGTGGTCTGCCAGGAATGGACCTTGCCAATGCTGGTACGTTCATTGATCGAAAATCAGACGCTGTGAAGAGCCGTGTGTTTGCAATGTGAACGGTGGTACGTTATTGATTAGGCCTCACCGTTGCCAAGTCGGTCCACCTTCCTCCATCTTTTGCGGGGAATCCGCCCAAGTCCCCGCATCTTAGGTACACATAGGCCGGCATGGGATGAGAGGAATCGTACAATAGTACGCAAATCTCTCCTCAACCCTCTGTATCCAACTCCATTCTCTACATTCGGACTTGGCAACATGTCAGGTCCATCTTCCATGCCCCACATTCTATAGGCTCTTACTAACGGCCAATGCAGCATCGAAGCATTACCTCTCCGATCCCAACAAGGCTGTTCTTGACGCTCTCAACTCTATAACACTTACAAACCCTTCCGCCCTGCTTGATGCCCAGAATAAGATAATATATCGCAACCCATCAGCAATCGCCCACCCAGAGAACGTATCCGTTGTCTGCGGAGGTGGCTCAGGCCATGAGCCTGGCTTCGCAGGTTTCGTTGGGGATGGCCTCCTCACTGCCTGCGTTGCTGGCACAATATTTGCTTCTCCTGCCGCGGAGCAGGTAAGGACATGCCTGCAGCACAGACTGCCTGCCAAGAGTAGGGGTGTATTGGTGATCGCAACGAACTATACCGGAGATGTACTGAATTTTGGTATGGGTGTGGAGAAGGCGAGAGCTCTAGGGAAAAAGGTAGAGTTGGTGGTGTCAGGCGACGATGTCGGTGTGGGTCGAGCGAAAAGTGGGAAGGTCGGTCGAAGAGGGCTATCGGGAACGGCGCTAGTGGTGAAAGTCTGTGGTGCTTTAGCTGCCCAGGGTGTGGATCTGGAAGATTGCGCGAAGGTTGGGCGCCTAGTCGTTGACAATCTTGTCAGTCTTGGCGCCAGTCTGAGCAGAGTGCACGTTCCTGGACGGGGTATTGAAGAGGCAAGGGAAGAGGAAGAAAGGCTAGGACCGGGATTGGTAGAGATTGGCATGGGCGTTCACAACGAACCAGGATGCGAGAAGGTGAAGACAGACCTGCCAGGACTCGTGAAAATAATGCTCGCGCAGATGCTTGATCAGAACGATAGGGACAGGGCGTATGTGAGGATCGAGAAGACAGACGATATAATGTTGCTCATAAACAATTTCGGCAGCGTAAGCAATCTAGAACTTGGTGCTATTACGAATGAAGTGGTGACGCAGCTGGGAAATGGCTATGGTCTCAAGCCCAGGAGGATAGTGCAAGGGACACTTTTTGGAAGCTTGAGTGGGCCCGGCTTCATAATATCAATCCTCAAGTTGGTGGATACCGAGCTTGGAGCTGGCAAATCGTTACTGAACCTTATCGATGCGCCAGCAAATGCAATTGGGTGGCCAAAATGCGTGACAGCAGAAACTTGGGAGACGACTTACGACTCGTCACCACAGAAGACGGAGGATTATGAAGAGATGACCAAGCCAAGTAATTTGAAGTGTATGTAGTGCCCCTCGACAATGCGGAAAGGGAGCTGACATAGAAGTAGTGGAGCCAGCCAAGCTGAGATCAGCTCTGGCGCCAGCTCTGAAGAAACTGATCGAGGCCGAAGCTGAAGTGACCAAATACGACAGCGTTGTCGGAGATGGTGACTGCGGTATCGGTCTAAAGCGAGGAGCCGAAGGCGTCTTGAATGTTCTGCCTAATATATCTTCCGATGACGCCATGATGGCCTTTGCGAAGATTTGTCCGACCATCGAGACGACCATGGATGGCACTTCAGGGGCACTGTACGCAATCTTCCTCAACTCCTTGGCGTCCAATGTCAGATCTCAGGATACCTCGGCGCCCAAAGCGGTCACGACGGAAATCTGGGCGAAAGCGCTGGCAATGTCGATAGATGACTTAGCCGTGTATACTCCCGCAAAGCCAGGAGACCGAACCTTGATGGATGCTTTGGTACCCTTCGTGAATGTCTTGAAAGACACCGGAAATGTCAAGAAAGCGGCCGAGGCTGCAAAGGAAGGTTCAGAAAAAACAAAGGGAATGAAAGCGAGCTTGGGTAGGTCAGTATACGTTGGCGGGACGGGCTACCAGGAAGTACCAGACCCTGGCGCATACGGTCTAAGCATCTTCCTTTCTGGTGTCGCCAATGCCTTGCAATAGCTAGTCTTTGGATGTTAAGTATCATGTAATTTAGCGGGCTTTGGAAGGCCCGAATCCACAGCAGTGGCTGCCTTGAATAAAGACTTAACTCAACAGCACTAGGATTACCGAGTCTCCCCGCAAAAACCTGTATATTCGAAAATTAGTAGAAGCCTTCGAATGACTCATAGTTTTAACGGCTGCCTAAGGGTACCCACATTTTGCTAATGAATCTGTCCTTATTGACAGGTCTTCCTTTCTTTCCTCCAGATATCCTAGGTGTCTCTGTCCACATTTCCTTCACGTTCTCCAATACCATATTGCAATGCCTATCGAATGCCTTTACCCTCGCTAGAAGTTTCCGATTATTGCGACAAGATATGAGGACTTGGGTATGCGAGCGAACAGCGGTTTGTAGAATAGAAAGAGGCCCAGAGGTGAACTCGTGCTCCTCGAGGACGGAAATCTCATACTCGCTGTAAGCTATCAGTCATCAGCCATCAGCTCTTGATGAGGCAACGAAATGAGGCTAGTGTAAAGGGCAACAGAACGGCAGAGCAAAATCGTGTAGAAAGGGTTGCAATAGGGCATACGTGAGCTCCATCCGAGGCTTGTTCAAGAGATCTCTACGGTATATGTTAGCGTCAAAGGCGCAGACTGACGTAATTGAGCACGTGGATGAGTCACTTACTGTATCTTGGAGTCGGCCATCCTGTGGGATATAAAGAGGCAGCGCACCTCTTCGAATATTGACGGAGTAATTTGGAGGGTCGAAATTCATAGTCGGTCTTGGGAAACACGCTAAGGTTTGATTGGCGATGCCCCATCAGCGCTAAGATAGAGTGGAGCAGACGGAATTATATTTCGCCGAACCCCGCGGTGTCTGGCGCGTGTCTCTGAGCCACGGTCTCTCCAGATCTTGGATACTCACAACCTCCAATTTCAGGGAACGAAAGGGGTCAGGTCTTTTGAGAATCTCTAGGAATCTGGTAGCAAAGACTGGACCCCCTCTTATCCTCCTTCACTCTTTCATCAATCCACCTCGACATCTCTTTTTCTGGCCCGGGACCGCGTCAGGTTCACTTTGATATTGAGGATTATTAAGATTGAAAGCATCTCGAAGATGATACGGTCGTTGCCAGAGGACAACTCCAGGAACTGTACAGCTTCTCCCTTATCCGTGTAGGCATGCGATGTCCTCACAACTCGTAATGCCCGAGTATCGACTTCTTAGACCAGCCGCGTCCTCCCCTGCGCCTTCACCTCATCCCGTCGAGCCACCCCCGACGACAGAAGACATCTCTGTGCGTTCTATGCGGCGTGAGTGTAGCTGAGTAATACTTTGAGCCATCCTACATGCTGAACTCAAGATCCTAGTCAAAGTACTCTACTCATTCGACAACGAAAACAAGACCAATTGCCTGGCAAGGTGGCCCCAGCCAATCGATGTACGAACGGCGAATCTTGACGAGAATACCGAGATTGGTATTGTTGAGCTCAAGACCTGCATACAGGCAATTGTCGCTGCTAGTCCAGAATTGGTCGTTAAACTTGGACAGGACTATACCGTCTATGCATATGACTATTCCGAATACGAAACGCCATTGGTGGGGCAGGGTATGCTATCATGGGTCCTCGCTTCCTCGTCCATCACCCCATCAGCCCCAGCCCATCAATCACGAACGATAGTCACAGGACGCGTCTGCCGGAGTATTTTAGGCCTCTTTTCCAACAGCTCTCAGGAAACCTTAGAAGTCAAGCTACGCCTGGTACCAGTACCAACGTCCCTGCAGAGTGAGTACATTGAAAGCATGAAGAAATACAGAGATATCAGTCAGATGATGCCACAAGGGTTTGATATGCAGGCATGGACACAATTTCTCCAAGCAAACCCTACTTTCTTGCAGGTAGCGAGTCAAAGTAGAAGCGAATCTCCAGCTACGGGACCCGGACAGAACAATGTATTTGGTATTGAGCATGTCCAGAGGCTACTTAGCGGAGATGATGCGGCACAAACGGTTGTAGAGGCATCACATGCTCTACCTCCGAATAACACCCTTTCAAACGTCGATGCTGGTGCGCAGCTCCTTCGACCTTCCAGTGCAGCATCAAGTGTTCAATCTGCTGCACTACCCAAGCGAAGAGGAAGGCCGCCAGGTGCCAAGACGGCCACACGCGGCCGTGGTCGGGCGAAGAAGACTGAGACGCAGCAGGCATCAGTAATTTCAACTGATCCTGGATACATGAGTAATGATGACAGATTTGAGGAAGGACCTGGCAAGAAAAGAGCAAAAGTTACGCAAGCAGAATGGTCAGGCAAGGCCGATTTTGGAAAACAGCCAGAATCTCTGAGAGTCGCAGCGAGCACTGCGGCATCGGTACGCATTCACCAGCCCACAGCCTTGCGTCCAAACGACAGTTTAGCTAAGGCGTTGGATTGCCCGCCGAGAGAACCCACACCAATCGCTGATAGCTCAAATCGGATGCCAAGGCCTCAAATACCGCCTTTGAAGAGTAGCCTCCGGCGAGAGTCCTTTGTGTCGGGTACGAGACCTTACGCTTCGCCTTATGAGCCGCTCGGAGGATCTATAAAACCAGGAGAGTCAGCTACAACTTCCCCAGAAGCAAGTCATGCCGAGAGTTCCCCTGTCGATATTGCGTCGTCTCCTCCTGTTTATCGCGGAACCTCGACGGCTGGATCAAGTCCGGTTCTACCAACTCTCCCTCGGCATTTTGACGATTCCGGTTTCATGAGTGGTTCGATTGATGACCTTTTCGAAGAAGACGAAATGCGACCCATTGATGATGAAGACCTCGAGGTAGCAGCACAATACATTAAACGACATGATCTACCAGCGGCGTCGGAGACACATGAAATAACCCCTCGGTTACCCGAACCACGCTCAGACATCCTATACTCAACTAAGGAAGACTCGCTTGAAGCAAAGGCTGCTGACCAAAAAAGACAGATGGCAGCAAATGCACGGGTACTGAGCCGAACTGCATCATCAGGAAATTTTGCTCCTCCACCAATACCTGCAAGTGATCCAATTAGGCCAAACGCTTTGCATCGTTCTCAAACTTGGTCAGGTATTCAAGTACCTCATGCAATGTCTGACATTGCCCCCGAGCCCGGGAAATTCGAGACGTTTGAAAGGTCAGTGTCGAGGAATAGAAGGGAAAGCGAAAGTTGCACTGCCCCTGTTGCGAGAAGGAAACAAGCTATACAGAGTAAGCTCGCCTCGTCTGTTGCCGCTGGTGAGATGCCACCTTTTTGCGAAAATTGTGGAGCCATTGAGACACCAACCTGGAGGAAAGCATGGATCAAGATTCATAGCGGTTCGCCCGAGCACGTCGTTATTTCGGAAGAAGAGGGAGGTATTATTGCCTGGCAAAGTTTGCAAACAGACCATGAAGGGAATGTGTGCCTATACCGCATTATCAAGAAAGCAGTGACGAAAAGTGACGAAGGTTTTACTGAGGTCCTTCTTTGCAACCGTGAGCATTCTCCATCCGTCTGGAGAAGATGTCTTGTCCTAATGAAATCACAGCTTGTGGGCTCTGGCTACACACCAGGAAGTGCATGAGACCAAAGGAGGTATGGGAGAAGCCTCCGAATGGTGGCGACGGCAAACGAAAGCGACCTGCAAACGGCAAGCGGCGCGGGACACACTTTGGATCTGATACGGCTGCATATGCATCCAATGGGGTCGGCTTATATTCTGATACTACATCCCCCGAAAATGATGGTGGACAAAATGACGGAATGGAGACAGAGCCTCAACTGCCTATTAAGCAACATCGAAGGGCATCCAGCGACCAGGTCGCTTCACCACGGAGCAAAGCAAGAACTATAAAAGACGCGTCAGCCATAGCGGCCTTACACCGAGCTATTGAATCATCACCCCACAAACTCATTGGCACGGAACACATCCCTATCGAGGTAGAAGACCTAACGCCTCACCCTACGAGACGAATACTGTTCTCTTCGCCCACTCAGTCTCAAGAATCTAGGTTGAAGCAGAATCGCGTTGCCTGCAGCGACGAGCAGAAACAGAGATTGCCGGCGGCCATTAATGTATCAGCAAATAGTATAGATCAGGCCAACAAAGAGAATTGTCCGCCTGCGGAAGGCGATGAATTAGACCAGTTCTTCGAGGAAGGTTCTTACCAAGATGCTCGCCCAAAGACTCCCACGCCAACGACTCCGAAGGGAGCGATCCTTTTCAAGACGCCTACTAGAACACCTGGACGACATATCCCAATGACTGGCGACTTCTTCTCTTCTGCGGCTAAGGCTCTCCTCCGTTCTCCTACTACTCCTAAACGTTCGCCTGCGAAAAATGCCCAACCTCTCGGGGAGCTGACTCCTTTCACAGCCCACCTGAATCAGTTGCTGTGCGAGACAAATAACGGCAGTCCTGGTTCACAAACCTTTGACTTTCCGTCCCTGCCGTCTCTACGCAACACTCCAGGCCGCGCCACGCGCACTATAGATTTCGATTTCTCGCACTTTGATTCACAGGATTTGCTCAGTACTGATGTGCCAATGCCTAGCAGTCCGCCTGGGTGGATCGGCGTCTACGAGGATCCAGTCGAGCATGACATTGAGCCCCTGTGGGGTGACTACCATCTACCAATCTCTGCTTCGACACCAACCAATGAGGAAGTAGTGGAGATAGCAGTCGGTGAGACAGTGGCAAAGACGCCTACACTGGTGGTGAACGAAGACAGACGAGCGAATATTCATGTATAGACTGCGGCGTGATATGGTTAGGCATAGAGACGTCTTACGAATAATGATGCAGCACAGCACTTTGCACATATCGAATCCCTAGATGATATATGGTTTATGGTGTAGACCTTTCAAGACAAGTATGCGGTTTAGCAAGCCATGAATAGGACGCTGAACCATATACTTTATACAGATTTTGGTTTCTTACGCGCCTAACGGTGTGTTCTATCATTGAATCGAATTGACTTGATCGCCAGCTTTCTAGCGCCAAGCTGTTCTGGTTACAATCATCCCACACTGTGTCCCTGCGCTCTACATGCCCGTGTTGTGTACAGGAACCCATATCAGATGTCGTAATCAGTCATTGCTGTCATAAAAGATCTCCTTATACCGATGAGTCGCATCCACGACTGCTTCGACCGCATTGTAATCTGAGTTACACAAAGTATCAGCTACTCCTCCCAAGTCATGTCGCCTACGGGAAGCATTACCCATATCCGACCCGAAATCTGTTGCCTGATATACCTTGACGCTCAAATCCGACTGCACTTTTCCCACCACCTCCACCGCATTGTTTAGGCTCAGGTGTGCGTCCTAGATACTCGATCAGCGGTCGTACGTCGGATCCGCTCAATTAGGTTCTAAGATGGTCCATACCCGATTCAGATGTATGTTGACCGTGCCATTGGCATCAATGGTAGCTGTATCCCCACGCAACGAAACGACCTTGCCCAAGATACGCACGGTCTGGTTGGTGAAGGATTCGAGGTACTTGGCATTGATGCGGGGAGTCGCCTCGGAAGCCATAGTCGTCAGGTCGTCACAGAGAAGCTTATAAAGAGGGCCAGAGGGTAACCCACGTGAAGAGACAAAGAGGTGGGCTCGCGGTGGAAACAAGAATTGGTACGCGCCAAGCAGAGACCCCCACTAAAATTTGTATGTGATTCTCCACTATTGACATGATTTATCTAATATCCAGTCATTGCTCCATCGCCATTAATGACAGCCTGTAGCCGTTTAGGCATAGTATTAATACGCTCATTAATAAACCGTTTTGAGACGTTTTCCCACCCCTTATTAATAATTACCCGCATAGTAGCGTCGTTATAATGGGGAACTTTGCAGTTAAAGTAGTGTTTTAGGCCATTTTCCTCCTTCTATCTCCGTATAACATTCGTTAGTTTACCTCCACCATGGCCTAAGTCCCTATCCTCCTCTAGTATAAATGGATTAATACGTCTACGCTTGACGTCCTGAATCTATAGTTTCACGATAGGCTCTAGTATATCGTTATAATAATACTATAATATCATAGAGCTATTTAAGTTACCGCAGTTATAATAGACTAGATCTAACTTAAAATCGTGTCTAATAGCAGCCCACGTATAAAGACGTTTTTTATCCATTAATTTCACCTTTTCCTGCTTCGGATCGCCTTCTTATATATAGTCTTGACAGTATCGTTGACTAGGCTTTCGTATAATACGGAGCTTGCCCTAGGGACTATACCTATAATGGCATTCGTTACTAAAACGAATAGCATGCCAATCGTTAGGATTTAGGTGTTACGCCCTTGGTACGCGAGCCTTGGCAGACGCCATAGGCGCTCACCAAGTCGAACATGCCTTGGCATGGCGAGTCGAGCGACCGCTTACCTAGTCGCTCCGGTCGATATAGGACGACCGTGGCGAGCTGGGCGATCGCGCGACCAGTCGCTTTAGTCGATAGAGAGCGATTACTAGCGATTAGTACGAGTATAGACTTTCCTATATCTATATAAATAGCGTTACTTTCTCTCTAGATAGGAGCTTCGTGCTTAACTTATATTATTAATTAGACTATCTCCTAGACACTAAATATAATACTATACCTGTACTAGACTAGTTTAGTACGAAGCCTATTTACCCTAGTCCTTAATACTCCTCTCTACAAGATCTACCTAGACCTAGAGCCTTCTAGTTAGAAGACGAACGGGTCGTAATACTTTAAGTACCCTCAAGATAAGTACCTTAGGATAAAGAGACCTTACCCTAAGTGAACGCGGTCTATAATAGTTAATAATAGCAGAAGTTAAGGAAGGTATTAAGATTACTAAACCGGACTTATATTATAGCGACCGAGATAAGCTTAAAGAGTAGTTAGTATAGATATAGCTATACTTCTCTTTTAATAAGGACGCTATTAGACTAAAGAAATAACCGCTATTTATAATAACTTATATAAGAGGACGGGCCTAGCGGTAGTCCGCCCTATTTCTTAAATAATATATAGAAGATCTCGATAATAATAATAATATCTCTATTAAGCTATAGATAGAAAGCTTAGCGCTTTTCCGAGAAGAAATAAGATAAATATTCGGACCTTCTAATAAAGCAAGTATAGTAATAAGAGTTATCTAGTATTTAATATAGAAGAAGTTAGTATCTAAGTATATAACATAGTTTTAATAGTACTTTATAAGAACTAACTAGGATAATAACGTACTAATAGTAATATATCGACGTAGATTAAAACCCTAAGTAAAGAAGGAGCTTATACGAGATAGAGCCTAGAGTAACGATCTTAATTCGCTTATTAGGAACTCGACGAGAATCGATAATTAGATCTATAAGTTAATAATAGAACTACGCTATAATAGTAGAGTTTCCGGACTTAGTTATACCGGATTCTATTTAGGAGGGAGCCACGGAAAGAGACGAGCCCTACGCGATCCTTATAGACTAATGCTGATAGAATTAGACTTCACGTAGAAAAAGAAAACGTTTAGAGGTAAGAAATAGTATAAGGGAAAGAAAGTAATAAATTACTATGGCTGTAGCAAGCCGGGCTATATTACTAAAGACTACAGGTCGAAAAATATAGTAAAACGACCTTAGTTAAATATATTAGAAAGAGTTCTAGTTAGGAAGACTAAACCTCTAAGGGATTAACTAGAAACGGAGTACGACGATATAGAGCTAGATATAATTATAGATAATTTACTAGCCCTCGTTAATCCGCCTATTAATAAAGAACTTCAGGCTAGAGAAGAAGAATTACGCGAAGAAATAGCTAAGAAATAGCGAAATATCGTAAAAATCGAATAAAGGCTCGCGGATATTCACGAATAACTCAAGGAGCTAGGTTCCGATAATAATAGTAATAGTAGTTAGGTTTAGAAGGGAAAACCTAAATAAAGCCGAGAAAGCGAGGATGATTCCGACTAGGAAAACCTTAGCCATACTTCTAAGAAGTGTAAAAATATATAAAAAGGGAAGGAAAACAGCGTAGTATCTCGAGCTTCTATATTAAAAGATCTATAGATAAAACTCGAGGAACGAGTAGAGTTCTATCAAGAAAAAGTATTAGGAGGACTTCTTTAGAAGGAGTTTAGGAACGACTTAGCGTATCTATAGCACGGAGTAATATACTAGTCGGCCTATACTAATAAAATATATATAATTCATTACCAAGTAAAAATAAACTTAGGTAAAGTAATTAGAGTACGCACGTATAGAAAGATTTAGTTAAGTTACTATAATATAGGTTATTACTAGCACTTAGCAACTAAAAGATTAAGAAAGTAGTTTCTAAACTATAACTAAAGATAGCATAGTAGTCTCTACGGATACCTTAAGCATAACGAGTATATATTAGAGTACTACTTAACGGATTAGTATACTTGTTTCCACGATAATTATAAAAAACACATGTATATAAAAAGAACTACCGGGTTCCTATCCTTTTCGGGAAAAGAGTAATCCCTTATATTAAGGGGAAGTATAAGGAGATTAATATCCTAATCTTTAAAACACGTTAGTTATACTTAACGGAGTATACGACACACGTGAATATACCGGTCAAGGTAGATAGTTAGAGAACCATAGTAATAATAGATTCTAGAGTATCTAGAAACTTTATCTCTGAAGTATTAGTACGGTTAGTAGGCCTACTAATATAAAGGAAGAAGTTGCCCTATAACTTATAGATAGCCGACGGGTCGAAACTATTAACAGGAAGTATAGATAAGGAAATAACCTCGCTACCATTTATAATTTAATAGCATTATAAGGAAATGTCCTTTAATATTATTAGGATAGCTACTTATTATATTATACTAGGCATGCCTTAGTTAGAGAAGTATAACCTAGTAATTAACTAGAAAAGAAAAGTACTTAAGTTTAAGCGAACTAGTAATATCGCCAGATTCTACCCTACACGCCGATAGCAGACTGTTACGACCCGTCGTCTTCTAACTAGAAGGCTCCGGAGTCTGGGTGGATCTCGTAGAGAGGAGTGTCAAGGACTAGGGTAAATAGGCTTCGTACTAAACTGGTCTAATACAGGTGGAGTATTATATTTAATGTCTAGGAGATATCTGGGTTAATAACATGAGTTAAGCACGAAGCTCCTATCTAAGCAGGAATACACGCTTTCTATATAGATATACGAGATCCTGCTAAGAGGTATAGTTCGGTGGATTACTTAGTAATCCACCCGTAATATGGTTCGCCTGATCGATTAGTAATCTACCTGTAATGTGGTTCGCATGATCGCTCAGCGATCCACCGGTCTATGACGAGAAGTGCTCTCGTTAGGCGTAGTACAAGAACCGTTCGGTATACTTGTAATATTAGGTCCCCCCTTATTAGTTTTCGTCCCGAAAACCTTATAATACTATGCCTGCCGATAGATATCATCTTCCTACTAAGTTCCGTCGTCGTTAATTAATAAATTCTTTTGTCCCTATTAATCTAATGCGCGTATATCAAAACTATAACAAGGCACGCATTCCGGAGAAGTGCAAGGTCGGTGGTGCCTCCGACCGATGCATCGAATGCGCCCGTAAAGGCCGCAGTTGCGATCTCGCGCCCTTCTCTCCTGCTCGCTAGGCTAGGATCCGTGAATAAAAGGAGGAGAAAAAGAAAAAGGTAGACGAGGCTCTGGCTTGTTTTATGCGTTATAATAAGGAGGTATCTACTCTTAAGAAACAAGAGCGTGAGATGGTTAAAGGAGAACTAAAGAACATTAATAAAGTGGAGGCGGACGAGCAGCTTACTACTATTAACCCCGACGACTTCCTCTTTAATATATCTTCTAAGCAGATTGAAATTCCCTCGGACTTCGACTGGAGTGGTTTTATTAGTGATAGTGAAATTGTTATAGGAGGCTCTGGCAGTTCACAAGGTTCCTAGCTGGTTCCCAGGTATTCTCCGAGTCCTTATATCCTTTCCACTTTACTAGGTAACTCTAACCTTTCTATAATAGAATTCTTTCGGCCTCGAATTCATTTTCCTCTTCTATTTTAAAATAGAAGGTTTCTTATAAAGGTGTATTAGCGTCTACTAGTTCTAATATCGAGATATAGAATACTAGGTGGATTTTAGCGTCGGGTGGAAGCTGTAATTTATAGTTGACAGGCCCTTTATTTCTAATAACTAAAAATGGTCCGACTTTAATATAGTCTAGTTTCCTACTTAGTCTTATACCTTTCAAATTTTTTGTAAGGAGGTATGCTTTATCCCCCTTCTTTAGCTGAGGACCTAATTTTCTTTTCTTGTTAGCTGACTTCTCTATAGTAGTATTAGCCTCGCTAATCTTGTACTGCATGTCTTTATACAGGCCTTTCATATCAGATGTTAGTACTAAGGCTTTCTCGGTATCTAGTCCTTATCGAGGATCTAGGAATAGATTTGCATGTCGACCGTAGTTTATAAAAAACGGTAATAGCCTTATTATATCTAATCGTTTGTCGTTATATACCAATTATACTATTAGGAGTAGTGTAACCTAATTGTTTTGTCTTTTATTAACGTAGTGCCTAAGGTATACTTCTATTATCTAGTTAGTACGTTTAGTCTATCTATCCGTCTAAGGGTAATAGGCTATTAACATTCGTAGTTTAGTTCTAATTAACGCGATTAAAGTCTTCTAATAGTTTAACGTAAAGAGCTTGTCTCTATCTAAAGTTATTAATTCCGGTATACTATAATCTCTAACCAGTCTGTCTAATAAAATGAATCCAAGCTGACTAGCGTTATAGGATTCTTTATATAGAATTATAATGGCGTACTTAGTAAGTTTATCGACGATGACTATTATTAAGTCGTACTTGTCGTTAGTTACCGGGTTAACTAACCGAGGTAGTTTTATAATAAAGTCTATTATAACATCTTTCTATAATATATCTAGAACTTCGGTAAACTAAATCTGTCTGTACTTAGTATATCTTGCAGATTTGTTCTGCTAGTAGCATATACATTCCTTAATATATTACTCTACTAACGCTCGCAGGTTTAGTACGGCGTATACTCTCTAAATGAGTTCTAATGTTTTAGATACTCCTAGATGTCCTAGCAAAGGATTATTATGGTAATCCCTGATTACTTCTTCTATTACTTTCGGTGGTAAGTATAGCTTCTGCTTGTATAGTAACAGGTCCCGGTTAGGCTGTTCTTTCCTAAGTTATCCGGCTAGGTTGTTATTTTTATATGCTTCCTTTAAATCGGGAACTGTATATGCCGTGACTCGCATAGTCGTTACCAGATTCCTTACTAGTATTAATAATCTATCGTTCTCTTATTTTAAGATAGGTTAAGTCGTAACGTCTTTTATTTATATATAGTCAGACCGTCTACTTAAAGCGTCTGCTCGTCTATTATCCTTTCCTGGGGTGTACTAAATTTTAAACTTGTATTGCCCGAGGAGTTTAGACTATTAAACTTACCGTCGATTCAACTCTTTTATAGTTATAAAACCTACTAAGTTCTTGTAATCAGTGAAGATAGTTAGTTCTAAATAACTTTCGGCATATACTCTCTAATGCTATAGAGAACAGACGACTACTAGAAGCTCCTTGTCGTGTATATTATAATTCTGTTCTGCTAGAGTCATTTTACGTGAGTAATATGCTACTAGATACCACTTGCCGTCTCTTTATTAACAGAGGCATGCTCCGATTATAAGATCTAAGGCATCTGTTTTAATACGTACCGGTTCTCCGTTACGAAACGTGTAAAGTACCGGAGGATCTATATAAGCTTGCTTCAGTTCTTTAAATACTTTCTTCTAGTTAGTATCCTATCGAAATCCCGTATCTTTTTTAGTGATTTCTATTAGTGGCAAGGCCTTCTTGGAATAGCCTTCTATGAAACGTCTATTAAAGTTAGCGAATCCTAGAAACCCTTATACTAATTTAATATCGTGTGGTATAGGCTATTCCTATATAGCCTGAATCTTCTTAGGGCTTATACGAACGCCTTTAGTTATTACTATAAACCCTAAGAACTTAACTAAGGTCTTATAAAACTCGCATTTCTCTGGTTTTAAGAGGAGTCTAGCTTGTAATAAGCATGTCAATACATCTTGTATATAAGGGATGTGTTCCTCGAGAGTCTTAGAGTAAATTAATATATTATCGAGGTATACGATCGTTATAAGATCTAAATAAGCTCGTATAACATTATTAACTAATGCTTAGCAGGTTACTAGTACGTTAGTAAGACTAAACGGCATGACTAGGTACTTATAATATCTATATCGAGTCCTGAATACTATTTTCTATTCGTCACCTTCTTTCATTCGAATTAAGTTATACGCTCCTCGAAGATCTAACTTGGTAAAGATCTTTGCTTTAGCTAGCCGATCCTGCAGCTCGCTAATATTTAGTAGCGGGTAATAATTCTTGATTATTATATCGTTTAACTTTCGATAGTCTACGTACAGCCGTAGTAATCCGTCTTTCTTCTTCGCGAAAAGTATCGGGTATCCTGCTAGTAATTTAGATTCTCGAATAAATCCCTTCTTTAGGTTCTTATCAAGGTACCCGCGTAGTATTATAAGTTCCTTTTCAGATAACGCATAAATAGGTCTAAATATTAGTTCCTTCCCTAGTTTAAGTTCGATCTTATAATCCTAAGGTTAGTATTTAGGCAGAGCTTTTACTATTATCTCTTTTATAAAGAGGCGTTTCCATCTTTAATACTCTTATAAGATGTTAGGAGTACTATTAGTTACTCTAAGAACTCTAACTTATTAACCTAGCGGACCGCTACTAGTATCTATTAAGTCGGATCCTTATGTTTCAAGGTTATCCTTATTCGAAATTAAGGTAATATATGCCTTAACCGTTCTCTAGTTTAATTTCTTATCTACCGTCATCTACTATCGACGTGTAGGTTAGAATCTAGTGACATCGCCAGTTCGCTTAAACTTAAGTACTTTTCTTCTCTAGTTAATTACTAGGTTATGCTTTTCTAACTAAGGCATGCCTAATATGATATAATGGGTGGCTATCCTTATAATATCGAAGGACATTTCCTTATAATATCGTTGAATTATAAATGGTAGCGAGGTTATCTCCTTGTCTACGCTTCCTTTTGATAGCGTTAACCCGTCGGCCATTTATAAGTCATATAGATCTTTCTTTCTCCGTGTTAGTAGGCCCACTAACCGTACTAGTACTTCGGAGATAAAGTTTCTAGATGCCCCGGAATCTATTATTGCTATAGTCCGCTGACTATCTATTTTAACTGGTACGTTCACATGTATTACGTAGTTCGTTGAATATAACTAATATATTTCTAGGGTAAGGATATTAATCTCCTTGTACTTCCCCTTAGCATAAGGGATTACTCTTTTCCCGAGAAGGATAGGAATCCGGTAGTTCTTTTTATATATATGTGCTTCCTGTAGTTATCGTGGAAACAGGTATACTAATCATCTAAGTAGTACTCTAACGTGTACTCGTCATGCTTGAGGTGCTTATAAAGACTGCTATGCCATCTTTAGTTATGGTTTAGAAACCACTTCCTTGATCTTTTAGTTACTAAATGCTAATAATAACTTATATTATTATAGCTTAACTAAATCTTTCTATATATTCGGATTCTAATAGATTTTCTTAAGTTTATCTTTACTTAGTAGTGAATTATATATATTTCGTCGGCGTAGGCTAACTAGTATATTACTCTATGCTATGGATATACTAAGTCGTTCCTAAACTCCTTCTATAGAAGTCCTCCTACTACTTTTTCTTAGTAGAACTCTACTCGTCCCTCGAGTTTTATCTGTGGATCTTTTGATATAGAAGCTCGAGATACTACTCTATCACCTCCTTTCTTAGAAGTATGGCTGAGGTTTTCCCAGTCGGAATCATCCTCGCTTTCTCAGCTTTATTCGGGTTTTCCCTTCCGAATATAACCACCATTATATTCGTTATTAGAGTCTAATTCCTTGAGTTATTCGTGAATATCCGCTAGCCTTTATTTAATTTTTGCGATATTCCTCTATTTCTTAGCTATTTCCTCGCGTAATTCTCCTTCTCTAGATTATAGTTCTCTGTTAATAGGTGGGTCGACGAGGGCTAGTAAATCATCTATAATTACATCTAGCTTAGTTTCGTCGTACTCCGTTTCTTATTAATCCTTTAAAGGTTTAGTCTTCCTAACTGGAACTCTTTCTAATATATTTAACTGAGGTCGTTTTACCATGTTTTTCGACCTGTAGTCTTTAGCGATGTGGCCCGGTTTGCCACAGCCATAGTAATTCATTGCTTTCTTACCCCCTTACTATTTCTTACCTCTAAACGGTTTCTTTTTCTCGGTAAAGTCCAACTCTATTAGCATTAGACTATAAGGATTACGGGAGAACCGCTTCTTCCCATAGCTTCCTCCGGAATAGAGTCCTGTGTAACCGAGTCTAGAAACTCCACTATTATAGCGTAGTTCCATGGCTAACTCATAGATCTAGTCATCGACTCGCGTCGAGGCTCTTATTAATAAGTCCAAGTTATTATAAACGGCTCTATCTCGTATAAGTTCCTTCTTTACCTAAGGTTTTAATCCTCTTCGATATATTACTATTAGCGCGTTATTATCCCAGTCGGTTCTCGTAGAGTACTATTAGAACTGTGTTACGTACTCGGATACCGACTTCTTCTATATCAGGTACTAGATGACTCTCGTTACCACGCTTGCCTCGTTAGAAGGTCCGAATATTCGCCTCATCTCTCTACGAAAGAGTGTTAGGCTCTCTATCTATAACTTAATAGAGATATTATTATCGTCGTCGGGATCTTCTATATATCGTTTAAGAAATAGGGCGGACTACCTCTAGGCCCGTCCTCTTATATAAGTCATTATAAATAGTAGTTATTTCTTTAGCCTAATAGCATCTTTATTAAAAGAGAAGTATAGCTATATTTATACTAACTACTCTTTAAGTTTATCTCGATCGCTATAGTATAAATCTAGTTTAGTAACTTTAATACCTTCTTTAACTTCTGCTATTACTAACTGTCGTGGACCACGTTCACTTGGGGTGAGGTCCCTTTATCCTGAGGTACTTATCTTGAGGGTACTTAAAGTGTTACGACCCGTCGTCTTCTAACTAGAAGGCTCCGGAGTCTAGGTGGATCTCGTAGAGAGGAGTGTTAAGGACTAGGGTAAACAGGCTTCGTACTAAACTAGTCTAATACAGGTGGAGTATTATATTTAATATCTAGGAGATGTCTAGGTTAATAATATGAGTTGAGCACGAAGCTCCTATCTAAGCAGGAATACACGCTTTCTATATAGATATACGAGATCCTGCTAAGAGGTATAGTTTGGTAGATTACTTAGTAATCTACCCGTAATATAGTTCGCCTAATCGATTAGTAATCTACCTGTAATGTGGTTCGCATGATCGCTCAGCGATCTACCGGTCTATGACGAGAAGTGCTCTCGTTAGGCGTAGTATAAGAACCGTTCGGTATGCTTGTAACACAGACGACGGTAGATAAGAAATCGAACCGAGAGGTCGAGGTATATATTACCTTAATTTCAAATAAGGATAGTTTTAAAAGAAAAGGATCCGACTTAATAGGTACTAGCGAAGGTTAGTAGGGCTAAAAAGTTAGAGTTCTTAGGGTAATTAATAGTACTCCTGATATCTTATAAGAGTATTAAAGATAGAAGCGCCTCTTTATAAAAGAGATAATAGCGAAAGCTCTGCCTATACACTAACCCTAGGATTATAAGATCGAACTCGAACTAGGGAAGGAACTAACGTTTAGACCTATTTATACGTTATTTAAAAAGGAACTCTTAGTACTACGCGGGTACTTAGACGAGAACCTAAAAAAGGGATTTATTCGAGAATCTAAATTACTAGCAGGATATCCGATACTCTTTATAAAAAAGAAGGACGGATCCTTACAGCTATACGTCGACTATCGAAAGTTAAATAAGGTAATAATTAAGAATTATTACCCGCTACCTAATATTAGTAAGCTATACGATCGGTTAGCTAAAGTAAAAGTCTTTATAAAGCTAGACTTACGGGGAGCGTATAATCTTATTTAAATAAAGGAAGGTGACGAATAGAAAATAGTATTCAGGACTCGATATAGATATTACGAGTACCTAGTCATACCGTTTAGCCTTACTAACGTACTAGTAACCTGCTAGGCACTAGTTAATAATATTATACGGGTATAATTAGACTATTCGGCTATTACGTACCTCGATAATATATTAATCTACTCTAAGTTAATAGAGGAACACGTCCCTTATATATAGAATGTATTAACATGTCTATCTAGGGCTAGGCTCCTCCTTAAACTAGAAAAGTGCGAGTTTTATAAGACCTTAGTCGAGTTCTTAGGGTTTATAGTAATAACTAAAGGTGTTTATATAAGCCCTAAAAAGATTCAGGCTATATAGGAATAGCCTATACCACATAATATTAAATTAGTATAGGGGTTCTTAGGATTCGCTAACTTTAATAGACGTTTTATAGAAGGCTATTCTAAGAAGGCCTTGCCTCTAACGGAAATTATAAAGAAAGATACAGGATTCTAATAGGATACTAACTAACAGAAAGCATTTACTAAACTAAAGCAAGTATACATGGATCCTCTAGTACTCTATACTTTTCGTAACGGAGAACTAGTACGTATTAAGACGGATGCTTCGGACCTTATAATAGGGGCCTGCTTATATTAGTAGAAGGATGGCAAATAGTACCTAGTAGTATATTACTTACGTAAAATGACGGTAGTAGAACAGAATTATAATATACACGACAAAGAGCTTTTAGCTATTATCTATTCTTTATAATATTAGAGAGTTTATACCGAAAGTTATTCCGAACTTACTATCTTCACTAATTATAAAAACCTAGTTAGTTTTATAATAATTAAAGAGTTAAATCAACGACAAGTTTAATAGTCTAAGCTACTCGGGTAATATAAGTTTAAAATTTAGTATACCCTAGGCAAAGATAATAGACGAGTAGACGCTTTAAGTAGACGATCTAACTATATGCGAATAAAAGATATTATAGATCAACCTATTTTAAAATAAGAAAAAGATGGATTATTAGTACTAATAAGAAGTCTAGTAACGACTATACGAATTATAACACATGTAGTTCTAAATCTAAAGGAAGTATATATTAGTAATACTATAGCTAGTAAGCTAAGGAAATAATAACCTAACCGAGACCTATTATTATATAAGGAAAAGTTATATTTACTACTAAAGGCGGTTAAGGAAGTAATTAGGAATTACTATAATAATCCTTTACTAGGATATCTAAGAGTATCTAAGACTTTAGAACTCATTTAAAGGCTATACGCCGTACTAAATTTGCGAGCGTTAATCGAATAATATATCAAGGAATATATATATTACTAGTAGAACAAGTCCGTAAGACATGCTAGGTACAGACAAATTTAGTTTACTAAAGTTCTAGATATACTATAGAAGGATATTATAATAGACTTTATTATTAAATTACTACCGTTAGTTAACCCGGTAACTAATAATAAATATAACTTAATAATAGTTATTATAAATAAACTTACTAAGTATACGATTATAATACTATATAAAGAAACCTATAACGCTAGTCAGCTTGGTTTCATCTTGCTAGATAGACTTATTAGAGATTATAATATACCGGAGTTAATTACTTTAAACCGAGATAAGCTCTTTACTTCAAACTATTAGAAGACCTTAATCGCGTTAATTAGAACTAAATTATAAATATTAATAGTATATTATCTATAAACGGATAGATAAATTAAATATACTAATTAAATAATAGAAGTATATCTTAGATACTACGTTAATAAAAGATAGAATAATTAGGTTATACTACTCCTAATAGTATAATTAGTATATAACGATAAGAGATTAGATACTATAAGGCTATTACCGTTCTTTATAAATTACGGACGACATGCGAATTTATTCTTAGATCCTAGGCGGGGACTAGATACTAAGAAAGCCTTAGTATTAACATCTAATATGAAAAGTCTATATAGAGATATATAGTAAAAAATCAGCTAGGTTAATACTTCTATAGAGAAGTTAGCTAATAAGAAAAGAAAAAATGGACCTTAGTTAAAGAAGGGGGATAAAGTATACCTCCTTATAAAGAATCTAAAAGGTATAAGACCAAGTAAAAAACTAGACCATGTTAAGGTCGGACTATTTTTAGTTATTAAAGAAAAAGGACCTGTTAACTACGAGTTATAGCTCCCGCTAGATATTAAAGTATATCTAGTATTCTATATCTCTATATTAGAACTAGTAGACCCTAATACACCTTTACAGGAAACCTTCTATTTTAGAATAGAAGAAGAAAACGAATTTAAAGCCGAAAGGATTCTATTATAAAAAGGTTAGAGTTACCTAGTAAAATAGAAAGGATACGAGGACTTAGAAAATACCTAGGAACCAGTTATAAATCTTATAAACTGTCAAGAGCTCCTCTAATAGTATTATTAAACCCGGACACACCCTAAGCGATCTACTCGAGAGCTCTAGGCGAGAGAGTCCCGGAACCCTTAAACTCTAAAAAAGTAGGATAAGTAGCGAGTACTTTCTTAACCTCGCCGGCCTTTTTAAGCTCCTCTAGACGTTCTAGCTCCTTAATATTATTAAGACCCTTATCAAATATCCTTTATTCACGCTCTTTTAAGAAACGCTTCTATTAACGAAGGCGTTTTAGTTTCATTTACTTCTAATAAGTAATTTCGCTACTCTAACGAGCAGCTTTATTAGCGGCCTCCTACGCTACCTCTATCTCTATCTCTTCGCGCTCAAGCTTCTTTATAGCCTTATTAATACCGGAGAAGTAGATAACTAGTATAGTAGGCTTATACTACTTCCCTAGCCGGATATATTCTACGCACCTTTAAGAAAGGGAAGATACCTAATACTCCTTTTAGGATCTAGTATATCGCAGACATAATACTATTATAGTTACTCCCTTATAAGCCACTCGATCTAATAGTTTAATACGGCGTTATTATTATACTAACGATATAAATGCTTATTAACCTTTAGGATAAAGGTTTAAGGAAGGAGGGGTAATATTACGCCCTTAATACGCGAGCCTTAGTAGACGTTATAGGCGCTTACTAAGTCGAATATACCTTAGTATAATAAGTCGAGCGACCGCTTACCTAATCGCTCCAGTTAATATAAGACGACTGTAGCGAGCTAGGCGATCGCGCGACTAGTCGCTCTAGTTAATAGAGAGCGATTACTAGCGATTAGTACGAGTATAGACTTTCCTATATCTATATAGATAGCGTTACTTTCTCTCTAGATAGGAGCTTTATACTTAACTTATATTATTAACTAGACTATCTCCTAGACACTAAATATAATACTACACCTATACTAGACCAGTTTAGTACGAAGCCTGTTTACCCTAGTCCTTAACACTCCTCTCTACGAGATCTACCTAGACCTAGAGCCTTCTAGTTAGAAGACGAACGGGTCGTAATATTAGGTACCGTAGTAGCCAGTATTTAGCGTATTCTTTACGCCTCTTCTTAGTCTTTTTATTACACTATCCTTTTTTATAAGCGATGCATTTATAGTAGTCTATAGTTCCTATCTAGTACTATATTATTTTACCAGATATATTAACACCAGCCTCGTATCCTAATTACTCCCACGTGAGAGCCCGTGCGTAGAATCTATCCTCCTCGAGAATTCGCTCCATTTGCCGTATATCTTAGGTGGTAATCTTACTCTTTTTCCCCCGTTTCTCTTGGATATTAGGCCGGTAGACACTTCTTCTCGAGCTTATAGCGTTATAAATATTGAAAACGGACTGTTTTAGGACGTGACGCGTAATTGCGATAGCTTTAAACGTTATAGAGTAATTAAAACAGTCTGACCGTATTACTTTTCGTATAGGGGTATCGTATTCATAATCAGGTTGATATAATATAGGTGATGAGGGAGGCATTATAGTTGGGGATGCTGGAGATTGCGCATATGATTTTAGTGGGGTTTCTCGGTAAAAATCTCCGAAAAAACCAATTCTTGTTTCCACCGCGAGGTGGGGTTGAGAACGCCACGATGGCGCGTAGTCACGTGATCTTGGCTTGGCGTTTCCCAGGGCTTTGGAGTTTGCGTTTGCTCCTTTCCACAACTTCCATGCGTTCTGTCGTCTGCGCCTTGCGTAGCATATGGTGCTCGATGCGAATTGATGGTCCACTGGCTTTACATGTGCAAGATTCGCCTCAAAAATCCCGCTCTACCTCACCGTCATGCGTGTCTCGGTGCAGTTCGCAAATTCTCGGACTAGTCTGTGGTGGGGAGGTTAATACTCCAGATATGCAAGGTCAGCTACCTTCCTGATAGAGCATAGGAATAGCCTCAGCGGGATCTACGTCCACATTCAATACTCGGCGTCCGGGGGACATGAGATACGAATCTGATCGACCTAATTGGAAGATTCTTCATTGGCATACGAGATCGTCAATCCAATATGGTAGCGACAATGCTTCATTACGTCTCTAGATCCAATCTAGGCAGGTACCCAGTGCTCTCTGCATGAGCACCTGCCTCGCTCGTTGAGATGATGCACGGTGATGGCAGGAGCATTCCAGGCAGCGTCCTGGAGCGTTCACAACATTTTTTCATTTGTGATCTTTGAGAACTCTGCAAACTGTCATATAAGTCGTCAACCCACGTCTCAATAGCTCTTTGACCCAGTCCTCATTGCTGTCATTCCACTGTCTTCAGCATGTCTTTCAGAACCATCAAGTTCGTCTCGTTCGTCTTGGCTTTGGTTTCCCCTTCGTTAGCAACTGGAACTGCACCAAATTTCAGGCGCAGACAAGTTCCGGCCAATGCCACAGACGTAACCACGATCCAATCGCCCACTGGTGTACAGATCCGCTACAAAGAGCCCGGCAAGGCAGGTGTCTGCGAGACAACTCCCGGCGTTGGGAGCTACGCTGGCTATGTGGACCTCTCACCAACGTCACATACTTTCTTCTGGTTCTTTGAAGCGCGACACAACCCCGAAACTGCACCACTCACGCTTTGGTTGAACGGTGGTCCTGGTAGTGACTCTCTGATTGGGCTCTTCCAAGGCATGCAGACAAGGCGCAGCGGAATTGAAGATCATGAAGCTGACATTCGTAGAACTCGGACCTTGCAATGTGACTAAGAATCTTACTACGGTCGTGAACGAAAATTCTTGGAGCGAAGTATCGAACTTGCTGTTCCTCTCACAGCCGCTTGGAGTTGGCTTTTCATATTCTGAAGAAGAGGCCGGCACCCACAACCCATTTACTGGGGAAGAAGTAAATTCTACGTATGGAGTCACGGGCGAGTGGCCGGTAATCAATGCGACAGAGCTCAGCACTACAGATTTGGCTGCTGTTGCTACATGGCATGTCCTACAAGGCTTCCTTAGTGCGCTTCCCCAGTTGGATGGCAAGGTCGCTAGCAGGACCTTCAACCTGTGGACCGAATCATATGGTGGCCACTATGGTCCCTCCTTCTACAACTACTTCTATGATCAAAATGCGTTGATCGCCAATGGCACCACCAACGGCACCCAACTCACCTTCGATACGCTGGGTATAATCAATGGAATCGTATCGGAGAGCATCCAGGCTCCGTACTATCCTGAATTTGCTGTCAACAATACATACGGGATCAAAGCTGTGAACGACACGGTCTATGAGTATATGAAGTTCTCTTGCTACATGATTGGCGGCTGCCTCGACCTTTGTGCCCAGTGCGAACAGGTGAATAGGTCTACCGACGTTGGACAGCAATACTGTTTCCAAGCTACGGATCAATGCAGGACCAATGTCGAATCGCCTTATTATGCGTATGGCAATCGTGGTGTCTATGAGTACAAGCGTCCCTCCAAGGCTTACGATCTGTGCTAATAAACACTCAGCATCCGCCATCCATACAAAGACCCCACCCCTCCCACTTATTTCGTGGACTACCTTAATCTTGCCTCTGTCCAAGCTGCCCTCGGCGTAAACCTCAATTATACCGAGTCCAATGTTGACGTCTCGTATGCCTTCCAAAAGACCGGTGACTTCGTCTATCCCAACTTCCTCATCGATCTCGAAACTATTCTCAACAATTCGGTCAGCGTCACGATGATCTACGGCGATGCCGACTATATTTGTAATTGGTTCGGTGGTCAAGCTGTTTCGCTCGCTATGAACTATACCCATAGCACCGAATTCCGCGCTTCGGGGTACGAGCCGTTCGTGCTCAACGACAAAGAATATGGTGAGGTGCGACAGTATGGTAACTTCAGCTTTCTACGAATATACGAGGCCGGCCACGAGGTGCCCTTCTATCAACCACAGGCATCGCTGGCCTTCTTTTCACGCGCCCTTGGGAGTCTCGATATCGCCACCGGAGGCATGGCACTGACGGGCTCGTATGAAAGCAATGGCACGGCCAACGCTACGCATACGGAGCCCTACGTGGCGATTCCGAGTTTCACCGGATCGGGAGCGGCGCCCAGTTACACGGCTGCCATTACGATTCCAATCACGAGTGTGGTGGAGGATGTGGCGACGGTGAGCAGCAGTTCCAGTGCGAGTGTGACCACGACGGATTTGGCGTATGGGAGGTTTGTGGCGAAGGAGGTTCATTTGTAGGTCGAGGCTTTTGATGAAGGGCTAGCTAGCGATCTCTTCGGACAACATCATTTATGGATGGACGTTGATAGCATTGGAATATTCATATTAGTCGTATTCTAGGAATAACTTAGTCCAGAGCGGATGATGGGAATTACACAAGACATTATGATGCATTGTTCGGAGTTTTGCCGTGTGCATTTGAGCAGACGCCTCTGGTTTCCAGCTCAGTCTTCGATCACTTACTTTATCTCCATGGTATTACATACTTCTTAACCGTGCAGCGTGGTCGCACGTGGCTCCATTACATCCCTCTTGTGGCAAGGTGTATTGACATTATTCGTTCACTTTCATGAACCTATTTCCCCCCTTGTCACGAATATGAGCGTGATTTCCTTTCCCTTTTCCCTTTTCCCTTTTCCCTTTTCCCTTTTCCCAGTTCCCTCCTTCCTCACTCCCTCTCCTCGTCGCAAGCTCACTCAACATCCCAGCGTATCCCTCTCGACGTCACGATGGCGATGTCATGCCTAAAGTATCAGAGGGGATGGTCGAGCGTCGTCATATTTGTTATTGCTCTCTACACGGTGATTTGGGGGTGGTTGGCTTCCATTGTTAACGAACGATATGGGCTAGAATACTTGATTAAGCCTGTCTGTTGTCTTGTAGCCATTGAATTTGGCCGTGTAGATTGACTCATTCGTTTTGCGTTTTGCGTTTTCCTATACCAGAAATGTGTTTTGTTAATTTAGTTTTTCTCTTTTATACGAGTTTGATCAGTAACTTCGAGGCGAAGGAGTTTGGTGTTTATGTTGATGGGGGTAAGGTGGAGTTTTCTATGATTGGAAAATTTACATCTTGATAATTAGTTAGATGTGTTGGGCAGCTTCTTCGCGTCGTGAACGGCGTTTGTATATCATCAGGTGTTTCTGCTGACATTTTTCATCCATACGCTCCTTGTCGTGGAAATAGATGATTTGGCTTTGGGAGGCGTGGGTTGGGGATAATATGCATCCTACCTCCGTCTTTGCGTTAGGGTTACGTGATAAGGCATTATGGATAGATAGCTGCGACTATCCTGCCGTCCCACTGCTGTTTATGAAAGCGGCGGTTCATCCCGGGCCCTTGTTGAACACTTGAAGACGGTCCGGATTCGTGCGCTGTGGAAGATGAGGCGGTATGAAGACTCCCAAACGTACCTTACGAAAAAGATGGATGCTGCACGAGATTCTGGCCTTGAAGTCCACCAATGCATAAGACTCGCTTGCGGAGCCACTTGGAAGATTATCCCGCAAGATTGACACGGTGAGACATGTCAGTCTCCGTCGTATTGGCTGTCTGAAATTCAGGATATCACATATCATTGCCACTCCGGTCTATGGGGGACGTTCGATTACTAGTCTTTGCCCCAGTGACCGAACATGTCGCTCCCTTATTGTCGAATGGTGATTGGAGCAATATAGGACCATTCGAAACGACGAACTAGACGACTGAGCAAAGCACGCCTGAATGCAATCATATTGATGGAAAACGCTTGGGCAATATCTGCCGCGCAAGAATGGATGGGGTTTCGGGCAGAATTACTTGATCGTAATTAATGACGAGTTATAATCTTCTACACGTCGAGCGATGCCATGGATTGTTTATAGTATTGGACTCTCAATGGTATGATGATTTGGGCTGCTCCGTATTAAAATGCCGTTACACGGCAGTTCATTGTTGGAGCAGCTCAGCTCAATCGATGAAGCGGGACACCGATTGACTTTAGCAGCTGCATCAGCCTTATTCTATCCCGGTTAGGACGGATGAGTAAGCGTCGATCCATCGCCTTTCGTCGTACTCGCTATATCAATTCTCCAACACATTCCTTCAACGAAGATTAGGAGCAAACTCCGACCATGCGTAAGGGCGATGTATGAAACACGCGATAAGGGATTCCCAGGCTGTCTCCACGAAACATCCCATCCGTCGCGCAAGAGTTGGCAACGCAGTATGATGCAATCTATCGTCGTCTCACGTATCTGTGGAAGGCTTCTCGAGTAAGGTAAGGTAAGAATGGAAGGACGAGCAGGAAGTGGGGTATGCTGATAGGGCGATAACGTATGAGGAGCTTGTTGGCAGTGAGAACTGAGAAGCAACGGGTGTGAGATCCGAGGCCAATGCGAGCGGAGATAGAAGAGCTAGACCCTCGGCGCCAAGAACATCCGAGCTGTCAGTGTGTGTTAAAAGGTGGAGTACTGAACGCTGAGTGGTGCGGAGCCCACCTCCACACGGAGCCACTTCCGTTGAAAATTCCAACAAAACATGGATCTCGATGCAGATCGTGGCGCAACCCACCAAGACTGTAGCGTAAGATGGTCTCGCGGTCGCAACTCCGCCAGCCGCTGTGCCTGCACCTTTACCTCCGACTCCCCATCCTACTTTCAACGCCACTCCACCTCCACCACCACCACCACTATCTTCCACAATCCACAACGTCCTCTTCAGTGCGATTGAAACCAAGTTCAGTCTGTAGCCACTTGGAAAATCGGTACCACGGTCAAGGCCAGCCTGAAAGGCACCACAGCGTAATTCAATTGGCCGTGAGCTAACCGGAGTTTGAGTAATGATCTCCGCTGTCTCGTTTGCCACCCAAACACTGAAACCTCAATAGATTTTCAAATCAACAGAACAAGAAGCCCACAACTCATCGGAGTATTGTAGACATATTTCCAGAGGAGGAGCACTTTGTGCCACTAGAGTGAGTCACTTACATGTCCCATTCTTCCATCGACTTGCCCACAATTGTCCTCCGCAACAATCCGTTGGTGGCTAATATGCCTCTTTTCTGTCCAGGAACCATTACCTACCCTTCTTCCCCACTGTCTCGAATATGACAGCTGCCACTCACGGCTATATGTCGCCAGACGCATATGGCTCGGCCACCATGTTCACACAATCAAGCCTTGACATTCCTAAAAACAACAAGTTCTTTCAGACCTTCGGCAATGGCTCCACCAATCGCACAGTCGAGCCTCAGCGCACAGAGAAGCTCACGCCTCGCACCTCCAATTGTGAATCCCTGAACACGAACATGGACGGGTTCTTCGATTTCGAACCACCTACCAATACAGGATCCCCATACCAAGACCAGTTCTCGACTCCAGATGCCTCGGGGTTGCCATGGAGCGGTGAAACAGTCTTCCATCCGCTATCTCCACCAGACTCTGCCTCCTTCTCTCCGAAAGATCCTTGGGCATATGGATTCCGGAACTCTACCAATTTAATCACAAACATTACCCCGGCTAACACCCGGGCACTGTATGGCCAGATCACTCCACCAAATGAAGACAATGACAACGAAAGTCTAGCAGACTATTCGATTAGTGAGCAACAGCGGCAGTTGGATTCATTGGAGTCGGATTCGCCCACCAAGAAGCGTCAGAGCAGTGGGTCGAATGCCAACGAGCACTCTCCAAAGTCTACCAAACGTACCCGCAAGTATGCATCGCGTAATACCAACGCTGCAGATGCCATTAGCAAACCCGAAGATGTTAAGCGCTCCAAGTTCTTAGAGCGTAATCGCGTTGCAGCTTCAAAATGTCGACAGAAGAAAAAAGAGTGGACCCAAAACCTCGAGAACCGTGGCCGAGAGCTGCAGAAGAATAACAATATGCTCCGCATGGACGTCGAATCATTGCGTCAGGAAGTACTTTTCCTCAAAGGCGAGATGCTCAAGCACAGCAATTGCGATTGTTCTCAAATCCAGGAATTCATGAAAGCAGGCTCCGGCCCCGATTCCTTCCTCGATGCTCAGAATGATGCTGTTGTGTTCAAGCGAGAGCACAATCCCATCGAGGGTATGCCAGGTACCCCAGGATCTAGGCAAAATAGTAGCCTTCGTGACTTTGATGACGAGAGCGATCCTTGTGCCGCTGAGACGAATAACACCCCTATAGTCAATGATGAACATGGCTTGGAAGTACTGCTTTCTAGATCCATAAACCAGGATACTGATGATCGGAGTACCCACGAGCAGGTCAGCGGTTGACATTCTCTACCTCACCTAGCAGCTTAGTGGTCGGCCTGCAAGTCCCCATTATCATCAATATGCTCCTTGTTCATTTGTCGATGAATTGCGGGGAGTCTAACCTTTGATGGGTTTCGGGAGGAATACAGCCGAGTTGTGGTATGAGCTGCATCCGGTTGGTGATGACTGACGACAGCCTGTGAGGCGTTAACGACTCTCGAGCTCTCCTATCAATATTATCCATTTATGTTGATGGTAACGGCCTACTTCGTTGCAGCGATGATATCCCTAATGCCCCTGTCGCAGTCTACCACGGTAGCCTTTGACAGATGTACCAATACCACCGTTGCTGTCACGATGACTTGGCTCTTTTCACAACCGGCAAGGTGGCAGAGGACCTCGGTACTGTTTTGGTCTGTCAGTGTTGCTTGTTTGCCACGACGACAATATGGCTTCAACTCTTTCGTCTTTGATATTGGAGTATCTTATCAAAAAGCAATTTGTCTTTCACCCTGCGCTCGGCGACGATAGCTGTACTTACCTTATGATACCACTGATCACATACGCAACATGGAAAATCAACCGTTCTCGCTCTCCGATTTATTTGCTGTCACACGCATGACCACGTCTCCGTGAGTCGATGACTCTGGCCATGGCTCCATGTTGTCCCAGTGATGCAACTTGACGTTGTGACGAGCGTGGTCTGTGAAGCCTCGTCGGAGCACATCTGGTGATGGAAGCAGAGGTGAAGCAGATAGGAAGAAGAGATGATGGAAGAGGAGATGACAAAAACATCGAGAAGTATATCGAGCAGTGATGAGTGACGGAAAATCAGATGACGAATTCGCATACATCATACACCGAGATCCTAATGTTTGCCCATGATGACGTCCGACTCGCGTCATGCGGTTGTCACCCCATACATACATACTTATTTCCATCATGTGGTCATTGTTTCATGTACCTTACGCAGTACGTGCCTTTCTACCAACTATCACAACACCTTCCGCCGTAGTGGGTGATGCACTGATTGGTGAGGACTGACGACCCTATAATTTTCGGACATTGATGGGGATTAGCTTGAAACTTGTTGGGATGCGGAAAATAAAGTACGATAGGTATTTTAGGCTTTCGTGTGAAAGAGCACGCGACGCCAAGCTGTTAGCGCCTTCATTGTTGCCTTTTCCAGTGTACATTGCCTCCCTCGTCAATCTCACAACACCTCTCCAAAACCTCCTCCACCTTCTCCCTAACTCCCACCCGTCCCCCACTCTCGTCCATAAACTTTCGCAACAGGCCCTTTCTCCTCATCCCACCCTCCCTCACCGCCCTCTCAATCTCCTCTTCCCGTACCAATCCCATACGGAAGGGGTATTCCATATACGGCCTCGTCCCCCGTCCCCCCAGCAATTCAATACTCCTCTCCCCCTCATTGCGGAAGAATGCATCGACCTGCTCTTCCGTCACATCTTCCAGCTTGGAGGGATCCCACGCAGGAGTTGTGGACGATTTCTTGATGAGACGAGCGGTTACGCCAGAGACGAAGTCTGGATGCGACATGAAGCGGCCTGCCATGTGGTATTCGCGCTGAAAGGCCTCGGCGATGTTCCACCGACGGCCCTCTTGGCATGCTCGGAGTGCGACCTTGAGGGATGTGGGGGAACGCTCGGATAGTGCTTTCAGGGTGTTGGTGGCCCAGTCGCGGATATATTGTTGGTTTTCTGTATCGCTCTCCTCGTGTTCCAGAGCAGATATTATAGACTCGACGGAACTGTGGCCGAAACAGCGATCTATCGCCATTCGCAATTCACCAGCCAGCAGCATGGGCTCATCGTGCGGTAAGCCGGTGCTGAATTCGGCGATGGTGGCATCAACGGTCGCCAGCCGCGAGTGCATGTCTTCGTAGTCTTTGAACTCCAGCTCGGCAAGCCTCGCTGTAAGAGCGGATAGCGTGGATGAATCGATGTAGTGCGTTGCCACACCTGCGTAGAAAGCGTTTACGCCCTTGAGCCGCTCGGAGGTGAGGGCGAGGTATATCCCTATCTTCCCTTCGAGTCGGGGGAGGAAGAAGGAGCCGCCCACGTCGGGGAAGAAGCCGATTGTGGTCTCGGGCATGGCGAAGAGGGTGCGTTCGGTGGCTATGCGTATGGGCGCGTGCACGGAGAGGCCGACGCCGCCGCCCATGGTTATGCCGTCCATGTAGGCTATGCAGGGTTTCGGATAGGTAGCTATCAGGTGGTCGAGCTGGTATTCGAGGCCGAAGTAGGCCTGCGAGGCGGCGCGACCATCTGGGCCTGTGGTGTTTTGCTGCGCGAGAGCCGCAACGTCGCCGCCGGCGCAGAAGGCTTTGGGACCGGCGCCGCCGATTATTATGATGGATGCTAGTTGCGATTTCTGCCATTCGAGGAGCCGGGGTATTATCTTGCGGGCCATGGAGCCGTTGAGGGAGTTGAGCTTCTTGGGACGGTTAAGCTCGATGGTGCGGACGTTGTAGACGGTGTTGAAGAGTACGTCGTCGGGGTCGTCCCCGGGCTCTTCTTTGGGTATTGAAGTGCCACTTGCGGTTGCCATCTAGACAGACGTCAGCGCTTTCGGGACTATGGCCGAGGTAGGGGGGAGCTTGTACTGTTGATGTTTGCACCGAAAAGGCGGGATGGAGTATTTTGGCTTTGAGAGGCATCCTGGCAGAGCGCGACCGCGAGAGCCGGCTCAGCGACTTTAGGGCTGGTGTACAGTAAGGTCTTAAGAACATCAATGGCAGTAATGTAGTCATCTCACGGTACTCAGTACCGGGGAACGGGAAAACTTTTGGGAAAGCGATGACGGGCCTCGAACCTTGGCGATCAAGATGAGAGGAAGGGCGCTTCGTCTCAGGCTATACAATCATAGTTCTTAGCAGACATATGAAAGCGATTTACTTCAGCCTCGAACCACCTCTACGGGGCAAATTTGCAAGAAGGGCCCAGCAGACTGTGCAGGACCTACCCCAACTGTATAGGGATTATTAGCATTACTTGAAATCGCCTGACCATTTTGCTCAGGATCTTCGCTCGATGATAGCCGAATCCGGTCAGATTGCTTTATATCAAGTATATACAGCCGAGGGTACAGTCATATTGAGATCGCTCGAGTGATTCTTCAGTATCGTATCCAAGGACCGCTTCTCAATGACAAGCCTTCCCATCTCCAACAGTCCCTTCACATCGATATCTGCCTCCTCTTTGACCTTGCCATGCGCACCAGCTGAGCCGTTCATCGCCCGGAATATCCTTGGCATTACCCTCCTCGTGAAAATCATAGATCTGCCATCCTCCTTGCCCCAGTGGTTCCACTCCATAATCTTCTCCATCCACCGAGGTTCTTCCATCTCTATATCGTCTACCTTCTGCACCACGATCAATTCTCCTCTCCTGTACCGATAGCTGAGCGCCGTCCGCCATGCTAGGTCGTAGATCTTCCGCGGCAGCTTCGTGCTCATGTCTCGAGGCTTGGGTCCAAATGCCACACCACCTCCTCTTAACATGGGACTCTTCTTGTCGCCCAATCTAGCCTTTCCGGTCCCTTTCTGAGGGCGAATCTTGCGGTTACTGCCATGCACTTCGCTTCTGTACTTTGTGTTTGCCGTTCGCATCCCACGCTCAACGTCAGCTTCGTACACAACGGCCCGTTGTAGTATGTCACGGCGTAGTGGAAGATGCAAGTGATTTGCGGGATACTCCGTAAAGCGTAAAGGTTCCATCTCAGGGAAGCTGTAGACGGTCGTAAGGACATTTGGGACGGGCGGCGGAGGTCGCCGTGTGAATTTGGGTGTGAAAGGGTTGTAGACCTCATTCTGAGGAAGCTGGACTTCCGTAGCCATCGAACGTGAAAAGCGAGGTGCGAGGCATTGCTGTTTGGTCTCAGGAGCTGTACTAGGAATTGGGGGAATTACTCACCAGTACTGGATCTTGCGCCGCAAAAACAGCGTAAGTCGATTGTCTCAAGCCTCTCACTGAGCTTCGTAGCCTCGGAGCAGTCATACCAGCAGTTATGGTCACTCTATGGGACTTTGAATCCTCGCTTTGTATGGAGGGCCAAGCTTGAACTCGAAAGTTCAAAAGCTCTCATCTTGATATGATAGCCCGATTCGTACTAGCGTATATTCTAGCTCACGGCGTACTTGAGACACGACCGCGCGAATCTTCTTCATTTATAGAGCCCTTCAATATGCTACGCGATTCCTGCCATCGATCATTCAAGACTTCTTCAATTGCGCTCGCCGGCAAATCTCGACCAGCCCGCTTATCACACTACACGAGGTATTCCACGTGTGGGTGACGAGGGTGCGAAGTCAATAATAGAAGAATGCCTTTCGAGTATGTTTGCGCAGAATCATATGATCTCGTTCGTTTGTACGAGAATATGTTCGATACCACTCTCACGGTGACGGTGGGTAGGAGCCTTACAAAGGACGCTGGCACATGTTCGACTACAAGATAGTCTCAGCATTCCCAAGCCTGGATTTTCACGGTTAAATTGCAAAAAACTAGAGCAGTGTACGACAGACTGAGTCTTTGAGAATGAGCAGCATCAATGCCTTCAGAGGACCACGGAAGAGAGTGCTGTTTCGGAGTGTATGAGACTGTACCATGTGGCTGATTGTCTTGATTGAGAAACATGCTATCTGGTGGTATGATCGAATCACCACTGGAGGAGACTTGGAACGAACCCTAGGAAACGCAGATACTTACCAACTTTGTGCCTTTGGTATGGTAGAGGATAATGGAAACGAGGTTCAAAATTTCAATCGTATTGACTTGAGTGTTCTGCCACCTCGAGATGGAGACATCAGACCGTCACTGGAAAGTTGCTGTTTCTACGGACCGAGACAATACTGACAGCAAGTTATGGCGTGAAATACACAAGTTGGACATCATACGTGCTATCAATGACATATAGCTTATTACGGCCAGGCGTTCTCGACACCATTATGCAACGATGGAGGAATTATGAAGACTCAAACATCCCCCTGCCAAGGTTCCAGTCCTTTATGGACCCCAGAGGCTTCAAGGAATCAGACTTGCACCCTCCCTATGCGTATCTCCCTTTCCGACAAGCCCGCTGCCCACGATTGTGGCGACCATCCAATGCTTGAAATGGAAGTGCTGAGTGGGAGGGAAATGAGACAGATCTGCCGAGAAAAATGATCCTGTAGCGGGCAGGAAGGCGGAGTCAGGGCTTTTGTACATTAGGCTCGTTCTAGATTGATAGTATATGGTTGCAAGAACTATCGTCCGTATGGTGTGGACAGCTCGGACTGCGGAGAATTGGATGCTCGAACGATAATCATGATCTTCTTTGCAGGGTACATGACCGTGAATTAGCTATCTTATGGCTTTGGTCAATATATGTAGCATCAGAGATTGGGGCAAGTGAGCACAAGCGGTGTGTGAACGCGTTTGGATACAGTGGGCTAACGGTGCTATTAGTCACTTTCACCCTGAATGGAAGGTGTATCAAAGCACATTCCATTGACTGATGTTTGGTGTAGTCGTTCATATTACATCTGTTCCGGAGCCCAAATGCCAGCTACCAAGATGAATGTAACATTGCATCCCACTATTCCTCTCGATCCCCAAAACCTTATCATGCAACCCCATCCCTCTGGTAAAGAGAGCCAAGATCCTTCGGCTTCGACATCATACAGGCTGTTCTTCTCGTTTACCTATAGGTTGATCCGCCGATGGCACCACATCTCCAGGCCCATAAGTGCTTCCTCCCCACAAGTTACATTTCCCATCACAGGCCTGCTCGTTCCAGCTCCAGCCGAAAGTCAATTCTCCGGTAGCCAGGATGTTCGCGCTCTGATCCAAGGGTGCGCTCCCGCACTGCTTGCAATGGTGAAGAAGCGTCTGGGCGACCACCTTGATGTGTGCGCCTGTGGTTGTGTTGTCGGTGTTCCACACCCAAGCGCAGATACCACCCCTGAAGCCGTCATAGGTGCCGCCTGGAAGGCAGGCTATGTTTTCGCCGTTCTTAAACATACGTGCGTCGTCGGTTTGGTTGAGTGATGCCTCGAGGAGGTTCATTTGGCCCCCATTTGAGAAGTTGTGGCACCACTTGTCGGTGTGGCAGTGGATGCCTGGATCGCCTCCGTCGTCGCCACAGGCGATGAATGGAGTCAGGAGGGCGATGAGAAGGACCAGGGTTGCGGAGAATTGAGAGTAATGTGTTCGGTACATCTTTCTCGTTCACAAACACTTGATCAACCGGACGGAACGTACTGTGGTGAGGGAGTAATAATGATCAAGTTTCGAGGGCGATGATTAACATGTTCTCCTGCACATTGTTCATCATTTGTATGCTTAGCACCTGTATACGCTTCTGCTGTGAACAGGTACATGCGCGAAACGCCAAGAGAGAACAACAGGCGAACAAGAAGCATAAGACTGCAACATCTCTGAGGAAATGGATTGGTCTAAAGCGTGGTCATAAGGGGTAGAGCTAGGACTATTACGAGAATAATAATCGTACAGAGGAGCGCCAATATAAGGTAGTGATCGCGGGATCTGTAATAGAGGTAGCGGCGATAGTCATTGCCAAACCACTCGCATGAAGGCGCTAAACGACGTTCGCGGTCATCCAAGACGGAATTCTACATGCCTCCGTTCTTATTGGCTTTTTTCCTCTTGTCCGTGCCTTGGTAAACGAAGGATATTGAAGAAAAGCGGCTGGGATTGGGCGTGGCACTCACGTGGATATTGAGCAGCAGACGTGTAACGAGGGTTTGCCATATAGAAGCGAAGCACGCCGTTGGGTATATGTTGCAGTACTTCTTAGATGAAGAAGAATATGTTGCACGGGAGTAGAAGTACTGGAACTTACCTGTTCTCTTCTCGTCGGAACATCAGCAGCAATTAGTCAAAATACAACATGACTCGCAAGACACAGGTCCAAGCCTGATCAGGACACTGATGAGCAAGTCACCTTCATAAGAGTAGTAAAGTAAAACCCTCAGCTTGTCTCCGGGTAGCTTCGTCTTCATAGGAGATGCACCACAGCGTCTTTTAAAAGGGCATTAGGCGTTGTTCCCAGGGTGCCAGGTTGTGATGTTTGAACGTTAAGAATATCAGCATGCCTCCTGGAATAGCCGTGCGCGATTCAATTTACGTAGCATATTCTGCCCACAACTTTCAACCTCCTAGGAGTGGATTCACTCAAGATGTTCAGCATCAAACACTATGAGATAATTGGCTTCTAGCGACTGAGGAGGGCCCAGTCTTGATTGACATGAGATTGCATGGTTTCTAGTTTTAGCTCGTGCACGTGACACCAAGACATTTTTACGTTTGACGAGCAGTGATCAATTCCCTATTGACAGCATTGAGTATGGCCGGTCCAATATATACAATTCGACCCGCCTTGAGATGTTTGCAGAAGATCCAGCGGTTACAGCTTAGACCCCACTCCTCAACCTTCAGTACCTCTGCTTCCAGACGAGATGAAGCTACCCTGGATACCACTTCCGCATCCTCGCCCCCGCCTCCTCCGCCCATCCTCAACCCGAATACTGTATCTACACGTCGAGAAGAACGTGAATTACTACGTACACAGGGAGTCATGCCAGTAGGCTCTCGTCGCCGTCGCGCCGCCATTCAAAGCAGCGATAATGTCCCCTTCGAGCAAATGCCCTACCAGTGCTTCCAGGAAGCTAGGAAAATCCTACAGGAAGATCGAGAAGCCAAGCTCACACAGATAGCGGAGATGCGGAAACGCATAGCACACTGGCAGAATGTGTCGGCAGCTGACTGCGGTGGAGAATTTGCGAAGAAGGGAAGGTTGGTTCGGATGCAGAAGCATTTAGAGGAATTGAAGATCCTAGCGGATATCAACGATCCTCTTGTAAAGAAAAGATTTGAGGACGGACAGGGTATGTGGCACTATACCGCTGGGTGGAATTGTTCTTCTCCTAATAGCTGCCAACTCCAGGTGACATGAACCGCCCAATATACCGCCATCTGTCCGACAAGAAATGGAGGGAATACAAGCGGCTCATCTTGATGCAGCGTATATCCCAGATGCACATCGTTCCGGACATCCTTCCTCATCTCGATCCCACAGCTGAAGTCTCCCTAGGCTTCGGTCGCCGCAATGTCCAGCCAGGCGAATTTGTGGATTCACGTGTGAGCGAAGTACCGGCAAGACTCAACGTGCAGGTCTTCAATAAGGGCGAGCGATTGGTCAGCGTTGCGATCGTTGATCCCGATGTACCCGATGAAGAAAAGGATAGCTTCGGCTCCAGGTGTCATTTCCTGGCTGTGAATATTCCACTCTCACCAACTTCCACATCAATACACCTGTCAAAGCTCAGTGAAGCAAATCAGATAGTCCTCCCGTGGTTGCCACCGTATGCACAGAAAGGTGCTCCTTACCACCGACTCGCCGTATTCATACTTCAGCAAAATGAGAATGAAGCTCGTCCGGACACGCGCCTAGATGTTGAGGCCCTGAAGAAGGAAAAAGGATGCAATAGAGATGGCTTCAAGATGCGACGATTCTTGGCGAATCAGAAGCATCTCGAGCCGATTGGAGTAGATCTATTCAGGAGCAAGTGGGATGAAGGCACAGCAGGAGTAATGCTGAGGGCGGGTATTGAGGGAGCAAATGTCGAATACACGAGGAAGAAGCCCGAAAAATTACCATACAAGAAGAAGGATGGAGCTAGATACAGGTAGGTGTTCAACGCCTGGGTTGTAATAGTTTGTATTTTGGTGTCTGCCATGCATGGCGCTCCCATTTATTGCAATGACTGGAACCTCTACTGTGGTAGATGCTGTACGGCTGCCTCTGAAAGACATGCAGAAACCAGCCGTGGCTATTCCGAAGGTCTCTTCGCGCACATGGATCAATAAGAGTCGATTCCTTTGAGAAGTCTCTTTTATGGCTAATTGTATAAATGTCCATCGATATTTTCTTTTGCAATTTTCATATAACAAGATATCAGCATCGCTTGATTCTCCAATTCGGATTGTAATGTTATGGATTTCTTTGTTCGCTTCCTCGCTTTTCCAGTAAGAAGACGGAATCGTAACTTTAAGCTCCTTTCGCTTCGAGTCGCCTACCCTCCACAGTATACATCGTCTCGGCCTCCATATTGAGCTCAATGCCAGACATGTTTGTCAACGGAGGCAGAAGAATATCCACTGCTTCGTCCAAAAAAAAAGATAACTGACTATTAATGGATCTTTTTCGGCTTGCTACTTGAAAGATCCGCCATGGTGGTGGAACAATTCGGGCTTGAGCTCTGTCTCTCGATATTGTATTCTGCTGTATGCATCAAATTAGCTGAAGTTCTATGAGAAAGTTCACGATGCTTAAATAATCTCAATGTTTTTCTTTCGTTGATCCTATGCATTGAAGTGAAAGCTCTTTGTGGCGCTTCAAGACCGCGACATTTTGCGATATGCAAGCGTTTCGTGCCTTTTATCCGCTTTCCGCTGCAAGCTGCCTATAGCAGTTGACAAGAATTGGCCATGACTTTCGTACTGCCTTCTCCAAGGATCTCCTGCTATGTTCGCAGTCCTCCTTTGCCTGCTCAGCTTACTCCATGCGCCTACCATAGTCGTCTCTCTATTCATCGATCCTGCGCAAAGTATTCCTGCCCAATTATCCAACACATCCCAGTCTCAACTGCCGGATGGATCCCTACCTGCTCTTCCCATAGCACCAATTATTCGCCTTCCGAGCAATCTCTCCGCCCTCCTACTGCAATGCGACGCCCCCAAATACGGACACGATCTAAAGTATTCCAGCTGCCACGACGCGTACTCGCAAATACCACATCTGATCGACCTGATCTCCTTTGGACCCAGGACGCAAGGGAACTGGGCCGTCCGTTTACCATTCCGGGTTTACAGCTGTGAGTGGCGATAACCGATTCACCATACGTTCTTGCCATCACGTCTCTTCAGAGTCAAAAAGATGGAGGCTGACACTGACACATACCCGTCAGCGGATGGACTCTGCGCCGTCAACATCGCCTCCCGCTCCGGAATCGCAATCTCCGACAGAGCCAGCTGGTACACCATCGCACAAGCAGCGTATGAGATACTGGAAGAATGCATCGCGCCCTCCTCCTCCGGCGGCAGTCTCAAAAACCTCGGTACCTATTCCATAACCCCCATGAACCCCCATCTTCCTCCCTCCTTCCCTCGATTGTGTTTCCGGACAGTGCTGGGCACTGACCGCCCAAAACCCTCCCTACTCACACCCCCCCACAGGCCAAAATAACAACCTCATAATCTCCATGCTCGCCTACACACCCCACATCCAATGCGTCCCCCTCCGCCCCGGCCACCAAGCCCCCAACGTAACCCTCTGCGACGAAATCAGCGACGGCATGGAAGCCTCGACAAAAGAGCAGATCTTCGGTCCTGCGGGGCAAAAGGGCGTGGACGTGGGCTTGCCAAGGAGTCTGATCCTGCTTAGTCCGGAGGGTAGCTGTGAGGTTTTTGTGGGGACGAGGGGGGGGTTGGATGAGGTGGCGTGGTTTGAGGTTTATGTTGGGGCGAGGGCGGTGGGGAGGATGTGTGGTGGGAAGGGGGAGGGGGGGATTAGTAGGGGGCATGGTGGGTTTTTTTCGTTTTCTTTTTCCTTTTTCGATGTGATTTTTGTGGTTTGGGGTTTGTGTGGGATGGGAGGGGGGTGGTTTGGGGGGTTTGTGCTGATGGGTATGGTGTTTCTAGGGTCGCTGGGCAATGTGTTTGTTATTGTGAAGACGGGGTCGTAGTGAGGGATTGATGGGGGTTATCCGGTATCCTTAGGTTTTCTAGGATAAGAAGTGGAAAGGATGGGGAATGGAGATACATACGTTTGGGTACAGGTGCTTCTTCTTGGAGAAGGGACACGGATTGGCTTATTCGATGCTTGGTTGGTGGAAGCTGGCATATAACTTATGCAAAAGCGACATCTGGTGGAGTAAGATATCATTCATACACGGATTACAATCAGAATATATGCAAGTTTCCTGAGATTCTGAAGTTCTACTATTCATTGAGTGCGACAAGCTAGCTCCTCATAGAGCAAACAATGACTTTCTGCACCTTATGCATCATTTTCCTTTTCCGCGCTGACATGTTCAGTGTTGCTGAATCCGAGACTTGAGGAGCTGTCGTTTGCCCCACGTCAGTCTGTGCATTGCTGTGTTCGAATACCAATTGCTACCGTCTTATACGTCGTACCCTTCTCTTGGGCTGGCATTAGGGTGCCGTTACTGGCTGGTCTTGTCATTTCTGAGTCGTGCCATGCCGATCTCATTCTCGCAGGCCTCCTCCAAACTGTCCTGTCGGGACTGAGCTTGAGGCTGAATAGCTGAGAACCTGGCATCACTCGTACGATTGTGCTCCATACTCCGCCTTCAAGTTTGTTCTTTTCTCAGCTCAACCAGAACTCCAAGCATCCAAGCCATGTCCATTCGCAAAACTACACCAGCAACCCCCCAATTGCCTTTCCCAGAACCACGTAAAACACCACCTCTTCAATAAATCCCATACCCTTGCCACCACCCCCACCCCCCCACCACCCCCAAACACCCCACCGCCCACTCCCACCTCATCTCCACAACCGCCCACACCCACAGCGTCCCCAACGGCGGCGCCTTCTTCATAACAGCCATATACGGATCCTCATTGCTCGCATATACCAACCACGTTCCGGCCCCCACACTCAACGCCGCAAAGAACAATTGGGTGGCCACGTGCGAGGAGCGCGGATGTAGCATCGATACCAGCAGTAGCAGGAGGGCCGGAGCGGGGGAGGCTATGGTGCTGGTGTAGAAGAGGGAAGGGAGCGAGGGGGGTGTGGGGGCGTATTGGTGGTGGACGAGGACTGTGAGGGTGAAGTGGAGGAGGGTGAGGGTTGTGGTGTATAGTGCGATGTCTAGGTAGGGTGTCGGTGGGGGTGGGTCTGGGGGGTTCGGGGACGCAAGTGGGAAGGGGGTGGAGAGTGTGCCATCTTCGTTTATGGTGGTGGTTGTGATTGAGGGAGCGGTGCGAGAGGAGCTGTGGAGGAGTTGGCGCTCGTTGGCGAGGTCGAGGAGGGTTTTGTGGCGGGGGATGGCGCGTGAGGGCTGGGTGAGAGGGATCTCTGTCTCTGTATCTTTACTTCGAGCCTGGGCTCGTCGTTCTCGCCGGGTGCTCATGGAGTGGAATGTCGACGGCAAATGCGGTAGTTGGCCATACTATTCTAGAGAAGAACCGAAGTTTAGGTCGGCGTTGGGTCCTAGTGTTAGTGAATCATCCTCGTGTAGTCTACACTTGTGCAGGATATAATAGTTCTAGGGCAGGAGTAATATCACAATCTTGTTTCCACATGTGATGCGTAATGTAAATTACAATTGACCATGCCAGAATTATGTATGTTGTAGACTGGATGAAGCTTATTGCAGTCAGCGTCTGTTGACCTGGTCCAAAAGTTCAACAGCTGCTCTCCAATCACAATCCATGATCCATTGCCATCACAGCTTTCGAATGCTGCGACCATGGCCCGTTAATAATGTGCTCTCAATATCCATTCGATTTCGCTCTGGCCCACTCCACTCCAGAGTGACTCAGCATTAGTGTGCGGCTCAACAATATCAGATTGACTGGCGTTTGAAAGGATAGTGGCCCAATCTTCCGTTTGATGCAATAGTCAATCCAATGCAACAAGCAACTCTCGATGCGCCAGTGTCCCTCTTTCCCGTACGGTCATTCACCAGAAAATCAGATCTGCCCTTTCATAGTCCGATGATAACTGAGGCCATCATAACAGGCGAAAACATTGTATCTCTCCGGGTTTCACTCCAGTGAGCGTACAGAGCGTATCTGATATAGCAGAGGCCTGAGCCATGACAAACACTGCAATACACATACCCAAACTTGTCCCAAAAAGGACGTTGTCTCTCCTCACTATCCCCATGCCGAAGAGCCTTTTCACCGTCCGAGTCCCTGGGCTAGGGTCTCGTATCTTTCCATAAACTTTTGCGGACCATACCACTGGACATTGAGGTATGTGCTGTCATTTTCATATTAATTTGGCAAGCCTTGCTCATTCAAGGTATATGCGTTCACATGGTTGCGTGGGACGCCGTTTGGTGCCTTTTCCGTGCATCGTAGACCGACCTCACACAGGTCACATCGAAGACATGCTGGACTATGATGCCCAATGGTACGGTGGCCGCCCACTGTCGGACGATATGCCGTTCATGATATGTACTGGTCCACCATGGAAACTATGTAAATATACCCATCTTTCGCGACCTCTGGGTATCTCGTTGCTCTTCGTACTGATCACCGTGTGAGCTTCACTCGTTGTTCAGCCAATTTCGTAGACACTTACATTCAAAAATTCCGTCATGGCGATGAGCAATATAAACAGCTCTACTAGTTCGTCAATATCTACATCTGCACCCACATCGTCAAAGGATACACCTCCTATCTTGGCCTGTCTCTTGAGGACGGCTACCACCAAAGGCCGACTCTCCACGAGGAATCCCTTCGCACTTTCGAGGGTCTGCTCATTTTGGGGGCCCCTACTAATGACCATAGATGTGATGACGCGAGCTATCGAGAGCAGCAGCCTGTAATATTTGGCTAACGCTTCTGCGTTATCGATTTCTGATCATGTCAGTATGACCAGCGTTCATTGCAAGAGGAAACTTACCAACGCCGATGTCCGGGTCGACCGAGAACAGTCCCGATACGCGGACTGCTTGGAAAAGTCCTGCATTCATGACGTGGACCGCACCAACTCTGCTTTGAGAGATAGTCACCAGCAACGCGAGCTTGGTTTCGTAAAAGGACAGTAAGAGAGGAATATCTAATGTGAGGAAGAGATTAGTGACGTGATCCCTGATGCCATGGAGGACAACTCACCCTTCGCGTTCGTCTCTCGAAGCTCTTGTGGTATTTTCTCGATGGTTTCAACAAGGACCTGGATGAAGTTTGTTTTGGCCAGCGTCTCAACGATATAATTCGACTTGTCATTGCTGGCGAGACTGGCCAAAGAATCGAGCAGTAGCAGAGCTGAAATTCGGCCAGTACCCGAGGCCCCGTAAGCATCGTCACAAATGTTGTCTAGTAACTTCTCACCCGTCGACTTCAGAACTTGGAGGCTATGACGGTGGCTAGTTGAAGCATCGGAGGCCATAGTCTCACTCGAAAGATACAGACAGCAGATGTTGTAGAGTACTTCGCGAAGCTGCATGTCCACATCAGGACAATTCACCGCTCGCAAAGCTGTGCGGAAAACCTGAGTCAGCCTGTCGTTAGCAACGTCACCAGCTCTGGACCTATCAAGTGTGGACGATCCGAAGTCAAGCTGAGACAGCAATGCCAAGGTCAACTTGGCAACCTCTTTGGCCTCTCGTATATTCGTCAAGGCAAAATCCTCCAGCTTTGGCATCAGTAGCTGTAGAGCCTGCAGGATCAAGGCAGCTTTGGCCCCCGATTCCAGGTCGCAAGTCCCAACGGTAAGTGTGAGCATATCTGCCCAGGCTTTCATCGTTTGTAAACGTACAGATGTAAGCTTGACCCGATTGTTCTCGCTGTCACAATAACGTAGGATACTCTGTGCCTCCTCTTCGGCCCTCTGTTGTTCATTAGGGTCTTGGAAACGGCCAGACTTCCGTAATTCATTGAGCCGTAGGATGATTATTTCCCGGATTAATCGTGTGTCGGACAGGCCTTTAGTATTCTGGGAGCCGGCTTCCATCGCAGATTCGAAGTCCTTCTGCTGAAAGTAGTTGAACCGGGGATGATCGGCGGCATTGGAGATATCCAACTCAGTAAAGTCTAGAAGATCAAAAATCGTCACATTTCGCACCTCCTCGCCGTCAGGCGTGATAGTTGAACCAAACAATGTAGAAAGTATTCTCTCCTTTAGCGAGGGCGCACCCTCTGTGGCCACAAGGCGTATTTCTATGCTGGTATATTCGAGAAGCGAACAGCGCAGCCAAAGGAGCTGCTCGAGACTCACTGCAGAGGCAGTAGACATAAAATCAGGGTGCGTGAATGGTCGTCCATCGAATGGGGTATTTGGTCCGATGAGTGTCTGTCTCGTGAAAAGAAGGAATAGGGTGTCTCTCAGCCTCATCTCGGACAACGTGAAAATGGACGTAAGAGGGGAGATCCATAGCATAGATAGAATTTGCACGCTCTTCTGTTTAAGATCTAGCGACCACCTCTGCATACTAAACTCGTCGCCGTCCGGGTAGTCAGTTGCTAAGTGTAATACAGTATGAAACAGAGAGTTGCCGCCAGCGAATGAGCCATCGTTAGCAACATCCACAGTGGTTGCAGTGCATGCGAACCCTAGAAACGCATGTGCCAGGGTTGGTCTATCAGGCGAAGCAGCCATACATTGGATCAAAAAGTCTAATATACCTGACTTGATGGCCCACCCGGCCGCCTCGCTGCCCAGACTCAGCTCGCGAGGTTCAAAATGCATTGCCAAGGTCAATGATCTCGCTATAGGAGCCAAATCACCACTCTGATCAACCACGCTTATAAGACGATTGCAATGCAATCTTGTACCGAGACCAGGGGTGGATTGAACGTTCAGCTTTTTCGAGCCGGCAAGCTTGCCAAGCAACTTCAAAGAAGCGACTGTAAGGTCTTGGTTGCCGACTCCTGAATATAGCCCCAAATCAATGATCAAATGCATGTTGAGGGAAACACTGTCCTCAAATGATGCTAAGGCTGGGTTGGAGACAGGCTGTTTGCGGCCTGTCGACTGAAGTTTGATGAGGGGACGCACAATGTCAAGGTATGTAGACTGAAGGTCTACTATGAGATTCATGACCTCAACACAGCAGAGTGTAGATTGAATGAGTGGTGAGAATGAAGGAGCTTTAGCGACCTCGTCAGCATCCCGGTGTGCCGATGCGAAAAGTGCAGCTAGCACTCGTTCGTTGAACATCCATTCCATTACGCGGGCAAATGGGTGTAAGCGAACATAAGTCAGTAAAGATGATGTGTCCATTGCCTCGTCCACGGATATCGATGATTTGTTCGCAAGAATCACGAGATCTTCGTTGAAAGTATTCAGGGACACAGCAGCAAATCTCAGGACATTCCAGGTCAAGATCCTTTCTTGGAGACCGTCTTCGAGTTCTATTGTCTTGGAAGCAAAGACTTTGTCAAACACAAAGTCAATATACGGTTCGATGCCCGACATTCGATAGGTTGATCCTAGTGTTTCTGGGAAAGGCAAGCGGTCGTTGAGTCCTGTATCCCGAACAGCTGGGGATACCAGACTGTGCAGGAGCGCGATAAACTCATTTGCTTTCTCAAAATTCTCGGCAAGAGAATCAAACGTAATTTGCTCTGTCCGAACTGCTGGGTTGACCTTCGCAGGCCTGCTCACATTTGGTGGCGGAGACAAAGCGCCACAGATCCATTGATCCAAGCTAGACCAGACTGCTATGCTGAGTTCTGCAGTCTTTTGAGTCAAAAGTGCCTGGACTACCGCGAACGCACAGGCTTGTAGGCTACTCGGTACTCCACTGCTACATAGGTAAAATAAGATTTCGAGGATGGGGAATTGCGATTGGGACAGTATCCACCACCGCACCTCTGCGCTTTCACGGCAAAGATGAGACACCAGGCGTAGATAGCTCTCTAGCATTATCGAACTTTCCGGTTCATCAATCTCATCTGGGCCAGGCCTGCCGCGATACTGAATGATAGGGCGAAGAGCCGTTGGCTGTTCACGGATCTTGACTGTATAAACATTCAGCTCTCCAAAAACCTGAGACCAGCTCAGTGAATGTGATCTGCGAATCTTGGCAGGGACTGGACTGCCCTCCTCGAGAAGAAATCTATGAGCGGAAGCAGCGCCTTCTTCGCCTTCCGAGATTGATCGTAACATTTCGCAGAAAGCACTCACGCAGGGAGTAGACTGTCTCTTCGAAGCCCATTGCAGAAATCCATACAAATTGCTATCGACATCAGTCCAAAAGGCTTGCGCTGCGTCACCTCGATGGTCGAACGCAAAAGAGATGATGACGAGGAATCTTTCCAGATGAAAGATTTGTTCAGGAATAGCACTCGACGCGCCTTGCTGTAGATTGGTACGAAACCTCTTTCTCTGGTCGTCTTCCTCCTTCTTGAAGCGGCGTAGGGTATCAGGCATGTTGGTGATGAAGGCGTCAGTGAATGTCTCGAATTGTTCCATAAGTAAATTTTGAAAGTATGAGGATGTTGATGCCATATCTTGGGCCAGAGGCAGCGAATCTCGAAGCAAAAGTTGAATCAAGGCCTGCTTTGCAGGATCATACCATTCGTCTGGTGTGATTTGTGAGCAGATAGATAGTGTTGACTCAAACGCACCATCTCGCAGCGCTCGAAAGAATGCGTCGGATCGGATCTGAGCTTCCTCTTGGAGGTTGACATTCTGTACTGGTGAACCTGTCGGCTGCTCAACATACCATCCAGAATACTCCGCAAGCCACCAGGTAATGGTAGCTGCCTGAAAATTTCGCAGTGTCCATGGTGTCGAGTCCTTGCTGTCTAAGATCTTGCTATTTAGCATTCTTGCTTCTCGCAGAACCCCTCCTCCCTCGGGTGACCCGAATTTAGCTGCGAAACCCATGATCACCGGTACGTAGTGTATTGCTGAATTGTTCCATCTGTCTATCTTCGGCAGATATGCTAAAAGTTTATGGAAATCCTCGACTCCAGTTCGATCGGCCTTTATCAGATGATTGATGATTGCGCCTAGTGACTCGTGCTGCCGCCCAAGGCTCTGATATGAAAACTGCGTGACTTGAGTATAGTCATCAGTCAACGTCTGCCCTAAAGCAAGTGCTCCCTGATGGCGCTCTCCTAGCGCTTGTAGCCACTTCTCTATGCCTGCCATTGCATCCATGCACTTTTGCGTATAGAGAGACCCGTTCCGAGCCACACCATCTTTGGTTCCAAGTATATCACTTATCAACCCACGAGACGATTCTTGGCTTCCGTCCTCACGTTCAAGATTGGTCGACTGTCTTAGCAGTAGTCTTAGACATTCCAGTAAAAAGTGTCTGCGTTGATGGAATAGCATCAGCGCAGATGCCACAGTTGACATCTCAAGGAACTCCGCATCATCTTGTGTGTCGAGCAAAATCTTTGCAGATTGTATCTCGTCAAGGTCGAGGGTATCGGCCAGCTGAATTGTATTCTCTTGGAATTCTGGATTTACAGAGTATTCCTGTTCATCGATTGCAATGGTACCTGTGAAAGCATAATTCAGGTCAGCGACTTAGCATGAAGCAACGCTCAATTGAAGAGATCTAAAGGATGCGAGTACCAGAGAGGACAGTCTTTCGGCTATCTTCGTTTTTCGAAGGTTTGTCAAGAAGCTGCCTGAATTCTTTTACACGCGTTTCTAATCTCGCCCACAGACTGTCGATGTTGCGCATGTGGTGGCCTCGATCTAGGTCCTCAAGATCCTGGTGGAGAGATTGCAGACCAACCAAGCCCTCTTCGTCGTCTGCCATGGTCTGGAAGACGAAAAAGGGACTTAGCAGTGGATTGCTTGTTCCGAGGAGAGATGTTTGTAGGAGTCGCGCATTTGGCGGACACCGCCGCGGGAGGTGATTTCTCAGCCTTTCAACACAAGAATTTCCTACTCGTCACAACATGTAGTAATTCGCGTTCTTAGGTCTTTGCGAGACTGCTAATCTTGAAAGTCGCAGCTTCTGCGTGTCATGTCTGGGGTTGTAGACATGCGAGCCAATATATACACTACAACCTTCCCCACTGGTCTGACTGTCAGATCTCAATATGGGGGAGGTCAAAGGAAGGCGGGACATCAACGATGAGCTCGGTCAGTAGCGCCTTAGAGCGTCTCTGCAAACGAAGGCTTACAAGAAAGCAGACAAACTGCATTCTGAGAAGGTGGAGGTGCGCTCTTCTGGTCTTATCAGTGCGTTCATCAGCGATATATTGATCGGGCTTACAGTTACTGATTCATGGACAGAGTTGACGCAGATTATACGAGAGAAAAGACAGGATCTGTACTTTTGTCCCCGAGCCTCCAATTGATGTAGATTGAATAGCTAATAATAATCCAGCAAACAAGTAAACGATACTGGCTACCATACTATCCTAGAGACTGTTTTTCGGGTTGCGAAAATTGAAAGCTCTAATTATGCTAGAGCTACCAAGTACACGAAACCTAAGGTTGAATTGAGACTATCAACATGCGCGACCTTGGTCCGAGTTGTCGTCGAGATCGGCCTACGGAAATTGCGTTACAAGACAGTCAAGGCCCTTTTAGAGCACATCACCCAGACCCTACCGACACCAGATGCAGGCTATTGTGCGCCCCTCTGTAAAGATTATCTGAAGGCACTTGTGACATTGCTCGAATTTAAAGCTCATCCTGAACATTTCTTAGGAGACGAATGGCATGAGATGGTGGATTTCTGTCTTGACGCAGTACGAGATCTGAATAGAGTGGATGATTTAGCTGATTCGGCTCTATCCAATAGAGCAAGACCTCTTCAGAAGCCGGTGTCTCGCAGGAACCATCTCAGCCGTTCGGCCACGCCGAGTACAATGGGTGATCATGGCCGCTTGTCAAGTCTCAACGCCTCGCAGCCAGCTACCTACCCCCAACTTAGAGAGAGCCAGCTTGAGTTAGCCCTTTGTTTGCAGCATCTCACTTCGGTACCGAACGCACCGCTTTTTGATAGGGCACACATCATCATTACTACCGTTGTGGATTTACTGGTTTTGTATCCCAAAGTTTCCAGCATGCAGCAAGTTCTCGTTGACTGTATCAATTCCATAATGTCCCGCGTCATTGCTCATGATACCACGCTTGCTCTCCATCTAATGGAGAAAGTACTTCCACTATTTCGACGATTCTGGGATGCTAAAGATAACAAAATGAAGGAACCACTTTTGATTCTTCTTGCGTATGGAGAAGTCCTATTGCCTCGCCTGGTTTCCGAAGATACAACAGGGGACCACAAGGCCATCTTAAATGCGTTGGTTGAGATTCTTCGTGACGACTATTGTGCCCGCAGACATCGAGAGCAACTTCAGCTAGATGACCTCACATTCGTGGATCCTACCTTCTGTATGTCACAGGCGCCGCTGTCCACGAGTTTCCTCCAGGTCCGAACGGGGATCCACAAGGCCGAGCAGCCTTGGTGTTTAATTTCTTCAAGTGCTGTTGTCTTGATGGTACTTGATAATAGTGCTACGGCTCATGAAGGTCTAGCGAACTTGGGTGAGATTGATTACCAACCCAAACGCCAAAAGCTGGCCCGTCCTCTGGATGACACCTTTAGCTTCATCAAGGGACCGCTACCTATGGAAAAGCAATACGCTTTACAGATTCTGGTATTTATCTTCGACAAAATGCAATTCGATGAAAGCTCTTTGCAAGGCCACCTGGACCTGCTACTGCCATGCTTATCGGACGATGATGGCTTGATTGCATCTTGGACTATGCTTGTCATAACTTCGTAAGTGTGCCTTTTAAGTTTTTTTATCAGTCATATAATAATTAGATGGCAGTGCAACGGGGCAACATGCTGCTCGATCAGTGAGACTAAAGGGTTTTTGGCTCAAGGTATGGAGACTCGCGGCACGTCACATAACCTCTCTGGGCACATGCAGAGCTGCGTGCCATTTGATGACTTGCGCTCTAAGTTCGAGGCTAGTTCAGTACATTGATGTTGCAGATCTAGTTGACGGTATGATAAGATCCGTTGACCTTAACGGGCCGGCAGGTTGTGACGAATCTGCCACATCTCTCTGGACAATGCTACTCGTCCTAAGAGGGCGAGACAACCTCAGTACTGCGCCGGAGACATCCGGGAATGTTCTTCGGTGGCTTTTCAATAGATGGAGTCCAAGTAAGTCTACCCAAATGGGGGGAAATGATCATTGACACGGTTGTAGCAAAGATCTGTGACCGACACCACGCGATGTTCATAGCCCAACAAACCTCAGCATTCGGCATTTTGAGATTGATTTGCGTGTGTCTTGGCCTGCCGCCTCCTTCGTTACCGCCACAACCAGCTCAGAATCTTGGGACACTTTCACAGGCTAGATCAAGATTCTTACGTGATCACAAGCTAATGAAATATCTACTACTTTCTGACCTTACGGAAGACATCCCATCATTCCAAGATGATCATACCGCTGTGTTGAGAGCAGAGTCCGTCGCCATCAAGCTCTCTCATTCGAAATCGCAGTCGCTTGTTGGTGCTATTCTAGAATTTCTCATTGCCGAGGGCGCAGGACTTGTCCGCGCTTACTTCCTTTCGGTCAATGAGCCTTCCACATGCATCAGCGCAGATATTATCCATGTCTGCATATCATTTGGCATCGTTGGATATGCACTGCTTTCAAGCTCGATGTTCCATGACGTTGGCCAGAGAGACCAATTCGGGAGCGTTCTCAACGATCTCAATGGAGGTTTAAAACACTGTATGCTTCACCATCATGACCGGCAGGCATTGATGAAGGGCTTCTTTGACTCCTATGGTAGGGTCCTTGGATCTATCAAACAAACCGCTTTGGGAAAAGAACCCCTCATGAATGGTGCAGTAGCTATGTCACCAGGCTTCGACCAGAACTTTTGGAACGAAATCCTGCAAGCAAATGACAATCCCAACACCGATAGTGCTCAAGATGGGGATGATCTGGACGACGGCTTTGACTCGCAAAGAAGTCAAAGTAGGGACGAAATGTCTGCTACCGATAGTCTCCACTTCGAACTTCCTGCATCGACTAATGGGAAGGCTTTTCGAGCTTGCATAGCAGCTAAGATTTGTTTCATGTCTGGCATCCAGAAAGCTGAAGAAGCCGGAGCTGGTATCACGAATGTTACCACCTCTTTGGTTCCTTACCTGACGTCTTTGCTGGGTCAGGATTTTCTCGCAAGCCGCCCTGCTCTTGTCGAGTATCTGCAGTCGGGCATTTCGATTGGTCGAGATGATGCATCCACGCTCCTTGAGTATCTCGCACAGACATTTCTCCGTATGTATGAGTACGAAAGATCTGAGGTAGCAATGGGCGTAATCCTGGACGTAATGACTAGTCTCGCTGATATGTGGACCACTGATGATGGTGACGAGGTCTCCGAAATCGGGGAACAGCTATACAAATGGTTCATTGAGACCGCTCTCAAAAAAGGCATATCATCACCTCATGTGCACGTCCGCCTGTCCTCCATGCTACAGCAGGTTATCAAGGTCAGACCTGAATACGGAAAAAGTATGTCTTTACCTTCCGCAAGGACGTGTCTTTTCGATGTATTAGCGGAGGGCAACATCATTGTGAAATTTTATATCGGAAACAATATTGCCAACATCATCGGTTTATTTGTCCTCAACAAGCATGAACGTCTCCTTGAAGACATAATAGAAGTTCTTCCAAAGGATCCAAATTGGATTGAAGGACTTGCGCTGCGACTCTTCGTTATTGCTCACCTAGCGGCTTCATGGTCCACTCTGCTGCGCTACTGTACGTACAAGATCTTGGAATGCGCAGGTGCAGTTTCCGATTCAGTCAGATATGCTCAAAGTTGTCTTCAGCACATTGCATCATCTCTCCATCTAGCCAATCCGAAAGATCTCTTCAAGCTCTTCGTGCCTCAAATCTTTTTTACGTGGTTTGAGGGTGAGGATCTACGATCATTCCCCCATGTGATTTTTGGTTATGAGACTTTCACAGATCTTCTTTGCGACATGCAAGAGGAGCTCGTGAGTCAAACCCTCTTATGGGGTAAAGACGATGAAGCTACCCAGCTGGCCGATAGCCTAGGCACGCCGTTTGCGACACTCCTAGTGGCTTCATTCAGCAAGGCGACTGCTTATTGCATTGCTCGAGACGTCGCAATGTCCTCAACCATAATTTCACCAGCGCCTCATGCGGAAGCCCGTGTGCGCAGACATCTCAGCAAAGAGCAGTATATCACTCTTGTTACCAAGAATTTTCCAGATATTTTAGCAATTCTCTTCAAAACAATAGATTTAGATGGCCAGATAACGAAAGGTCTTCAAAAACATCCAGCATATTCGAAGGCCTCTGCTATACATCAGGACATACTGACTAAATGTGGTCCAGATAAGGCTCTACCTAATAGTCAGCAACCGTCGTTCAGAGCCAATCACCTGATCGATGAGATAGAATGTCTTTGCCACCGTACACCCTATGATCCCGAATCATTATGGTCGCCGGAGCTCTATGTCTACGTCTTGAGAAATTTGCTTAACTCTATTCAATCAGCACTAGGTTCTCTGCATACATGCGCCGTTCTGCGAAAAGTTCGAATTATGGTAAGTCTGGCTGGAGCGACAGCTCTGGAGCAATACCCACTGGAGATGGCATTGCATTCTTTGATGCCTTATATGACGGATGCACAGTGCGCCCAAGAGGCAATCGGACTTGTGCAGTACCTCCTGGAGCACGGGTCATCATACTTGCAAGAAGTCCCCTCCTTTCTTGCAGGTCATGCCGTATCTACACTTACTTCGATGAAGGCATTCTTTGACTCCACACAGGACAGTACTACACAGGAAAGCCAGTTTCAGGCTACAATGTCACGGGCGCAAGCATTTCATACGTGGTTTTCCACTTTCCTAGCAAATTACAGATCCCCCCATTTGTCCGAAGACTCTGCAAGATGCTTCAAAACTATTGTCAATGCAGCAAGCCATATCCAGACAGGGGGCAACGCAAAGAGTGGTACTTACGAGAGTGAGCTTCTCATGGAACTTCTCGAAGACCAGCGCTCGGGGAGGAACCTCCTCGACCAGTCCTGTAGGGATACCATCCTGAAGTATCTGACTACTCCATTTGAGGTGCCCACGGACTTTCGCGAGGATATCCTTGGATCAGATGAGAGTGCCGTACGATATGCGTCGATCGTTTGGAAGACGTGCCAACGTGGAACATCGTCACAGAATTATCGTCTCTGGGTTGGACGGGTCATTGGACGTGCGTATGCCGGCAAAGGTTTAATCGATAGAGGAATGGTGAATGAGACATCCTTTGAGCAAGGAATCCTTTCAGCATCTGCAGACCCGATGGCAGCGTCATCGAGCTCTAGGACTAGGTTGTTGAGTCTCTTGTGCAGCATTCTTCAGAGCGACCGGAGCAGTCAGATTGGGTCTGTTGAGGCAACATTGCGTTCCATTCTTGACAAGACACAAGGCACCGAGGACTTCCATGAATGCAATCAGGTCTTACATGTCTCGCTGACCAAGTCACTGCTTCGGGGACAATTTCAATTGCCTTTGAATAAACAAGAAATCTGTGGACCGAAGCTGCAAGAGAATGCAGCACTTACAAAGGACATGCCAGCTGCGCAGTGGGTTCAGCAATTATGCACAGCATTGGCACTTACAGCTAGTAAGGATCCAATCTTGTCGGAGCTTTGGCATGTTTTGCAGTCCGTTGGGGATTTCGCAGAGAAAGCCTTCCCATACATACTCCATCTCGTCTTACTTCAAGAGACCGGAGGACATCAGACCACAAAACGCGTCATGTCAGAAGCGTGTCAAGAATTATTCCGAGGCTGTTCCAGGGAAGAAGAAAATTCCATTTCTTCGGTCCGGATTCTCTTACAAGCGATCTTATACTTGAGAACCCAAGCACTTCCAAATGAGACCACCAAAGCTGACCGTGCTCAGTGGCTTGAGCTTGACTATCATCAGGCCGCAGCTGCAGCTATCAGCTGTTCTATGTTCAAGACGGCTTTATTGTTTCTGGAGATTCACTTATCTGAAGCCGCAAAGATGTCGCGACGGTCCTCGGTCATCTCGATAGAAGAACCCAGCGCTCTTCTGCTTACTATCTACCAGCACATTGACGAGCAAGATGCATTTTATGGGGTTCAGAAGCCTTCAAGCCTCTCCTCCATGATGGCCAGACTCGAATACGAGAATGCGGGTTTCAAGAGTTTGTCCTTTCGCGGCGCCCACTATGATGGGAAGCTTCGTCTGTGCCATGGGGACTATCAGGCAGATGAAGAGAGTATGGTCCGAGCGCTTGATAATCTCGATCTTAATGGCTTGTCGCAGTCTCTACTTAGTAAGATGACCAGCACAGGACCGAATGCCACAGACTCAGTATTGCGTACTGCTCGTAAATTAGAACAATGGGACATATCAGCTCCAGCGTTACATGTCAGCAGTGCCAGTACAGTCTTTAGGGCGTTCCAAAGTATCAATAATGTCACAGATATTGCAGGTCTGGCGGCGTCCTTGAACGCCGGATTTAGTGATGCTATCGATCTACTGATGATCAGCAAAGGAGCAAAATCAGCTGTACGTGAGGTTCTCGGTAGTCTTGCAATCTTAACAGAAGCAGACGAGGTCTTCTCATCACGGAAATCGGAGCAATTATATGAGGTGTTGGGACGTTTCGAGGATCGTGACGATTGGATGCACTCTGAAAAGTCAGCAATCCATCTATCAACGTAACACCTAGTATGAGACTGATGTCTTCTAGTTACGAACACATCAAGGGAATCATATCATGCCGCGAGACCGCACTGAGCATCTTGGTCAAGAAAACCAAGCTACAAGACATGCTGAAGACGACTCAACGGGATGTCCATACTCTTGAAAGCCACTTGCTCCTTGCGTCTTCCCAGATGAGCCGGCTTCATGGCGCTCTCCAAAATGCCCTTTCGACCGCAACGTATCTTACTCAGCTGGTCACGCCTTGTCAGAAATTTGGCATCGATATTTCGGCAGCTGTGCGATTTGAAAGTGCCAAGGTATTGTGGGGTCAGGGTGAGATGACAGCCTCGATCAACATGCTACAAGACCTCAATGACGCTCCTGGCTCCCATGGTCAATTAGTAGAAGTCGGCAAGTCCGAGCTTCTTGCGACACTAGTGAGTAACTATGGTTGAGGTCCTGGAAAGCTTTCTGCTGACCTTGTAAGGGACATCAAATCTCTGAGGCTCGACTTGAGAAACCAGACGAAATCATCAATCATTACCTAACGCCAGCCATTAAGGAGCTGCACAGCGCGGCAAAAGGAGATGAAGCAGGCCAAGTCTTCCATGAGTTTGCGTCCTTCTGTGACCAACAGCTACAAAATCCTGACGGCTTAGAAGATTTCAATCGTATACACAAGCTTCGTGACCGCAAGGGCGCTGAGGTACAGGATCTGGAGCAAATGATCAACTCGAAGAGCTCCCAAGCAAGAGAACGTGACGCTCTCAAAAAGGAACGGAACAAGACAAAGGCATGGTTTGACCTGGATGATCGGGAATATCAGCGTCTCCGCGATGGCCGCGACACATTTCTCCGCCAGAGTCTGGAGAACTATCTCCTTTGTCTTAAAGCCTGCGACAAATATGACAATGACGCTTTACGATTCTCCGCCTTGTGGCTTGAGAACTCCGAAAGTGAAATTGCGAATGAGGCAGTGTCTAAAGTCGTTAGCCAAGTTGGCAGCAAAAAGTTTGCCGCTCTCATGAATCAGTGGTCTTCGCGATTGCTTGAAGATACAACAAAGTTCCAGACTCTACTCGCCTCTCTAGTATTGAGGATATGTATCGACCATCCTTACCATGGAATGTACCAGATCTTCGCTGGGAGCAAAAGCAAGGGCGGCAAAGACAACAAGGCATTGTCTAGGAATGCTGCCGCAAACAGTATTGCAATACAACTCAAATCTAATAAGCGCTCGAGTACGACATGGTTAGCTGTACATAATACCAACATCAGCTTCGTCAGATTTGCAGGTGAACGCCTGGAGGATAGTCGGCAAAATTCGAAGGTACTGCTTCGCAAGACTACTACTGGCCCAAGAATCGAGCAGGATGTTCAAAAGCAAAGGATTCCACCGCCAACCGCGAAGATCGAGTTACGAGCAGACTGTGATTACAGCAACGTCCCTTTCATCGCCAGATTTCAGCCTGAGTTTTCCATAGCAGGAGGTATCAGCGCTCCCAAGATCGTCACAGCTATAGATACCAACGGCGTCAAGTACAAGATGCTCTTCAAAGGAGGCAATGATGATCTTCGGCAAGACTCCATAATGGAGCAAGTCTTCGAACAAGTCAGCAATCTTCTACGCACCCAACGCGCCACCCGCCAACGCAACCTCGGTATCCGCACCTACAAAGTCCTCCCTCTGACAGCAAGAGAGGGCATTATCGAATTCGTACAAAACACCGTCCCACTACACGACTACCTCATCCCGGCGCATGAACGCCACTTCCCAAAAGATCTCAAGAACAAAAACTGCCGCAAATTCATCGCAGACGCTCAACCCAAATCCGTCACCGAACGAATCTCAGTCTATCGCAAAGTCTGCCAGAGCTTCCATCCCGTGCTGCACTACTTCTTCATGGAACGCTTCGAGAACCCAGACGATTGGTTCGAGAAACGCCTCGCTTACACGCGATCCACGGCCGCCATATCGATCCTGGGACAGATCCTCGGTCTCGGCGACCGACACGGTCACAACATCCTCCTAGACAACGAGACCGGCGAGGTCGTGCACATCGACCTCGGCGTCGCCTTCGAACAGGGTCGGATCCTGAACGTGCCCGAAGTCGTCCCCTTCCGCCTCACGCGCGACCTCGTCGACGGCATGGGCATCACGAAGACCGAAGGCGTCTTCCGCCGCTGCTGCGAGTTCACCCTCGAGGCGCTGCGAACCGAATCCTACAGCATCATGACCATCCTGGACGTGCTACGCTACGATCCTCTCTACTCCTGGTCCGTGAGTCCGTTGCGCTTGAAGAAGATGCAGGATGCGCAGACGGAGGATCCGAAGTTGGCCGGGGCGGGCGGGAACGGGGTGGGTGGGGATGAGGGGGAGCCGGGCGAGGCGGATCGGGCGTTGACGGTTGTGAAGAAGAAGTTGAGTAGGAGTTTGAGCGTGCAGGCTACGGTCAATGAGTTGATTCAGCAGGCGACGGATGAGCGGAATTTGGCGGTGCTTTATTGCGGGTGGGCTGCTTATGTTTGAGGGTGCTGGTAGGGGAGGATGAGAAGGGACAAAAATGGTGAGAATAATAGGAGGAAGGAAAAAGGGCGAAATTTAAAAACGGAAGGAAATGGAGGAAAAAGGAGGATGGACGTACATGGGCGCCGTATTTTTGATGGATTTATATTGCAAAAGCGCGTGTTTATAATTGGTACATTCTCTTCCTCTTCTAGAATTCATAGATAGCATTGTACATCTGGCATCTATCCGTACAACGCAAATATTACATATTCGCCACTCCTACCGCGCTATTGATACCCTTCGTACATTGCCGAAGCCTCCGTGTTAGAATTATGTACTGTAAACCCAATATCCGGTTTAACACCTAGCCACCTCACCACCATGAACGCCGCATAAACCATGCAGTGTCATTATCCATTACATATACTTTTAACGATGAAAGGATGTGTTACATGGGGCTATCGTGCAGCACCGTCCTCCCTGCCGCAGGATTCTTGATCCACGGCTTCCCATACTGCCCTTCCTTCCCCGGATGATACTTCTTCCAGATCGGGCCCTCAATCTCATACGGAGCATCCATCAATCGGGGTTCCTGCGCTTGTGCCGCATATCTCGGCACCAGTTTCTTGCTCTTTGGGCTTCTGGCCTCGGGCCCGTCTTTGAGAACAGCGGATGCGGTGTCGGTAGAAGATGCCTTGTTAACGTCTCTGATGATACTGTTCAATTCCTTGACGTCGCTCGAGATCTGTGCTTCTAGGTATCTGAGATCGGTGCGTTCACGGACCTCGGCCATGACTGGAGGACGAGGTGTGTAAGGGTATTGATCCAAGTCGATGGGGGTATTTGGAACGATGGCTGGGTCCAAGTACGCGACGGAACCCTTGTCCAGAAGCTGATTGATCGTCACGCTTTCACCATGCGGAATCTTGTTCGGGTGACTTGGTGTTATACAATCCATATCCACCTCCTTTCTCAAAACGTGATCGATGTCGACAGCGCTGAAAAAGGCACACGATTGGGGCAGGTCATTGATGCCCATCTGCTGGCTGAACATTGCTCTTGTCCAGACGTTAGCAACTTGCAACGCCATGGCTCCGCGATATTTGTCTTCTTCTTTGACCAGATATCTAATCTCGTCATGGACCGTGATCGCTAGACGCGCATTAATATTGAAACGTCGAATGAGATAGTCCATAGATATGATGAGAAGATGGAGATAGTCGACGCCCGATGATTGGATAGCCCAATTTATGCGGGAGGTCATGAAGCCGCCTTTGTTGATGTAACGGCGCATGAGGGCTTCTGTGATGCCTGCACCCAGGACTGGGGTCCGAGGACGTTCCTGTTCTGCGAATTCTTCGAGCCGATTGAAGACAAAGGATTCAGTGCCGCCCCTCCAAAACGAGCGATCATTGAGTACTTTGCGGGTTGTCTTGGTGCCTTTCGTTTCTTTGTATAGACGTGTAGCAATATCCTGAGTCTCCTTTTCGGATAGGTTTGAATTGAATTGGCGAAGAAGGGTAGAAGCGAATTTGAGGCCGGCGCCATAAATGCGGCCATAGTTGAAGACTTTGGCGTCGTTACGTGATATTCCCAGAATCTTGGCCGTTTTCGAATGTAGGTCGGTCCCAGCGGCTTTTGTGCCCTCGAGCGTCATGAAGCCGATGGCATTGCCGCCATGCAGACGAAATTGGGCGTCGCCTACCAGGCTTGCGATCCAGAGTTCTTCGGAATCGACGTCAGCGCCGACAAAGCAATACCCTGGTGGTGCTTTGATCATAGACTTCAGCTCTGAACCGACACGGTTGGCTTTGGCATTGCTGGCAGTCAACCAGGTGTTCTCGACTGCTCTGCGAGTAATTGTGCCCATGGGGATGATTTGGGGTAGAATATAGCCTAAGTCTTCGCTCTTTTGTAAATCGCTAGCATCGTTCACGTAGACGACCATCTGGGATCTTATACGATCGCGTGCGCTAATCCAATACGAACAAGATGCGTTCATTTCAAGAGCCTCTTTTGCGTAAGAGAATTCGGATGAAAGCACACCGCTCTCGAAATATTGCAGATATCCTTTGGCTAAAGGGCTGGCACATCTCGCTTGAGGGCCATCTTTGTGGGGTAGCTTAAGATACCGATGCTTGTGGTCATCTCGGATATTTAGAATCTTTTCATCGGTCATGTCGCAACTGATCACTGGCCTGTTTTCATAATCCGGTGCTGATGCGAGCGGTACCTTGAAGGTCCACCCATATTTGTCTGACCACACGAGTGGGTAGCCATCCCAGGATAGACGAAGCAGTAAAGGAGCAATACGTGTCCTTACGGTTAGAGCGAGATCAGCTTGGCTCGTGGCGAAGAGATCTTTGTACCATCGTGGCATTCCTGGCATTTTTTGTCGCGCTGCAGGCCTTGGCGGATCGCCTTTCTTCTTTCCCTTGACCATTCTGATAGTTTGACCTGACCAATCTAGTTGACTTAGCCAACTGTCCTGGGTATATCGATCCGGGTCGTCTTTCAGCTTCAGTGCCTGATCCGCAAGATCGCTCAGACGCTGTTCGACAGCCTTAGATAACCGAAGATAGGTGTCCTCGGAATTTTCGACATATGACTCCCATGACTTATCGACAGGGAGAATGACAGACGAAACTTGGCGCAAAGCACTGAAGCTAACAGGATGCGGGCAGACCTCCAGGAAGCCTGGAAAGACCTTTTTGTATACTCGATGGGTGATTGCTACATCAGCAGCGCAGTAGTCCAGCAGCTCATCTAGTTTTCCGCGGATCCCGTTTCGATCCAGCTCGCCGAACTGGTCGCGTTGGGCCTTGTCAATTGTCACGTTACAGTGGAACTTGGCGACATCCCGTAATGAGTTTATAGAGCTCCTTCCCACCCACAGTTCTTCCTCTTCTTCGCTTAGCATGCTGTTTTCTAACAAGGCAGTAAGCTCAACGGAATTGCTCTGATTAGCGACTTTGTCTCTCATATCTCTATTTTTCTTATGCTTCATCCAGGTTGGCCTCTGCCTTGAACACATCCCATTTACTGCCACATGCAGAGACATTGTATCCAAGAAAAAGTTCTTGGACTGTTTGATATCATATTCCTCGGCTACCCTTGCTCTATCGTATCCGATATTGTGTCCAATCACAATGCGTGCTTGATCTGGGTTACCCAAGGGTATCAAGTGCCGATCCGATTCCGATTCTCCCATGAGCCAAGGTGAAAGCCATGCATACCAAGAGGTTTTACTTGCTGCGCAGGCCATTACAGCGAATGAGCTTTCTTTCCACATGACCTCTGTATCGAAGGTCAACATCTCCTCCTGCGGGGCATCTACTGCTTCATGTGTGCCGTCCTGGTGGTATTTTGTCCAGCCACTCTGCTTCATCCATACTCTAGGCGCTCTAGGTAGATCCGCTCTTGCATAGTCCAGAGCATGACTGTAATAGGGTTCCGAAGCATCTTTACCCAACTTATAGAAGTGCTCATCCAGTGTCGAGCCATGGAGAGCTGGGAGATCGAAGGCAATGGGCGATGAGATATCCTGATTCTTCCCCCATAGCTGATGCCTGCTCAAGTGATCCTTGCTCAGGTCAATCAAGTGCTGTGGTGGGGTTGTGGGTGGTCCAGAGAAGATTTGTGGGTGGACATGACTGCTGAGCTGCTGAACCCCTATCTCATTGAATCGTGATGAGGCAAGTACTAGAAGATATGGTTAGCTAAGGCGTGTAGGCTTAGATTCCAAGATGATGCATACGTGATAGGCTACCGTGCGATGTCTCTGTCTGAGCAGTGTCTGAGCTGGTTTCCACGGCATATTGTCGCCTCTGGGGTATGCATGGGCGGAATGCATGGTTGTGGGTGGCTTCGTGGTGAAGTCTTTGCAGAGACCGAACACGAAGAAAGCCATTCTGCTTGCTGCGTAAGGAGCAGAGCATTCTTGACTTTCATCTCGCCTTTGCGCTCGCCATTATAGCAGAATGTTGAGTACTCATTGCACATCATGAAATGGAAATTCTCCGGCGCTAGAATTCAGGGTCTCCATCCCGATTTCCCGAGACGCCTCTCCGCCATCACACCTACCGTAAATAGCATCTCAACCTCCGTAGGCGATCGTATGGCGTGTATTAGTAGCAGTAGGCTTGCGAACATTCCTCATACATTGCCTCCTACATGTTTTCAATATACACAAATTCCAGAATTTTCCTCCGAAGAACAGAGACCTGTCAATGATCTTTCTTGACTTAGATTATCGCTAGAGAGCATTGTTACTTGGTTCACAGCCAATGGATGGCATTGATGATTTCTCAAATGACGACGTCTGGAGCCCTTCTTTACGGGAAGAGCTCTTCTCCGATTACAGTCTGGGATCTCTTTGGGAAAGCGACGCAAGACATCATGTTGAGGATCTACCACTACAAAGACCGTCACTTCCCTCCGCACACCCTCCCAGCCAGCCTACCCTGATACAGCAACAGCAGCAACGACTTCATAATACAGACATCTCGAATCCCCCAATATTTCATTTTCAGGGCTCCGCACCTTTAGAAAGAAAACATTCACACCTTGATTTGCCGAATTTTCCTCTTGCCACCAACCCCACAGGCGGGCCCTCCAATTCTTCCGGTCGACCACCGTTCCCAGCATCCACCCAAATACCACCACGGATTCCAACACCACTCCCTCCCTCTCGTGTCATCACTCCGCCACGTCTTGCATCGCCTCCACGATTTGATAATTTCTCATTCTCCTCGGAAAGCCCTAATTTCGACTCTGAGAGGTCAGACACCCCCTGGCCTGAGAGTGAGCAAGGTGATTTCAACGGCTACGTCGACCTTACTCAGGACTCATCGCCGCCTACCATGCCTCCGGGGAGACGAACACAAACGCCCACCCACCATCCAATACCACACCGTAAGTTCGTAATACGCCAATCGTCATTACATGAGCATCTCTCGGACGGATCTTCGAACCCGGCGAAGAGGAGGAAGACAGGCACGAATGTGTCTCAATCAAGTCAACGGTCACACAAGATTGAAGAGGTGGATTTGAGGGATGTAGACGATGACAGGGGGCTCTCAAAGGTATTGGAGCAGCAGCGCATGGCTACCGTCAAGGCACAGCAGGAGCAAGCCAACAAGCCGATCAAACTCTCTACACTACAATGCATAATCTGCATGGAAAATATGAAAGACCTTACTGCTACGCATTGTGGTAAGCCATGGTCCACGTTACATATACGTCAAAATTGTCAACTAACACAAGTACTGTCCAGGCCATCTTTTCTGTCACAGCTGCCTCATGGAAGCGCTCATAGCGGGCGAAAATCAAGGATCAGATCCGGGCAAAGGCACTTCTAAATGTCCTGTGTGCCGAAAGAAAGTCATAAGGCCTACTGGTACCCCGAACCGAAAGTCCAGAGACGATATTATACCCCTCGCGATGAAAGTCAAGAGCAGGATGAGGGCCGGCAAGGGCAAAGGGAGAGCTGTTGGTGAAGATTGGGTGTGAAGTCGAAAAAAGGAGTTCGGGCACGGCTTTTGGCGTCAGCTTCCACCACAGCATAGCGAGCTTTGAGAGATACCCTTGACGGAGTAATGGAACGTAGCTAGCTGTATCGATTCTGGTTGTAAGGGAGATGAGGTTTTACCGAGTACGTTACACAAGAGAAATTTGTTATAGATTCAGTCATCGTACTCGATATGCACAGCGCACTCCAGCCTATAGACGCAACGCAGCGATGGGGATGCTCTTGCGCTGCCACGTATAGTCTCAGCTCTCGAGCGTATTCCTCCTGCTTCTCTCGCCCCTCTCCCTCCTCCCCAAAATCGCACCCAACGCCTGAGCCAAAGCCTTCCCGTCATACCTGCTTATCCCATCCCCACCTTTCCTCCCGTACAACCTCACACACTCGACACCCCCTCTAGCAAGCACCTCCTTATCGACCGTAGGCACACCATCCCCATCCAAATGTATCAAATGCGTTACATACCTCGAGCACAACCCCTCCTCAACCTCCCGACCATCCTCAAAAGCCCGACCGCAGCTCTCCTCGCCCGCTCTCGCAATGGCGGCAACGAAATCCGTAGCGGAGAAGCCGCCGGTCTCGCGATCACGACTTCCATTGAGGATCAAGATCTTGAATCGCGGTCCGCCGTCTCGGGAGATGGAGGCGCCGATGCCTTGGAGGATTAGTGACGGGATTATGGAGGTGTATAGGCTGCCGATGCTGTATATTATTGCATCTGCTGCGTCTATAGCTTCCAATGCTTTGGGGTTGGGGAGAGGGCGCATTTCTTGGCCGTAAGGGTTGATGTACCAAATACGCTTGATCCGTGCTGGAAGTGGTTCTTCGGATGCTTTGGAGAAGGTGATGTTGGGTTGGCGCAGAGTGGGGAGGGAGCCGGGAAGATTGGCGTCTTCGATCGTTGTGTCTGTTCTATGTGGAACTTCGGCGGGTTGCTCGGCGATACCGTCGTTCAGAGCTGTGGGATGGCTGGGGTGGCTGATGGCGTTTTGGCCTGTGATAGTTGAACCGTCTGCCAGGCCTGCTGATATGTGGTGGGAAAAGTTGCTGATGATGGCTGGTAGAACAGCGGTTTTGGACTCGTCGACGCCACCCATGATGGCGAGGAGGTAGATTGCTGATTCGAAGGAGCCGGAGAAGAGCCGAGCGCCTGTTAGAAATAGGTTGCCAATGGAAGCGGACTGGAAATTGAAAGTCGAGGTTGGTGGCCGACTTCGCTTGAGGATCTCAAGATGCAAATGCGAGAGGATGGACCGAATCAACATTGCTTGTGGGGTGGGGATGTCGGCGTAGAGGGGCGAGGTGCCAGTCAATAGGGTGAGGAACTCAGTAGCTGCTGGCTGAGAGCTGGGAGAAAGACGGTGATTGAAGAGGTTGCGGACATGGGTATGAGAACGTGGGATCAGGCGGACAAGGCGACCTTGAGGAGCCGATGAATGTCAGAGTATATACAACAGCAAGAGTTTAGACTCCAAATGCATAGATACACATCGATATAATAAAGATAGCCTAAAGATATGCAGCAATTTTGCAGCCAAGAAGCAAAAGGAGAAAAGGAGGCAAAAAATGGGGCAACAATGAACTTGACTCGTACTTCGGACGTCTCCAATCCCTGGCCCACCAAAGACTCTGATGAGCTCACTGGACGAGCCACCATTATCGCTGATGGGTATGATATATGATAGAGAGGAATTGTTCTTTTCAAGAACTTCATCGAACACGTCCACTAGGCTATTGGCAGCTGAGCCACCGCTGAACACCACGACCCCTTTTTTTGGGACTACATTGACTATGATAGGATTTGACATGATAGGAATGAAGGACGGATTTGAAGGAGTGAAAGACGGACAGCCACCCTTCAATATCTATGGCATATCTGTCATTGAAGCGATCTGTCATCTGCCCATATGTACCTGTAGCCTAGCAAGGTTTAATCTGCCAAACAAGCTACGCTCATGGAGGAGTAGTGATGATACACGGTAATCTTGCAGGTTTGTAGTGCATAGCACTGAAAATGATGAACCGAAGTTGCATGTTGCTGCCTTGAAGACGACATTAAGAGGGAAGAGCAGTATTGGTGAGAGGACGCTTTTTACGCTATACCTGATTAAGCTTATTTCACTCCCTTCCACAACAGTACCCTCAAGCTTCAGATCTTAGAGGTTTGTTCTCAAGACTCGGAATAGCATGGAGTAGAGTTACTTTGTTGTAGCGCCTGTGAAAGGTACTGCGTATCGTCCACGGGCTTGATGTCTACTTACATACAAGCACCTGATTCATTGTTCGCACAGTTTTCTGACATGGGAGGTTGCACATCTGCCATGTGAAAAGGAGTACGGTGTATACCGATCGAACATTCAACACGAAAAACTCCGATGTGGATTGACTACCTCATCACGCCTTAGACATTCCCAATTCGACTGCCTACAAACATGCAGTGTAGTGGATATCACTTCTCCTCGAGCTATGCTCCGGATGTTGGAGGGTCAAACCTTCAGATTTCGAGCATGTCGGGGCAGTATAATACCCAGGTCCGTGGTGGAAAAGAAATGAGAGCCCACTACTTAGCGGCGTCGTTCTTGGTCTTCGTGATTTTCCGTAGTCCAATGGCTTCGTACATTACCTTAGCAAACACACAATCGAAGCGTTCCTGCAGTCCATGGGATGATGTCGAATTTCACAAAAAGGCCACTCTCAACCGTTCTCCCAGGACACCCAATATACTCACTTTCCAGGTACATACCGATCTATATGCTCTGGAGGGTCGTCGGTCCTCGTCCTGACATACGGCCGCTCCTCACGCCTATCCCTCTCACGATAGCCGTAACCCCGGTCGTCACGCCTATCTCTGTCACGATATTCATGATTCCTATCTCTATCCCTTGGTCGATCACTTCCGCGATGTCTGTTGCGATAGTCGCTCCGCCCTCCGTCAGACTCTCTCTTGTAGTATTGTCTCTCACGCTCTGTATCATAGTAAGAGCCACGGTCCCGCCGTGTTTCCTTTGGTGTTTCTTGGTCAGTGCTATCGCCTTCTCTTGTCTCTCGGTCGATATCGCTGCCATCCCTGTCCCTCTTCTCTCTTTGCACAGCACCACCCGGGACGTATCGATCGATATGCTCCGGCGCTTCTTCTCTTGGTGGCCTTGTGTAGTTGCTGCGGTCATCATTACGATTTCTTTCACGGTCTCTGCTTCGAGGGCGCTCTTCACGATACCGAGCGTCGCGGGAACTTTTGTAATCATAGTCGTATCGACTACTACGACGCTCATCCCTATCCCTATCGCGCTCCCGCGTAGAGTCCATCTCGGTTGCACCAGAGATTCTGCACTCGTAATAGTCATCATCGTCACGCAATCTGTACGCTGTGGCTTCTGAGGTGCGCCTCTCCCGTAGTTGTGCCTTCAAGACAGCGGTGGCTTCTGACTCTATCCCTCGACGACGTTCATCATCACGGACCGAATCAGAATGATGCCCAGTGCGCGATGGGGACTGGGAACGGTCACACCGAGTAGATGAAGCACGGTATGGGCTTCGGCTCCGTGAGGGTATGAGAGGAGGATGTGGAATTGGCGAGCCATGATGCGTAGGGATGCTGCTGAAGCCGAGCCTAGGCTTGGTGGGATCTCTGGCGCGCATTGCAGCAGGTCCCTTTGGAGGGGAGATTTGGGACTTGAAGTGAGGGGACTCAGAGCGCTCTCGCTCGACCTTTGGAGCGTTCTTGGCGGCCGCGTCCTTAGCATCTTGGATCAGCTGGGCGAGCGCAATTTCTTCGAGGGCTTTTTCGTCTATAGGTGGCACTGCAGTAGTTGGAGAGTCCAACGCAGGATCTTGTGGAATGCACTTCTCAGGCTCATCTTTGATCATTTCTCGAGGCTTCTTCCTTGCTCGCAACGCTTCCCGCTCTTTACGTCTTTCATCTTGACTGCGAAGCTTCTCGAGCTCTTTCAGCTTCTGTGCCTCTTCCAGTCGTAATGCTTCCTTTTGGTCTTCACGCCGTTTGCGCGCCTCTTCCTGCTTTCGAGCTCGTACTCTTTCCTGCCTTTTCACGGCCACTTCTTTGGCGTATTCCTCATCGGTCTTGCTGCCACGTCTTTCTTCTTCAGCGGCGACTACTTCCCCCACTTCTGCTTTTCTAATCTTCCTCCCAGCTTTTATGATATGATCAATGTTCTTGGCGATCAATTCATCGAGAGCCTTCTCCACATTGTTGTATATGTCGCTACGATCAACAGCGCCTTGCATCAAAGTAGCCGCTTTTCCCCGGTCGCGCGATAGGAGGGAAGGATCACGATCGATCTCCGCTTCAGCTAGCTCCTGTAGAGACCTCGTGAAGATCGCTTTTTCCTCGCTCTGTGCGAATTGCGACCATACTTGCTTTCTCAAAGCGTCATATTCGCCTTTCTTTTTAATTGTGTGCAGCAATCCATCAATGGACGACCGCTGTATTGAGTTAAGTGGAAGCTCGGAGGTCTTGAATCGTTTCCTAGTTGGCGATGCAGAATCTTCAAGCAAATGCTTAGCTGAGTTTGTCGCCAGTGTAGCCATGAATTCGATGCCAAAATGCTAAACAATGAAGCGGGAGAACATAAGGACAGTAGCAACAGCAAACGGCGAATTTTCCTTAGGAAGGAGAGACGGGGAGACGGATTCCTCCCTAGGAAATTATGCCAAGTCGCGCTTCGCGCGCTAGTCGGATGGCGCCAACCTGAACCTCTACCACAAGTCTCAAGACTCAAGATTCTTCAATCGAACCCTTGACTCGTACAACTTACACCAGTCTCCATCCCCCAATTGGCTGCACCAAAAGTCAAAGCAGTGTCAGGGTGAACCTCCGTGTCTCCTCGACATCGGTGCTCCACGCTCCTCAAACACGATGGTTAGCAATGTCGTCTTTTGGTCGGGCTTCGGTACCTTCCCAATCCCCCTTCGACGCTGCATACAACCACACTGATTCCTCCATAGGCATCGTCGTCCGTCTTTGGCAACTGGGTATCGAAATGCGACCGTTTTGGAAAAAGGAGGCTCTCTGGGTGTACCCTCTCTTCGCAGGTACTGGTGGCAGTTTCGGCTACTGGCTCACAGGCGTGGAGGAACGGCAGAATAACATCTTGTACGAGCGGAGGAACAACCTGCTGGAGAAGAGGAGGAGGCGAGCAGAGAGGGAAGGAACGACCATGGCGCAGAGCGTGGAGGCAGCGGGGGTACATGAGGGTGCGGTGGGCACAGGGGGCACAGGGGCAAACAAGGATATGATGTAGGAGAGATGATTCGAGGATTTTCACCGACATCATGATTGCAGGCGACGCCTTGATGGCTCTCCTTAAGATTTGCAGACATGTTAGCTTCATTACAAGAGACCAACGACTTTCTTGGTCCACTAAGAGGTGGGCCTCCTGTCGCTCGCCATATCCCTCTGTTATATTGGTAGAGTGGATGTACAAGTTATGGCTTGCTCTACCGAATAGGACTCAGACTATTAAAGCTGTGCTCTACGCTTGATAAAACATTTGCTGTAATGCTTACCTGACGTTTCCGACATATAGACATTAATCTGCTGGAAAGCGTCTTATTTCTTTGAAGGAGTTTAATTGGATTACTGTAAGGAAGGAGCTGTGAGAAGAGATTGAGAAAAAGCCGTAGACCTACTGTTTTCGTTTCGAACTCGATCTTTAGTGAACGTGATTCCTGAATATTCAGGCTGTTTTCGATGATATGCTATTTGATAATCTCTCTCTTCAAGTCATTAACCACCATATACCTCCCCAGACATATCCAGCCCCACCTAAACCACTTCATCTGGGACTTATGCCCCTTCACCATTGCCTTCTGCGCTCTTCTATATTGGCCAAAGTCACTGATATACAGCAAGCTTGGGGGCTCTTCCCTCTTTCTCCGCTGCGCTACACCCGCAGCTCTCCATCCTCCCATCACCATTGTCGGAGCTGAGTCTAGAAAGCTAAGATATTTGCGAACCACATTCGTCGTTGTGAGTGTGTAAAGCTCCACAGGACATTTCCAACCAGATTTGCCTGCCATGAGCAAGGATAGCCAGCGACGAGCGCCGTGGTAGAGAGATATGTGGTTTGGGTGGGATGAGATTCCATGCGCGTCGAAAGTAATGAGGGTGTCGATCGTGGCCTTAGGCTCGTCCGAACCATTGTTTGAATTCTTAGGGGAAATCTTAGAAGCAGGGGAAAACGCTGAAGAGAGAAGCTGAGCAATATCGGCAGCAGACCAGGTCTTTGTCATACTATCTTGGAACTTGCTGTCTTCAATGACAAGGACATCGGAGGAGGAGCGGAGACCAAGTATCAACGCAGAAGCTGCGAGCTCCTGTTTGCGTATTGCGCCTAGACCGTCTGCGTTGCCTAGATGACAGTCGTCTTCTATGAGCGAACACGACTATTGGAGACGATGGTAGACAGACCGCTGCTCAGGCACAGTATCTTTACATGATTTGCTGCCTCATGGGCAGTTAGAGCAAGCACTGTGGGTGAGAAGAACATGGCCTCATCATCAGGATGAGCCAAGAGTAGGCATATGCTCTTGTTTCGGAGATTGGGTAGCGAGAGACGACTCATCTGGGCAGTGTAGAGCCATGCTGTCGCGACGAGAATTGGGATGGCGAGCGCGAGATAGAGCTCCATAGCCCCAAATGCGCAATAAGAGAATTTTTGAATGTGTGCGAAACCGGGATCTAGAACTCATAGTTGATCTACTAAAGTAGAATAGGAAACTAGTCCTATTTCTCACTAATGACATATGGATTAGCTACCTCAAGGTAGTATCCCATGCACTTCAATTCATAAAAAGTAATCGAACTTCCAATGCGCTCTGATGCATGTACTAGGACCCTGGGAAGACATCGCTGGTGTCTGACAGATGCCATTCACTAATCAGGACGGAGGCAAATTGAAAGATCACAGACCTCGAAAGCAATCTCACCCAACACAGTCGTCCGTAGACGAGCCAAATTCGCAAAAAACCATCTCAGAGCTCTTCGCGACCTCGAAGCAAGGGTCCAAGGGCCGTAATCTCTATGAGCCTCTGAGTGCCTCGCCAAGCAAACGGTTGAAGCTTGGTCATTCAATGATAGAGTCCTCGCCTGCGGTGGCACCAGCGGTGAGGATGTTGCGAGCCGATGAAAGATATAATTTCACCACCCCTAATTCACGGCGGAAGTCTGAAGCGATCGATCTTACCGGAGATTCTCCACATGGAAGTCCCATGAAGAAGAAACTCATACCCACTCCTAATCGACCAAACAATATGACGCCTCACGCAGGGATAAGGAATATTGTGGTCCACAGCCTGAAGAAAACGCCTAAGATTGATCCAGATGAATACTACAACCGCATCTGGGGCCAGCTGAACGCTGCGTTGTCGTCTATCTTCTCGGGGCGGAATCTACCCTATTCCATGGAAGAGCTCTATAAGGGCGTAGAAATCGCTTGCAGGCAGAACCGAGCTCCCGCCCTATATGATAAATTATGCGAGAGGTGCACTGGTCATATCTCGGGTCAGCTCAAAGACTCTTTACTACAGGCTGTTGACACGTCTTCGGATGTAAGGACCTTAGATACGGTGGTCTCTGCTTGGACAAGCTGGAAAAAGCAATTGGATGTCGTACGATCAATCTTCTTCTACCTGGATCGATCATACTTGCTTCATACTGCTTCAAAGCCTTCTATAGAGGAGATGGGAACCATCGAATATCGTAAACATATATTCATGGCAGAAGAACTTCACCCGAAAATACTACAAGGGGCCTGTGATTTAGTGGGTATTGACAGGCAAGTGGGTCATGATGCTCATAACGAAGGTGTCTTTCGAAATGCAATCAAGATGTTTCACGCTCTCACAGTGTACACCACGTTTTTTGAGCCGAGATTGATGACAGACTCTGAACAGTATTATCTTTCCTGGGCGAATGACCACGTCACTACGAGCGATCTAGTAGGATATGTTGAGAATTGCGGCAGTCTTATGCTTCGGGAACTCAGTCGCTGTGATTTATATAGCTTAGATCAGACGACCAAGAAAGGCTTGGAGACGTATCTGGAAGACATTCTGGTGGATCAGAGGCAGAGTCGGCTTCTAGTGGAGGAGGATGTAGGAGATCTTTTAGACGAGGATCGAGATGATACCGTTTCACAACTCTTCTCACTTCTGCAGCGCAGGCGTCTCGGCGAAAAGTTACGGCCTGCCTTTGAAGCGCTCATTATCAAGCAAGGTTCCCAGATCGTCTTCGATGAAGAGAAGGAGCAAGATATGGTCATAAGATTGCTAGAATTCAAGCGGAAGCTCGATCATATATGGTCAAAGTCCTTCAAGCGACATGAAGGTCTTGGACACAGTTTGCGTGAAGCCTTCGAGACGTTCATCAACAAGACCAAAAGAAGCAACATGACATGGGGCACAGACAACCCCAAGCCCGGTGAGATGATCGCCAAGTACGTTGATATGGTATTGAAGGGTGGAACAAAGGCCATTCGAGCCTCTGGAGCAGGGCCAGAATCTGGCTCGAAAGCGGCAGAGAATGAGGACCAAGAAGGGTCGAGTGAGGATGAGGACGTCGAGATTGGTAGACAGCTAGATCAGGTGCTTGACCTCTTCCGATTCGTGCATGGCAAGGCCGTCTTTGAAGCCTTCTACAAGAGGGACCTGGCACGCAGGCTTCTTCTAGGCCGGAGTGCGAGCGCAGATTCCGAAAAGAGCATGCTTACGCGCTTGAGATCTGGTAAGATGAAGGTACGACTCTTTTCGTGTTTGGCAGTGCTGACGGACTGGAAGAATGCGGTGCTGGTTTCACGCACAATCTGGAGCAGATGTTCAAAGACATCGAGATGGCACGAGAAGAGATCGCATCCTACAAATCCATGCTTGAGGAGCGCCAGACTCGAACGTCGTTTGATTTAAGTGTCAACGTTCTTTCCGCGTCCGCTTGGCCATCGTACCCCGATGTCGTGGTCAACGTCCCGGAGCATGTCTTGAAAGCTACGGCCAACTTCGAGCAGCATTACAAGTTAAAGCACACGGGCCGAAGGCTAGAATGGAAGCATGCTCTCGCTCATTGCCAACTCAAAGCCACTTTCCCGAAAGGTGCCAAGGAGATCGTCGTGAGCTGTTTCCAAGCCGTCATCCTGATGGCATTCAACCAGAAGGAATCCATGTCCTATGCTGACCTGAAAGCCGCTTCCGGCCTCGGTGAGCCACAATCTACTCTCAAGTATAGCACCCCAAGCAGCATCGCTGACAACAAATAGACGACACCGAACTCAAACGAACCCTGCAATCCCTCGCCTGCGCCCGCTACCGCGTCCTGAGCAAAAACCCAAAAGGCAAAGACGTCAACGTCAATGACACCTTCGATATAAACCTCGCCTTCGCCCACCCCAAATACCGCATCAAGATCAACCAGATCCAAGCCAAAGAAACCAAGGCCGAAAACCAACAGACGCACGAACGCGTCGCCGCCGACCGCAATTTCGAAACGCAAGCCGCCATCGTGCGCATCATGAAGGGCCGGAAAACGATTTCGCACGCGGAGCTGGTCGCGGAGGTCATCGCCGCGACGAAGAGTAGGGGCGTCATGGATCCGGCCGAGATTAAGAAGACGATTGAGAAGTGAGTTGCCTGCCTGCCTGCCTCTGCTTTGCTTCTCCTTATCACATCACTCGCTTTGAAATTCGGTTGCTGATCTTTTCCAGATTGATCGAAAAGGACTACATGGAACGCCAGGACGACGAGGGGCCCGGGCGGAATGTATACAACTACGTGGCATGATTAATACGGACGGGTAACGTAAGGTAGTTTGCTGGCCTGCAAACATAGCATGCGTTCGGCGTCTTGTGAAACTTCATCTCGAAGCAGCATTAGAGATTTATATCATGAAGTATCACGAGAATCTACACAATATCTTACCACCCATCCTCTCCTCTCCGCTCTAGCAATTTCGCTCATCATTTCGCCATGTTCCACCACCCAATACCGATCTAAACTAGCCCTGCCACTCAGAGAACACCACAAGAAGAACCACCAGCGCACATGACGACGACGACTCACATCTTCGATGGCGGATCCATATCTATGTCATTGATATCACACGCAGCGTACATATCCTCATACTAAAATCAACCCTATACGACTTTTTTCTTCAAAGACCCGTGGCATCCATTTCTCATCCGAGAAACAAGATTTTCCAATATGAAAATGACTGCCTGTATAACTACACAATTTCTCTCTTCTCTCATGCTATTGATGAGTAAGGGCAACTCATTTCCGGGATTTCACGTTACTTATTGAAAAGTTCGGTCTTCGGAAAACGACAGAAGCTGATGTGTGTGTGTGTGTGTCAAAAGGCGGATAGTTGGACGTTGGCATGTTCTCGTGAGGTGCGTACTGGTAAAGCGCTAAAACGAACAAAGGGTGTATCTCAGGTGGAAATTCCACGATACGGTGGAAGAATCAATCTCCGACGTAACGCTCCCCACAATCCTCGGTATTTAGGAATGGCAAAGCTGGCGAGTGCCATACCGATCCATGGACCTACTCCCAAACCGATAGCATACTACGAACGAAAACTACTACAGAAGCTGGAACATGAGGCCGCTTTAAATAAATCTTACCACGACGCTATCCCTACCCCTACCTAGCAATACAAAGCTGCGAAGACCTCTATCGATGTACCCTGGGTCAGTGAGGAAAGTGGCCTGGTAAACACCAGACCATCTTACCCGACCTTACCTCGAGCACAATGCGACACGCCTGGTTAATTACATACCTACCGAGCAAGCAATAGATCCATTATGAAAAGAACAAGTGAAAGAACGCCTCCTGCAGCGCTGGCAACTTTACCCCGGTGGTACGATCCCGGACTTTGGCCGCCGCCGCGTTGGAATACCTTGGTTGCTGTCTGTGTTTGGTTGAAGAAGGAAAGGGTAGCAAGCTGATGACTTTTCTCCGATCAAGGTTCGGGTAGTCGTAGAGCCAAGGCGCGTTCACAGGCTTACCCATGCTGAAGTCGAAAATGTTTGAGAGTGCTGGTGTCGAGCCTTACCCTCATGAAGGGAAGAGGAAATGGTGAGATGCTGAAAATCGAAGGGACCCACCGACAAACCAAAAGTAGCCGCTGGACTAATACCTTCGTATTTTGCGAGGATCCTCGTACACGTCACCCTCATGCTGTCTCTTCCGGCTGTCGTCGGGGCCTCCGTATCCTCGGTCTCGATCTCTATCACCGTAGCCTCGATCGCCGTATCCGCCACTCTCTCTGGGTCTTACCGGCTCACGGTTGCTTCCTGTGATACCTCCCGATCGGTCGCCGTATCCGCCGCCTCCACCACGGTAGGAAGACCTGTCGTCGAAGTCATTGCGCCGTGACTCACCACCATACCCACCTCGACCGCCAGATCCATCCATTGATGGAGCCGACCCGTTCATACCACCATTCATGGGGGAAGAGGCACCATACCCACCACCGAAGCCGCCTCTTCCTCCAGGTCCAGAGGGAGCATTAGGGGGTGGTGCTGGGCCATTCCCATGGCCATTCGGCGTGCCAGAACCATACCCACCTCTTCCGCCGAAGCCGCCTCCGCCTTGGTATCCGATGCCTCCTCGTCCACCACGAAAGTCAGGTCGATCGCCACCTCGGAAACCGCCTCTGAATCCACCACCACGGGGTCCAGCTTGGAAGCCGCCACGGAATCCGCCACCAAAGCCACCTGGGCCAGCTGGAGCAGAGAAGCCACCCCCAACTCCTGTGGGCCGTACTGGCATAGCTTTGGTGTATCCGCGACCTCCGAGACCCCCCCCAAGACGACGGGGTCTCCAGCCTTTGACGGTACGGCCACGCTCGACATCCACGAGTACACGTCTGTCTTTGATACGGATACCATCGGTTTCTTTGTAGGCAGCTAAATCATTGAGAAGGCGTAGCCCTCGCGTCAGTCACTTACACAAATTTGGGGATAGATTCGCAGAATCACAAGTGTAGCAACTACACCCTGATATATGGGAAAAGGAAAGTAATACCCTTCATGTCTTTCTCGCGCTCATATACCACGAAGGCATAGCCTCGGTGGGCCTTTTTCTTCTTCTTCGGTCTTGTGCCATCCTCCACAGGCTCTGATGTATCAGTGACGATGCGGATCTATCAAATATGAGTCAGCAGTCAACTTTGAACACCGACCATCTGTTTTCCCGTACCCGCTCGATAGGCCCAAAGCGTCCAAACTCCCTCTCCAGATCTTTCTCCGTAGTATCGTAGCTCAACCGCGCCACAAACAGTGTCTTGAAAGCGTCCCCTCGAACGTTCGGGTCATCTACTTTCTCTATATTACGAGACAGATCAGTAACACTTCTTATCACCAAGACATGATAAGCGATGACGCATGATTCTCAACAAACCTTCAGTGAGCAGCTTCTCCTGCCTCTCCTTCTTTTCCTGCTTGATCCTATCCTTGCGCTGCAGCCAACTTTCCGTAGGCTGATATGACACTTCTTTCTCGTACTCTTGGATCGCGTCGAGATACTGTGCGACGCCACCGATGTTATTGGTTTTGCGCTCTTCCGGGGCATGGTCTGAAGGGGGCAGGAATTTGAGCGTTGGGCGCGCGGCGAAGAGTGCCAGAAGATTCGGGGGGAGTTTGTGGGTCATTATTACTAGAAGTTGAGAGATGTGCAAGAAGGTAGGGTATGAAAGAGGGTGATGACAATGACACGATGGTCCTAGAGAACGTTGCAACTTCCGCGTTGTAATTGGAATTTGAGGAGCCTCGAGGTCGGCCTAGCCCCTTTAGGATATTAGCCTTGGCAAAGGTTTTGCTACAGTGCTCTCCAAACACGCTTCCTTGCACTATTAAAGATGCTGTGGGGAACACGATAGTTACCGAAATGCCCATACAGGCCCTCCGAACAACATCTACTGCCCGAGTATATACACACAAACATTTCAAGCCTCGAAAAAGACTGACATCAGTATCTAGAATGGCGTCGGCGCATTCATCCTCCAATGCAAACGACTCGATTTCCACTACTGTGACTTCTGGGGCAGTTCCAAAGGCATGAAGTACGGCCCTGCACACCTCCCAGAAACCTCTGGCCGCTACCATCAATCCATCCACTAAACCACTCCTACAGCCAATTCCTCAAATCCCCCATCTTCTCCGCCTTCGCTCGCGCGCATCCCCAGATACAGATCCACGTCTCGCCACGACCGCATAACCACCCCATCATTCGCGGCCAGTATATCAACGGACGGGAGAAAGTGATATGTGTGCGGAATCTGGAGAAAGAGCAGATATTGAAGAAAGCTGAATTGCTGCGGGATGCTAATGGGGAGAAGTTGCGGAGGGTCAAGGGTGGAAGAGTGGTGGGGAGCTTGAATGAGGGTGTGAGAGGGATATGGGATCCGTTCCATGGGGGAAACAAGGAGATTGTTGGCGACAGGTTAATGGCTGTGTAGTGGACGATGTCAATTTGTGATCAGGTTTACAGTTCTACGGCATATGTATGGCGTAATGGAGCACATTGTTCGTCGAAAACAGTTGTCAAAGATTTGACCTTTTCCCACGCTTTGTGATTTTACTTCTTAGGGTCTCGCCCCAATTCATTGTCTCGAGTTGATAATATCCACAACTGCCATGCGGTCAGCATATGAATTCTGGGATGAAATCGTCGATGAGGAGAGGGGATAATAGATGCAACTCACAGGCTGGTTTCAGACTCGCACCCCCAACCAAGAAGCCGTCGATATCACTCTGCTTGGCCAGCTCCTTGCAATTTTTCTCACTCACGCTACCACCATAGATAATTCTCGTCTTCTCCGCCGCCTCCTTCGACACATGATCGCTCAACCATTTCCTAATCTCAGCATGTACCTCTTGCGCCTGTTCCGTCGTGGCAACCTTGCCCGTCCCAATCGCCCAAACAGGCTCATACGCAATCACGATCTTCGACCAGTCTTTCGTCTTCTCGGCGATGGCTTTCAGCTGTGTGGTGACCACTTCGATGGTCTTGTTACTCTCTCGCTGATCCAGTGTTTCTCCACAGCACAGGATGACACTCAGACCTCCGTCGAGCGCGGCTTTCGTCTTGCTTGCAATGAACTAAATATACCACGAATAGTCAGCACCCCTCTCCAGTCCCTTCAGCTTCCCACTCCTTGGAGCATCTATCCGCCTTTCCTTTTCACTCCCCTCCTTCCTCCCTCTCCCCCAAACCTCATACAAACGCAAAAACATATTCACTAACCTCATCACCCTCCTTCAAAACAACCCTCCGCTCCGAATGTCCCGCCAGCGCCCACCCAATCTTACTATCAGCCAACTGCTCCGCCGAAATCTCACCCGTGAACGCTCCATTCGGCTTATCAAACACATTCTGACTGCAGACTTCGATCTCAGACTTGAGGTGTTCGCGAACGAGGAGGAGGAAGAGGCCAGGCGGCGCGATGACAACCTCTATTGGTCGCGAAGAATTGGATCAGCAAGGGTTCCGAAGACGATGTAGCTCTCCAGGTGCAGAGGAGAATGGGGATCCGGTGTGAGCGTTGGTGGGAGGAATGAAGTACCGGTCTTCGGATCCAACGAAGCTTGATTGAGATGATGTACTATATCCGTAATAGACTTGATCGTGCCATTCCTACAACTCCGTCAGTCGATCTCCACAGCATTGGGCGAGTACTCGGATGGGTAGGGAAATGGGGTTGGGGAAGCAGACATCTTGAAATTCCCACCGACGAAGAATTGGCGCGCCATGGTTGCGGATGGGTATGCTCTTCGAGAAATAACCAAGGGGGTGATATACAAGAGAGTAGAAGAGCAAATTGCTGGCTGGTAGGGTAGGGCGGTTGATGGTAGAGCTGAAAAGGCACGAGGGGATTTTCTGGTGGGGTTGCCCAGCTTGGATGAAATCGAGCTTTGGCGGGGCGGCGGGGTGGCACGGTGGGTGGAGGCATTCCCTCGGACTCCGGCTTCACTTGCGAGCTGCAAAATTATGGGAGTGACGGATATTGCATTTATCGAAGGTATTTCTTCAGCACAATAGCAGGATAACCAATAGTTTCTGGAGAGGTAATTTCATAGTTATTAAATACCTCCTCTAGTATGTTGCTCTATCGGAGTGCAAAAGTCATGAAATACAGCAGCAGAATTCTCCTCCATTGCTTTTGGGAGACGTTGCTCAGTCAAACCTCCTGGTATCATCCAATAAACAAAACCGCCCAATTCGTCAGATAGCCAGACCCATATACTGCAGATCCCAAACTCCATTTTTCCCGCTCGAAAAGGAGAGCATTAGTACCTGTGGACAGGATAGTCGTAATCATCATAATCATCATAGAAATGCTCCTGCACCCTGACCGGTCTCGGCATCGGCATCGGAGGGAAACCTCTCTCAATGATAGGGGGCTGTCGCCGTTCCCGCGGCGGCAGTCTCTCCCTCATAGGCATCTGCATCCTCGAATTCCTGTGCAGCTCCGCTGTGGTCCTATCAAGCTCTCCCGCAGTCCGGTTCAGTTCCCTATCGAGCAAGTCCTTCTCTGCCCGCTCGCGCTCCCGCGCACTACGCTCACGTTCGAGCTCCAACTTCAATCTCTCCTTCTCGTAATCAATCACTGGAGCTTGAGGAATCCTTGCGATATTCTTGGCATACGCTGCAGATCGGGGCTCGTCATATTCAAAATTGAACGGCTCGTCGTCGTAGCTCAGACCACGCTGAGGTTGACGTCTGATAGGTCGTTCTCGTGAGTAGCTTACTTGCCGGGGACGAGGCTCACGTTGGCGCTCACGGCCGCCACGATGACTGACTTCAGGCTGAATATAGACATCCTCCTCCACAATGTAGCGGGGCCCTGAGCGATTGGACCGACGCGATGGTGCAGGCGAGAAATCACGTGTCTTCTCGGGTACTTTACGTGTGTGCTCGCGGTACAATGGTCGCTGGGCCTCTCGATCCCGAGAGCCATGGTGGCTGTTCGATTTGCGGCGATCATCTCTGTCATTCTTATCATGCTTCTTTTCCTTCCTGTAAGTCTTGCTTTCAACGGAAGTGCTGGGGAATGTCTCGAAAGTGTCCTCGGTGTGGCCAGACATTTGATCCCAATCCGAGTCCAATGAGGAGATATCGGAGTGATGTTTTTTGTCGGATCTGTGCGAATGCGATTGATGTACCTCAGGTCTCTTATCCTTCTTGTCATGCTTGTCCTTTTTGTCGTGCTTATCTTTTTTGTTGGGAGACTCCTCCTTCGGATGCTGGTCTTTGCTGTTGAGCTTCTTGTCCTTACCACCATGGCCACCAGGAAATTGCTCCTCTGCAAAGAAAGGAACCTGCCCATGGCCTTGTTCTTCGCCACGGGGCATTCCGTGATTTGCCATAAAGGCGTCGTCCATGACCTGGGGTATGTGTCCCCACGGCTCGCTGTGCTGGCGAGGAAGAGGGAAGGGTCCGTGATGGAGTTTGGGAGAACTTCCGAAGCTGCCCGCGCTTGATCTCTCGAATTCTTCCTGTCCCGTCATATCGATAATCTCGTTCGAAGGGGCTGGAGGCCCAACAGGAGCCATTGCTGGGTGAACGGGTACTCCGGGACGAAGTTGTCGCCTCAAGATGACGCGCATGCTTACATTCTCATACTTTCCACTTCTTAATCGTCGTTGTTCAAGCTTGATGGAAACAAGCTTGTACTCAAAATTTGGATCATCCCTTCGCTCCCGATCTGTAATGAGACGATCGACTTGACCTCGTTTGAAGCCCTGCATTTCGGGGGCCCCATATTGTTTCAGACCCGACACCCCTTTCTTATACTGTTTTTGGACTTGATCTTTCATATCAGCTTGGCTGATTGGCATGTTTGTTCGGCGCACGTATGCCCATGTCTCCTTTTGTCCAGCGTGCTCGGCTCTGTTCTTGGTGAACATGTAACCCTCATAGCTGACTAAACCTTTGGCATTGCCCTCTGAAGCACGTCGAGGAATGACGCCGCGGCCACCTCGAGGAGGACGATCGTCAAAGCGCTCAGTTTCAAACCGTGGTTCAATGGTCTCAATATGGGTGTGACCAAAGTCTTGACCGAGCTGATCCATGGCAGAGAACATCCTTTGAGGCATTGTTGGTGGTGGTGGAGGGGCAGGAGGAGGGAATTGATGACCCATGTTGGTAGCAGCGCGAAGATGGGCGCAGAGGATGAAACTTTTTTCAAGGCGTGTAGGCGCGGGGTGTGCGAAGAGTGAAGCAGGTGATGAGAACAGCCGGCCGACTAGCACGGCTATATATCTGATGGAGGGTCAGGTGCGGGGTCTCCCTTGTCTAATTATCAGGAACGCGAGGCAACAGCGCCCGTATAGTATTGTCAGAGTTGGGACGGTATGACAGGGCGAGAAGAGGTGTAGGATATTTGAGAATAGGAAAGACTGAGGCAGGCGCCGCTTTTTGAGCTAGGAAAGGGTGTGGTGGAAGCCTGAATCCTTCGACTAGTTTCAACTCGCGCCTGAATTCTGAGAACACAATCCTTGCGATACCTAGACTCGGAATCGCGAAACGAAAGTTGTTCTGGGGATGGGCGAACGAGAAGAGAGAACCCGGCTCATACGATAACTCGGACGGAGACTGACCCTGCAGTCTGCACGATTGTCTGCGCCCGGTGACCTGCAGCCCATTGAGGCTTGGAATGAACTGGGCGTAGAACGTGCAGTAGCGACGAGCGACGATGAGGTGGCCCCTTCAATCAGTCGAGCGCCCAATGGTAGCTGCTTATTCGGTCCCCGTTGATTGATTGATGAGTTGTCAGAGACATGACAAGTCCTCCTAGAGTGCTGCGAATTACTTGCATCGACGACTTGGTGCGTTCCCACAACCTGGTAGAGGAGTCAATTGGACGCTTTCTGCAAGTCAATCGCAAATCAATGCAAGCGCAACAGTAGCAGAAACTATATGCGGAAACGCGTGAGGCCCGACGGAGACCCAGCAGGATGGTCGAGGTCTTGATAGAGGAGTAGGAGTGCGACGCAGACATGCGTCGAATTTTTGATCCTCCGCTGTCTTCCTCTTCCAAGTCACTGGTCGGTACGGCACGCAGCCAGCAGCTTCCAATCAACTGCTACACAATCTGGATGGTTCCCAAACCTATTCAAGGCAAGCGGAGGCTCTGCCGTGGGCTTGGACGTAAATGTCGCTGACGAAGCATAAAATATCGTTGTACAGCATCAATCCGGGCGCAGCAGGGTGACTGTCAGCGGCAGGGGGCGCTAAGCTTGCGGATGGCAGCCACAATTCCCGCCCCGATTCGCAAGGCAGACTCGACAAGGCGCCTTCGTCCTTCCTCCTCTCGCTTACTTGCGTGTGGAAAGATCTCCGATGGATGTTGGGGGTAAGAAATCAATTTCCGATACTCGATCCCTGCAAAGCTGAACCTGAGACAGCTATGGCGCTACGAATCATGGAATTTTCTTGGAAAGCTGGAGGTTTGAGGTTTGCTCGTGTTTCGATTGCCATCCACCTCAGCCTATGGTAATTTTGTATACTCTGTTACACGCTATGCGTTTCGAAACTGTGAAACAGCCTCGTAATAGCTTAATTGAGAATGAAGCAGCTAACTCGCATATGTCGAACAATATCGATCTGGCAATGTCGAGTAACTGGTCTATTTTAGAAGTCCAGTAGCCCACAGCCGATAGTCATCACTGCTCAAATGTATACATAGTTTCGGGCCCGAAGACAGTTAGGCGCTACGAAAGTTACATGAGTCTCTTACTCCAGAACTCGATGCAATGAGGGAGCCGTTTGGTGTTCAACCAAGTCTTCTTCGTACCTAGTTATTGAATAGCTAGCCTGAGTGTAATTCAAAGCAATTGAGATATCGAAAGGAGCTCAATAAGATATGATATTCGACATCTAGAAATGTTGACATGAATATTGGGGAATATGATAGGTGCAGAGAGCGTCGGTAGGCACTAAGGTAATGGTCATAGACTACCTATTAGCAACGTCTCTATCCCAAGTCCATACTAAGGATACACTACCTTAGCCCGTAGAGTGCATGTCGGAGAAGCAGGGAGAGCTAGCTAGAGCAGTGGCTTGAAGATGAAATTGGGCTTCTGTCACGAATACCATCTAGAGTGCTGAAAAGTATAGAGCAATAGCTAACCCAAGTTTAGAATAAAGTCGAGTTCCCCAGGATGTTCGAGCTTGTGAAGTTGAAGGATGCAAAAGTTGGTATTTGCTGTTGCCTAGGTCTTACGGACTAATACAAAGGAAATCACCACATCGCACACCTGCCGAGGAAATGGGAGCTACCAACGACCATCCATCATCGTCCTGCCGAGCAGGGTTTGGATCTCAAGCCAGGCATGCCACCAATAGTAAGACAAGTGATTGAAACGCTTCATCGATCAAATCGACTAACAAACACTAGAAAATTCGCCCTTCTTCACAACCTCCGCCATGCCATTACGTTTTTTCACACCTCGTGTGTCATTCGCGATAGTGGTATCATGAAACAAAAAGCAGCCAAACGTTCCAAATGAGGCTATTCTCATGTCGGAAGGATGGATTTGGGTATCTATGCACTGCCGCTCAAGACTGGATTGTTCATGCCGAGGGTGGTGTGCCCGCCTCCGCTGGAAAGGCTAGCTTCGGGAACACCACCATTGATACCAGCGGAGGTGCCTTTCAGTGGAGCGCCAAATGCTTGGTCGACTTGGCTGCCAAAGCCGGTGGAGCCATTGGTCTGGCCATAGCCGGCCTGCCCTTGGCCGTAGCCAGGTTGCGATTGAGCATATCCAGGTTGTGCTTGAGAGTAGCCTGATTGACCTTGACCATAAGATTCAGCCGGATCATAAGACCCGGTTTGACCGTAACCACTAGACTGGCCATATTGCTCGGTTCTTGGCTCCGCTTGGCCGAAGGTTGATTGACCCGCCTCAAGGTTTTGGGGACCACGTACCCCACCCTGTGAGACATTGTGATGCTTGCGGCTGACAGGGTTGACACGAGGAAGATTTCTAGTCTCGGCAGCAGATCCAATACCAAAGATAGGCGATTCCCATTTGTCACCCTTGGCCGCAAGTTGTTTATATTCGGTTGCCTTGGTGGATATACCACCTGGAAGCTTGATCTGGGGGAAAATCGAGTCCATCTGGGTCATCGCAACGTTGGCCTTCTTGTCCGCGGCAGCATTTTGAGCCTTCTGCTGCTTTTCAGTGAAGGTCTTCTGCGCAGCGTTTACATAACGGCTGTAAATATTGGGTGCATTCTCGGGATCGTTCTGCGCAGCACGTCCAGCACGCTCAGCCTCCTGGTAAACGGCATAAGCTTTGGCGTCCAGGTTGTGAACCTGGTCCTTGATCAACTTTTGAAGGACCTTCCCGACAGCGGGTCGGAGAATGGCGAACATCAACGGTCGGAAAAGGTTGAATAGAGTCTTGTGCTTGGATTGCTTCAATTTGATGGTCAGGCTCTTGATGTCAACAGTAACGGTGTTAATCTTGAAGAAATGTTGACGGTCAGACTTGTCGGCAGTTTCCATGGCAATCTTGAAGCTGAAGCCAGAGCCACCCATGAAGATATCCATGACGCCAGTGTCTTTGAGCGACGGGAAACCTTGCTTCTTATGGACGTAGTAGCTTACGTCTTTCAAGTCCATCTGCACACCCGAGACAGAGACCATGACCTTGTTCTTGTTGCTATTGGAAACAGTCTTACGTCCCCATCGGAAGTAGTTGTCACTGGCGAATTCGAATGCATTGGGTGCGAGATTGTCGCTCTCGATGACCAGGTTCTCAACAATCATATCCACCATGGGATCTGAGTATTCAATGCGAGGAACAGGTACGTAACGCACACTTTCGAACGTGCCCGGGACAATGACATTGCTAAGATCCTTGAGTAGGTGAGGCTTGAAGGTGGGCTTGCCGTTCTGGTCATTACCAAGATCGTTAAAGAGCTTCTGCATTGATGCAGCGAAGCGCTTGTTTTGCGCATCCTCGTCAAATTGTAGACCAAAGAATTTGAACTCGTCAAGGACCCGGTTGGTGTGATTCTTGTAACGGTCCTTGAGAAGGAAGTTACCCTTATCGGAAAGCTTATTCCATTCTTCGGTTGCAGAATCTTGCATAATAAAGCCTGATTCCTTCAAGCATTTGCGGACGTAGCGGTCAACAGACTTGAACCAGCCCTTAAGCTCGGGGTCTTTATCAGCGTCGCGGTAGACAGTGTTGATTGATTCGATGAGATCATCGGCAGAGGTCGAGTTGGCAAATCGTTCAAGTAAAGTCTTGACTGAAGTCAGCATACCGCTGTTTTCAGATATGAGCCCTAAACAAACCTTGAGGTCAGTCTCAGCAGAGGTGAGGTTGGTGTCGCTATGTGCACCTTTTACGGTTCCAGCACCCTGTTGGCTAAAATTCTTGCCATGCCCCCCATATTCTTCCGCAAGTGAAAGCAGAGTCTCGATAGCCTGCTGGTCTGGAGAAGTATTAGAATCATCACCATAAATCCAAGTATTATCACTTACAGTCAGAGTGGCTCTGGATCTCTACAATCATCTTTTTCAAGCGGAAAATTGTTTGATCGCGGCGCTCTTTTGGGATTTTGCTCCTCATGTAGTCTTGTGTCCTGTTCTTGGTGTCGCGAGCCTGCTCCTTTGTTTCGTCGGGAATGTTCTGGGAAGCGGTTCCACGGAGATTGCCAAGCGCTTGATTGGCACCAGCTCGGGGATCCATTCCTGAATCGGTGCCCTGATTGCGAGAGTCCGCTTCGAGCTGAGCAGCATCTGCTGGATCCCGGGACCCTGACGGGTGGGCGGTCTGGGTGGCATCGCCAGCAGCATTCTTTAGATCGTTGCGTGACATAGGCTTTTGCTTGTTGTACTGATCCCTGGCCTGAGATTTCAAATTTGCAGCTGATAGGTTGGGGACATCGTGCCAGGTGTTGTCGTCTGCTGGCTCGTCGATCTGATTCAATCGATCGTCCGATGGGTTTATTCTAGTGGCAGTCTTCTGCGCTGCATCACCAGCGATGTCACGAAGAAGAACACTAGCGTCACTCACTTGGAAGGAATTAGCAATCCATTTCAAGGTGGCGAGAAGAGACACTCACAAAGCTTTCGAAATTGACCGTTGGAGAGCACGAGCGTGCCCAGTGTTCTCAGTCCATCCAGAGCCTGGTTGCCGTGTTGTTGAGCAGTGCCTTTGTCAATTGGTGCCCCAGGAAGCTTAGATTGGCCGCCCGAAATCTGGCCGGTTTGGTAGATGAAATCTTGCAGCAGATTGCCTTCGTTCTTGGTCAAGAGAAGGATCTTTGCTTGCTCAATGACATCCCTCAGGTCAGTGACGAGATGACGTCCTTCTTCCGATAACTTAGGTGATGGACTTGATAAAGCTTTGGAGGCGAGGGCAGAGTTCATGGCGACATCGATTTGTTTGTTCTATTAAAGCAAGGTTAACAACCTGTGGATATTCCTTACAATTGATAGACCTCTACTTACTGATGGTACTTTGCCATTGGCAAAGGCTTGAGATGATAAAAGTCAGCCACTATCAGGTGAAAAGCATGGCAACCTCGAGGTTTTATGCGACGAGCCGAGCATACCTGAGTAGATGCCATAGAGCTGGAGTTTCTGGTTGACATCGGCCTCCTTCTGGGCGACATTGGTCGGACGATTCTGAATGAACGGTTATGAGGACTTGGACAGTATGCAGGGAAGGGTTGGGAATGACTTACAACAGACATGACGAAAGACGGGCGTTGTCGTGCGACAACGGGTATCAAGTATAATTAGGGGGTGGGTAAGGTTGCACGTCTCCTGGTAGAGTACTAGCAGGAGAAGAATGAAATGCAATTAAGATGGAAGAAAGGGTATGGGTATCTTCAATGATGATGATAGAAGGATGGGGAGGTTGAGGAGACGGTGATGTAGAAATGTGAACCAGTGGTTTCTGGAATATTTGGGGCAAAACAAGGAAGGACCGGAGATGCCTCTTCCGCTCCCTTGAAGCGGCAGGAGCTCAGTCACCCAATGCCGTCATCTCATTGGCTGTCCACTCTGATATCGCAATTTCCTGGCCCCCTTATGCGCGCCGGTTTTACATTTTACACCGTTTCAAGCTCTCTCGTCGGAAGCCGCTACCGTTTACGTCACTCAGTGAAATTGCTTTCCGATCAATACGGTCTAGCCTCGTAGTTCTACGCGTTTGTCTGCTTGGAACTAATACGGTACAATGCTTTGGTTCTTGAAGTACGCAGTGAGGTAGAGCACCATCGACCGTGAAGAAACATCATTCCCTGCTAGATCACCTCGCTACAGCATCCATTGCACAGTGTGTAAGGGTCAGCAGGAGGACTCCATATCTCATTAGCCAACGTGTCGTCATTTCTTCGGGCGGAAAGTATTGGCGTTGCGCTCCACCACGCCAAAAGGTCGACGCGATACTGATCTGCGAGTCACGCATATATCTCGGCGCCACACTGAAAGCAAGAGAGGAAGGAGATTTGTACGCGTTACAATGAGGCTTGTGGACTACACAGTCACGATCTGCGAGACTCTACTCCAGAGGTAGTAATCTGTAGATAACAGACTGTTCCCAAGGCACATTGATAGGAGCAAAAGCCAAGTCACGTGCAGAATGCCTCATTCGCGGAACAATTAGGACATTGGTATCTCTCCGTACAGAGTACCTAGCGCTTATATATCTCTTGTAATAGAAGAGTTCACCCCCTTCTGGTCCAAACTTACTTCTGGTCCAGCCCTAAGTGGCTAGCGGCCCAGAACTTTCGAGCCCCGGGTTTAGCTCCAGCGTGCTAGGTTACCCCTTGACGTTCGCTGTTATAGATGCTTAACCAGGCTTATTTTATAAAACATTTTGCTGTAAGATCTGTTCAGTCTAAGGTTTTCTATAGTATTTATAGCGGAAATAAGCTGAAACAGTCGGCCGTTATAGCATAAGAGGGCGTGGACCAGAAGTAAGTTTAGACTAGAAGGGGGTGAACTCTTCTAAGTCTCTGCTGCTGTCTCATATTGGTCTGTTATTTTTCGCACGACGTTGTCTGTCTCATCGCTGCAAGGATTTGGGATCGCGAGGTTCACTCCTGCAGAGACCTAGAACTATCAGTCTGGGTAGCAGCCCACCTACCGCATCACAAAATGAATACCTGAAAACCTCATTCACACTTTGTTTCCTGTTCTATATAAGTGGGCGAAGTCGTATCTATTGCAGCCATAGAAGAGTCCTCAAATGGTTCCGTTTAAATGGTCCCTTCCGAGCGCCGCGGCTTATGTTCTCATTCCTTTGTCCGCTCTGGATAGCGAGCGTAGCTGAACGGCAATTGCCCTCGAAGGCTGGCGCCCAGAGTACGTGCTAAGGTAAACACCATATGCCATAGTGGAGTGAATGATTTTTTGAAAGAGGCGAAGTACCTCGGGCCTGGGCGAAGTTCTTGATCCTTAGCGTATTGAAGACCATCGGCAGAAATGTGCAGATTTTTGGTATGGATATCACTCACATCATCAAAGAAGCTGAATATCTGCATGGCTTAACACATCTCAGGTCTACAAAGGTAAAGACGAGATCCTCCTCTCCAAGCTTATTCTGGAGCCTCAGCACTCTATCCTCACGCAATCCTACGACTCCCGGCTGCGTCTGGTACGTGCCTTTCCAGTCCTCTCCATAGGGCGTCCATCTAATCTACGATCCCTTCCTCCAGGATCACCGCCGGCCCCACAACGGCGACGGCTTCGGTATAGGCTATTACACCCCTCCCTCTCTGGGCCCATCGCCCTGCATCTTCACCTCCACCACCCCAGCTTGGAACTGCATCAACCTCTCTCGTCTCGCGGCCAAAACGACCTCGTCCCTGATCTTCGCCCACGTCCGCGCCACAACCGAAGGCACCCTCTCAGACTCCAACTGCCATCCCTTCACCCACGGCAGTCTCATGTTCATGCACAACGGCAACATAGCCTGCTGGCGCCACGTGAAACGAGCCGTGGCATTGAGCGTGGGTGAGAAGTGGTTTTTGGGGGTGCAGGGAAGCACGGATAGCGAATGGGCCTTCGCTCTCTTCCTGGATTGCTTGGAGAAATCAGGATACGACCCAGATAATGAGCAATACGCGACCAGTGGATTCGGGCATACCGTGCTCCGGAAAGCAATGCTACAGACCATCAAGCGTATAAACCAGTTTGTCGACACCGCACCGTCAGAAGAGAGGACGGAAACAAGCGATAAACGGAGCCTTCTCAATTTCGCCGTGGCGGATGGACACAGCGTGGTGTGCACCAGATACGTCAGCAGCGTCACCGACGAAGCCGCATCCCTCTACTTCTCATCTGGCACGAACTGGAAGCAGGAAGGCGGCAAGGGACAGTACAAGATGGAGCGGAGAGACAAAGGCGCAGATATCGTGCTTGTAGCCTCCGAGCCATTGACGTTCGAACGAGGTAGGCTCTCAAATCACCCCTTCCCCCTAAATATCCAACTATGATGTAAACGTCCCTAACGATATCGATGCGCAGACAACTGGGTCACGGTGCCCACGAATTCTACCATTACGATCCACAAGCAGACAGTCCTGATCCATCCTATCATCGATGAATATTACAACCAGAGCCCTTCATACTCCCGATCGAACAATTTTGCAGTCAGCAAAGGGCTGGTGAGCCATGCGCCTGGGGTTACGCAGAGTTTAGTAGCGGGTAATGCGGAAAGCAATGACGCTCGTCATGGTGGGGCTGAGGAGGTTTTGAGGGAGAAATTGGAAGGTTTGAGGACGTGAGGAGTGGGTGAGCCGGCATTAAACAAAGAAAAGCACCTGGTATGGCTGGTTGAATGGAGAGGACGAAATCTCCAAGTGGATAGAGTTGCCGTCATGGAAGAATTAGCGTTCGATACCCATAAGTCAATATTGATGCAAGTGTTGTTATACGTCTATCTACACAACAATATCTCCTCGAAAATGTTGCAAATGCTATAGCTCAGGGGTATCATCCATTTGTTCGCTCGACCTGACCGCCAGCGTCAAAGTCTTCATATGCAATCCACTAGAACCGATCTAAATCAAACTGCACATTGACCTCCCACCTCTGGCCTCCAGCCCCATATCCGCCTCCCAATCTCCCTCGGACCAAACTGCACACCTTATCCCTCAACCTGCCCAGTCCCTCCTCAGTCCCTCGGACCCTGAGCGTCAGACAGGCCATACACAGCCCATAATGCACCTGCCAGAACTTGGCCCCTTCGATCGCCGTGACGGAGGGGTCCGATTCGATGTCGCGCATGATGTCGTTCACGTCGTCGGTGTTGTCGTAGGACATGAGGAGCATGAAGCCTAGGGTTCGCACGAGGCGGAAGCCGAGGACGCACATGCTGATGGCGATGGTGAGGGAGAGGGCGCGGTCGAGCCAGACGTAGATGTTTATGCTTAGGAGGGGTAGGAGTAGTAAGAGGAGAGAGCAAGATATGGTGAGGAAATGGGACGGATTGGCGAGTACAGATGGTAGAGATTCGATCCAGGCAAATCGTAAAGCCTTGCCTATTCGAGCGTGATTTTTGAGGGCGAGAGCGGAGATTAATGTGGCAACGACGGCGAGGAGGGCTGCAAAATCGACCTCGCCAGCAGAGACGCGCTCGTGGTCGTGGGTGTGGTGTGCTTCGTGATCGCCTAGATTTTCGAGGTGATGTTGGAGATTATGGGAGATGAGGTCTAGACCCATGAAGAGAAGGAGGACCGACATGGCGAATCCGGCCAGGACCTCTGCGCGTTCGAGACCGAAGGGGTGCCGTATCGAGGAGCGTTTCCACACTTCGAAATTGCCCAGGATGTCAACGACGACGCAGAGCATGGCGCCTAAGGAGTCGAAGAGGATGAGATGTGAGAGGGCTGTGAGGGCCAGAGATCCTTCCGCGCTCCAGAGAATGTAGGCTGCGACGCACATGTGGCCTATAGACCAGTAGAAGCGAATATTTTGATCTCGAGACATTGACTTTCGACATTCTTTCAGTGTAGGGACCGGCAGGGAGTTGGGAAGGGCCAAAGGGGCGCGAGGTTCAGGCTCTAGGAAGTTGAAATGGGAGACACTGCTGTGTTTATACTTGTGACCTCTTCTTTGACCAACATTCTACCCAATCCCATCAGCTTTGTTTCACATTTCACTCCTCGGGGTTTCCTTACCGATTTCGTGACCGATGCTTTAGGCAAGGAAAGAGGCTGGAAGTTGAACACGCCCTTCGAGTCCTCCACAGGAAGACTGCTCCTACAGCTCGCGTTACTGTCGAGAGACACGGGACTTGCTAGCGAGTTCATGTCGGCCAAACCAAGGGGAAGCGTGGTGCTCTGAAAGCCCGGTGAGGATATAGATCCATATCGTGTCATTGGAAAATTCTCATCCATGGGCGACAAAGAGGTGGGGTCGAAGAATGACTTCGTAGGAGAATTCTGGAACTGGTCCAGATCTGGTGGTGGAGTAGGGGTGCGCGGAGGCAGGGGTATGGGCCTATCGTCCATGATCATGAGGCGATTGTCACGATAGGAATTGCATGCCTTTGTCCTGCGGCTCTACAAAGCCGTTGCTTGCATCTAGCACAGCTCGATGTTCGATGGTATGCTGATCTAGGATGACCTTTGTTTCAACGTTTAGGAGCACATCTGGGGCTTGGCATAGAATATACCGGGGTGTCCGGCGCTTTGTTCCGAGATTTCGGAAGGGTTTGCCAAGGTGACAGAAATCTGCCCCGGACTCACCCCCCTTCCAGCGCAGGGTGAGCGCCGCTGTACACGCGCGCGATGCGGGTGAGGGTCATGCGAGCCTGGGTAATCCTTAGTAATCGCACCCCCACACGTAGGTGAGCTGCTACTTGATAGGTGGTCGTGTTAGAGAACCGAAATCATTACGTATTAATCCTATCTCTAGGGTAAGCGATTCGTGAGTCTGCCGAAGCTACTTACATAGTAAAGAGATCCAGGCGTAGCCTATAGTCTATAGGGCGAAACCACGAGAAAAAGCGGCGACGATATCGAAAACGTCTTTATTAATAACATCGCTCCTTTATACTCCTATCTAACTTTGGCAGCGTATAGTAATACCTTGCGACGAGCCATTCCAGATGACGGTCGTGCTATATGCCTGTGTGCGGCAAGAGTCGAGAGCAGTCTTCGAAGACGGCGGTGAGGAAAGGGACGCGAGTGGAGTAAGAGGGAAGGAGGGAAGGAGGGAGGGCGCCAGAGTCCTTAAAGGCGCCTAAAACGATGGGGGGTTCGCCCATGGCCCTGCGGGCCCCTGCTCTGCCTGCTATTATCCCTCTTGGCTCTCCGCACTGCATTATCAGGCACTGCAGGCTCGATGTGCGACCTATAGAGGATTGATGATGAAGTAACAGAAGGCACGAAGTAGTCGATGCGAGACGACTTACAATGCGATCTTACCTTTTCACCCAGATCCAGGTTAAGATAACAGATAAGGCGTAACTAACCGTCTGCCTGCATATCGAACCACCCTGGTGCATTGCGTGAGAAATGGAGGTAATTCGATTTTGTAGCAAATCACTAAAGGTAGAATTCAACGTAGAGGTAGCCTTGGCAGCTTATTGTAGTCTCGAGGCTGGTGACCACTCACGTCAGTAGGAAGCCTCCTCGATTTTGCCACAAGGGCAGTGAAGGGGCAGTGAAGGGGCAGTGAAGGACCCTGAAGAGGCCTGACTGAAGATTTTATTTGGTGCTCGGGTCAGTAACACTTTTAGAGATGAAATAGCCCGCATTACTGCCTGATAGAGTCCTTACGGAAGACGAGGCCACCAAAGCGAGGTCCTCGTCTAGAAAATCGACCTTGATACATCAGGGGCCGCGGTATTTAGTGGCCGGACCCCTCAGACAGACCAAACGCCCACATTTCCTCAATAATCGATTTTAAGAACAAGTACTTGGCCACAAGATTATTGATCTGGTCTTTCTAAACAACTTTGTACGTAAAGTATTTGTTTCAAATATAAAGGCTGTTAAGATACTGGGCTTTAGAGACATAATGCTAAGCCTTGAGTCCGGCTATTAAATACTACGCCCCCTGATAATAGTTTTAATTGCTTGCTAAGCATGCGAGGATGCACTGCTATGTGTGACGTGTCGACAAACGTTACTTTTATATGTAGGCTGGAAATATCTAATATCCAAATACTCCCGTCAACGTAACGCTCCGTCTATAACAAACGTTAGCCCTCGTAATCGGACACCAATGCCATTATTAGCCTCCGGTTCAATAGCTTCAGCGTAAGCTGTTCGACCGACAATATCGCAAAATTTGGCACAAGGTTCTACGCCTTCGTCAAATCCTGATCAGCCGCAAATAATACCACGGATCCGCCGCTCGGCGTCTACGAATTCATCCCACATGCATCAGCTTAATAACTTTGCAGATCCGGCTGTTCGTGATATACCGCGTCTGGCCGGAGCCAACCCACGTCAAGGCTCTACCATTGGCGAATTCAGCCGTACCCGACAACGCAATAAACTTTTCCTTAATGGCGGAATTAAGCTTGCAACGACTATCGTTTTTTATGCGATGGTTACTACTATCCTCGGAGCATATTCGCGCTTTAATAAACAGGTTCTAACTGACCGCGAATAACGAATGTTTAATGCATTTATTACAGCTTTACAGATTGGTATTGGCCTTAACGTTACTTCATCATTGCGCAGCTATGCCAAAATGCTACGTTGGCGCATCTTGGCAGTAAAACACCGTCCCCTGCGAGAAGTGGACTTATTATTGGATTGCCACGAACAGACAAAAGTACTGAAATTGCTCTGGCTTAGTCGAAGATCGTTTATTCCGACGACGACACAGCTTGTTTGCTTTCTTTGGCTTTTTATTAACTTCGCAGGCCCTTTAATTATAGCGCTTCTGGGCTTAATATACTCCCTGACCCAAGACTTTACAATCGTTATTAGTCGACCTAGGCAAGTGAAGGTCCTCGACATAAGTAATCTTGACGTACTATCCATTGCCAGCGACTATCGTGGCCTCACCGACTGCTCAACGCCTACCAATTTGCTCGGTACTGGGAGGAATGGAAAATATAACTGCGGCTGGGGAGTTGGCTTGGAATGCCCTCTGTGGACTTACACCTTCTAAGATAGTAACTTAAATTCAATAATCTACGGCGCATCGGAACGCTCAGTAAATGCGACGGCGAGCTACACCAGCCACGAAATTCTTAGTAGCGGTTCTGCGAACGAAACGAAAATCACCTATCTCTATCAGGATGAAATCCGAACACAAGAACTGTATGAATACTCGCCTGGAGCCGCAAGATATATCTATAACTCATCCCCGACCGCCTATTATAGACCGCGCTGTGCCACTATTAATGCGTACATATGGCCTGGCTTACGATTAGACACGCCGTCTCCCGACGCTCGCTTTTTCACTTGTACTAACACTATCTCACCAGTCTATGGTAGCCTCAACAATAACGACCTCATTAAACTCAATGATTCCACAGCACGACAAGTTGCCGCCGCGATTGCACTTCAGATCTCCCCGAACTTCCCGCAGTCTTATGCTCAGTACCCGCCACATCCGTACGGTAGCTGGTTCGTGCCTGGCACCAATAAAGGCGGTATCTACACGGAGAACGCCGTAGCTACGCAGATATTAAAATATTCTATGTCAGCCATCGCAGCTGCGGACTAAGGAGAGGCCCAAAAACTTAGCATTCGTGGCACTCACGTGAAATCCACGAATGATTTAAGAGAGCCATATTACGCAACCTATCTCGACGTTAACTGGGAATTTACAGCCATCATCCTCGCCATCATTCCTATTATATAATTCATCACCCTCCTTACTATAATGGCATTCGCCAATAAAGCAATCGTGAAAGACGATTCTAATCTCTCCATTGCAAATTTCTTATACCAGCGATCAACAAATTCTGCGACAATGAATATATCCTAAGTTGGGAAGAGATGGTCAACGTTCTTGGGGGAAAAGGTACCGGAAGTGGCGTATAAAATTGACGTCTCGAGCAATAGAGAAACTGTAAATGGGAGGCAAATCATGGATTGGTGGGCTTTTGTGAAGGGTTGGTATAATGGGACTAGAGAAGATGGCGCTGTAGGAGCAATGTAGCCGCAACCTAAGCCTGACAGATGAACAGGTATACCACGTCGACTTCAACATACTTAAAAAATACTCCAATCTCCATCTTTCCAGGGTCATTACTTATGCGGCAATGGTAGCATTTGCGAAGTCTCGCTGTACCTGGCAGATCGATCTATAATCGCAAGGGAATAGACAGAATAGTCGGGGATAAGCGTAGTAGATAGAGATAAGACTTGCAATCTTTCTTTAAAGCGAGCAAGAATGGAGGAGGGGAGACGGGGGGCACCGCCCCCCTTTACGCCCGACCTTCGCGGCCATCTCTGAGGCCCACCGAAACCGGGCTATGCGAGAGCGCGCGTGTATCTGCTTGTTCGAACGTGTTCGGGTGAGTGGGAGGGTGATGGATAGAGCTGTGCATCACCCCTGCTCACCTGGCGCGCTCACTAAAGCGGCAGCGCCCGGGCGAGCCTCGAGTGAGCTGGGGGCAGATTTTGGTCGCCTTCCCATGCCAAGGCTATTCTACACAGTAGCAGGAGTTCTCGCCCAATTCCGTTTCTGCGTGATACAGTCTCTTGAACTGGTTGTGTCTCTGTGCCGGCGTTGTCTGCGAGAAGCCAATACGCATGACAAGCTTGTATCCTCCGTACGTGATGGAGGATCGGATAGTCAGCTTTAAGAATTGGCATCGAAGAGTGAAGCACTAGCAGATCTTCATAGGTTGTGGAGGAAACAGGCATGGAGGATGGCCGCAGTACCGTCTCGAGCAACGATGCCAGCGCTGAAGCAAGCAGTCCTGAGCCAGAGACCAAGCATACTCGAGAAAGGAGCCATGCAACTCGTTCGGCAACTGGCCACGGGAGAAGTCTCTCAGGCAGCCTCTCTTCATTCCTGTTTCATCGCTCCTCAGACCATACCGCAGCTTCTCCTACCAACGAGCCATCTCCTGCTATAGTCGCCGCTTCAACTGCTATGGCAATGGCCGTGGGGCAAAAGAGTGTTCGAAGACGGACAGGGTCCCTGCGCAAGACCGCCATTCTAGGTGGAGGCAAGCTGGGCACAGCAGATAAAGTATTGAGGAATTCCCAGCCAGAGCCAGTCGATACGACCGTATTGTACAATAGCTCTTACAAGGATCCTGGTGCCTCTCCTGCCCCTCTGAGTCCGTTCGATATGCCAACACCTCGTCCAATATCAAGTGTCCCACCTCCAGTGCCTATGGTCACGCATCCAGTGCATGGCGACCCGTCTAAGATTCTGGCACAAGGCAGCGAAAGGCAAGTCTATGCGAATTTACAGCGTCCTACAACTGCCAATTCTACAGCCTCGACTACGGACGACGAAGATTCTCTGAATTCATCTACATCCATAAGTATCCCTCTTCTGCCTAGTAAGCCTTCGGACAGCTACTTCCCGCCCCAGGCCCGGCCTCTTCCTGTACGTCAAATTACAAGTTCGCGCTCGTCTCCACTTGCCTCACTCCCACCTACAGTGCCTTCTCCGGCTCCGTCGGAATGGGACTATTCCGAGACACGTTGGTGGGGTTGGATCATTCTCATAGTGACTTGGATCGTATTTGTTGTTGGAATGGGCAGCTGTTTTGAAGTGTGGAGTTGGGCGTGGGATGTGGGAGAAACGCCGTATGCGCCGCCAGAGCTTGAGGACGATCCCACGTTACCGGTGGTTGGGTACTATCCTGCTTTGATCATTCTTACGACTGTCATGGCATGGGTCTGGGTCACGATTGCCTGGGTGGGGATGAAGTACTTCAAGCATGCAAACATTAGTGGCGATGAGTGACAAATTCCGGATAACAGAGTAAGATATAGAGCAACATGTCAGCCTCATTCACAGCTACTAAAACGATGCCTTTAATGAAAGGCCGGCTGCCTGAGTACTAGGGTAAATGACCTATTCCACATTGAATGGTATCACAAAACCCGAGTTTCTGAAAGCTGGTTAGGGTATGGTCTTGTAGGCAGGAATGGTCTTATCCCTGATATCTACCATCCGCCTCCATTGTCCTTCCGTTCTGAATGTATTACGAATTGACTCACTCTTCACAAAATTCTCGATGTCAACTCTCGTATCTCCGGGAGCCTGATCAAGCCCCTTTTCCGTACCACCTACACTCATAAGGACAAGTCGTTGATCATAGTCACTAGACCTGACGTACGGTGATTAATGACAGCGATAGTGATCACGCATCGACCATGTTCTATTCCCACGACATTCAGAACTGAACAAGGAAACAAAGCATCATCATAAATACTCATGAGATCGTTTGATAGAAGGTGATCAAGCGGGAATAAAACCTCATGCTTTGATTTGCGATTGCACGCAGTGTTTCATTGGTCAATTTCTTTTCTTTTTCGCATGCCGAGAATGACAGCGTCCTTCTTTCAGCACCATTCACAGAGATTACAATGAGACGTGATAATCACTCCCGGCTGAGCATACAGCGTGCGAATTGAAGCCGATCGCGACATGGTGTTCTAGCGTGATCGAGACCACGATTCACAATCCATCCATCTGGCAATGTGTCGCTTTTGGATCGGCTAAAGCCATGGGGAACATGTAGGTTTGAGAAGGCCCCCAGTAGTGTAAGCTTTGTTGAAAACTCACGACTTATCGCTGTCCGCGACGCCGCCGTTACGCCAGGGTGCCAGTAACAACGGGAGATCGAAACTTTAGTCCTCTACCAAGTATGGATTTTTCGACTTTTGCGACATGAGGTGCTCTTCCACGCAGCGGATATGTACTTGCTGTTTTATCAGCGGTGGCTTAATCCCCTCAAAGCATTACCTTTCTCACAAGCTTATTGGTAACAGGCTATCGTATAGCATATCGCCTAGCAACTTATACGAAAGAACCATAGACTAGTGGACCGCAGGAGAGCTGCAAAATACTAGTATAGCAGGCTGGACCAGTATCTTCGCGTAGGCGTACAGGACCTGAGGACCACGATCCATCCATCCAGGAGCATTTACTAAGCGTAATCAAGATACTTGCAACTCCTTAGCACTAGACAAATATATTTCGCCCCCGTTATGTACCCAGATTCGGGATGTAGACAGGTACTCAGTTGACTTATCTTCTGACACCCATATATAATAAGGACCTGTACCAAGGTTATATTCATAGAGATTACCGCTGCTTTGATCGAATATAGTCAAGATGTTATGATCATATGATACATTTTCCTTTTCCTCATCCGATATATCTTGGCAATGAATGGCAGCCGTTAAGGAAGACTCCTCCCTCTGCCATGGTATAGGCAGACCGTTTGAAGATGAAATGGCTGATCTGCGCACAAAGATTCTAAATTTCTTCAGCTTGATGAACCTCAGATTGACGAGCCATTGCTGATGATGGGCAGATCGTTATTGGGAGCGAGTGTCTCAGTGTCAGCGAAGGGATAGTTATTAGCATGCGGTCCTTTGAGATCGAAGATAATTCAGATGGCAGAAGACGATTGGACGTCTGTACTAGAATAGTTGCCGCTGAGGCGCGCGGCTAATCTGAAGCCGCTACCAAGCCGGAAATCCAAATACAGCACCGACGACAACAATGTTGAAACGTTCCATGACTTGTCCAGGCACGCCATTTACACGCTCATACGCCTCCCCATCGGCTTCGCTGTTCCTGCTCATGAAGTGGCGACGCTAAGATAAAGCCAGGGAAGATGGTGAAGAGACCCGACTTGTACGGCTGAATCACCGCTGTTACCATATCACGAAGCATTACGCTTTCCGCTATGGGACCGACCGTATCTATAGTAATAGAATTACAGACTTTCCATTAGATGCGATTCTTGTTGGCGCTACCAGAAAAAGACACAATGGAAACCAACCCAGATTAGAAGTCTATAGTCCCAATAGTGTGCAACTAATAGTAGCGAGATTACCGCTCATTCTCAAGCTCTCCTGAAAATTATATGTCTACTGCGTGCGTTTCTATCTTTCCAAAGCCTATATAACATACTCCACTCCGGGTCCGAATGTAATCTTGTCAATACGCAGCTTGGTCGACCAAACCTGCATGCGGCCACTTGTTCCTTCTGCAGCGAACGACATATGCTCCCATCACCCTCGGACGCACTATCAATGATGAAGGCCTAAGACCGCCCTGGCCCTTGGATTGTATGAGCGCTAAGAGCACAAAAATAGTGGTAACGAAGACGGATCATTATCACCAACGTATCAGCGCCCGTCTGCAAATTCTGCCGGTCCACCACCTACAGGTCCAATTCAGGCCTCCGGGGGAGCGGAGGCGTGTTAGACTCCAGCAAACAGGATGCCTTTCATCATGGGAAGCTCGATGCCTAGTTCATCCGACGTCAATTTGGCCAACAATCCTGTACCATGTGCTCAGCAGATCGTTAACGATGCCACTTATGCGGGGCCTTGATTTCCCGGGACTTCAGAAAAGCCACTGAGTGAGCAGTTGGAACCAATAGCTGTTGTGGGAATGGGTAACAATATCTCTTCTTCCCATACTCTTCACATGCACCTCGTCTCATGTGTAATCAACAACCTAGTTGCTCCGTGAATTCCCCGGGGGGGAACATGTCTCGAAATTCGCGATCGAGTCAAGCACCACGAGAGTGATTCTTGCTTTGAAGGGGAAATTCTTCGTCCTCACGTAGCTTGTTACTGACTTGCGCCTGTCTTGTGGGAAATCGGTCAAAATATTGGTGTCCTTCTGGCTTGACATTGAATAGAAGCTTGCTTTCTGCTTCCTGTCTTTCTAGGTAAACAAGTAACTTAAAAATTCCAATTATATGAATGCCATCAATATCAGCGAATGCAAATCATCTAAAAGACTTCTACATCTGATATACCAAGGCTTCTCCAGGCGCGACGCGCCCTTCACAGAGCCTTGTCCAGCCCCCCTCAATCCCACCAACTCCAGAGACGCCTTTGCCCCAGATGATCTTTACATCTGGCATACTACGCTGACGAGTACGTAACCACTGGTCCCATAGCGATTCCACAGATTCGAAATAGGCATTTGCACCAACAGAGCCCGTTACTCTGTCTTGGACGCCTGATGTATTGAACTGAACTTTGCCGAGCCTGACCATTGCCTCTCTCGTTGCCGTTTGCTCTTCGTCGGTGTAGACCTGGCGCTCAACTGTAAGCCATAGCTTTCGGCGAAGGTACGGGGAGAGCCGTGGGACTTGCCTTCTGCTGATCACCAACTTGAACGATAACCATCTTCGATGACTGGAGCGTACTATGATCCTTGATGGAATCGAGCAGCTGGTCTAGTGTCTCGGCACGTGCACCACAATCCACTATGACGATTCTAGATGCTTTCAATCCGGCCATCCATTCTAAAGAATCGGAAGTTTCAGAGTAAGATGTTGTTCGCGTTTCAAAGGATGACTGCAAGTTGTCTGCTGCCTTTGAGATGGGCTCTGGTGAGGAGGTGACTTGAAGCAGCGCCAATGGTCCCGATGATTTTGGTCTCTGGGCTAGATGGTACGCGAATGAACGAGCGGTTTTAGATGACGCAGACAGAGTGATGAGTATTGCAGACGAGAGGTCCGCATCCGCAGCGGTCCAGCTGATATCTGAGCCTAATGGATGGATTGGTGGATGCAAATGAGGGTTGGGTGAGAAGACGTGCTGGCAGAGAAGATGAGCGCCCTCCCAGACACCGCGAAAGAGAGCATTCCAAGCCATGCGCTCCAAGTCATGTTCTGCGAAAGTGGGCGAGGAAAGCGAGACAGGGTTTAGGGACTGTTCGATATAGCGATTATAGTAGCTCATGAGTTTTTGACGACGGTCGCTAATTTCGATCCAGTGCCCCTTTGGTTCGGTCGCTTTGAGTCGGAGGTTGGTGGGTGAGGTTGATGTAGGCCAGAAACCCCATATGACGGTCCCCGGCGGCATCGAGGTGGAGCTTTCAAGGACGACGGCATAGCCCCACGCTGGCACGATACCCCAAGTTGAGATATCATTGTAAGGGGCTGGAGCGTTGATAGGAACGTGATAGGTGTCCCACCTAAGATATTACTAAGGTCAATGAATAGCGCTACGAATTTAGATCGACCATGCCAGAACCATTTGCAAGTGCCAAAGGTCGCTGGATTACGCACCAGTGCAGAAAATGGCCTCCTCGAGCGTAGCTGAGATTGTTCGAGGTAAGGCTGACGAGCAAAGTGCGGATACGAATGGACGAGGGGGGCAGCTCTACAGCGGGTGAGTCCGGTGTCTGGACAGTGAAAGTAGCATGTTCTTGGTTGTTGATCTTCGATACGACATGGACAAGGGAATCCATTTTAGAGGCGCTTTCCAACCGGCTACTGGGGAATGGCCTACTGTTGTATACAGTAAGCTCTGAGGTAGATTAGAATTGAGGAATTCATGCCCATTGATTCACCTATGCAAAAGATTGTCCATTCGTACATCCACCAATCGATCAAGTCGTCAATTCATCCACTCAACACTGGATGTGCTATCGTTCTGTTCGAGGACGAAAGATGGGAGAGCGAAGGAAAGGGGAGCACGAGGTGAGCAATATAATTCGGACACTTTGGGTAGGAATCTCAGACAAAAGTGTCCGAACTATTTTACTCACCGCGTGGGGAGGTGCCCGCATCGGAGCTAGGAAAATCCCGCTGTTGCCTGGTAGGTCTACATAAACTACTGCCCTACCACTTTGTGCAACCTACCAATGCTTCGAGGCCGACCTTTGATTGGGCGCTGTAGGCGGGATCTAATGGCCAAGTGTGAGCATTTCCGGGTTTGATATCGACAATCCTTCCTTCCATGCCCAAAGTAGCAGCAGCTGGCTGGCCGCTCACAGCGACCAGTTCCATGGTTCGAAGGGGTCGTCCAATCCGCTTTGAGATTTCCTCACTCTTTATGTAAGCCTACATTAGATCATATATTGGAATAGATAAAGTAACTCGAGAAGCCCAAAGCCGGATATCAAGGAGAAAGCCGTCGAATGATGGGAAGCACTTCGCCAAACCAGGTCCTGGTCCTCGGTGGCCTGGCATACTGCCTGGTATGGGGCCTCTCGTTCTTCAATGGCACTCTAGACAACATGGACGCTGTTATCAAGAAGGGTTTCTTCCCTGACGGCCGCAGCTTGCGTTCCAAATACACTGGTATCTCCTTACTCGACGACCGTCTAACCTTTCTCACTGCCTTTCATGAACCTCTTTCCAACAGTATCTCGGCAGGGCCAAGGCTTCTATTCTTCGACCTGAACTTTGTGCTTTCGTGTCCGAACGTTTGGATTTTTATCGAGAGTCGTCGTCGCGGCGTCCGAAATCTAGCCTTAAGACAGTGAGTCCACCCACTGCCTTTCAGGGAATGTCGAAACTGCTCAGTTTGGACTTTGCCAGCAGCGGTTCGTTCGTAGCCTCCTCCCGTTTGTGATCCTATGGAACGCTATGGGCCCGGCCCTGGTTCAACCATTCTATTTCTACTGCCTTACACAGAGCAAAACCACCACTCGCGATCCCACGGAGCTGTGAACGAGGCCATCGCATTGTTCATCGCTACACTGCCCACAGTGTTATTCCCTCTGTTCCTGTTTGTGCCAACTTGGCTCAAGTGCAACACCTGGCAGCATCAGGAATACAATGCTGTTTTCCAAGGGGCGCCATTCCTAATGGTTATGATCTGTGTAGCCAGTGTCGCGTTGATGATGCCAGGTCATGGACTCGTATCGAAGCAGGACAGCCAGGATCCCAATGTTGACACGCCATAGATCGTGGCATCCTTTATCATGGCTGGAACAATTGCTGCTGCTGTCCACATATTTACCATCATCGGCTCCCTGAGATCAACAAACCCAGATACGGCATTGGCACGTCTATTCATCCCCTCGCCGGGCAAAGTCGATTATGTTTCCAGACAACCAATGGACGCTACCTTGACTTCAACAATTCTTCCTCCCAAATATCAAGTACTCTTAGAAGGCTATTACCTCTTCACGCAGTTCGACTGGATCGTTGCGGCACTTTCCGCTGTTGTCTTCACTCACTACCTGCTGTCGAAATCTGTCAGAGGTACTACGAAAAGCGCCCTCCAGCAGATCAAGACTGTAGAAAGCCGCGATTTGGTCTACCTTGCCTCAGGTTGGTACTTGGCCCGGAAGCAGCCGGTCCCTTCGCTCTAGCACCTCAAGAGTCAACACCGAGAGAGCAAGATGTGTCTCGTTACTATCAATGAGTGAAGCATGATCTGAGGGCGCGACTAGGCTTGAAAGCTTGTAGCACGGATATCATCTTTAGCTGCATCGAGGAGAGAGGAGAGAGGAGAGAGATGCACAGAAGGAGGGTATATCTTCGCCTACCGAGATTACCTCAACGCAGTAGAGTTCATCAATATTGTGTGGCACAGCTTTAGCAATCATTTGAAAAACAGTACCTTGAAATCGCATTGAAGGGATGGCATTCGCTCTAAAATCACCGATCCTGGTTCCGGAGCGGCTTTGTTTCCCCCACCCAGCCAATGCTCTCGTCGTGCTCATATTCCCCGATCACTCTTCCCTCAGGTGATTGCATGACCCCTTGCAACCACTCCGCAAATCTCACCCCAACACTCCCATGAACCCTCACCTTCCTTACGCCCCGAACACCCATATAGCCCTCCAATGCATCGTAGCCACCAAGCCCCCAGCTGGACCTGAAGATCTCCACCTCCAGTGAATCTGCGCCTGAGAAAACCCTCTTGACGGCTCCAGCGTCGTAGTAAGGATCGCAATCCAGCCTCACACGGATATGGAACCTGCGAATCATCGCCGCACAGAAGATGACCGGACGAGAGGGATCCATGGCGAAGAGCATGGACGTGAGATAGCTGGGATGGGCTTGAAAGGTGTTCTCGCCGTAGAGGATGGAGAGGCCTTCGTGATGGGTACGCCATGAGGTCAGAAGGATATTGGGACACAGTCGAAGGTTTGTGGGCCTTGGGGGTGCCAGTTGGTTGGCGGATCGGGTGACGATGGGGGTGTTGTGCGTTAGGAGCAGACGGAGTATCTGGTTGCGGATTTCGCCGGGGAGCTCGAGGAAGAGGAACGGCATTGGGAAGGCGTGTTGACTGGGATTTTCCGAGTTATTGGTAGTCAATTGACGGTTCCCTCCTACTTTACCCACAGTCGTTGGAGCATGGAGCGATTGGCCTCTCAATAGGCACGTTAGCGTCTTCGCCGAGGCATTTGATGTTACCTTCTCCGACCCAACCCCTTCTACCTTGTGTTAGGACTCGAGATTGCCAGTCATAATATTGAACGAAGATGCTGATGACTGTTGTCATGCTTACCTCGTCACCGACCGTACGGAATTGTCAGTGAAAAAGCAGGTGATATGGCGCTAGTCTCTTCAGAGTTAGGTAACTGTTACGGAGAATACTAGCGTATAAAGTAAGAGGAGGTATAATTAGGTACTATACGCTTTAAAGGTAATAAATTCCTATTTTATGAATATAGTTCTAATACCGGCATAGGTATCCCCCATTCTGGCCGTCTGAAATCCAGGAGTTCCGACAGAGTATTACAAAGTTCCTTGTCTTTAATACCTCGTAATTCATTAAGAATGATACACACAGAATACATAAGTCTCGCAGGGGACTTTCTGAATAGAGTAGTGCTGAGGGCTCGGACGGGTTGTGTCGTTAGAAAGAGGTGCGCAGGAAAATGAAGGAAATTCCTGGCAAACCTGGGTACGACAAGCGGTACTGCGGCACTTGCATGCATGCGTGAAGGGACTTACTGCTACCCGCCTAATCCTACACGTAAAGCTTCCCCCTCACAGGCCTCTTCGCCTTGTCAGCAGGCGCCACCGCGATATGCTCAACGCCCTGTTCATCAATAGCTCCATCAACGACTCCAAGCGTAAGTCTAAGACCCTTCAGCATTTGCGTGCGCTCCAAGCCATCCAGTGTATTACCGCCTGTTAGTTTCAGATAGGGAGCGTCTCGCGTGATGGTAGAGCAAAAGCCTAGGACGTCCGGAATCCGAGTGTGAAACTCAAACCATACTGCTAAAAGCGATGCCGTAAGCATCACTAGACTTGCTAGTATTAGGACTGTGAGCCAGCCCCATGAGCACACGTAAAGTTCGTGAATTTGGGTCAGGTACGCCGTGGTGAGGAGCCCGGATTGCCCGAATCCTGAGTCCCAGGTGTTGTATTGGTCGCCAGAAACAACCATGCAAATCTGGCTACCAAGCAGATAGGTGTTGAGAAGTTGGCCTAGACGATGACTAAAGTCGGTAGCAGACACGTTGCCCAAGAATGCTAAATCGCCAAGATCACCTGATCCTAACGTCTCAAGGATGAATGAAGTTGAAGTGTTCTGGAGATAATACTCGGCAATAGAAGACATTCTTGACGTGTGTAGGGTGCCAGTCGCTTCGACCCAGGCTGGAACTAAATGCCAAAAGAAACCTTCGAAAGCTAACATAGTGAGATTCGATGACGCGTGGGATCGTTGAGATGGACGCTGAGCAGTCACCCTACAGTTTTGGGCAACGTCATTCGGGATGCACGTCACATTCGATTCGACGTATATCTGACTTAAACCAAAGCGACTGTGAAGCTATCGCTGGACTTCACTGCGTTAGAAATGTCACCATAACCCCAAGAGCCATTCCGTGCACTTTGGAATGCTAATCTTGATTTATTGACCTCAAGATTATTGATCTCAAGATTTGTGGCATTCTGAAAGGACTCGAAACTGCCCCAGATTGGAATACTGAGGTCGGTGGCCACGATCCAGGGTGGCAAAATCACATCACTGCCAATATCAAAGGAGGTGAGGTTCGGGCTCCAAAAAGTCCCATTCAGATAAGTCATGGAAGGCATGGAAGGCATGGTAGATTCATTGATTGCGCTGGTGTAGACGATATTTGCTTCTAGATCATTTGCAGGGGCCGAGCAGTCTAAGCCTATGTAGGTTGACTCGAGTACAAGTGTTGTGTTACCTGACTCCATACTACCTAGAGGGATGCCTAGAAGTGACGAGTATTCGGGTACCCTATCCAATACCGGGAGCCATTCACCACTAAAAAGATTGCTGAGGTCTGTCAGATACGGTATCTTGACATTGCCCCACAAATCCATGGAGCTATTTTTGACAGATGGTGGGCTCAGTATGGATGCGACGTAGACCGGATTCAGGACGTTTGTGGTTCTGGCAGTGTCACTGAGAAATATTTGGTTTGCCATAGTGTCGACATATGAGTGGTTGGTATACTATTATGGGCACCGAGCCAGTCGATAAAATGCGTAGACAAGACTGGGATCCCAATGGTGATAGAGCCCAGATTGAAAGCAAGCATGCACTTAAAGATCCGAAGGCACGCAATGAGAGCTGAGTACTAATAGTCGCTACTAGAGTCCTGCTTTGCATCACTTGTTCCAAATGGCCTAATGCGCAGCCTCTTTCCAGTCTCTATGTAGTGTATTTGTTCCCTGCTCGACCGATCACTGCCGCAAAACAAAGCGTGAACAGGGTTGACGCCTAGAAGAGTCAGTATGCTTGCGGCAAAGCTGTGAAAGTGACTCTTGCAGTTTTTGTAGCTTGAAGCAGGGCATCGGTCTTGGATGGCATGGTTGGTTTACCATGGGCCAAAGCGACTGCAGCGGCTAGGACAAGGAATGGTAGTGGAATGGGCATCATGAGAATGTTGAGCGCCAAGTCCAGAGACAGTGACTCCCTAGACTTGCCCAATTTTCAAGGCTTACTGATCCATCCTGGAGGTTGAATAGGCGGGTGGTCATCTAGACCACCCTGAAGGGCAGATTCCTGCTCATCAGTGACTTTTCTTTGCTGCTGTCGTGAGTCAACATTCAACAGTTGATAACTTTTTGAGGCCCCTTCATTTTGTGCGAGCATATTGATTCCTTGTTTCCCAGGGCTTCGATATCCTAGAGGGAGCGAGAAGACGCGACAACGAATTGAAAAGTCCAACAACGAAAGTGGGCAATCAAAGCCTTTGACAAGTGCACGAAGCCTGGGAGCACCGCAGCCTTTTGAATACAAGATTGAAATCGCTTGGCCATGCAGCACTGCTGGCACCCCACAGAATCAGCCCACCGTGCCCATCTCGCTTTGGCTGGATCTAGTTTTAGTAGGACAACGGAGCAATAAGAAAGTGGGAGGATGCGACTTATCTGCAAATAAGATGGGGTTAGAGCCGGGTGGGCCGGGTGGGCCAGGTGGGGGTATGCTGATTCTAGGAGTATTTAGTCTGAATGAGGTTAAAGATCCTAACCGGGGACAACTATTAGTTTGAATTTCGTGCATAGAATTAGAGAAAAAATAATATTAAAAGCGTAAAATTAATTTTTAAAAATAATACTACTATAGCTTATAACTAACGCGTTTAAAGCCCTTAAATAACTTAGTACCTCTATAGTATTCTTTTAAGATATATAGACTACTAGGAAAAAAGAGAAAAAGGTATTATAACTAGCTTTAAATAATTTTAATTCTAAAAATATTATTATATATAATATTTACCTACTAGAATAATTTAATATTATTATTAACTTTATAAAGTAGAGAGCCTATTAAAGTATACTTAAAGCTATCTTTTATTAATTATAAAAGTCTTTTTTTATATTATATAAGAAATAGCTCTTATTATTAATAATAGGTAATTTAAAAGCTAATCTATTATATTAATATAAGGTTACGCGCTAGCTACTAGTTATAATAATAGTAATAATAGATATAATAGATATAATAGATATAAATAAATATATATATAGACTAACTATATTAGATTAGTACTTTAAACTTAAGTTAGGTATCTAACTTAACTCTTAGTAAGTTAATACTAAATTCCTAGCCTAAGTATTTAAGTTAGTACTAATAGTTAGTACTAAGTATTAGTACTAAAGTATTAATCTAACTTACTAAAACTTTAGTTTTAATTAGAGTATTTTACTAAACTATAATATTAGAAATACTTTCTAGTAATATATAGACTAACTATTAAGTTAGGTTTTAGTACTATAAATTAGTACTAACCTAAATACTTAGTACCTACTTCTAGTACTAACTTAAAAAGCCCTAAGTATCTTAGTAAGTTAGATTAGACTAACCTAACTTACTAAGGTATTACTAAGAAGCTAAGCTACTAATAAATTAGTAAAGGACTAATATAATTTCCTTATAAGATAAACTTAAATAGTTTTATATTATTAAGATTTATCTTATATTTAAGATTTATTACTTATTATTTTATATAATATAATAGTTTATATTACTATTCTATATTACTCTTAATTCTCTTACTATTAGTACCTAGAATATATTAATCCCTTTAAGTTCTTTAAGAGTATTAAGTTTTATAGGCCTTAATAATAAAGCTATTTAATTAGAATTTAATAATCTTAATATAAATAACTCTATATCTAGTAGTCTTTATCCTAGCTAATCTATAAGTTAGGTTAGATAGGGTATATTAGATAAATCCTTTTAAGAAAAGAAAGTACTTCTCTAAAATACTATTAAAACTATTAAGGAAGATTTCCTAGACTTAATTCTAGTAAAGAATAGTAAACTTATTAAATAGAGTTAATATACTAAAGTCTAGTTTAAAGTATAATAGTAGTAAACTACTATTAGTTAAAGCATTAAAATAAAGTCTAGTACTAAAATTAAAGATCTATTCTAGATTAAAAAGATTATATTAGGTAAATAGACTAATATTTAAGATAACTTTATCTAAATTACTTTAATAGTTAAGGGATTATTAAAGATTACTTATAAGAAGTATAATAAAATTCTAGACTACTTAATAACTACTAGTAATTTAAGTATATCTAATATAAGGAAATATCTTAAAATAAATAAATACTTTCTTTATAAATATATAAGGATGTAAGGACTAGTTAGGAATATAGTACTACTATCGACATAGCGTCTATAGTACGTAGTAGTACTACGCTACCCGTTTACCTATAATATATAGAGGAGGGAATTCCCCCTAAAGGAAAGGGTAGCGATTAGTCTTACTATTAATAAGAATAGAGAGTTCTATATATATATATACCTATACTATTTATAATACTTAATAGCTATATTATTATATAGTACCCTTATATTCTAATTACTCTACCCTATTTAAGGGTAGTAGCCCGACTATTAATAAGATAAGTAGAGAAGGGTTATTACGGGTATAAAGTAAAAAGGTTAGTTAACTAGTATAGATAACCCGCTTAAATATAAGGGATTAAGCTTATAAAGAAAGTAAGTCTTAAGAATTAGTTAATAAATTAATAATAGATATATTATAATTATAATTAACTATCTAGGGGTAGCTACTAGGCGTATAAACCTAGTCCCTACCACTTAAAACCTAAGAAGTACTATTATAAAGGATATAAGAACTTAAAGAAGAAGTCTTTAAGAGGTAATAAATATAAGATCTATAATAATATTTATAAGAGTTAGAGTAGGAAATATATATTAATAACGCCGCTTAAGTAGGTTATTACTATTACCTATTATTAGTAGAAGAATTAGAATTAAAGTATCCTTAATATAAAACCTATATTCTTAAGCCGTAGGACCTATATATATATAACGGGAAGTTAGTATAAAAATATTAAAAATAGTTTAATAATATAATTAATATAATTAAAATAAGTATAACTTATTTTCTTAATAACTTTATAAAAATCTAATACGCGTTATAATATATAGCCCTAGACCCTAAGGCTATATAATATAAGTATATAAAAGATATACTAAAGGATAAATAGTCTTAAAAATACTTTAATAGTTTCTTAATAGATTAAATAGAAGATCCTTAAAATTAATATCTAATAACTAGTAAATACTACTTAAAAGTTAAGTAAAAGGAATATTAAAAGATTATAAACTTTATAAATTACCTTACTAGGTTAGAAAGATAACTTATATTATTAATGAGTATATATTTTATAATAACCTTTTAAATAAGTTATATAAGGATCTTTATAATTAACTTATAATATAATTTAATATCCTAGAGATAAGGGATACTCTTATTATATTAGTAACCTAATTAAAGCCTTATATAATACTACTTATATATAAAGATTAAAGGGATAATACTTCTACTAGGGGTTAATATCCTTAAAAAGGAAGAGGAAATTTCTAAGGGTAAAGAGATAATAGCTTATATATTAAGTAAGAAGGGTAGGGCGCTATTAAGGTATTATTATACCTTCCCTAAAGGCCTAAGCCTAACCTTTCTACTATTAAGTATTATAATTATTAAAAGAAGGGATATATAATTAAAGATTACTAGAGTAGGAAGTTAATAGTTATAAGTATTATAACTAATAAGCTTATAACTAATAAGATATCTAATAATAAGCTAGTTAAAAAAGGCTTAAATTTAAAAAACCCTTAAGTATTATAATTATATCTACTATTATAATATAAGGGAAGAAGTAGATATAATAACTTATTATTATAATATAAGTAGAGCTTAAGAGCTTATAAAGAGAATTTATTATATTAATTATATTAATATACGCTTAATAAAGGAGTAGGATTAAGAAATAAACTTAAGCTCTAATAATACCTTATATAATAGAGTTAATAACTTAATATTATTACTAAGTTCTTATATAAGAGATATTAAACTTATTAATTCTAATAATATTATATAATATTATAAGGGCGCCTTTTATATAATAGTAAACTTTAATTATAACTTCTACTTTAAGTATTTATAATTAGAAGAATAAAATCCCTAAGTAAATTAACTTATATAGAACTAGTAATTCCTTATTAAGAAAAATAATATTAAGGAGTACTTTAATACTATTAAAGCCCTAGAAGAGTAGCTTAATAATATTATATTTATTATAATATACTTTAGAGTAGGTAATAAAAGCCTATTACTTAAAGTTAAGCTCCCTTTAGAATTTTAGAAATTCTAAGATATCTTCTTAACTAAGAATATTAGGGTACTATTAAATTATATATATTATAATTATATAATTAATATAAAGGAGAATAAAGAACCTCCCTTTAACCTACTTTATAATCTATTAAAGAAAGAGTTACGCGTATTAAGGGAGTACCTTAAGTAGGCTTTAAAAAAGGGGTAGATTTATTATTTTATAAGTCTAATAGGTATACTAATTCTTTTTATACTAAAAAAGGATAGAATATTATACTTATATATTAATTATAAAGCGCTTAATAAGATTATAATTAAAAATTACTATGTACTTTTATTAATTAATAAAATATTAATAAGATTAATTAATATTAAGTACTTAACTAAGTGAAATCTTAAGGTTATATATTATTATTTATAAATAAGAAAGGGTAATAAATAGAAGATTATATTTTATATAAGGTATAACTATTTTAAATATATAATTATACCTTTTAAACTTATTAATATATCTACTTTATTTTAAGTATATATTAATAAAGCCCTAGCGGGACTACTTAATATTATATATATTATTTATCTAAATAATATTCTTATCTACTCCTAAAATAAAAAGTCTTATATTAGAGTTATAAAGGTAGTATTATAATATCTTTATAAATTTAAACTTTATATTAGCTTAAAGAAATATAAATTTATAATAGTAGAAGTAGAATTCCTTAGCTTTATTATTAG